>BNJT01002370.1_pt1 | contig 454316 bp, 809 predicted proteins | sample 8540491 | NCBI WGS metagenome assembly BNJT01 (sample SAMD00202455, study PRJDB9452) | human saliva metagenome | host: Homo sapiens
TTTATTAAAGTTCACAGATTGATGCTAAACAAGACTTAAAGAGTTGGAATTTCCAACTCTTTTTGCTTATAGACCAAGTTTGCCTAACTTGTTTTTCTGCTAAAAAAATCAGTCTATGAAATAGTTATATTTCCCATATTGCAGTTTAGATCAAAGATAGGAGACTCACAATTAGTATTTTTTTGCTTAAGAGAGGTATTCGTATAGCTAAGACCATTTATAGTGATAAGGCCACTATTGACTTTCAATTTGTAAGAGGAGGATATCTGATATCCCGGAAAAAAATTATATTTCCCATATCACATGTGAAATTAGCGTTCTGTTGAATAGTACCTTGAAGCGATGTATTCCCCATGCCACAAGCTAAATTACAAGTATTACATTCTAGATTGTTAATAAAAACACTCCCTCTAGCTGTATATAGATTAATATCATCAGCTTTGAGCCATTGAAATGTTGCTGTGCTATCTTCAACTTTAACGTTGTAAGTCTCAACCTTGTTGAAAGGAATCGAAATAGTGATTTTTGGGAATCATCCAGAAACAGATTGTTTTAAATACATTCATTTCTTTTCAGGATAAATTCGGAATCATTGATTATATTTTTTTATAATCCTCTCGGGAGCAATTTTTTTAAAGGATAATTTGAATTCTTTTTCCTTTTTACTTCAAAGTCAGTTCGGCTTACATCAATTTCAATTCTTTTTCATGTTTTTATATCCTTTGTTTGTAAATAAATATCCTGTTTTGCAAATAATAAGGAAAGGAGAAGTAGGGCGAATAGATAAGGAATCCATACTTTATAGATAGATAGGTAAGCTTCGGATATTTTCTGAGGAGTATGGACCGTTAGAATTTTGATATTATTTGTAAGTATAGAGATAAATACGGAAACTCCTATAACTGATCCAATTTGCCTTACAACACTAATGACGCTTTGAGAAGCCGTTAACAATTCTCCATCTAATGTAGAAGCTGCTAAAACATTAATAGGCCCTGCAATAATACCAAAGCCAATCCCCAAAACTAATGTTGAAAAACTCATGGTTAGTGTATTGTTAGGATCTAATGTTATCAATAATATGTAAGAAATAAGAATTGCTAGCAGACCAATAAATACCAATAAGCGAGGACCAAGTTTATTAATTGCTAGGCTTCCCAAGCCTCCAAAAATGAAAACAGTTAATGACATCGGGAGTAGTATTAGAGCAGCATCTAATTCGCTCTTCCCTTGAACAGTAGTAAAGAAGGTTGGTAGAATAACAATAACTCCAATGTAGAAAAAAATTGAGCAATAAATGCGACTAATGAGGCAGATGAAAATTCTTTGATCCTGAATAAATTCAGATTAATCATTGAGAGGAATTTTTGTTTTTTTCTATAATAATAAATAGAAAACCTGTGATGATAGAAATACTAAAGCAGGTGATGGTCTTCCAGTCATTGAAACCCCAATCTCTTACTTTAATTAACCCGAGAGTCAATAAGCAAAGCGATATCATAGAAATCAAACTACCATACCAATCAATTCTGGTTGAAACTGTAGTATCTTTTTTAAAGTCAAAAGATTTTATCAATAATAGAAGAGCAATTATAACAATGGGAATATTTATAAAGAATATCCAATGCCAAGATAAGCTATCGGTAATAATACCTCCAAGTGTAGGACCAATTGCAGCTGCTCCTCCTTGAGTGAGTCCTAAAGCGGCAACGATTTTAAATCTATCTTCAACTTTCCAAGAAGAAATTCCTAGTATATTTCCTACTGGTAATAAGATTGATGCTCCTAGACTAGCAATAACTCTACCTAAAATAAGCTGATAAAATTCCATTGCCAATCCAGAAATTAAACTTCCGATACCAAAGAGTACTAATCCAATAATAAGAATTTTTTTCCTTTCCCGTAAATATCTGCTAATTTACTCAATGGGATAGTACATGTAGCAAAAAAATAATGGTATAAATGTTTAAAGCCCAAGATAAACTGTCAAGCCCAATATTTAGTCCTTTCTGTATAGCAGGCAACGTAATGTTCATGATAGTTGTGTCAAGCATGACTAAGAAAATAGCTAAACACATTGCAATAGTTATTATAGTTTTTTTATTCATTGCAATTCTCCTTTTCTTAAACATGAGTTTTTAACTCATGTTTAATTGTACTCCTTTTTATTTTTTTCTGTCAAGAAAAATGAGCATTTACTCATTTTTTTAAAAAAATAAAATAGCATATTATTGCTATTCATGGCATTTTAAAAAGAATTTTTACTGGAAGTGTGATATCATAAGAGAAAGATTGCTTAGAAGGGATGAAAGTATTGTCGAAGAAACTAGTTCGAAAACCTGTTCAAAAAGAAGTTTAGATAAATTAAACACGATTTTAGCTGTTTTCGAAAGAATTATTTGCAAAAAAAGAATTATTTTTAATGTTACCACAAATGAAATTGCAAAAAGAAGCGGGGATTTCAATAGGGACACTATATTCTTATTTTTCAAATAAAGAAGAGATTTTATCTTTAATATTAAAAGACTACAATGAATCGTTTATTGTAATCTTTAACCAACTGAATACTAGTGAAAATTTGGAGCTATTCAGTAGTGATTACAAAGGCTGGATTGAAGAATTAATTGATAATTTAATTAGTTTAGAAGATAAAAGAGTTTCACGCGCAAATTGAGATGCTTTCTTATTCCATTCCTGAGGTTAAGGAAATACAGGATCAGCACAATGATAAAAATGAAAGAACTCACTTATCAATGTTTGAAACATTATGTAGGTAATAAAGAAATAACAAATCTAAAATCTATTTCTAATATCCTATTTAATTTTATCACCTCTATTGTAGATGAAATTTTTGTATTCCTCGCATTCAGACGAAGAGATAACTGTTTTTAAGGAAGACCTCGTTAGATTGCATAGCTCTAATCTTAGAAAAACTTACTTTATAGTTAAAAACGATAAAAAGAGGCTGGGACAAAAGTCTAACCTTAAATATAAAAAGCGAACAAAACGGAGTTATCTGACACTCAGAAGTCTGTCTTGTTCACTTTTTTTGTCTAATCTATCGATTTTTAAAAATTTATAATAAAGAATTTCCTAAAATCAAAATCTTTTTGTCCCAGCCTCGTTCAGTCTTATTTTGTCAAGAAAAATCAGAAGTATTCATCGATGAGGTAAAAAAGGTGAAATTCCAACTTACAAAATTGTAAGAAAAATGAGAGAAATGTAAGCTAAAGAAATGGAAAAAGAACCTCTTTCTTGTATCATAGGAAAGGAAAAAGGAGGATCCTATGAAAAATAATTGACAATAGCAGTTTGAAACTGCTTGCTATGCTTGCCATGCTGATTGACCATATCGCCTGGGTATCTTTTCCACTGGCTACCAATATGAATATTCTCTCTCCTAACTGGCCGGCCAATAGTATGCACATAATAGGCCGCCTGGCTTTTCCAGTCTTTGCCTTTTGTATCGCGGAAGGATATCGGCACAGTCATGATGTGAGCAAGTATATGAGACGATTGGGGCTGCTGGCTCTTATCAGTATCATCCCTTTCTCTCTGATGGGCTGGGTTACTGGTCTTGGCTTTATCATGCAAAATACGGTTGTTACTCTCTTTTTGGGGCTCTGTGCTCTTTATTACAGTGATCAGCAAACAGCAACCTGGAGAAAAGTTCTAATTATTCTACTCTGTTTTACTCTGTCCATTATCGCTGACGGCGGACTGACGGGAGGAGTTTTTGGTATCTATGCCTTTGCAAAGATTAAAGACCCAATCTTCCGAAAAATTGGCGGTGTCTTGGTACTGAACAGTGTGCAAATCCTAATTTTTGGTCTTCAATTTCTCCTATGATGGTCTGGCTGATCTGGCTGCCACCTGTCTTCTGTTTCTCCTCGTGACCTCTTTCTACAAAGGTCAAAAAGGGCCAATATTGGAAAAAGTATTTTACTGGTTTTACCCCCTTCATTTGCTCGCCCTGTCTCTGTTTCGAATTGCCTTTCTCTTATTTCTAATGTAGTTAATGAATGTGTTAAAAGTTGCAGTAGAAATACCTGTTAAGTTAATTTTTTTCTTTTGGTAAGTCTCAATAATAGAGTAAAAGAGTCTGGGACAATAGTCTCTTTGCTACAAAAAGAGTTTGAGACAAAAAAATTTCAATTTTTAAAAATCTTAATTATTAAGCCCTTCTAATCTATAATTAAATGCGAAAAAGCGAACAAAGCAGAATTCTGATTACCAGAAAACTAGTTTTGTTTGCTTTTTTTATATTTGAGGTCGGACTTTTGTCCCAGCCTCTTTTGCTTATAGTTCAACTCTCTTCCAATCCCTCCTCCGTCAGTCTATAAATCTTCTGGCAGACTTCTTTGAGGAAGATACGATCGTGGGGAGACAGCGATAATGGCGCCAGGATAGGTCGCCAAAAAGCTGGCGAACCTGAGGCTGAGAGGTGGGAGAGAAGTTGCGGGTTGGCTCGTCCAGAAGGAGGACATTGGGACGGTCTAAGACTAGTTTGAGCAGAAGGAGCTTGGCTTTTTGGCCACCAGAAAGCTGCCCAATCGGGTGGCGAGCCTCGTCGCGCGTGAACTGGAGACTAGCTAGATGAGTCAGGATTTTCTCCTCCTGAGCCTTGTCGCCAGAGGGAGCCAGAAAGTCCAAGGGACTGCTTCCATCAGTTAGCAAGTCGCCATAATGCTGGGGCATGTAGCCTACTAGCATATCTGTCCGCTCACGCAGGATCTTCCATATTTCCTTAAGCAGAGTAGATTTGCCTGCACCATTAGCACCAATCAGTCCGATTTTTTTCCTGACCGCAGACCTCCAGAGTCAGGTTCTCCGCCAGTTGTCGTTCGTTTGTTTCCAGTTTCATTCCTTCTAATTTCAGGATTCTTTTTGGTCAATGGCAGAGCTTCTATATCTGAGAAGTGAAGACTGATGGCATCTTCCCTGTGTTGGGATTTCAGTCATTTCAGCGCCTGCCTTTTTCAAATCGTTTGCCCTGCGAGAGAATATTTTTTTCATCTTCTTAGCCACCAGTCGACCTGCAGTAGCGTCATGGGTGTTTCGTAAAGTATGCTCCACACTCTGCTTAACCCGTCGGTGTTTTTCCATGGTCTTGGCGTGTTCTTCCCGCTCTTTCCGTGCCAGTTGTCCTTGTTTCTCAAAAGCCTCCTGACGCTGCTGGCGGTAATTTTCATAGTCCAGACTCTTGACGCTGGTTCTGGCCTCCTGCTTCTTTTTGATTCGCTCCAGATGAACAATCTTAGTTGCGGCTTGAGCGAGAAAGTGCTCGTCGTGAGAGACGAAAAGGACCGTTCTCTGGCTGTGGCTGATAAAGTTTTCCAGCCAAGTTAGAGTTTCGAGATCAAGGTCATTAGAGGGCTCGTCAAGAAAGAGAATGTCCCAATCACTGGCTAGTTTCTTGATGAGCTGGACTTTAAGCTTTTCTCCTCCAGATAGGCTAGAGAGCTGCTGCTGACTGGCAAAACGCTGGCTGTCAAAGTTGAGCTCCCCAGCATAGCGGTAGAGCTTGGCATAGTCCAGCTCGGTCTCAAAATCAGCAAAGAAATAATCATTGAGCGTCAGTTGGGCATCTTCTGAAGGCAACTGCTGGGGCAGGTAGACAGCAGCAGTATAGGACTTATCAATTTGTCCGCTGTAGCTGACATAGGAGCTGACCAGTCGCTCGTCTAGCAAGAGCTTGAGCAGGGTGGACTTGCCATTGCCCTCCTCACCGATAATAGCGACCTTGTCTCCTTGATTAACAGTCAGTGACAAATCTTTGACTAACTCCTTCAGGTCTTTTAGGTGGGTGATGGTTAGATTTCTTATTTGAAGCATAGATGTCTCCTTCGTTTTTTAACACAAAATACAGCCCTGCTTTATTTAGCAGAGCTGTTTTTAATTGCACAAAGCAGACACAGGAGTGTCCAAGTAGGATTATTCGTTCATAGGCTTCCAGCTTATACTGTCATAGGAGCGACAGGATTAATCTAAAGATAAGCAAATAGAAGCTAGAAAGCACAAAAAATGAACATCCCGCGGATATGCAGAAACATGACAAAATCTACTAAATAAAGTTTCCTTTTAAAAAAATAGACTTAATTTTTTTCATGTCTCCGTGTACCTCCGAAATATACTTGACTACAGTTTAGCAGAAGGAACTAAGAAAGTCAATAGAAAACAAGGCTGAGACAGTATATCCCAACCTCGATTGCGTTTTTATATTATAAGCTTGTTGAATGTTTGGGTTGGACTTTTTGCTCAGGATAGATATGGTTAATAGCATTGTTGATAGCAGTAGGTGCCTCACCCAGTCCAGTCGCAATTAAGTCGATCTTACCTTCGTAGCTGCAGCAGTCCCCAGCTGCATAGATACCTGGTACGGAGGTTTCTTGCTTGCTATTGACCAAAATCTTGTGACGGTTGAGCTCTAGGCCCCAATCTTTGAGATTGCCGACAGAGGATTTAAAACCGTAATTGACAAAGAGATGATCTAGAGGTAAAAGCTGACTTTCCTCTCCCTTGACTTGGCTGATTTCCAAGTGGGTAATCTTGCCATTTTCACCGACCAATCGACTAGGTACAAATGGTGTCTTAATCTTAACACTAGAAGCCTTGAGTTCTTCCACACTATGCTCCAAAGCTCGGAAGTTATCCCGACGGTGAACCAGGCTGGTTTCTGCGATTTTTTCAAAAGCTAGCGCCCAGTCAACAGCTGAGTCGCCACCGCCTAGAACAACAACCTTTTTGCCAGCGTACTGGCTGATATTTGACACATGATAGTGAAGGTTGCTGTAGCTTTTAGCATCGTCTAATTCCAAAGCTCTCGGTTTGAAAGCACCACCTCCCATGGCGATGATAATTGTTTTGGTCTGATGTTGGTTTTTAGAAGTTGTAATAGTGAATCCTTCTTCACCTTTGACGATATCCAGCACTGTTTCATTGAGGCAGATTTCAGTCTGGAAAGTTTCCAGCTGCTCAATCAGACGATGAGTCAACTCTTCTCCGGTTAGATTGGTAAAGCCTGGCACATCCAGAATCTTCTTCTCTGGATAGAGAATGGCTGGCTGACCACCCAGCTGAGGCAGGGAATCAATGATTTTAACCTTGGCTTGGCGCAGATGAGCGTAAAAAGCTGCGAATAGGCCAACTGGACCGCCACCGACAATCGTAATATCATACAGTTCAGACATAATTTTCCTCAATCTTTTTAAAATAAACTAGCATTATTGTACCACAAAAAGGAGGAGAAATGTAAGTGAATATGTTTACCTAATATTAAAAGCCCCAGCTGGGGCTTCAAATTAGATAGCAAATAAATCATTGAGGTTTTCAGCCAGCGTTGGGTGGGTGAAGATTTGCTTGCTAAAGTAAGTGTAAGGAATTTTATTATCCATGGCTACAGTCAGGATATTGATAATTTCCTGAGCTCCAGCTGAGAAGATAGTCGCTCCAACGATTTCCTTGGTTTCAGTGTTGACAACAGCCTTGAAAGCACCGCGCAAGTCAGCATTGACATGTCCGCGGGGCATTGCTGCGACTGGAATCTCCTTAACTGCAATCGGAAGTCCTTGTTCTTGCGCTTCCTTTTCAGTCAATCCGATTTGAGCCAAAGGCGGTGTGATAAACATGCTGGTAGGGACATTTTTACGGTCTTCCAGTGTGTAGCTGCCGTCGCCAGCCAGATAGCTATAAAGGATACGGAAATCATCCAGTGAGATATAAGTGAACTGCAGACCGCCATTGACGTCGCCCACTGCAAAAACGCCGGGTACAGATGTCTCCAAATGCTTATCGACCTTAATAGCTCCGCGTTCTGCCAGCTCAATGTCAGTATTTTTCCAGATGAAGCGGTTCAACATTTGGCTTGCGACCAGTAGCATAGAGCAGGGCGTCAAAGTGAAATTCTCCATCTTCTGTCACAACGACAACTTCATCGCCGTCATTTTTAACTTGTGTGGTACGAACATTTTGTAAGAGCTGGATTCCGTCTTCTTTCATGTATTGCTTAGCCAGAGCAGCGATAGAAGGCTCTACTCGAGGGAGAAAGACAGGGGCAGCATCCAGAACAGTTACTTGACTGCCTAATTTATTGTATAGTCCAGCAAATTCTAGGCCAATGTTACCACCACCTAGAACTCCCAAGCGTTTAGGAAGTTCTTTCAGGTTTTTGGATACCTGTTGAATCATAAACATTTTTTTAGTTTCAGTCAATCCAGGAATTGGTAGGACATTGAAACAGCACCAGTATTGATGACAATGGTTTCAGCTGTCAGTTCCTTTTTCTCATCTCCAGCTACAATCTCGATGACTTTTATTGGAAAGGAAATGAGCTTCCCCATCGATGATGTCGACACCAGCACCGCTAACTCCGGCATAGTTTTTACTATTAAGGCGACTAGTTACAGCATTCTTTTCAGCCATGACTTGGTCAAAAGTTAAGCCTTTTTCAGCTGCGACTAAGAGAGTTTTTGGTTGGGATGCAGGCGATATTGATACAGGTCCCCCATACATAGCCTTGCTTCGCTCAATCAAGGCAACTTTTTCCTTGGGTTGCCATTTTAGCTGCCAAAGTTTTACCAGCCTTACCAAAGCCGATAACAATCAAATCATAAGTTAACATAATTTACCTCCATTTTTCCAAAAAAATTTTACCACATCTATTCAGAAAAATGCTGGTTTTTGCTACGCCTATTTTATTTATGTTTTTTTATTTGACCTTTAAAAGTGATATGTATACGTTTTGAGCAAGATTTGCCTTTCATGTTGATTTCTATGTTATACTGATTAAATTAGATTTTTAAAAAGAAGGAGGACAAGATGTCTATTTTTACAGTTGCTTTGGCAATTTTAGTTTCTTTAGAATTTTTTTATATCATGTATTTGGAGACCTTTGCAACAGCTTCAAAATCAACAGCCCGAGTCTTTAACATGACTCAGGAGGAGCTTGAGAGAGAATCAGTTAATACTCTTTTTAAAAAAACCAAGGAGTCTATAATGGTTTGATTGCTGTCTTAGTTTTTACTAGCTGCTTTTTACCCAAGATTCTTTTTGGATGGCTATCTTTATGATTTACATTATCTTAGTGGCGGCCTATGGAGCATTGACTAGTGATCCTAAAATCTTGCTTAAGCAGGGAGGATTGGCTATACTAACCTTATTAAGTATATTTTTCTAAAAAAGTGGGGAATATTTATTTCTCACTCTTTTTCATAATGATTGACTTTTTAATTAGACAAGTGTAGAATAAAAGGTAAGAATAGAATATAGAAAGACGGGAAGACTATGAAAACATCCATTAAACGTTTGCCTGACGGAGAATTTACTATTTTAAAAGTAATTTGGCAATTGCCAAACCCAACAACATCTGCCCAAATTATGGAAAAACTGGGCGAAGATAACCATTGGAAACCCCAGACCCTGTTAACTGTCTTGGCTCGTTTAACGGAAAAAGGCTTTTTAGAAAGTGTCCGTAAGGGACGTGAAAGACAGTATACGGCCATTATCTCAGAGGATGAATACTTAGAAGTAGAAACTTCAGATTTTCTGAAGCGTTATAGTGGTCATTCCATGGGTGGCCTTGTTAAAACTCTCTTTTCATCTAATTCATTGTCAGACAATGAATTAGACGAGTTGAGGAGTTTACTTGATCAGAATAAATAAGTGGAGTTATCACCATGAAGCAATTCCTTTTATCTTTTTTGTTAACTAGCGTTTCTACCTCGATTTTAGTAATCTTGCTTAGTTTACTTTTTTGCGCTTTTTTAAGACGAGAGTCTCAGCCAGAGCAAAAATATGTCATTTGGTTTTTTGGTTTTTGCTTAGTTTTTCTCTCCCATTCCGCCCTCAGTTTGGTTCAGGTTTGATTCGGATGAATGCAGGATCGACTATCAATACAGTGGCTACACAGCTTTCTTCTGGAACTGCGCAAGTGCCTTCTCAAGTTTCTGAAAAAACGATTCAGCCCAATCTATGGCAAGCTTTTCTAAATTTGCCTTGGTTCGAGATTCTTATTGCTATATGGTTGCTAGGGTTTTGTCTTTAGCATTGCACGATATGCTTATTCCTACATTCTTTTTAGAAAGATGCTGAAACGCTGGGGGACCCCTGTTGAGGATGAAGGGACTTTGGCTCAATTACAAAAGATTCAAGAAGAAATGGGAGTAAAAAACAAGGTTCGTTTGCTTCACTATCCTATGTCACAAAGCCCTATGTTGATTGGTTTCAGAGATATATTGATTGTATTACCAGAATCAGACTACACCGAAGAGGAGCTACAACTGGTTTTCAGGCATGAACTGACGCACTACAAACACCATGATGTCTTGGTTAATCTTTTGGCAATCCTTGTTAAAAGCCTTCATTGGTTTAATCCAATAGTCCGTCTAGCCTGTCGTGAAACCCAAGAAGTAGGAGAAATGTATTGTGATTATGACGTCTTAAATGATCAGGATATGCACTACCGGACTTTTTATGGAGAGACCATTTTAACCATGATTGATCGCAGTAAAAAGACGCCGATTGCTCTGACGACCTGCTTTTACTCTGAAAAAAATTTAATCTAAAGAGAAGGATTATCAGCATTATGGATAGCCGTCTACCTAAGAAGTTATGGTCTACTGTTTTCGTAGTAGCTGTTTCAGTTCTCTTGCTTTTGACTAGCTCGGTCTTTGCTATTGAAACTTCTGCAATTAATGTTCAACAAACACAGAAAGTAACCAGTCAAAAAGTATCCAAAGAATATAGTCAAGATCAGGCTTTGGCTGTTGCCTTGAAAGATTCAGGTCTTGGCCAAAAAGATATTAAAGATTTTAAAAATTGTTCGAGATAAAGACAATTACCAAATCTATTTTTTTCTCACGGTCAAACTGCCCATGAGGTTCTAATCAATGCAAAGAATGGAAAAGTTTTAAAAATCTAAACAACATACTGTTGTCGAAAAAGACTGTGACAGTTGAGAAAGAAGTCCCAAGTTCTAATCATACTTCAACAGATACTAATCAGCCAGCTGTGACGACGCTCTAGTAGTAGTTCGAGTGTCACAACAGTTCCATCTCCAAGTAAGAGTCAGACGTCATCTTCTCGAGATGATGACGATAAAGACGACGATGATGATAAGGATGACGATTAAAATTAACTCTACCTATTTGGGTTTGATAAGAACCTTGATGGGTAGAGTTTTTATATTTTTGAAAAATCTCTTGACAAACTAAATCTACAAGTGTAGAATATAACCATAAACGACAAATGTAGAAATAAAATTTTTTTAAAAATTTGAGCAGCCGTCTCTTTCTTTTTAAATCATTAAACTACATTTGTAGAACAAAAAGGAGAATCCCCATGAAACAAAAAGAAGATTCAAACAAACTTTCAGCGTATCGAGACTAAGTATATCTTAGACCGGGCCACATTAGAGCGTTTAGAGGCTGAGATGGCGCCTTATTTTTATTGCTGATGACTATGCAAGATCCACTATAACAAATATCTATTTTTGATAATGATGATTTTCAGATGATTCAAGATTCAATTGCTCGCAAAAGGTGGGCGTGAAAAAGTTACGTATGAGAACTTATGCAGAGCAACCTACAGATGATTGCCAAGTTTTCTTAGAAATTAAGAAAAAGTCTGAAGAAGTAGGATTTAAGTATCGCCTAGTCTCTAATCCAGTTTCTGTTGTAAATTTCATTGAAAATGGATTAGCTGATGCGACTATTTCTGATGATCGAGTGAAGGCAGAAGTAGAAGCATTACAAGAACGCTATCTAGATTTAAAACCCAAAATGGTGATTAGCTATGATCGTTATTCTATGAAAGGATTAGAGGATAAGAAGGTGCGTGTGACCGTTGATTCAAATATTCGATATAGAGATTATGATGTTGAGTTGACTTCTGGACGCTATGGCTGGCCTTTGCTAGAAGATGGAAAAGTCATTATGGAAATTAAGGTCCCTGGTCAATATCCTCAATGGATGGCTGACATTCTCAATAAATTTGGTCTTATAGATCAATCCTTCTCAAAATATGGCAAAGCATATCTACAGACAAGAGAAAGATTAAGCCACACAGTCAAGTCTTAAGGAGATCTCAATGCTCAATCAGTTATTTAATAGTATTTATTCCTCGGCTGAAGTGAAAATTAATCCCTTAGCTCTGATTTTTTCAATGATCACAAGCTTGATTTTAGGGATTGTTTTAGCAAAGGTATATAAACGTCAAACGATTTATACAAAAGAATTTGTGATTACTTTGTCTCTGTTACCTGCTATTATTTCTATTATCATTTTCTTAGTTAATGGGAATTTAGGTACCAGTGTTGCAGTAGCAGGAACTTTCAGTTTGATTCGCTTTCGATCTGCTGCAGGAGGATCAAAAGAGCTCTTGGCAGTCTTTATGGCAACAGCCATCGGAATTACAACAGGGATGGGATTTGTTGCTTTAGCTGTCGTTTTTACCCTATCAATTTCCTTTGTTTGGTTGATTTTTGAAAAAATGAATTTTACTTCTGTTAGCCAGACAAGACGATATGTGGAAATGAAGGTTCCAGCTAATTTTGATTATGAATTGCTCTTTGAAGCTATTTTTTCAGCTAACTGTAAAAGTGTTGAAATGACATCAATTGAAGCAGCTGAAAAAGCAATTGATCAAGTTGGAATACGTCATTGCTTTATTACCGGAGATAAGTGATAGTAAGCTCATGCAGCAGTTTCTAGTCTATGATAAGGTTTTGTCAATGACTATTTCCAAAGCTGCTAAAAAGAAAAAAACATTGTAAAGTGAATTTTAGAGTAATTTTTTAAAATCTCAAAAGAACAGACACATAGTATTCAATAAAAACTTGACATGAATTCCCTAATATGATATCATTAACTAGATTCTGAACTTGAAGGGAGTGAAAAACATGTCAAAAACAGTAGTACGTAAGAACGAATCTCTTGATGACGCTCTTCGCCGTTTCAAACGCGCTGTTACTAAAGCTGGTACTCTTCAAGAAACACGCAAACGTGAATTCTATGAAAAGCCTTCTGTAAAACGTAAACGTAAATCAGAAGCAGCTCGTAAGCGCAAGAAATTTAATTGAAATAAAAAAACAGCCCTTAGGCTGTTTTTGTTAAAGAGCTATTGCGTTATTGTAGGAATGCAATAAAAAAACCTGAACATATACTTTCAGGTTTTTTTCGTTATATTATTTTTCAAGCAAAGCTTTGATTTCTTGAAGTACTTCAAGTTCAGTTGGAGCTGGTTCTTCTTCGACAACTTCTTCTTGTTTTTTTACCGAAGCTTTGAGCTTTTTTTCAGCAGCCTTAACAATGAAGAAAAGAACTGTTCCGATAACAAGGAAGTTAATAACCGCACTTAGGAAGTTACCATAGGCAATACCGTTCCAAGATAATTCAGCAATTTTATCTACACCAGCAGCGCTCAAGGCTGGGTTTAAAATAAGTGGTGTGATAATGTCATTTACTATTGAAGTAACAATTGCACCAAAAAGCAGCACCAATGATAACAGCAACAGCTAGGTCAACTACGTTGCCACGAAGTAAAAAGCTTTTTAACTCTTTTTAACATAGAAATATCTCCTTTTTTTAATCAGTCTCTATTATAATGAAAAATAACAACCTTTTGCAAGTGGTTGGTTTTTATAGGATTGTTAAATTTTCATGTCTATCTTTTTAAAGTATATTTATTTGTAAATCTGTAGCTGATATTTTTACTTTTTGTTAATTTATTATAAAATATAACATAGTATTCTATGGTAAATTGGAGGTATTGTCGGGTGATTGATAAAGAAATCATTTCTGATATTAAAAAAACAGCGTCAATATCGTCGAAGTCATAGGAGAAGTTGTTGCTCTGACTAAGGCTGGACGCAACTTTCTTGGACTATGTCCATTTCATGGAGAAAAGACACCTTCCTTTAATGTCGTTGAAGATAAGCAGTTTTACCACTGTTTTGGTTGCGGCAAGTCGGGAGATGTTTTTAAGTTTATCGAAGAATATCGTGGCGTTTCATTTATGGAAGCTGTCCAAATAATTGCTGAACGATCGGGTATTCAACTTGCAGTTGATAAAAATGATCTATCCCAACCAAAAAGACAACACCCGCATCAAGCTCTCTATGATATTCATACTGAGGCTGCAAAATTTTATCACGCTGTCTTGATGACGACCAAGATGGGAGAAAAAGCCAGATCTTATCTTTACAAACGTGGATTGACTGATGAGATCATTAAGCATTTTCAGATTGGTTTAGCCCCTAGTGAGGGCAACTATCTTTATCAGAGTATGGTTGGAAAATTTGATGAAGCAACCATTATGAATTCGGGTCTGTTTAATCTAGCAGAAAGTAATCTAGTTTATGATGCTTTTCAAAATCGTATCATGTTTCCTTTGGCCAATGATAATGGCCAAGTAGTAGCATTTTCCGGAAGGATTTGGAAAAGAATCTCCTCAGACTGATGGTCATCAAGCTAAGTATAAAAATAGTCGCAGCACAGCTATTTTCAATAAGAGTTACGAACTCTATCATTTGGACAAGGCAAAACCAACCATAAAGAAAAGTCATGAAGTCTATCTGATGGAAGGTTTCATGGATGTCATTGCTGCTTACCGGGCAGGAATAGAAAATGCAGTTGCATCAATGGGGACGGCCTTGACACATGAACATGTTCAGCATCTTAGCAAGTATTGTAAAAAGGTCATCTTATCTTACGATGGTGATAAGGCTGGACAGGCAGCAACTGTTAAAGCTTTGGATGAATTAAAAAGACTTGGCTGTTGAGATTGTCTCTATTCCAGATCAGATGGATCCAGATGAATTTGTTCAAAAATTCTCCTGAAGAACTACAACATTTGCTAACCAAAACTCGGATAAGTGATGTGGAGTTTCTAATTCGCTATCTGAAACCGGAAAATACAGAGAATTTGCAAGCTCAGATTGAATTTGTTGAGAAAATGGCTCCGATCATTGCTCAGACCTCATCAATTACGGCGCAAAATTCTTATATTTATATGCTGGCAGAACTTCTACCAGACTTCGATTACCAGCAAGTTGAGCAGGCTGTTAACAATAGTCGCTTGAGTAATCGAAAGAGTCAGCAAGAACAGGTTTATCAACAGCCTCATTTTCAGACAAATCTTCCGCTTTCTAAGCAAGTGTCTCGTTTAGTAAAAGCTGAGAATCACCTTCTTAATCGAATGATTGAATATCCTATTGTTTTTGAATGATTACCGTTTGAGAGAGGATTTTCAGTTTGCAACACCTGAATTACAGATTCTATACCAGATACTTTGCGAAAATGGTGAAGTGACATCACAAGATTTGTCCGAGCAATCAGATGGGGTCCAGCAAGCCTCGGTATCGTATTTTAGAAGAAGATTTACCTAGCGAAATTGCGGATAATGAATTGGCAGAAGTAGAGTCTATCAGAGATAAAGAATTGCTCCGTAAGGAAAATCAAATAATTGGGAAAAAAAGTCCGAGAAGCATCTCATAATGGTGATGTTGATACGGCTATTGAAGAACTGGAGCGCTTGATCGCTCAGAAAAAGAAGAATGGAGTAGGAATGGCTACAAAACAAAAAGAAGTAACAACATTTGACGTACAAGTTGCAGAATTTATTCGAAACCATAAAAAAACTGGTACGGCAATTGATGATGAAATTAATGATAAATTGATTATTCCTTTTACCTTAGATGCAGATGGTATCGAAGATCTATTGCAACGTATCCAAGATGCAGGGATCTCTATCACAGATAAAGAAGGGAATCCAAGTGCACGTGTTTTTACACAACGAAGAGGAAGAAGCAGAGCTGACTGATGAAGAACTTTTTAGGTAGCAATTCAGCTAAAGTCAACGATCCTGTTCGTATGTACTTGAAAGAAATTGGAGTCGTTCCACTTTTGACAAACGAAGAAGAGCAAGAATTGGCAATCTTGGTAGAGCAGGGGATATTGAGGCTAAGCAACGTTTGGCTGAAGCCAACCTTCGCTTGGTAGTTTCTATTGCAAAGCGTTATGTTGGACGTGGCATGCAGTTCCTTGACTTGATCCAAGAAGGAAATATGGGCTTGATGAAGGCTGTTGACAAGTTTGACTATACTAAAGGATTTAAGTTTTCAACATATGCAACTTGGTGGATCCGTCAGGCCATTACTCGTGCGATCGCTGACCAAGCTAGAACAATCCGAATTCCAGTTCACATGGTAGAAACGATTAACAAGCTAGTTCGTGAGCAACGTAATCTCTTGCAAGAATTAGGTCAAGATCCAACACCTGAGCAGATTGCTGAGCGTATGGATATGACACCAGATAAGGTTCGTGAGATTCTTAAGATTGCTCAGGAGCCAGTTTCGCTGGAAACACCTATCGGTGAGGAAGATGATAGCCATCTGGGTGACTTTATCGAAGACGAAGTAATTGAAAATCCAGTTGATTATACAACTCGTGTTGTTCTTCGTGAGCAGCTGGATGAAGTTTTAGACACCCTTACAGATCGTGAAGAAAATGTTCTTCGTCTGCGTTTTGGTTTTGGATGATGGGAAAAATGCGGACCTTGGAAGATGTTGGTAAAGTCTTCAATGTGACCCGTGAACGCATCCGCCAAATCGAAGCTAAAGCCCTACGTAAACTACGCCACCCAAGTCGTAGCAAGCCACTCCGTGATTTCATTGAAGATTAAAAATGATGAAATGTTGATTCTACAGATATGAACTAAATAGGAGATGATAGGATGGCAGAGCAAAAATATACAGCAGAAGAAATTGATGACATTAAAAACCGCATTCTTGAAAGTTTGGAACAAGTAATCGACCCCTGAGTTGGGGATTGATATTGTCAATTTGGGATTGATCTATGAAATTCGTTTCAACGAAGAAAATGGTGAGACAGAAATCGACATGACTCTAACAACTATGGGATGTCCTTTGGCTGATCTACTGACAGATCAAATCCACGATGCCCCTTGAAGAAATTCCAGAAGTAACTAAGGTTGAAGTTAAACTAGTTTGGTATCCCGCTTGGACTGTTGAAAAAAATGAGCCGTTACGCAAGAATTGCACTTGAATCAAATAATAAATAATCTCGAATCTAACTGGGTTCGAGATTTTTTTACTAAAGTAAATCATAAATATCTGATCTGAAAAATTGCAATTTTGCTGAAATATGATATAATAATTCTATTGTCTTGGGGTCGTTACGGATTCGACAGGCATTATGTGGCACATTTTGCGACTCATCTTGCGGATGTAAAACGCCAGTTAAATATAACTGCAAAAAATAATACTTCTTACGCTTTAGCTGCCTAAAAAACAGCGGGCGTGACCCGATTCGGATTGCTTGTGTCTGATGACAGGTCTTATTTTAGCAAGCTACGGTAGAATCTTGTCTAGGGATTTTACAAGAGATTGATAGACTCGCTTGATTTGGGCTTGAGTTATGTGTCAAAATCAAGTTAAAACAATACATAGCCTATGGTTGTAGACAAATGTGTTGGCAGATGTTTGGACGTGGGTTCGACTCCCACCGGCTCCATATTTAAAAATGGAAGATTACTCAAGAGGCTTAAGAGGCTGTGTTGGAAACGCAGTAGGCGTGTAAAAGCGTGCGTGGGTTCGAATCCCATGTCTTCCGTAATATTTATAAGGCGCCCATTGGCGTTTTTTTGTTGGCTTAAAAAGGATTGGAATTTTTTTGCTGATTTGGTGGCTAAATCTAAAATTGGACTCCTGTTTAGACTTTCTCATATGCATAAGAAAGATGGATTCGTTTCCATCTTTTTATTTTTGTAAAATATATTGAAAATTTTTTTCTGAAAAGTAGTAGACTGTTACTTAGAAAAGTGAGGGACTTCATGAAATTATACGTACAATTGATGATTATCTTTTCGATTTCGTTACTTGGAGAGGGAATTTCAACTATTTTTTTCACTTACCGATTCCAGGTAGCATCATCGGATTAATTTTGTTATTTTTTAGCTTTAGAATTCAAAATGGCTACGGCTACGTCATGTAAATATGGTTGGAAATTTTTTTACTGGCGAATATGACTATTCTTTTTTGCCGGCTGCAGTTGGTATTATGGATAAATTTCATATTATAGCACCTTATCTCTTGCCTATCATTTTGATTGTTGTTTTGGCAATTGTACTGAACGTTGTAGTCATCGCCTATACAGTGCAGTTTATTAAGAGACGTTATGAAGGTGATTATGAAGAAAGGGGAGCAAGACATGACTAGTGTAGTTACTAATCCTCTGTTTGGCTTGGCTTTGTCTATCTTAGCCTATCTTATTGGAATGTTGATTTTTTTAGACGTTTTCCACATCCTTTGACAACGCCTCTACTTTTGGCAACAATTTTAGTGATTCTCTTTTTATCTTGGACTGGGATTTCTTACAAGGATTATTATATCGGAGGATCATACTTGAATAATCTGATTGTACCTTCGACAGTTGCTTTAGGGATTCCGCTTTACAAGACTTTCCATTTAATGAAACACCACGCTAGAAGTATCTTATTAGGTATCTTTTTATCAGTTTTGGTAAATACAAGTTTTACAGCACTTGTAGCAAAAATTTTTTGGAATGGACTTTTTTCTTAGCTATTTCTTTGTTTCCAAAGTCAGTAACCACTGCAATGGCAGTTGGTATTGTGGATAAGATGCAGGGGATTACAACAATTACTTTGGTAGTTGTTGTAGCTACTGGGATTTTGACGAGTGTAATGGGTCCTAGTATTTTAAAACTTCTTAAAATTGAAGATCCGGTTGCTATTGGCTTAGCACTTGGGGGGACAGGGCATGCAGTAGGAACAGGAGCGGCCTTTTAAATATGGCCAAGTTGAGGGAGCTATGGCTGGTTTGGCCATTGGAGTGACAGGTTTAATGTATGTTTTTTTGTCAGTCCTTTAATTGCTGGGCTTATTTTTAGGAAAATAAGAGGGATAACCTCTTTTTGATAAAATTCTTATCTTGTTGAAATGTCGTTTTTAAGTTGTTATAAAGTGAAATACTTTTAAGAAGTTGGATAGGAAGATGGAAGTCAGTTTTAGTTATAAATAGAGAGAAGTATGGGAATGGTACTCAATATCTTTAGACTAGCTAAGTTATAAGTGAGAAAACTCTGATAAATCAAGCATTTTAATGGATGAATTAGTCCAAATAATGATGTAATGGTTTGTAAAAATGCTCTAGTATATCTTTTAAGTTAAAAGTTGTTGATGTAGTAAAGTGAAACTGATATAATAAATTTACAACTGGCACGTTAGACAAAAAGTATTTTCAATAGTTTAGAACAATATTTGATGAGCGTGTATAGATTGCAATCTCTTATATTTATTAAATATTTTGAGATGGATTATTATGAGGTGAGAAATGTTAAAAAGATAAATGGTGGTTGCCCCTTTCTGACTGTAGGAGTCATTGTTGTGGCAGTTTTTACTATGATTTATTTTTTTCAGGAAATAAAAAGCACGACAAGGGTTCTGCACAGACAAGTGGTAGTACGGCTGTAGAACATGTATTGACAGGGCAGCAATTACCAGAGTTTGAAATGGAAGATCAGGTAGGGGCCTTAAAGAAAAGTTCAGAGTTTTACGATAAGCCTATGCTGGTAGTAGAGTGGGCAAGCTGGTGCCCTTATTGTCAGCGACAGCTACCGGAAATTCAAAAAGTATACGAAAAGTATAAAAACAAAATTAATTTTGTCATGTTAGATATGCTTGATTTTCATAAGGAAACAAAGGAACAAGCGGATCAGTATGTCAGTGAAAAAGGCTATACCTTCCCCTATTATTATGATGCGGGTGAGAAAGCAGCGGATATTCTCCATGTGCAATCAATTCCTGGAATTTATCTAGTCGATAAGAATCAAAAGGTAAGAAAAAGTGATACTAAACTTTCATGACGAAGCAGCACTTGAAAAAGAGCTAGAAGAGATTTTAAATTAAAATGCAAGCTTATATTAGAGTTTCTAAGTAGGTTTTTAATAAATAATAAAAGGTATGATTCTTGTAAGCCACAAGAATCATACCTTTTTGTTTTTATCCTTTTGTTTTTATAGATAGGTGTTGCTAAAAATAGAGTTTAATGCCTATATAGAAATCTTATTTACCCAGGCAGAATTGACTGAAGAGTTGGGTGATGAGTTCGTCTGGAGCAGCATCACCAGTGATTTCACCGAGGATTTCCCAAGTGCGGGTCATATCAACTTGGAGAAGGTCTACCGGCATACCCATTTCCAAGCCTTGGTTGACGGCTTGCAGGCTTTCTAGGGCTTTTTTTCAATCAAGGAGATATGGCGGGCGTTGGACAGGGTAGGTGGCGTCTTGTTCGACAATACCAGCATTTTTCAAAGAAGAGCTGATTAATTCGTTCTTCAATTTTATTGATATTTTTGGTTGTGGAGGACAGAAATCTTAATGATATCAGTAGGGAGCTGATCAAGCTCAATCTTTTGTTCTAGGTCAGTCTTGTTAAGTAGGACGATACGATTGCTATCCTGACTGATTTCAAGCAATTGTTTGTCCTGATCTGTCAAAGGTTCGCTGGCGTTGAGAACTAAGAGGACCAAGTCGGCTTCCTGCAGAGCTTTTTAGAACGCTCAACTCCAATCTGTTCTACAAGATCATCGGTTTCCCGAATTCCTGCGGTATCGATTAGCTTGAGCGGTACACCCTTGATATTGACATACTCCTCGATCACATCCCGAGTAGTTCCAGCAATATCTGTCACAATGGCCTTGTCCTCGCGCAGAAGATTATTAAGCAGGCTTGATTTTTCCAACGTTTGGGCGCCCTGATGATAGCAGTGGAAATGCCTTCGCGCAAAATCTTACCTCGTCTTGCAGTATTGAGAAGATTGCTTAGCAGAGCCCTCGAACTCAGCTGTTTTCTCTCGCATCAATTGGGTCGTCATCTCTTCCACATCGTCGTACTCCGGATAGTCAATGTTGACCTCGACCTGAGCCAAAGTGTTGAGAATTTCCTGACGAGTATTGTTGATAAGATTGGAGAGAGACCCATCCAGCTGCTTGACAGCATTGTTCATGGCTTTATCGGTCTTGGCGCGGATGATATCCATAACTGCCTCAGCCTGAGTCAGGTCCACTCGACCATTCAAAAAGGCCCGCTTGGTAAACTCACCAGGCTCTGCCATTCTAGCTCCTTCTCGGATAACTAGTTGCAGGATTTCATTAGTAACCGCAATTCCCCCGTGAGTGTTTATTTCAATGATGTCCTCGCGCGTGAATGTCTTGGGAGAGCGCATAGCACCAACCATGACCTCGTCCAAAATTTCCTGATTTTGAGGGTCGACGATATGACCGTAGTTGAGTGTGTGACTTTCCACTTTGCTTAGATCCTTGCCTTTGAAGATTTTTGGGCAATAGCAAAGCTGTCAGTCCCGCTTAGTCTGACAATACCGATAGCCCTTCGCCAAGAGGAGTAGAAATCGCAGCGATTGTATCAAATTCTCTGGTAATCATACAGTATTTTTTTCCTTGTGTTTTTAAAATCAATTACCCTAATTGTAACGCAAAAACGAAAGGGGAGCAAGATTTTTGATTTAACTATGGCAATTTTCAAAAAAATTATTAGAAATTAGGAAAATGCTTTCATGTTCTATGAAATAGTGCTATACTATAAATAGATTGATTCTTTTGGCTAGGCAAAGAACCTTTTTAAGGTTTAAATGTCTGAAAAAAATACAAAGGAGGTCAAAAATGGAGAATCTAAAGAAGATGGCAGGGATTAAGGCTGCTGAGTTCGTGACAGATGGTATGGTAGTTGGACTTGGAACGGGTTCGACCGCTTATTATTTTGTCGAAGAGATTGGCCGTCGGATCAAAGAAGAAGGACTGCAGATTATCGCAGTAACAACTTCAAGTGTAACCAGCCAGCAAGCAGAAGGTTTGGGAATTCCACTCAAATCCATTGATGAAGTCGATTTAGTTGATGTGACAGTTGATGGGGCAGATGAGGTTGATCCAAACTTTAATGGTATTAAAGGCGGTGGGGGCGCTCTCCTTATGGAGAAGGTCGTTGCAACACCGACAAAAATGCTACATTTGGGTAGTTGATGAGAGTAAATTGGTTGAGAAGCTAGGAGCTTTTAAGCTCCGGTCGAAGTTGTCCAGTATGGTGCAGAGCAAGTTTTCCGTCGCTTTGAACGTGCAGGTTACAAACCAGCTTTTTCGTCAGAAAGATGGTCAACGCTTTGTTACAGATATGAAGAATTTTATCATTGACCTAGATTTGGGTGTGATTGAAAAATCCTATTGAATTTGCCCGTGAATTAGACCACATTGTTGGTGTAGTTGAGCACGGTCTCTTTAACCAAATGGTAGATAAGGTTATTGTAGCAGGAAAAGCTGGTGTTCAAGTTTTAGAAGCCAATAAATAAAAGGAGGATCTTATGGCAAAATTTAATCGTATTCACTTAGTAGTTATGGACTCAGTTGGTATTGGTGCCGCACCCGATGCTAACAACTTTGTTAATGCTGGAGTGCCAGACGGTGCTTCAGATACTCTGGGACATATTTCCAAAACAGTTGGACTTACCGTCCCTAATATGGCTAAGATCGGTTTAGGAAATATCGAACGTCCTGTTCCTTTGAAGACAGTTCCTCAGGAAGCAAATCCAAGTGGCTATTATACTAAACTTGAGGAAGTATCACTCGGAAAAGACACGATGACTGGCCACTGGGAAATCATGGGACTAAATATTACTGAACCATTTGATACTTTCTGGAATGGTTTCCCAGAAGAAATCTTGACTCAGATTGAAGAATTTTCTGGTCGTAAAGTTATTCGTGAGGCTAATAAGCCTTATTCAGGAACAGCGGTTATTGATGATTTTGGTCCTCGTCAGATGGAAACAGGTGAGCTAATTATCTATACCTCTGCTGATCCAGTATTGCAGATTGCTGCTCATGAAGAAGTGATTCCATTGGAAGAACTCTATCGCATTTGTGAATATGCTCGTTCTATTACTTTAGATAGACCTGCTCTCTTGGGACGTATCATTGCCCGTCCATATGTGGGTGAACCAGGAAACTTCACTCGTACTGCTAACCGCCATGACTATGCGGTATCACCATTCGAGCCAACTGTACTTGATAAGCTTAACGAAGCGGGAATTGCTACTTACTCTGTTGGTAAGATCAACGACATCTTCAACGGAGCTGGAATCAACCATGATATGGGCCACAATCAATCTAATAATCATGGGGTAGATAATCTTGTTGAAGCATTGAAGGACGAAAAACTTTAAAGAAGGTTTCTCATTTACTAACTTGGTAGACTTTGATGCTCTTTATGGTCACCGTCGTAATCCACATGGTTATCGCGACTGCTTGGAAGAGTTTGATGCTCGTATTCCTGAAATCATTGAAAATATGTGTGAAGATGACTTGCTCATGATTACTGCTGACCATGGTAATGATCCTACCTACGCTGGTACTGACCATACTCGTGAATATATCCCTCTCTTAATTTTTTTGGAAAATCTTTAAGCGGTCACGGTCATATTCCTGTCGGACACTTTTGCGGATATCTCAGCTACTGTTGCTGAGAACTTTGGAGTGGACAAGGCAATGATTGGTGAAAAGCTTCTTAGATAAATTGGTGTAAGAAGACAGGACTAAGCTAATCAAAAATAGCATCATAATAATAGGCTAGTAGGCAATAGAAATACCTTTTGAGAATTAGTTTATTGCTTTATAAAAACAATAGATAGGTGAGGAATATTAATGTCATTATTAGAAAAAAATCAATGAAACAGCTGCTTATTTGAAAAGGCAAAGGAGTTGAAGCCCCTGAGTTCGGTTTGATCCTTGGATCAGGTCTTGGAGAATTAGCCGAAGAAATCGAAAACGCAGTAGTAGTAGACTACACTGAGATTCCAAACTGGGGCCGTTCAACAGTAGTTGGCCACGCTGGTAAATTAGTCTATGGAGACTTGGCGGGTCGCAAAGTGTTAGCTCTTCAAGGTCGTTTCCACTTCTATGAAGGAAATCCATTGGAAGTTGTGACTTTCCCAGTACGTGTGATGAAAGTTTTGGGATGTGAAGGGGTTCTTGTAACCAATGCAGCTGGAGGTATCGGATTCGGACCTGGTACATTGATGGCTATTACTGACCATATCAATATGACGGGTCAAAACCCATTGATGGGTGAAAACTTGGATGACTTTGGTCCACGTTTCCCAGATATGTCTAAGGCCTACACACCAGAATATCGTGCTATTGCCCATGAAGTGGCTAAAAAACTCGGTATCAAGCTTGATGAAGGTGTCTATATCGGTGTAACTGGTCCGACTTATGAAACACCAGCTGAAATCCGTGCTTACAAGACTTTGGGAGCAGATGCTGTTGGCATGTCTACTGTGCCAGAAGTAATTGTGGCAGCTCACTCAGGTTTGAAAGTTCTTGGAATTTCATGTATTACTAACTATGCTGCTGGTTTCCAAGAAGAACTTAACCACGAAGAAGTTGTAGAAGTCACTGAGCGCATCAAAGGCAACTTCAAAGAATTGCTTAAAGCTATTCTTGCTGAATTGTAATGCCATGAAAATGCGTCTCCAAATACTGCCACACGGATTGCGCCTGCTTCTAGTAACTGTCGGATTGGGAATAGGAACAGGTCTGGTTGGAATTGCCTGCCATTATCTATTAGAAGGCGTACAATGGGTAGCATTTGGAGAACATAGGTTGGACTTGCTACAACAATTTGAACAAGCTGGTGGGGTCCGTAGGTTCCTAGTTTTTGTGTATGGCAGGGTGTTTGGCGGCATGTTTTTTTGGTATGTCCTACAGAGACGCTATAAAATTCTGTCAATTCGAAAGCAAATTGAGTTGGTTGGAGATGTGAGTCCATCGCCCTTAGTCCAGATTCTTCATGCAGTTATGCAGATAGCAATTGTAGGGGCAGGCGCTTCTGTCGGAAAAGAAGGAGCCCCACGTGAGTTTGGGGCTCTTCTTGGGAGTTGCTTGTCTAGGGAATGTTCCTTAACTCTTAAAGATCAGAAAGTATTGATCGCTTGTGGTGCAGGTGCTGGACTCGCAGCTGTTTATCAAGTTCCATTTGCTAGTAGTTTATTTATCTTTGAGACCTTAGGACTTGCCTATAGTTGGCAGAACTTTTTGCTGGTTTTTGACTAGTACTTATCTGGCAACTTGGGTTGCTCGGCCCATTGTTGGTCATGATGCCATCTATCACTTGTCAACAGTCTCTTGGTCGGCCAGCAGTTTCTTGCAGGCTATCTTGATTGCTTTTAATAGTAACTCCGTTGGCTCTGGTCTTTAGTTCTCTAGCTAAGTGGGCTAGTCGTAAACGACGGAAGGATGAGTCGATTCTTTGGGCTCTTCCTCTAGCCTTTCTAGTGCTGGGGGCCTTGTATTCTTTTTCCCTATCTTTATGGGAAATGGTCAGGTACTAGCGCAAGCCTTGTTATCTCGCCAGCCGGTTCCCTATCTTCCACTGGCTCTTGCAATGAAGGGGCTTCTGGTTTATCTCTCTTACGCAATGGTGCCTATGGGGAACCTTGACACCATCATTTGCCTTGGGGATTGGATCTGGCTACTTAGTGACCTTGCTTTTTGACAGTAGTTGGCATTCATCTGGATCCAGCTCTAGGAATGCTATTAGGAGCAACAGTCTTTTTAGGGACGACCTTACAAGCTCCTCTGACGGCTATTGCCCCTAAGTCTTGGATTTACAGGCCAGGATTGATTTTGACAATACCGCTTGTACTAGCGGCAGGAATGTCTTACGTGATTAGAAAGAGATGGGAGAAGGAACAATGAAGGTACATTTTGTACTGCATGAAACATTTGAAGTGCCAGGGCGCTTATCTCAAATGGGCTCTGGAACGAGGTCATCATATTACAACAACAAAGGTTTACGAAAAAGAACCTCTTCCTGAAACAATTGACGGGATTGACTTTCTGATTGTCATGGGTGGTCCTCAATCTCCCGATGAGGATAGAGAAAACTTCCCATATTATGATCCAAAGGCTGAGCTTTCTTTTATGAAAGAAGCGATTGCTGCAGATATCTATATTGTTGGTGTTTGTCTTGGTGCGCAGCTTCTATCTGTTGCTTATGGTGCGAAGTATGAACATAGTCCTGAGCGTGAGATTGGAGTTTATCCTGTGACATTGACACCTGAAGGGCTTGTAGATCCTCATGTTAGTTTGTTTGGAGCAAGCTTTGATTCTGGCCACTGGCACGGTGATATGCCAGGGCTGACAGAGGATGCTGTTGTTCTTGCGACGAGTCAAGGTTGCCCACGTCAGATTATTCGCTTCAGTCCGAAACATTATGCCTTTCAGGCTCATTTGGAATTCAATCCAGAAGCTGTTGAACTATTAATTGCCGCAGATGGTGAAGAGGTCTTGGAAGACCAAAGTCAAAATTGACCTTTGTCCAAAAATCCTGAAGTCATTCGAGCTTACGATTATAAAGAAATGAATGCAAATCTCTATAAATTTTTAGATTCATTGGTAAACGAATAAATATAAAAAGGCAGAGCGTCTGAGTTTGTAATCTAGCTCGTGCTTGCCATTCTATGAAATCTTAAAAAAAGAAAGGTAGAGCAAAGTGTTCTAATTTGAACACGAGCGGAAAACTTTTCTAAAACATTGAAAGGTAGGGTAGTTTGGTTTTGAATTGAACCCGAGCTATTCTCCTATTTATCATCAAAATTAAGAAAGAAAGGAATTGAACCCACCCTAAAAGCAGTGGGAAAAAGATAGTTGGTCTAGCGAGCATCGCTCACTGCGCCCAACTCCTATTTTCCCTTCGCTTTTTGACGGGTTTGGTATCTTATATTATGTCTATCCATATTGCTGCTCAGCAGGGTGAAATTGCTGATAAAATTCTTCTTCCTGGGGATCCTCTTCGTGCCAAGTTTATTGCGGAGAACTTCCTTGAAGATGCTGTTTGTTTTAACGAAGTACGTAACATGTTTGGTTACACTGGTACTTACAAGGGTCACCGTGTATCTGTCATGGGAACTGGGATGGGGATGCCTTCCATTTCGATCTATGCGCGTGAGTTGATTGTTGACTACGGAGTGAAGAAATTAATCCGTGTGGGAACTGCAGGTTCTTTGAATAAGGGTGTTCATGTCCGTGAATTGGTTTTGGCACAGGCAGCTGCAACTAACTCAAACATTATCCGTAATGACTGGCCACAGTATGATTTTCCGCAAATTGCTAGCTTTGATTTACTAGACAAGGCCTACCATATTGCCAAAGAACTTGGCATGACAACCCATGTTGGGAACGTTTTGTCATCTGATGTCTTTTATTCAAACTACTTTGAAAAGAACATCGAGCTTGGTAAATGGGGAGTCAAGGCTGTGGAAATGGAAGCAGCAGCTCTTTACTATCTTGCTGCCCAACACCATGTTGATGCGCTAGCTATCATGACTATCTCTGATAGTTTGGTCAATCCAGATGAAGACACTACTGCAGAAGAACGTCAAACTACCTTCACCGATATGATGAAGGTTGGTTTGGAAACCTTGATTGCTGAAGCATGAAAGTAGATGCTAAAGAAGCTATTCTCTTTGCGATTTCCCGCTATGACTATGCTTATGCCCTTAAACTGGCTGAGCGAGCAGGAAAAGTCTACCCAGTCTGACTTGGTTCGCCTTCTTGGGGCACTAGCGGAGCGAAGAGCTCAACATCCAATCTATCATGAATCTAAAGTTGGAAATCACTGGAATGAATCCAGCTGATTTTTCAGCTTTTTTTGCCATGAAAATGAAGCAGACGAGCAGCTGGCTAATTACCTTTATGACCTAGATGCAAAATTGAGAAATGAACAATTGATTGACTTTTGTTCGAGCAGTTAGTCCGGCTATTTATAGGATTTTTATGCGGTTGATTCGCATGCAGTTGCCGGATATTGACAGCTATATTCATAATTCTAGAGAGGCCAGTTACGACCGTTGGAAGTTTGAGAAGATGAGGAGTTCTGATAATCCTGTTTTGCAAAATTTCCATACGGAAAGCACGGTCAACTCTTCTAGCTTGACAGAATTAATTTTACAGTTAGGTTTCCCTGAATCTGTCAAAGAGTCAGCAGGGCAACTAAGAGAGTTGGAAAGATCAGTCCGTAATCCGCTTGCCCACCTTATCAAGCCTTTTTGATGAGGAAGAATTGCACAGGACGACAGGTTTTTTTCGTCTCAGCACTTTATGGAGCTTCTGGTTGCTTTGGCACAGGAGACAGGTATAGTTTATCAGAGGGAGCCTTTTTACTTCGACCGAGCAAATGCGATTGTAGAAAGTCTCTTATAAGGAGTAGTAGGATGGATAAAATTGCAAGGCTGCAAGAATTGATAGACCAAAGTCAAAATATAGTCTTTTTCGGTGGTGCGGGTGTTTCGACTGAATCCAATATTCCGGACTTCCGCAGCTCGGATGGAATATACAGTGTCAAGCTAGGACGGCATTTTACGGCAGAGCAGCTGGTTTCTCACACTATGTTTGAGCGCTATCCGCAGGAGATTTTTGACTTTTACAAGAAGTATCTGCTCTATCCGGATGCTATGCCCAATGCAGCTCATGTCTACTTGGCGGATTTGGAGAAGGAAGGCAAAGCTCAAGGCTGTTGTGACTCAAAAATATCGATAGCTTGCATGAAATGGCTGGTTCGAAAAAAGTTCTTAAACTTCATGGCAGTGCGGATAGAAATTACTGTCTGAATTGTCAACGATTCTATGATTTGGATGGTTTTCTGGCTCTGGACGATACAATTCCTCACTGTCTTGACTGTGGAGGCATTGTCAAACCAGATGTGACTCTTTATGAAGAACCTCTAGATATAGAAGTTTTCCAGCAGGCTGCCCAAGCAATCCAGCAAGCAGACCTGCTGATAATCGGCGGCACTTCCTTAGTCGTCTATCCCGCAGCCAGCCTCATCCAGTACTTTTCAGGAAAGCATCTGGTCGTCATCAACAAGACCAGCATCCCTCAAGACAGTCAGGCGGACCTTGTTATTGAAGGAAAGATAGGAGAAGTGTTTTTCTAAATTAAGACCTTAAAATAACACCTGAAAATAGCCATAAAAAGCTTTTTCGGGTGTTTTTATATTATCTACTGTTGGGAAGTAACTATATAAACTCATGTGACTATGTTATAATAAAAATATAGAACCTAGGAGGTCTAGATGAAAAATTAAAGAGAAAGCACCAAGTAATCTTAATTGTAATATCTTTTTGTTGGTTACATTTATTAGCTTGCGTTATTATCTTAAGCCAGAATGGTTTGATTGGGAAAATCAATATTATACAGTATACAACTACAAAGTAAGTGAGATCAAACCTAAGAAAAAGTAGTTAAGGATTTGAACATTGAATTTGTACATCAAATGAATGAAAAAGTACCCCAAAATCAAGAGTTGACAGAGAAGATATTATCAAATTGGAATGAATATAATGAAAAACAAATTTTACATGTTACTTTTTACCGATGGTAGTAAGTCAGAAATTCCCGTAGAAGAGACTTCTGAAATTGGTCCATCATTTAGTGCCAATTTGTTAAATGATTCTATTTATCAAAAAGTTAAGTTTTCGTTTTTCCGGACTTTAAGTTGCCCGATAACAAGAGAACTAGCAATCTTATAGACATATTATTATTTCTTTATGAGGGCGATACTCTTTATCAGGTTCCAGAAGTCAGCAGTGAGATTTCTTACCAATTAAAAAAATCCTAAAACAGGAGAGAAGCAAAACGTATTTTTGAATATGGGAATAAACCTGATTTTTAGTTTTGACTCCTATTTTTACTAGTTCGAAAAAAATAGTTTGGATGATAAATTAGATTTTTTGAAGATTATCAAAAAGCAGCATAAGGGTAACTACTGGGATAGAAAGTATGATTTTTATAACAATAGATTAACTCATACTTCAAATCACTCTTACCCCAGAATCTTCTATTCAGACGAATTTACTAACTTACCTCTAAGTGTTAGCACGACAGGGAGTCAGTTTAAAAATGACCATTACGCATTCTTATATTGTAGAGCAAATTAATGATCATGACTATAAGATCAAGTCAAGCTCAAAAACCTATACAGATGAAAATAAATCTGAATACATTGCTGAAGTTTTAAATCAAAAATAAAAAAAGAATCCAGGTAGCTTAGAAAATATCTGGATTCTTTCATTTTTAAGGATATAATTTCATGAGAGGCGATTTAAATTCACTTGAAATCGTTGAAATATTATTGTAACTGGTTCGACTATTAAGTGTTTCTATATCCTCTCTATTTATTGTAAAACTTATAGATTTTTTTCTTCTGGTTCTTTCTGCGGGGTCTTTTTTAATCATAGTTGGTATCTCAGTAATAATCTTCTTGAAGAGTTTTTTTCATAATCACTACCTAGCTCTTTTTAATTGGTTTTCTCTCATCTATCCTTTTTATTTAACTCTTCCATATCAGGCTCACCCCACCTATACCTAATAGTATATGAATATTTATCATCACTAGCCTCTGTCATTTCGATACTGTAGTTTTTTTCCAATTTTTTTATAAATGCATCCCAATATGCTTGAACAATAGCTTTATTTTTCCTTATCTGATGGAGTATAGTATGGTGAGATATTAGCATATATACTATCTGAATTATATTTAATAATATTTTCAGTTAATTCGTCTTTTATTCCATTTTCTAAATATTTTTACATAAGCTTTTAACAATCTGATCATCTTTTTTTAGATATGATTGAAGGGGTATCAAAATTGACGCTATAGTTAGTATTGTTATCATCATTATATACAAGTCTATATTTAGTATTTGCTTTTTCCTTTGAACCAAATTTGAATATCATTACTTGAATATTCAGCAAAAAGTAGAACTAAAGTCAATTATAGGGACTTGCTTTCCGTTATTATCATAAATATTAAAATCTGATTTAGAAACATAATCAACTTTTTATATTGAATTTTACATAAAAATTGTTTTTCAGCGTCTTCTAGGTTTTTAACAGAATTCGTAGTGTTAAAAACCACCGTCACTATTTTTTTATAGTGATGGTTAGCCTGAGTTTAATCAAAGTAGGGATAGGGTGTATATTGAAGTAAATGATTATTCCAAGAAAAAGGGTAATACAAATCCAAGATATTTTTTAAGTAGGCGTTTTGATTCCATTTAATCTCCTAATAGCGTTTATCTATTTATCAAACTTCACTTCCTCAATCAAATATTCTATAAAACGTTCACCCATCTTAGATAGGCTGGCTTTTTTCATGTTTGATGTAGACTAGCTCAATAGGATCATCGATATCAAGTGGAATAGAGACAATGTTGTCACCATTGAGGTTGCTGTTTAGGATACCAGTAGCAATCGTGTATCCGTCCAAGCCAATTAAGAGATTAAAGAGGGTTGCTCGGTCACTGACGACGATAGACTTTTTATGGTGTTCTTGGGAGAGGATTTCCTCAGAAAAGTAGAAGGAATTATGGGTCCCTTGGTCGTAGCTGAGATAAGGGAAATTTTCTAAATCTGCCAGTTGTACCAATTTTTTTCTTAGCCAGAGGGTTGGACTTGCTGACAAAGATATGGGGCTGGGCTGTGAAGAGATGAGTTGCAATCAGATGATTGTCGTCCAACATTTTAGATAAAACATCTCGGTTATAACCGTTTAAGAAAAAGTACACCAATTTCGCTACGGAAGTTTTTGACGTCATCAATGATTTCCCAAGTCCGAGTTTCCCGAAGGAAAAGCTCATATTTTTTTCCATATCACTTTTCTTAAGGAGGAGACAAATGCATTGACTACAAAAAGCATAGTGTTGGGCAGATACGCTGAAGAGTTCGCGATGGGCGACAGGATTCTTGTACCGTTCCTCTAGAAGTTGTGTTTGCTCAACCACCTGACGAGCATAAGATAGAAACTCCATGCCATCTTTTGGTTAATGTGATTCCCTTAGGATTTCGTATGAAAATATCAATCCCCATCTCGTTTTCAAGGTCTCGTACTGCATTAGAGAGACTAGGTTGGGTAATAAATAGTTGCTTGGCAGCTTCATTCATGCTGCCAGTTTCGACGATTTTTGATAATATAGTGTAGTTGTTGAATTCTCATAGGTCTATTTTTATCATAATAGGATTGACAAAAACATCTATTTAGTTGTAGAATATGATAAATTTAAACCTTTAATCAAGTCCAGTGAGGCTGCAAGGTAGGAAAAAAACGATATAAGAGGCAATTGACTGCCTTGTTTTTTGCGAAACCTTGCTGTGGCGAGGTTTTTTCTTGTAGAAAGTGAGGTTGTCATGGTTAGTGACAGTTGCAAAAAGAGATTTGGCAAGATTATGCTGGAGCAGATGGAGCTGCTGGAGCAAGTAGAAATTGCACCTAATATTTTTTTCCATGCTCCTAAAGGGCCAAATGGTCAACCAGATGCAGGCTGGGCAGTTTTTACATATTCGGGTACCAGATGACAGCAAGCTTTTGCGCCGGCCGATCTCAATTGCTGAGATTGACCGAGATAATCTGACTTGTCGTATCATTTATCGGATAGAAGGTGGCGGGACGGCTATTTTTTTCTCATCTTCCAGTTGGCTCGTTTCTTGATGTTATGGGTCCTCAAGGCAATGGCTTTGATTTGAGTCCTGTAAGGGCAGGTGACCACGCTTTGATTATCGGTGGTGGGATTGGTGTCCTCCCTTGCTTGAGGTTGCTAAAGAATTGCATGCAAAGGGTGCTCAAGTGACAGCTGTTCTGGGATTTTCTGATAAATCTGCTGTTATTTTTGGAAGCGGAAATAAAAAAATACGCTGATGTCATTGTCACGACGGATAATGGTTCCTATGGTCGCAAGGGCTATGTATCAGCGGTGGTAGATGAGATGATCCAAGACTATGAGGCTGTCTATTCCTGTGGAGCGCCAGCTATGCTTCAGTACGTCGATCGTAAGTTTCAGGACCATCCGCATGCTTATCTCTCCATGGAATCACGTATGGCTTGTGGTATGGGCGCTTGCTATGCCTGCGTCGTTCATGTGGCAGGTCAGGACGAGTCAGTCAATAAGCGCGTTTGTGAAGACGGTCCGGTCTTTGAAACGGGCACGATTATTGTCTAGGAGGGAAAAAGAATGAGTGACCAACGTTTAAGGGTTTCCTTGCCAGGCTTAGACCTGAAAAATCCAATTATTCCAGCATCTGGCTGTTTTGGCTTCGGTCAAGAATATGCCAAGTACTATGACCTAGACTTGCTTGGCTCCATCATGATAAAGGCTACGACTTTGGATCCCCGCTTTGGTAATCCCACTCCGCGTGTGGCAGAAACGCCGGCTGGTATGCTCAATGCCATTGGCCTGCAAAATCCAGGTGTTGAGGCTGTTCTAGCTGAAAAACTGCCTTGGTTGGAAAAACATTATCCCGACCTTCCAATCATCGCTAATGTAGCGGGATTTTTCCAATCAAGAGTATGCCGCAGTGGCTGGGAAAAATATCTCAAGCCCCCAATGTCAAGGCTATTGAGCTCAATATCTCCTGTCCTAATGTTGACCATGGAAATGCTGGGCTTTTTGATTGGTCAAGTTCCAGAGTTGGCTTACGAAGCAACCAAGGCAGCAGTAGATACTTCTGATGTACCAGTCTATGTCAAATTGACTCCGAGTGTGGCAGATATCACTCAGGTAGCCAAGGCCGTTGAAGATGCTGGAGCTGCTGGATTTACCATGATTAACACCTTGGTAGGTATGCGATTTGACTTGAAGTCACGCAAGCCTATTATCGCTAATGGCACAGGTGGTATGTCGGGTCCGGCTGTCTTTCCGGTAGCACTCAAGCTGATCCGTCAAGTGGCGCAGGCAAGCAAACTTCCTATCATTGGTATGGGGGGAGTTGATTCAGCGGATGCTGCTCTGGAAATGTTTATAGCGGGCGCCTCAGCCATTGGGGTGGGCACTGCCAATTTCACGGATCCATATGCCTGCCCAACCATCATTGAAGATCTGCCTAAGGCGATGGATAAATACGGCATCGAAAGTCTTGAAAGCTTACGAAAAGAAGTTCGAGAGAATTTGCTTTAAAGTTACATTTTTGCTTGACAATCTTGCTGTGAAATTATAGAATGAACTAAATATAACCTTTAAAGAAGTCCAGAGAGGCTACTAAGGATCATACGTTTGAATGGCAAATTCTGCCACATTTTTCGTGTAACCTTGCTCTCAGGCAAGGTTTTTCTATATTTTCGAGTCTAGTGTGAAGATATAGTTGACAACAGGAGTATCTAGCGGAGTTCTTTAAAGATAATAATCAAAAAAAGGAGATTATCCCTACATGAGTGAAGAACGTCCTATTATCGCCCTCGACTTTCCATCTTTTGACGATGTCAAAGCTTTTTCTGGAGCATTTTTCCAGAAGATGAAAAAAACTTTTTGTAAAAAAATCGGTATGGAATTCTTCTATGCTATCGGTCCAGAAATCGTTCATTATTTGAAAGGTCTTGGGCACAGTATTTTTCTTGGATTTGAAGCTACATGACATTCCCAATACGGTACGCTCAGCTATGTCTGTCTTAGGAACTTTTGGCATCGACATGGTGACGGTCCATGCGGCTGGTGGTGTAGAGATGATGAGCGAAGCCAAGAAGGTCTTAGGGGATAAGGCTAAGTTGGTTGCGGTGACTCAGCTGACTTCGACAAGTGAAGAAGATATGCGTGATTGCCAAAACATCCAAACTACGGTTCAGGAGTCTGTTGTAAAATTATGCTCGGAAGGCTAAAGAGGCTGGTTTGGATGGCGTAGTTTGCTCAGCTCAAGAGGTTGAACTAATTAAGGCAGCAACTGCCGAAGACTTTCTCTGTGTGACGCCTGGTATTCGACCAGCAGGAGCAGAAATTGGTGACCAGAAACGGGTCATGACACCACAGGAAGCCCATCAAATCGGTAGTGATTATATTGTAGTCGGTCGTCCGATTATCCAAGCTGAAAATCCTTGGGATGCTTATCATGAAATCAAGAAGCAGTGGAATAGCTAAGCAAAACAAGTAATTCGAATTAAATCGTTATACAAAAATTAACAGTATCATAAAATTTCAAATTTATAAGGAGCAAAAAAATGACTTTAGCAAAAGAGATTGCGCGTGATTTATTGAAAATTAAGGCTGTGTATTTGAAGCCAGAAGAGCCTTTTACATGGGCATCAGGTATCAAGTCACCTATTTATACAGACAACCGTGTGACCTTGGCCTATCCAGAGACTCGGACCTTGATTGAGGATGGTTTTGTCGAAAAGATTCGGGCGGAATTTCCAGATGTAGAAGTCATTGCTGGAACTGCGACAGCGGGCATTCCTCACGGAGCCATTATCGCAGATAAGATGAACCTGCCATTTGCCTATATCCGCAGCAAACCAAAAGATCACGGAGCGGGCAATCAAATCGAAGGTCGCGTAGCGCCCTGGGCAGAAGATGGTTGTCATTGAGGACTTAATCTCGACAGGCGGTTCTGTCTTGGATGCTATCGCTGCTGCTAAACGTGAAGGTGCGGACGTGATTGGCGCAGCGGCCATCTTTACCTATGAGCTGCCAAAAGCAGATAAAAACTTCAATGAAGCGGGTGTCAAATTGGTGACCCTTTCTAACTATACAGAGTTGATTCACTTAGCTGAGCAAGAAGGCTATATCAATGCTGAAGGATTAGCCTTATTGAAACGCTTTAAGGAAGACCAAGAAAATTGGCATCTGTAAGAGTTTGTTCTGCTTGAGTTTAAACGATATTTCATATCGAAACAGATACTTTATCTTTGCCAAAAGAAAAGCAGCAGTCTCTTGATTGCTGTATTTTCTTAGCTAAAAACCTTGATTTTTGCTATAATAAGCCTATGTCAAAGATTTATCGTCTATCGTTTTCCATTTTACAAAAAATCATGTTAGTCCTTGTAGTACATTGGTTTTTTTGTTTCAATCTTTTATATCAGTGAGATGAGTTATTGGGCCTATCCAATTTTTGCTATCTTGCTGATTGGAGCTTATTATTATCGTAAAGAAGTTTTAAAAGTATACCGCTATTTGATGCGACATAAGATCGCGATTATGGTGGCTGTAGTAGTTTTTCAGCTTATTATGATTTGGGCAGCTGAATTACTTGTGCGTCGGGATGCAGCAGTTGTTCTGAACAGGGGCATTTCGCTTACTTAAAGAAACATCGATTTCAAGCTATATCACACGTAACCCAAATAACTTTACCTCTCTTTCTCTACGAACGCTTTTTCTACAAGCTGTTTGGGGAGTCGTCTGCACTTTGGATAATGCAGGGACTAAACATGGTGTATGCTAATCTAACAGCTTTGATTTTGTATAAGGGAAGTCAAAAATTCTTTAATCAAAAAAATCGGCTGATGTCGTTTTTTTAGTCTTTATGTGCTTTTGGCTGGATTTTTCTCCTTATTTCTTCTCTATGTATACGGATATTCCGCCACTGCCCTTTATTTCTTTACAGATTTTCTTAATTTTTGGAATCTTTAAAGCTGACAGTATTAAGAAATTGACTGCCTTAAGTATATCATTGGGTTTGCTCACAGGCTTCTTGTATTTTGTTCGCCCGACAGTCATGATTCTCTTGATTGCCTTCTTCGTAACATTCTTTTTGCAGAAGCAGTGGAAAAAAATTTTCTTTTGGTTTTATCAATATTTGTCCTTGCTTTTTGGGATAACCTATAGTGGACTTCATACGGCTATTAAGAACCAGAATGAAGTGACAATTATTCAAAAAGAAGGATTAGCTAAGGGACCGCTTCTCTTTATCAATTTGGGGCTTACATACATAGGTCATAATCAAGCAGATATGAAAGAAGGGTTGCTCCAATATATTGAACCCAACAAAAGAGATGACTATAATAATGGCATGTTTGCTAAGGAAAATGTCATTAAGGAAATTAAGCGTCGCTTGAAGGAATATACACCCGCGACATTTTGGGGGCACTTATATTACAAGCAATCTCTAACGGTGGCAGAAGGGACTCTGGGTTGGCTCTATCGGGATGTTGAAAATGAAAAAGACACCATTTATTAATCCTTTATACGAAATGACCAAAAAAACAATCCACTTGCTCAGTTTGTTCGAACATTTTTTAAGCATTGATAAGAAGGAGTATGTCTATTACGCTCTTATAAAGCAGCTAGTTTGGATTGTTATGAGTCTAGGTCTCGTTATGACTTTGTGGAAGTACCGACCAGATGATCGCGTCAATTTTTTTGAATCTTGCTGTTTTTGGAGGCTTACTCTTCCTACAGATTTTTGAAGGTGGGAAAACCCGTTACCTCATCCAATTTTTACCACAGATTTTTACTGGTTTCTGCTCTTGGTTTAAGTCAGTATTCTCAAGATTTGAAGAAAGTCGTCTGCTACTTAAAAATTTCCCAACGAAAGTCTTTGAAAAGGAATGATTAAAGATGAAAAAGACCTGTTCCTATCTATGAACCGCTTTATACCTTGAAGCCCATTGCTGAGAATATCTGGATTGTCGACGGTGATTTGATTGAGATGGATGCGGTGCTGACAAAGTTGCCTTTTTCTACCCGCATGACGGTCATCAAGTTAGCAAATGGCCAGCTCTGGTGCCATTCACCAATCCAACCAAATCAAGCCTTGTTTGACCAGTTGGACGCTTTTGGGACCAGTTGCACACCTTGTTTCACCTAATAAGATTCACTATGCCTATATAGCTGACTGGAAGAAGCGTTATCCTAAGGCGATTACTTGGTCTAGCCCAGGAGTGGAAGAGAGAGCAGTCAAGCAGAAAATCCCGGTCTCTTTTGATGAAAAGCTGACAGATAAGGCTCCACAAGCTTGGGAAGACCAGATAAATCAGTTGGTTTTCAAGGGAAGTGCTTATATTGAGGAAGTTGTCTTTTTTTCACAAGGACAGTCAAACCTTAATCTTGACAGATTTGATCGAGAATTTTTGAAACAGAGCATTTTGCAAGTCCGCTTCGCAGCAAGGCTTATAAATTAGTGCGTGTTGCGGCTCCTGATGGGCAGACCCCTATTGACTATCGTATGACCTTTATCGGTCATCAAAAGAAGCTAAGGAGTGCTTGGAGCAGATGTTGGCATGGCAACCAGAAAAAAATTATACTAGCTCACGGTTCTTGTTTTCTGGAAAATGGAACAGCAAAACTCAGAAGAGCACTTAGGTGGATTCGATAAAATATCCAATCCTAGAAAATGAGAGGAGACATATATGCAACATTCAGCTTGGCACACTTTGATTAAGGAGCAGCTGCCGGAAGGTTATTTTGCAAAAATCAATCATTTTTTTAGATGAAGTGTATGCTTTGGGAACCATTTACCCACCTAGGGAAAAAGGTGTTTAATGCGATTCAGACGACAGATTTAGCGGATGTTAAAGTGGTTATTTTAGGGCAGGATCCTTACCACGGACCGAGACAGGCACAAGGCTTAAGTTTTTCGGTACCTGATGACATTCCAGCTCCGCCTTCTTTGCAGAATATTCTCAAAGAACTGGCTGATGATATTGGAGTGAAAGAGTCGCATGATTTGACTTCCTGGGCTCAGCAAGGTGTTCTCTTGCTCAATGCTGGTCTGACTGTGCCTGCTGGTCAGGCCAATGCGCATGCTGGCTTAATCTGGGAGCCTTTTACGGACGCTATTATCAAAGTAGTCAATGAAAAGTCTAATCCAGTTGTCTTTATCCTATGGGGGTCTTACGCTCGCAAGAAAAAAAGCCTTGATAAGCAATCCTCAACATTTGATAATCGAGTCGGCTCACCCAAGTCCGCTGTCTGCGTATCGTGGTTTCTTTTGGTAGCAAACCTTTTTCTCGTACCAATGATTTCTTAGTGGCTAAGGGCTTGGAACCTATCAATTGGTTAGCTTAGGAGGTAATATGGTTCAGTTAGCAACGATTTGTTATATTGATAATGGTCGGGAGTTTCTCATGCTTCACCGCAACAAAAAGCCCAACGACGTTCACGCTGGGAAATGGATCGGTGTCGGTGGCAAACTAGAGCGAGGAGAAACCCCACAGGAATGTGCTGCGCGCGAGATTCTAGAGGAAACAGGTCTAAAGGCAAAGCCCTGTTCTTAAAAGGCGTTATCACTTTTCCAGAATTTACTCCCTGACTTAGACTGGTATACCCTATGTTTTCAAGGTAACGGAGTTTGAGGGGGAACTGATTGACTGCAACGAAGGGACTCTGGAATGGGTGCCCTATGATCAGGTTTTGTCTAAACCAACCTGGGAAGGCGATCACACCTTTGTTGAGTGGCTTTTTAGAAGACAAGCCTTTCTTTTTCAGCAAAGTTTGTTTATGACGGGGATAAGCTGTTGGATACGCAGGTGGACTTTTTACGAATAAGGAGATAAGACGATGCTATTAATCAAAAAAACGGACGAGTTATGGATCCTAAGACTGGTTTTTAACCAAAATTGCTGACCTCTTGGTTGAGGGGAAGAAAATTGTCAAAAATCGGTCAAAAATTTGCAGGCAGAAGGAGCAAAAAGTTATTGATGCCAGTGGTTTGGTTGTGGCTCCTGGTTTGGTGGATATACATGTGCATTTCCGGGAGCCTGGCCAGACTCATAAGGAAGATATTCATACGGGGGCTTTTGGCAGCAGCAGCAGGTGGCTTTTACGACTGTTGTTATGATGGCCAATACCAATCCAACCATCTCTACAGTTGAAACCCTGAAAGAAGTTCTGGAGTCGGCTAGTCGTGAAAATATCCATATTAAGTCAGTCGCAACGATCACTGAGAATTTTTGATGGTCAGCATTTGACAGATTTCCAAGGTCTCTTGGCAGCTGGTGCAGTAGGTTTTTTCTGATGACGGTATTCCGCTGACCAATGCTGGCATTGTCCGCCAAGCCCTTGTAGAAGCGCGTAAAAATAACACCTTTATCAGCTTGCACGAGGAAGATCCCAATCTCAACGGCATACTTGGTTTCAATGAGCATATTGCCAAAGAGCATTTTCATATCTGCGGCGCGACAGGTGTGGCAGAATACAGCATGATTGCTCGCGATGTTATGATTGCTTATGATGCAAAGGCTCATGTGCATATTCAGCATTTGTCCAAGGCTGAGAGTGTAAAGGTTGTGGAATTCGCTCAGAAGCTAGGTGCTCAAGTCACTGCTGAAGCAGCACCTCAGCACTTTTCTAAGACAGAAGCTCTGCTATTGACCAAGGGCAGCAATGCTAAGATGAATCCGCCTTTTACGCTTAGAATCGGACCGTCTGGCGGTTATCGAGGGGCTCAAGTCTGGTGTCATTTCTGTCATTGCGACGGACCATGCTCCCCCATCATGCTGATGAGAAAAATGTAGCCGATATCACTAAGGCGCCTTCTGGCATGACTGGTCTTGAGACTTCGCTTTCTCTGGGACTGACCTACTTGGTTGAGGCTGGCCATCTGAGCTTGATGGAACTTTTTGGAGAAAATGACAATCAATCCAGCACGTTTGTATGGTTTCGATGCTGGCTTCATCGCTCAGGATGGCCCTGCTGATTTGACAATATTTGACCCAGAAGCCGATAGACTTGTGACTAATCACTTCGCCTCCAAGGCTGCCAATTCGCCTTTCGTTGGTGAAAAGCTTAAAGGCCAAGTGAAGTTTACCATCTGTGATGGGGAAGTTGTCTTTGAAGGATAATCTATGGAAATCTGAGATAAATAAAAATCTCAGATTTTTTTGTCTAGATACGAACATAAATAGGTAAAAACACAGAAAATAATTCACTTTTTACTCCCTTTTTTTCGATATAATAAAACTAATAAAAAGAAAAAAAGAGGACGGTTTATGCAAAAAGAAAAAAATTCTTTTTACCGCTTTTTATTACTTGCTCCAGCATTTCTAGCTCATCAAGTATACGCAGATGAACAAGTAGCTCCGAACCTAGTCAAGAAGTTGCAGCAGCAGCTTCAGCTCAAGAGGGAATGTCCCAGATGGAGCTATTGATACAAGTGCGCAGGGTGAAGAAAGCGCTTCTGGGCAACAAAGTGATTTGCCTGAAGCAAATATTATCCATACAAATGACGTTCACGGCCGTATTGTTGAAGAAAAAGGAGTTATTGGAGACGCTAAATTAGCAGCCGTTATTGAAGAGGAAAGGAAAAAAACAATCCTTCAACTCTAGTAGTTGATGCGGGAGATGCCTTCCAAGGTTTGCCAATTTCAAATAGTTCCAAAGGTGAAGAGCGTGCTAAACTACTTAATGAGATGGGCTACGATGCTATGGCCGTAGGGAACCACGAGTTTGACTTTTGGCCTAGATGAAGCTAAGAAATATAAAGAAATTTTTAATTTTCCTCTTTTTAAGCTCTAACACCTATGTAAATGGTGCTCGTTTGTTTGAAGCATCAACTATCGTAGATAAGGATAAGAATGTTGTAGGTGATGAGTTTGTAGTAATCGGTGTGACAACACCTGAAACTGCGACCAAAAACTCATCCTAAGAATGTTCAAGGCGTAACATTTAAAGATCCAATCTCAGAAGTTAATTCAGTTATTGATGAAGTAGAAGCTCGCGCTGCGGCAGAGGGTAAATCATACAAGAACTATGTGGTTTTGGCTCACTTAGGTGTTGATACGACTACTCCAGTAGAGTGGCGTGGATCTACTTTAGCTGAAGCTCTTTCAAATAATCCAAAGCTCAAAGGCAAACGTGTAACGGTTATTGACGGTCACTCTCATACAGTTCAATCTACAACCTATGGAGACAATGTTACTTATAACCAAACGGGAAGTTATTTGAATAACATTGGTAAAATTACTTATAAAGCTAATCAATTATTGGGAAATCCACAACAAATCTCTGCAGCTTCTACTAAAGATGTGGTACCAAATGCTAAAATAGCAGCTATGGTCAAAGAAATTAAAGAAAGATATGATGCTGAAAATGCTAAAGTTGTTCGTGACAATAGCCCAGTTGAATTGAACGGTCAGCGCGAGAATGTGCGGGTTCGTGAGACAAACCTTGGTAATGTGGTAGCGGACGCCCTCTACGAATACGGGCAAACTGGATTCAGCCATAAAACAGATCTTGCTGTGACAAACGGTGGTGGTTTGCGTGAAACAATTGCCAAAGATAAGCCAATTACAAAAAGGTGATGTGATCGCTGTCCTTCCTTTTGGAAACACTATTTCTCAAATCAAAGTAACGGGACAAAAACATTGCTGATATGTTTGCTAAATCTCTTGGATCTATTTTACAAGAAAAAAATGGTCAGCCTGTTTTTGGATGAAAAATGGCCAACCCCTTCTTGAGCCAAGCGGAGGCTTTCCTACAGGTTTCAGGTGCTAAGGTTTATTACGATACAACCTTGCCTGCTGAAAAAAACGTATTTTGCATATTGAAATTAAAAAAACCCAGAAACCGGTAAGTATGAAAAACTTAGATCCTGCTAAAGAATACTATTTGACAACAAATGATTTCTTAGCAGCCGGTGGTGATGGCTACACCATGTTGGGTGGTGCGCGAGAAGAAGGCCCTTCTATGGACGTTGCTTTTTGCCGATTATTTAGCTAAAGCAGATTTAAGTGCATATTCGGTTATAAATCCAAATTCCCTGTACGATTTCTATTTCTTCTAAAAAGATAGTGATGGAGATGGAGTTTCTGATATTGAAGAAATCAAAAAAATGGAACAGATCCATCTGATCCAAAAATCTTATCCTGGCAGAACAGATGTTCCAAATGGACAGTCTAATCAGAATCCAAGTGGCCAAAACTATCAACCTCTTCCAAATTACTCTTCAAATGGCAATGTAGTTCAACCGTCTCCTAAACCAGCAGTCACAGTAGACCCTGCAAAAGAAGAGAAGAAGGGGAAGTTGTTACAAACAGTAAGCCTTTGACAGTTAATGTTGCTAAAACATTTACATCATCTAAGGCTAGACTTCCTGAAACTGGAACAAAAGAGTCACCAGCTTTACTTATTGTATCCTTGTTTACTGCTTTCTTGGGAATCCTTGGTTTCAAGAAGAGTCAAGAAGACTAAAAAAATAAGCCCTAGGGCTTATGGTACTTGTTTAGTGACATTGATTCCCCAGTGAATAAGATTCTCTGATTTATTTTTTTAATTCTTTCCATATTATCCCTATGTCGAATCAGAATAATAGATGCTAGAAGAATAATGATTAGAGTAAAAAGAAGATCGTAACTAGGAAGGATAATTCCTAATAAAGGAAATATAAGAACGGAAATAATCGCAAAGCCAGCTACAACAATGCTAGCCAAAGAAATCATACTTCCCAAGTAAAAGCGTTACAATAAAAATAATAATCAGATAGGAAAAGAAGAGGGGAGAAAATCCAAGAACAACACCTGCACTTGTAGCAACGGCCTTGCCTCCCTTAAATTCAGCAAAAATAGGAAAAGGTATGACCAAGGACAGCAAGCAATCCAAAGATCATTGGGGAAATACCGTTGATATGCAATAAAAGAGGAAGCAGGGTTGCAAGAGTTCCTTTTAGGAAGTCGAATACAAAAAGTAACAGTTCCGGCTGTCTTTCCTAAAAATACGGAAAGTGTTGGTTGTGCCGGTATTGCCACTACCGTATTCTCGTAAATTCTTTTTAAAGAAAAATCTGTCCAATCCATAAACCAGTTGGAATTGAACCCAGTAAATATGCCAAAATTAGGCCCAAAATTGTATTTATCATAATTTTTATTATATCACGAATTTTTGCTTTGTATTTAGCAATCTAGTAAATTATTTGTCTAATCCGATAAAAAAATGTTTATTTCAAGGCTTTTTGTGACAAAAACTTTTGCAAAAATTTTTATAAAAACTTGTAAGATAGTAAGGATGAATAATGCAGGAGGTTCCTTGTGGCAAAGAAGGAAATCAATATTAATAATTATAATGATGATGCCATTCAAGTATTAGAAGGGTTGGATGCGGTACGTAAACGTCCGGGTATGTATATCGGATCCACCGACGGGACAGGACTCCATCATTTAGTATGGGAAATCGTGGATAACGCGGTTGATGAGGCTCTATCAGGCTTTGGTGATCGGATTGATGTCACTATCAATAAAGATGGGAGCTTAACAGTATCTGACCATGGACGCGGGATGCCAGTTGGTATGCACGCTATGGGAATTCCTACTGTTGAGGTAATTTTTTTACAGTATTACATGCTGGTGGTAAGTTTGGTCAAGGTGGTTATAAAACTTCGGGAGGACTCCACGGGGTTGGTTCTTCGGTCGTTAATGCCCTATCTAGCTGGTTAGAAGTAGAAATTACTCGTGACGGTACAGTCTACAAGCAGCGCTTTGAAAATGGCGGAAAACCAGTTACCACACTCAAGAAAATCGGTACTGCACCTAAGTCCAAGTCTGGAACCAAAGTGACCTTTATGCCGAACGATACGATTTTTTTCAACGACAGACTTCAAGTACAACACTATTGCCGAGCGGCTTAAGGAATCTGCTTTCCTTCTTAAGAATGTTCGCTTGTCTTTGACCGATGAGCGAACTGGCGAAAAAGTAGAGTTCCATTATGAGAATGGTGTTGAAGACTTTGTCAGCTACCTCAATGAAGATAAGGAAACATTGACTCCAGTTCTCTATTTTGAAGGAGAGGAAAGTGGTTTCCAAGTTCAAGTGGCTCTCCAGTATAATGACGGTTATTCAGATAATATCTTATCCTTTGTTAATAATGTCCGCACCAAGGACGGTGGTACTCATGAGACGGGGCTCAAGACCGCTATTACCAAGGCTATGAACGACTATGCCAGAAAGACGGGTCTGCTCAAGGAAAAGGATAAGAATCTGGAAGGTTCAGACTACCGCGAGGGTCTATCTGCCGTCTTATCAATCTTAGTTCCTGAGGAGCATTTACAGTTTGAAGGCCAGACCAAGGACAAGTTAGGTAGTCCCTTGGCTCGTCCTGCTGTGGACTCCATTGTCTCTGACAAGCTGACTTTCTTCCTCTTGGAAAACGGTGAGTTGGCATCAAACCTCATCCGCAAGGCTATCAAGGCTAGAGATGCGAGAGAAGCGGCCCGCAAGGCGCGTGACGAAAGCCGTAATGGCAAGAAAAATAAGAAAGACAAGGGCTTACTCTCTGGTAAGCTAACTCCGGCCCAATCTAAGAATCCAGCTAAGAACGAACTCTATCTGGTCGAGGGAGACTCTGCCGGTGGCTCTGCCAAACAAGGACGTGATCGTAAGTTCCAAGCCATCCTGCCCCTGCGAGGTAAGGTTATCAATACCGCCAAGGCAAAGATGGCCGACATTCTTAAGAACGAAGAAATCAATACCATGATCTACACAATCGGAGCTGGTGTTGGGTCAGACTTTACACTTGAAGATGCCAACTATGACAAGATCATTATCATGACCGATGCGGATACTGACGGTGCCCATATTCAAACCTTATTGCTAACCTTTTTTCTACCGCTATATGCGTCCGCTGGTTGAAGCTGGTCGTGTCTATATCGCCCCTTCCTCCTCTTTACAAAATGTCCAAGGGCAAAGGCAAGAACGAAGTTGTTGAGTATGCCCGGACTGATGGTGAGCTGGAAGACCTGCGTCGCAAGTTTGGCAAAGGAGCTATGCTTCAACGCTACAAGGGGTTAGGTGAAATGAACGCCGATCAACTCTGGGAGACCACAATGAACCCTGAAACTCGCACTCTCATCCGTGTCACCATCGAAGACTTGGCTCGTGCAGAACGCCGTGTCAATGTCCTCATGGGAGACAAGGTCGAACCACGCCGTAAGTGGATTGAGGATAATGTTAAATTCACGCTTGAGGAAGCAACAGCTTTTTAAAAATTTATTTAACGAATCATTATAAATAATTACAATATTTAGGAGTTTTATTATGAAAAAAATCTATACACTGGCATTGCTTGTATTTTTCAGTATTTATCCTAACTGCTTGCTCTTCGCAGGAAGCTTGGCTAAACGGTACATGGAAGAGTGAAAAACAAAAAGGTACCTATGTTTTTTTGAAGAAAAAGCAAGGTAAATGGAACATTTTAAACGGTAAGGAAAAAAATTGCTGAAAAAAAGGGGAAGTAAAAGATAAAAAGGGGATCAATTCACCATTGTTGATACTAATGGTAATCGTCATCAGATTAAAAAAAGTTGATGAAAAATACTATTGAATATCAACCTTTTTACATCTGATGGCATTTCTGCAACTAATGGAGAAAGTTTTAAATTTAAAAAAAGGATAAGTAGAGTTATTTTTTTAGATTTAGGTGAGCAGAGGAGTGATTAGTTGACAATGCTTGAAACTGACCGTCTAATCTTGCGAGACTTGCAGGAATCAGATTTGCCAGCTTTGATTCTATATAAAGAAGTTCCACTGAAAAGATAGGTATTCCCATGAAAACTAAAACCGAGATGTTTGATGTGATTTTGCAAACTGCAAAAGTGCTACAAGTCAACGCTGTCGCCATGTCCGGCTCACGGACAAACCCAAATGCCCCCAAGGACGAGTTCCAAGACTATGATGTGGTCTACATTGTGGAGGATTTGGATGGTCTGGTAGCTGACCTTGCTTGGTTGGAAAGGTTTGGCAAGCGCATCATCGAGCAGCATAACCTACTTGACCATCGCCGCCTCTATCTCATGCTCTTTGAAGATGGCAATCGGATAGATTTGACCCTTTGCCCCAAGGAGCACATCAAAGAATGGGTGGATAGCGAAGCGGATTTCACGGTGCTGGATGACCCGCAGGGATTGTTTGCTCCTTATGCACCGACACCAAAGCGCTATTGGACGGCACCAGCCAGTGCGACTGACTTTGACAAATCCTGCAATGAATTCTGGTGGGTGTCAGCTTATGTAGTCAAGGGCATTCATCGAAACCACCTTGTCTATGCGACGGATCATCTGTATGGAATCTGCCAGCAAGAATTGCTCAGGCTTTTAGCTTGGCAAGTGGCAGCAGATAAGGGAACGGTTGATGTTGGCAAGAACTACAAGTACCTCTTTCAGTATTTACCTGCTGAGAAAGAGAAAGAATTTACAGCCTTGCTTGACTTTTCTGACCAGAAAAACCTCACCAAGTCTCTCTTAGCTACCATGGACTTTTTCCACAAAGAAGCACAAGCTTTCTCTCGCAAAACTGGTTTCCCTTATGACAAAGCAACTGCAGAGAAGATGCTTGAGTATGCTGAGGCAAGACTTACCGATCACTGACTAAATAAAGAACGTAATTTAAAACATTAAACTACAGAAAGGATAGTTTGGTTACTTATAGTAACTGAACACTGACTAATTTCCTGTAATATATCCTTTATTTTATAAAAAAACTACTCTACATTCTTTGAAAGGAGTTGAACACGCCCTAAATACTGTGCGAAAAAGATAAATTCTCTTGTGAGCATCGCTCACTGCAAGAATTTCTTATTTTCACTTTGTATTTTACGGGCTTAGTATCCTATGAGTAACATTCAAAAACATGTCCCTTGAGGACATCATGGGAGAGCGCTTTGGTCGCTACTCCAAATACATCATTCAAGAGCGGGCCTTGCCGGACATTCGAGATGGCTTGAAGCCTGTTCAGCGCCGTATTCTTTATTCCATGAACAAGGACGGCAACACCTTTGACAAGGGCTACCGCAAGTCAGCCAAGTCAGTCGGGAACATCATGGGGAATTTCCACCCCCACGGTGACAGCTCCATCTACGATGCCATGGTTCGCATGTCTCAGGATTGGAAAAACCGTGAGATTCTCGTTGAGATGCACGGGAACAATGGTTCCATGGACGGTGATCCACCAGCGGCTATGCGTTATACTGAGGCGCGCCTGTCTGAGATGGCTGGCTATCTTTTGCAGGATATCGAGAAAGATACCGTTCCTTTTGCTTGGAACTTCGACGATACCGAGAAGGAGCCGACTGTTCTGCCGGCAGCCTTTCCTAACCTTTTGGTCAATGGAGCAACTGGGATTTCTGCTGGTTATGCGACTGATATTCCGCCTCATAATCTAGCTGAAGTCATTGACGCGGTCATCTATATGATTGACCATCCGTCTGCCAAGGTGGACAAACTCATGGAGTTTCTGCCTGGTCCAGACTTTCCGACAGGAGCTATTGTCCAAGGTCGTGATGAGATCAAGAAAGCCTACGAGACTGGGAAAGGTCGCGTCGTAGTGCGTTCCAGAACTGAGATTGAAAAGCTGAAGGGCGGTAAAGAGCAAATCGTCATTACTGAGATTCCTTACGAGATTAATAAGGCAGTCTTGGTCAAGAAGATTGACGATGTGCGGGTCAATAATAAGGTGGCTGGTATTGCGGAAGTGCGGGACGAATCCGACCGTAACGGTCTTCGCATTGCCATCGAGCTCAAGAAAGATGCCAATACCGAGCTGATTCTCAACTATCTCTTTAAGTACACTGATTTGCAGGTCAATTATAACTTCAACATGGTTGCGATCGACAACTTTACGCCTCGTTTGGTGGGGATTGTGCCAATCTTGACCAGTTATATTGCCCACCGCAAGGAGATTATTCTGGCTCGCAGCCGCTTTGACAAGGCCAAGGCTGAGAAACGGCTCCATATCGTGGAAGGATTGATTCGGGTTATTTCCATCTTGGACGAGGTGATCGCCCTGATTCGTGCTTCCGAAAACAAAGCAGATGCCAAGGAAAATCTTAAGATCAGCTATGATTTCACCGAGGAGCAAGCTGAGGCTATCGTCACTCTCCAACTCTACCGTTTGACCAATACAGACGTAGTGGTTCTGGAAGAGGAAGAAGCAGAGCTGCGCGAGAAGATTGCCATGCTAGCTGCTATTATCGGCGATGAGCGCACCATGTATAATCTTATGAAGCGTGAGCTCCGCGATGTCAAGAAGAAGTTTGGCAATCCGCGTCTCAGTGAGCTGCAGGATACAGCAAACGCTATCGAGATTAATACAGCTAGTCTCATTGTTGAGGAAGAAACCTATGTCAGCGTGACACGTTCTGGTTATATCAAACGGACCAGTCCACGTTCCTTCTCAGCATCGACCTTAGAAGAAATAGGCAAACGTGATGATGACCGACTGATTTTCGTCAGCCCGGCCAAGACGACCCAGCATTTGCTAATTTTCACAAGTCTTGGAAATGTCATTTACCGGCCTGTTCATGAGCTGTCAGACATACGCTGGAAAGAAATAGGAGAACACCTCAGCCAGACCATCAGTAACTTTGATACCAAGGAAGAAGTTATCTATACAGAATTACTGGACAGCTTTTGAGGAAGGCACTTACTTTGCAGCGACTAAGTTAGGTCAAATCAAGCGAGTGGAGCGTAAGGAGTTCAGTCCTTGGCGGACCTACAAGTCTAAGGCGCTCAAGTTTGCTAAGCTGAAAAATGAAGACGATCAGGTTATTGCTCTGGCGCCGATTAAGCTGGATGATGTTATGCTCGTGACCAAAAAAATGGCTATGCCCTTCGTTTCAATATTGAGGAAGTACCTGTTATTGGTGCTAAGGCAGCTGGGGTTAAAAGCCATCAATCTTAAGAAGGACGATGTTCTAGCGGCAGCCTTTTATCGCCAACACAGACTCGCTTTTACATCCTGACTCAGCGCGGTTCGCTCAAGCGTATGGCAGTCGCAGATATTCCTGTTACCAGTCGGGCAAATCGTGGTCTCCAAGTTCTGAGAGAGCTTAAGACCAAGCCACATCGTGTCTTTGCAGCTGGACCAGTCTATGGCGAAGCAGTGGACTTTGACCTCTTCACAACAGAAGCAGAAGCCAGCGAGGAGCAGATTTTGCAGGTGCTTTCTAATAAAGGAACTGTCTATGATGTAAACCTAGCTGAGCTCGGCTTATCAGAGCGAACAAGTAACGGAAGCTTTATCTCTGATACCATTTCGGACGAAGAAGTCTTCTCAGCTTATATTAAGTAATTTTCAAACCAGTTCAAACGAGCTGGTTTTTTTCAAACTATAATTTAATAACAAAATTTTTCTGAAAATTGAAAAATAATGCTTGAAAAATTTCTTAAAAAGGTGTAAAATAAGGAGTATCTAAAAATGAAGTTTGGAAGTAGAGGAGTAAGATTATGACTGTAAATCTCGACTGGGAAAAATCTAGGATTCTCATATATGAAATTGCCTTATCGCTTTTTAGCTTATTACCGCAATGGTCAGTGGGAGGAAGGCAAGCTGACAGAAGATGCGACCCTGCATATTTCTGAGTCTTCACCAAGCCTTCACTATGGTCAGCAGGCTTTTGAAGGACTTAAGGCCTATCGAACCAAGGATGGCAGTGTCCAGCTTTTCCGCCCAGATGAAAATGCTAAGCGCCTACAACGAACTTGCGATCGCCTCTTGATGCCGCAAGTTTCAACAGAAATGTTTGTGGAAGCTTGTAAGGCTGTTGTCCGTGCAAATGAAGAATATGTACCTCCATATGGAACAGGAGGAACTCTCTACCTTCGTCCACTTTTGATTGGTATCGGAGATATCATCGGGGTAAAACCAGCAGATGAGTATATTTTTACGATCTTTGCTATGCCAGTTGGAAACTACTTCAAGGGTGGTTTGGTTCCAACCAACTTCTTGATCCAAGACGAATATGACCGAGCGGCTCCACATGGTACAGGTGCTGCTAAGGTAGGTGGTAACTATGCAGCCAGTCTCCTACCGGGTAAGATAGCTAAGTCTCGTAACTTTTCAGATGTCATCTACCTAGATCCATCAACTCATACTAAGATTGAAGAAGTCGGATCAGCTAACTTCTTTGGAATTACAGCAAATAATGAATTTGTAACACCGCTGAGTCCATCTATTCTACCGTCCATTACCAAATATTCCTTGCTTTTACTTGGCAGAGCACCGCTTGGGCTTGACTCCGATTGAAGGCGATGTTCCGATTAATGATTTGGATCGCTTTTGTTGAAGCCGGAGCTTGTGGTACAGCGGCAGTTATTTCGCCAATCGGAGGTATCCAGCATGGTGATGATTTCCATGTATTCTATAGCGAGACGGAAGTTGGTCCAGTCACCCGTAAAGCTTTATGACGAATTAACAGGTATCCAATTTGGTGATGTTGAAGCGCCAGAAGGTTGGATCTACAAAGTTGATTGATAGGAAGAGCCTAAAAGGCTCTTTTCTTCTTATTTGCAGGAAATCACTTGCCAGGTTTTTTTGCTTTTTGTGTAAAATAGTATTTTGAAAGAGGTAAGAAATGAGTAAAAAAAGATAAGAAGATTGAAAATTCAAATTAATGATAGTAAGGTCAAAGTAGGAGCAGATTTATTTGATGGCTATTCACTCGTTATTGGTAAAAAGTAATTGGCGAGATTGCAGAATTAGACGGCCAGTATGCTATAATTAAAAAAACGGCAATGCGGATGCTTTCTATAAAAAAACTTGAAAAGGCTGTAGAAAATTTAATAGAAAACCTATAATTTAGGCAAATAAGGTGTTGATTTTTCCATTTTTTTCGTGTTATAATAGATGACGTTGATTGTATACGGAGAGATAGCGAAGAGGCTAAACGCGGCGGACTGTAAATCCGCTCCTTCGGGTTCGGGGGTTCGAATCCCTCTCTCCATTAGCGTTCATTTTGACGATGATAAAGTGACTATTGTCAGCGCTCTTTTTGGGGTATAGCCAAGCGGTAAGGCAAGGGACTTTGACTCCCTCATGCGTTGGTTCGAATCCAGCTACCCCAGTTCTTAGGTGATATATCAGATGAGGGGTTAAAAATATCTTAGGGTATTTTATTTCTTTATAAAAGGTATAAAAAAACGGTAAAGATAAATTAACATGTCGTTGCGGGCGCTTAGGAAAATAAAATGGATGTCAAGTGAAAAACTTGATTGTTGGAGGATTTTTTTAGATGAATGAATTTGAAGATTTGCTAAACAGTGTTAGCCAAGTCGAGCCAGGTGATGTTGTTACTGCTGAAGTATTGACAGTTGATGCAAAACCAAGCTAATGTTGCAATTTCTGGCACTGGTGTTGAAGGAGTGTTAACTCTTCGTGAGTTGACTAATGATCGTGATGCTGACATTAACGACCTTGTAAAAACAGGCGAAACACTTGAATTGCTCGTTCTTCGTCAAGTAGTGGGTAAAGATACAGATACAGTTACTTACCTAGTATCTAAAAAAACGTTTTAGAAGCTCGTAAAGCATGGGACAAATTAGTTGGTCGTGAAGAAGAAGTTGTTACTGTTAAAGGAACTCGTGCAGTTAAGGGTGGACTTTCTGTTGAGTTTGAAGGACTTCGTGGTTTTATTCCAGCTTCAATGCTTGACACTCGTTTTGTACGTAATACTGAACGCTTTGTAGGTCAAGAATTTGATGCTAAGATTAAAGAAGTTGATCCAAAAAGAAAACCGCTTCATCCTTTCACGTCGTGAAGTTGTTGAAGCTGAAGCTGCTGCAGCTCGTGCCGAAGTATTTGGTAAATTAAATGTTGGTGATGTTGTAACTGGTAAAAGTTGCTCGTATCACTAGCTTTGGTGCTTTCATTGATCTTGGTGGTGTTGATGGTTTGGTTCACTTAACTGAGTTATCACATGAGCGTAACGTATCACCTAAATCTGTTGTAACAGTTGGTGAAGAAATTGAAGTGAAAGTCCTTGACTTAAACGAAGAAGAAGGTCGTGTATCACTTTCACTTAAAGCTACAACACCTGGACCATGGGATGGTGTTGAACAAAAACTTGCTGCTGGTGATGTAATTGAAGGTACTGTTAAACGCTTGACAGACTTTGGTGCTTTTGTTGAAGTATTGCCAGGTATTGATGGTTTGGTTCACATCTCACAAATTTCTCACAAACGTGTTGAAAAATCCAAAAAGATGTCTTGTCAGTTGGCCAAGAAGTAACTGTTAAAAGTTCTTGAGTTAACCCAGCTAATGAGCGTGTATCACTTTCTATTAAAGCTCTTGAAGAACGCCCTGCGCAAGAAGAAGGACAAGAAAAAGAAGAAAAACGCCAATCACGTCCACGTCGTCCTAAACGTCAAGAAAAACGTGACTTTGAACTTCCAGAAACTCAAACTGGATTCTCAATGGCTGACTTGTTTGGTGATATCGAATTATAAGATAATTTAGAAGTTGAGTTTTCTCAACTTCTTTTTCTTTTTGACTTGTATTTTTTTAGTGAAAATTAGTTATAATAAATGAGTTGCCACCCTTAGTGTAATGGATATCACGTAAGATTCCGGTTCTTGAGATGGGAGTTCGATTCTCTCAGGGTGGATGACTTAAAATTGGACTCTTCGGAGTCTTTTTTCTTTCTTGGAGGAACATGCAATGACAGTAAAATTAATTGCCCATAGCTTGATCGAGAAAGACGGGAAGTATTTGCTTATCAAACGCTCGAAAATAAAGCGAGGCCTCCCTAATGTCTATCCATCTTATTGGGATATTCCAGTCGGAAGTGTAGAAGAGAATGAACTGCCTAGAGAGGCCGCTCTACGTGAGACTATGGAGGAGGTTAATCAAAACCTTCGGATTGATAAGATTATCCATGAAGATAGTCAGTTTGATGCTAGCAAAGATACTGTTTTCACACGCTTAGTTTATGCGGGTAGAATTTTTGGAAGAGCGTGATATTATATTAGATCCAGAAGAGCACACAGACTTTGTCTGGATTTCTTCTTTGAAAGACCTAGAGAGCGAGCTCATCGTACCTTATTTGATAGATATTTTTGCTGACAAATCTGTATAGCACATCCCCTTTTAACAAGGAGATGTTTTTTCTTAGTTTTTAGAAGCTGCTTGGAATTCTGGATTTTTCCATGCTTCATCAATGATTGCTTGTAACTCTTTTAGCAGAAGCTTGCATTTTTTTGAGTTTCAGCATCGTTCAATGGGATATTTACTGGACGTACGATACCGTGAGCACCAACGATTGCCGGTTGACCGATAAAGACGTTTTTCAACTCCATATTGGCCTTCTTGGAAGACAGAAAGTGGTAGAACGGCATTTTCATCATCAAGGATAGCTTTTAGTAATACGAGCAAGGGCAACTGCGATACCGTAGTATGTAGCACCTTTTTTATTGATGATTGAGTAAGCGGCGTCACGGACTGAAATGAAGAGGTCTACAAGATCCGCTTCGTTCAAGTCACGGTTAGTTTGTAACCATTGTTCTAGTTTTACACCAGCTACGTTAGCGTGTGACCAAACAGCGAACTCTGAGTCACCATGTTCACCCATGATGTAGGCATGGACTGAACGAGCATCAACACCGATTTTAGCTGCCAAAGCTTGACGGAAACGAGCTGAGTCAAGTGATGTACCAGAACCAATGACACGTTCTTTAGGGAAGCCAGAGAACTTCCAAGTAGAGTAAGTTAAGACATCAACTGGGTTAGCAGCTACGAGGAAGATACCATCGAAACCAGAAGCAACAACTTGCTCAACGATAGATTTGTTGATAGCAAGGTTTTTTTACCAACAAGATCAAGACGAGTTTCGCCAGGTTTTTGGGGAGCACCAGCTGTGATAACAACAAGGTCAGCATCCGCGCAGTCTTCGTATTTTGCTGCATAAATTTTCTTAGGTGAAGTAAATGCAAGCGCATGACTAAGGTCCTCTGCGTCACCAACTGCTTTTTTTCAAATAATTGTGGAATTTCAATAATACCGAGTTCTTGTGCAATTCCCTTGGTTAACAAGAGCAAATGCGTATGAAGAACCTACGGCACCATCACCGATAAGGATTACTTTTTATGTTGTTTTTCAAGAGTCATCTCTAAAATCTCCTTTTATTACGGGTTTGTCCCAAACAAGTCTATTCTATCACTTTTAACATGCTTTGTCACGGCAGATGGTCATCTTTAAAAGATGTAAACGTTTTTAGGATCAAGGCTATTTACTGAAAAATGTTTAAAAATATGATATAATAGTACAGTTATATAAAGTGAAAAGAGGCATTTTTTTAATGCAAGATAAGAATTTAGTAAATGTCAATCTAACGAGTGAAATGAAGACAAGTTTCATTGACTATGCTATGAGTGTTATCGTTTCTCGTGCACTTCCAGATGTTCGTGATGGATTAAAACCGGTTCATCGTCGGATTCTTTATGGAATGAATGAGCTGGGAGTTACTCCTGATAAACCACATAAAAAAATCAGCCCGTATTACAGGTGATGTTATGGGTAAATACCATCCGCATGGTGACTCATCGATTTATGAAGCTATGGTTCGGATGGCACAATGGTGGAGCTATCGCTACATGCTTGTTGATGGCCATGGAAATTTTGGTTCCATGGACGGAGATGGAGCTGCTGCTCAGCGTTATACAGAAGCACGTATGAGCAAAATTGCTCTTGAGATGCTTCGTGATATCAACAAGAATACTGTTGACTTTATCGATAACTATGATGCTAATGAGCGAGAACCAATAGTCCTTCCTGCCCGTTTTTCCAAATCTTTTGGTTAATGGTGCAACTGGTATTGCTGTTGGTATGGCGACTAATATTCCGCCGCATAATTTAGCAGAGTCTATTGATGCGGTTAAGCTGGTCATGGATAATCCTGAAGCAACAACCCGTGATATTATGGAAGTTTTGCCTGGGCCTGATTTTCCAACAGGAGCCCTAGTTATGGGCAAATCAGGTATTCACCGTGCCTATGAAACGGGGAAAGGCTCGATTGTTTTTACGTTCTCGTACTGAAATTGAAGAAATGAAAAAAATGGTCGCGAGCGGATTGTTGTAACCGAGTTTCCTTATATGGTTAATAAGACTAAGGTTCATGAGCACATTGTTCGCTTAGTACAAGAAAAACGTATTGATGGTATAACAGCTGTCCGTGACGAGTCTAATCGTGAGGGTGTCCGTTTTGTCATTGAGGTTCGTCGGGATGCGTCTGCTCATGTCATTCTAAATAATCTCTTTAAATTGACACAAATGCAGACCAATTTCAGCTTCAATATGTTAGCTATCCAAAATGGTGTTCCTAAAATACTCTCTTCGTGAGATTCTTTTAGCTATATCGAGCACCAAAAAGAAGTTGTGACTCGTCGAACAGCCTTTTGATAAAGATAAGGCCGAGGCTCGCGCTCATATTTTTAGCAGGTTTGCTGATTGCTCTTGACCACATCGATGAAGTTATTCGCATTATTCGCAACAGCGAGACGGATGCTGAAGCACAGGCTGAATTAATGGCTAAGTTTGAATTGTCTGAACGTCAAAAGTCAGGCTATTCTCGATATGCGCTTGCGTCGTTTGACTGGTTTGGAACGCGATAAAATTCAGTCAGAATATGATGAATTGATTGCTCTAATAGCTGATTTGGCAGATATCTTAGCTAAACCTGAAAGAGTTCTTACAATTATTAGAGAAGAATTGGATGAAGTGAAGCGGAAAATTTGCTGATGAACGTCGAACAGAGCTTATGGTAGGAGAAGTTCTCTCTCTAGAAGATGAAGATCTGATTGAAGAAGCGGATGTTTTGATCACCTTGTCAAATAAAGGATATATCAAACGTTTAAACCAAGATGAGTTTACAGCTCAGAAACGTGGAGGTCGTGGTGTTCAAGGGACAGGCGTCAAGGATGATGATTTCGTCAAGGAACTTGTTTCGACTAGTACTCATGATCGTCTACTCTTCTTCACTAATAAGGGACGAGTTTATCGTCTGAAAGGATATGAGATACCTGAATATGGCCGGACTGCAAAAGGTTTACCAATTGTGAATCTCCTGAAATTGGATGAAGGAGAAACAATTCAAACTATTATCAATGTGGAACAGGATCATAGCCAAGACTCTTATCTCTTCTTTACGACTCGTCTAGGGGTAGTCAAGCGTACTAGCGTAGCTGATTTTGCTAATATTCGTCAGAATGGACTCAAGGCTTTGAATTTGAAGGATGAAGACGAGCTGATTAATGTTTTTCCTAACTGATGGAGCTGCTGATGTTATTATCGGAACAAAAATTTGGTTATTCTGTTCGCTTCAATGAGACAGCTGTTAGAAACATGAGCCGTATTGCAACTGGCGTACGTGGTGTTAACCTAAGAGACGAGTGACCGTGTCGTTGGTGCAGGTGTTGTGTCTGACAATGATGAAGTTCTTGTTATTACTGAAAAAGGTTATGGTAAGCGAACTCTTGCTAGTGAATATCCGACAAAAAGGCCGTGGTGGTAAAGGGATTAAAAACAGCTAATATCACAGAAAAATGGTCCTTTAGCTGGTTTGATGACAGTCAATGGTCAAGAAGATCTGATGATCATAACTAATACTGGTGTAATCATACGGACCAGTGTTGCAAATATTTCACAAACTGGTCGCTCTACAATGGGTGTTAAGGTGATGCGTCTTGATCAGAATGCTCAGATTGTTACTTTTACAACTGTAGAAGCAGATGATAAAGAAGAGTTGCAAGACTGAGAAGGAGTAAAAATATGGCCAGAGGATCACGAAGAGCCAAGAAGAAACGCAGTAAACGTAATATTATATTAAATATTCTTTCAGTTATCTTACTGTTAGTTGCACTTGCCCTAATTTTTAATTCTTCAATTAGAAATATGATTATGGTTTGGCATACAAACAAGTACCAAGTTTCTAAAGTATCTAAGAAAGAAATTGAAAAGAATAAAGCAAGTAAAGGTAGTTTCAATTTTGAAAAGGTTGAGCCTTTATCGACTGAAGCTGTCTTAAATGCCCAATGGAAAGCACAACAACTTCCTGTTATCGGTGGGATTGCGATTCCTGAATTGTCCCTTAATTTACCAATTTTTAATGGACTGGAGAATGCAGGTCTTTTATTATGGTGCTGGTACTATGAAAGAGACTCAGGAAATGGGAAAAGGTAACTACGCTTTAGCTAGTCACCATGTTTTCGGGATTACGGAGCCAATGAAATGCTCTTTTTCCTCTTGATCGAGCGAAAGCTGGTATGAAAATCTATTTAACTGATAAAGAAAAAAAGTTTATACATATTCAATTACTAGTGTTGAAAACGTGGAGCCTGAAAGGGTAGATGTTGTTGATGATGCCGCTGATGGTACAGCAGAGGTTACTTTTGGTAACCTGTGAAGATGCTGCGGCAACTTCTCGTACAATTGTTAAGGGTGTTTTTAGAAAGTGAAACTCCATACAAAGAAACACCGAAGAAGATTTTGAACTACTTCAATAAATCATACAATCAAATGCAACTATAAATCTTATAATAAAAAGAAGGAAGCATAAGTTTAATGCTTTTCCTTTTTCTTTTGCGAATAAATAGATTGTAAGGAGGTTTTTATGTACAGTATATCATTTCAAGAGGAATCATTATTACCACGGGAACGATTAGTAAGACTAGGAGCAGAGCAGTTAAGCAATCAGGAATTGCTGTCTATTCTCATTCGTACAGGAAATAAAAAGAGAATGTATTCCAAATAGCTAGTAGAATTTTAGCATCAGTATCAAGTCTGACTGAACTGCGTCACATGACTCTATCTGAACTACAGGGGATATCTGGTATAGGGCAAGTAAAGGCGATTGAGCTACAGGCCATGATTGAGTTGGGTAGTCGTATTTCAAAAAGCGGAGAATTTTGAAGGAGAACGTATACTGAGTAGTCAAAAACTTGCTAAGAAAATGCAACAGGAATTAAGTCATAAAAAAACAGGAGCATTTGGTTGCACTTTATTTGAACACACAAAATCAGATTATTCATCAACAAACTATTTTTCATTGGAAGTCTGACTCGGAGTTTAGCAGAACCTAGGGAGATTCTTCATTATGCGATTAAGCATATGGCGACATCAATTATCTTGGTCCATAATCATCCTTCAGGCGCGACTAGGCCAAGTAGGGATGATGATCAGGTGACAGAGAAAATAAAAGAAGCCTGCGAAATGATGGGCTTCATTTTATTGGATCATTTAATTGTGGGAGGGGATAGCTATTATAGTTATCGAGAGGAAACAGACCTCATTTAAGGACGGTTAGCTATAGTGCTTAATCATGCTCTTTTTTCATAAAGTAGAGAAGAGTTTGTAGTTCGCTTGTCAAATCGACATACTGAACAACAATTTCTTTTGGTAGATGAAGATGCACAGGTGAAAAACTCATAATCCCTTTTATTCCAGCATCGACAAGAATATTGGCTACTTCCTGGGCTTTTACACTTGGAACAGTTAAAATTGCTGTCTTGATGTCTGCATCCTTGATTTTTTTCTTTGATTTGAGAAATGCCATAAATTGGAATACCATCAGGGGTTTTTGTTCCAACTTCTTTGTGACTATCAACATCAAAAGCCATGACAATTTTCATCTTATTTCTTTCATGGAAGCGGTAGTGGAGAAGAGCGTGCCCCATATTACCAACTCCTACAAGCATGACATTGGTGATTGAGTTATCATTAAGCAAATCGGCAAAAAAATTCATTAATTTCTTAACATCGTAGCCAAAACCTCTGCGTCCAAGTTCACCAAAAATAAGAAAAAAATCTCTTCGAACAGTAGCAGAGTCAATACCAATTGCTTCAGCAATTTGTTTGGAACTGGCTTTTTCTATTTTTTTCTGCATTAAAGCGTTTAAAAAAATACGGTAGTAGAGGGATAAACGCTTGGCAGTTGCACGCGGAATAGTTGAATTTTTTTCGGTTTTCACAAAAATCACGTCCTTTCATTTCTATTTTATAGAAAGTTTGTGAAAAATCAACTATTTTTAAAAAGAATCTATGAACTAAAAATAAAAAGAAAAACTAAAATCCTTAGTTTTTCTTTTTTTACTTTCGTAAGCCGATAAATCAAACTGTAACATGGTTCGATAAAGATTGCCTATTTTTTTCCTTCATAGGGAACTTCTATCCCCTTATATGTCAATGAGAGGACCGTTAAGTCATCTGGGATAGTGACACAGCCTGAAAAAGCTAACATGAATTCATCAAAATCAAGATAACGAACGATTCGTTCGACCTTATAAGAATCTAAGTATTTAAGTTCAATCATGGATATTCTCTGTAATTCTTGAATAAATGTTGGATTATTGTTCCGTCTTTGTAAAAATCTCTCTTTCAACTAAGCTATCCATCAAAAAGTAGAATTTCTGCTGGAGAATCTTTTGATCTTCTGATTTAAAAAAATATTAACTAGACGAAGACCTGATTTATCTGTGATATTAATTTTAAAACCAGACAAGTCTTTATTGAAAATAATTTTTTTAATAAAAATCCTTGACCACTATTTGGAATTTCCTCTAAAAGGCGAGTTAGCTCAAAGTTTCCTACTTTTTGTTTCGGCAAAGGTATTATCTTTTAATGTAAATTTTTTTAACATTTGGATTTATTTCATAACTGTATAAACAATCTTTTAATGCTACTGACTTTTCAAAGGCCATGTGTTTCTCCTAAAATTTCTTTTTAATTTTTTGTTAAAATTTGTACTTCTTGAACAGTATTTTTGATCAGAAAAACTGATTCTGAAGGATTCTTTTTAATCGGGGGACGTCTCACCATAAAAAAAGCCGACAAAAACGTGGCTTGGCTCAATCGCTCCAGCAGTACATGCTGATCCTGTGGAGACAGAAATTCCTGCCATATCTAACTTCATCAGCAGGATATCGTTTGCCTGGCCGGGAAATCCCATGTTAACCACATGAGGTAAATGAGGCTCCTGTTCATTTAGATAATAGTCGGTAGTACCAAGTCCTTGCAAAAGTTCATATCGAAGCTCTTGAATATGACTGAAGTTTTTCGGCTATATGTTCAATGTTATTTTTCCAGTGCTGTGGCCATTCCCGCAATGGAAATGATGTTTTCTGTACCAGCTCTTTTTATCTTCCCGGCTTCCACCGTGAAGTAGATTATCAAAGTGGAAATCTTTAGCATATAAGAAGCCAGTTCCCTTCGGCCCGTGAAATTTATGAGCTGAAGCACTTAAAAAATCAATTCCTAATTCTTCTGGATAGATAGGAATCTTCCCCATAGCTTGAACCGCATCTACATGAAATTTTGCTGGATGATCTTTTAAAACTTCTCCAATTTCCTTAATAGGTAGTAGATAACCGGTCTCATTATTAGCAAACATGGTAGAGACGAGAATGGTGTCAGGACGAAGTGCATCCTTTATATCTTTTTACTCGTATCTTTCCGTCGACTGGTTGGATAAAAGAAATCTCAAATCCGTATTTCTTGGCTAAGTGGTGCAAGGGTTCTAAAACAGAATGATGCTCAATTGCTGTCGTAATAATGTGTTTTCCTAGATCTTGATGCTTGAGAGCATAGCCTTTTAGTATGGTATTATTGCTTTCAGTAGCACCAGAAGTGAACAGAATATTTTTTGCATTAGTTTGCAATATCTTAGCAATAGTCTCCCTGGCTTGTCTGAGAATCTTGCTAGCCTCTCGTCCATGTTGATGGGTGCTAGATGGATTTCCGTAGACCTGTCCCATTAAATCAGTCATCTTTTTGGATAGTTATAGACGAAAGAGGGGTTGTGGCTGCATTGTCGAAAATAAATCATCTTCAGTCCTTATTTTTTTATTATATGCAAAGAGAGGACTGACAGGTTTTCTCTCTTGGATGCGGACAATAGCATCAGCAATCAACTCACTTGCTGTAATGTACTGGATGTTTTTTGGAGTTTTTTCTTTGGTGTCTACAGAATCAGTTACTAAAATTTCTTTGATTGGAACAGTATCTAATTTTTCAGCGGCACCGTCAACGAAGAGACCGTGGCTTGAAACCGCATAGATTTCGGTTGCTCCTTCTCGATCGACAATTTTAGCAGCTTCAGTAAAGGTACGTCCAGTATTCAAGATGTCATCAATTAAGATCGCTTTCTTACCAGCTACCTCACCAATAATATATCCTTCATTGCGGTGAGCATCGTCTTGAGCATAGTCAATAATAGCGATAGGAGCATCTAGATGTTCTGCTAAACTGCGAGCTCTCTTAACACCTGAGTTCTTTGGACTTACAACGACAACATCATCACCTGTTAAGCCTTTATCGCAATAGTGTTTTGCAAAAAGAGGAACAGTGTAAAGATTGTCAACAGGAATATCGAAGAATCCCTGTACTTGAACAGCATGTAGATCAAGAGTCAGTACTCGATTCACACCTGCTTTTTACTAACATATTTGCTACTAGTTTTTGCTGTGATTGGTTCCCGTGGTGCTGCTGTACGGTCTTGACGAGCGTAACCAAAGTATGGAATTACAACGTTTACTGAGTTAGCACTGGCACGATTACAAGCATCTACCATGATGAGCAGTTCCATCAAATGGTTGTTTACCGGAAAACTTGTAGATTGAATGATGAAAACATCAAAGCCACGTACGCTTTCTTCGATGTTGACTTGGATTTCTCCATCAGAGAACTGACGTGATGAAAGTTTCCCCAAGCGGTATTCCAGCAGCTTTTGCAATCTTCTCAGCGATAGCATGATTTGAGTTGAGCGAGAATAATTTCATGTTCTTTTTGTCATTGATTGAACCAAACATACCTAAAGATAACTCCTTTAATTTTTCTGATTACTATTTTTATCAAAAAAATATAAGAATTTTTCAGCTATTTGGCAAGTTTTTAGCAAATCTAGCGATCTTGCTTTTTAGGGGTGTGTACGGGAGATTGTTTTTCTTGTAGAAAGTCAAAGAAATTAACTTTTCCATCTTCAGCATCTTGAACTTCAAGTTCGATTTCATAATCGTGAACATCAAAATAAAAATTTTTCATCCAGAGCTAGAAGTCCAAACTCATGTTTCATTTCTCTGCGAATAGTGGTTAGGTGGCCTAGGATGGTTAATTGATTTAGCTGAATCTTCGTTTTCTTCAAGTTTTCAAGAATCTCTCCCTCTGGTAGAGTCATACTCCCAATTATAGAATTAACTTCATCTGCTGATAAAAGCTTGGTTGTATTCCATTGTTCCTACCTCTTGTGATACCTTCAAAGTCAGCTCAGCTGAATCATCAAAAACGACGTATGCGGAAAGCCATTTTGTGGTCTCTGATAAAAAAATCAGGGGTATCTATATAATAATTTGTTTGTTTTTACTGGAGTAATATCTTTAAAAAAAGTGGTAGTAGACTTTCAAACTGTTCCTTGTTTAATCCGGATTTGTATTCAATTTCTAAATGGTTCATTGTTGATCCTTTTTCTTTCGCTTGAAAAACGATTTATGTTATAATAATAGACGTATTTATTTTTATAAAAAAATAATAAAAAAATAACAAGGTGAGTGCATTTATGGAGTGGGAACAATTTTTAGACCCTTATGTCCAAGCTGTCGGTGAGTTAAAAGTCAAACTGCGAGGAATTCGAAAACAATACCGCAAGCAACAACGACACTCACCGATAGAATTTGTAACCGGTAGGGTCAAGTCTATTGAAAGCATCCAAGAAAAAGATGGTTATGCATGGAATAAGTTTAGAAAAACTTAGCCCGTGATATGAACGATATTGCTGGCCTTCGGATTATGGTTCAATTTGAGGATGATATCACTGAGGTTCTAAAAGTTTTGCATCAGCGAAAAGATATGAAGATTGTTCTAGAACGAGATTATATCACTTATAAAAAGCCAAGTGGCTACCGCAGTTATCATGTGATAGTTGAATATCCTGTTGATACAATTAACGGTAACAAGGTTGTCTTGGCTGAAATCAAATTCGGACCTTAGCCATGAACTTTTGGGCAACAATTGAGCATTCTCTTAATTATAAATATAAGGGAGAATTTCCTCAAGAAATTAAGGAACGATTGGAAATAACAGCTCGAATTGCCTATGAATTGGATAAAACAATGGGTGAAATTCGCCACGATATTCAAGAGGCTCAGGTTCTGTTCGATCCACCTTATCGGATGTTAAATGATGGCGTAGGAAATAGTGACGATACAGATGAAGAATACAGATAAAAAAATTGCTGTTTTTAGCAATTATAAACCTCAAAGTAAAGAAGTCTGCCAATTGTTGATTAAGAAACTAAGGCAGAATCGTTTCATTTTAACTGATAAAAATCCTGATATAGTTATTTCTGTGAGGCGGAGATGGTATGCTCCTGTCTGTTTTTTTCACAAGTATGAAAACCAATTAGATAAAGTTCGTTTTGTCGGTGTTCATACTGGACACTTAGGATTTTTATACTGATTACCGAGATTTCGAAATCGACAAGTTAATAGAAAATCTAAAATTGGACACCGGAGCTCAGGTTTCCTATCCGATTTTAAATGTTAGAATTTTCCTAGAGGATGGTTCTGTAAAGAGTAAGCTAGCTTTGAATGAAGCTACGATAAAGCGATCAGATCGGACTATGGTTGCTGATATCATGATTAACCATGTGGCTTTTGAACGCTTCCGTGGAGATGGGATTTCGGTTTTCTACTCCGACCGGCAGTACAGCTTACAATAAGTCCTTAGGTGGAGCAGTTCTTCATCCGACAATAGAAGCTTTGCAAATTGCTGAAGTGGCAAGCCTTAATAATCGTGTATATCGTACTTTAGGTTCGTCGATCATTGTTCCTAAAAAGACAAGATCGAAATCTTTCCAACTCGAAATGATCAGCATACGATTTCGGTGGATAATAGAACTTATACTTTCAAGCATATTACCAAGGTTGAATTTCAAATAGATAATCATAAAAATACAATTTGTTGCCAGTCCAAGCCATACGAGTTTTTTTGGAACCGAGTTAAGGATGCCTTTATTGGAGAAGTAGACGATGAGATTTGAGTTTATTGCAGATGAGCATGTCAAAGTCAAAACTTTTTCTCAAAAAACATGATGTTTCAAAGGGGCTTCTTGCTAAAAATTAAGTTTAGAGGCGGAAGTATTTTAGTAAATGACGAACCGCAAAATGCAATTTACTTGTTAGACATTGGTGATAAAGTTACGATCGATATTCCCAAGGAAGAAGGTTTTGAAAGTTTAGAAGCGATTTCGAAAAACTAGAAGTGGTTTTTGAGGATGATCATTTTTAATACTTGATAAACCAGCCGGCGTCGCAAGCATTCCTAGCGTGAACCATTCTAATACTATGGCTAATTATGTCAAAGCTTATTATATAGATTCTGGTTATGAGAATCATCAAGTCCATATTGTGACACGTTTGGACAAGGATACTAGTGGTCTTATGCTATTTGCCAAACACGGCTATGCCCATGCACGATTGGATAAACAATTACAAAAAGAGCTATTGAGAAGCGTTATTTTAGCCCCTGGTTAAGGGAGATGGTCTTTTAGAAAAAGAAGGGGAAATTATTGCTCCGATTGCGCGTGATGAAGATAGTATTATTACACGAAGAGTTGCCAAAGGAGGTAAATATGCTCATACTAGTTACAAGGTGATTGAGCAATTTGGCAACATCTATCTAGTGGATATTCACCTTCATACAGGAAGGACGCATCAGATTCGAGTTCATTTTTTTCACATATCGGCTTTCCACTTTTGGGAGACGATTTATATGGTGGAAGCTTAACTGAAGGTATCAGTCGCCAAGCTCTTCACTGTCATACTTTGAAATTTTACAATCCATTCAGTGGAGAGGAAATTGGACGTGACAGTCCTCTTCCAACAGATTTTGAACATGTAATTCAGACATTTAAAAATTAATTAAGAGGAGATTAACAAAATATGAAAATTTTTGATGATATTCGTGATGCCTTGCAGGATAAAGAAGTGAAAATTGTCTTGCCTGAAGGAGAAGAACCTCGTATTCTTCAAGCAACTAAGCGCCTTGTAAAAGAAACTAGTATTACTCCAGTTCTTTTGGGTAATCCTGAAAAAATTCGTATTTATTTAGAAATAGAAGGAATAACAGAAGGGTATCAGGTCATTGATCCTACAAACTGTTCTTGCTTTGAGGAAATGGTGGAAGCTTTTGTTGAGCGTCGTAAAGGAAAAATTACTGCAGACGAAGCGCGTCAATTGTTGAAGGAAGATGTCAATTATTTCGGTGTTATGCTAGTCTATCTTGGTAAGGTTCAAGGAATGGTTTCAGGCGCTATTCACTCTACAGCAGCGACTGTTAGACCTGCTCTTCAAATCATCAAGACTTTGCCATGGGTTTCGCGCACTTCTGGTGCCTTTCTAATGGTTCGTGATGATGAGCGCTACATTTTTTTAGTGACTGTGCCATCAATATTGATCCAGACGCCAATGTTTTAGCAGAGATTGCTATTAACTCAGCTTTGACAGCACAAATTTTTGATATTGATCCGAAAGTTGCCATGCTCAGCTATTCTACCAAAGGTTCTGGTTTTGGAGAAAAGGTTGATAAGGTCGTAGAGGCAACTAAGCTGGCTCAGGAAATGCGTCCAGATTTGGCTATCGATGGCGAATTGCAGTTTGATGCAGCTTTTTGTGCCTGCAACTGCAGAGCTGAAAGCACCTGGTAGTCCTGTGGCTGGTCAAGCGACTGTCTTTGTCTTCCCTAGCATTGAAGCTGGTAATATCGGCTACAAGCTGGCAGAACGTTTAGGTGGCTTTTTTCTGCAGTAGGCCCTATCCTACAGGGGCTTAATCATCCAGTTAATGACCTTTCTCGTGGATGTAATGCGGATGATGTTTACAAGCTGACCTTGATTACAGCTAGTCAGGCAGTTGGTCATTATTAAACGATATGAGATAATTGGGGGCGTAAGCTCTCCAATTTTTATCCTATGCTATACTAGATTTATGTTAGATTTGAAAGAATACGGAATTGAGATGTGGGAGGCAGATAAAATTGCCTCTTTTCGCGAGAAATTATTGACTTGGTATGATGAAAACAAACGTGACCTGCCTTGGCGTAGGTCCAATAATCCTTATCATATCTGGGTTTCTGAGATTATGCTGCAACAGACTCGGGTGGATACGGTGATTCCTTACTATGAGCGTTTTCTTGACTGGTTCCCGACAGTAGCTGACTTAGCACAGGCACCAGAAGATAGACTGCTCAAGGCATGGGAAGGTTTGGGCTATTATTCGCGGGTGAGAAATATGCAAAAAGCAGCCCAGCAGATAATGATAGATTTCGCTGGAAAATTTCCTGATAGATATGAAGGAATTGCTAGTCTCAAAGGGATTGGTCCTTATACGGCTGGTGCTATTGCTAGTATTGCCTTTTGGTCTAGCTGAGCCTGCAGTGGACGGCAATGTCATGCGGGTGCTGAGTCGATTGTTTGAAGTTGATTTAGATATTGGACAACCCAGCAATCGTAAGGTCTTTCAGGCTATGATGGAGATTCTTATTGATCCAGACAGACCCGGTGATTTCAATCAAGCACTGATGGATCTGGGGTCAGATATCGAAGCTCCTGTTAATCCTCATCCAGAAGACAGTCCTGTAAAAGAGTTCAGTGCAGCTTATTTGCACGGGACCATGGATAAATATCCAATCAAAGCACCTAAAAAAGAAGCCAGTTCCGGTCTATCTTCAGGGCTTGATTATTGAAAACGAGCAGGGACAATTCTTACTTGAAAAAGAATGAGACTGCTGGCTTGTTATCTGGTTTTTGGCATTTTTCCCCTGATTGAAGTTGAGGAATTTCAAACTGAAAATCAGATGTCCCTCTTGAGGTGGCAGAAAATCAGCTAAATCTGGATTTATCTCCTCAAGAAAGCTTTGAGCAGGATTATGATTTGATTGTCAATTGGCAGCAGGAGTCCTTTCCAAAGGTGCAACATGTCTTCAGCCATCGCAAGTGGCATATCCAGCTGGCTTATGGTCGAGTCAAAGATAGCCAGCACGTAGCTGATGGAGAGGTCTTGTGGCTTCATCCAGAAGACTTTGTCAATTACCCCTTTGCCAAGCCCCCAGCAGAAGATGTGGGAAGCATTTAATAAAATGAACGCTCATTTCAATTTAGAGCATAGTTTTATGAAGAAATAATAGGATTATGTAACTTATATGGATTATAGACCAGATTATTCAGATAAAAATTTTATAGGAGCTCGTAGTATATTTGCTAGTATTCTCTATTTTATATTAGCTTGTTTCAATTATTTTTGGATCTTGCATATTTTTGCTTTTTATTCGTGAATTATATTCTAATCATGCAAAAATCAGTTCTATCTTAATTTGTTGTTTTTATTTGTTACAATTTATTTTTCTTGATTCGTGAGTTAAATTTTAAAAATCCTTCACTGGTGTGGCTATCATGCCTTACCAAAATATTATAGATTTGGCAGAGGGAGGTTTCCTTTATTCAATAAAATAACGAAAACATATAAAAAGACATTACAGAAGAAGATCAAGGAAACACCAATTTCTGTTCCTACTCAGTTATTTGCTTTTATTTAAATTTGGTGCCCATCTGTCTCTTTTATATATTTTTATTTTATAATACATTTTAATAAAAACAGACTTCAATAATGAAAAATAAAATCTATTCTTGTATCATCTTCATCTTGTTATTTGTGCTAATCTATATATTAGAATTACTTTTTAAAAGATATAGAAAATGGTTTACAAAACACTTTAATCTTGATGATAGGCTAGAGGAGCATGAATTTCCAATATTTTTTTCTTAAAAAGAAAAAAATGATCTACTAGAATAGTTTGTATAACAATAGAACTGAGCAACTTATACGGAAAACGAAAAATAGCTAGAGAATAATCTCTAGCTATTATTTTTATAAATGAGCAAAAAGCTTTAATATCATCTGCTGTCATAGAAGAATCGCAACGAACAGATACTTGGCCGTCTTGAACATGAACAAAACCAGGGAACCGTCGGAATGCTATATTCAGAGCGGAAGGCTTGTAGTTTATCTAATTCGCTAGCTTCTTCACTGTTAATGAAGTAGATATGTGCTTTAGTTTCAGCCACAACACCAGCCAATGTTCCAGCAAACTTACGGCAGTAAGGGCAAGTTTTGCGACCAACGAAGAAAGTTGCAGTTTCTTTGTCAGCAATCGCTTGACGAGCGCGGTCAACAGTTGTGATTTCCAAGTCTTTAATATTTTGAGCAAATTGTTCCATAAATCATCCTCATTTCTTTTGATAGAACTAGTATGCCATAAAAGTTTCTAAAATTGCTTAGATTTGATACGAAAAAGATGAGATTGGTTGGTCTCATCTTTTATAATTGCTTATTTTACAAAAGCATTGATTTCCGCTTCGATATTTGCAATCTTAGCTTGTGAATCTTCGTTGTTTTCACCCACAACGGCAATGTAGAACTTGATTTTTGGTTCAGTTCCAGAAGGGCGAACAGCAATCCATGAACCATCCGCAAGTGTGTATTTCAAAACATCACTTGGAGGTGTTGTCAAGGTTGTTACAGTGCCATCTGCAGCAGTAGAAGTTTGGGCTTTTGAAGTCTTCTACAACAGTGATAGCTGTTGCATTCCATTCTTTTGGAGCATTGTTACGGAACTTAGCCATGATGGCTTTGATTTGTTCAGCACCGTCTACACCTGAAAGGGTAACAGAGATGGTCTTTTCAGCATAGTAGCCGTACTCTTTGTAGATTTCTTCGATACCGTCAGCAAGTGTCAAAACCACGTGAGCGGTAGTAGGCAGCAAGTTCAGCAACGACTAGAACGGCTTGGATGGCGTCTTTATCACGTACAAATGGCTTAATCAAGTAACCGAAGCTTTCTTCAAATCCCATCATGTAAGTGTGATTGTGTTTTTTTCTTCGAATTCTTGGATTTTTTTCAGCGATGAATTTGAAACCAGTCAAGACGTTGAACATAGTTGCGCCGTAGCTTTCAGCAATCTTTTGTTACCAAGTCAGTTGATACGATCGATTTGCAGAGTGCTGCGTTTGCTGGCAGAGTTCCAGCGCTCTTATGAGCTTCCAAGATGTACTTAGCCATGATAGCACCGATTTGGTTACCTGAAAGGTTAAGATAGCTACCATCTTTTTGAAGCACTTCCACACCAACACGATCAGCGTCAGGGTCAGTTGCGACCAGAACATCTGCACCGACTTGACGACCAAGTTCTTCAGCAAGGGCAAAGGCTGCTTGGCTTTCAGGATTTGGAGATTTAACGGTAGAGAAGTCAGGGTCTGGAGTTGCCTGCGCTCAACAACTTGAACAGAGTCAAATCCTGCTTGAGCAAGAGCACGACGAGCCAACATTTCACCCGTACCATGAAGTGGTGTGTAGACAATCTTCATGTCTTTACCAAATTCTTCGATCAAAGCTGGGTTGATATTGACATCTTTGACTTCTTTTGAGGTATTCCACATCGACAGCTTCGCCAATGACTTCAATCAAGCCAGAAGCTTTTTCAGCTTCGACATCTGCAACTTCAACAGCAAATGGATTTTCGATAGCACGGATGTAAGTTGTCAAAGCATCCGCATCGTGTGGAGGCATTTGTCCACCGTCTTCGCCGTATACCCTTGTAACCGTTAAATGGAGCAGGGTTGTGGCTGGCAGTAATCATGATACCTGCGAAACAGTTGAGGTGACGAACTGCAAAATGACAGTTCTGGGGTTGGACGAAGGCTTTTCAAATACATACGATTTTGATACCATGTTTTTGCAAGAACAGCAGCAGATTCAAAGGCAAATTCTGGAGAGAAGTGACGACTATCGTAGGCAATTGCCACACCACGTTCTTTTTCATTTCCACCTTTTTGACTCAATCAAACGAGCCAAACCTTCAGTCGCTTGACGGACAACATAGATATTGATGCGGTTTTGTACCAGCACCAATCAATCCACGCATACCAGCAGTACCAAATTCAAGATTGGTATAAAAGGCATCTTCCTTTGTTTTTTTCATCCATATTTTCTAAATCTTGACGAAGGTAGTCTGGAAGATCAGCGAAATCGACCCATTTTTTTGATAATTTTCTTGGTAAGTCATAGAATGTCTCCTTTATTTTAAAAATGAAGAGAGGAAAATCATGATAAATCATCCCGCTCTTGAATATATCTAATCGCTTTCATTGTAGCATATTTTCACTTATTTTTGAAAGGTCAGATATAGAAAATGATGAAATATTTTTTTGAAAAAATTTTTAAAAGAATTTCAAATAAATCATATAGAGGAATTCAAAAAAAGGACAGATAGATAACTGCCCTTACAAGATTATTGATTAGAAGATTATTGCTTAGCTTTTTCAAGTGCAGGGACGATAGTTGTTGTCAAGACTACCGAAATAAGTAACTCTGCAAATTGAATTTGCGGATAAAACAACAGCAAGCATAGCTTGGATACTTCCTTGATAGACATTTGAAAATAGAAAGAAGATTCCGCCCAAGACAAAGATGGTATTAGTAGCAGAACCAACTGCTCCAGCTATAGCTAAACCAAGTTTGTTATGTAGGACTTTGTAGACAAGATAAGGAGTGAGACCGATTAAAATGCGGGGCACCATAGCGATCATAAGCGAATGTAGATTTCCGTTTGGTACAAAAAGGGCTAAAAAAAGATAGCTACTAGGAATAAGCACTATGGTGTTAGTAATCACACTAATACATCCCATAAGGAAACCTAAGACCATTCCAACCTGAGGACCGTAAAGGATACTAGCGATAATAATAGGTATATGAATAATCGTTGGTTTAATTGGTACTGGCAGAAGGTTGAAAATCACTGAGCTAAGCAGATGCAGTACCAACATAATGGCAAAGAAAATAGCAATTTGAGCAATCTTAGATTGTTTTTTCATAAATAAGTTCCTTTACTGTATCAATAATTGTGTCAATCTCAGCTAGAGCACCTGTCCCCTGATCACCACAGGCTAAAACAGCTTCGCGTGGTTGGATAATCTTCCATCCAAAACGTTGCAGACGCTCCAAATTGTGCTGAGTTAGCGGGTTTTCATACATCTTGGTGTTCATAGCTGGCGCCAAAACTTTCTTAGTATGAGTCGGTAAGGCCAGAGCAGTAGCTGTTACCATATTATCTGCTAGACCATTTGCTAATTTAGCAATCGTATTTGCCGTTGCAGGAGCTAGTAGAAAGAGGTCAGTCTCCTTGGCAATGGTAATGTGGTTGACCTTGCTAGGATCAGGCTCTTGCATGATATCTAGACCAACCAACCTTTTGAGATAAAAACTTGCAGAGTTAGAGGTGTGATAAATTCTGTCGCAGCCTCAGTCATGAGGACAGCTACTTCAAGGTTTTCTTTCTTTAAACGGCTAGTGATATCAGCTGCCTTGTAGGCCGATATGCTACCGCTAACTGCTAAGGTAATTTGAGTCATGTTTTTCCTCCCTGTGGATATGTTGGTAGAGGAGTTGAGCAATCTCAACCTTGGAATGTGCTTTCGTCACCCTATCTTTTTCAACTAGATAAGCTTCATGCCCTTTCTCAGTAATCTTATTTAAATCATTGGCAACAATAATATCTGCTTTGTTTTTTGGAGACTGGCTCGCGCAGTCTCAAGTAACTTTTCCTTAGAAACATCAACCAAGAGTTTGAATCCAATCAAGCGAATGTCGGGATTCCATTGTTTTTACTAAGGAAATGATTTTTGGTGTTTTTTAAGGAAAAGTACCTGGACATCATCCTGAGAAGAAATCTTGCTTTCTGAGTTAGTCTTATTCAGTAATTCTGTAAGGTCAGAGCTAGCTAAAACTTTATCAAAAGCCCTGTCATATAAACTGGAGTGTAGTCAGAAACTGCCATAGCATGAATTAGTACATCGTGCGTGTGTACAAGTTGCTCCAGCTTTTCATGAAGCTCTGCGACATTTTTCAATTTCTACTGTAGTAAGATTGGGATGTAGTAGAGGACGGACAGCCCTAGAAGTCGTTACTAGAGTCACTCGATCGCCTTTGTTTAGGAAAGTTTCGGCTATGACTTTTTCCTAACTGCCCAGTTGAATGATTGGTAATAGAACGGACTCGATCGATTTTTTCACTTGTTCCGCCTGAAGTAATCAATATATTCATAGCCTTATTTTTACAAGAAAAAGTAAATTTAGTAAAATAATTATATTTACAGAAAGCTACTGAGAATTAAAAATTTTGAAAACAGATTGAAGTTACTTGTTTCATATCAATAATCTATAGGAATGATTGTAATTTTTTTGAAAAAAAGGAGAGAGTATGGAGAAAGAGAAATATCAGTTTGAATATTACGCTGGTTCGAATTTTTTTATTTCACAAATTTGATGTTTATATTGGTCTTGTTTGGATTTGGAATTGTTGCTTTTATAAGTATATACATGGATATTGATAAGGGCATAGAGCATGATTTGTCGCACTCTACCTTAATGATTATATTCTTAGCAGCGATCTTTGGCGGAATCATACTCTATCTGATAAAAAAATATATTTAAAGAAAAAGAAAGCAACGTACCAATTCTAGCAGGGACAAAAAGATGAGTTCGTCTTTCGCATTGATGATGAACTAATTAGCATTCCATGGAAAGATATTCAAAGAATTTCTTATAAGAAACGTTCGAATATAGTTCTGAAGGACATAGAAGTGTAAAAGCATTATATTTGCCCCTATACCCAAGCTGGTCCTGATTACGAAATTTCAATTGATAAATTGGATGAAGATCAGTATGATATCTACGATGTTTTAAATAAATACCATCCTGAGATTCTTTTTGAGCGGATTTTTTTGATTAAAGCTATTACAACTTAATTTTTTTAGATTACTATAAAGATTCATGTGAATTTCATATTTTTTTATCTGATGAATTCTAATTTTCGTAAAACAAAACACGAACAATATTTTTAAAAAGAGTTAAATTGTGTAGGTTTTACTCTTTTTTGTTATAATCTATATACTAAATGGATGAAGGAGAATTTGATGAAAACAGATATCGAAATTGCTCAAAGTATTGAATTACAGCCTATTGTGGATGTGGTGAAAAAAATTGGCATCGACTATGATGACTTGGAACTATATGGTAAGTACAAGGCTAAGCTTAGCTTTGATAAGATTTCTGAGGTAAGAAAAAATCCAGTTGGTAAACTGATTTTGGTAACGGCTATTAATCCGACTCCAGCAGGCGAAGGGAAATCAACTATTACCATTGGTCTTGCGGATGCCTTGAACAAGATTGGCAAGAAAACGATGATTGCCATCCGCGAACCGTCTTTGGGTCCAGTAATGGGAATTAAAGGAGGAGCAGCTGGCGGTGGCTTTGCGCAAGTCTTGCCTATGGAAGACATCAATCTCCACTTTACTGGGGATATGCATGCCATTACGACTGCCAACAATGCCCTGTCTGCCCTCATTGATAATCATCTTCATCAGGGAAATGCTCTGGGAATTGATCAGCGGCGCATTATCTGGAAACGTGTGGTTGACTTGAATGACCGAGCTCTGCGCCATGTGACTGTTGGCTTAGGTAGTCCAGTCAACGGTATTCCACGCGAAGATGGCTTTGATATCACGGTTGCTTCTGAAATTATGGCAATTCTTTGCCTAGCTACGGATATTGAAGACTTGAAAAAGCGCTTGGCTAACATCGTTATTGGCTATCGCTATGACCGTACACCAGTTTATGTTCGTGACCTTGAAGTCGAAGGTGCCTTGGCTTTGGTATTGAAAGATGCGATTAAGCCAAATCTGGTACAGACTATTTACGGGACACCAGCCTTTGTTCATGGCGGGCCGTTTGCCAATATCGCCCACGGCTGTAACTCTGTTTTAGCAACTAGTACAGCGCTACGCTTGGCTGATTATACGGTGACTGAAGCAGGATTTGGGGCAGATCTTGGAGCTGAGAAATTCTTGGATATTAAGACGCCAAACTTGCCAACTTCTCCAGATGCAGTAGTCATTGTTGCAACCCTTCGTGCTCTTAAGATGAATGGCGACGTTGCGAAAGATGCTCTGACAGAAGAAAATGTAGAAGCAGTTCGTGCAGGTTTTGCTAATCTTAAACGCCACGTTGAAAATATCCGTAAGTTCGGTATTCCAGCAGTTGTTGCTATTAACGAATTTGTTTCTGATACAGAAGCTGAAATTGCAACCTTGAAGGAACTTTGTGCAGAAATCGGAGTACCGGTTGAGCTAGCCAGTGTATGGGCTGATGGCGCTCAAGGTGGTGTATCTTTGGCTGAGACTGTAGTCAAAACCATTGATGAAGAACCAGCCCATTACACTCGCCTCTATGACAATGATTTATCTATTGAAGAAAAAAATCGAAAAGAATTGTCACAGAAATTTATCGAGGTTCAAAAAGTAAACTTTGAGAAAAAAAGCGCAGACTCAGATTCGCGAAATTGTCAAAAAAATGGCTGGGACAAGCTACCAATCTGTATGGCCAAAACACAGTATAGCTTCTCAGACAATCCTGCTGCTCTGGGTGCGCCAGAAAACTTTGAAATTACCATTCGTGAGTTGGTACCAAAACTTGGAGCAGGCTTTATCGTGGCTTTGACAGGAGATGTCATGACCATGCCGGGATTGCCGAAACGCCCTGCAGCACTCAATATGGATGTGGCGGCAGACGGCACAGCGATTGGTCTATTTTGATCTTGGTTTAAAAAGGCTCTTTACGAGTCTTTTTTTGGTATAATAATGAAAATACGGAGAACATGGAGTCATTATGGAGATTAGATTAGCTAAGCCATCAGACGCTGCAACCTTGCTAGCCATCTATGCGCCTTATGTAGAAAATACAGCTATCACTTTTGAATATGAAGTTCCGACCATTGAGGATTTTGCAACTAGGATTGAGAAAACATTGGAAAAATATCCCTATCTGGTAGCAGAAGAAGATGGTGTGGTCTTAGGTTATGCTTATGCTTCGACTTATTATGCGCGTGCCGCCTATGATTGGGCAGTGGAATTATCTGTATATATCAGTCTAGATTCTAGGGGACAGGGAGTTGGCACTAAGCTTTATGATGCGCTAGAATACCTGTTAGATCAGATGGGATATGTGCATTTTCTAGCCTGTATTTCTCAGCCAAACGAGGCTAGTCTAGCTTTGCACCGAAAAAGAGGCTACCAGCAAGTAGCGCATTTCCCTAAAATTGGCTATAAATTCAACCGTTGGCACGATATTGTTTGGCTACAAAAGTCTTTAGAAAAGGATGTTAGACCAATCAAGCTTTTAAAAGAAAGGGAGTCGGAAGTATGAAAAAGAAATATCTAATTATTTTTGTTGTTATCCATTGGTTTAATTACCTTATCCGGTTGTCAGATGATTGAGAACTGGATTAAAAAAATGCCAAAGAGGAATGGATTGGTTTAGAGATGACAGTTCGCACTTATGATGAAAATTCTCAGCTTATTGACCAGATGTCAGGTAAGTCCCTATCCATCTCGCGTAACGAGGAGTTTGATTCAGTTGATGCGGAAGGAAATTCCAAGGAAGACTCTTCTGTGCTAAAAATAACTTTGGGTAAGTATGAGATTGACCATGTGGGTTCTTCCTTGATTGCAGAAGAAAAAGGCTTGAAAGATGTCTTTGCCCAATATCAAAAGACTGCAGATGTTGAGGAGAATAGTCATTCTGTCCCTGTTTTAAATCGTATGATTTCAGCCTTTAAAAACGACTTTACTGGAAAGAAAAAAGTCATTCTAATTCGCTCTCAAAACGGCACTCCGCTAGCTGCTTATGCTGGCGATCGTGTCTCTCTTGATAAATCTGATGCTCCTAAAACATCTGAGCTGCTGATTGACGGCAAACGTCTCGTGATATATCGCTGTGACTACACTATTTATGACCGTGAATTGTTGGAGTAAGCTATGGATGTAGAGGAATTGGTAAAAGAGTTAAAAGCTGTAGCTAACCCAGATGATGCGGTGGCTATGAAAGCCTATATGAAAAATAAATTTGAGTTTCTAGGAGTCAAGACTCCAGCCAGACGGAAGCTCGCAAAGGCTTTTTCAAACAACAGACTGACTCCGTCATTGACTGGAATTTTTATAAATGAAGCATGGAAAAAAATCCCTATCGAGAATTGCAGTACGCTGCACTAGACTATCTGGAAAGTCGCAAGAAATTATTGACACCATCTGACTTGCCAGATTTAAAAATACTTGCCCAAACAAAATCTTGGTGGGATACAGTTGACTTTCTAGACCGTTTGGTCGGATCCATTATTGCCCAATTTCCAGAAACCAAAGCTACTATTTTATCTTGGAGTTGTGATGAGGATATCTGGTTGCGTCGCTTGGCTATTGATCATCAGCTATTGCGAAAAAGAAGAAACGGACACAGAGCTGTTGGAAAAGATTTTTAATAAATAACCTTGGCCAAACAGAATTCTTTATTAACAAGGCTATCGGCTGGGCGCTGAGAGATTATTCCAAAACCAATCCAAACTGGGTCAGAGATTTTTATCGAGCGGCATCAGGCAGAAATGAGCTGCACTTAGTATTCGAGAGGGAAGTAAGTATTTATGAAACATGTTTATTTAAAATATCTGGAAGAGAAGGATTACTCGGTTTGGCTGGAAGGATTTTTCCAATAGACTGCCTTCCCAATCGTCATTTGATGACGGGCTTTTAGATATGACAATTTGTACAGAAAGTTGGTTTGCGGATTTGGTGGCTAAACACCGCGATTTTCGAGACAAAGACCAGCAGTATATTTGGGGAATTTATGATGCAAAAAGCGGAAAACATGTAGGTATGGTTAATTTATTTGTGCTAGCTAGAGACGATTTTCAATGGGCGGAAATAGGTTATACGATACATAATCAATTTTGGCGTCAGGGCTACGCCAGAGCAATGCTAGAAGAACTCAAGAAAGTCAGTCGTAAACTAGGTTTTCATCGTTTAGAAGCACATGTGGATCTCCAGAATATCCCTTCGCAAAAATTACTGGAGCAAGCTGATTTCTATCTTGAAGGAGTACGAAAAATTCCAAAAAGAAGGTCAAGAGTGGAAGGATAGACAAGTCTTTGTTTATATTTTTAGATTAAATACCTTGACAAAGTGGTGAAAGATAGGGTAAACTAGACTTCATGCGATGAGTCGATTGGCTCTTAAGAGCCTTTTTGCGCTGAGGAGGTCTACATTTAATTGTAACGCAGGAGCGAACCTTGAGCAGTTGTGTGAACCAGCTGTTCTCATCGAAAGATGCCTCGAATCCCCAGTCTACGGATTGGGGATTTTTCTATTGCTCTTGACGAAATGTCTTCGAAGAAGGCAGTTGAGCCTTAGAGCAATGGATGCAGTTTGGTTCGTAAGAACAAAAGCTGTAAACTTTGATCCCTCTCTTAGAGAGGCAAGACGATTAGTCGAAGCCGAACTTAGAGAAATTGATGCTTATACGGTCGGCGTTGAGAGTGCTATTTCTCTTGATGAAATGACTTCGAAGAAGGCGGTTGAGTCGTAGAGCAATGGATGCAGTTTTGTTCGTGAGGGAAAAGCAGTAACCATATAAAGATTTATTTTTTTAAGGTAAGAGTTGTTGTGTATGTTGATGTAGATAAATCATTTTTATGTAAAAATATATAACATATTTAAGATCAAAAAAAATCAATTTTATCCCTTTATAGTCTCAGATTGGATTTACAATTTTTTTAAAAAATAGTATAATTATAGAATATACAAAATTTTTAGAAAATTCAGAGGTAGATTGTATGGGATATACAGTTGCTGTAGTGGGTGCTACTGGAGCCGTTGGAGCTCAGATGATTAAAATGTTGGAAGAATCAAGTCTTCCTATTGATAAAGTGCGCTTTTTAGCGTCTGCACGTTCAGCTGGAAAGATTTTTGCAGTTTAAGGGGCAGGACATTGTAATTGAAGAAACTACTGAAACTGCTTTTGATGGCGTTGACATTGCTCTTTTTTCTGCTGGTGGCTCGACTTCAGCAAAGTATGCTCCTTATGCAGTTAAGTCTGGGGCAGTAGTTGTTGATAATACTTCTTACTTCCGCCAAGACAGCAAAAACTCCATTAGTAGTACCAGAGGTTAATGCCCATGCATTGGACCATCACAACGGAATTATTTCTTGTCCAAACTGCTCTACGATTCAAATGATGCTTCCGTTGAAAGCAATCGCTGATAAATGGGGAAATTGAGCGCGTGATTGTATCAACCTATCAGGCTGTATCTGGTGCTGGTATGGGTGCAATTTTTGGAAACGCAGGATCAGTTGCGTCAGGTATTAAATGATGGTGTTGATCCAAAGGATTTGACTGCTAATATCTTGCCTTCTGGTGGGGACAAGAAGCATTATCCAATTGCGTTTAATGCATTGCCACAAATCGATGTTTTTCACGGACAATGACTATACTTATGAAGAAATGAAAATGACCAAGGAGACTAAGAAAATCTTAGAAGATGAATCTGTTAAAGTTTCTGCAACTTGTGTCCGTATTCCTGTCTTATCAGCGCATTCTGAATCTGTCTATATTGAAACTAAAAGAAACTGCCTCTATCGAAGAAATAAAGGCTGCCATTGCAGCCTTTCCGGGCTACAGTCTTAGAAGATGATGTTGCTCATCAAATTTATCCGCAAGCTGTCAACGCAGTTGGTAGAAAAAGAAACTTTTGTTGGTCGGATTCGAAAAAGACCTTGATATTGAAAAATGGCGTTCACATGTGGATTGTATCTGATAATCTTCTTAAAGGTGCTGCATGGAACTCAGTACAGATTGCTGAGACCTTGCATGAGCGTAGCTTAGTTCGTCCGACTGAAGAGCTTGTTTACGTGCTAAAATAAAAGGTTAATTAGAAGACTTAATAGTTTTTCAAAAATAGGATAAAGCTAGTTTGAATTTTTAATGTTTCTGGTTTTTGTTCAGTTTTTAGATGAGTGAGCTGGTAAATAACTAGTATCATTAAGTCAATTAAACCTCAAACAAGTTTTGCTATAACAAAAAGAGGCTAAGAAGAAATTCTTTAGGCCTCCTTTTCCTTATATAGAAAGGTTTTTCATATGGCTTATAAAGATTTGCTTAATTGTAAAAATAATTACTGCTTTCATTACACCCTTCCATGAAGATGGATCAATTAATTTTGATGCTATTCCCTGACTTGATAGAGCATCTTTTGGCTCACCACACAGATGGGATTCTATTAGCAGGTACAACAGCAGAAAGTCCCACTCTGACTCACGATGAAGAGTTGGAATTATTTGCGGCAGTTCAAAAGGTTGTTAAAGGACGTGTCCCTTTGATAGCCGGTGTCGGTACCAATGAAACACGCGACTCTATCGAATTCGTCAAAGAAGTGGATGCCTTTGGTGGTTTTGCAGCCGGTTTAGCCATTGTTCCTTATTACAATAAACCTTCACAGGAGGGCATGTACCAGCACTTTAAAAGCAATTGCAGATGCTTCAAACTTGCCTATCATTATTTACAATATACCGGACGGGTAGTAGTTGAGATGACTCCCGAGACCATGTTGAGACTAGCAGAACATCCAAATATTATCGGTGTTAAAGAATGTACTAGTCTTGCTAATATGGCTTATTTAATTGAGCATCGTCCAGAGGAATTTCTGATTTATACCGGTGAGGACGGTGATGCCTTTCATGCTATGAATCTGGGGGCTGATGGAGTTATCTCTGTTGCTTCTCACACAAACGGTGATGAAATGTTTGAAATGCTGGACGCAATTGAGCACAATGACATCAAAAAAAGCAGCAGCTATTCAACGGAAATTCATTCCCAAAGTCAATGCTCTTTTCTCTTACCCGAGCCCAGCTCCAGTCAAGGCTGTTCTTAATTACTTGGGCTTTGCAGCAGGCCCAACTCGCTTACCACTTGTGCCTGCACCTGAAGAAGATGCCAAACGAATTATTAAGGTCGTCGTTGATGGAGACTACCAAGCAACCAAAGAGACTGTTAAAGGTGTCCTGAGACCGGATTATTGATTGATGAAATTAAAACAAATTATTTCTAGAAAAGGATTGCCAAGTGCTTTCCTTTCTTTTTCGCTTTTAAAGTCTAAAAAGAAAGCTACCTTTGAAAAAAATATTGGAAAAAAATTATATAATGTTAAGGTATGGTCTAGCTTTGAGTTTTTCTTTTTGAGCAGGCTGTAAAGAACTAGATTGGCAGAAGTCATGTTAGTGACTTACATTATATTAGAAATAGATAAATAAAGGAGTTTATTATGCAAGTAATTAAGCGCAGTGGTGAAGTTGTAGATTTTTGATCCGGATAAAATCTATCAAGCTGTCTTAAAAGGCTGCTCAGACAGTCTATGTTTTGACTGATGATTTACGGCAAAATTTGGCACAAGTTACAAAAAGGTTGTTCTTGATTTGCAAGAAGCAAAAGTAGAGAGAGCAACTATTAGTATGATTCAATCAATGGTTGAAAGCCGTCTCTTGGGAGCAGGCTACATTACTATTGCTGAACATTACATTTCTTATCGCTTGCAACGTGATCTAGAGCGCAGTGGCTATGGAGATCATATTGCAGTACACCTTCACTTTGAACAAGTTAGATAAATGCTAAAAGCCCATAGAGGCTTTTTTCTTTGTTTTTAGGAGATGTTGAGTTGTCCGTTTTGGATTCTCCCTCTTAAATTCTAGAAATATGTTAAAATAGTTAAAGATGAAAATATTCTGAAAGATATTCGCTGAAAGGAAAAAAATATGGCAACGATTCAATGGTTTCCTGGGCATATGTCCAAAGCCCGGAGACAGGTTCAAGAAAGTATTAAGTTTGTTGATTTTGTGACTGTCTTGGTTGATGCCCGTCTCCCTTTATCTAGTCAAAATCCCATGCTAACTAAAATTGTAGGAGAAAAGCCCAAGCTTTTGATTTTAAATAAAGCGGATTTAGCTGATCCTGTCCGTCTCAAGGAGTGGCAGACTTATTTTGAAGGTCAAGGAATTCTTACTTTGGCTCTTAATTCTAAAGAACAGTCTGCGGTTAAAAAGGTGACAGACGTTGCTAAGAAACTGATGGCTGACAAATTAGCTCGTCAGAAGGAGAGAGGAATTCGAATCGAAACCCTGCGTACCATGATAATCGGTATCCCAAATGCAGGCAAATCAACCCTGATGAATCGCTTGGCAGGAAAGAAAATTGCTGTTGTAGGGAATACGCCCGGTGTAACAAAAGGTCAGCAATGGCTCAAGTCAAATAAAGATTTAGAAATCTTGGATACACCGGTATCCTATGGCCTAAGTTTGAAGACGAGACAGTTGCTCTCAAGTTAGCTCTGACTGGTGCAATCAAGGATAATCTGTTACCTATGGATGAAGTGACGATTTTTGGACTTAATTATTTTAAGGAGCATTATCCTGAAGAGCTAGTAGGTCGCTATAAACAGTTAGATCTAAGTCAAGAAGCACCAGATATAATTATGGATATGACACAAAAAAACTTGGTTTCCGTGATGACTACGATCGTTTTTTATAGCTTATTTGTCAAAAGATGTTCGTGATGGTAAGCTGGGCCGTTACTGCCTGGATACAGTAGGAGAATTAGATGGCAACGATTAAGGAGATTCAGCAGCGCTTGGAGTTGGTGACTGAGTTGTCTGATTCTTTTTTTAGAAGAGGTGGCGAAGGATCAGCGTAGTGGAGTTCAAAAAGGCCGTTGAAATGCGTAAAAAAGTTATTCAAGCAGAGTTAGATGAAGATTTGCGTTTGGATCAGATGCTACGGTATGAAAAAAAGAACTTTATCAAGCTGGTTACCAAGCTATTGCTGGAATTGATGAAGTTGGTCGCGGTCCTCTAGCTGGTCCAGTTGTCGCTGCAGCTGTCATCTTACCACCAGAATGTAAAATTAAGGGACTCAACGACAGTAAGAAGATTCCCAAGAAAAAGCATCAAGAAATCTATCAAGCAGTTATGGATAAGGCCTTGGCAGTAGGTGTTGGCCTGATTGACAATGATATTATTGACCAAGTCAATATCTATGAAGCGACCAAGCTTGCTATGAAAGAGGCTTTGTCAAAACTTCCTCTCAAGCCAGATTATTTGCTGATTGATGCAATGAGACTGGATGTCGAAATTCCACAAGAGTCTATTATTAAAGGAGATGCCAATTCTCTGTCTATCGCAGCGGCTAGCATTGTTGCTAAGGTTACTAGGGATAGACTGATGGCGGACTACGACAAAGAATTTCCTGGTTATGACTTTGCGCAGAATGCTGGCTATGGAACAAAAGAGCCACTTGGAGGGCTTGGAACACTATGGAGTGAGTCCGATTCATCGAAAGACATTTGAACCTGTTAAGTCTATGCTTGACTAGTTACGAAGAGGTTGGAAATGCAGATTATTAAAATTTTTAAACAATAATGTCGTTATTTCTGAAGAAAACCAAGAAGAAATTGTGCTCATGGGAAGAGGGCTGGCTTTTGGTAGAAAAAGCAGGTCAGGAGATTCCACTTGATCTGATTGAGAAAAAAATTTATTTTATCAGCAGACAGGAAGCAACTGATTAACGAAATTGATCCTGAAATTATAGAAATAGCTGGCGAAGTTATTGCATTTGCCCATAAAAAGATTTCTAAAAAGTTAAATCATCATGCCTTTTATAGCAATGGCTGACCACATGCATGGAGTCGCCTTGCGAGAGAAGGATGACATCTATTTGAAAAATTTTTCTTATGTGGGATATCAAGCGATTCTTTCCGGAGGAATTTGAAGTTGGAAAAATATGCAAATCAGCTTCTAAGTCAATATTTTGGTAAAAGACTTACCAGATGATGAGGCTGGTTTTTATGGCCTTAACAATTGTGAATGCGGAATTAGAGAACGGTGCAGCTGCAAGAGATTTGACCATGTTGATGGAAGAAATCATGACTATTGTCAAGTACAGTTTAGAAATTTCTCTAGATGAGGAAGATATATATGTACAACGCTTTGTGACTCATTTGAAATTTTTTTGCGAGCGGGTGTTGACAGGTTCTGGATATAGAGATTTAGAAGATAATGAGATGTTTATGATGATGAAGTCAAAATACCCTTATGCTTTTTGAAACAACCCAAAAAGATTGTTGGTCATCTTGAAAAAAACTCGCAATTACATCACATCAGAAGATGAACAGCTCTATTTAATCATCCACTTATCTCGTATGAAAAGGAAGTTGCCATGAAAAACAGAATACGAAAAAAATGATTGCTGGTGAACCCTATCGCCCTCAAGATCAGGAATTAAGGCAATTAGCAGCTAAATCAAGGGAATATCAATATACTTTTAATCAAGAACAAGATGGTCATAAACGAAAAGCTATTGTCAAAGAATGGTTTGGTTCTACTGGTGAGAATCTCTCAATTCATCCAATTTTTGTTTGTGACTATGGTGTTAATATCCATATAGGAGAGAACTTTTTACTCTAACTGGAATTTGACAATGTTAGATGTTTGTCCGATTAGGATTGGAGATAATGCCATGTTTGGTCCCAATTGTCAATTGCTAACGCCATTACACCCATTGGATCCTGTGGAAAGAAATTCTGGTATTGAGTATGGAGCTCCCATTACCATTGGTGATAATTTCTGGGCTGGAGGCGGTGTGACTATTCTGCCTGGTGTGACACTGGGAGATAATGTGGTAGTAGGAGCAGGATCAGTTGTGACCAAGTCTTTTTGGAGACAATGTAGTTTTAGCTGAAATCCTGCTCGGATTATCAAAGAAACCTCTAAAACTAAGTCAGATAAAGACCTGAGCTAATTAACATCCACCTATTTACTTTGGATGAGAAGAGATGCTTTTTTTAAAGAAATTAGTCAGAATATAAAAAGACTGTTTAACAGTCTTTTTTTGTAGATTTTACGAATATAATAGTGAGGTGAAAAAATGAAAAACTATGATATTTATAAATTGAAACATGCTGGACTGACTAATGGACAAGTTCTTAATGTCTTGAGATATGCTGAAAACAAGGAAAAGGAGCTTTCTTTGCGTGATATTGCGGTGGTTTCAGAGTGCCGTAATCCCGCCCTGTTTATAGAACGCTATAAGCAAATTGACGACGATTTCTTAAAAGAAATCCTTTGAGGAATTTCCCTCTTTTTCTATCTTGGATGATATTTATCCATGGGATTTGAGTGAGATATATAACCCACCTGCTCTTTTGTTTTATCAGGGAAATATTGATCTGCTTGAATTGCCAAAAGTAGCAGTAGTCGGAAGTCGTGATAGTAGCAAGCTTGGTAATCAGTCCGTTCAAAAAATTATTAAAGAACTGAATAATGAATTAATCATTGTGAGCGGGTTAGCGCGTGGATTGATACGGCTGCTCATATGGCAGCTTTACAGAATGGCGGAAGGACTATAGCTGTTATTGGAACTGGATTAGATGTTTTTATCCTAAAGCCAATAAAAACTTCAGTCCTATATTGGCAAAAATCATCTGGTTTTATCAGAATACGGTCCCGGTGAACAGCCTTTGAAGTTTCATTTTCCTGAGCGAAATCGAATTATTGCAGGTTTGTGCAGGGGCGTCATTGTTGCTGAAGCTAAGATGAGATCTGGAAGCTTGATAACTTGTGAGCGAGCGATGGAAGAAGGAAGAGATGTATTTGCTATCCCCTGGATCAATTCTAGATGGAAAATCTGATGGCTGCCATCATTTGATTCAAGAAGGCGCTAAGTGCATTATGTCAGGCTCTGATGTCCTGTCTGAGTTTGATTTTTTTAAAACAAGTTTTTCCTATAGGAGAATTTAACAGTTGACAAGCCTAAAAATAGTTTACACTCTATGAGATTTATTCTGATAGAAGGTGTATAAATTGGTAACAAAAACAAGTAAAAAGTCCACAACCAAGAAAAATCTGGTTATCGTGGAGTCGCCTGCCAAGGCAAAAACAATAGAAAAAAATACCGGGAAGGAACTATAAAGTTTTTAGCCAGTGTTGGGCATATTCGTGATTTGAAAAAGTCAACAATGTCCATTGATTTTTGAAAAATAATTATGAACCACAATATATCAATATCCGAGGCAAGGGACCGCTCATCAATGATTTAAGGAAAAGAAGCAAAAAGCTAAACAAGTCTTTCTGGCAAGTGACCCGGACCGAGAAGGAGAGGCTATTTCATGGCATTTGGCACACATTCTTAACTTGGATGAAAAAGAAAAGAATCGTGTAGTTTTTAACGAAATTACTAAAGACGCAGTCAAGAATGCTTTCAAAGAGCCTCGTCAGATTAATATGGATTTGGTCGATGCCCAACAGGCTCGTCGTGTTCTAGACCGTTTAGTTGGTTATTCTATTTCTCCTATTCTATGGAAAAAAAGTCAAGAAAGGTCTGTCAGCTGGTCGGGTTCAGTCTGTTGCTCTCAAGTTAATTATTGATCGGGAAAAATGAAATAAATGCTTTCAAGCCTGAAGAGTATTGGACTATTGACTCTACCTTTAAAAAGGGCAGTCGACAATTTCAAGCTAGTTTTTATGGCTTAAATGGCAAAAAAATGAAACTGACCAATAACGATGAAGTGAAAGAAGTTCTTTCACTTCTTAAGGAGATGACTTTAAGGTTGAAAGTGTCGAAAAGAAAAGAACGTCGCCGTAATGCTCCCTTGCCGTATACGACTTCTTCTATGCAACAGGATGCTGCTAATAAGATCAATTTCCGGACTCGTAAGACTATGATGGTGGCTCAGCAACTCTATGAAGGTATCAATATCGGTTCTGGCGTTCAAGGTCTTATTACTTATATGCGTACGGATTCAACTCGTATTAGTCCTGTTGCGCAAAAATGAAGCTGCTAATTACATTACCGATCGTTTTGGAGCTAAGTATTCAAAACACGGTAGCAAGATTAAAAATGCCTCTGGAGCTCAAGATGCCCACGAAGCTATCCGACCTTCTAGTGTCTTTAATACACCAGAAAGCATCGCAAAGTATCTTGATAAGGATCAGCTTAAGCTCTATACACTGATCTGGAACCGCTTTGTTGCCAGCCAAATGACAGCTGCAGTCTTTGATACTATGAATGTTAAAATTGAGCAAAATGGTGTTCAATTTACGGCCAATGGAAGTCAGGTCAAGTTTGATGGTTATCTAGCTATTTATAATGACTCTGATAAAAATAAAAATGCTTCCAGATATGGAAAAGGGTGATACTGTCAAACGTGTCAATACTAATCCAGAACAGCACTTCACTCAGCCGCCTGCTCGCTATTCTGAAGCCACTCTTATCAAGACTCTCGAAGAAAAATGGAGTTGGCCGGCCGTCTACTTACGCACCGACCATTGAGACCATTCAAAAAAACGTTATTATGTTAAACTAGTTTCTAAGCGTTTTTGAGCCGACAGAACTTGGTGAAATCGTTAATTCGCTGATTGTTGAATTTTTCCCAGGTATTGTAAATGTGAAGTTTACCGCTGAGATGGAAGCAAAACTGGACGATGTAGAAGTCGGAAAAGAGCAATGGCAGAAGGTTATTGATGAGTTTTACCGACCTTTCGAAAAGGAAGTAGCCAAAGCTGAGTCTGAAATGGAAAAAAATTCAAATCAAGGATGAGCCAGCTGGTTTCGACTGCGAGGTTTGTGGCAGTCCGATGGTCATCAAATTGGGTAGATTTGGCAAGTTCTACGCCTGCAGCAATTTCCCAGATTGTCGTCATACTCAAGCTATTGTCAAGGAAATCGGCGTGACTTGCCCGCAGTGCCAAAAAGGCCATGTTATTGAACGAAAAACTAAGCGAAATCGTATTTTTCTACGGCTGTGATCGTTATCCAGACTGTGACTTTACATCTTGGGATAAGCCGGTCGGTCGAAACTGTCCAAAATGTGACCACTATCTGGTTGAAAAAGAAAGTCCGTGGTGGCGGTAAGCAGGTAGTTTGTAGCAATGGTGATTATGAAGAAGAAAAGGTCAAATAAGTCTTTTTTAGCAATCAATTTAGTCCATTTTAACGGCAAAAACAAAAAATGTCTGTTAAAATGGACATTTTTTGTTTTGTCTGTTATAATAGACAAAAGGAGGTGGTGAAGTGTATATAGCCTTAATTGCAGACGTCATTGACTCAAAACTATTTAAAGAGAGATCAGACTTACAAAAGAGGTTGGAAGCAGTTCTCTTTCATATGAACAATCGCTTTGAAACTTATTTAGCTTCGCGATTAACTTTGACTCTTGGAGATGAATTTCAGGCTCTGTTTACTTTAGAAGCACCAATTTTTCAAATTATTGACTGTCTACGTCAAGAGTTGAAGCCTGCTCAGCTACGCTTTGGGATTGGTTTGGGAAAAATAGTGACTGACATTGACCCTTTACAAAGTATTGGTGCTGATGGTCCTGCCTATTGGAATGCGCGAGCAGCCATTAATTTGGTTCATCAAAAGAATGATTATGGAAATACTCAGTTGTATTTTTCTAGTGGAAAAAAGGAAGAAGATTTTCAAATAAATGCTTTATTAGCTGCAGGAGAGGCAATCAAATCAGACTGGCGAGAAAGTCAGGAAGAACTTTTTAAGAGGCTTACTCAAACTATCCATCTATAGTGAGGATTTTAGTCAGCAAGAGCTGGCTCAGGCTCTTTCATTAAATCCCAGTGCTCTTTCCAAACGCCTAAAAAGTAGTAGCATCAGAGTCTATCTTCGAAGTAGAGCAGCTGCACTTGCAGCTATCCAAGCCATTGATGTTACAGAAGGAGGTCAGAATGAACGGATTTTCTAGTATGGATTCATATCACCTTTTTCGTACTTTTTGTTGATTTGTCATTTGTTATCAGATTATTACTTTCAAAGTCAAAAAAATGGCTGACAAAAAGGACAAAAACATTCGAGTCCTTGCATTTCATATTTTACTTGTAGGGCTACCTTTATTTGTTTTAACTATTATAATACCAAGTTTGTGGTGGAAGACTTTCATTGTTTTCTTAAGCCATGCTCTTATTGATTATTTCAAACCAATCCTACAAAGGATACTCAAGTTAAAAAGTCTATCATTTTTCGTGCTTGATCAACTCCTTCATTTGGCTATTATCTACGGACTCTCTAATATGAATACTGAGTTTTTGCCAAGTTTCCTTCCATTAACTTTCTTAAAAGCCGTTTTGTTTGTCTTATTGGTAGGAAAGCCAACCAATATTGCTTTTAGAATTTTATTTGGTAAATTTCAACCTGAAACGAGTCTGGAGTTAGATACGATAGATGGGGCAGGAGCCATGATTGGTTTCTTAGAGCGTTTGGTTATCGGAGCTTGTCTTCTTTATGGACAGTTTGCTTCGATTGGTTTAGTGTTTACAGCTAAATCCATTGCCCGCTATAACAAAATATCAGAAAGTCCAGCATTTGCAGAGTATTACTTGATTGGATCCTTGGTCAGTATTTTGTCAGCCTTGCTTGCAGCCTGGATTGGTATAAAGTAAAGTTTTGAAAGAAAAATAGTATGAACAATAAATTTGCAGCATTTCTAAAAGATTGCATCTCAACTGAACAAGATAGGAATTGTTCCATTGCTAATGGGCTCTTTGGGGCTGGAGCAAGTTACTGGTCAGGACTGGCAGGCGCGGGATATTGATATCCATGTTCATGGTGATGAGCGCGGCTGGGAAGCGCCAGATGAAGAGCGGATTTATGATATGGACAAGATTGAGCCCATGATGGAGAGCTTAGGCTATCGTTTAGTCGATCTACACGAGCATGAATTTCAAAAAGAAGATCTGTCTATTGAATTTGGAGCCATGGAAACCTTGGAGGCATTTTTCAGGTGTGCCGCTAGAGAAGCTGACTAGAAAAGAAGTAGAAGGGGTCAAGTTTCTGCTTCCAACTGCAGAGCAATTTTTTTAGCTATCTACCGCGCTTCTTCCCAAGATTCTTACCGAAATGATAATAACAATCATAAGGATTTTTGCTAAGATTGCTTATTTGGAAAGAATGACATAATGATGAACAGACAGGAATTCTCCTGTCTGTCTTTTTTTGCTGGCTTTTTGTTATAATGGACCAAGTATTAATTTAGAAAGATTTGTGGGTGCAAACAGTTCAGTGGATTGTTTTGATATGGACTTAGGTTCCACCCAAAGAGGTATTAGTGTCGTGTCTCAATCTTATATCAATGTTATCGGTGCTGGTCTGGCTGGTAGTGAAGCGGCTTACCAGATTGCCAAGCGTGGAATCCCAGTCAAACTCTATGAAATGCGGGTGTTAAGTCAACGCCTCAACACAAAAACTACCGACTTTGCAGAACTGGTCTGCTCCAACTCTCTGCGAGGAGATGCACTGACCAATGCAGTTGGCCTACTAAAAGAAGAAATGCGACGGTTGGACTCGGTCATTTTTAAAGTCAGCAGAGGCGACTCGGGTACCAGCAGGTGGTGCTCTAGCGGTTGATAGAGAAGGTTTTTTTCTCAGATGGTAACGGAGTTGGTGACCAATCATCCACTGATCGAGGTCATTCGTGAAGAAATCACTGAAATTCCGGAGGATGCCATCACAGTCATTGCGACAGGACCCTTGACCAGCGATGCTTTGGCCGAAAAAATTCACGCGCTCAATGGAGGCGATGGTTTTTATTTCTACGACGCGGCAGCGCCGATCATCGACGTTAATACCATCGATATGACCAAGGTCTATCTCAAATCCCGCTATGATAAGGGCGAAGCAGCCTACCTCAACGCTCCCATGACCAAGCAAGAGTTTATGGATTTCCATGATGCTTTGGTCAATGCCGAGGAAGCACCGCTCAATTCCTTTGAAAAAGAAAAGTACTTTGAAGGCTGTATGCCTATTGAAGTTATGGCTAAGCGAGGCATTAAAACCATGCTTTATGGACCGATGAAGCCAGTTGGTTTAGAATATCCAGATGACTACCAAGGACCTCGTGACGGAGATTTTTAAGACACCATACGCTGTGGTGCAGCTTCGACAGGATAATGCTGCAGGCAGCCTTTACAACATAGTCGGCTTCCAAACTCATCTAAAGTGGGGCGAGCAAAAAGCGAGTCTTTCAAATGATTCCTGGCCTTGAAAATGCAGAATTTGTCCGCTATGGTGTCATGCACCGTAACTCCTATATGGACTCTCCAAATCTGCTGGAACAGACTTTTCCGCTCTAAGAAACAGCCCAATCTTTTTCTTTGCAGGACAAATGACGGGTGTCGAAGGCTATGTTGAGTCAGCAGCTTCTGGTTTGGTTGCTGGTATCAATGCCGCTCGACTCTTCAATGGAGAAGAAGCACTTGTTTTTCCAGAAACGACTGCTATTGAAGTCTGCCTCATTATGTTACCCATGCTGACAGCAAGCATTTCCAACCCATGAATGTCAATTTTGGCATTATCAAAGAGCTTGAAGGTCCTCGGATCCGTGATAAGAAAGAGCGCTATGAGAAGATTGCTGAGCGCTCCCTGCAGGACTTGTCTCCTTATCTTGATAAATAAGAGGTTTGATTGAAAAAAATATTTTTAAAAAAAGATTGCACAAAAAGTCTTGCAATCTTTTTATCTATGATATGATTATCAATGGTTTGAAAAACTGCCTAAGACAGTAGGGGAGCTAGACTCATAAAGATCCTACCGAGGACAAAACGTATCATGTAAAAAGAAGCGTATTGTACTTTCGTGTCTAGGTTTGGGCGCGTTTTTCTTTTGGAAAAATTCCCCAAGCAAAATAATTACGGAGGTGAACACACTAATGAGTGAAGCAATTATTGCTAAAAAAGCGGAACTAGTTGACGTAGTAGCTGAGAAAATGAAAGCTGCTGCATCTATCGTCGTTGTTGACGCTCGTGGTTTGACTGTTGAGCAAGATACAGTTCTTCGTCGTGAGCTTCGTGGAAGCGAAGTTGAGTACAAAGTTATTAAAAACTCAATCTTACGTCGTGCAGCTGAAAAAGCTGGTCTTGAAGATCTTGCATCTGTTTTTGTTGGACCATCTGCAGTAGCATTTTCTAACGAAGATGTTATCGCACCAGCGAAAATCTTGAACGATTTTGCTAAAAACGCTGAAGCACTTGAAATCAAAGGTGGTGCAATCGAAGGCGCTGTCGCATCAAAAGAAGAGATTCTTGCTCTTGCAACTCTTCCAAACCGCGAAGGACTTCTTTCTATGCTCCTTTCTGTACTTCAAGCGCCAGTGCGCAACGTTGCACTTGCTGTCAAAGCAGTCGCAGACAACAAAGAAGACGCAGCTTAATTTTAAGCTACGCAGCGTAGCCTAGCTACGAAAAATATTTAAAAATTAAAAAAACTTATTTGGAGGAAATAACAATGGCATTGAACATTGAAAACATTATTGCTGAAATTAAAGAAGCTTCAATCCTTGAATTGAACGACCTTGTAAAAAGCTATCGAAGAAGAATTTGGTGTAACTGCAGCTGCTCCCTGTAGCTGTAGCTGCTGCTGGTGCTGCTGACGCTGGTGCTGCTAAAGATTCATTTGACGTTGAATTGACAGCTGCTGGTGACAAAAAAAGTTGGCGTTATCAAAGTTGTACGTGAAATCACTGGTCTTGGTCTTAAAGAAGCTAAAGAACTTGTTGATGGTGCGCCCTGGTATTATCAAAGAAGGCGTTGCAACTGCAGAAGCTGAAGAAATCAAAGCTAAATTGGAAGAAGCAGGAGCTTCAGTTACTCTTAAATAATAGAGTAACGCAAATTGAATGCGAAAGCCTAGTATATTAAGGTTAAGAATTGCTTAAGGTGATTTAAATCTTAAATAGGGGAGTTATTCTCCCACCAAATCCCCCGCCAAGTTAGATCTTGGCGGGGATTTTTTCTACAACAAAAATAGACTATATAATTCCTTTGTTAGTTTTATCTTATGCAGAAAAATATAGTGCTCTCTTATCTAAATCCAATCATCGCCTTCAACTGGTGCATATGCCCACCACACCTAGGCTAAACCAAGATCGGTAGCTTGGATAATATTATTTTGCATAGTAATTAAATTATGATGAAGTGCAAAATCAATGTATTCATCTAACTGATTTCTTTTTATCAGCATAGCCTTCTTCAATTAATTTAGAGATTGATTCAGGTAAACTCACGTAATCTAAAAAGCTAGTGAAGTAGGTATCTGTTATTAGTGTTTCACAAATTTCAAAAATTTGAACCTTTGAATTCTCTTTGTAAATGATTTTTTTAATTGACATTCTTTTTACTTCTTTTGAAATTTATAGTATGTCAGAAAAAAATGTGTTAAAACTGTTAGCTATACAACAGCCTATATTTTTGAGTATGCCATAAAAAAACGCAGAAAAAAACTGTTTTTCCGTTGATTTCATGAGTAATCGTGAGTGATGTCTACCTAATAAGACGAGCAATCTCTGTAGATTTCTCACCCATCTTGAGATAGCGCTCATTTTACCACATTCAGAGTCTGATAATTAAGAATAGTTTGATTTTTTTCGTTGGAATGATTAGTGGGTATGTTCATCTACTTTTATACTGAATTGGAGAATTCTTATATATCAGAAGAATATGACTTTTGTGTTATACTTCATCTTACAACAGCAGTTGAATAAAAAGTTTAAAAATGTTATAATACATATGTTGAGAGTGGTTAGATCACTTTTTGAAATAAATAATTGGCACATTGTCAAGTCAAGTGCAACAAGTTCATGGATAGACTAGAGTTCCATTGTTTAGGCTGTTTGGGCTAGCCCAAACAGAAATTTTGAAGTTTTGTACTGATGAAGTCGCCTAGGTCTTTCGTTAATAGCTGAGAGATATTGAGCGAGTTCTTCGTCAGTCAGCGGATTGAGAGATTTGCCTTTAGGGAGAAAACTCTCTGAGGAGCCCGTTGAAGTTCTCATTTGAACCTCTTTCATGTGATGAATGACGAACATATCTTTTCTGTTGCACTTCATTTTACAACACGGGAAATAAATAATTCCTTGAAAACGATTTTTCTGTGAGTGCAGGAGTCTCTGTTTTTCCTGTGTATTTCATATCGACATTTAAAAAAATAAGGAGGTTGTCTTTTGAAGAGAAAACAACAGGATTTTAGAAAGGAGAAGTACCTTCGTTATAGTATTCGGAAGTACAGCTTTGGGGCAGCATCGGTGGCAATTGCAGCCGGTTTGATGTTCCTAGGTAATGGTGCAGTATCTGCTACGGAGGTACAAGGTTCTGATACTACGGTAACAGTAACTAAATCACCAGCAACACCAGCACCGACGGATAAGTTGGAGTCAGATTTAGCAACAGTGAGATCTGAAGTTGTGACACCACCAACAACAGTATTAGCAGAAAAACCGGAGTCGCTTTCAACAGCGGTGAAACCTGAAGTTGCAACACCAGCAACTGCAGAGAAGGAAGATAAGATAGTAGAAGCTAAAAAGCTGATAAGACTGCTCTGACTAAAAAAGTAGTTGAGTTAGAAGCAAAAGTTGCGTCTGCAAAGAAAGCTGATGCAACAGCGATAGTTACAGCAAATGAAGTATTGACTGCTGCAAAGGCAGTTCTTGCAAACGAAACTGCAAAAACAGGCTGATATTGATGCAGAACTTGCTAAAAGTTGAAGCTTTGATCACGGTTGTAGTTGAGTCAGACGAAGCTGGGAAACAAGTTGAGGAAACAGCAACAACTACAGCAGTCAAACCAGTGGCGACCACTGCTACAGAAAAAAAGCTGTAGAAGAATCTAAAAAGGTTTTGGAACAGGTCACGTCAGAAGCGGAAGTGACAAATGTTCTTGCAGATGAAGCAGTTCGTAGAAATAAGGTTGAAGACGCAAGCAAAGCAGCCATCGAAGCGGCAGTAGTCAACAATAAAAGCAGCTATTGCGGAAGCTAAGAAAGTTTTAGCAGCTGATAACGTTACCGCACAGCAAATTAACACCCAACTATCACGCTTAAATGATTCCATTCTTGCTGTCTACAATGATCTGAAAAAGCAGGAGTTGGAAAAAGACGGGAATTTTGGAGTAGCTTTGGCTGCTCAAGATTTCTATGCTGAAGAAGGAACAAATGTCTCTCGTGTCTCAGAAATAAATGCTTCAAATCACACAGGTAAGGATACCTATACGATTCCAGTACAAGAAATTAAATTAATTACGGGTACTGATGCTACAGGGCTAGAGATTGAAGTCTATTCTAATCAGCGGGTTGGTAATGATACAAATGCTGGAAATGGGATGCATACAGAACAAGGTGGAAAAACTGGTCATAACAACAAAGGACGTGTAGACTATCCATTAACCCCTGATGCCGCTAAAAAAATTAGCAGAAGAAGCCCCTCTTTGGAGAAACAAACTCCGTGCGGATGGGTCAAGAATTTTAAACGCTGCAACATCGATTTACTCTGCTAATGGTGGTTATGAATACCTAGCTACAGAAAATTTATGGATTGGGTTACGAACAAGGAATTGATCGTGTACTAATTAAAGGCTTGAAAGATCGTATCGCTGTTTCTGAAAATGCCAAGCAAGCTGGTTGGAGTCTTACCTCTGTAACCCCAACTAACCTTGTGCCGGGATTGACATACGATTCAGAAACAGACACAATTCAAGGAAAAGTTATAGCGGATATTGAAAATGGAGTTTATGATTTACGATTTAATATTACTGCGACCAATACAGATGGTCGTACGGTAACTTTTCCAAATTCAGAATCTTCGTGCTGGTTGGGTCGGGTGGCAAGATAGTACGCCTCCTAAAAATAAAAATCAGATTCTAAGCGTTATGATCGTAATGTTGGTGACGATGCTAATGTAAATATTCAATTCTATGATGAGTCAGGTGCAAGTGCAACACCAGCAAATAGTCGAGGAACTTATAACTATACGACGGTTGAAGGCAAAGTTGTAAGAGTACCTCAAAGATTCTCTAAATCAGTAACAGGAGTTTCGGGATATAATACTATTGGTGAAGCATTAGATGATTCCAAAGTATTAATTCCAGGAACTAAATATAGTGTTGCGAATAGTACTTCTGAAGAGCAAGCTGCTGATCAAACGAATATGGGGAGAGGAATCATTTCTGGGAAATTAACTGAAGCAGGAATTTACACAGTCTCCGTATTTGCAAAAGATTATGATAAGTTGGCTAATAATAATGTTTGGAACCAATCTGGACAAGAAGCGCATGCTACTGTAACATTAGTCGTGAAACCAAAGATTGAGGTTCAAAACGTTGAAACTTACTCAACGGTTGTACCAGTTAAAAATTTCTAAAGGTGCGTCAAGTGCTAAGATAACAATGCCGGATGGTACTGTAACCAATCTAAAAAGCAGTTAATGGCAAATGGCTCGTAGACAGTGGTTCAACCAACACAGCTGTTTCTGAGAATCAAGAATTAGGTACTGTTGATTCAGATACAGTATTTAATATTCCTGTGACATCAGAGGCAACTGCCAAAGTTGGTGTGAACAATATTAAAGTGGAAGCATCTGTTGAAAATGTTAAGGGAACTTTCTTACGTGAACAAGTTGAGTTAAATGGAACGGATGGGCAAAAACATACTGCGACTTTTAATAAGGCTACCGGACACTGGGAGTTACCTGGCGACTATGCTGAAAAGTAAAACACTGAATGGTGATGGTACGACAAGATGGACTAAACGTCAAGTGTACACAGAAGCTCAGCAAGACGGTGGTATGAAATTTTATATCTATGAGTACATTCGACAGCTTGATAGCACTGGGAAAGTGACAAGTGTAGAAACGCCAACTCGTCCAGAAACGATTTATGTTTCTAGGAATACTAATCAGGTAGGAGATGGAATGTCAGTAACTGTCACTTACGATAAACATTCAAATACCGGGCGTCATCTGATGGAACTGAAGTGACTGCTACTAAGCTTGAAAATGACTCTTGGGAAGTTCATACTAAGTCAGGATTTGGTGGTATTATTAGAGGGACGATTGCAACAAATACTGATGTGGCAACTGTAGTAAATACAAAACCAACAGCAACTTCACAAGATTATACTTCAACAAAAGGTACAGTTGTTGACCTTCGTAATGAAGCAAAAAGCTGCAGTAAGCATCTCAGACTCTGAAGATACTAAATATGGAAAAACTACCTATATCACTCGAATCACAGTAACATCGCCTTCAGGAGTTCAAAAAGTATTTGATACCAAACAAGATGCAAATAACTATAATATTGCTAGTGGATATAGCTTAAATGAAGTAGGAGTATATACTGTTAAGATTGATGTTATTGATAGTAATGGAAATTATACTACTGAAGCAACAATCGGTGGAACTGAGTCGGGAGTTGATCATGGAGTTGATTCATCAACCGCTACAACAACCTACCATATTACAGTAACTGATACGATTGAAGGACATAATGTGACTTCGACTGATATTCAAGGTGCTACTCAAAAATGAAACTCCAACCTTTACATCTGTTGGAGATGGATCACCAGTAAAACCGAGTGCTTCTTCGCCTGCTAAGTTAGTAGATCCAAAAACAGGTGGATTTGTTGATACTCTAACAATTGATGGTCAGGGTACCTACTCAATTAATAATGAAACAGGTGAAGTAACTTTTGTTCCATTGAAGACATTTACCGGTACAGCTACACCTGTCACAGTTTCACTTACTGCCAAATTAGGAAAAGATGCAGATGATACTGATATTACAGCAACTGCTACAGCAACGTATACTCCAACTGTAATACCTGTTAAACCAACTTCACAGACGATGAATCTGAAGGACCTAAAGGGCAAAAACAAAACGGTACACCAACTTTTTACTGGTGGTAAAGTTGAAGTAAACGGTGTAGAAAAGACTGTTGAAATTGATGAAAATGTTAAACCAACCTTTGATGATGGGACAACTAAGAAAGTTGTTCCGGGAGAAGGAACTTATACCATTGATGAAAATGGTGTGGTAACTTTCACACCAGAAAAAGACTTTGTTGGGAAGGCTTCAGGAGTTACAGTCAAACGAGTTGATAAGAACGGAACAGAAATAACTGCAAAATACACTCCGACTGTCCGTCCAATTACTTCATTTGTAGATACTAAAGGGGAATACATTAGTTCCAAGCGAAGACGGCGAACAACCCTAAGAAAGATATTCCAGGTTACCGCTTCGTAGAGACTAAGAAACTTCCAAACGGCGACACAGAACACGTTTATGAGAAGGTTAAGACTCGTCACAAGGATAAGGAAGGCAACGAGATTCCAGGCTATCCAAGCGAAGACGGCGAACAACCCTAAGAAAGATATTCCGGGTTACCGCTTCGTAGAGACTAAGAAACTTCCAAACGGCGACACAGAACACGTTTATGAGAAGGTTAAGACTCGTCACAAGGATAAGGAAGGCAACGAGATTCCAGGCTATCCAAGCGAAGACGGCGAACAACCCTAAGAAAGATATTCCAGGTTACCGCTTCGTAGAGACTAAGAAACTTCCAAATGGAGATACAGAGCACATCTACGAAAAAGTGAAGACTAGTCACAAGGATAAGGAAGGCAATGAGATTCCAGGCTATCCAAGCGAAGACGGTGAACAACCGAAGAAAGATATTCCAGGTTACCGCTTCGTAGAGACTAAGAAACTTCCAAACGGCGACACAGAACACGTTTATGAGAAGGTTAAGACTAGTCATAAGGATAAGGAAGGAATGAGATTCCAGGTTACCCAACCGAAGACGGTGAACAACCCTAAGAAAGATATTCCAGGTTACCGCTTCGTAGAGACTAAGAAACTTCCAAACGGCGACACAGAACACGTTTATGAGAAGGTTAAGACCAGTCACAAGGATAAGGAAGGAAATGAGATTCCAGGCCACCCAACCGAAGACGGTGAACAACCTAAGAAAGATATTCCAGGCTACCGCTTCGTAGAGACTAAGAAACTTCCAAACGGTGACACAGAACACGTTTATGAGAAGGTTAAGACTAGTCATAAGGATAAGGAAGGCAATGACATTCCAGGTTATCCAACCGAAGACGGCGAACAACCTAAGAAAGATATCCCAGGTTACCGCTTCGTAGAGACTAAGAAACTTCCAAACGGCGACACAGAACACGTTTATGAGAAGGTTAAGACTAGTCATAAGGATAAGGAAGGCAATGACATTCCAGGTTATCCAACCGAAGACGGCGAACAACCCTAAGAAAGATATCCCAGGCTACCGCTTCGTAGAGACTAAGAAACTTCCAAACGGCGACACAGAACATGTTTATGAGAAGGTTAAGACTAGTCATAAGGATAAGGAAGGGAATGAGATTCCAGGCCGCCCAACCGAAGACGGTGAACAACCTAAGAAAGATATTCCAGGCTACCGCTTCGTAGAGACTAAGAAGCTTCCAAACGGTGACACAGAACACGTTTATGAGAAGGTTAAGACTAGTCATAAGGATAAGGAAGGCAATGACATTCCAGGTTATCCAACCGAAGACGGCGAACAACCTAAGAAAGATATCCCAGGTTACCGCTTCGTAGAGACTAAGAAACTTCCAAACGGCGACACAGAACACGTTTATGAGAAGGTTAAGACTAGTCATAAGGATAAGGAAGGCAATGACATTCCGAGGTTATCCAACCGAAGACGGCGAACAACCTAAGAAAGATATCCCAGGCTACCGCTTCGTAGAGACTAAGAAACTTCCAAACGGCGACACAGAACATGTCTACGAAAAAGTTGTTACTGCCCCTCAACAAAAACCGACTGAGCAATCTCCAACTACTAAAGCAACCAAAGAATTACCTAATACTGGTACGGAAGATCATGCAGCTTTGGCAACTCTAGGAGTACTTGGTTTGATGAGCGGATTTGGTCTTGTGTCTCGCAAGAAAAAAAGAAGACTAATTTTTTTCTATGGATACATAAATAAGAGAAATATTTAGATTCTTTTTCTACTATTTGTCAAGGGTAATGCGGATTTCCAGTTCAAAATATATTCTCATTGAGTATTAAGGTAATATTTTAAGGATAAGTTCGAGCTGTTACAATGATAGGGCATAGTTGACTTTAATGATTTTAAGTTGAAGTATAGTTGTAAAGTTTGTTATGCATTACAAGGTAATACATTATCCTGATGAGTTGATGTATTAAGACAATCGCATGTGGCTTAGTTAAAGTCGTCTGCGATTGTCTTCTTTGTTGTCTCTTGAAAAACCACTAGCTATGCTAGTGGTTCCGGATAGCTTTTAGCGTGGTAAGAAAAGAACCTCCTAAACTGATAAGATAGAAGTGGTTTCCCCGCCACTACTAAACATCACAAAGGAGATATCTCATGAGAGAGGCTAATGAAAGTTTATAATATACCAAAGTATCGTCGTCAAATCATTTACGGCAGATATAAAAGCTAGTATCGGAAAAAAATCATACGTGACTTATGTGAGTGAAAAAGGTGTGACCATCCATTAAGCCAATGCTTGTTTCGATCATATTCATATGCTTGTCAGTATCCCGCCCAAACTCAGTGTTTCGGATTTCATGGGATATTTAAAGGGAAATAGCAGCTTGATGATTTTTGATAAGCATGCGAATTTAAAATACAAATATGAGAATCGAAAGTTTTGGTGCAGAGGCTATTATGTAGATACGGTAGGCCGTAATCAGAAAGTGATAGCTGAATATATTCAAAATCAATTACAAGAAGACAGAGTAGTAGACCAGCTTACTTTTATTCGAGGCAGTAGATCCGTTTACTGGCGAAATGAATAGGAGAAAGTAAGTCAAGGTGCTTAAGTACCTGCTCGGGAAAGTGGTGCGCGAGGAAGCTATTTCGGCGGGCTTTTACCCCTGACCGGTAGAAGCGGCTTACAGCCGCAGAACAAAACCACCAGTTTACACTGGTGGTTTTGATTCTCATAGAAGTCTGCAATGTGATATGGATTGGTGTGACTAGCTGAAGCGATGTTATGAATATATTTATATAGGATTTTTCTAGTGTAAGGATTACTACGCTTGGTAATATGTTCCTGTGCCAGATAATCACCAGATTAAAAAGAGTTCGAGATCAATATTAATAAAGATATTGTTTGGTTGGGAAGACCGTCAAGAGATTCCAATATTGCTATCCTGTAGGTATAGAGAGCAAGTTCTCGAGTTCTGGGAAGGAAACTTGAAGAACCTTTGTGTAACCTATTTTTCTTAGGCCTGACGATATCTTCTGTCAGATTCTGATAGAATCGGCTGGGGTCACTATAAGTTGTTTTTACGATTTAAGACAAATTTGTGAGGAAGCTAATTTGTCTACATCAATTTTTATCTATTTTTCCGTGCTCCCAGACTATTCAACTGTTTTTTTAGCTTCCAGAAGGTTAAGACGTATATAAGCGTATCCATTATTATCTAGAAATGCTTGAGGACGGTGAGAATAGACACCCGTAGCTTGGAATATAATATCTGTTGTGTTGCTCTGTTTTCAGGTCTTTCAGTAGGTGATTAAATCCAATCGTACCATTGGGCATAGAGTAGTAACCATGTATATTTTGTCCGTTGATAAGAATAGCTACTTCAGAGTTTGCTTTACTCACATCAATTCCTAAAACCTATCCATATCATGTTTACTTCTTTGTCTTGAATGGATTCCTTATTTTAGTGATTTCATTTCCAATATGATGTCCGGCATATCCCACATACTTTGATAAAATTTGAACTAAAACAGGCCTCTTGCCAATTTGTAAAACGACATCTAGCGCCATAGAGCCCTACGACTTTACAAGATACCTTAGATGAATTAGGAAAAACGAATAAGGAGCGGATGCTTGATGGTAAGCCTCCCCTAGCAGACGGTAAACCAGTCGAATTACATCATATCGGTCAAAGACAGGACTCTCCATTGGCAGAGTTAACTTTCAATGAACACAAGAGTAACTATAGTAATCTACATGAAGTTCCACCTCAATCATCTCAAATTGATAGAGGAGAATTTAGAAAAGAAAAAGCAGAATATTGGAGAATGAGAGGAGAAGAATTATAATGACAAATGTTACCAATGAATTGAAAAATCTCAGATCTAGTTTCTACAAAAGGCGCAAGTAATGAACAGATAGTGGAAGCACAAAATAAGTTATCACTAGAATTTCCAACTGACTTCATTGAGTATTTAAAAGAGTTTGGACTTGTCAATTTTTATGGAGTTGAATGGCAGGGGCTTAAATGGGCCAGATTATTTAAATGTTGTAAAATCAACCCTTGAGGCTCGGGAAACCTATCCTGATTTTTCCAGTGAATATGTTTATTCTTGAAGATTTAGGATTTGATGGATTTCTAATCTTAGTTGATACAAAAGGTTCTGTTTATGAATGGAAATATGGAACCTGTAAAAAAATCTATCCAAGTATGGTAGAATATCTTGAAGAATGTATTGAAAGAAAGGTTTAGTAAATGTAAAAATTTACGTTGAAGAGTTTCTTTATATCAAGGTTAATTACTTATTTTTCAAACTCCCTAAAATCAATTTTTCCTTTTTCGGGCTATTGTTAGATAGTGAAATTTTTGTTATAATAGCAATATCAAATTTATAGGAGTATACAATGAAATCTATCAAACGTATTGTTTTTAGCTACAATTTTTGCAATTGGTGCTATTATCCTTGTAGCATGTTCAGGCGCTGCTAAGAGCGACAACGGAACCTATGTTTATGAAGCTTCTAAGGATTTTTATTAAGAACACACTTAAGGAGCAAGGCGCTTCAAGTGAAGAAGCAGAAAAATACGCTGATCAATTTTCTTTGAAAATGACAATTGAAATCAAAGATACCAAAAGGTAAAGTAACTCTTGAAGCTAAAAGCTTTTGGGCAATAAGAAAAAAATCAAGATTATAAATTAAAAAGTTGATCAAAAAGAATAAAAACTCTTGAATCAGAAAAAGGGTGGCAACGACAAAGTTAAGTACAAAAATTGAAGGCGATGTGTTGACATTGGATCTTTTCTCAGTTGGAATCTGGTCAAGCTGACAAAGCTACTCTGGCAATCTTCAAAGATGCTAAGTTTAAACGAACTAAATAGTGAACGAAGTGAGATTTATAATCTCACTTTTTTTCAATGATTTATGGCTTGCTAAATGAATGGCCACTAGGAGTTGGTTTATTAAAACTACAAACTTTCAAATCAAAAAGGCTCTTGTTTTCTTCAGATTCCTCTTGCAGAAAAAGAGATAGCTTTTTGGTATAATATTGATGAATTGAAGCAAAAGAATTCAATTTTTTTCAGTTGAGTATGAAAAAGTGCTGGAGAGTGCTTTTTTTATTGTTTAAAAATGGTTTTTAGGAGGAGAGATGAAATATATTTGGTCTTATTTAAGAAGATATCCTAAATGGCTCTTATTGGATTTCCTAGGAGCGATTTTCTTTGTCGTTGTAAATTTAGGTCTTCCTACAGTTCTTGCTCGTATGATTGATGAGGGGATTAACCAAGGAGATACCAGTCGTCTGTATTTTTTTGGGCATTTATAATGTTATTAGTTATTGTAGCAGGCGTCTTTGGAAGAATTGTCCTGTCCTATGCGGCTGGTAAATTAACAACTAGTATGGTTCGTGATATGAGAAATGATCTTTACGCTAAGCTACAAGAGTATTCTCATCATGAATATGAACAGATTGGTGTGTCTTCGCTAGTGACACGGATTACAAGTGATGCTTTTTGTTCTCATGCAATTTGCTGAGCAGAGCTTAAAAATGGGGGTTATTACACCCATGATGATGCTTTCAAGTGTTTTTATGATCTTTTAACAAGTCCGTCCTTGGCTTGGATTGTCGCTATTTCCCTTCCTTTTTTGGCGGTAGTGGTTTGGTATGTGGCTGTTAAGACACGTCCTCTATCAGAGAAGCAGCAAAAAACTTTGGATAAAATTAACCAATATGCTCGGGAAAATTTAACAGGTTTACGGGTCATTCGTGCATTTGCAAGAGAAGAGTTTCAAGAGGAGCGCTTTGCTTCAGAAAATGAAATCTATGCTGACAATTCCAATAAATTGTTCAAACTGACAGGATTAACAGAACCTTTATTTGTTCAAATCATTATTGCCATGATTGTCGCTATTGTTTGGTTTGCTTTGCAGCCTTTAGGAAGTGGTGAATTAAGAATTGGTGACTTGGTTGCCTTTATTGAGTACAGTTTTCATGCTTTACTGTCTTTCTTATTTTTATCAAGTCTCTTTACCATGTATCCTAGAACAGCCGTCTCTAGTGAGCGTCTAAAGGAAGTTATGGATATGCCTATCTCCATTAATCCTAATGAAGATGGTATTACTGAAACTGAAAGCCATGGTTATCTAGAGTTTGACAATGTAACCTTTGCTTATCCAGGGGAGACGGAGAGCCCGGTCCTTCATAATATTTCTTTCAAGGCCAAAACCTGGTGAAACTGTTGCCTTTATTGGTTCTACAGGATCAGGTAAGTCTTCCTTAGTACAATTGATACCACGTTTTTTATGATGTTACTCTAGGGAAAAATTTTTGGTAGATGGAGTTGATGTTCGAGACTATCAACTTAAAAGCCTTGCGTCAAAAGATTGGTTTCATTCCCCAAAAAGCTCTGCTATTTACAGGTACCATCGCAGAAAACTTGAGGTATGGTAAAGAAGATGCCAGTCATGAAGAACTAAATCAAGCTGCAGATGTGGCTCAAGCTAAAGAATTTATCGAAAGTCGTGAGGAGCGATTTGAAACACACCCGGCTGAAGGAGGAAGCAATCTTTCTGGAGGTCAAAAAAACAACGTCTGTCAATCGCTCGTGCTGTTGTAAAAGAGCCGGATATATATATATTTGATGATTCGTTTTCAGCTCTCGACTACAAGACGGATGCTATCTTACGTCGTCGTTTGAAAGAAGTAACCCAGAATGCAACGGTTTTTAATCGTTGCCCAGCGGGTTGGCACGATTATGGATGCAGATCAAATTATCGTTTTGGATAAGGGTGAAATCGTTGGTCGGGGAAGACATGAAGAACTCATGGAATCCAATGCCATTTATCGAGAAATTGCCCAATCCCAGCTTAACAGTCAGTCATTAACAGAAGAATAGGAGGGAAACATGGAGAAAAAAACATTCTTTTGCTCGTTTATGGAGCTATTTAAAAGTCTATAAAGTATCTGTCATTTTAGCTGTTTTTTCCTCAAGATTCTTAGTGTCGTTATGAGTGTTTTGGAGCCATTTGTGTTGGGGCTTGCAATTACAGAACTGACTAGCAATCTTTTTGGATATGGCTAAGGGAGTTGAAGGAGCTCACATTAATGTCAGTTATGTTGGTTGGGTCATGGTCTTGTACTTTGTTCGAGCACTCTTCTATGAAATCGGTTCTTACTATTCCAACTATTTTCATGACCAATGCAGTACAAAATACCATTCGGGATTTGAGAAATGAACTCAGCCATAAAATTAATCAGATTCCCGTATCTTATTTTTGATAAGCACCAGTTTGGGGATTTACTGGGCAGATTTACTAGTGATGTAGAGACAGTATCAAACGCCTTGCAACAAAAGTTTTTTTGCAAGTAGTGAATGCTGTATTTACTATTTCCTTGGTTATGTTTATGGTTCTGTATCTAAACCTGTCACTTGCTCTGCTTGTGATTATCAGTATTCCTTTGACCTATTTTGCGGCAAACTTTATATTGAAGAAATCTCAACCTTACTTTAAAAAGCAGGCTGATATTTTGGGAGAAATGAATGGTTTTGTCCAAGAGAATCTAAGTGGTTTTTAATGTTTTAAAAACTTTACGGAAGAGAAGAGGCTTCCAGTCAAGACTTTGAAGCTATTACACAAAATCTTCAAGAAGTAGGTTTTAAGGCTAGTTTTATTTCAGGTTTGATGATGCCTGTTTTGAACGCGATTTCTGATTTGACTTATTTACTTGTAGCAGTTATTGGTGGATTGCAAGTTATTTCTGGTCAATTAACAATTGGGAATATGCAAGCTTTTGTTCAATATGTTTGGCAGGTTAGTCAGCCAATTCAAAACCCTAACACAGCTAGCAGGTCAATTGCAAAGCGCCAAGTCTTCTTTAGACCGGGTTTTCCAAGTTCTGGACGAGGCAGACGAAGTCAATGATGTGTCTGAAAGACTGGAACACGACTTAACTGGTCAGGTCAGCTTTTCATGATGTAGACTTTTCAGTATGTGGCAGATAAGCCACTCATTCGGAATTTCAATCTAGAAGTCAAACCTGGAGAAATGGTAGCCATAGTCGGTCCGACTGGTGCTGGTAAGACCACGCTGATTAATTTGCTCATGCGTTTCTACGATGTAACCAAAGGTGCGATTACGGTGGATGGTCACGATATTCGAGAACTTTCCCGTCAGGACTACCGCAAACAGTTCGGTATGGTGTTGCAGGATGCTTGGCTTTACGAGGGAACGATTAAGGAAAAATCTTCGTTTCGGGAATTTACAGGCCACTGATGAGGAAATTGTAGAAGCGGCCAAGGCAGCTAATGTGGATCACTTTATCCGAACCTTGCCCAGGTGGCTATAACATGGAAATGAACCAGGAATCCAGCAATATTTCCCTGGGGCAGAAACAGTTGCTTACGATTGCACGAGCGCTTTTAGCAGATCCTAAGATTCTGATTTTTGGATGAAGCGACCTCATCAGTCGATACACGTCTTGAACTCTTGATTCAGAAGGCTATGAAGACACTCATGCAAGGGCGGACCAGTTTTGTCATTGCTCACCGACTGTCAACCATTCAGGAGGCAGATAAGATTTTGGTGCTCAAGGATGGTCAGATTATCGAGCAAGGTAATCACGAGAGTCTTTTGGCAGATAAAGGATTTTATTATGAACTTTATCAAAGTCAATTTTCTAAGAAAGCAGAAGAAACTTGAAAACTTGCTAAAATGTTTGGTAACTGCTAGAATATTAAACGAAGTGAGGTAGCAATGTCTTTAACTAGTCAAATTATTACAGCAGAATTTCCTGATTTGGATAAGGTAGAAGCTCTTAATCGAGAAGCTTTTCCTGAAGAAGAGAGAGTTCCTATTAGTGAATTTCTCCGCTATACCAATGATGAGCAGTCCCATTTCTTTTGCTTTTTACAATGAAGAAGAGTTTGTGGGCTTTGCTTTTGCGATCTACAATGAAAAAAATGCTTTTATGTTAGTTTTTTTGCGATTATGCCACATCTTCGAAGTCACGGTTATGGTGGAGAAATCATCCATAAACTAACAGAGTTTTTACCAAAAAAACCATGGTTTTAGAAGTAGAACGTTTAGATGAAGAGTGTGATAATCTAGAGCAACGTCAAGCACGTATGGATTTCTATAAAAGAAATGGATTCAAAACGAGTAATGCTTTTCTAGAATATGATGACCTAAGCTTTGAAATCTTATATTTAGGCGATCACTTTTGATGAGGAAGCCTATCGGGATATTTTTCATATTCTCCAAGAGAAGAACTTTTTGAATTTGAAATTAAGTATAGAAGATTTAGTGATGCGTAAATAAATAAGACCTCTGAACTGTTTTTTTCAGAGGTCTTTGTCTGAATGTACTTGTCTTTTTATGATTGATTTGTTCTTGATTTCACTTGTTTTGCAAAAATATAATATTTTTTTGTTATAATGTGAAAATGTTATAAATAAAGAGGAGTTATTATGATAAAAAGGTGCCTTAACAGGCTTGCTCTTGTTTGGAATATTTTTGGTGCAGGAAACTTGATTTTTCCACCATCTTTGGGTGTTCAGTCGGGTTCTAATTTTTGGCCAGCTATTGGTGGCTTTGTCTTGTCTGGGGTCGGGATTGCTGTATTAACCTTGGTTATTGGGACTCTCAATCCTAAAGGGATACATTCATGAGATTTCTCAGAAAATTGCACCTTGGTTTTGCTATCGTCTATCTGGTTGCTCTCTATTTGTCCATCGGTCCCTTCTTTTGCGATTCCGCGGACTGCAACAGTAGCCTATGAAGTTGGGATATCTCCTTTACTTCCTAAAGATATGACTGGTCTTGGTTTGATTGTTTTCACGACAATTTATTTTGCTGCAGCGTATCTGATTTCTTTAAATCCATCAAAGATTTTAGATCGGATTGGTCGCATTCTAACTCCAGTTTTTGCGATTTTAATTATTGTTTTAATTATACTGGGTGCCTTTAAATATGGTTCAGCAGCACCTCAGCAGGCATCAGCTGCCTACGCTGCATCAGCATTTGGACAAGGCTTCTTGGAAGGATATAATACTTTAGATGCCTTGGCTTCGGTAGCTTTTAGCGTAATTGCTGTAACTACACTGAATCAACTGGGGTTCAAAAATAAAAAAGAATACGTTTCAACTATTTGGATTGTCGGACTAATTGTTGCCCTTGCCTTTAGTGCTATGTATATTGGTTTAGGATATCTAGGTAATCATTTTCCAGTTCCTGCCGAAGTGATTGCTAAGGGCAATGCTGGTGTTTATGTTCTATCTCAAGCTACTCAGGCTATTTTTGGCCCAACGGCTCAAATTTTCCTAGCAGCTATGGTAACAGTGACTTGCTTTACGACCACAGCTGGTTTGATCGTTTCAACAGGAGAGTTCTTTAACAATACTTTCCCGAAAGTATCTTATAAAACTTATGCAACCATCTTTACTTTGATTGGTTATGCCATTGCGAACCTTGGTTTGAATGCGATTATCCAATATTCAGAACCAGTTTTGAAAATTCTTTATCCAGTTACGATTGTGATTGTGATGATCGTTATTGTAAATAAATTCTTACCCTTGTCAAAAATTGGTATGCAAGTGACGGTTGCGCTAGTGACTTTGATTGCTCTTGCAAGCATTTTTGGGTTCTTTTATTCAAAGTCAAGGAAGTTATGGATGCAATAAATACTTTGCCTTTTGCCCAAGCTTCTTTGCCTTGGTTACTTCCAGCGTTTTTTTAGGAATTATTTTGTCACTCATTTTACCTGATAAACAAAAAAAGTGATTCTTTTGAAATGATCTAGAGTATAATCCTCAAGTTTTTTTGTGGCTTGGGGATTTTATTTGTTTCAAGCTCTTGTTGAAGTATTTTTGTTATAATATTGTTCTAGTGAATAGCTTTTTTTAGAACAGTTAAGATATATTTATTAAACAGCTTTTTTTATTTTTCTTTTAAGGAGGTGTGAATTGAAAGAATGAAAAATAAGAAAAAGTTTGATTTTTAATCCTTGCTTCTTTTACCTTTTTCTTTCTATTGCCTTTTATTTCTTTTATGATTCCTAGGATTCTCTTCAAAAAGGTCCCATGTATGAGTTGTTAGAAAAGAAAGGTTTTGTCTACGTTGAAAGCCGATATCATAGTGTCAAAGGAATTGATTTTTAAAAAAATAAAGAGGCTTTTTGAAAATGACCAATACCTTATAAAAAAACGGAAAAATTATATGATGGCGTTGGGGAAAAAAAGATGCAAAAAGATCGATTTGACCAGCTTCTTTTTAGATGAGTTTTCATTTATCTTGTCTCACCCTAAATTGACGAGCGATCAAATATTTATAGAAAGTTATCAGATCACACTTTCGGCAGATGAAGTTATCAATAAGGATCTGCTGAAGGAAAGGCATATACCAAAACTTGAACGACTTTATTCAATTTATCAAGATAGTTTTAAAAAAAGTGAGGATTAGCTTTAATAAAGAAAAATTTACCTACGAAAGTTGAACTTTATTATGAGGGTGAAAAATGGTCTAGCTTGGTATAGCTGGCGAACCTATTCCTATCCTTACAAGAATGAAGCTGATTTTAAAGAAGACTTGGATAGTGTTTACAAGATATACAAGGATCAACAGAAAAATAGAAGCAGATAAAAAGAAAAGTAAAAAGTAGGATTTCTTATAATAGATAATTACCTTCATAACAAAAAGGAGTGAGAATGTTTAAAAAAATGGTCAAGTTATATTAGGGCTTGCATAGCTCTATTTATTTTTATTGTCCTAGTCCTCGTAATGCAGAACTTGTTATTTTTTACACTTCCAAAGCTTCTAGCATTCTTCTGCAAAAACGTTTTGTATTTGTACAGGAAGTGACAGATGTAGAAGAGGAGTTCTATTCGAAAAGGAATTGCATTTGATTTAAAGAAAAAGGAATTCTTTGATACTAGTAATGGATGGGCCATTAAAGATGGGCAAGAGTATAGCAAGTATGGGCGAGAAGATGCGCAAGATTCTTATAATAAGGCTCTATACAGCGAAGTTACCTCAGCTCTCCTTACCCTTAAGGTGACGCCCAATCAAATTAAGAATGCAAATTATGAAATCATCATGTCCCCAGAGACTCTTGTGAATAAATCGCTCTACAAAGCTAAAAGATCTCCAGAATTTGAAGAATTGTTTATGGATAAAGAGCTTGGCTTTAGCAAAGTTCGGATATCTTTTTAATAAAGATTTTTCTTCCTACAAAAATTGATTATTTTTACAAAGGACAAAAAGGTTTCAAGTGGTACACCAAACGATTGTATTCCTATCCTTATGAAAAATGACGCAGATTTTTGAAAAAAGTATTTAAATAGTTATCTTGAATATCTTAAAGAATGGAATAAAGAATATGAAGCAGAAAGAGAAGAAGAGGAATCCTAAAAATGAATAAAAAGTTCTTTATCAAGATATCAAATTCAAGTTTTCTCAAATCGATCTCCCTATTTTTTTAGGGAGATTTTTTTATTTTATACTAGAGTCATAAAAAAACAAACCTAAAGGAGAATCTTATGAAATTCAATACAAATCAAAAAAATATACCCGCTGGTCAATCCGTCGTTTAAGCGTGGGTGTGGCTTCCGTCGTTGTTGCCAGTGGTTTCTTTTTTTGCTAGTTGGTCAACCAAATACCGTACATGCAGATGATCTCACTTCAACTCCTACTAAAGTTCTTCAAGAAGATTCGTCATTATTAGAAAAGAATAAGTTGCCAGAGACAGCTTTAAAAGAAGAAATGGATTCTGCTCTACCTGCAAATCAGTCAGCTACTAAGGAAGAGGTTGATGAAACTATTTCTCTAGATAAGTCTAGCCTAGCTCCTAAGGAAGAAGTGGTAAAACCCAAAGAAGAACAGACTATAGCAGAAGTTAGCAATCAAAAAGAAGAAGCTAAACCGGAGGCAACTCTTGTTGAAGTTTCAAAACCAAGATCGTGAAGCGACTACTTCTCAATCGGTAACGACTCCAGATGAAGTTAGAAAAGGAGTTGAAGAAAAATACTAAGGACTCAGTAGATGTTCCGGCCAGCTATTTAGAAAAAAAGCGAATGTTCCTGGTCCATTCTTGGCAGGTGTTAATCAAGTTATTCCGTATGAAGCTTTTCGGTGGAGACGGCATGTTGACGCGTCTCTTACTCAAATCTTCTGACAAAGCCCCATGGTCAGATAATGGTTCGGCTAAAAATCCTGCTCTATTGCCGCTTGAAGGCTTAGCGAAAGGTCAATACTTCTACGAAGTAGATTTGAACGGCAATACGACAGGCAAAGAAGGTCAAGCCCTTCTCGATCAACTTCGTGCTAATGGCACTCAAGCTTACCAAGCGACTGTCAAAGTCTATGGTGCTAAAGATGGTAAACCAGATTTGACCAATCTTGTAGCGACAAAAATGTAACTGTTAGTTTTAAAATGGCCTTGTTTCAAAAGAATCAGTCAAAGACTCAGTTACCAAAAAAATATTAAAGACCATATTGATGTTCCAGCTAGCTACTTAGAAAAGGCGAACGTTCCTGGTCCATTCTTGGCAGGTGTTAATCAAGTTATTCCGTATGAAGCTTTCGGTGGAGACGGCATGTTGACGCGTCTTTTGCTCAAATCTTCTGACAAGGCATCATGGTCCGACAATGGCACAGCGAATAACCCTGCCCTCTTACCACTTGAAGGCTTGTCCAAAGGTCAATACTTCTATGAAGTAGATTTGAATAGCAACACGACAGGCAAAGAAGGTCAAGCCCTTCTCGACCAACTTCGTGCTAATGGCACTCAAGCTTACCAAGCCACTGTCAAAGTCTACGGTGCCAAAGATGGCAAACCAGATTTGACAAATCTTATCACGACAAAAATGTAACAGTGAACTTGAACGGCTCTGTTTCAAAAGACGCAGTCAAGGACTCTGTTGCTAACAACATCAAAAAAATAGCATTGATGTTCCGGCCAGCTACTTAGAAAAGGCAAACGTTCCTGGTCCATTCTTGGCAGGTGTTAATCAAGTTATTCCGTATGAAGCTTTCGGTGGAGACGGCATGTTGACGCGTCTTTTGCTCAAATCTTCTGACAAGGCACCATGGTCCGACAATGGCACAGCGAATAACCCAGCTCTCTTACCACTTGAAGGCTTGGCCAAAGGTCAATACTTCTATGAAGTGGATTTGAATGGCAATACGACAGGCAAAGAAGGTCAAGCCCTTCTCGACCAACTTCGTGCTAATGGCACTCAAGCTTACCAAGCTACTGTCAAAGTCTATGGTGCCAAAGATGGCAAAGCGGACCTAACAAATCTTATCACGACAAAAAATGTAACAGTGAACTTGAACGGCTCTGTTTCAAAAGACGCAGTCAAGGACTCTGTTGCTAACAACATCAAAAATAGCATTGATGTTCCAGCTAGCTACCTTGAAAAAGCAAATGTTCCAGGTCCATTCTTAGCAGGTGTCAACCAGGTTATTCCATATGAAGCTTTCGGTGGTGATGGTATGTTGACTCGCCTCTTGTTAAAAGCCTCAGACAAAGCCCCATGGTCAGATAATGGTTCAGCAAAGAACCCAGCCCTCTTACCACTTGAAGGCTTGGCTAAAGGACAATATTTCTACGAAGTGGATTTGAATGGTAACACGACAGGCAAAGAAGGTCAAGCCCTTCTCGACCAACTTCGTGCTAATGGCACTCACACTTACCAAGCTACTGTCAAAGTGTATGGTTCTAAAGATGGCAAACCAGATTTGACAAATCTTATCGCAACTCGTCAAGTAACGATTCAGCTTCGTGAAAAAAAGAAATGGCGACAATGCCATCTCAACCAGATCAGATGAATACGAAGCCTTCTGAAACAGATTCTATTGGTAAAGTTAAGGATATGGCGATAGAGGAGCAACATATGTCAGATATGAAGGTTAATCATCCAAGTTCTAGCTCAATGGCTGATACAGCGAAAAAGTTTGATAAATCTACGCTACCAAATACTGGTGAAGCTCAAACAGCCACAGCTACCATTGGCTTCTTTTGGACTAGCCTTGGCAGGTCTTCTTGGACTTCTAGGTTTGAAAGAAAAACAAAAGATTAAGATTCAAATCATTTTAAAAATTACTAAAAATAGTGTTACACTAAAGCCAGTATAACACTGTTTTTATCAGGAGATAGTCAAATGGAAAAAGACAATTTTACTTGTTGATGATGAGGTGGATATCCTAGATATCCAAAAAAACGTTATCTTTTGCAGGCTGGTTACCAAGTTTTAGTGGCTCATGATGGATTGGAAGGTTTAGAACTTTTCAAAAATCCGTTGACCTAATCATCACAGATATCATGATGCCAAATATGGATGGTTATGATTTTTATCAGTGAGGTTCAGTATTTAGCTCCTGATCAACCTTTTCTTTTTACAACCGCTAAGACCAGCGAGCAGGACAGGATTTATGGATTGAGCTTGGGAGCAGATGATTTTTATCGCGAAACCCTTTAGCCCTCGAGAGTTAGTTTTTAAGAGTCAATAACATCTTGCGTCGTCTTCAGCGTGGGGACGAGACAGAACAAATTGAGCTCGGTGATTTAGTTATGAATCATGTGACTCATGAGGTTCGTATTGGAGATCAATTTCTAGAATTAACAGTGAAATCCTTTGAACTACTCTGGATATTAGCCAGTAATCCTGAGAGAGTGTTCTCAAAGACAGAACTTTATGAGAAGGTGTGGCAGGAAGACTATGTAGATGATACCAACACACTCAATGTTCATATCCATGCCCTCAGACAAGAATTGACCAAGCGTGCTAGAGGGAACACTCCTGCCATCAAAAACAGTCTGGGGGCTAGGGTATAAGATGGAAAGACCACGAGGTGGAAAAATGAAGTTAAAAAGTTACATCCTAGTGGGTATCTGATTTCTACCCTATTAACAATCTTAGTTGTATTTTTGGGCAGTGCAGCGGATGTTGATTGCGCAAAGTGAGATTTATTTCTTGGTTGGAATGACTTTGGTTGCTAGTTTTATTGGAGCAACAGTTAGTCTCTTCCTATTATCGCCAGTCTTTTTCTTCCCTGCGACATCTAAAAACAAGCCTGGGATATAGCCGGTAAGGATTTTGGGACAGAGATTGAAGCCAAAGGACCTATTGAATTTCAGGAGTTAGGTCAAGCTTTTTAACGATATGTCTCATAATTCACAAGAAACCTTTGCATCCCTTGATGAGAGTGAGCAGGAGAAGAGTATGATGATTGCCCAGCTTTCTCATGATATTAAAACACCCATTACTTCTATACAAGCGACTGTAGAGGGAATTCTAGATGGAGTGATCAAGGAAGAGGAGCAGGTTCATTATTTAACGACTATTGGTCGTCAGACAGAACGTTTGAATAAACTAGTAGAGGAGTTGGATATTCTGACTCTTAATGCTCAGCCTCGAACAGATTCAGATAACGAAGCTGAAATCATCTTTTTAGACCAGTTATTGATCGAGGCCATGAGTGAATTTCAACTATTGATAGAACAAGAAGAGCGAGACATTTACATTCAAGTATCTCCTGAATCTGCGAAAATGAAGAGCCAATATGACAAACTTTCCCGTATCTTAGTCAACTTGCTGAACAATGCCTTTAAATACTCGGATCCCGGGACCAAAGTAGAAGTTGTAGCGCAATTAACAGAGCAGGATTTGACAATCAGTGTGAAGGATGAAGGACAGGGCATAGCTCCTGAGGATCTGGATAAGATTTTTTTAAACGCCTTTACCGTGTGGAAACCTCTCGGAATATGAAGACAGGGTGGCCATGGCTTAGGACTTGCCATTGCTCAGGAACTGGCTCATCAGTTAAGTGGAGAAATTACGGTTGAAAGTCAATATGGACTAGGAAGCACATTTACCGTTCGTTTAAACTTGAAATAAATCCATAGTAAATTGTATGAGCTTTTTAAATCTTGGTGTGGGAAAGATAAAAATCAAATTCAAGTTTTTCAAATCTATCTCCCTATTTTTTTAGGGAGATTTTTATTTTATACTAAAGTCAGAAATTGATAGAGAGGTTTTTGAAATGGCAACAAGTTTTTTTGTTCTTTATTTCAGTTTTTCTGGCGGGAATTCTTTTCCTTTTTTTCTCCCTTGTATCTTACCACTCATGCCAGTTTACGTAGGTATTCTGCTGGATTCGGATCAGCCGAAAACGATTCGGATTTTTGGGAGGGAAGTTTCCGGTATGGTATGGTTAAAACGCTTTGTTTTATAGGCGGTTTGTCTACTGTGTTTTTTTGGTTTTAGGATATGGGGCTGGTGCTTTGGGGCAAAGTCCTCTATGCCCCTTGGTTTCGCTCACGTTCTGGGCGGGATTGTTATTCTGCTGGGGATCCACCAGATGGGACTTATCAATATCCAACAACTGCAAAAAGCAAAAAGAGCATTCAACTTAAAAAAAGAATAGTAAAAGAAGTGACTTTCTTAATGCTTTTCTCTTGGGGATTACCTTTAGCTTTGGTTGGACACCTTGTGTAGGACCTGTCCTAAGTTCTGTTTTTAGCTATCGCTGCTTCTGGAGGCAACGGCGCTCTTCAGGGAGGTTTGCTTATGTTGGTTTATACACTTGGATTAGCGCTTCCTTTTCTAGCAATGGCTATGGCTTCTGGATGGGTATTACAACGCTTTTTCTAAACTTAAACCACATATGGGAACGCTCAAGAAAATTGGTGGTGCTCTCATTATACTTATGGGAATTTTTGTTGATGCTTGGTAATCTAAACGCTTTAGCATCATTATTTGGATAAATATTATATAATTAAAGGAGAAATATCATGAAAAAAATTGCTTCACTTACAATTGCTGGACTTACTATCTTTACTTTAGCAGCCTGCTCTAATCAAAAAAATCAGATTCTGACATGAAGAAGATGGATGACAGCAGTATGATGAAAAAAAGATGAGATGAAAAAGATGACATGAAAAAGACGAAATGAAAGACTCTAGCATGTCAGATGATAAGATGAAAAAGGATGATATGAAGGACTCTTCTATGATGTCTGATAGTAAGTCTGACATGAAAGATGATATGAAGAAAGACGAAATGAAGTCAAGTGATTCAGATATGAAGGATTCGTCAGAAATGTCTTCTGACAAATAAGATCATTAGAAAGAGAAGAAGCCGTCATACCTGTCGGCTTTCTCCTTATTTTGAGAGGATGGAAAGCTATGAAAAATTACTGTATTAACTCTGGGTTTGCTTTTGTGCAGGCTTATTGGGTGCTTGTTCAAATCAGAAGATGGAATCAGAAGCCTCCACTAACGATAAAAAGCAGTATGACAACAAAGAAGGATTCTGACCAATCTTCTAAGATGGCTAAAGACTTTAGTCTGCAAGGAGTGGATGGAAAGACCTACAAACTGTCTGATTTTTAAAGGAAAGAAAGTCTATTTGAAATTTTTGGGCTTCCTGGTGCTCTATCTGCTTATCTACTCTTGGCGATACCAATGATCTGGCCAAGGAGCAGGAAGGGAAAGACTATGTTGTTCTATCGGTTGTGTCTCCAACGTTTAATGGTGAAAAATCAGCCGAAGATTTTTAAAAATGGTACAAGTCTTTTGGATTACAAAGACTTCCCTGTTCTCATGGACACCAAGGGAGAATTGCTGAAAGAATACGGTATTCGCTCTTATCCATCTGCACTTTTCGTAGGCAGTGACGGTTCACTTGCCAAGACACATATTGGCTACATGAGCAAGGAAGATATTGAGAAAACACTGAAAGAAATTAAGTAAAGACGAGGTGTAACAAAATGGAATCAAAATGGAAGATGATTATGTTTATACTCGCTTTTCTGCTCTGTTTTGGACTCTTTTTCTTGATTAGAGGATCTATGTCAATTGACTCTTCACATGCCAATGCGGAGCAAATCAAAAAGCCTCAATGAGTAAGACTGAAGTAGTAAAGAAAAAGAAAGAAGATGTTAAAGAAGCTGATAAGCGGGTAATCTATCTGGCAGGTGGCTGTTTCTGGGGTGTAGAAGAATATTTCTAGAGTACCGGGTGTCATTGATGCTGAGTCCGGCTATGCAAATGGTAAGGGTGACACGACCAAATATGAATTGGTTTCTCAAACTGGTCATGCAGAGACGGTAAAAATCACCTATAACGTTAAAAAGATATCTCTCAAAGAAATCTTACTTCATTATTTCCGTATTATTGACCCAACTTCTAAAAATAAACAAGGTAATGATCAAGGTACACAATATCGAACAGGTGTTTATTATAAGGATGAAGCAGATTTGAATACTATCAATCAAGTTTTTTTGATGAAGTGGCTAAGAAGTACGATAAACCTCTAGCTGTTGAGAAAGAACCATTAAAAAAACTATGTTAAGGCTGAAAACTATCATCAGGATTACCTAAAAAAGAATCCTAATGGATATTGCCATATTGATGTTAATCAAGCCGCCTACCCTGTTATTGATGCTAATCGTTATACTAAGCCCAGTGATGAAGAGATTAAGTCCAAGCTCTCTCCTGAAGAATACGCAGTCACACAAAAGAATGACACAGAGCGGGCCTTTTCTAACCGCTATTGGGATAAGTTCGATGCTGGTATCTATGTGGATGTGGTGACAGGCGAGCCTCTCTTTTCATCAAAGGATAAATTTGATTCAGGTTGTGGTTGGCCAAGTTTCACCCGTCCTATCAGTCCTGATGTTGCAACTTACAAAGAAGACAAGAGCTTCAATATGACACGAACGGAAGTTCGCAGTCGTGTTGGAAATTCACATCTGGGTCATGTTTTTACAGACGGACCTAAGGACAAGGGGGGCTTACGCTATTGTATTAATAGTTTGTCAATCAAGTTCATTCCAAAAGCTGAGATGGAGGAGAAGGGCTACGGTTATCTTTTGGATTATGTTTAAGAGCATTTTGATTGGAAATTTGCTATAATAAATCCAGTATAAATAAGGAGTTGAATCTTGTGTATTCAATTATGATTGTAGAGGATGAGTATCTGGTAAGACAGGGAATTGCGTCCTTAGTAAACTATGAACAGTTTGGCATGCAAGTCATTGCCCAGGCTGAAAATGGAAGAGAAGCTTGGCAAAAATTTCAGGATAATCCTGCTGACATCCTACTGACCGATATCAATATGCCACAGATGAATGGCCTTGAACTATCCAAGCTAGTCAGAGACCAGGCTCCTAAGTGCCATATCGTTTTTTTCTGACGGGCTATGATGATTTTGACTATGCTCGGACAGCCATTAAGCTAGGTGCAGATGACTATCTTCTCAAGCCATTTTCCAAGGATGATGTTGAGGAGATGTTGGCAAAGGTGCAGACCAAACTTGATAAGGAACGAAAAAGCCCAGATTCAAAAACTTGGTCGATCAGGGACAGCACTCTGAGTTGGAAGAGGCTATTCACGAGCGTCTAGCTGATTCAGAGTTAAGTCTGAAAAATTTGGCTTTTTCAACTAGGATTTAGCCCATCCTACCTAAGTGTTCTCATAAAAAGAACTAGGCTTGCCCTTTCAAGATTATTTGATTCAAGAACGGATGAAAAAAGCTAAACTCTTACTCTTGACTACAGATTTGAAGATTTATGAAATAGCAGAGCAGGTAGGTTTTGAAGATATGAACTATTTTTCTCAGCGCTTCAAGCAGGTGGTTGGGCTGACACCTCGGCAGTTTAAAAAAGGAGAGGAGAAATGAAACGATATCCGCTTCTTATCCAGTTGATTGTCTATATTTTTCTGCTGGTTCTTTTACTCTTGGGCTTTGTTGGAAGCCTCTACTATCAGACTAGCTCGGGTACTATTCGGCAGCTGACAGAGCGGACGACGCGTAATAGCATGGAGCAAAGCGGACAGTTCATTGCTTCCTATTTGCAAAAAATTAAAACAAACCACCTCTACACTGAGTAAGGAAGAAACGATTCGGAAGTTTGCTCAGAATCAAGAAAGCAGTGAAACGTCAGTGCAAGCTTTGATGAAAACCATCATTGAGACTGATCCGGATTTGGTGTCGGCAGTATTGGTTACCAAGGACGGGCGCGTGGTCTCAACAGATTCTCAAATCAGCATGCAGACATCTTCTGATATGATGAATGAAAAATGGTATCAGGAAGCTGTCCATACCAGAGCCATGCCTGTCTTGACCCCTGCTCGCAAAGAGTCTCTGTCGTCAGAGAAGGAGAAGTGGGTTGTTTCTGTCACTCAGGAAGTAGTGGATGAAGCAGGGCAGAATCTTGGTGTTTTGCGTCTTGATATCGGCTATAACAGTCTCAAAGCCTATTTGGATCAGCTTCAGCTAGGAAAGAAGGGCTTTTAGCTTTATTGTCAATAGCCAGCATGAATTTGTCTATCATCCCAAGAAAAGTGTTTATTCTTCTAGTCAAGAAATGAAAGCTATGCAGCCCTATATCTCGGTCAAGGATGGTTATGCAGACCAGAAGCAGGCTTTTGTCTATCAGATTGATATTCCAGATAGTGACTGGACTTTAATTGGCATCACCTCATTAGAGCAATTACAGATGCTTCAGTCACAGATGCTTTATTCATTTGTAGGAATGGGTGTTCTAGCGCTTCTGATGTGTTTGATTGGTATTTGGTTTGTCCTACGTTTGTGGATTAAGCCTCTGCAGAATCTGCAAGCTGTCATTCTGAAGATTGGCTCGGGCGAGTCAAACCTTCGGGCAGAAGAAAAAGGTTCTCCAGAGTTGGTTGACTTAGCTCAGCAGTTCAATAAAATGCTGGACCAAATTGAACAACTGATGGAAGCTGTTAAGACTGAAGAGCAAAATGTCCGTCGCTATGAGCTTCGAGCTCTCTCGGCTCAAATTAACCCACATTTCCTTTTATAATACCTTAGATACTATTGTCTGGATGTCCGAGGTTTAACGACAGCAAGCGTGTTGTTGAGCTAACAAAATCACTCGCTCAGTATTTCCGCTTGGCGCTCAATCAAGGGCATGAACAGATTGCTCTCAAGGATGAGATTGATCACGTTCGTCAGTATCTTTTTATACAGAAGCAACGCTATGGTGACAAGCTCCGATATGAGATTGAAGAGGATGAATCTCTAGCTGATTATAAACTGCCCCAAGCTGATACTTCAGCCTTTGGTTGAAAATGCTATCTATCATGGAATCAAAGAAATCGACCGACCGGTATAATTCGTGTGACGTCGACAGTTGAAGAAGGAAAACTGGTATTGTCTATCTATGATAACGGCTGTGGCTTTTGATCTCCAAGATTCATCAGAAAAGACTCTTCTTCGCCTAGGTGGGGTTGGTCTCAAAAATGTCGATCAACGCTTGAGATTGCAGTTTGGAGAAGGCTATCGTATGGAAATCCAGTCGGAGCAAGATATCTTTACTCTGATCAAAATATATCTGCCACTATCCAATGATAAATAGTAGTTTATTGAATAAAATGACATATAGTCGGAAAGAATTTTTTCCGGCTTTTTTCTGTTTGAAACTTTCTAAATAAAAATTTATTATTTTGCTAGAACGAAAATGATAACTAAAAAAATACCGTAGCAAATTTGTGAAAAAAATAATCCGCTTTCATTTATAATGGTTTATAGGATTAATAGAACTCCGTTCAGAAGAAAACGAATAGAGTTATTGTGAAAACCATTTTTTTCTATTATAAATAAAAAGAAGGATTAGATATGCAAACATTTCTTTTTCTCAGTTTCAGTTTTTTAGCGGGAGTGCTATCGTTTTTTTCTCCCTGTATTTTTTCCCTTACTTCCTGTTTATATCGGAATCTTATTAGATTCAGAAGATAAGCCCAGAACAGTTCGATTTTTTAGGCAGAGAAATCGCCTGGTATGGACTTGTTAAAACTCTCTGTTTTATTGCGGGTATATCATGTATTTTTCTTCATTTTAGGATTTGGGGCGGGCTTTTTAGGAGCTATTATTAATTCTTCTTGGTTCCGCTATGTTATGGGTATCATCATTATCCTACTTGGTGTTCACCAAATGGAATTAATCAATATTAAACCCTTGCAAATGCAAAAAAATGTCGCCTTTAAAAAAGATAGTAAACGCAACGAGTTTCTTTCAGCATTTGTATTGGGGATTACTTTTAGTTTTGGTTGGACTCCGTGTATTGGTCCTATTCTAAGTTCAGTCTTAGCGCTGGCTGCTTCAGGAGGGAATGGTGCTTTTCAGGGAGCTATTCTGACCTTGATTTATACCTTGGGTATGGCCTTACCTTTCCTAATTCTAGCTCTGGCTTCAAGCTTTGTTATGCAGTATTTTAATAAAATTAAACCTTACATGGGGCTTCTGAAAAAAATCGGTGGTGCTATTATTATTCTGATGGGAATCTTGCTCATGCTTGGACAATTGAACGCCTTGTCAGGTCTATTTGGATAAGTATAAGTGTCTTAAACAGATTGAAAAAATTTTTGATGTTTTTTTGATTTGATATTTTCTAATAAAAAGGAGAAAGTGATGAAAAATATTTAACTTTTTGGTGTTGGTTTGTTAGCTGCAGTGTTTTTAACTGCTTGCTCTGACGAGATGGGAATGGAAACAAAAAGCAGTAGCAATCAACCTGCTCAGAATGCTGTAGGTCAGATAGCTGTAGGCCGGAAGCTCCTGACTTTACTTTGAAGTCTATGGACGGAAAAACTGTTAAGTTATCTGATTATAAAGGAAAAAAAGTTTACTTGAAATTCTGGGCTTCTTGGTGTGGACCATGTAAGAAAAGTATGCCAGAACTAATAGAATTGGCTGGAAAGAAAGACCGTGATTTCGAAATTTTAAGTGTCATTGCCCCAGGAATACAGGGTGAAAAGTCTGAAACAGACTTCCCTAAATGGTTTGAAGAACAGGGCTATAAAGATGTTCCGGTTTTATATGATAGTCAAGCAACTACCTTCCAGGCCTATCAAATCAGAAGTATTCCAACAGAAATCTTGATTGATAGTCAAGGAAAAATTGGTAAAATTCAATTTGGAGCTATCAGCAATGAAGATGCTGAAGCAGCCTTTTAAAGAAATGAAGTAAATAGAATATAAAAAGAATGGATAAAATTTCCATTCTTTTTTTACTTAACACTTGCACCAGAAGAGGCATCCGCATCTCCTCCGCCGTCACCGTGACCACCAGTATCTGAAGCGCCAGAAGTAGCATCTGCGTCTCCATGACCTCCAGCAGGAGCAAATGGTCCGCTGCCTCCTACCAAACGTTGTCCAGTTTCTTTTAGATACCAGTCAAGCCATGGTTGGAAGTTAAAGACGATTTCATTGATACCTGCATATGATCCATCAGGATAGTACATAGCTTGGTAGTTGTGAGTGTTGATTACACCAGCAGGAGAACCTGGAACAATGGTACGTACGTATTCTTGGTTTCCGTTGCGCAACGTTCCGATAACCCACTCTACATTCTTCATACGTGCTGGCGGAAGAGAACCATGAACGGTTGACATACGGCTACCTGATTGAGGTGGCACGCGTTTGGCAAACATGGTATCTGGATCTTGATGAGCGTTGTTATAGTAGAGGAATTGGTTGTTATCGTCAGCGTATGTCAATTCAAATGGCATAGCTTTTAAGAACATATCAATCTGGTTAACAGTCAAGATACCATGGTCAAGTTTGACATAGGTATCACCAGAAACAGCACCAGTGATTTCAGCGACTTTTTCTACCCATTCTGGATCATCCGGATCAACTTCTGTAACCGTTGTAGCGATTGGTTTTCCACAGTCTAAGTCTTCAGGTTCAATTGGTTTTGGTTTTTTCAATTTTGAAACCACCTCTACATATTTGATAAAGTTATCTAAGCATGATTCAAGGAATTTAACAGTTCCTTCGTTAGTGATATTGCCATCATTGTCAAAGGCTTCCTTGGCTTTGCCCAGCAAGAACTCGTTGCCTGGAAGAGTGTAAGCATTGACACCGAGGAGCGTCTAGGATTTTTACGCAGGTGAACTTGAGCACGGGAAGTTCCTTGGTCGTAGTATGATGCACCAACAATCATGACAGGCTTGTTTTCGAAAGGATGAACCTCGTAAGAGAGCCATTCTAAGACACTCTTCAAAGGAGCGCTGATAGTATGGTTATGCTCAGGTGTTGCGATGATGACTCCGTCTGCACGCGTGATTTTGTTATACAAATAACGCAATTGGAAGCTTTCATCCCATTTTTTTCATCCTGAGTTAAACATTGGGACTTCATCGATTTCTAAGACTTCCAATTCAAATTTAATTTTGAACTGGCGACGGATGAATTCCAATAATTTTTCGGTTATATGATTGTTCGTAGTTTGATCCTACAATTCCAACAAATTTCATTCTTTCAGTCTCCCTATCTTACAATTTTTTTCCCAGTCAAATTCTTCAGCATCTTTGCGAAGCAATTCTTGAGCGTTGCGCAATTTGTCAGTGATTTTTGACAAAGATACGGAAGTCATCAAAGATAGCATCCAATTTTTGACAACATCAAGATCCACCAAATCTCCGCTTGGATCAAAAGCTTGAAGAGAATGTGAGAGCAAGAACTCGTCTGGAAGTACATTTGCCTTGATTTCTGGAGCGTTCAAAAATTTGACGGAGCTGCAACTGGGCACTGAGAGGAACCAAGTGTACCATAAGAAGCACCAGTAATCATGACCGGCTTGTTCAGCAAGGGATAGATGCCATAAGAAAGCCAAGCTAGAGCATTCATGAGTACAGCTGGAATAGAGTGGTCGTACTCAGGTGTTCCAATGAGTACACCGTCTGCTGCATCGATTTTCTCGGCAATTTCTGATACTAACTCAGGCACGCTTCTATCAGCAGGTTTATTAAACATTGGGATATCTTTAATTTCTACCAGCTCGATTTCAGCCTTGTCAGCAAAGTGCTTAGACATATATTGAAGAAGTTGCCGGTTTGTGGAACGTTTAGAATTTGTTCCAACAATTGCGATAAGTTTTTAACATAGTAGGTTCCTTTCTGGATTTAGGATATAATTTCTGGGGTAAGACCAGATGAATAAAAAATTTGATTATCTTCTGTAATAACGAAGGCTTCGATTCCATTTTCTTGCTCAACTTTTTCTAAGATAGAACTAGGGCTGTCACCAAATAAGCGTGTTGTCCATATTTCTCCATCAACTGATTTATCTGAAACAATGGTGAGGCTGGCTAACTGATTATCAATTGGATAGCCAGTATTTCGATCGAAAAATATGATGATATACTTTTGCCATTTGCTTTCAGATTTCTTTCATAGATTCCGAAGTAACAACGGACTGGTCTTGGATGGATAGTAATGCTAAGTTGTTTCCGCGAGCTAGCTTTGGATTCTGAATACCGATGCGCCATAAACGATTATTTTGTTGGTTCTGGCCAATAGTCAGGATATTTCCTCCAAGATTAATGAGTGCAGAAGTGACACCTTTTTCTTTTTTAGGAAATGGGAGATTTTATCAGCGATATATCCTTTAGCGAGGGCACCAAGGTCAATCTTCATCCCAGACTGTTTCAAAAATACTGAACGGGATATTGGATCTAATTCAATATTTTTCGGGGTTGGTCAAGGAAAGAACCTTTTCAATCTCTGAAGCACTCGGAACTCTGGCATCTTTAAAACCAATACGCCAAGTTTGAATGAGGGGCCCTATAGTGATATTGAGATGACTGCCTGGAATAAGACTGTGTTTTTTTCCTAGTTCTATTAGCTCGAACAAATCAGGATGAACACAGATCGGCTCTTTTCCAGCAGCGTGGTTGACCTGCATTAGTTCTGAGCTGTCATCATTAGCGCTGAAACGATTTTTCGTATATTTTTAATAAGGGAAAAACCTCATCTAGAAGAAAGTCAGCATTCTCATGTAAAAATAGAAATGCTAATTGTTGATCCCATTAAACGAGATGGATCTAGAAGTGAGATCCACTTTTATCACAACCTTTCCTAAATAGTTCATAATCTACGTTATTAGTATATCAAAAAGACAACGTTTTTCACAAATGAATTTTTATATATTTTCAGAAAAAAAATAAGTAGCTTTCTTTTGCAGATAACCCTACTGTTGATCTGATTTTTTTAATGAAGGTCTATGACTTGATGTTTTTATATGATTTTTTAGAAAATTGAAAAATAATGAGCATTTTTGTTGAAACCGCTAACAGATTGATGGTATAATACTCTGGTAAATTAAATTTTTAAAAGGTGGATTTATTCTATGAGTAAAATTGTTGTAGTAGGTGCTAACCACGCGGGTACAGCATGTATTAATACTATGCTTGATAATTATGGTTCAGAAAATGAAATTGTAGTTTTTGACCAAAATTCAAACATTTCTTTCCTTGGTTGTGGTATGGCTCTTTGGATTGGAAAAGCAAATCGATGGAGCTGAGGGCCTATTTTACTCTGATAAAGAAAAGTTAGAAGCAAAAAGGCGCAACAGTTCACATGAATGCTCCGGTTCTTTCAATTGATTATGATAAAAAGAAGTTACAGCATTAGTAGATGGTAAAGAACATGTTGAATCTTATGAAAAGTTAATTTTTTGCAACAGGTTCTACTCCAATCATTCCTCCAATCAAAGGTGCTGAAATTGTTGAAGGAAATCGTGAATTCAAAGCAACTCTTGAAAATCTTCAATTTGTAAAAACTATACCAAAATGCAGAAGAAGTTATTGAAAAACTTCAAGACAAGAGCAAGCATATTGAACGTGTTGCTGTAGTTGGTGGTGGTTACATTGGTGTTGAACTTGCTGAAGCTTTTGAGCGTCTCGGAAAAGAAGTTATTTTGGTTGACATCGTAGATACTGTCTTGAATGGATACTATGATAAAGACTTTACTCAAATGATGGCTAAGAATTTGGAAGACCACAATATTCGCTTAGCGCTTGGTCAAACTGTACAGGCAGTTGAAGGCGATGGTAAGGTTGAACGCTTAGTAACTGATAAAGAAACATTTGATGTAGATATGGTTGTTCTTGCTGTTGGTTTCCGTCCAAATACAGAATTGGGAGCAGGAAAGATTGAATTGTTCCGAAACGGAGCTTTCCTTGTAGATAAGAAACAGGAAACTTCAATCCCTGGTGTATTTGCTATTGGTGACTGTGCAACGATTTACGACAATGCTCGTCAAGAAACAAGCTACATTGCTTTAGCATCTAATGCTGTTCGTTCTGGTATCGTGGGTGCACACAATGCTTGCGGACATGAATTGGAAGGAATCGGTGTTCAAGGTTCAAATGGTATTTCAATCTACGGCCTTCATATGGTGTCAACTGGTTTAACTCTTGAAAAAGCGAAAGCAGCAGGTTATAATGCTGTAGAAACTGGTTTCAACGACTTGCAAAAACCAGAATTTATCAAGCACGATAACCATGAAGTAGCATTGAAAAATTGTTTATGACAAGGATACTCGTATTGTTTTAGGTGCACAAATGGTTTCTCGTGATATCTCGATTTCAATGGGTATCCACATGTTCTCATTAGCAATTCAAGAACAAGTAACAATAGATAAGCTTTGCTCTCATGGACTTGTTCTTCTTACCACACTTCAACAAGCCATATAATTACATCACTATGGCTGCACTTTCAGCTGAATAAAACGAAGAAAGCTCCTTTTTGAGGAGCTTTTTGCTTGTCAGTTCCACTTTTAAAAATAGTTTAGGTCCATTTTAAAAATATGGTACAATAGTTTCAAAAAGGGTAGGAGAAGATATGGAAGAAAAAGTAGTTCAATCTCTTCCTGAAAGAGAGTTTCAGTCGGCAAATAGTTCTATTATTTCTCAAGTTTTTTTCGTGGGATTTTAGTGGGCTTGTTTGTTGGAGGTATTGTAGGTCTTTTTCGCCTCATGATTGAGAAGAGTTTTCATTGGATTCAATCCTTGTATGAAAAAGCCATGAAAATTTTTACTTTCCTAGGAATAATTTTAATCCTTTACCTACTTATTATGTTTTTTTGGTTGCTTGGCTAATGAAGTCTGAAAAGAATATTAAAGGATCGGGTATTCCTCAAGTAGAGGCTGAGCTGAAGGGGCTCATGTCCTTGGACTGGTGGAGTGTATTATGGAAAAAAATTTCTTGCTGGCTTTTTAGCTATTTCAAGTGGTCTCATGTTAGGTAGGGAAGGACCTAGTATTCAACTAGGGGCTGTTGGAGGCAAAGGGCTAGCAAAATGGCTTAAGCTTAGTCCCGTTGAAGAAAGGGTTTTGATTGCTAGTGGAGCTGCAGCTGGTCTGGCTGCTGCCTTCAATGCTCCGATAGCGGGTTTATTGTTTGTGGTCGAAGAAGTTTATCGCCATTTTTTCAAAAACTTTTTGGATCTCAACTCTGGTAGCTAGTCTGGTAGCAAATTTTGTTTCCTTGGTGATTTTTTGGACTTACACCTGTTTTAGATATGCCTGATAATATCCCAGCAATGCAATTGCAACAATACTGGATTTATCTACTTATGGGCCTTTTCTTAGGAATTTCAGGTTATGTTTACGAAAAAGTTGTCCTGTATATGCCAGACTTATATAAAAAAATCGGTAAGATTTTTACACTTATCACCGAACTACTACCCGGCAGTGGCATTTGTCTTGATTATACCTCTTGGTTATTTTTCTGCCTCAAATTTTAGGAGGAGGGAATCAATTGATTCTCTCCTTGCATTCAGAAAATTATTTACTTACAAGCCTTATTGCTTTCTTTCTTATTCGATTTATTTGGAGTATGATTTCTTATGGAAGTGGTTTGCCAGGTGGTATTTTTCTTCCGATTTTAGCACTGGGATCTCTATTAGGAGCGATTGTTGGAAATATCTGTGTGCAGTTTGGCCTTGTTAGTTGGAATCAATTTCCAATTTTTTTATCATTCTAGGCATGAGTGGTTATTTTTGGTGCGATATCAAAAGCTCCCCTGACAGCTATGATCTTGGTAACTGAGATGGTTGGCGATATCAGAAACCCTAATGCCTTTAGCAATCGTGACTTTAACAGCCTATATCATAATGGATCTGCTAGGCGGAGCACCAGTTTATGAAGCTATGTTAGAAAGAATGCTCCCAGATAATATAGGAGATGATGGAGAGACAACTTTAATAGAAATCCCTGTTTCCGAAAAAAATTTCGAATAGGCAGGTGAGGGATTTAAATCTTCCGCCAGACATTCTGATTGTTATGAATATTCATAAAGGTAAGAAGAATACTGTTAACGGAAGTACTAAACTCTACTTAGGGGATACGATTTATTTGGTAGTTAAACAACATGAAATTGGAAAAATAAAAGACTTATTACTATAAGATTTACTTCCCTTTGTTTTTTGAAATTGACAAGGGATTTTTTATTTGGATTAAATTATCTGACAATTTATTGAAAAAATGAGAAAATTTTTGATATAATTTCTTGAACATTATTTAGAATTTAAAGGAGATAGACCATGAAAAAAATGGGACTTGTCCTATTTTTCAGCAGCTGTTCTCATGACAGCTTGTTCTGCAAATACGAACACAAAGCAAAACTTCTTCAAGTAGTAGTGAAGCAAAAAGTGACCTTATCGTCTAATGATAAGAAGGCTTTAGATAAGGCTACGTCGGAATATAAGACTTTTGTGGAAGGGGCAAATTGATCAGTTGCTGACTGATACTGAAAAAAATTCGCCTCTCTTCTTAAGGAAGGAAAGCTTGACGAAGCAAAGAAAAATCTATCCACTTATTCGAATGAGCTATGAGCGATCAGAACCGATTGCTGAAAGTTTTGGTGAGTCTGATGTAAAAATTGATTTTCGTTTAGCAGATTATATGGATGAGAACAAGACTGAAGAAGGATGGTCAGGCTTCCACCGTATTGAAAAAATCTTGTGGGAACAAAATGCCACTTCTGGAACAGAAACTTATGCTAATCAATTGGTTAATGACATTAAAGAATTGAAGGCGAAAGTTGCAACAGTAGAGGTTACTCCTGATATGATGCTGACTGGTGCTGTTGACTTATTAAAATGAAGTTGCAACAAGCAAGATTACTGGTGAAGAGGAAATCTACTCTCATACAGATTTGTACGATTTCCGTGCAAATATTGAGGGTGCTGAGAAAATTTTCCAATTGTTTAAACCACTTATCAAGAATAAAGACGAAAAGCTTGTAGCTTCTTTAGAAAAAGAATTTAAAAATGTTAATAGCCTCTTGGATAAACATATGACAGATAGTCAGCACTATAAGCTATATACAGACTTAACTAAAGAGGATACTAAAGAATTAGCAGAAGGTGTTACAAAACTTGGTGAACCTTTATCCCAAATGGGAGTCATTTTAAACGGGAAGTAATGATATGACAAACGACGAAAAATGGTTTGAAAAAAAGATGGACCGTCGTGAATTTCTTAAAAAAGCAGGGATTGGAGGCGCTGGTCTAGCACTGGGTGTTTCTGGTGCCTCTGCTTTTTTCGCTAATAAAGCACAAGAAGAAAAGAAAATTTCCGATGGTGGCGAAGAAATCAGCTTTTTACGGTGAGCATCAAGCAGGAATTACGACTCAATGCAATATCTATTTTGTAGTGCTTGATTTGCATAGTACCGACAAAGAAGAAGTTATTCAAATGTTTAAGGACTGGACTGATTATAGCAGCAAGTTGGTGGATGGAGAATTGGTCAAAAAGATGGTTCTAATGCCCTTTTGCCACCTAGCGACACTGGTGAAAACAGTGGGTCTAAATCCCTATCGTTTGACTCTTACTTTTTGGTGTGTCAGCTGATTTTTTTGAAAAATGGGCTTGGAAAAAGAAGCGTCCTAAAGAATTTCGTGACTTACCTCCATTTCCAAAAGAGCAATTGCAAGAAAAGTACACGGGTGGTGATATTGTAATCCAAGCTTGCGCTGATGATGAACAAGTAGCTTTTCATGCAGTCAGAAATCTAGTTCGTAAGGCCAGAAATACTGTTACCATGAAATGGAGTCAATCAGGTTTTGCAGCGATTGGAGACCGTATGTCAACTCCTAGAAATCTTTTTGGATTCAAGGATGGAACTGCCAACGTGACCAAAGAAAAGGACTTTGATCAAGTAATTTGGACTGATAGTGACGACTGGATGAAAAGGTGGCACTTATATGGCTGTTCGTCGTATTCAAATGTTTCTTGAAACTTGGGATCGGACAAACCTACAGGAGCAGGAAAACACATTTGGTCGTTATAAGGAAAGTGGTGCCCCTTTGGTAAGAAAGATGAATTCGATGAGGTTGATTTAGCTCTCTTGCCGGTCGATTCTCACGTTCGCTTAGCTAAAGAAGTAAACAAACCAATCTATCGTCGATCTTATTCATATTCCGATGGCATCGTCGAGAAAACTGGTCAGTTTGATACAGGTCTTCTTTTTCTTGCCTTCCAAAAAGAATCCGGATAGTTTTTGTAAAAGTTCAGACTAATCTTGGAGCTCAGGACAAGATGAATGAATATGTAACACATATTGGTAGCGGCCTCTTTGCTTGCTTTGCTGGTGTGAAAAAAGGAGAGTACCTTGGTCAAAAATTATTTGAATAAACTCCTAATTATCTTGGCAATAGCCTTCCTTTTTCGCTAAACCTGTTTTTGCAGAGGAAGCATTTAGTCAGCTTTTTGTAAAGGTAACAGATGCTACAAGAGCTGTAGAGCAAGGCAATCAGGCTAAGGCGAAGCAATTGGTTGCTGAGATAAAGGAAGAATTTGAACAATTAGAGAATCATGATTCACCAGCTGGTAAAGAAGTCAGCAAAGCATTGACAATAAATGAGGTGACTAAGGAGAACTTAACCACGATTTCGTCTGAGCTCTTAAAGTTTGATAAGGAGCAACACCCAGTTGACCTTAAGGCTGAAAAAGAAAAGTTGGTAAGTCGGTTAGAGTCAAGATTTGCAGATTTACAGGCAGCTATTTCAGCAAAGAATCTTGAACAAACTCGTTCAGCTTATAAAAAAATGAACTCGACCTGGACGGTGAACGAAGGTGTTGTTCGTGATAATAGTACAGCTCACTATGGTAATATTGAAACTGCGATCTCTTTTTACGTAGTGCAATCGAGACTGAGCCAGTTGATTTTTCAAGTGTTCAATCTTCTTTTTGATGATTTAAAGACTGCTATCGATAGTTTTGTAAAAGGCGAAGAGGTGGCTACTACTGAAGGAAATCTCACTTTAAAAGATGGCATCCAGTTACTTGAAAAAGCCTTGGATGAATTTAAAGCTGGAAAAACTCAAGAAGCTAGCTCAAATATGAAAAAATTCATCACTATCTGGCCAAGTATTGAAGGAGATGTCAGCACGCGCAACGCCACTCTCTATACTCGAGTCGAGAGTGAAACTCCAGTCATCATGGTTAAGGGAAATGAAAAAAAATATCAAGATCAGCTACAGGCCTTAATTAATGATTTGTCGCAGATTGACACGAGTGCATCCTATAACTTTTTTGATGCTATGCTCATTCTTTTGAGAGAAGGAGTAGAGGCTCTCTTGATCGTTATGGCTCTTGTTACAACACTCAAAAGCAGCCAAGATGAAAAAAGGGGCTAAAGTGGGTTTATACAGGAGCAGTTATGGGGATTTTGGCAAGCTTAGCGATTGCTGTTTTGCTTCAATTCCTTTTCCCAGCAGTATCCCTCAGGTTCTAACCGTGAGATTATCGAAGGAGCGGTCTGTATTTTTTTGCTGTTTTGATGATGATTATGGTCGGGATTTGGCTACATAGCAAGTCCTCAATTAAAAAGTGGAATGACTTTATGGAAAGCCAGATGAAGGCTGTCACAGCAACCGGCAGTTTCATTTCTATGTTTGCACTGAGCTTTCTCGCTGTGTTTTCGAGAAGGAGCAGAGACGATTCTATTCTATGCGGGAATCTATCCTAGAATTGATAAGGCAGGCTTTTTCCTAGGGATAGGACTGGCACTTCTTGTTTTGTTTGTTCTTGCTTTAGTTATGAATAAAGCTTCTGCTTATTTCAAACCACATCGAATTTTCTTGATTTTGACTTGGCTCATTTATGCTCTGGCCTTTAAAAATGCTGGGGGTTAGTATCCATGCTCTCCAGCTAACTAATATTTTACCAAGTCATCTGATGAATGGTTTCCCGTCGATTGATTGGGCTGGAATTTATCCAAGTCTGGAAGTTGTAACTTGTCAGTTGATATTTGTAGTTATTGTACTTATTATTACATGGAGGAATCGTGAGAATAGCCATGGATCATAAAAAAACAAACTATCGTAGAACACTTGACAGAGTTTCGTAGACGGTTCATTTGGAGTTTAGCTTGCTTTTCTTCTGGTATTTTTTTACTTGGTTTTTATCTACGCAGGTGATATTTATAGCTGGTTGACCAGTGGATTTGAAAAGAAGTTGCTTGTCTTAGGGCCGAATGATATTCTTTTGGATTTACGTTAGCTTGTCTCAGCCTGTTAGCTTTTTAGTGTGACCTTGCCTTTTATGGTTTATCAGATTTGGAAGTTCGTGAGGCCGGCTCTGACTTCAAAGGGAATCAAAAAGCAATTTTTGCTTATATACCAGCGACCTTTATCTGTTTTTGTTTTGGGATTGGCTTTTGGTTTTTTTATCTGGTTAGTCCGGCCATTTTACAAGTCCTGCTTTCACTGGGAGAGGGCTTGTTTGAGACCCAGCTTACCGCCCAAAATTATCTGGCCTTTCTCTTTCATACAACGATTCCGCTTGGCTTCTTGTTTGAATTGCCAGTTCTAGTATCATTCTTTACGTCACTTGGTTTGCTCAAACCACATTTTTTTGGTACAATATAGAAGGTATGCTTACTTTTATTTTATTAGTCTTAGCAGTTGTTTTAACGCCTGCTGACTTTATCAGTGATTTGGCTATGACAGTTCCCTTGATTTTACTTTATGAAGTCAGTCTGCTGCTCAGCTATTATATATACAAAAAGAAAGAAAAGAGGAGTGAATAATGGGTATTTTTAAGAGATATTGGAGCGCTAGGTCTTATTATTATTGTATTAGGAGCCTTGCTAATTTTTGGTCCCAAGCGTTTACCAGAGCTTGGACAGTCAATCGGAAAAATGTTTTCAGAGTTTTAAAAATGCTATGAATAATAATGAGAAAGATGCAGATTCGCAAGACAAGAAGGAAAAAAGGGGATTAACCCTTTTTTTCTTTTTGACTATCATCTTCGCTTATAGTATAGTTAGAGAAAAGAAGGAAGGTTAGAGGAGATTATTATGTATCAAACCTATCATTTTAGCCAAAGCGCTTGAAGTTATTTCTTTCGATTTTTATTCCTGTCTTGATTTATCAGCTGGCAAATTATTCTGCGTCATTCGTAGATACAACCATGACTGGACAGTATGATACTCTCCATCTTGCTGGTGTGTCTATGGCTACAAGTCTATGGAGTCCTTTTTCTCCCTTTTTAACAGGGATTGTATCTGCTTTAGTGCCGATTGTTGGGCATCATTTGGGAAAAGGCGATGAGAAAAAGATTACCTCAGATTTTTATCAGTTTATCTATCTGTCGCTTGGTTTATCCATTGTTCTTTTTGTTAGTTCTTTTTTTGGAGCTCCTCTAATTTTAGACAGTTTGTCTTTTGGAAAACCTAGTAGCAGTAGTGGCTAAGCATTATCTTATGTATTTATCTCTAGGCATCATACCGCTTTTTACTTTTTAGTGTCGTACGTTCACTGTTAGATGCACTTGGTTTAACTCGCCTCTCCATGTACTTGATGCTTTTTACTTTTTGCCCTTAAATGCCAGTTTTAATTACGCCTTGATATATGGCGCATTTGGTTTTCCAGAAATGGGAGGTGCAGGGAGCTGGTCTTGGAACTTCTGTAGCTTACTGGGTTCTCTTATTCATCTCTGTCTTGATTTTATTCAAACATCCAAAGGTTAAATCCTATAAGCTTTGGAAAAAGACAAAAAGTGGTAGCCGAGGGAATTAAGGAGGGATTACGGCTTGGTTTACCAATTGGTGGAATTGTTTTTGCTGAAGTCGTTATCTTTTTCTGTTGTAGGACTTATCATGGCCAAGTTTCCATCAATAGTGATAGCTAGCCATCAATCGGCAATGAACTTTTTCAAATCTTATGTACGCCTTTCCTGCTGGGATTTCTTCGGCAATGGCAATTGTGGTTTCTTATGAAATTGGTGCAAAACGCTATGATGATGTAAAAAAATACTGTCGCTTAGGAAGGGTTACGGCTTTGCTTATTTCAGGATTTACGCTTGTATTTCTCTTTTACTTCGAAATCAGGTTGCCTCTCTTTATGGTACAAACTCAGAGTTTATCGCTCTAACTTCCATCTTCTTAACTTATAGCCTATTCTTTCAACTAGCAGATACGTTTGCGGCTCCTTTACAGGGTATTCTTCGTGGCTACAAGGATACGACAGTACCATTTTACCTTGGACTAAGTGGCTATTGGGGAGTAGCCCTTCCGCTTGGATTATTTTTAGATAATATTTGTAAATTTGGTCCTTATGGCTACTGGATTGGTTTAATCGCCAGCTTGGTTGTCACTGGTATTCTTTATCAAATTCGTTTGAAGCAAGTCGAAAAGAAATCCTAATAAAATGTAATAGTTTTCTTGTTTGATATAAGTTCGTGATATCCGAACAATTACTCATTAAATAGCTTTAGAATTTTTGCTAAATCTTATTTTTGTGGTAAACTTCATTAGGAAACGTCAAGAAAGACGTAGCGATGCGAAAGTGCATAGGTAGGTCTAAATAAAGATTATTGCGAGGAAAGCTCTATGCTAAATGATTTTCAAGTTTTTGATTATGAAGATATCCAACTCATCCCAGCAAAATGTGTGGTTAAAAAGTCGATCTGAGGCAGATACACGAGTGAAGTTTGGTAATCACACCTTCCGCTTGCCAGTTGTACCGTCTAATATGCAAACGATTATTGATGAGTCGGTTGCGGAAGAGCTTGCTCGAGGTGGGTATTTTTATATTATGCATCGTTTTGATGAAGAAGGGCGCAAGCCATTTGTTAAACGAATGCATGAAAAAGGCTTGATTGCCTCTATTTCGGTTGGTGTTAAAGATTATGAATATGATTTTTGTCAGTAGCCTGAAAGGAGATGCACCTGAATATATCACCATTGATATCGCTCATGGGCACTCTGACAGTGTAATTAAAAATGATCCAACATATCAAAAAAAGAACTGCCTGAGACTTTTTGTCATTGCTGGTAATGTTGGTACACCCGAAGCGGTTCGTGAATTGGAAAATGCTGGTGCGGACGCGACAAAAAGTAGGGATTGGACCAGGTAAGGTTTGTATTACCAAAGTGAAGACTGGTTTTTGGCACAGGCGGTTGGCAATTATCAGCTTTGAGATGGTGTTCTAAGGTTGCCCGCAAGCCGATTATTGCTGATGGTGGGATTCGGACACATGGAGATATTGCCAAGTCTATTCGCTTTGGGGGCTAGTATGGTTATGATTGGATCGCTCTTTGCCGGTCATATTGAAAGCCCGGGTGAGACTATTGAAATCGATGGTGATAAATTCAAAGAGTATTATGGTTCTGCGTCTGAGTACCAAAAGGGTGCCTACAAAAATGTTGAAGGCAAAAAAATTCTGCTACCAGCTAAAGGTCATTTACAGGATACTTTGACTGAGATGGAGCAGGATTTGCAAAGTTCGATTTCTTATGCAGGCGGTCGAGATTTGCACAGTTTGACTAGAGTGGATTATGTTATCGTTAAAAAAATTCTATTTGGAATGGCGATGCACATTAAGGTATAATAAAGAAAAGCTTATTTATCTTGCTAATGATTGGGGCAAGGTCTCTACAAGATGCCAAACATCTAACAATAAGTGAGTCTTACAAGTTTCCTGTTACTTTTGTAACAGGTTACTGTCGTTGTATGAGGACTTGCTTTAAGCAGGTCCTTATTTAGTTTTTAAAGGAGATATAATGAAAAAAATTAGAAGAACGAATCCTCCATGACGGAAATGTTTTAGGGGAAAATATTCTCAAAGTAGATTCTTTCTTGACTCACCAGGTTGATTTTTCTTTAATGAAAGAAATAGGCCGGGTATTTGCTGATAGGTTCCGTGAGTCAGGAATTACAAAGGTCGTGACGATTGAAGCATCTGGAATCGCCCCAGCTGTCTATACTGCTGAGGCGTTAGGAGTTCAATGATTTTTTTGCTAAAAAGGCTAAAAAAATATTACTATGACTGAGGGATTTTAACAGCTGAAGTATACTCATTCACAAAGCAAGTGACTTCGACGGTTTTCGATTGCCGGAAAAATTCTTGAGTCCTTCGGATAAGGTATTAGTGATTGATGATTTTTTAGCCAATGGACAGGCGGCTAAAGGTTTGGTTGAAATCATTCGCCAAGCAGGAGCGAGTGTTGAAGCTATTGGAATTGTCATCGAAAAGTCTTTTCAATCTGGAAGAAAATTATTGGAAGATGATGGACAAAGAGTAGTTTCTCTAGCTCGGATTGAAAAAGTTTGAAAAATGGAAAAGTTGTATTTGGAAAGGCAGATGCATAAGATGGAGTACAAAGAAGAAAAAAACATTCGCAAGCAGCCGTTCTTGGCTTGCAGCACTTATTGGCTATGTATTCAGGGATCGATTTTGGTTCCAATCATGATTGCTGGAGCTTTAGGATATTCTGCTGAACAACTGACTTATTTAATTTCGACAGATATCTTTATGTGTGGGGTGGCAACCTTTCTCCAGTTGCAGTTAAATAAATACTTTGGTATTGGTTTACCTGTCGTTTTGGGAGTAGCCTTCCAGTCTGTTGCGCCTTTAATTATGATTGGACAAAGTCACGGAAGTGGTGCCATGTTTGGTGCCCTCATTGTGTCAGGTATCTATGTCGTTTTGATTTCAGGTGTTTTTCTCTAAGGTTGTTGATCTTTTCCCGTCAGTTGTGACAGGGTCTGTCATTACAACTATCGGATTGACTCTCATTCCAGTTGCGATTGGTAATATGGGAAATAATGTTGAGAAACCAACTGCTCAAAGTTTAATCTTAGCAGCTGTTACTGTCCTGATCATTTTTACTGATTAATATCTTTACTAAAGGCTTTGTCAAATCTATTTCAATTTTTGATTGGTCTGGTTATTGGGACTTTTATTGCAGGTTGTATGGGGCTAGTAGATCTTACTCCTGTTTCTCAGGCTCCAATTGTTCATATTCCTACACCTTTCTACTTTGGTGCTCCCAAGTTTGAATTTTCTTCGATTGCCATGATGTGTATTATTGCTACAGTTTCTATGGTAGAGTCAACAGGAGTCTATTTGGCCTTGTCTGATCTTACCAAAGATCCGATTGATAGCAAACGTCTACGTAATGGTTACAGGGCTGAGGGTTTGGCAGTCTTGCTTGGAGGTATCTTCAATACCTTCCCTTATACAGGTTTTTCTCAAAATGTTGGTTTGGTTAAGTTGTCTGGAATTAAGACTCGTCTGCCAATCTACTATGCAGCAGGGTTCCTAGTTCTCTTGGGACTTGTACCAAAATTTGGTGCTTTAGCTCAAATTATTCCTAATCCTGTTTTGGGTGGGGCGATGCTAGTCATGTTTGGCTTTGTTTCAATTCAAGGGATGCAAATCTTGGCTCGTGTTGATTTCGAACACAACGAACACAATTTCTTAATCGCAGCAGTTTCTATTTCGGCTGGGGTTGGTTTAAACGGAAGTAGCCTTTTTAACAGTCTGCCTTCTAGTTTACAGATGTTCTTTTCAAATGGCATTGTCATGGCCAGTCTGATAGCAATTATTTTTAAATGCTGTTTTAAATCGAAAAAAATAAATAAAAGGCTGTTTTTGAACTGCACTCCAAAAATTAGATTTCTACTGTCTAACTTTTGAGTCAGTACATTTATGGCCTTTTTCAAATAAAAAAACCGCTTGGCTAGCGGTTATAGATTATTTTGTACGCATTTCCCCTTGTGGGAAGTAGGTTCCTTCAGGCATATCGTTAATGATGACATGGACTGCAGATTGAGGAGCGCCAGTATTTCTGACAACGGCTTCAGTTACTTCCTTGGCAAGAGCTTTTTTCTGCTCCAGAGTACGACCTTCAAATAAATCAATTCTAACAAATGGCATTAGATTGCCTCCTTTATTTTCTTAACATTATTTTATCACAATTTAGGTTTTAATGCTTGTCCAATTATGGTACAATTAAATGGATTAACTTATAGAATGGAAGAAGAAAAAGTTAGAGATTATGGCTCAATTATATTATAAATACGGCACAATGAACTCAGGAAAGACTATTGAGATCTTAAAAGTTGCTCATAACTACGAGGAACAGGGCAAGGGTGTTGTGATTATGACCAGCGCGGTTGACACTCGAGACGGTGTTGGGTATGTATCAAGCCGAATTGGTATGAAACGCCAGGCAATGGCAATTGAAGATGATACAGATATTTTGGGCTATATCAAAAATTTACCAGAAAAACCTTACTGTATTTTTAATCGATGAGGCTCAATTCTTGAAACGCCATCATGTCTATGATTTGGCTAGAGTGGTGGATGAGCTAGATGTTCCTGTTATGGCCTTTTGGCCTAAAAATGATTTTTCGCAATGAACTTTTTGAAGGTTCCAAGCACCTCTTGCTCTTGGCTGATAAAATAGAGGAAATCAAGACTATCTGCCAATACTGTTCACGAAAAGCAACTATGGTTTTTGCGAACAGATCATGGAAAAACCAGTATATGACGGGGAACAGATTCAAATTGGTGGTAATGAAACTTATATCCCAGTCTGTCGCAAGCATTATTTTTAAGCCAGACATTAATAATTGAATGATTGAAATAAAGGAGATGATAAAAAAATCTATGAATATCTATGAACAGTTACAGGCGGTTGAAGATCGCTACGAAGAGTTAGGAGAGTTATTGAGTGACCCAGATGTGGTTTCTGATACCAAGCGTTTTATGGAGCTTTCAAAAGAAGAAGCTTCCACTCGTGACACGGTGACAGCTTACCGCGAATACAAGCAAGTCCTTCAAAAACATCGTCGACGCTGAAGAAATGATCAAAGAATCTGGTGGTGATGCGGACTTGGAGGAAATGGCCAAGCAAGAACTAAAAGATGCCAAGGGTGAAAAAGAAGAATACGAAGAAAAACTAAAAAAATTCTTCTTTTACCCAAAGATCCAAATGATGATAAAAACATTATCCTTGAAATTCGTGGTGCAGCAGGGAGGAGACGAAGCGCAGTTATTTGCTGGCGACCTCTTGCAGATGTATCAAAAATACGCTGAAAGCCAAGGCTGGCGCTTCGAAGTCATGGAGGCCTCTTATAATGGTGTAGGTGGAATCAAGGAAGTAGTCGCTATGGTCTCAGGTCAGTCGGTCTACTCAAAGCTTAAATATGAATCGGGAGCTCATCGAGTACAGCGGGTTCCAGTGACCGAAAGCCAAGGTCGCGTTCATACTTCTACGGCAACTGTCTTGGTTATGCCAGAAATTGAAGAAGTAGAATACGACATTGATCCTAAAGATCTGCGCGTTGACATCTACCATGCCCTCAGGTGCTGGTGGACAGAATGTCAATAAGGTTGCGACTGCGGTTCGTATTGTCCACCTGCCGACCAACATCAAAGTTGAAATGCAGGAAGAGCGGACCCAGCAGAAGAACAGAGATAAGGCGATGAAAATCATCCGAGCTCGTGTGGCAGACCACTTTGCTCAAATTGCTCAAGATGAGCAGGATGCAGAACGCAAGTCTACAATTGGTACCGGTGATCGCTCAGAGCGGATTCGCACCTATAATTTCCCGCAAAAACCGAGTAACAGACCACCGTATCGGACTGACCTTGCAAAAAAACTGGACACGATTTTAGCTGGTAAACTGGATGAAGTCGTTGATGCTTTGGTTCTCTATGACCAAACGCAAAAACTAGAAGAGTTGAATAAGTAATGACATTGGCTCAATATTTGGCTGAGCTAGAGCAGGAGCTGGTAGCAGCGGGAGAAGAAGCAGAAAGCCTGTCTTTCGTTTATCGGGCTCTCAATCAGCTTTCCTTTACTGACTTTGTTCTCAAACTTCGCGCAGAAGTAAGTCAAAGAAGACCGTGAGCAGCTAAAAAGCAATTCAAGAGCAGCTACTTGCTCACAAACCTGCCCAATATATTATTGGCAGCAGTGACTTTCACAGTCTGAATCTCAAAGTTGATGAGCGGGTGTTGATTCCAAGGCCTGAGACGGAGGAGCTGGTGGAGCTGATTTTTGTCAGAAAATCCCGAAACACCTCTATCTGTCTTGGATATTGGAACAGGTAGCGGAGCCATTGCTCTTGCACTAGCAAACAGCCGTCCAGACTGGAAGATTACTGCTTCTGATCTGTCAAAAGATGCTCTTTCCTTGGCAGCAGAAAATGCTCAGTTTTGCGGACTCAACCTCACTCTTGTCCAATCTGATTGCTTGGATGCAATACAAGGAAAATTTGACATTATCGCCTCCAATCCGCCTTATATTTCAGAAGAAGATAAGGATGAAGTCGGACTTAATGTTTTGACCTCAGAGCCTCACATGGCTCTCTTTGCGGAGGAAGATGGCTATGAGGTCTACCGGAAAAATAGCCGAGCAGGCAGGAGACTATCTGACAGAAAAGGAAAAAAATCTATCTGGAGATTGGCTACAAGCAAAGGGAGACGGTGTCGTGGATTTATTGAAACAATTCTTCCACAAAAACGAATCCGAGTTCTGAAAGATCAATTTGGCAAAAGATAGAATGGTGGCGATGGACAATGGATAAAATAGAAAAGACTCTGGCAGCAGGCGGAGCAGTTGTCCTGCCAACAGAAACTGTTTATGGCCTCTTTGCACAGGCATTGAATGAAGAGGCGGTTGAGCGAGTCTATGAGTTAAAGCGAAGACCTCGCGACAAGGCTCTTAATCTTAATGTGGCTAGCTTAGAAGAGATTTATGCCTTTTCTAAGAATCAGCCCACTTATCTAGATCAACTCTACCAAGCCTTTTCTGCAGGGCCATTGACAATTATTCTCCAAGCCAATGACCAAGTGCCGACTTGGATAAACTCAGGTATGGATACTGTTGGCTTTTCGAGTTCCTAAACATCCGGTTACACTGGACTTGATTCGCAAGTACGGTCCCTTGATTGGTCCATCCGCCAATCTTTCTGGAAAAAGTTAGTGGAACTTCTTTTTCAGCAGATTGTGATGGATTTTTCAAGAGCAAGTCTCGGGAGTAGAAGATGATGCTGCTTTTGACAGGGTCAGGATTCAACCATCCCGGACTTATCTGGAGAAAAAGGCTCATATTTTACGCCAGGGAGCGATTACTCGCGAGGATATCCTCCTCAAGTAAATGGTATAAAAATTTTAACTTTTTAGGACCTTGGGTCCTATTTTCGCAAAAGAAGGGAGACACCTTATGATTTTTGACCAAGAAGACTACAAAGCATTTGACCCAGAGATTTGGGAAGCAGTTGCAAAAGAAGAAGAACGTCAGCAACATAATATTGAGCTGATTGCTTCAGAAAATGTCGTTTCTAAAGCTGTCATGGCTGCTCAAGGTTCTATTTTGACCAATAAGTATGCTGAAGGTTACCCAGGTCGCCGTTACTATGGTGGTACAGATGTAGTGGATGTGATTGAGAGCCTTGCAATTGAACGTGCCAAGGAAATCTTTGGTGCTAAGTTTGCCAATGTGCAACCTCACTCAGGTAGTCAGGCTAATTGTGCAGCTTATATGGCTTTGATTGAGCCAGGTGATACAGTTATGGGCATGGATCTGTCTGCTGGCGGCCACTTGACTCATGGTGCATCAGTCAGCTTTTCTGGTCAAACCTATAATTTTGTATCCTATAGCGTTGACCCAGAAACTGAATTGCTGGACTTTGATGCTATTCTCCAGCAGGCCAAGGAAGTACAGCCTAAGCTGATTGTGGCGGGAGCTTCAGCCTATTCTCACATCATTGACTTCTCAAAATTCCGTGAAATCGCTGATGCGGTAGGCGCTAAGCTCATGGTAGATATGGCTCACATCGCTGGTTTGGTTGCTGCAGGTCTCCATCCTAGTCCTGTGCCTTATGCAGACATCACAACGACAACGACCCACAAGACCTTGCGTGGACCTCGCGGTGGCTTGATTTTTGACAAATGATGAAGACCTGGCTAAGAAAAATCAATTCAGCTATCTTCCCAGGCATTCAGGGCGGACCGTTGGAGCATGTCATTGCGGCCAAGGCTGTGGCTTTTAAAGAAGTGCTTGATCCAGCTTTCAAGGTTTATGCTCAACAAATTTTAGATAATGCCCAAGCTATGGCGCAAGTCTTCCGTCAGCATGACAAGTTCCGTGTGATTTCTGATGGTACTGAAAATCACCTTTTCTTAGTGGATGTCACTAAGGTTGTAGAAAATGGGAAAGTCGCTCAAAATCTTTTGGATGAAGTCAATATTACCCTTAATAAAAACTCCATCCCATACGAAACTTTGTCACCATTTAAGACTAGCGGAATTCGTATCGGTACAGCAGCTATTGCAGCTCGAGGATTTGGCGTAACAGAAAGTATCAAGGTTGCAGAACTCATCATCAAAGCTCTGGAAAATGCAGAGAACGAAGCGGTGCTGAACCAAGTGCGGGCAGAAGTTCGCGAATTGACGGACGCTTTTCCACTTTATGAGGGCTTGAACTAAGATGGATATTTACGTAAAAAAAGCGATTATTCATCAATTCAGCCCAGCTGATACCGAACTGCTACTGGCGGATAAATTACTCAACATCACTCCCAAGATTGAAGAATACCTGCGCAAGAAGATTGAGCGGGTCTATTCTGACGATGCTAAAACAGGTGTTTTCGATCCAGAAAACATCTTTTTAGCCCAGATTTCAGATGACTTATTGGAAACATCAGTAACAGTCGCTAAGCTCTGGCAGGAGGAGTTTTCTGTCAGTGAAAACCAGAAAAACTAACGATCTGATTTTTGTCCAGTTTGACAAAGAAGGTGTGGAGCACTTCGCTTTTTATGCGGATTGCTCTGCGGGAAACTCTGACTCACTTAGGTGGCGAGGTGGACAATCCTATCAAGCTGACGCAGAATAATCTGCCTGGCTTTGGTACGGGTGCGGACGAGGCTTTGGTCATCAATCTCAAATCTCGCAAGTACCATCTGATTGAAAAAAACGCATCAAGTACAACGGTGCTTTTTCTCAATTATATGTCAGATAATCTCTTGCAGGTCAATCCGACAATCTCGGCCAAGAAATCAATCAAAGCGCTTGAGAAGACGGCTCAGAAGGTTGCTGAAAGCTTTAATAAAGACGATTTCCAGTTCCAGTCTAAGGTTAAATCCAGTATTTTTCAAAAATCTGGAAGAAAATGACGAACTGTCACCTGAAAAATTGGCTGACGATCTTTTTGATAACAATCTAACAGCTCGCCTTAGTTTTATTGACCAAGTCAAGGAAGCTATTCCTGAGCCAGTCAAGTTTGATGAGATTGACAGTAGTCGCCAGAAGAAAAAGTTTGAAAATCAAAAACTCTCCCTTTCAAATGGAATTGAGCTCATCGTTCCAAATAATATCTATCAGGACGCAGAGTCAGTAGAATTTATCCAGAACGATAATGGCACCTATTCTATTTTGATTAAGAACATCGAGGATATCCAAAATAAATAATGTTTAAATTTCTAAGAAGACTGATTCTAGTCCTTTTTGTGCTATTTGCTGGCTACAAGATTTATCAGATTCATCATGATGTCAAGCAGGTTATGAAATATCAGACTTTAGTCAGAGAGGTGCTGGACGAGCATGACACGGCGGCCAATGAAGAATTGGTGCTGGCCATGATTTATACAGAGACCAAGGGAAAAGACACAGATGTCATGCAGTCCAGTGAAAGCGCGACTGGTCAGACTGATGCTATTAGAGACAACAAAGAAAGTATTCGTCAGGGCGTCCAGACCTTATCTGATAACCTGGAGTTGGCTAGCAAGAAAAAAAGTAGATGTTTGGACAGCAGTACAAGCCTATAATTTCGGTCAAGCCTATATCGACTACGTAGCTAAAAAAACGGTGGCGAGAATACACTGGAGCTGGCCAAAAAGTATTCCAAAGAAGTAGTAGCACCAAGCTTAGGAAATGTAACCGGCAAGACCTATGGCTACTATAACTTGATTTCAATTTTCCACGGCCCAGAGCTCTATATCAATGGAGGAAATTATTATTATTCCCGTCAGGTCAAGATGAATATGCACATCATGCGACTCTTAAAATGGTTTTTAGAAAGAAGCAATCAAGCTTCTTTCTTTTTTATTGGTATAAATCAGCAATTCATTTGCTTGTAACCATCATTGATACATGATATAATTTTGTACAAAATTAAGATGGAGGATTCATATGAAAAAGAAATATTCCGTTCTCCTTTTGTTAGTCATCTTTATTATTTTTTTCATCATTGTTTTTTTCTGAAAAAAATAGCAATACAAAACTTAGATCAAATGAGTTTGTCCAATCTACCACCCCAACCTTATTCTTTCACGGTTATGGTTCCAGCGCCAATGCTGAAAGGCATATGACGGAATCAGCTAAAAAGGCTGGTGTAACAGAAACAATTATTCAAGCGAACGTTGACAGAAAGGGGCAGGTCACTTTAAGAGGCCGTATTCCCAAAGGTGCAATCAATCCAATTATCATGGTTCAATATGAGGACAATAGAAATCCTGACTATTTACAAGATGCTGCATATGCTAAAGCAGTAGTCGAAAAACTTAAGCAAGCTTATGGATTTCAAGAAATGAAGATGGTGGGGCATTCTATGGGAAATATGTCCATTCTTTATTACCTTTTAGAATATGGAAGTGAAGAAAAATCTACCTAAATTGACTAAGCAGGTTAATTTGGCGAATCATGTAGCTGGTCTAGAGAATTGGAACCTTCCATCAAACTTGACCTTAGATCCTCAAACAGGACAGCCTTCTGCAATGAATGAACAATATCAAAAGCTTACTGGATTAAGAGAGGTTTATCCTGACAAACAAATAGACGTTCTGAATATCTATGGTGATATTGGTGGAAATACAGATGGATCAGTCCTAAACATTTCATCAAAAGCGCTAAAATATTTGCTAATCAATCATGCTAAATCCTATAAGGAAGTCAAAATATCTGGGCGAGGAGGCCAGCATAGCAGATTGCACGAGAACTCTGAAGTAGATAAGCTTTTAATAGACTTTTTGTGGAGAAAATAAGAGAATTTTTAGCTTCAAACAGTTTTTCTTGCCAAAGGAATAAGATAAAAGAACAGAGAGTTTTTACACTAATTATGAATCTTTAAGGACTCTTTTTTTATATTTTTCTTTATGCAAACCTTTTCCACTTTGAAAAAAATCTGATATAATGGGGTGGAATAAAAAGAATCAGAGGAGAGGACAATGTCTAAAAAAATCATTGGTATTGACCTTGGTGGTACCTCCATCAAATTTGCAATTTTAACTCAAGAAGGACAAATTCAAGAAAAATGGTCTATAAAAACAAATATTTTAGATGAAGGAAGCCATATCGTTGATGATATGATTGAATCAATTCTTCATCGTTTGGACTTGCTTCAGCTAACTGCAGATCATTTCTTGGGAATCGGAATGGGTTCTCCCGGAGTGGTAGACCGTGAAAAAGGTACTGTTATTGGTGCCTATAACCTAAACTGGAAAAACCTTGCAACCCGTAAAAGAAAAAATTGAAAAAGCTACTGGAATTCCATTCTTTATCGACAATGATGCGAATGTCGCAGCATTGGGGGAACGCTGGATGGGAGCTGGAGAAAATCAGCCTGATGTTGTTTTTATGACCTTAGGAACTGGTGTAGGTGGCGGTATTATCGCTGAAGGTAAACTTCTTCATGGCGTTGCCGGTGCAGCAGGAGAGCTTGGGCATATTACTGTTGATTTTGATCAGCCAATTCCATGTACTTGCGGAAAGAAGGGCTGTTTGAAACCGTTGCGTCTGCGACAGGTATTGTCAATTTAACTCGTCGGTATGCTGATGAGTATGCTGGTGATGCTGAATTAAAGAAACTCATCGATAATGGAGAAGACGTCACAGCTAAAACAGTCTTTGATTTAGCGAAAGAAGAAGATGAGTTAGCCCTTATAGTTTATAGAAACTTCTCTCGTTACCTAGGAATTGCTTGCGCGAATATTGGATCAATCCTTAATCCATCTACGATTGTTATCGGTGGCGGTGTATCAGCTGCTGGACCTTTCTTGTTAGAGGGAATTCAAAAAGGTTTATGACGAAAATACCTTCCCTCAGGTTCGTACATCAACAAAAATTAGCTTTGGCAACTCTAGGAAATGATGCTGGTGTTATCGGTGCAGCATCCTTGGTTCTTCAATAATTTTTAAAATCCATTTTATTCTCCTGCAGACTCTGTGGGAGAGTTTTTTATGGGAATTTTTGTTATACTAAAAGTTGTTTACTGTTGAAGGAGATCTAATGACAAAAGCTGATACGATTTTTAAAAGAAAAATATTAGAAAAAAATTTTTAGAAGAGGGAGTATTCTCTGAAAATGCCCGTCCACGATACAAGGATGGAAATGTGGCTAACTCCAAATACATCACTGGTTCTTTTGCTGAGTACGATTTGAGCAAAGGAGAATTCTGATCACGACTCTGCGCCCTATTGCCATTAAGTCTGCCATCAAGGAAGTACTCTGGATTTATCAAGACCAGTCTAATAGTCTGGAATTGCTCAACGATAAGTACAATGTTCACTATTGGAATGACTGGGAAGTTGGCGATACGGGTACCATTGGTCAGCGTTACGGAGCGGTTGTTAAGAAGCATGATATTATCAATAAAAATTCTCCAACAACTAGCAGCTAATCCATGGAATCGTCGCAACATCATTTCTCTATGGGATTATGAAGCTTTTGAAGAAACAGAAGGCTTGCTCCCCGTGTGCTTTCCAAACCATGTTTGACGTTCGTCGTGTGGATGGAGACATTTATCTGGATGCGACTCTGACTCAGCGGTCAAATGATATGTTGGTTGCTCATCACATCAACGCTATGCAGTATGTGGCTCTGCAGATGATGATTGCCAAGCATTTTTGGCTGGAAGGTAGGCAAGTTCTTTTACTTTATTAATAACTTACACATCTATGACAACCAGTTTGAACAGGCGGAGGAGCTGTTGCGTCGAGAACCCTAGCGACTGTCAGCCTAGACTCGTTTTTAAAATGTGCCAGATGGGACCAATTTCTTTGATATCAAAGCAGAAGATTTTGAGTTATTAGACTATGATCCAGTTAAACCTCAGCTCAAGTTTGATTTAGCAATTTAATTTAAATAATTCCCTGCCGAAGCTTTTTCGGTGGGATTTTTCTTTCGTAGCAGATAATTGCAGGAAAGATATAAAGTGGTATAATGACAATAGATATAACTGTTGCAAACGCTTACCTTTGGAGGTGGTAATATGATAGCTGGTTTTTTTAAAGATGCATAGACCAAAAACAATCTTGGGGTCTTGTATTATCTATCGCTTTGCTTGCAATTCTTGTCTTATTCTTCCAAGTAGCAGAAGTCAAAGCTGATGATCAAGCTCGCTTAAATCACTGGAGAGTAGAGAAGAAAGAGCAATCTTCAGTTGAAGTGCTTGATGGTTCGAAACAGATTGAATCTCGAAACCACAAGAAGACTTTTAAGAGAGAAACGGCAATCTCTTGCTCTTCGCTGCCATGGAAAGGGGCCCCAAAAAAACAAACAAAAATCAAACAAGTGGTGAAGAGACTGCTACAGAGGAAAAAGTTAAAAAGAGAGATGCTTGTGATGTAGATCCTAATACTGATAATTCGGAGACGGAGACCGCTTCTGTTGAACATAAAAGATCAGATTCTACAGTATTATATATTTCTGCATTTGGAGTTTTAGCTCTTTTTGCTAGTTTACATTCTATTCATGAAGACTATAAATCTTAAATCTGAAGTTTAATTCGATAACCATTGAGGCTATCGAATTTTTATCTGTTTTCAGTTGGAAATAAATGAAGAGAAGTGGTAGTCCAATCAAGTCTTTTTTTATATTTTTTTGATAGAATAGAAATATCAATTAAAAAGGATTATGAAATGACTAAAAAGATTGCGGCGATTTGGGCACAAGATCAAAATGGACTGATTGGAAAAAAATCAATCCCTACCTTGGCATTTACCAGCAGAGTTAAAGCATTTTTAAAGAAATTACTTCGGTCATGCTATATTAATGGGAAGAGTGACTTTCGATGGTATGGATCAGCGTGTTTTACCAAACCGGACAAGTCTTATTCTGACTAAGGATCCGAATTATACTGTTGAAAATGAATCTGTCTTAATATTTCACGACTTGCCTTCTGTTTTAAAATGGTATGAGGAACAGGAGAAAAATCTTTATATCATTGGCGGTGGTCAAATTTTTTTCCTTATTTCAGCATCATTTTGATGAAATTATTAAAACTGAAATTCATGCTTGTTTTTGAGGGTGATACTTATTTTCCAAAGGATTTTTGACTTAAGAGCATTTAGAGAAGTGAGTAGCCAGTTTCATCCTAAAGATGACAAGAATGCCTATGATTTTACCGTGAAGATTCTAGAAAGAAAGGGTTCATAAAAAGTGGAAAGAAGTGTTTTTTGGGGTTTTTACGGCCTTTTTTTGTGCGCCATTTGCCTTGTTTGTTCCGTACAAACTTTTTAGAAAAAAAGGCGGTATGGTTTGTCCATTTTATTTTTGCTTAATGCCTTTACAAATTTAGTGAATAGTATTCACGCTTTTTTTATATGACTTTATTTTAATTTGACGAATATATATTAAAAGGGAGACTAGTATTATGCCTACCAATCGTAATGAAGAGATGATGGTATATTGTTCATTTTGTGGGAAGAACCAAGATGAAGTTCAAAAGATTATTGCAGGTAATAACGCTTTTATTTGTAATGAGTGTGTAGAATTAGCACAAGAAATTATCCGTGAAGAATTAGCCGAAGAAGTCTTAGCTGACTTGTCAGAGGTTCCAAAACCTCAAGAATTATTGCATATTCTAAACCATTATGTCATCGGTCAAGAACGTGCTAAAAGAGCGCTGGCTGTAGCGGTATATAATCACTACAAGCGTATTAATTTTTCATGACAGTCGCGAAGAAGATGATGTTGAATTGCAAAAATCAAATATCTTAATGATAGGTCCAACGGGTTCTGGAAAAACTTTTCTTGCTCAGACCTTGGCTAGAAGTTTAAATGTACCGTTTGCGATTGCTGATGCGACAGCTTTAACAGAGGCTGGTTATGTCGGAGAAGATGTAGAAAATATTCTTTTAAAACTTTTGCAGGCGGCTGATTTCAATATCGAACGTGCAGAACGCGGAATCATATACGTAGATGAGATTGATAAGATCGCTAAAAAGAGTGAAAATGTTTCTATCACGCGCGATGTATCAGGTGAAGGAGTACAGCAGGCTCTCTTAAAAATTATTGAGGGTACTGTAGCAAGTGTTCCGCCTCAAGGAGGTCGCAAACATCCGCAGCAAGAGATGATTCAGGTTGATACCAAAAATATTCTTTTTCATCGTTGGTGGTGCCTTTGATGGGATTGAAGAAATTGTAAAACAACGTTTGGGCGAGAAAAATTATTGGTTTTGGTCAAAAATAACAAAGCTATCGATGAAAAACGAGTCCTACATGCAAGCTATTATTGCTGAAGATATTCAAAAATTTGGAATTATCCCTGAATTAATTGGTCGTTTGCCTGTTTTTGCTGCTCTGGAACAACTGACTGTAGACGACTTGGTTCGTATTCTTCGCGAGCCTAAGAATGCTTTTGGTTAAACAATACCAGGCTCTCTTGTCTTACGATGATGTTAAACTAGAGTTTGATGATGATGCTTTTACAGGAAATCGCGAACAAGGCCATTGAGCGCAAAACTGGGGCCCGTGGTCTACGTTCTATCATCGAAGAAACCATGATGGATGTTATGTTTGAAGTTCCAAGTAAAGAAAATGTGAAACTTGTCCGAATCACTAAGGAAGCTGTTGATGGTACTGATAAGCCAATTTTAGAGACTGCTTGAGGTAGAACATGGAAATTAACACACATAATGCAGAAATTTTTGCTGAGTGCGGCTAATAAATCTCACTATCCTCAAGATGATATTCCAGAAATCGCTCTTGCTGGTAGATCTAACGTCGGTAAATCAAGTTTTATTAATACGATGCTTAATCGTAAAAATTTAGCGCGTACATCTGGGAAACCCGGGAAAAACTCAATTGTTAAACTTCTTCAATATTGATGATAAACTTCGGTTTGTTGATGTTCCTGGCTATGGTTATGCTAAGGTTTCAAAAGACTGAACGTGCTAAATGGGGAAGAATGATTGAAGAATACCTGACCAGCAGAGAGAATCTGCGAGCTGTAGTCAGTTTAGTTGATTTACGACACGATCCAAGTGCGGATGATGTTCAAATGTATGAATTTTTTGAAGTACTATGAAATTCCAGTGATTCTTGTAGCAACAAAAAGCGGATAAAAATTCCTCGTGGGAAATGGAACAAACATGAATCGGCTATCAAGAAAAAAACTAAATTTTTGACCCAGCTGATACATTTATTCTCTTTTCATCAGTAGATAAAACTGGTTTAGATGCATCTTGGGATGCTATCTTAGAAAAAGTGAATGAATAACAAAAAAAGCAGAAGAGTACTTCTGTTTTTTTACTAAGAAAAAGTAAAACTGTCATGAAATTGTAATCAATTCGCATTTTATGTCATTATTTATTATGCTACAATTATTGTAGTATTTTTTTAGGAGTTAAGACTATGAAGAAGAAAATGAGTGCACTTTTTAGCAGTGATGACAGTATTTATGTCTGCTATTATGATTAGTGCTTTACTAGCAAACAATACAAAGTCAGTTGATGCTAACGAGGAACAAACAGTTCAATACTATAATCCAACTGAAGTATTTATTTCTCAGATAGCTGAATCAGCTCGTCAATTGGGTCAGGAGAATGATTTATACGCTTCTGTAATGATCGCTCAAGCTATTCTTGAAAGTAATTCAGGTCGCTCAGGCCTGGCCTCAGCGCCTCACTACAACCTTTTTGGTGTAAAAGGACACTACGGTGGCCAGTCTGCTACAATGCTTACTTGGGAAGATGATGGTCAAGGAAATGCATATAATATTGATGCAGAATTCCGTTCTTACCCAAGTTATTATGAATCTTTACAGGATTATGTAGCAATTCTTCGCCAAGGTTATTATGCGAATGCTTGGAAGAGCAATACGACTAGCTATCAAGATGCAACAGCAGCTTTTAACAGGTGTTTATGCGACAGATTCAAGTTATAATGCAAAAATTAAATTATATTATTGAAAAGTATAACTTGACTCAATATGATACTCCCAGTTATCAGCAAGCATACAGTGGCGATCTTGTTTATAATATTTATCGTCAGCAGTATACTAGTCAAGAAATATTGGACGAAGACGTCGCTTGGGCGAATCGTTAAACGAAAAAGTAGGAAAAGAGTTAGGAAAAGATCCTAATTCTTTTTCTCTTAAAATTTAAGAAAAACGATTTCGTAATTCTTCATTTTATGATATAATGGTCGTAATATTTTTTAAGGGGAAATTAGTATGGCAGAATCGTCATTTATCACAAAAAGTTGCATTTGCTTGTCAGAAGAAAGAGGCCTTATTTGATAGTAGTAAAAGCAAAGTATGCTGTTCGTTCTATGTACGCTGGGGCTTTCTTAACATTAAGTACTGCTGCAGGAGCAATTGCTGCAGACGTTATTAACAAGATAGTACCAGGCTCTGGACGCCTCCTGTTTCCGTTCATATTTGCTTGGGATTGGTATATATCCTCATCTTAAACGCTGAGTTAACAACATCAAACATGATGTACTTGACTGCAGGAACTTTTTGAAAAAAATCAAGTTTTTATAAAGCCTTGCTGATTTTACTGTACTGTACTTTCTTTAATCTTGTTGAGCGGCAATTATTGGTTGGATTTTTCAACCAAACAGTAGCTTATGCTGGATTGACACCGGATGGCTTCGTTGGGACAGTTGTTGCAAAACAAGCTTAGCCGAGGTAATAGTGTAGTTTTTATTTGAAGCTATTGCGGCTAACATTTTTTTGTAAATGTTGCTATTTTATCATTCTTATTGATTAAGAGTTCTACAGCAAAAAAATGTGGATCGTCATTTCAGCTATATATATGTTCGTGTTTTTTTGACTAACGAACACTTGGCTGCAAACTTTGCCTCTTTCTCATTGATTGCTTTTTAATAAGATTGCTAGTCAGGTCCAAGGATTTGATGTTTTTCAATGTTTTAAGACATTTCAGCATTACATTTATTGGTAATGTAATTGGTGGTGGTCTGTTGATTGGTCTTCCATATGCTTGGATGAACAAAGACGAAGAAACGTACGTTGATTAGATATAATTAAAAAAAGTTCAGGAAAAACCTGACTTTTTCTTTTTGTGTTATAATAGATAAAATTTATTGGAAATAGAAAGTTTTCAGATAATGAACAAATCTTATTTTTTTACCTAGATATGAAAAACTCATGAACTTCTTGTCCCATATAGCCAGACAAAACGTAGAGTTCGAGTCTTATTGCCGAAAAAAATTACTCAGAGGATCTTGAAAAAAAGTTATCCTGTTGTTTATTTTTCATGATGGACAAAAATGTTCTTTATAGTAAAGAGTCTTTCAGCGGTCATTCCTGGAAGATTATTCCAATTATCAAACGCAATCCTGATTTAGAAAAAAATGATTGTCGTCGCAATTGATAATGATGGAGTCAATCGAATGAATGAATACTCGGCGTGGAAGTATAAAGAAATGAATATTCCAGGTGTTTCTTTCGGTGGTAAAGGCAGTGAGTATGCTGAATTCGTAATGGATGTTGTTAAGCCCTTTATTGATGAAAAATTATCGAACCAAATCTGATTTCAAACATACAGCTATGATTGGGAGCTCTTTAGGTGGTAATATTACTCAGTTTATAGGTGTTGAATATGAAAATCAAATTGGTTGCCTCGGTGTTTTTTCATCCGCTAATTGGCTTCATCAAGAAGATTTTGATCGCTATATCAAGCGTCAATCACTTAAACTGAATCAACGTGTCTTTATTTATGTTGGAACCGACGAGGCAGATGATACGGATAAAACCTTGATGGCTGGTAATATAAAACAAGCATATATTGATTCATCTGTTAAATACTATCGTCAGCTCTTAGTTGCTGGCATAGATATTGACAATCTTGTTTTTAAAAATCCAGGCCGGTGCCGAACATAACGAGATTGCTTGGTCAGAACATTTACTTGATTGCCTTCGTTTTTTTAAGTGAGCAGTGGTAAATACAGTCTAAAGGAAATGATCTCAATGTATCAAAGAAAGGAGTCAATTATGCATGTTGAATTTTTAAGTCATTGGAGTGGAAATCTTAATCGAGAAATGTATGTTAATCGCTATGGGCATTCTGGTCTTCCTGTTCTCGTCTTTGCCTCTTCTGGTGGAAGTCATAATGAATATGCAGACTTTTGGCATGATTGATGCTTGCTCTGGTTTTTATTGAAGCTGGTAAAGTACAATTTTTTTACTTTGAGCAGTGTTGATAGTGAAAGCTGGTTAGCAGATTGGAAGAGCCCGCACGATAGAGCAGAGATGCATCGTGCTTATGAACACTATGTCATCCAAGAAGCCATTCCTTTTATTAAACATAAAACGGGCTGGTTTGATCCTATGATGACGACAGGCTGTTCAATGGGTGGTTATCATGCTATGAATTTCTTTCTTCAACATCCCGATGTTTTTAATAAAGTAATTGCTCTTAGCGGTGTCTATGATGCACGATATTTTTTTAGGTGATTATGGGAACGATGAGGCTGTTTATCAGAACTCTCCAGCTGACTATATTTGGAATCAAAATGATGGCTGGTTTATTGATCGTTATCGACAAGCAGATATCATTGTTTGCACCGGTCATGGAGCTTGGGAGGCGGATGGATTGCCATCTTTTTACACTTTGAAAAGAGCTTTTGATTATAAACAGATTCCTGCTTGGTTTTGCTGAGTGGGGCCATGATGTGGCTCATGACTGGGTCTGGTGGCGTAAGCAAATGCCATATTTCCTTAACGAACTCAACCTTTAATGGAGGTCATTTATGAATTATATCGTTATATCCCCTTATTATCCTCAAAATTTTCAACAATTCACAATTGAATTAGCTAATCAAGGTATTAATGTTTTTGGGAATTGGCCAAGAGCCTTATGACCAGCTAGATCAACCTTTTAAAAGATGCTCTGACAGAATATTTCCGTGTTGAAAATCTCGAAAATCTTGACGAAGTAAAAAGAGCTGTTGCCTTTCTCTTCTATAAGCATGGGCCTATTGATCGGATTGAATCTCATAATGAATATTGGTTGGAGCAGGACGCTCAGCTTCGTGAACAATTTAATGTCTTTGGAGCTAAGCCAAAAAGATTTGAAGAAAAACAAAATTTAAGTCTGAAATGAAAAACTCTTTAAAAAGGCTGGTGTTCCTGTTGTGCCTGGACAGGTTGTCAAGACCATTTCAGGAGTTGACTTAGCTGTTAATAAACTTGGTTTACCTTTGATAGCTAAACCAGATAATGGTGTAGGAGCAGCAGCGACTTTTAAATTAGAGACGAAAGAAGACGTAGAACATTTCAAATCAGAATGGAATCAAGAAACAGTTTATTTCTTTGAAAAGTTTGTTCAGTCAGGTGAGATTTGTACATTTGATGGTTTGGTAGATAAAGATGGTAATATTGTCTTTTCAACTACCTTCGACTATGCCCATACACCTTTAGATTTGATGATCTATAAGATGGATAATTCCTACTACGTCCTCAAGGATATGGATCCCAAGCTCCGTGCTTACGGAGAAGCAATTGTTAAAGTCTTCGGTATGAAAGAGCGTTTTTTTCCATATTGAGTTCTTCCGTGATGGGGATGATTATGTGGCAATTGAGTACAATAACCGTCCTGCGGGTGGTTTTACAATTGATGTTTATAATTTTGCTCATTCAATTGATCTTTACAAAGGATATGCGGCTATTGTAGCAGGAGAGCCTTTCCCAGCTACACACATGGAACCACAGTTCTGTCTAGCTACTTCACGTCGTGCTTCAACTAATTATGCATATGCTGAAGCAGATTTGCTGGAGAAATATAGAGATAACTTCAAGGTAAAAAAAGATATGCCAGCTGCCTTTTGCAGAGCTGCAAGGTGACTATCTTTATATGTTGACCACTCCTAGTCGTGATCAAATGGAGCAAATGATTGAAGATTTCGCCAAAAAGCAGACTAAGCTAGATTATGTCTTTCTATTATTTAACAGTTTAAAATTGCTAAAAACTAATCTAGCATAAAAAGTTTGTGAAATTTTTTTAATTAAACTTCTAGAACCAGTCTATTCAATGGATAGACTGGTTTTTCTTTTAGTGAAATGACAAAAAGCATAAATTTTTGACAGGGTTTTTCATAATCGTTTAAAATATAATAGTAAATTGTAGGTTAGAAAGGCAATAATATGGCGACTTTAGACAAATCTCTCCTATTAGAGATGTTTCGTAAGATGGAAGAAATCCGTCGTATGGACTTAAAAATTGCACAACTAGTAAAAAAAGGGAAAAGTTCCGGGTATGACTCACTTTTCTGTTGGAGAAGAAGCAGCAAACGTTGGAGCTATGCTAGCGTTGAATGAAGACGATCTGATCACATCCAACCATCGGGGACATGGTCAAGCTATCGCAAAAGGAATAGATCTCAATGGAATGATGGCTGAAATCCTCGGGAAATACACTGGAACCCTGTAAAGGGAAAAGGTGGTTCTATGCATATCGCCGACCTGGATGCTGGTAATCTTGGTGCCAATGGTATCGTAGGTGGTGGTATGGGAATCGCAGTCGGTGCAGCCCTCAGTCAGCAAATGAAACATACTGGTAAAATCGTAGTCTGCTTCTTTGGAGACGGTGCGACCAACGAAGGTGTTTTTCCACGAAGCAGTTAATATGGCTTCTATTTGGAAACTGCCCAGTTATTTTTCTACTGCATTAACAACGGTTATGGAATCTCTGCGGATATCAAGAAAATGACTAATGTAGAGCATATCCATCACCGTAGCGCTGCATATGGAATCCCTGGAATGTTTATCGAAGATGGAAACAATGTCATTGATGTCTATGAAGGATTTAAGAAAGCTGTAGACCATGTTCGTGGTGGCAATGGCCCAGTCTTGATCGAAAGTGTAACTTATCGCTGGCTTGGTCACTCATCATCTGACCCCTGGTAAATATCGTACGCGTGAAGAAGTGGAATTGTGGAAACAAAAAGACCCAATCGAAAACCTTCGCAAATACCTCATTGAAAACAATATTGCAAGTGCCGAAGAATTGGAAGAAATCCAAGCACAAGTCAAGGAAGCAGTAGAAGCTTCTGTTAAATCTGCAGAAGAAAGCCCATTCCCACCACTAGAATCAGCATTTGAAGATATTTACGCAGACTAAGGAGAAAGAGATAAAAATGGAAACAAAAACAATGTCCTTCCGTGACACCATTATCCTTGCTATGTCTGAGGAAATGCGTCGCGATGAAAATGTGTTCTTGATGGGAGAAGACGTCGGTGTCTTTCGGAGGAGACTTCGGAACTTCTGTTGGAATGCTCGAAGAATTTGGTCCAGAACGTGTTCGTGACTGTCCGATTTCTGAAGCTGCCATCTCTGGAGCAGCAGCAGGAGCAGCCATGACAGGACTTCGTCCCATCGTCGATATGACCTTTATGGACTTCTCGGTTATTGCCATGGACAATATCGTCAACCAAGCTGCTAAAACACGTTATATGTTTGGTGGTAAAGGTCAGGTTCCAATGACTGTTCGTTGTGCAGCTGGTAATGGAGTTGGTTCTGCAGCCCAGCACTCGCAATCACTAGAGTCTTGGTTTACTCACATTCCTGGACTTAAGGTTGTAGCACCAGGTACACCTGCTGACATGAAAGGACTGCTCAAGTCTTCTATCCGTGATAATAACCCTGTTATCATTCTTGAGTACAAGTCAGAATTTAACCAAAAAGGGGAAGTGCCAGTTGATCCAGACTACACAATCCCACTTGGAGTTGGGTGAAATCAAACGCGAAGGAACGGATGTAACAGTTGTTACTTATGGAAAAATGCTCCGTCGTGTGGTTCAAGCTGCTGAAGAATTAGCAGAAGAAGGAATTTCAGTTGAAATTGTGGACCCACGTACCCTTGTCCCTCTTGATAAGGATATCATCATCAACTCAGTTAAGAAGACTGGTAAGGTGGTGCTTGTCAACGATGCCCACAAAACAAGTGGCTATATCGGAGAGATTTCAGCTATCATTTCAGAGTCAGAAGCATTTGATTATCTAGATGCACCAATCCGCCGTTGCGCCGGAGAAGATGTGCCAATGCCTTACGCACAAAACCTAGAAAATGCAATGATTCCAACAGTTGAAAGCATCAAAGATGCCATCCGTAAAACATATAACAAAGAATAGAATTACATAAATTAAATTATGTAAAATTTTTAAAGATTTTTAACTTTAGTAACTTGAGTTATGTTTTGTATCCCAAGTTGTATGTAAAGTTTGCGACAGGATTTTGACGAATCGATAATATTCGACGAAAAATTTAGTAAGTCTACTAGGTTGACCGCCCTAATAGCGGCAACCGTAGTAACGAGACGCGTTTCGTGTCCAAGTTACTTGTAGAGTTGAACACGGGCTAAAAAGCTCGGAAAAAGATAAATCTCCTTAACTTCATCGAAGCCTGCGTAGATTTCCTATTTTTCGATCGCTTTTTAAACGCCCTTTTGTATCATGTAGTTGAATTAGGACGGAGGTCTGCGAAAAAAAGATAGATTTCCTTGTGTTCATCGAACACATCGTCAATCTCCTATTTTTTCATTGCCCTTTGCGTCCTTAATATATTATATTCGAACACGGGCTAAAAGCTCGGAAAAAAGATAAATCTCCTTGGCTTCATCGAAGCCAGCGTCGATTTCCTATTTTTCAGTCGCTTTTTACGCCCTTAGTATCATAATTAGAATTGGAGAGGTCATGGCTGATGACAAGCTAAGAGCGACTCCTGCGGCTAGAAAGTTAGCGGATGATCTAGGGATCAACCTCTACGACGTTTCTGGCTCAGGTGCAAACGGTCGTGTCCACAAAGAAGACGTGGAAACTTATAAAGACACAAATGTGGTTCGCATTTCGCCACTTGCAAAACGAATTGCCCTCGAACATAACATTGCTTGGCAGGAAATCCAAGGAACGGGTCATCGTGGCAAGATCATGAAGAAGGACGTTTTGGCCTTGCTTCCTGAAAATATCGAAAACGACACCATCAAGTCTCCTGCTCAAATTGAAAAAGTGGAAGAAGTTCCAGACAATATCACTCCTTATGGTGAGATTGAGCGTATTCCAATGACACCAATGCGTAAGGTTATCGCGCAACGTATGGTTGAATCTTACCTAACTGCGCCAACTTTCACACTCAACTATGAAGTTGATATGACTGAAATGCTGGCTCTTCGTAAGAAGGTTCTTGAGCCAATTATGGAAGCAACTGGTAAGAAGACTACTGTAACAGACCTTCTTTTCACTCGCTGTTGTGAAAACATTGATGAAACATCCTTACATCAACGCTTCATTGACAGAAGATGGCAAGACCATTATCACTCACAACTATGTCAACCTTGCTATGGCAGTTGGTATGGATAATGGATTGATGACACCTGTTGTCTATAATGCTGAAAAAGATGAGCTTGTCAGAGTTAGTTGTAGCCTTTAAGGATGTGATTGGTCGTACTTTTGGATGGTAAATTGGCTCCAAGTGAATTGCAAAATTCAACATTTACAATCAGTAACTTGGGTATGTTTGGTGTTCAGTCCTTTGGGCCAATCATCAACCAACCAAACTCAGCAATTCTCGGAGTTAGCTCAACAGTTGAGAAACCTGTCGTTGTTAATGGCGAAATTGTTATCCGGCCAATTATGAGTCTGGGCTTGACCATTGACCACCGTGTTGTCGACGGAATGGCTGGAGCTAAGTTTATGAAGGACTTGAAGGCTTTTGATTGAAGATCCAATTTCGATGTTGGTATAAGATTTTATTTTTCTTTGCTATTCTCAAAAAGCAAAGAAGCGCTCAGCAAGTGAAAAACGAAATTAGAAAAGGAAATAAAGATGGCTTTTAGAAGTAATTATGCCAAAAAGCCGGCGTAGATATGACCGAAGGGCAAATTGTCCAATGGAATAAGAAAGTCGGCGAATTTGTCAAAGAAGGGAAATCCTTCTGAAATCATGACTGACAAGGTCAGCATGGAATTGGAAGCCGAAGAAGATGGATACTTGATTGCCATCCTCAAAGGAGATGGTGAAACTGTCCCTGTAACGGAAGTTATCGGTTACCTTGGGGAAGAAGGTGAAAACATCCCAACAGCCGGAGCGGCAGCACCAGAAGCTAGCCCAGGGCCTGCAGTTAGTGCCTCAAACGACGATGGCAAGAGCGATGATGCCTTTTGATATCGTTGTGATTGGTGGGGGTCCTGCTGGATATGTAGCGGCCATTAAAGCAGCTCAACTCGGTGGTAAGGTTGCCCTTGTTGAGAAATCTGAACTCGGTGGAACCTGCTTGAACCGTGGCTGTATCCCAACCAAGACCTACCTTCACAACGCTGAAATCATTGAAAACCTTGGTCACGCTGCTAACCGGGGTATTATTATCGAAAATCCAAGCTTCTCAGTAGACATGGACAAGGTCCTTGAAACTAAAAACAAGGTCGTAAATACCCTTGTTGGCGGTGTTGCCGGTCTTCTCCGCAGCTACGGCGTAGATGTTCATAAGGGAATTGGTACCATTACTAAAGATAAGAATGTTTTTAGTAAATGGTTCAGAATTGCTTGAAACCAAGAAAAATCATCCTTGCTGGTGGTTCAAAAGTCAGCAAGATCAATGTTCCAGGTATGGAGTCATCTCTTGTGATGACCAGCGATGATATTTTAGAAATGAACGAAGTGCCTGAAAATCTGGTAATTATCGGTGGTGGTGTTGTCGGTATTGAGCTTGGACAAGCCTTCATGACATTTGGCTCAAAAGTCACTGTCATTGAAATGATGGACCGCATAGTACCAGCCATGGATGCGGAAGTTTCTAAAAACCTTCGTCTCATCTTTGGAAACGCAAGGGCATGACTATCCTTACTGAAACCAAGTTGGAAGAAATTATCGAGGAAAACGGCAAACTCCGTATCAAGGTTGAAGGAAAAGAAGATATTCTCGCAGATAAGGCTTTGCTTTCTATCGGACGTGTGCCAGACTTAGAAGGTATCGGTGAGGTCGAGTTCGAATTGGATCGTGGTCGTATCAAGGTCAATGAGTACATGGAAACTTCTGTTTCAGGTATTTACGCACCAGGAGATATCAATGGTACTAAGATGTTAGCTCACGCTGCCTTCCGTATGGGAGAAGTCGCTGCTGAAAATGCTCTGAAGGGTAACCATCATGTTGCTAAACTCAACCTGACACCTGCAGCTATCTACACCCTTCCTGAAGTAGCAGCAGTTGGTTTGACAGAAGAGCAAGCTCGTGAGAAATACGATGTAGCAATTGGTAAGTTTAACTTCGCTGCTAATGGTCGTGCTATCGCTTCAGATGCAGCTCAAGGCTTCGTTAAAGTCATTGCTGACAAGAAGTACGGAGAAGTGCTCGGTGTTCATATCATAGGTCCTGCAGCTGCAGAGTTGATCAATGAAGCATCAACCATCATCGAAATGGAAATCACTGTTGAAGAAATGCTTAAGACTATCCACGGTCACCCAACCTTCTCAGAAGTCATGTACGAAGCGTTTGCTGACGTACTGGGATTGGCAGTTCACTCACCTAAGAAAAAATAATTTAAAAGATAGATTAGACTGGGCATATATCATTGTTCCAGTCTCTATCGTATAAAGAGGAAGATTATGAAATACATTGTTAACTACTCAAATGATACAGCTTTTAATATTGCTCTGGAAGAATATGCTTTCAAACACCTCTTAGATGAGGATGAAATTTTCCTGCTCTGGATTAACAAACCTTCTATCATTGTTGGGCGTCACCAAAACACTATCGAAGAAATAAACCGCGACTACGTTCGTGAGCATGGCATTGAAGTTGTGCGTCGTATTAGTGGCGGCGGAGCTGTTTATCATGATCTAAACAACCTCAACTACACCATTATCTCTAAGGAAAGCGAAGATAGAGCTTTTGATTTCAAGAGCTTTTCTACACCAGTTATCAATACCTTAGCAGAACTTGGAGTAAAGGCTGAATTCACTGGCCGTAACGACCTAGAAATTGATGGCAAGAAGTTCTGTGGCAATGCGCAAGCCTATATTAACGGCCGTATCATGCACCATGGTTGCCTGCTCTTTGATGTTGATTTGTCTGTCTTGGCCAATGCGCTTAAGGTTTCTAAAGACAAGTTTGAATCAAAAAGGAGTTAAATCCGTCCGTGCACGCGTGACAAATATTGTCAATGAATTGCCAGAAAAAGATTACTGTCGAAGAATTCCGCGACCTGCTTCTGGACTATATGAAGAAAGAATATCCAGAAATGACAGAGTATGTCTTCTCTGACAAAGAACTGGAAGAAATCAAGCAAATCAGAGATAGCAAGTTTGGAACTTGGGACTGGAACTACGGTAAATCACCTGAATACAACGTGCGCCGTGGCACTAAGTTTACCAGTGGTAAGGTAGAAATCTTTGCTAATGTTGTCGAATCCAAGATTCAGGATATTAAAATCTATGGAGATTTCTTTGGTATTGAGGATGTAGCAGCAGTAGAAGATGTGCTACGCGGTGTTAAATACGAACGCGAAGATGTCCTTGAAGCTCTTGAAAGGATTGATATCAGCCGCTACTTTGCTGGAATCAGCAGAGAAGAAATTGCTGAAGCTGTTGTGGGATAAAAAAACATAGAGGCTGGGACAAAAGTCCTAGCCTCTCAATTGTCTTTTGGATTGTCGAGCAAGACGTAGTGGTTGAGTGGACTCTATTACGCTGATTGCATCAGCTTTTACAGCCCCTACTCAACTGTGCGGAGGTGGGATGACAAAAATCGAATTCTAACGAATTACCGATTTCTGTCCCACTCTCTTTTTGAACTCATTTTTACCTATAAATAGTTTCTAATATCTTGCTTTTATTGTATTATATAGATGGATAAAGTCATTTGAAAAACTTGAAGTATCTCTCTTTAGAAAGTGTGATCTTATGAAACGAGTCTTTATTATCTTTTCTAATCTTTTTGTCACCAGCTTTCTGCTTTGGATTGCCTTTATTTCACCAAATACGGTCATCTACCGAAGCCTCCCTGTGGTAGGAGTTCTTAAACAAGAAAGAAATATCACCAATGAGGAGCTTTCGGCCAACTTAGATCAGTTAGCAAGGGAAAGCAATAGTGTAATCGCTCGCCAGATTCAAAAAACGGATTCTAAAGGGCAAGTTAAGTTTTCGTATGATATCTACGGAGAAGGAGCACTTCCTAATGGCATCAAAAAAGAAGAGAAAGAATTCGCTGCAAAGGAAAGTTTGCTTACGAATTACTATATACTATCTGGGAATTTAACCCTTGAAAAAAATTGGATCAAAAACTCCACGATCTTGGTTTTTTTCAAAAAGTTTCATGAATAAGCCTAATCTCTTGCAGAATTTTTATGGCATTTTTTTGGTTCCGGTTCCCAATCCTTAGCCTTTGGTTATTTTTATTCTTAGCTTTAGTGCATTGGCCATTATTCAAAAAAACACTTGAATTGAGGAGTGCAGGGATTCGTTACATTGCAGGGATGAGACGGTACCAACTCTTTGGACGTTCTCTCATGGAAGACAGCAGAGAGCTGCTTTTAGGATGTATTGGAGCCAGTGCCTTAGGATCCATTTTAATTTATTGTTTACAATTAACCCCCTTTGCCTATTCCTTCATCATTTCGAGTAGTATCATTTACAATATGCTCTTACTCATCGTATCAGCTCTCCTGTCCTTTATCTTTGCTTTCAGCATCCAGACGGTGCACTTGGTTAGCCTTTTTAAAAGGGAAAATTCCAGTAAAAAAAGGATTTTAGTTTTTCTCTTTACCTGTCAATTTCTCGCTGTTGCTCTCATTGGCCTTGCTATCCATCGAGTCAGTATCTATGGTTCTGTCTGGCAGACTTACCAAGAGGGAAAGTGGCTTGGTCTAAAGAGACGAATTGGGTTCAAATTGGTGTAAATCGGAGGATTTTTTTCACAGAGTACAAAACAAAGAGACGCAAATTGAGAACAGAACCAAATGGTCTAAGCTCATCGAGTCTGGCATCGAAAAAAAGGTGGTCTCTTGGTCTATCATCAGCTCGCATCTTTTTGATTCAAAAAGGCTTCATGAATGATCCTAGAACAGGGAGAGAACTTTCGATCACAGATTACGATCCTCTTGCCAATACCCCTGTATGTCACTCCAAATTATCTTGATATCCAAAGGATCTCAGTTTCCCTGAGGAAAAAAAGAGCGCTTGAATCACTTGCAAGCTGGAGAATTTGGACTCTTGCTCCCTGAAAAATTGAAGGGTCAAGAAGAGGAGTTGAGAAAACGCTATGAAGATTATCTGACTCCTAGAGATGATCAAGGAAAGAGCCAGTTGCCTATGAAAGCACGGGTGACCTATCTTCCTAACAACCAAAAACGCTTTATCTATAATAATACACCGATGAACTATCAGCAATTTCTGACAGACCCGATTTTAGTTGTTGTTCGACCTGGAAGCTTTGGTGGCTACGACAATCCTTATTTCTCTCACCTCAATTCTTATCTGTATTTTGATGGACTCGAAAAAAGCAAGAAGCTAGTAGCTGAGAATGGGCTTGAAAAAAACGTTAGTCAATATGACTATGCAGCAGCTGTCTATCAGCAGATGATGCAATCCATTCAATTAGAGAACCTCATGGCCATTGCTGGCGGTGTCTTCGGAATGGCGACCTCCATTCTACTCTTTAACACCATGAATTTCCTCTATTTTGAAGAGTTTAGAAGACCGATCTTTCTGAAGAAGATTGCGGGTATGGACTTTTTGAAAATTCACAAAAGTATGCTTATATCAGAGATTGTCATGCTGCTTTTAGGTAGTGTCCTGATTTTCTTTCTCACACAGGAATGGTGGATCGCTCTCGTCACGCTCTTATTGTTTGCGGCTAATGCATGGCTGATTCTCCTTTACCGCTCGCATAAAGAAGAGCATTTCTTGCCCATTATTCTGAAAGGAGCATAATATGATTAAAATAGAACATCTGGCAAAATCATTTGGAGAACGGACCGTCTTTCAGGATATAAATCTGCAATTTGTAGCAGGAAAGGTCTATGCGCTAATCGGAAATAGTGGTTGTGGCAAAACAACCTTACTCAATATTCTGGCTAAGCTGGAACCTTATGAAAAAGGGAAGCATCAGCTATCAAGGGCAAGAACTTAAGCAAATCAAATCTCATCACTTTTTTTAAAAATGAATTAGGCTATCTCTTTCAAAACTTTGGTCTTCTTTGAAAAACGAGACCATAGCTGCAAATTTAGAACTTGGATTGATTGGTCAAAAATGGACTAAACAAGAGAAGAAGAAGCGAGAAGAAGAAGTCTTAGAAAAGGTGGGATTGAATTATCTCACACTCGATCAAAAAAATCTATGAATTATCAGGCGGAGAAGCACAGCGTGTCGCCTTGGCCAAAAGTCATCCTCAAGGATCCTCCTTTGATTTTTTTGCAGATGAACTGACTGCAGCACTCGATCCAGAAACTTCACAAGAAATTATGAACTTGCTTTTATCATTGAAAAGGCCAGACCGCTTGATAATTCTTGCAACTCATAATCCAGTGATTTGGGAAAAGGCCGATGAAGTGATTCGGTTAAATACTATATAGTAAAAAAATACTCTATGATTAAAAATCGTAGAGTATTTTTCTGTATATGTCATAATTTTTAATTATGTAAATCAAAAGCTTATCTAGAGCATTCTTTTTGTTCATCATTGACGATATGGGTATAGAGGTCAGTGACTTGTGTACTAGCATGTCCTAGTTGGTGGCTGACTAAAACTTGCGATTTAGTTGCATCATAGAGCCTAGTTGCTAGCGTGTGGCGGAGTTTGTGAGGAGTCACTCGCACCTTGAAGTCCTCGGAATACTTGGCCACCATTTTTTCGACACTAGAAGCATCGATTCGATTAGGATTGCCACGGTATTCAGTCAAAAAGAAGGCTGTATCCGTCTTTTTCTGCCTTGTATCGCTTGCTCCGAATACTCAGATAGTCTTCTAAATAGGGCTTAGCAAAAGCAGCAACATTTACAGAGTCCCTTTTCCCGCCTTTTTCTAGTTACTTCAATGACCATCATCTTTAGATTGATGTCTTTCAGATCTAGATTAACCGCTTCAGACAGACGAACACCAGAGGCTAACAACAAGGCAATGATGGCTAAATCTCGTTCCTTGTTCTTGTTAAAAAGAGGACAGCGCGCGATTAGAGAGCTTCTTAGGGTACTCCGTATCAATATACTGGAGGAATTCTTCCGTCTCATCCCCTAAAAAGAGCTTCTGCTTAATATTCTCTGCACGAGCAGCCAGAGTTTCCTTTTTCTTCTTAGTAGCCACCTTTTTCATCACATTTCGATAGAAGTAGGGCTCACCCTGCTCGTTTTCAACTTCCTCAGTCAAATATTTGTAAAGGCTAGACAAAGCTGACAGAGTCCGGTTGATGGTTGTCTGGGAAACACCGTTTTGGGTCGTGTTGGCATTGAGAAGCGGACGCTCTCGCAGATAAAGAATAAAGGCCTCCATGTCTTTCTTGCTCATGTTTTCCAAGACTGAGAGAGGAATCTCAGCAATATGCGAAGCATCCGTTATACCAGATTCTAGCACCCAATTAAAAAAAGCGATCATATTCTTTGAGATATTCGTATAAGGTTGTAAAACTATAAGGCACCGCTAGCTTAGACTGGTAATATTCCAGAATGTACCGAGGGCATAGTGGCCTTAAGTCTATCAATTCTTTCTAATAACAGTTCACGTCTCATCATACTTCTCCGTTTTTTCTATAAAAGTAGTATATCATATCTAGATATATTTTTCAAGAAAATTATAGTTTTTTTCGGAAAGATGTAAGAGGGCATATATAGTCCAACTTTATTACAAAAACAGATAATAAAAACAAGACAGAATTGAGAAACTACATTCTGTCTTGTTTTAGCAAAACTTATTCTTCTAATTCGATTTTTTTGAAAATAATCCAGTTGCCATTTTTTTGTGTTGCCTGAGCTGTTTTTGTTTAATTTTGTACACGTGGTGGATAAAAATCGCATTGCCATCTTTCCTTTACAATCCTTTTTTTGAGAGAATTTTTTTACTGATAGCCACCTCTTTGGGAATCATAAATAAACCGTAATGATGATCGTCAGTGATGACAATAACCAGTTCATCCCCCAAGTCTTCATCTGTATAAGGGATATTCTTGTTGTTTTGGTCTTTTTTTCCAAAAGACTGTAAAGTAGCCTTCTTTTTTGGTGTTTTTCTTTGCCAAACGGCATCTTTTTATATGCTTGATCATCCTTTGGTATAATCAATATGCTTTCATAGTCTTCATTCCATTTTTCATTTATCAGATCAAAGTCACCATAATATCTATGAAGAATGTCTGTTGTTTTTCATTGTTTCGTGTCTTTCTAGTTATTTTACAGAAATAAAAATTATGTAATACATTTTATTATCAGTTTTAGTTTAACATTATCCCAATAAAAACTCTCTAATCAAATCAACTACTTGTTCATTTTGCGGCAAGGAAGAATGATGGGCATCCTTGCCTATGATGACCACCTCTTTGTGTGAAGCAATCTTTCCTTTGTAAATCAAGCTCCCAGCCTCTACACTGCTTTTTATGGACAATTCCGTCACCATCTCGGAAAAAGATTCCCAAAATCGACAAATGCTGAAGAGTCTTAGGTAGTTTTCCTTGGTTGGCTACAAAGTCATCTAGCATTTGGACTCGATGATTAAGATTTTTCTTGTTCAGATTATAAGGACTGCCAATAGTCAGGAGCTTTTCCACCTCCAACTCAGAATGGTTTGCTAGGTATTGCTGCAGGAATACTGTATAAATTAGACCTCCGTTAGAATGCCCAAGCGCTTTAAACCTGTTAAAAGAATACTTCTCTCGCAAAACGGTCAAGGCAGCATCAAACATGGCTGCCTGCTGCTTGATGTTTTTCATAACCATCGCGATTATTTTTGAAAGCCAACCACAAAAAAATAGGATTTCTATCTTTGCGCTTCAAATGCCCTCGATAAGTCATGTGTCCGTTATTCCAGACTTTAATACGGACCAGACTATGATGCGGATGCTGATTACGGTTGAGCTTTTTAACCATTCGATTAAAGCGATTTTTCCGTTGCAGAGCTACCTGGAATCATGATAATAGGACGTATTTCGACCTTGCTGGCAGGTAGATGAGAGATAGGGTGGGAAGGGAGCTTATTCAATAATTTTTGAAAGGTTTTAGCAAGTCGATGAATCAATTGAGTCAAAAAAGGCTTCATGTTGGTCTCCGTATCTGAATCTGATAGTTTTTCAAAAACAAGCCACATAAAACTTAGTTATGCGACTTGTTTTTGTTATTACTTCCGCTTTTTCTTGTTTTTCTTCATTTGCTTGGCCATTTTGTTCATGCTACGGCGCATTAGAAACTCTCCAGCCTTACCCTTGAGGCCACCACCAAACATTTGGCTCATATCCGGCATACCAGCTCCTCCCAAAGCTGACATATCCGGCATACCGCCTTGGCCCATCATGCCTTCCAGGGCTGACATATCTGGCATTGCACCTCCTCCAGGCATGTTTTTTTAGGCATATTGTTTGGATTGAGTCCCATTTGCTTCATCATCTTGCTCATGTCACCAGAGAGAACACCTTGCATCAATTGTTTAGACTGATTGAAATCTTTGATAAATTTATTGACGTCTACAAAGCTGTTTCCTGAGCCATTAGCAATTCGGCGACGTCGACTTAGGTGTCAATAAATCAGGATTCTCCCGTTCTTCAGGTGTCATTGAAGAAACGATGGCACGTTTGCGGGCAATTTCTCTCATCAACCTTAAAGTTTTTTTAAGAGCCGGATTACTAGCCATACCGGTAGCATTTTTGATCAAATCTTCCATAGGACCCATGCCTTGTACCTGATCCAATTGATCAATGAAGTCATTGAAATCAAAGGTATTTTTCTCGCATCTTTTCAGCCATTTTTAAGCGATTTTTTCTCATCGTATTCTTGAGAGGCTTTTTCGATCAGAGTCAACATGTCCCCCATACCCAAAAATCCGACTAGACATACGGTCTGGGTGGAAGGTTTCGATATCGGTGATTTTTTTCGCCGGTACCAGTAAATTTAATAGGTTTACCAGTAATCTGACGGACAGATAGAGCTGCACCACCACGGGTATCGCCATCAATCTTAGTCAGGATAACCCCGGTCACTTCCAGTTGACTGTTAAATTCGCGAGCAACATTAGCCGCTTCCTGACCAATCATGGCATCGACAACTAAGAGGATTTCATTGGGATTAGCCAGCGCTTTGACATCTGACAGCTCCTGCATGAGCTTTTTCGTCAATCTGAAGACGACCAGCCGTATCAATCAGGACATAGTCGTTGTGGTTGGCTTTGGCTTGCTCCAAACCTTGACGGACAATCTCAACAGCCGGAACTTCCGTACCTAAGGCAAAGACTGGTACATCAATTTGCTGTCCCAGTGTTTTTCAGCTGATCAATAGCCGCTGGCCGGTAAATATCTGCCGCAATCATGAGCGGGCGAGCCTTTTCTTCTTTCTTGAGCTTATTAGCAAGCTTTCCAGCAAAGGTGGTCTTACCAGCCCTTGTAAACCGACCATCATGATAATAGTCGGAATCTTTGGTGATTTGATAATTTCAGCAGTATCAGAGCCCGGGATAGTTGTCAGCTCTTCGTCAACAATCTTGATAATCTGTTGAGCTGGGTTGAGGGTATCGATAACCTCGTGACCGACCGCACGCTCACGGACTTTTCTTGATAAAGTCTTTGACAACTGGCAGAGCAACGTCGGCTTCTAAAAAGGGCTAGACGAATCTCTTTGGTTGCTTCCTGTACATCACTCTCTGAGATTTTTTTCCTTTTCTGCGCAGATTTTTAAAAGACGTTTTGCAGACGTTCTGTTAAACTTTCAAAATGCCATTTTTTTTATTTCTCCTAGTTTCTATTTCAATCAATTTAGTGGAAATCGTCCATGACGACTTAAACATTGGTATTCTTTTTGTAGAGAGTTCTTTCATAATCTCATTTGGATATCCCCAGCAACTGAATCCTAATTTCATCGCTTTAGAAAGATCGTCGGGGAGATGATTTGCACTCTGGCAGGGAAAGGTTCTTCCGACTCCAATAACCAGCAAGACATTCCCTTGTAGATAACTTGTCTAGCCATGATTAGTCTCTGTTATCAATGCTGGATAGAGTCGCAATTTGTTCTTGCAAGAAACTATCTTCAGGATATTTGTCAGCGATTTCTTCCAGAATTTGGCTCCTAACAATGTAGTCAGAATACATATGCAACTTCATTTCATAGTCTTCTAAAATCTTCTCTGTTCGTTTGATATTATCATAGACTGCTTGACGGCTGACACCAAATTCTTCTGCTATTTCAGCAAGACTATAATCATCAGCATAATAAAGCTCGATGTAATTCATCTGTTTATCTGTCAATAGAGCAGCATAAAAATTCAAACAGAGCATTCATACGATTGGTTTTTCGATTTCCATAAGAAATATTATACCAAAAAAAGGCTAATAAACTCTAGTTACTCACAGAGTAAATGACTTTTCTTTATGAAATATTTTAAGGTAATTCAAATTAATCCTTTTTTTATGTTAAAAAAAAACACCCTTGTATTCTCAAGGGTGTGACATAATCAAAATTATGTAAATTAGTTGTTTTCTAGATAAAAATTCAAAACGTTCGCCGACATATTGACTTTTTACATACTCAAAGGCTGTTCCGTCTTCGAAATAGGATACCTGAGTCAAAGCCAAAAATGGCATGACCTCTCGGAATTCCAAGATAATGGGCGATCTTTTCCTTAGCTAAGCGGGCGTATATCGTTTGTTGGGATTTGCCAATCTTATAACCATGTTCTTGAAGAGTTTGGAAGAAATGACTGGTAATTTCTTCTTTGTTGAAAATTTTTAATAAACTTTTTCTGGTATTGAAGCTACTTCGTATACCACTGGTAGCTTATCAGCGTAGCGAACCCGCTCCATTCGAATAATATTTTTCAGTCTTGTTTATTCCTAGCTTTTTCGACTTCTTGTTTGCTTGGTAGAGTTCGTCGATAGGAGATCAACTGACTGGAAGGTGTCTTACCCTGAGACTTCATAATCTCAGTAAAAGCTGGTAGTGCCTCTCATTTTTTTCCCTGGACGCGCGTGCTGGCAACAAATGTTCCGCTCCCAACCCTGTCGTTCCAGTACTCCTTCTTCTACAAGGAGTGTGATAGCTTGGCGAAGAGTCATTCGACTAACTTGAAAAGTCTCAGCTAAGTCTCGCTCACTGGGTAATCTCTGTCCAATTTGCCAGACTTCTTCATCAATTTCTTTTTTGATTTGATCATGAATTTGTAAATAAGCAGGGAGCATAGTGATCTCCTTTTGGATTTCCTTTTTAAAAAAATATTGTATTATCAATCGAAATAAAAGTCAACATTTACTTAATGGCATTGGAAAAAAAGCCTCTCTTTTATGATAGAATAAGGAAAAATAAATTTCTTTTAGGGAAGGAAAAAGATGACTAAATCTGAATTGCAAGATGTCGAAAAAAATTATCGTATTGGACTACGGCAGCCAATACAACCAGCTCATCTCTCGTCGGATTCGTGAAATTGGGGTATTTTCTGAATTAAAGAGTAATAAAATTTCCGCTGCAGAGGTAAAAGAGCTCAATCCTGTCGGAATTATTCTTTCTGGTGGACCAAACTCTGTTTATGAAGACGGTTCCTTTGATATTGATCCTGAAATTTTTGAGTTAGGCATTCCAATTTTAGGGATTTGCTATGGTATGCAACTTCTGACTCATAAATTGGGAGGTAAGGTAGTGCCGGCTGGTGATGCTGGAAACCGTGAATACGGTCAGTCTAAATTGATTCGCACTGCTTCTCCTCTTTTTGAGAGTACACCTGAAGAACAATTGGTTCTTATGAGCCATGGAGATGCGGTAACTGAAATCCCTGCTGACTTTGTCCGCACTGGTACTTCTGCTGATTGTCCTTTTGCAGCAATTGAGCATCCTGCTAAGAAGATTTATGGGATTCAATTCCACCCTGAAGTTCGCCATTCTGAGTTTGGTTATGATATTCTTCGCAACTTTGCTCTAAATATCTGTGGAGCCAAAGGCGACTGGTCAATGGACAATTTCATTGATATGCAGATCAAACAAATCCGTGAGACTGTTGGTGACAAGCGTGTTCTTCTTGGTCTATCAGGTGGGGTTGATTCTTCTGTGGTCGGTGTTCTTTTGCAAAAAGCTATTGGGGACCAATTAATCTGTATCTTTGTTGATCACGGCCTTTTGCGTAAGGGTGAAGCTGATCAAGTTATGGAAATGTTGGGCGGAAAAATTCGGACTAAATATCGTTAAAGCAGACGCAGCTAAACGTTTCCTTGATAAACTCGCAGGTATTTCTGATCCAGAACAAAAACGCAAAATCATTGGAAATGAATTTGTCTATGTCTTTGACGACGAAGCCAGCAAACTGAAAGATGTAAAATTCTTGGCACAAGGAACTCTGTATACCGATGTGATTGAGTCTGGTACTGACACTGCTCAGACTATCAAGTCTCACCATAACGTGGGTGGTTTGCCCGAAGATATGCAGTTTGAGCTGATTGAACCGCTGAACACACTTTATAAAGACGAGGTTCGTGCCTTAGGTACAGAGCTTGGTATGCCTGATGAAATCGTCTGGCGCCAACCGTTCCCGAGCCCGTGTCTTGCTATTCGTGTTATGGGAGAAATCACTGAAGAGAAATTAGAAACTGTTCGTGAGTCTGATGCTATTCTTCGTGAAGAAATTGCTAAGGCAGGGCTTGACCGCGATATCTGGCAGTACTTCACCGTCAATACTGGTGTTCGTTCTGTTGGGGTCATGGGAGACGGACGGACATACGACTACACCATTGCTATTCGTGCTATCACTTCTATCGATGGCATGACAGCTGACTTTCTGCCAAGATTCCTTGGGAAGTTTTTACAAAAATTTCTGTACGTATTGTAAACGAAGTAGACCACGTCAACCGCATCGTCTATGATATCACAAGCAAAACCACCTGCAACCGTTGAGTGGGAATAAAATTAGACTAAAAAGCGTAGGAAGTTTTCTTCCTACGCTTTTTAGTCTAATTTTTTTGCTTTTCTACTCTAACCCACTCAGGTATTCATAGCGCTCGTATTTTTTTCCAGCAGTTTTTCGTTCTGCTCATCCAGTTCCTGCTGGAGTTGAGACAGGCGAGCAAAAGTCAGAGCCATTCTCCTGCATGGCCACTTCAATCTCAGCACTCGCCCCTCCAGCGTCTCGATATCTGCCTCGATAGTCTCCCACTCCTGCTTTTCAAAGTAGGTCATGCGCTTTTTCACCTCACGCACTTTGGTCGATTTTTTTCCTTTTCAGTCTTTTTGGAAAAATAGCAGAGCTTTCTGCCAAAAAGGCTTTTTTTCGTCTAAGTAATCCGTGTAATTGCCAAAAAAACTCTTTGATACCCCCAGCTTCAAAAGCCAAAAATTTTGCTGGCTACCTTGTCTAGAAAAATATCGGTCATGGCTGACCGTAATAACTGGCCCGGAAAAAGCCTTGCAGAAAGTTTTCTAACACCGTCAGAGTTGCAATATCCAAATCATTAGTTGGCTCGTCTAGAAGCAAGACATTGGGCTTTTCCAAGAGAAGCTTGAGCAGATAAAGGCGTTTTTTCTCTCCACCAGATAGCTTGTTGATCAAAGTTCCATGAGTAGAACGAGGAAAAAGAAACTGCTCCAAGAGTTCTGCAATGGAAGTCGTTCCACTGCTTATCTTGACCTCCTCGGCCACTTCTTGCAGATAATTAATGACCCGCTTAGACTCATCTAAGCCCTCAACCCTCTGAGAGAAATAGGCCACTCGGACTGTATCTCCGATAATGAGCTGACCAGCCTGAGGCTGAAGTTTTCCAGCAATCAGATTGAGCAAGGTTGACTTGCTGACACCGTTATCTCCCTACAATCCCAATGCGGTCCTTGTTCTGAATCAAAAGACTGAACTGAGAGAGAATAGGCTTCTGATCATAAGCAAAGTCTACATTTTGAAACTCGATAACTTTCTTACCAATACGGCTGGTTTCAAAGTTCATTTCCAGGTTGCTATCAGTCGTCTGACCGGTCAAATCTTTCTTGAGGTCATGGAAACGATTGATACGAGCCTGTTGCTTGGTTGCCCGAGCCTGAGGCTGCCGCCGCATCCAAGAAAGCTCCTGCTTGTATAGTTGCTGCTTTTTGTGAAGTAAGGCCGCATCCCGTTCATCCTGCTCTGCCTTGAGACGAACATAGTCTTGATAATTTCCTTGGTATTCAATCAAGCGACCGCCATCTAACTCAAAAATTCGTGTCGAAATATTATCCAAGAAATAGCGGTCGTGGGTGATGAAAAGGACGGTTTTTCTTTTGAATTTTTCAAGAAGTGCGTCAGCCATTCAATGGTATCAATGTCTAGGTGGTTAGTCGGCTCATCCAGTAAGAGCAAATCTGCATCGCCTAAGAGAACCTGGGCCAGCTGCACTCGTCGACGAAGGCCTCCTGATAACTGACCAACCTTGAGAGACAGATTTGTTAGACCAAGCTTGGACAGGACTGTCTTAACCTGGCTTTCGATTTCCCAAGCATGTAGTGAGTCCATCTCTGCCATAACCGCTTCTAGCCTAGACTGCTGACTTTCATCATAGGTCGTCAAAAGCAGCTCATACTCTCGAATCAACTGCATTTCCGTAAATCACTGGACAAAACAGTATCAAGCACCGTCTGCTCCTCATCAAAATCAGGCTCCTGAGTCAGGTAAGCAATCTTATAGCCCGTCTTAGCAGAAAAAGGGCTGACATCGCCGTCAAAACCTGACTTGCCTGACAAGACATCTAGTAGCGTTGTCTTTCCTGTTCCATTGACACCAATCAGACCAATCCGGTCTAGGGTCGTGAATGATAAAGGAAATATCCCGAAAAACAGTCTTATCTCCTACTGATTTGGTTAGCTTGTCAACGATAAAATCGCTCATTTTTTTCTCCTTGATATAGGCATAAATGGCCTCTAAGTCATTAGGTAAGTGGCCGTCTACAATAGCGTATTCCAACTCTTTTAAAATTTGACCAAGTTTTGGTCCCTGGCTCAAAGCCGAACTCCCGCATCAGCATGCCACCATTGACTACCATTTCCTGCTTGCTGTGAATAGTCAGACTGGCATCAAGATTATGAATCGCAGAGAAGTCCACTGTCAAACCTTGCGCCTGACGAAGTTCTTCTGCTTGTAGCAATAAGTCTATATCGTAATCATAGCAGTCACGCTTGGTCAAGTCCCGTTCTGAGCGAATCGTCACAATTTCAACAATATCTGCTACTCTTTTGGCAAATTCACGAGAGGTTTTTCCAAATTCTCAAAAAAATCGTTGAACATCCTGTGTTTTTCAATGCTAACAAAAAGAGCTGCCCAAGCCTGTTCAGATGCTGAAAAGCAAAAAGTCTGAATCCAATTCAAAGAGCTGCTCTAATTTAGCTCCGCTTCCTTCAAATCTGGCAAAATTCAATGGCACCGCTTGTCAAGAGTGACTCTAAGCCCTTGCGCCAAAACGGAGCCAGTAAGAGTTTGTCAAACTCAATAAAAATGCGTTCAACTGAAATCTTTTCCAGCAGGGGAGAACAGTCCGTCATAGCTGATAAAGTATCTTGCTCCAAGTCAAAATTCAAGGTGCCTTGAAAGCGAAAGCCCCGCATGATGCGCAGAGCATCTTCATTAAAGCGCTCAGCAGGCGTCCCAACAGCCCGCAAAATCCGATTTTTCCAAGTCATCCAAGCCTTGGAAAAAGATCAATAACTTGACCGTTTTCGTCCAAAGCAAGGGCGTTGATGGTGAAATCGCGTCGCTTGAGATCTTCTTCCAAAGAACGCACAAAAGAAACCTTGCTAGGCCTGCGGTAGTCCACATAGACATCCTCGGTCCGGAAAGTCGTCACTTCGTATTCACGGTTATTTTCCAGAACCAAGACGGTTCCATGCTCAATCCCCACATCAACTGTCCGACCAAAGATACGCTTGGTTTCCTCGGGATAGCTGGAGCTGGCAATATCCACATCGTGAATAGGTCTCTGCAAAAGAGCATCGCGAACAGAGCCTCCAACAAAATAAGCTTCAAAACCAGCAGCTTTTATCTTCTCTAATACTGGCAAAGCCTCCTGAAATTCAGAAGGCAGAGTTTCTAATCTCATAGTAAATGTTCCAATCCATAGACTAATTCTGAGCGTTTGACAACTTCTTTAATGGCCAGATTAACTCCTGTCATAAAGGAAGCACGGTCATAGGAATCATGCCGCAGGGTTAATCCCTCTCCTTGGCTGCCAAATATTACTTCTTGGTGGGCAACCAAACCAGGCAAGCGAACTGAATGAATACGCATGCCATCGAAATCAGCTCCGCGGGCGCCAGCTATAGACTCTTCCTCATCAGCAGCTCCCCTGCCGTTTGCTTGGTCTAACCTGACTAATGAGCTCAGCCGTCTTAATAGCTGTCCCACTCGGTGCATCCTTTTTCTGGTCATGATGCAGCTCGATAATTTCTACATTTGGGAAATACTTAGCTGCTTGAGCTGCGAACTGCATCAGCAAAACAGCTCCCAAGGCAAAGTTTGGAGCAATCAATCCACCCAACTGCTTTTCTCTAGACAGCGTGATCAACTCTTTCAATTGCTCTGGAGTAAAACCTGTTGTTCCAACAACTGGACAAAACCCCTGTTCCAAAGCGAAGCGAGTATTGTCATAAGCTACTTTAGGGGTTGTAAAATCAACCCAGACATGGGCTTTCAGTCCAGTCAATTCTTCCTTTGCGTTGAAAAACAGGAACACCTGCTACTTCTTTTTCATCCGTAAAAGGATCCAAAAGTCCAACTAATTCTAGTTCTGGATCTTCTGTTACCATTTTTATAGGCTGCTTGGCCCATTTTACCTTTGAAGCCTGCAATGATTATTTTAATTCCCATCTGCATCTCCTTTTTTGATAGATTTGAGTATTAGTCAAACAGAGGAATGTAGCCTAATGCGATACTTCCTTCTCCAAGATGTGTTCCAATAACACTACCAAAAAGTTGCTAGAGAAATCTCTGCACTAATGTTACTTTCTAGTAGAGATTGGCGTAAGGTTTCAGCCTTATCAACTGCATTAGCATGAATGACGATAATTTCATATTTGCCTGACGAAGTCCGTTCCTCAACTAGTTCAATAAGTCGTTTAGTTGCCTTCTTCTCCGTCCGAATCTTTTTTCAAAAAAACTTCAATCACTCCATGATGATTAAAATATAGAATTGGCTTAATACTTAGTAGATTTCCTAGAATAGCAGCTCCGTTTGAAAGGCGACCACCTTTAACAAGATGATTCAAATCATCAACCATGATAAAGGCGCTAGTTCCGTCAATCTGAGCATTAATTCTTCTGAGGATTTCATTGAAATCTAGTCCTGCTTCTGCCCAGTTGAGCGCAGATTGAACCATAATTCCTAATGGGGCGCTGGTAATCTTAGAGTCTGGAAAAGCAATTTCCAACTGAGGAAATTCATCTTTTTAAGAACTGAATGTTTTGATAAAAAGCCAGAAATACCGCTAGAAAGAAAGAGTCCCAGAACGTGAGTATATCCGTTTCCGCTAAAGTAGAAAGCAGATCTTCCAATTCAGCTATACTAGGCTGGCTTGTTTTGGGTAATTCAGCAGAGAGTGCCATTTTTTGATAGAATTCTTCTGCAGTCAGATTTTTCCCTTCAACGTATGTTTTCCCATCAATGAAAACTGGAATATCCAGAATAAATAGATTTTTCCTTTTCTAAGACTTCCGGTTTTAAGTAGGCTGAGGAATCTGTAATAACAGCTAGTTTCATTTAGAACTCCAAATTAATACCTGGTAAATCCGGGGCGATTTCTGTCACTTCATAAGTCAAGCGGTTAAGCATTGATAAGCATGGCTTGGCTAATTGCTCTACTTCCTCTTGATCAAATTCACTTGGTTCGCCAATAATTCGACCTTGAATATGGTTAACTTGAGAAATTACACCACTAATCACAAAGGCTTTCAAAAACGATCATGTAATTCAAAAATAACAACCAAAGAAGTTACTTGATTTTCTTGATCATGATTCAATAATTGAAAATTGACATCGACTTTTTGTTTCGGGTGTTCCGTTTTTCTTTTTTTCCCATTCAAAATTACGTGCATCAAAGTGATATTGGCTGACGAATTCTTTTTCGCGTTGTAGTTCCATTGTTGTTCTCCTAAAAATTTGCGTTATGTAAATTATAGCATAATTTTCAATCACTGACTATAGTTTGCTTCTCTCTTGCTCATTCTCCTTTTTCTTCATAATAAATAAAATTATCTACAAAAAGGACCTCCGAAGAAGTCCAATATTATACTTATTTTTGACAATGGTTTGCGTAAGAATCCAAAGATAATACCACTGACTACTGCACCAATCAAAACATATACTAGGTAAAGAATTGGGTTGTTTGTCAATCCAATAACGAAGATACCACCGTGAGGGGCCATGAGTTTGATTCCAGAAAGACCTACAAGAGCACCTGTAAGGGCTGAACCTACGATAAAGCTTGGAATAGCGCGGGCTGGGTCAGCAGCACCAAATGGAATCGCACCTTCTGTGATGAAAGAAAGTCCCATGACAATGTTAGTAATTCCAGAATTGCGTTCTTCCTCAGTGAATTTATTTTTAAAGAAGAGAGTAGCCACAAATACTGCTAGAGGTGGGACCATACCAGCTGCCATAACCGCAGCCATAACAGGTGATCCACCAGTTGAAACAGTACTTGCGAGTGTACTAGTACCAAATACGTAAGCAGCCTTATTAACTGGTCCACCCATATCGACCGCCATCATACCACCGACCAAGAGGCCAAGAAGGACAGCTGAACTTCCGCTCAAACTAGCAAGGAAATCGTTGAGGGCTGTATTGATTGCAGACATTGGAATATTTACAGCCAACATAAGGAATCCAGTAACTAATACCCCAAGAAGTGGCAAGAGCAAAATTGAACGGATACCTTCAAGTGAGCGAGGTAGACCTGCAAGTAATTTGCGAAGGACTAAAATCACCCCACCAGCTAAGAAACCACCGACCAGAGCTCCAAGGAAACCAGACGATACGCCTACCAAAAGAAAGCGTCTTTTCACCACCTGCAGCGTAAGCAACGCCACCAAAGGATGCGCCACTGCTAGCAATTGCACCGGCTACGAAACCAGAAACCAGACCTGGTTTTTCAGCGATTGAGTAAGCAATGTAACCAGCCAATACTGGTAACATGAAGCCAAAGGCTGCTCCACCAATTGATTTAAACTGCGCTGCAATCTCATGATAGCTTCCTAGATTAGAAAGCTGATCTTTTGGTACACCCTAAGATCTGATCCAGCAAGAATGCGATAGCAATCATAATCCCGCCACCGATAACAAATGGGAGCATTTGAGATACACCACTCATCAGGTGCTTATAGAAAGCGCCGCCCAGACTAAGTTTTTCGTTGCTAGATTCTGCAACACCACTGGCATTAGTAGCCTTGTATATCTCAGCCTTTCCTGAAAGAGCCAAATTGATCAGTTCTTCTGTCTTACGGATACCATCCGCGACTGGACGATTAATTAATGGTTTGCCATCAAAACGATCCATCTCTACTGCCTTGTCAGCAGCAATAATAACAGCCTTAGCATTTTTTTAATATCCTCAGCTGTCAACTTATTTCCAACACCGCTGGCACCATTGGTTTCAACCTTGATACCAACACCCATTTCAGCAGCAACTTTTTGCAAGGCCTCTTGAGCCATGTAGGTATGCGCAATCCCTGTAGTACATGCTGTTACAGCTACAAGGAAGTCTCCACCTTTATTTGCAGGTTCAACCACAGCAACTTCTTCTGCTTTTTTTCTGAAGCTTGGTCAAAGAGCTCAATCACCTGATCAGGCGAAGTTACTTGACGAAGTTTATCCGCAAAGCCATCTTTCATCAGGTATTGAGACAATTCTGCCAAGGCTGCCAAGTGAGTATCATTAGCACCTTCTGGAGCAGCAATCATGAAGAATAGATCAGTTGGTTGTCCATCCAAGCTTTCGTAGTCAACACCCTTGTTTGACTTAGCAAAGAGAACTGTTGCTTCTTTAACAGCAGAGTTCTTGCTATGAGGCATAGCAATTCCGTCACCAAGACCTGTAGAAGTCAAGGCTTCACGCGCCAAAATCCCTTTCTTTAAAAGCCTCAAAGTCAGTTACATAACCGTGATCAACCGTGCTTTTAATCATCTCTTCAATGACAGCTGTTTTTTTCAGTTGCTTGCAAATCTAGCAACATAACGTCTTTTCTTAATAGGTCTTGAATTTTTCATCGTTTTTTTCTACCTCAACTTTTTCATATGTTTCTTTAATAAATTCTGCTGTTGCCAAGTCATCCGAGAAGGTAGTTGCTGTTCCGCAAGCTACCCCCCATTTAAAGGCTTCTACTGCGTCTTTTGATTTGACAAATTCGCCTGTAAATCCAGCGACCATAGAGTCGCCAGCTCCGACAGAATTTTTGACACTCCCCTTGATAGGTTTTTGCAAAGTATGCACCTTCTTTAGTCACCAACAAGGCACCATCACCAGCCATAGAAATGATCACATGCTGTGCTCCCTTTGTCTAAAAATTTGACGAGCATATTTCTCGATTTCATCTAAAACTTTCTAGTTTCACTCCAAAAATATCGCCTAGTTCGTGATTATTAGGTTTTGACCAAAAGTGGCTCAAACTCCAAGGAATCAAGTAGTGTTTGTCCTTCGAAGTCACAGACTACTTGCGCTCCTGTTTTCCTGGTTAATCCAATCAGGTCTTTGTAGATAGTATTTCCTAAATTTTTAGGACTACTTCCAGCAAAAACTACTGTATCATCAGCAGTTAGAGAAGCAAGAATATTCTTTAATTCCTCCAGCTTCAGGCTAGAGATATCAGGGCCGGGTCCATTAATTTCCGTTTCAGCATCTGCCTTTATCTTGACATTGATGCGAGTATCTTCCTCAACTTCTACGAAGTGACTGGAGATTCTTCTTCTTCAAGAGTGTCCGTGATAAATTTACCAGTAAAGCCACCAATAAAAACCAGTTGCTTTGTTATCAATACCTAATCTTTTTAGAACTCGGCTAACATTGATACCTTTTCCACCAGCAAACTTGTCATCACTATCCATTCGATTGACACTTCCTATCAGGACCTTATCCAAACGAACAATATAGTCAATGGACGGGTTTAATGTTACAGTATAAATCATACTTCAATCACCTCCGTTTTTTTCCCTTAATTTTTCCAGCAAGATGGACGAAATTTTTATTAGTAATTATTTTTTTGCTTTTAGCAAGAGGAGCCACTTTGACAAAGGATACTTGATCCAGTTTTTGACGAGTCTGATAAGACATAAGTTTGTTTTGCGTTTTCCATAATGGCTCGCTTAACAGCTCCTTCTTCCATATCTGGTGTTGTATAGAAACTATCATCAATTCCATTCATTCCAATAAAAGCTTTTATCAAAATTCAGTTGACCAATTTGATTAAGAGCTATCCCTCCCTATACTGGCATCTGTAGATCTTTTACTGTTCCACCGACAATAACTGTAGGGATATTTCGCTCAACAAGTTTTTGATGCATGATGAATAGAATTGGTTACGATCGTTACTTTGTGGTTATGAATTGCTTTGTATTAATAACTCATTTGTAGTACCAGCATCGATAAAGACAACATCATGATCCTGAATAAGACTGGCAGCTTTTTTCTGCAATTTTCTGCTTAAATTGAATGTTTTTTTGATAGATTTTTTTCTTGATTGCTTTCTTCTTCTTGTAAAAAAATGAATGTTTTTCTGCACCGCCATGAATCCGTCGTAGTTTCTGTTCGCTTTCTAATTCATCTAAATCGCGCCGAACGGTGGATTCTGAAGTTTTTAGAATATGAACTAAACGATCTAAGGAAACTGTTCGATGATCTTTTTAACTGTTCTAAAATCACTTGTTTTTCGTTCAGACTTTAGCATACTTCTCCCTCCTGAAACAGCTTACATTTATCATTATACACCAATATTTTTCAATGTCAAGCAAATTCTATCATTTTCTATCACAAAGAATATAAAAAAAGAGGATGAAATTAGATCTCAAACCTCTTTGTTATTTTTAGGATTTTCTTTTTAAATCGTTTAAGAGCAACACCAGCAAGTCCAAAGAATCCAGCTACTGCCGCAATAATTCCAATTTGCTCTGTCTTTACTCCTGTAGCAGATACGTTTTGTTTTTGTTTTAGAAGACTTATCTTGTGTTTGATGTATTGCTTCACCCTGATAAACATTTTTTTGGCATCAACAGGCTGATCTTTTAGCAGTTTCTTTTGTGGCATTCTTAGCTCTTAATTGATTGTGTTTTTGCTTCTAATCTAGCATGAACTTCTTGATAGAGCTCCAAAAGACTCTCTTCAGCTTTTGTATTTTTGTTTCTTTTTGCGGCAAGATCAGCTTTGGCTGATGCAACTGCCTTACGAGCCTTAGAAAGCTGTTGAGGAGCTTGTGATAATTGTTTAGCTCTTTCTTGAACTTGTTTCAAGCGAATTTGAGAATCAATTAATTGCTTTCTTGCTTCAATTGTATTAGCTTTTAGTTGAGTGCAAAGCAGCTCTTAAAGATTCAAGTTTTGAGCTTTCTGCAGCTAATTTCTCTCTTGCTAAATCTAAAGCCAATCTCTTAGGTTCTAACTCCGCTTCATATCTTCTAGTTGCATTTTCAAGAGCTAACTGTTTGTCTGCAGTGTTTCTTGCAGCAGCTGCTACACGATCTTGAGCGTTCAGTAGTTGATATTGAGCATTTGCTAAAACTTGCGCTTGGTCATTTGATTGTGACTGGAGATCATTTAGTTGACTGTTTAAAATACCAGCTCTTACTTCATGATTTGTTTTTTCAACTTTTTAAGGCAGCAATTTCATTTCTTAAAGCAGCATATTTTTTTCGTTTGTATTCGTCCGTGTTTGGCGTGCACTAGCTAGTAAGTTTTTCGTAATCAGCTAGGCTCATCAAGGTCCCTGTTTTGCAAGCGTTGGTTCAAGTTTCCTACTTGATGGAAAACCAACTGTTGCAGTTCCATTTTGTTGAACTGTACTGATTAGGAACAGTGTTATAAGATGCAGAAATTGCAGTTGCCTTATTATCCAACATTTGCAAGTAATGACCAACTCTTGCGAATTCAGCAGCACCAATTTTCATATAAATATCATTGGCATCCAGCTGAGATTCGTCGGTTGGTAAATTATAGCGCGCAGCGATCTCTTGATACAATGCTTTTTTTCACTGTACCAAAAATCAACTGATGCCTTAGGTGTAAAGCTGATAGCCACATTTTCATTTTTTATATACTTAAACATGTGGCGACCGTTTTGCTCGAAAAAGGCTGATTGAATTTGACTGGCAACATTTGCATATGGATCAACATATAATGGAGGTAATCCTGCCTGTGCTCGGTAGTTATTTATCGCTCGAATAACTTCTACAGCTTTTAAATTATTTTTCAAGAGTCGCTGAGCTGGTAGAGTCGCTGCCAACTGTTAACCCATCTTCAGCTTGGGACCGTTTGTATAAAAGCGAGTGCGTTAGCTGCAGCATCTCTAATTTCTTGAGTTGCTCCTTGGCTTTGCAAGTTTTGAAGGAGCTCTTGATAGGTATTAGCAGCTTGTGTTGTTGTTTCAGTTTGTGGGGTATTTGCCAATTCAGCTTCTTTTTTTGATTAATTGCAGTCTGAATCTGGTTGATTTCATTTTGGTTTGTTTGGATAGCCTGCTCAAGATTAGCTGTATTACTTGGTGAATTTGCAATGTTTTTGCTGAACAGCTGCAAGATTAGCTTGTTTAGCTGCGAGTTCTTGAGTAGCTTGTTCTTCTTCTGCCTTAGCTTGAGCTAGTTCTTGTTCTTCTCAATGATAGGGCTTTCGCTTCGTTATATTCTCTCTCGGCAACGTCTACCAAAGTCCGTTGTCCGACAACGACATTTTCCTGTTGTTGAACTGCTTTGTTCTGAAGGAAGTTCTTGACTTTGCGAGTTGTTTAATGAAGCTTGATTTGCATTCACTTCAGCTTCAGCTTTACTTACTTCTGCTTTTAGCTTCTGCGACAGCTTCTGGACTAGCTTCTTTGTTGACTTCTTTCGCTTGATTGAGCTGAGCTTGAGTGTTTTGATTTGCTTCTTTGAGCTTTCTCAAGTTCATCTTTAGCTTTTTTTCAACAACATCTTTCTGAGCATCTACTTGTGCTTTTTGCCAGATCTTTCTGAATTTCTGTCACTTCAAGATCATTTTTGTTCTGATCGTTGAGAAGGTTTTGTTAACTCATCAGCATTTACATGATTTCCCACAACTCCTGAAATCAAAGTGGTTGCTGCAATCCCTGTTGCAACAACTGATTTTCCTAATTTCTTTTCCATTTCTCTCTCCAAATCCTCCTAATTTTTATATTGATATTTATTCATACCACTTCGCTTGACTCATTCTATCATGTCTTTGTGAAAAACAAAGATAAAATTCGTTTTCGTTTTCATAGCTTTTTGATTACAATTTGATGACTATTTGCAAATGTAAGTTTTTTATAAATAATCAAAAATCAGACTAGATGCCTGATTTTTGGGATATTTCTTATCATTTTTGGCGACCTTTGAGAACAGCTTCTATAATTGCCATTCTGACAAAGACTCCATTCGTCATCTGTTCAACAATACGTGATTTTGGTGCTTCAACTAAATGGTCAGCAATTTCTACATCTCGGTTAACTGGAGCTGGATGCATCAGAATAGCTGTGTCTTTCATACGGTCGTAACGCTCTTTGAGTCAGCCCATGCAGTCTGTGGTAGTTTTCTTTAGAAAAGATAGACTCATAATCATGACGCTCGTGTTGAACACGCAAGAACATCATGACATCTACTTTGTCAATAACTTCATCGATTGTTACAAATTCACCATAGTGAGAGAATTCTTCACTTCTCCATTCTTCTGGTCCTGCAAAATAAAGCTCTGCTCCCAATCGTTTAAGAATCTGCATGTTAGATTTAGCTACACGTGAGTGATCTAAGTCACCAGCAATTGCAACTTTCAATCCTTCGAAGTGTCCAAATTCTTGGTAAATTGTCATTAAGTCTAGGAGACTTTGACTTGGGTGCTGACCTGAACCATCACCGCCGTTAACGATAGATGTTGTAATGGTTGGGCTTTCCACTAGCTCTTTGTAATAGTCTACTTCTGGGTGGCGAATGACACAGATGTCAACACCGAGTGCAGACATAGTTAAAATCGTATCATATAGGGTTTCACCTTTGTTGACTGAACTAGTTTTCACATCGAAATCCAGTAGGTCGCAACCCAATTTCAATTCTGCTACTTCAAAAGCCTTGTGGGTTCTGGTTGAAGGTTCGAAGAAAAGATTGGCCACGATATGCTGTTCGTCATAGTTGGCTTTTTGCTCCATTTTTAAATTCAATTCCTCGTTTGATCAAGGCCATAACTTCTTCGTTTGACAAGGTTTCCATTGAGACAAGGTTTTTAAGAGCGATTTGATTAGATGACATGATAAGATCTCCTTTATGATAATACTTAGAGCTCTATTTCAATTTTTGCCTAGAGGTAAATTGAAATAAATTAATGTTGAACAGTTTAATAAATCAGATGTCTGACCCTAATTCTTAGGTTCAGGCAGGACAAGATAGAGGACAATTCCCAGAATAGTTGACAAGGCTACACCTGAGATTTGCAGACCCGACAGTTGCAAGGTCAGGCCACCGATACCAGAAACCAATATGACACTGGCAATCAGTAGATTTTTGTTATCAAAATTAGTCTGGGCTTCTATGAGAATTTTTAAGTCCACTTGAGGCAATTACACCGAAGAGAGCAATGGATATTCCACCTAGAACTGGACTCGGGATTGATTGGAGCAAAGCGGAAACTTTTCCGACAAAACTCATGACGATGGCAAGAACTGCAGCACCAGCTATCACATAGACGCTGTATATTTTATTGAGCGCCATGACTCCGATATTCTCTCCATAAGCTAGTCACTGGCGGCGCCCTGAAAAGCCCTGCAATAATCTGAGCTAGCCCATCACCAGTCAAAGTTTTATCTAAGCCCTGGATCTTTGAAGAAATCTTTTTCCTGTCAAGCTATTTAATACCATGACGTGGCCAAAGTGCTCTGTCATGGTTACAAAGGCGATAGGTGCCATGGTTAAAATTGCACTAGGGTAAAATTTTACATCATAATCTAAGAAAGGAAGGCTCATTGGTGGAAGGTGGAACCAAGATGCTTCACCAACCTTTGCAAATGAGACAATCTCCTGTCCAGTTATTGCACCAAGAATTAAACTAAAGAAGTATCCAACTATCAAACCTAGTAAGACAGGAATGATACCGATAATTTTTTTACCATATATGTTAAAGAGAATGACTGCTAACAAGGTCACCATTCCAATAGTGAAATAAGTCAAATCATAAACCTTTTTCACCATTAGCTCCTGTCTTATTCATAACGTCGTTAACAGCTGTGCCAGCTAAACTTAGACCGATTACCATGATAATTGGTCCTACAACTACAGGAGGTAGGATTTTATCAATCCAGTGTTTCCAGCAAACTTAACAATCATGGCTACGATAAAGTAGACCAAACCACCTGTGATAGCACCTTGTGCTACCGCTCCGATACCATCAGTTTTCATCAGTAATTGCATGGCTGCTATATAAGCAAAAGCTGGATCCCATATAGGCTGGTATCTTATACTTGGTAACTGTTAGGTGTGCTAGGGTTCCTAGGCCACTTGAGAACAGGGCAACTGCTGGATCAATCCCTACTAAGATTGGGACTAGAACAGTCGCGCCAAACATAGCAAACAGATGCTGGAAGGATAAGCCTAAAAGCAAGCCTGGTTTTGGCATATCATGAACATCATACTTTACTTCTTGATTCATATAGATTATTATTCCCCTTTTATTAAGATACGATCTTGACCATCAGTTTCGGTCATTTCTACAATGATTTCTTCTGTTCTACTAGTTGGAATATTTTTTCCAATATAGTCAGTTCTAATTGGTAATTCCCGATGGCCTCGGTCAACCAAGACTGCTAGGCTAACGCGCGAAGGTCTACCGTGGCTTACGAGATTGTCAATGGCCGCCCGAATGGTACGACCTGTGTAGAGAACATCGTCAATCAGAATCACTTGACGGTCAGTAATATCTACAGGAATCAAAGTCGTATCTTCTTCCTGACTCTTTTTATCATCTCTAAAAAGGTTTTTGTATCAATTTCAGCTACTGGAATATCAATTTGTTCCAATTGTGCTAATCGTTTTTGGATACGATGAGCCAAGTGAACTCCACGAGTTTTAATTCCCGCCAAGACTACTTGGTTCAATTCTTTGTTGCGTTCGATGATTTCATAAGTAATCCGTGTGATCGCACGGTTCATTGTAATATCATCAACAACTTCTTTTGTTTTTCATGAATACCCCCTAAAACCAACAAAAAGTCTCCTTTTTCAAGGAGACTACAGAATAATTTGCTGGGTGTGCAAACAAGACGCACCTGTATATGCTCAACCCAATTTCTACTTGCTCCTTGTCTACCTCTCTGGATAGAATTAAAGGATTATTTAATTGTTAATACTTTATCACAATTTCCAAACAATTTCAAGAATTAAATTCAAATTTTAAGCAAAAAATAGATTGTTTATTCAAGAACTCCTTATTTTTTTCTCGTTTTTTTATGTCTGTCTATTTTTATTAGCTCTAAAGAGACTCCTTTTTCATCAATGATTGGCAAAAGACTTTTTCATCTTTTGCTTCAGATCTTGACGTGGCTTTTAGAAGGTTCTTCTTTTTAAGTCCATCAGCTCTTTAGCTTCCTTGTTATTGTCAATGTTATCCCCCTGAACATCAGGAAAATGCTGCGCGATTGCTTTTGGAATTTTTATTTTCATTTGATTCAAGCTCTGCTTTGGGGATATAATTGTCGCTGACATTGATAAAAGTCACAGTCTTATTTGGTTCCTGAAGTGCTTAGTTATGATTTTATTCTTGTTCATATCCAAATTATCTAAAGAAGTAAATTGATTAATTCCATCCAGTTTTTCAGCTCATTTTCACCTAAGTTTAAATTCTTCAAGGAAGGCTGAGAGTGACTAGAAATCAAAATAAAGCAAAAAGGAAGCAGGATACTTTCCCACTTCTTCTTTGATTTTAATTTTTATATATTTGAATGGTCATTTATTATGACTATTTAAGGACAGAATAAGCTTGGACAGTTGCATTTCTCAAGCTTAACCGTATGAGATTACTTTTTCAGACTTTCAGACAGTCAAACGACAATCTAGAACACAAAAATTCTAGCTCTATATCGCCTCTGTAGTGAAACTGCGGCTTTCAAGCACCTTCAGCATGGCATCAGCTGTGTCCAAGGCTGTGAAGAGTGGAACTCCGTGCTCGATAGCTGAGCTACGGATAATTTGACCATGCTTATCTGCTGTCCGCTTGGTTCCGACCGTGTTGATAATAGCCTGAATCTTGCCCTTTCGGATATAGGCTGGAATGTCCTTGTTATCATCACTGCCGATTTTTTTCTACCAGACGGACGTGCAGGCCGTGATTTTCAAAATAAGAGGCTGTTCCTTGGTTGCCCAAATACCATAACCAATATTGGCAAAACGCTGAGCCAGCTGCAAGGCTTCTTCCTTGCTATCGCCTGCAATAGTAAAGACGATATTTCCAAAGTTTGGCAGATGGAGATAGGAAGCCTCAAAAAGCCTTATAGAGTGCTTTTTCGAGCGTGCGGTCACTACCCATGACTTCGCCGGTAGACTTCATTTCAGGTCCCAAAAGACTGTCAACCTTCGCCAGCTTGGTAAAGGAGAAGACTGGCGCCTTGATATGAACCATTGAACTTTCTGGATAAAGACCATCTTCATAGCCCAGCTCTGCCAAGCTTTCCCCAAGAATCAAACGAGTCGCCACTTGCGCCATTGGAATATCGGTCACCTTGGACAAGAAAGGAACAGTCCGGCTGGCCCGTGGGTTGACCTCAATGACATAGACCTGCTCATCCTTGATGACGAACTGAATATTCATCATACCGATACAGTTCAGTCCCAGAGCCAAACGCTTGGTATAGTCTGCAATGGTATCCTTAACTTTCTGCGATAGGGTTTGTGGCGGATAAGCCGCCATGGAATCTCCTGAGTGAACTCCCTGCCCGCTCGATATGCTCCATAATCCCCGGAATCAAGACCAGCCGGCCATCAGAAATGGCATCTACTTCGCACTCATCCCCGACAATGTAAGAATCAACCAAAACCGGATGATCTGGACTGGCCTTAACCGCTGTCCGCATATAAGAACGCAAATCAGCTTCGTTTTCTACGATTTCCATGGCACGGCCACCCAAGACATATGAAGGACGCACCAGAACGGGAAGCTAATCTTACGAGCAGCCTCTACTGCCTCCTCTTCATTAGTGGCTGTCTGACCGGTGGCTGCGGAATATCCAACTCCTTCAGAGCTTGCTCAAAGAGATCCCGATCCTCAGCTCGATCCAAGTCCGCCACTTGGGTACCTAAAAATCTAACACCAGCCTTGGACAGAGGCTCTGCAAGATTAATGGCTGTCTGACCGCCAAACTGAACGATAACCCCTTTAGGCTGTTCCAGCTCAATGACATTCATGACATCTTCAAAGGTCAGCGGCTCAAAATAGAGCTTGTCAGAAACAGAAAAGTCAGTCGAAACAGTCTCTGGATTGCTGTTCATGATAATCGCTTCGTAACCAGCCGCCTGAATAGCCTTTACAGAATGAACGGTCGCATAGTCAAACTCGACTCCCTGCCCGATTCGGATAGGACCAGAGCCCAGCACCAGAACTGATTCCTTGCTGATTTGACAGATTCATTTTCAAAGCCATAGGTAGAGTAGAAATAAGGCGTCGCAGACCCGAACTCAGCAGCACAGGTATCCACCATCTTGTAAACCGGCAAAATCTTCTGCTCCTGCCGGATGCGACGCACCTGCTCAGCTGTCATCCCCCACAAGGATGCAATCTTAGTATCCGCAAAGCCATTTTGCTTTAGCCTTCTTAGCACATAGCTATCTCCGATATGACTGGCCAGCTCCTGCTCAATTTCGTAAATATGGAGCAGCTTATCCGTGAAAAAGACATCAATCTTGGTCAGCTCCGCAATTTCATCCGGACTGTAACCACGACGAATAGCCTCTGAAATATAGAAAAAGTCGGTCATCTTGCGCCTTGACTATCTTCCTCATCAACTCATCATCGCTTACTTGACTGAGAGCAGGCAGCTCGTTGTGGTCCACACCAACTTCCAGAGAACGGCAAGCCTTGAGCAGACTCTCCTCAATATTGCGGCCGATAGCCATGACTTCCCCGGTCGCCTTCATCTGGGTTCCCAGACGGCGCTCACCCTGCTCAAATTTATCAAATGGAAAGCGCGGAATCTTAGCGACTACATAGTCCAGAGCTGGCTCAAACATAGCATAGGTAGAGCCTGTCACCGGATTGATGATTTCATCCAATGTGAGCCCGACTGCGATTTTAGCCGCCAGCTTGGCAATCGGATAGCCGGTCGCCTTAGAGGCAAGGGGCTGATGAGCGGGAAACCCGTGGATTGACCTCGATAACATAGTATTTGAAACTATGCGGGTCCAGAGCCAGCTGCACATTACAGCCGCCCTCAATCTTCAGCGCTCGAATAATCTTGAGGCTGGCGTCCCGCAACATCTGGTATTCATAGTCTGAGATAGTCTGATCTTGGCGCAAAGACGATAGAATCGCCTGTGTGAATGCCGACGGGGTCAAAGTTTTCCATATTACATACGACCAGCGCATTGTCTGCGCCATCCCGCATGACTTCGTATTCGATTTCCTTAAAGCCTGCTATGGAGCGCTCAATCAGGCACTGAGTCACTGGAGAGTTTGAGGCCGTTTTCTGCGATTTCCTGCAGCTCTTCTTCATTACTACAGATACCACCGCCAGTTCCTCCCAGTGTAAATGCCGGACGGACAATGACTGGATAGCCGATTTCAGCCGCAAATTCCAGCGCTTGATCCACTGTATTGACAATTTCTGACTCAGGGATGGCTGGCCAAGCTCTTCCATCAGCTGCTTGAAGAGATCCCGGTCTTCCGCTTGGCCAATAGCTGATAACTTAGTTCCCAAGAGTTCCACTCCCCAGCTCTTCTAAAAGTCCTGACTTGGATAGTTCCATGGCCATATTGAGTCCGGTCTGGCCGCCCAAAGTAGGCAGAAGAGCATCTGGCCGCTCCTTACGCAATATCCGCGCAACAAACTCCAGCGTGATAGGCTCGATATAAACCCTGTCTGCAATTTCCTTGTCCGTCATGATGGTCGCTGGGTTAGAATTGACCAAAAACAACACTGTAGCCCTCTTCTTTTTAAGGACAGGCAAGCCTGAGTCCCAGCATAGTCAAACTCCGCGGCCTGTCCGATAACGATAGGACCAGAACCGATGACCATAATTTTCTGAATATCTTTACGTTTTGGCATAGTGTACCTCTCAATCTTGCTTTCCCTAGTATGCCTGATGGGCATCCATCATTTCCATAAATTCATCAAAGAGATAATCTGCGTCATGCGGTCCCGGCGCAGCATCTGGGTGGAACTGTACAGAAAAAGGCAGGATAATCCCGATGGCGCACACCTTCGACAGACTTATCATTGATTTCTTCATGGGTCACAATCAGGCATTCTGGCAAATCCTCACGGCTGACGGCATAGCCATGATTTTTGACTGGTAAAAATCAACTCGGCCTGTTGCAATCTCACGTACCGCATGGTTGAAACCACGGTGACCGAACTTCATCTTATGCGTCTTTGCACCGTTAGCCATGGAGAAGAGCTGATGTCCCATACAGATTCCAAAAATTGGAATCTTGCCCTGAATACCTCGAATCATGTCCAGAGCCTCCGGCACATCTTCCGGATTTCCCGGTCCATTTGACAACATAACCCCATCAGGATTAAGCTGGAGAATTTCCTCAGCGCTGGTATTATAAGGTACCACTGTCACGCTACAGTTGCGTTTGGCTAACTCCCGCAGGATAGAATGCTTGAGACCAAAGTCCACCAATACCACGTTTCGACCAGTTCCCGGAGCAGGATAAGACTGCTTGGTAGAAACCTGCTTAATGTTATCAGTTGGCAGAACTATAGACTCGAAGCTGGTCTTGTAAACGCTCAATACTACCATTCGCGTTGGCAATGATTGCCCGCATGGTTCCATGTTGGCGTATAATCTTAGTTAGTGCTCTTGTATCAATCCCTGAGATTCCTCGGTATCTTCTTGATTTTGAGGAACTCATCCAAAGACAATTGCTGGCGCCAATTGCTGGCACGTCGTGCATACTCATAGACCACAACTCCCTTACAGGTCGGCAGAATAGATTCATAGTCGTCCCGATTGACACCATAATTTCCAACTAAGGGATAAGTAAAGGTCAAAATCTGTCCGTTATAAGACTGATCCGTAATTGATTCTTGATAGCCTGTCATGCCCGTGTTAAAGACGATTTCGCCTGTTACGAGAAGATCTGCTCCAAAAGCTTCCCCTTCGAAAATCATGCCATTTTCTAATATTAAAAGTCTCTTTACCATTGTTCCCTCCTGTCTAAGATGCAGACCACCTATGACCATCCACATAAGAAATATAATAATAGGGAGTAGGATTGCTTTGCATAGCTTCACCCACTCCCGGCTCACTGTCCGAGATTATTGTCGTCCTTTCAGAACTGCTTCAATAATAGCCATTCTGACAAAGACACTGAGCCAGTCGCTTCTGAATGCGATAAGCCAAGTGAACCCTCCGGGTCTTAATGCCAACCAAAACAACTTGGTTTAGGTCCTTGCTGCGCTCAATGATTTCATAGATAATCTGCGTAATCGCACGATTCATGGTGATGTCATCAACTACTTCTTTTTGTTTTCATTCATTCCTCTCAAACAACAGAAAAAGCCTCAAGGCCAAGCGAGACCCCAGAAAAATCTAATCAGGCAAGCTAAACAAGACGCACTTGCTTACACTCCACCTATCATTTTTACTTGCTCCTTGTCTATCTCTGATAGAATTAAAGGATTATTTAATTGTTAATACCTATCACAAATTAAAACTAATTCAAGAGAAAAATGTGTTTTTTATGCATAGGTAATCACAAAATTGTGTTTAATTTATCATTTGTCTCTTTTAAGAAGCTTTCTTCTTTGAAAAGAGAACGATTTACACCGTAAAGATAAATCCAAAGACCAGATAGGCTACAAAGATGATTAAGCACATCTTGATGACATAGGGCCATTTGTGTTTGTAGACATTTAGAAAAGTATGAAACGGATTGTCTGATCTTGAATATCAATCTTTGAGAACAAAAACCGTTAATCAGTGAAAAAATTACAAATCAAAGGGACGCTTGTCCAAGAAATAGGATCAAACCAATTATATTGACGGGCTTTGTCAAAAACCAGCATCCAAAAGAAAAGTTGGGAACCATATATAATGACAAAGGAAATTCTAAACGATAAAAGTCTGTTTAATTGGGGCCAGTAAAGATGAACCACGCAACATGCGATAGACATGGTTACACCACCCTCGACTCTACACCCTGCTGACCGCCATTTATCATCTGTTCTTGTCATGAGATAGATAAGGTAGCCAGTAAAAAGCAAACTAAAAGATTTGACAGGATCATAATACATGAGCATACCTCAAACTATTTTTAGATATTTCGAGATATACCTGAGGAAGCTTAGAAAAAAAAAGAGTATGATAGTTATATGCAAAATCAATCTACGATTCATAATTACCTCAGATTTTCTTTACAAACTCTGACTTGAGCTTCATCGCACCGAAGCCGTCAATCTTACAGTCGATATTGTGGTCACCTTCTACAATGCGGATATTTTTCACACGTGTACCTTGTTTGAGATCTTTAGGTGCACCTTTGACTTTCAAGTCCTTGATTAGGGTAACAGTGTCACCATCAGCCAACTTATTGCCATTGGCATCAATAGCTACCACTCCTTCTTCTACCTCTTGAACGTCAGCTGGGTTCCATTCATAAGCACATTCTGGGCAAATTAAAAGTGCACCATCTTCATAGACATATTCTGAGTTACATTTTGGACAATTTGGTAAAGTGTTCATTATTTTCTCCCTTTTAAAAATATACTGATTTATTATACTCTATTCTGCGACTTTTGACAAACTAGTTAGGATTTTTCCCTAATTCCCTGGGTCCTCTTGTAGGCAGCTTGAACGGCATCCATGACTGTTCCTCGAAAGGCATTTTCTTCCAGACTAGCTACCCCTGCAATGGTCGATCCGCCTGGACTGCAGACCGGTCTTTGAGCTGGGCAGGATGTTGCCCACTGGCTTGGCTTAGCTTTGCAGCGCCTAAAAGAGTCTGATTGGCAAGCTCAAGCGATATATCGCGACTGAGTCCTGCTCGAACACCAGCATCCGCTAAAGCTTCTATAAAGAGATAAACGAAGGCTGGTCCACAGCCAGCAAGAGCAGTCGCTGCATCCAACTGTTTTTTTCCTCTAGTCTGACCAAAAGACCAGCAGAAGACAGAAGCTCACGCAACAAATCTTCGTCTACTTGATTCGCCCTGGTGAGATAAGCTATAGGTAATAACACCCTCACCTACGGCTACTGGTGTATTAGGCATGATCCGAATCCAACGATGGTGGCGAGGTGTTAATTTTCTCTAATAGCACCAAAGGCAAACCAGCAGCCATCGAAACCAGCAGAAGAGAATCTCGTTTTCTATAATTTCCTGATATTCAGCTAGCAAGTCAGCAAAATTGAGCTGGTTTGATGCCAAGGAAAAATCACTTCTGCCTGAGCAAAAACTTCTGCATTACTGACAGGCTGGCCACCAAGTTCCGCAGCAATCTTTTCAGCCTTGTCACGACTGCGATTAGCCGGAGTAATTCACTTCTATATCTTTCTATCTTGGGCAACTAGGCGAGCGAGACTGCCGCCCATATTCCCCAGACCGATAAATCCAATTTTCATCATTATTTCCTCACTTGACCAGTCCCTTGGATGACGTATTTATAGCTGGTCAGCTCTTTCAGCCCCATAGGACCTCTGGCATGAAGTTTTTGAGTAGAAATACCCATTTCGCAGCCAAGGCCAAATTGACCGCCATCTGTAAAGCGGGTTGAAGCATTTACATAAACTGCTGCGCTATCCACCTGCTCTCAGTGAAGTAAGCTGCCGCTGCAGACTTCTCCGTCACAATGGCATCCGAGTGATGGGTGCTGTGAGCCTCAATATGCTCCACCGCTTCTTCCAGCGAAGAAACCAGCTTGACCGCTAAGACATAATCCAAAAATTCGGTATCAAAATCTTCCGGTCTAGCTTGCGAGCTCGAGATATACTGTGCCGCTTTCTCATCCAAACGTAATTCAACAGACTTTTCTTGTACAGCATCACGATCTGTCACCAAAATCTTCTGCAAACGTGGTAAAAATGCAGCTGCAATCTCTTCATGTACCAGTAGTACTTCCATGGCATTGCAGACTGAGGGGCGACTGGTCTTGGCATTCTCAATAATCGCCAAAGCCTTGTCCTGATCAGCGTCCTTATCTACATATATATGAACAATTCCAGTACCTGTCTCAATAACTGGCACAGTAGCATTTTTCTACAACCGCCTGAATCAGTCCCGCGCCACCACGAGGGATGAGCAAATCCAGATAACCCTTGGCCTTCATCATAGCCTGGGCGGAAGCCCGGCTGGTATCAGAAACCAACTGGATACAATCCGGCGAAATCTCCGTCTGAGCCAAGCCTTCTTTCAAAGCTGTGACAATTGCTAGCGCTGTCTGATAGGCATCCTTGCCACTTCTGGAGAACGACTGCGCTACCACTCTTTAGGGCCAGAGCCGCAGCGTCAGAGGTGACGTTGGGCCGACTTTCGTAGATAATACCAATCACGCCCATAGCCACTCGCATTTTTACTGATGACAAGGCCGTTATCAAGCTCGGTCCTTTCCAAGACTTGCCTTACAGGATCCTCCAAGTCAATCAACTGGCGAATGCCCCTCTGCCATAGCAGCAATCCGCTCCTCATCTAGATAGAGGCGATCCAACATCACATCTGAAATCTTACCTTTAGCCGCGGTCATATCCAGTTCATTAGCTGTCAAAATATCCGCACGAGAAAACCAGAGCTGCTTTTGCCATTTCTTCTAAAAGCATGGTTTTTTTCTCAGTAGTTGTGGCCGTATTGATCGTCTTCTTGACTTTCTGAACCTTTTTCAAAAATTGCTTGCGTTGAGGTCATCGCTTCTCCTTTCCTCGTCTTCTAAAAATTCTGCAAATAAATCATTCAACTCCGGTGTCAGAGAAATCCAGTCATCCCTGATGAATGACAACACCTTTAGGTTTATTGGACTTGAGCATATCTTTAAGAGCTGACTTGCCAAAACGCACGCGCCCTTTACCAAGAATAGTTCCGCTACCTTCTTCAGTAAACCGTTACTGTATCTTGATAGGCAAAGCTACCCGATACAGATACAAGACCAGACACCAACAAACTTTTACCATTGTTTCTGAGAGCGTCGGCTGCTCCTTGGTCTACATAGATTTCCCTGACTTTTAGCATAGAAAGCCAGCCATTGCTTCTGCGTTTTTTAGCCCCTTTTCCTGGGCCAAAAAAGAAGCTGCCATCCTTGGTTTCCTCCGCAGCTTCTAGTAGAGCATCCGTCTTGAGCGAGGAGCAGATATAGACCGGAACACCAGACATGGTCGCAAGCGTTGCAGCTTTAATCTTTGTCAGCATGCCGCCAGTTCCGTTACTTGATCCAGCGCCACCTGCCATATCAATCAACTCAGAGCTAATCTTCTCAATCTTTTCAAGCCGGCGGGCATCTGGATTGGTAGAGGGATTGGCTGTGTAGAGTCCATCTACATCTGTCAAGAGCACCAAGAGGTCCGCCTGAACCATGGCTGCCACCTGAGCACTCAGTGTATCATTATCCCCAACCTTGAGCTCCTCAATGGCCACCGAGTCATTTTCATTGATGATAGGAATAGCTCCGCGATTCAGTAAGACAGATAAGGCTTGATGGGCATTCTTGTAACGCCGCTTATCTGCAAAATCATCCCGGGTCAAAAGAATCTGAGCAGAAATGATTTGTTTCAAAAAGAAGATTGGTTGTATATTCTTCCAATAGCAAACCCTGTCCAACCGCAGCTGAAGCTTGTTTATCTGCTACCTTGGTCGGTCGCTTTTTAAAGCCCAGAGAAGAAAAGCCTGCCGCAATAGCTCCTGATGAGACCAAGATTAACTCATGTCCCGCCTCATGCAAGAGAGCCAACTGCCGAGTAATTTCCTTTACCTTAGCGCGTGACAGACTACCATCTGCATTTGTCAATGACGAAGTTCCCACTTTAAATACGATTCGCTTTGCTTTCATTTCCTTTTCCTTCACTGCTAGATTGTCTTATTATACCATGATTTACGGAAAATAAAAACGACCGTGATTGAAGCGGTCGAGGGGGTGAAGGACGTTATTTTTACTTGAACGGTATACAGCGAGCATTAAATAACTGTTCGTCGATTTTAAAGCTATCTTTGATAAAAATAGCTTCAACTAACTAAAATTTTTTTCTATAAAGGACGTAAAAACTGCGACCAATTGATCACAGTTTTGAACGAATCTTTTGAACATTTCTTAATGGAATTGCATGCCACCATCAACGATAATAGTTTGACCAGTAATGTAGTCTGAATCTGGCCCTGCTAGGAAGCTAACAGCTGCTGCAACATCTTCTGGTTCAGAGAGACGTTTCAGCGTGATATCTTTAGCGAATGTTTGCATACCCCACTCATCATCTTTGCCAGCATTTTTTTCCGACTTCATGAGCGATATCAAACATCATTGGTGTCTTCACGATACCTGGCGCATAAGCATTGACTGTAATTCCAGAGTCGGCTAAATCACGCGCTAATGTTTGAGTGATTCCACGAACCGCAAATTTCGTACCACCGTAGACTGTCAAATTAGGATTTCCCACAACACCTGCCTGAGATGTAGCGTTGATAATCTTGCCTCCATGGCCAAGAGCCTTGAATTGTGCTTGAGCCGCTTGAGATCCCCAAATGACGCCACCTACGTTAATGGCAAAAGTACGTGTAAATTGTTCTTCTGTGATGGTATCAAGTGGTGTTGTTGGTGCTACACCAGCATTATTGACAACAACATTTAAATCCCCAAAATGATCAACGACTTTTTGGAAGGCGGCAGCTACCTCTGCTTGTTTAGACACATCTGCAACTACAGCAAAGGTCTTAGTAGCAGATAACTCTGCAACAGCCTTTTCAACAGTTTCCGCATTATAGTCCAATAGTCCGACTTTAAATCCATCTTGAACCAAGCGCTTTGCAATCGCAAAACCAATCCCTTGACCTGCACCTGTAACAATAGCAACTTTTGACATATGATTCCTCCTTGGTATCCATGATACCGCGACACGTTCATAGCTGAACAGCAAAGGGTTTTACAAGTTAGTTATGGCAAAAATTTCATTATGAAACTTCTGTCAGAGCTATGCTACGATTATACAACTATGTGAAAACTGTGTCAAACTTTTGCAGTTTTATAGATTATTGATAAATCCTATGATGTATCTTGTAGCAGGTATATTAGGAACTTGTAGCATTACTTTAATTTTTTTGGTTATGAAATTTGGGGATAAAGCACAGTTCCGGTATGTCATAACTAAACTATCTTGATTAGGCTTGATTGGGCTAAACTCCAATTGATAGATATTCGGGTGATAGGAAAATTTAACTTGGCACATGATTAATTCTCCTCTTTAATATAAAAACAGCCGCAAGGCAGCTTCAAAAAGCTCCTAGGGACTGTTTTGTATTTTAATAATGAATGAACCTGATTATTCTTGACGTAGCTTTTTCAAGGTTTCTTGGAAAATAGCTGGCGCTTCAGCTGTAAATTCTAGCATTTCACCAGTTCGAGGATGGGTAAAGCCCTAATGTTCGCGCGTGCAGAAACTGGCCATGTCCTTTTAAAGTCTTACGAGGTCCATAGACCCTCATCTCCAGCTACAGGGTGTCCGATGTAGGCCATGTGAACGCGGATTTGATGAGTTCGTCCTGTTTCCAACTGAAGCTCAACCAAGCTATAGTCACCAAAACGCTCCAAGACTTGGAAACGCGTCAGAGCTGACTTGCCTTTGGCCGTCACAGCCTGCTTCTTGCGGTCTTTTTCACTACGGCCAATCGGAGCCTCAATCACTCCGCGGTCATTAGGTAGATTTCCATGAACACTAGCCCAATACTTGCGTAGGGATTTCTTATCCTTGAGCTCATCAGCCAGAGCCACATGGGCATGGTCATTCTTAGCAATCATGAGAAGCCCTGAAGTGTCCTTGTCAATCCGATGGACAATCCCCGGCCGGAGAACTCCATTGATGCCAGACAGGTCTTTGATGTGATACATAAGAGCATTGACTAGAGTGCCACTAGTATGACCTGCAGAAGGATGGACCACCATACCCTGCGGTTTATTGACAACTGCCACGTCCTCATCTTTGATAGACGATTTCTAACGGAATATCCTCTGCTACATACTCAACTTCCTCAACCTCTGGTAGTTTGTAAGAGATGACATCGCCCCTCTTTAACAGTGTACTTAGCTTTTTACCAAGCCATTTACTAAAAATCTTACCTGTCTTAATTTGTTCATTAGCTAGGCTTCTTGACAAATCAGTTAAATCAGCGACGGCTTTATCTAAACGCGCCCCAGCCTGCTCAACTTTCACTTCCATTAGTTTCTTCCTTTATGATGACTAGGAGCATGATTAAAACTCCAAAAGTTAGATAGGTATCCGCAACATTAAAGACTGCAAAATTGATAAAATCAACTTGGAACATATCGACAACAAATCCTTGGCGCAAGCGATCAATAAAATTACCTAAACCACCTGCAATAATCAAGGTCAACCCACTGATAAGCCAAAATGAACCTTTTATATTTTTTATCAAATACCAGATGGCTCCTCCAATCACAAGGAGTGTGATAATTGTAAAGAGCCACTGCTGATTCTCTAAAATAGAAAAAGCAGCTCCTGTGTTTTGAAGATATGTTAGGCTCATGATTGAAGGAATGAATCCCTTAACCTCACCTAATTTAATATTAGAGACAATAGTCCACTTAACCAACTGATCTAAAAACAATCAGCAAGACAATCGTAAGGGGAATGGTTATTTTTTTCTCATACTTTTCTCTTCTTCTCAAAATATTCTTTTCATAACAGCTACAAATGCCTCTCCAACTTGAGATAGTTCAACCTCAGAACGTTTGACATAAACCATTTTATTATCTAGAGCATCCTTGACTGGAATCACTGTAATGCCATTCACACTATTACTATCCAAGAAACCTGATCCAGTCGCATAGGCATCTGTTCTTTCTAAAATACCATTCAATGTGGCCCGGTCGGTCACATTAAACATCTGGGAACTAGCGCTGGTATCCACCAAGTTTTCAGAATAATAGAGATACTCATCTTTTTCTTGAGTAAATCGAACGGTAGGTAGGTCAGTCAAATCATCCATAATCAATTCTTTTTATTGGTCAGCGGATGATCCTCCCTTAGATAAATATGCGTCTGGAAAGGAATGAGCTCAATAACTTCTAAAACCAAGCTTGTCTATTTTTTTGCATAATTCCCTTTAGTGTTCTGATTGTTAAGATAGATGATTCCTATCTCGCTATGACCTTGGGCTATTTCATCTAGAATCTGGACGGTAGTCGATTCAAATATCCGAAAATTCTTATATGCTGGATATAACTTTGAAAACTCTGTGATAAGAGGGGTAAGAAATCATAGTGCTGACTAGCAATAGAAAAATTCGTCCTTTTTCTTCCTCAGGATTAGCATACTGATTTTTGGAAAAATATCAAAGCCCTTTACCAATTCCTGAGCCCTGCTCATAGAACTCCATTCCTCGACGAGTTAAAAAGGTCCCACTACTAGTTCTCCGAAAAATCTTAAAACCAAGCTCTTTTTCTAAATCTCTCACGGAAATGGAAAGACTCGGTTGGCTGACATACATTTTTTTCTGCCGCTTCTCGAAAAGTTCCACTATTTGCAATAGCAACCACGTATCGTAATTGTTGAATATTCATTTTTATCTTCCTCATGTAAAAGTATTGATATTATACCATAAATTCGTTCTTTCATAAAGAAATGGAGGGTCTCTAAACTAGAGATCCTCTTTTACACTATTCTGATAATGCAAAATATGTCTTTTAAATACAGGAAAGTTACTCTTAGAACAACAACTAAAGCGATTAGCACTTCACATACATAAATAATTTGTCCAGTAATTCCTATATTATAATGCAATAAGAAAGTTTTTAGGGCTGTTGCTGAAATCACTAAAGGAAAAGTAAAGGCGGAAAATCCTGCAGAAAAAGGTCTTCTCAAAAGACTTGGAAGTTGATATAGAATAAAGAAATAAAGTATCTGCCCAAAAACGATAAGGAATAAGAGCAAAAGATTGTTTGGATTTGGGAAACTAGCTACATAAGCCGCTGTTATCAATGAAACCGAGCGCAAAACGTCGTCATATTCGGCAGAATCGCTTCTGTTAGTCCAATCTTAAAAAGTCTTATAAAAACAATTGGCAAAACTAGAATGGTAGCAAGAAGACAATACTAAAAAGATTATCTGCCCAAGAAAAGAATTGATCAGAAACAAAGATTGTCAAAGGAGCTACGCCAATTCCTACAAAGAGAACAGTCCAAGAAGGATAAACATTTTTCCCACTTGAAAGGAATAAGAAACGAAAAGAAATAATAAATCATCAAAAAGACTAAGCCGATAAAACTAATCCACCACAGAATTCGAGCCAAGAACATGGTCCAAGATCCCCAAAATGTCCAGCTTGCTAGATAGCTTGAAAGCAAACTATCCCTTGCATGAAGAAAGTCGGAAAGACAGATGCAATGAGAGGATCTCTTAACTGTTTTCTAACCAGTTTTTTATATGAGACCATACCAAATATCAAATGAATTAAAAAGAAAACTGCTAGCCCAGCAAAGAAATACCGTAAAATCTGACTCAAACTTCCAATCAAGTTTCCAATGGCTAACAAACCTAATACTAGACCAGATTGGACCAACAAGGGTTCTCTTCTCTTTATCTTCATAATTTCTTCTCCAAAATGGCCAAAGTTAAACTAACCATGACCTTTTTATAAATTATCTTTTCTTTCCAGGTAAACTATTTCCGACTTTTTCTCAAAACCCAACCTTTGATATAATCTCAAGGCACCAGTGTTTACAACTTCAACAACTATTTGACAAAGTCGGCCATTGATTTTGTGTAAATCGTTTAGAATATATTTGACTAGATAGGACCCTAATCCTTGGCCTTGATACCCTTTTTCCACTGCCAAACCAAATAAGTAATTGGTTCCTAAGCTGACATCTACCGAACAAGATGCACGAACTCGTCCATCCTTACGTAAGACATATAAGCGACAAGTTTCATCAAGTACAGCCTCTCTGGCATACTTTTCTGCACAAGTCAATGTAGTACCAAACTCTTGCGATTGAAAAATTTGCGATATCACTAATTAAACTTAGGTCTGCTAAAAGCAACTTCTATATCTGAAACATCATCCAAATAGAATTGACGAGAATCTTGTTCCAGCCAAATCTCATTCTCATCTATGTTAGCAGAATATTTATTCCAAAAATCTGGATATCGATCTAAAAAATTCGTTTCTGAAATATAATGGATATTAATAAGCTGATAACGCTTAGCAGTCTTCTTAAATTCATTTACTAGTACCTTAGCTATGCCTTGACAGCGATAAGCAGGAGCAACATAAATAGACACTTCTGCTTCATGTGGTTCATCAGCATATATTGATAGAAAGCCAACCAAAGCCTCGTCTACAAACGCTAAGATAAAAGCAGGCATGTTGGGATTGTCATTATAATTGCTGTCTAAATATGGAATTCTATATGTCTGATCTACTTGGTTACATTCTTTTTACTATCGAAAACGCATCATTCTTTTTCTTTGTCAGACAATTGAACTCTTACTTGTATATTCATCTTACACTCCTAAATTGTTATGGACATTATACCACATAATACAATTTTTCCTCTCCATAAAACAGAAACAGGAAAAAAATTCCTGTTTCACTTTATTTAGATTTGATATAGTTAATACCATCCGCCTTAGGTGCAACAGCTTTTTCCGAAGAAGAGTGCTAGGACAAGAATTGTCAAAACGTAAGGCGCAATCTGCAAGTAAACCGCTGGAACATGAGATAGAAATGGTAATTGACTTCCGATAACTGCTAAACTTTGAGATAATCCAAAGAAAAAGACTTGAAAGCATTGCTCCAATTGGATCCCATTTACTAAAAGATCATAGCTGCTAGAGCAATGAAACCCGGTCCAATGATTGTTGTTGCAGCAAAGTTAACTGAGATTGATTGTGCGTAGATCGCTCCACCGACACCACCGAGGAATCCAGAAATTATTACTCCCCAATAGCGCATCAGATAAACATTAATTCCCAGTGTATCTGCAGCTTGTGGATGTTCACCAACAGAGCGAAGACGAAGACCAAATTTCGTCTTAAACATGATGAACCAAGCGACAAAAGGCAAAACCTACAGCCAAGTAACCCATCAGACTGGTGTGTTTGAAGAAAATATCTCCAATAACAGGGATATCAGACAGGATTGGGAAATTAAATTTACCAAAAGAAACTCGAATGTTATCAGTTTGACCTTTTCCGTAAAGAGCTTTTACTAAGAAAAATTGCCAAGGCAGGTGCCATCAAGTTCAAAACTGTACCACTGACAACATGGTCTGCACGAAAGTTGATAGTAGCGACTGCGTGAATAAGTGAGAAAACAAGTCCGACTATTCCACCGACCAAAAGGGCCAACCAAGGTGTTAAACTTCCGAAAGTACTTTTCAAACGTAAGGTTGAAAACAACACCTGAGAAAGCACCCATCACCATGATACCTTCAAGTCCCACGTTAACAACACCTGAATGTTCAGAGAAGGCACCACCAATACTAGTGAAGACCAAAGGAGCTGCATAAATAAGCATTGACGACACTAACAAATTTAGCATTGAGACAAAATTCATCTTATTTACCTCCCTTTTCTTGTTTGCGTGGTTTGATAAAACGTTCAATAATGTAATGAACACTTACAAAGAAGATGATAGCTGCTGTTACAATGCTGACCAATTCTGAAGGAATCGTTGCAACATTCATACCGGAGCTCCAACTTGAAGTACTGCAAACAGGAAGGCTGCAAAAGGAATTCCCACAGGAGAATTACTTGCAAGAAGACTAACTGCCATACCATTGAAACCAACACTTAATGAGCTACCTTGAACATATACGTTTTGGAATGTACCAAGTCCTTCTACTACTCCTCCGACACCAGCAAGGGCACCAGAAATGATCATTGAAAGGATAATTGTACGTTTTGCTGACATACCAGCATACTCACTTGCATGTGGATTGATACCAACTGAACGAATTTCAAAACCAAGTGTCGTTTTCTTAAGAAGGAACCATACAAAAACAACTGCAATAATTGCAAAGAAGATTCCGATGTTCATCCGCGAATTATTGGTCAAAGCACGCAACCACTCTGTCTGATAGGTGGCGTTAGGGCCAACAGTGATACTAGAATCCACACTCTGCATGACAGATTTCGGGAAACTATGGATAAAGGCATTACCAACATATAGAACGATATAGTTCATCATGATCGTTACGATGACCTCTGATGTTCCAAGGTAAGCACGTAAAATACCAGGAATCGCACCAATAATACCACCCGCTACAATACCAAGGAATACAGTCATGATGAGCATAAGTGGGCGCGGTAAATTTGGAAATGATAGGGCAAACCAACCGGCAGTAATCCAGCCAGCCAAAGCTTGACCAGGCAAACCAACGTTGAAGAAGCCGGCTCTACTAGCCACTGCAAAACCAAGGGCGATCAAGATCAGTGGTCCCATTGCACGAGAGATTTCCCCAAACTTCTTAGAGTACCAAAGGCTGTTTTGAAAAGTTCTTCATACCCCCCAAATAGCATCGTAGCCAAAAAAATCCACATGATAATCGCACCGAGTAAAAATCCCAAGAACGACAGAAATCAAAGGAACGGCAATCTGCTGTGTTTTCTTAGACATTAGAATCTCCTTCTTTAGTTCTCCTCCGGCCATCAAAAATACCAAGTTCTTGTTTGTTGGTTTCAGCTGGCGTTACGATACCTTGAATTTTACCGTCATGAATAACAGCGATTCTATCAGATAAATTGAGAATCTCATCCAATTCAAAGCTGACAACAAGAACTGCTTTTTCCTTTATCACGCTCACCAATTAAACGTTTATGGATATACTCAATCGCACCAACGTCTAATCCACGTGTAGGCTGACTAACAATTAGAAGATCTGGATCACGGTCTACTTCACGAGCAATAATTGCCTTTTGCTGATTACCTCCAGATAGAGCTGATGCAGGAACATAATCATTTGCTGCACGAACATCGAACTCTTCCATCAGTTTACGAGCATAATTATGAATATTAGTATAATTCAAAATACCATTCTTGCTCAGTGGTTCTTTATAGTAAGTTTGTAAAAGCAATATTTTTCAGAAATAGTCATATCTAGAACCAAACCATCACGATGACGGTCTTCAGGAACGTGACTGACCTTCATTTCCGTAATCTTACGAGGAGGCAAGCCAACTACATCCTTACCTTTTATATTAATAGTTCCTGACTTAACTTTACGCAAACCAGTAATCGCTTGAATTAATTCACTTTGTCCATTTCCGTCAATACCGGCAATACCAACAATTTCACCTGCACGAACATCAAGTGATAAATTCTTGACAGCTGGAATACCACGGTTTTCATTAACAACTAAATCTTTGATTGAAAGAATTACTTCTTTTGGTTGTGGAGGATTTTTTTCTGTTGTAAATGAAACAGAACGTCCCTACCATCATTTCAGCAAGATCTTGGTTTGTAGCACCAGCAATCTCAACCGTTTCAATACTTTTTACCACGACGAATAACTGTAACACGATCAGAAACTGCACGAATTTCATCCAACTTGTGCGTAATCAAAAATAATCGATTTCCCTCTTTGACAAGGTTCTTCATAATGATCATCAATTCGTCGATTTCAGCTGGTGTTAATACAGCTGTTGGTTCGTCAAAAATAAGGATGTCAGCACCACGATAAAGAGTTTTTAAGATTTCAACCCGTTGTTGGGCTCCGACAGAAATGTCTTTCGACTTTTGCAGAAGGATCTACGGCAAGACCATATTTTTCAGATAATTCTTTTATCTCTTGGATTGCTTTTTTAATGTCTAGAACACCATTCTTAGTAATTTCACTTCCTAAAATAATATTCTCGGCAACTGTAAATGCTTCGACCAGCATAAAGTGTTGGTGCACCATTCCAATACCTAAAGAGGCTGCTTTCGATGGTGAGTCTAGTTTAACAACTTGCCCATTTACTGCAATTTCACCACTAGTAGGCTCAAGCAATCCTGCCAACATATTCATCAAAGTAGATTTTACCTGCTCCGTTTTTCTCCTAAAAGAGCATGAATTTCACCACGACGAAGATGAAGGTTAATTTTTGTCATTTGCAACAAATTGTCCAAAGATTTTTGGTAATCTCCCGCATTTCGATGACATTTTTCATGTGTCATTGTGATCCCATCCTTTCAAAACTTTTTATTTCAATAGAACCTACTAAGAGTTAGTAAGCTCTATTGAGACAAAACCTTTTGTCTCAATCTCAAAGAAGCGATCTCTCTAAGATCGCTTCCAGAGAGTCAATGTTTGAATTTTATTCTGCAGGAACTTTGATGCTTCCGTCAAGAATTTTTAGCTTTTAGCATCTTCTACTGCTTTTTTTAGCATCATCTGACAAAGCTTTAGTTGTCAAATCAACACCACCATCTTTCAAACCATAAACTGTTGTTTTACCACCAGGGAATTGGTTTTTAGATGCTTTGGTTGCGATGTCTTTAACTGTTCCACCAACTTTTTTCAAGGTAGAAGCAAGAACGAAGTTAGATTCTTTACCATCTTTAGATTTAAATTTTTCCTTCGGCTTCTTGGTCACGGTCCACACCAATAACCCAAACTTTTTTTCGCTTTCGTTTCTTGTTTCATTGATTGATTTCGCTTCGTTGAAGACACCAGCACCTGTACCACCAGCTACTTGATAAAATGATATCAGCACCTGCTGTATATTGTGCAGCGGCGATTGTTTTACCTTTAGCAGCATCACCAAATGATTCTGCATATTGAACATCAATCTTGATAGATGGGTCTACTGATTTAACACCAGCTTCGAAACCTTTTTCAAAAACGAGTCAATACGGCACCTTTAATACCACCTACAAATCCAACAACTTTTTGTTTTTAGTTGTTTTCGCTGCAGCTACACCTGCAAGATAAGCTGCTTCGTTATCTGCAAACAAAGCAGAAGCGACATTGTCTTGACCTTTGATTTCATCATCAATGATGACATAGTTGATGTCTGAGTGGTCTTTGGCAGCAGCTTCTACAGCGTTACGAAGAGCAAATCCAATACCAAAAATTGCTTTATAACCACTTGATGCAGCTTGCTCAAGGTTATTAGCATACTCAGATTCGTTTGTTGATTGGAAGTAAGTGAAACCATGATCTTTTGAAAGACCGTTTTTCTTTACCCCATTCTTGCAAACCTTCCCATGCTGATTGGTTGAATGACTTGTCATCAACACCACCAGTATCGGTTACGATAGCAGCTTTCAGATCTGTTTTTAGCATCTGAATTGCTATTTGAGCGAGATGCACGGTTACCACATGCAGCAAGTCCTACTGCTGCGACAGCTACTAGACCAAGGCCTAGCCATTTTTTCTTGTTCATTTCTGAACCTCCTAAATAAGATATGCAACAATGTTGCAAAATTGTGTGGTCAGATGACCCAGACTACCAACTATTTTAAGTCGGTAAAAGAATATGGAGTAATTCCCCGACCGTCATCACGACCGTCGATTTATCTTTAGCGACTAATGTCACTTTTAGATCTTTATTAAAAAAATTCTGCCATCACTTGACGACATGCTCCACATGGAGAAATTGGCTTTTCTGTCTGCCCATAGACAATCAGCTCTTCAAACTCAAGTGCTCCTTCAGAAACTGCTTTAAATATTGCTGTTCGTTCACCACAGTTTGTCAAACCAAAACTAGCATTCTCAACATTAACTCCAGTGAAGACACGGCCATCTTTAGCAACTAGTACAGCACCAATTGGAAAGTGAGAATATGGAACATACGCATTTTTGCTTGTCTCTACGGCCAAATCGATTAAATCAGTAGTTGCCACTAGCTGTTTTCCCCTTTCATGATAGCAACACCTGATGAAGCACCAATCCGAGTAGCTCCAGCTTTTAATGAAAGCTTGAGCATCATCATAAGAACGAGCGCCTCCAGATGCTTTAACTCCCATATCAGGACCAACTGTTTGTCTCATCAAAGCTACATCTTCTACAGTAGCACCACCAGTTGAAAAAGCCAGTCGATGTTTTTACAAAGTCGGCTCCAGCTTTTTGGGAAATTTGACAGGCCAGAACTTTTTCTTGATCAGTCAAAAGGCAAGTTTCAATAATGACCTTCACAAGTTTCTCACCACTTGCTTCTACTACTGCTTGAATATCTTTTTCAAGCAAATCCAAGATGCCAGACTTGAGAGCGCCAATATTGATTACCATATCGATTTCATCAGCCCCATTTTTCAATCGCATTTTTTGTTTCAAATGCCTTTACTTCAGGAGTGGTTGCCCCCAAAGGGAAACCTATAACTGTACAAACTTTTACATCAGATCCGCTTAGTTCTTCAGCTGCAAGCTTTACCCAAGTTGGATTAACGCAGACACTTGCAAAAATCATATTCTTTTGGCTTCTTCAATTATTTTTTTCAATTTGCTCTTTTTGTTGCTTCCGGCTTTAAAAAGAGTATGGTCAATGTATTTGTTCAATTTCATTTTTTTCTCCTTTAAACTCAAGAAATGACCTCAATGATTTCGCTTACTTTTTTCCGTTCGACATCTATTCTAACATTTTTTTTGAATTCTGTAATCATTTCCTCAGAGATTTTTTGGTTAGCATAGATTTTAGCAACTACTTCACCTGATTGAACAGCTTCGCCAACTTTTTTCTCAAAAAAACAATTCCGGTTTCATAATCCAAGTTGTCAGATTTAACTGCTCGACCAGCACCTAAACGCATAGCAAATAAACCGAATTCCATAGCTGGTAGTTCAGAAATGAAACCAGACTGATCTGCAGTGATGTCTACTATATACTGGGCTGAAGATGGCCTATAAAAGGTCTTCCAAGTCACCGCCCTGTGCTTGAATCATAGCTTCAAACTTTCTGAGAGCAGAGCCGTTCATTATGTGCTCGCGAACTTCCTCTACAGTTTTTTCTACATTTGCTAAGCTAAGCATAATCTGAGCCAACTCACAGATAAAATGGGTTACATCTTCTCTGCCTTTTCCTTGAAGGATCTCTAAAGCCTCAAGAATCTCTAAACGATTACCAATGCTTGTTCCCACAGGTTGGCTCATATCTGTAATAACAGCTACTGTTCGTCTGCCTACAGCTTTACCTAACTCAACCATAGTCTGAGCAAGGCGACGCGCATCTTCAATATTCTTCATAAAGGCGCCTTCACCAACTGTCACATCTAGAAGAATACTATCTGCTCCGGCAGCAATCTTCTTACTCATAACAGAGCTCGCAATTAGAGGAATTGTGTCGACTGTTGCGGTCACATCACGAAGAGCATAAAGCAACTTATCAGCTTTCACAAGTTGATCTGACTGACCAATTACAGAAAGCCCGATTTCTTGAACTTGTTTGATAAATTCTTCTTGACTGCGCTCCACTTGAAATCCTTTTACAGATTCCAGTTTGTCAATAGTTCCGCCCGTATGACCTAGACCTCGACCACTCATCTTTGCAACTGGTACACCAAAGCTAGCAACCAAAGGGAACAAGGATTAAGGTAACCTTGTCACCAACACCACCAGTAGAATGCTTATCCACTTTAATACCAGAAATTTCTGATAAGTCAATTTGCTGACCTGTTCCTACCATTGTCATAGTCAAGTCTGAAATTTCTCTGGTTGTCATTCCCTTAAAGTAAATAGCCATTGCAAAAAGAAGACATTTGATAATCGGGCACTGTACCAGCAACATAACCATCAATCAACCATTGAATTTCTTCTTTTGTTAATTCCAAACCATCACGTTTTTGAATAATGTCGACAGCTCTCATTCTAGTTTCTCACTCCTTAAAAATATAGTAGCCTTTATCTTTTTGACAACTTCACAATTTCCAAAAACTTCTTCCATTTTTGGCTTTAGCGCTTGGCGCCCCCTGCTTCTTCTGTATGACGATAGTTAGGGTCACCACCTACCGTCAAATGTTCAAGGCTACCTGTAATAACTTGATGAACTACTTGCTTCCCAGCTCTAATGGGAGGATTACTAATTATATGATCAAAAATTCCAATTACTTGATCATAGACATTGGATTGAAAGATTTCCGCTGAAACCCCATTAAGTTCGGCGTTTTTCAGGGCTAAATCAAAGCACGCAAATTAATATCAACTAAAGGTGGCTTTCACAGCTTGCGACTTTACTAATGTTAAACCTAATGGACCATAACCACAGCCCAGATCCAAAATAGTATCTCCTATAGAAAAATCTATGGTAGACAGGAGGACCTGACTACCATAATCGATCATCTTCTTGCTAAAGACGCCAGCATCCGTAAGGAAGGTCATTGGTTGACCTAATAAATTCAGTTGTAATTTATGGATATCGTGCTTAGCATCCGGATTTTCTGCAAAATACATTTTTGACATAAATTAATTTTATCACAATTTTTACCTAAAATGTAAACCGTTTACAATATTTTCTACAATTTTTAACAATATGGTATACTAATCAAGTTGATAGGAGAAAAAAATATGACAAACGAATTCCTTCATTTTTGATAGAATTAGCCGAGAAAGATGGCAACAATTACATAGAAAAAAACAACACCGCCATTAACTGAAGAAGAATTAAATTCAATAAAAAAAGTTTTAATGACGAAATTAGTTTTGCAAGATGTTATGGATATCTACTTACCATTAACCAATCTAATTCAAATTTATAAGAGAGCCAAAGAAGATCTTGCTTTTTTTCAAAAGGAATTTTTCTACAAAAACCTTAAAAAAACAGCCTTTTTATCATCGGTGTTTCTGGAAGCGTAGCTGTTGGAAAGTCTACAACAAGCCGCCTTCTCCAAATTTTACTGTCTAGGACTTTTTGAGAATGCAAAAAGTTGGACTGGTAACTACAGACGGTTTTTTTATATCCAAACTCTGTCTTGCAAGAACTCAATCTTTTAAATAGAAAAGGTTTCCCTGAAAGTTATAACATGGAACTTCTTCTAAACTTCTTAGATCACCTGAAAAACGGACAAAATTATCAGGTACCTGTCTATTCCCATGAAATCTATGATATTGTTCCAGATCAGACACAAAACAATCCAAGTTGCTGATTTCGTCATTGTTGAAGGGATTAATGTTTTTCAAAATCCTCAAAATGAACGTCTCTATATAACAGATTTCTTTTGATTTTTTTCTATTTATGTGGATGCTGAGGTTGAAAATATTGAGAAATGGTATCTTGATCGTTTCGGTAAATTACTAGACTTGGCTAGACGGGATTCAAAGAACTACTACCATCGCTTCACTAAAGAACCGGTTGAAGACGTTATGAAAATGGCTCGTAACATATGGAAAATCTATTAATTTAGTTAACTTAAAAGATTATATTGAACCTACTCGCAATCGAGCTGAATTAATCCTTCATAAAGCTCATAACCATGAAATTGATGAGATTTACTTAAAGAAATAACTATAATTGATTGAAATCAAGTGATATTTTTAAAAGAATAATTAAGGCTTGTCAAATGCGAACTTTTTCATATATAATTAGATAGTTAGTATACATTGGAGGTGAAAAACTTGGCAAACATTAAATCAGCTATCAAACGCGCTGAATTGAACGTTAAACACAACGAAAAAAACTCAGCTCAAAAAAATCAGCTATGCGTACTGCAATCAAAAGCTTTTTGAAGCAAAACCCTAACTGAAGAACTTTACCGCGCTGCTAGCTCAGCTATCGATAAAGCAGAAACTAAAGGTTTGATCCACAAGAACAAAGCTAGCCGTGATAAAAGCACGTCTTGCAGCAAAACTTGGTTAATAAACTAACTGCATACAAAATGAGCTCTTCGGAGCTTTTTTGCGCCTTAATTCATTAGGATGCGATTTTTGCCAATTCTAAACGATCATAATTGTACAGTATTTGAGATAAGGTTCAAAAAAACAGTGACGCAAACTTTTGCGTCCTCCTTCTATTTTTGATAAAATAGCGGTAAATCTGACATGAATACATTCTATGAGTCAGAAGAATTGATTAAATAAGGAACATAATATGAAAAACCAAACTTTAATGCAGTATTTTTGAATGGTATCTTCCAGATGATGGCCAGCATTGGAATCGTTTAGCAATGGATGCGCCAAATTTGGCAGCCAAAGGAATTAAAAAAATATGGATGCCTCCGGCTTTTAAAGCAACTGCCTCAAATGATGTCGGCTATGGCATTTACGACTTATTTGATTTAGGAGAGTTTGATCAAAAAGGAACCGTTCGGACTAAGTATGGATTAAAAGAAGAATATCTTCAAGCGATCCAAACACTAAAAGACAATGGAATCGATCCAATTGCTGATGTCGTTTTAAATCATAAGGCTGCAGCCGACGGAACTGAAACATTTACGGTTATTGAAGTAGATCCAAATGACCGTACTACTGCTATTTCTGAGCCCTTTATGATTAAAGGATGGACTCACTTTACTTTTCCAGGAAGAAACAAGCAATATAATGACTTTGAATGGCATTGGTACCATTTTACTGGAACTGACTTTTGATGCAAAAAGTCGTCGGTCTGGAATTTATTTAATTCAAGGTGACAATAAAGGTTGGGCGAATGACGAGCTGGTAGACAGCGAAAACGGAAACTATGACTATCTAATGTACGCCGATCTGGACTTCAAACACCCAGATGTTATTAAAAACCTATACGATTGGGCTAGATGGTTTATCGAAACTACAGGTATACAGGGTTTCCGCTTGGATGCAGTTAAGCATATAGATTCCTTCTTTATGGCCAACTTTATTCGAGATATTTTGCAAGAATATGGTGATGATTTCTACGTTTTTCGGAGAGTTTTGGAATAATGATGAAGCTGCTAATAATGACTACTTAGAAAATATTGACTATCGCTTCGACCTTGTCGATGTTAAATTGCATACTAATCTTTTTTGAAGCAAGTCAAAAGGTGACGAATTTGATCTGCGTACTATTTTTTTGATCATACTTTAGTGAAAAACCACCCTGAATCAGCAGTGACATTTGTAGAAAACCATGATACTCAGCGTGGTCAAGCACTTGAATCGACTGTGGAAGAATGGTTTAAACCAGCGGCTTATGCTCTTATTTTACTTCGAGAGTCTGGACTACCATGTATTTTCTATGGAGACTACTATGGCATAAATGGTGAATTCGCTCAGCAAGATTTCCGAGAAGAGATTGACAAACTATTAGACCTTCGTCTAAAACCTAGCTTATGGTGAAGAGACCGACTATTTTGATGACCCAAATTGTATCGGATGGACAAGGGCTGGTCAAGAAGGTAGTCAGCCTATCGCAGTTCTAATTTCAAATGCTACTTCTACGTCAAAACGGATGTATTTTGGCCAAGATTGGTCAGGGCACGAGTGTTCGGACTACTGGGTAATTGCCAAACAATTGTCACTATCGATGAAGAAGGCTGGGGAGAGTTCCCTGTTGAAGAACAATCTGTTAGCGTTTGGTCTATTAAAAATTAAAAATCAGCTCTTTGAGCTGATTTTTAAACTCTAACAACAAAGCTTGGCTTAATAAAGCCAAGCTTTTTAGAATCACTATATATCTGTTAATCCTATTTTTGACAAAGACAATGATGTCTATCCAATAGCTTCTCTTTAGAATAAAACCTTCAATCTTTTTTCCCATCACTCAATCGTCCAACTCGTTTCTTGCTTTCTGATTTGATTGAAATTTTGACTTCAAAAATGGTACCTTTAGGTCTATTATCTTTAACAGTAATTGTACCCTTTAGAGCATCGGCTATTTGTTTTGCAAGAGATAGACCTAGACCAAAACCACCCTTTTTGTCTTGTTCTAGCCTTTATCAACCCTATAAAAAAACGATCAAAAAAATTTTTCTTTTTTGTCTTCATTATTGATTCAGGGCCGTTATCGGACACTCGTAAGTATAGAGAACGGTCTTTTGACCATACTATAAACTTAATAACCCCATCTTCTTCTGTATATTTCACAGCATTATCAAAGAGAATAGTCATCAGCTGTTTTAGAAGTGTTCTATCTGTCTTGATGTTGTGGTCGATATGATTTTTCGTAGATAAATACTTTCTCATTTTTCATCCGCAATGATTTCATAGTTGGCAAATGTTGTAGTGAAAAATTCTGGTTCAACTTCAGTAATTTCAGCCTTAATGCCATCATCTCTTCTTGCAAGATTCAATAGATTAGTTGTTAGCATCCGCATATTCCGAACTTCTTCCAGACTGGAGGCAATATTTTTCACTAGATTCCATAATCGTAGCTTCCGGTTTTCGGAAAAAGAGTTTCCAAACGGTTCTGCAAAACAGCTAAAGGAGTACGCAACTCATGGCTGGCGTTTTTCAACAAAAGATTTTTTTGCTTCTGCATACTGTCTATTAGAGGCTTCACGCTGACCCGAGCCAAATAAATACTGGCAATAATTGAAATTAACCAGAAACTAATCATAACAATGACAATGATTTGTTCATGATTCTGACTGGTTTTGCTCCAATTGATTGACATTAATCAAAAACTGCTGCATATTTTTACTTTTGTTCAAAAGATTCCCAGATAAGAATTCGCTTGGATTAATCTCAAAAACCAACATACGATAGAGTTCTTCTTGACCATAGTTGTTTTTCAAAGTAGTCTGAATAATTTTACCTACATCCTTTTTTCTTGATTGAAATCTTTTTTTAAACTAAGAAAATGATCTGCAGTAGTCAATGGTTTCAAGTCTTCATCGAACAAGACTGCTTCAGTGTTCGAATTCACCTTCAGATTATCCATTGGTCCGGGGTCTGGGGCGTCTTGTGGCCCAGTATCATCATCAGATGACTGACCCTCATCAATCGTTGGTTGCATATTGGCTGCACGAGCCAAAGCAAGGTGGAGGACAGATCTGGGATTCTGACTTAAACTTTTTAAATTATCGTCAACTGTTGTATAAAGCCCTGAGCGCATAATCTGAATGATTAAAAGAGTCATGGCCGAGAAAATAAGTGTGAATACACCAAAAATAGCGAATGAAATATGAAAAATCATCCGCATAAAAAGTTCGTCTAAGTTTATTCAGCATTCTTCAAAAATGTAACCGACACTGCGAAGGGTTTGCATATTGTTCGCGAAAGTCGTTCCTTTCAATTTTTTCCGAATTTTTTTGAGACATAGACTTCAACGACAGAAATGGTAGTATCACTGTCAAAGCCCCAGAGTCGATCAAAAATCTGAGTTTTAGGTAGAATTACGTTTTTGGTTCTGCAAGAAATAAACTAATAAATCAAATTCTTTTTCCTAGTAATTCTACTTCTTTTTCCGTTCACCAATGTGGTATTGGTAGAGAGGTTTACTGTTACATCACCATATGATAAGGTATTTTCATTAAATTTTCCTGAACGCTTGAGTAAGGCTTGGATCCGCATCTTTAATTCTTCTAAATAAAACGGCTTGGTTAGATAGTCATCTGCACCCAATTCAAAAACCATGCCCTTTATCATCTAAACTTTCTTTAGCAGTCATGATGAGAACAGGAGTTGAGACTCCTTTTTCACGCAAGTCTTTTAAAACTTGAAAGCCATCTTTTTCAGGGAGCATCAGATCAAGTAAAATCAAATCATAAACACCGCTTTCGGCTTCATAGAGTCCTTCTTCACCATCAAAAACCTGCATGACATCCGCAAAGTCATCTAAGAAATCAAATACAGAGTTCGACAACCCTAAGTCATCTTCTACTAGTAAAATCTTAATCATCTTGTTCTCCTCCTGCTATAAGATACTGATCTGCTTCATCTAAGATTATGTAAAATAAAGAATTTTTTTGTCCCATTTTTGGATCTTAGTATAATTCTTTAATTATTATATCATGACTTTAACAAATGGATTAAGATTTTTGTAGCGTTTTCTTCATTATTTTTGATTAGAATTGCTTTTCCTTATCCTTTGTACTTCCATCTGCATTGGCTGGCTTCTTCTTAGAATTGCTACCGCCTTCTTGATTATTATTTCCTTGCGGTGCCTGTCCTCCTGGCCCTCCGAGTCCACCGTTACCACCAGGACCACCTTGTCCATCTTGACCATTCATTTGAGGTGGCATACCATTTCCATTATTTTGACCCTGTCCTTGAGGCGGTTGTCCACCGGGACCTTGCATATTATTGCCGTCTTGATTATTTTGCTGCGTTTTCGATGCTTGAACGGTTGACTGCTGATTTGTTGCTTTTTGCGTCAAAGAACCGAATGTATAGCCACCAAGCAAGCCGACTACTAAAGAACCTGTCGCTACTACCGATAGCCACCACTTGGTGCTTTTTTCTACAACAATCATTTTCTCTTTATTCATTCTAAGTTTTTCCTTCTTTCTGTTTTAAGTTTCTGTGATAAAGTAAAGAAGTTTTACTTCATGAATTCACCACATCCTTTCTTTAGGATACATACATCTTAATTATTTTTCTTAAAGAGGCCTAAATTTTTTTCTTAAAGAATACTAAAAAGATGAGAAAATTCTTAGAAAAATAATAGAAAAATTTATCCAAAATATTTTTTTAAAAATACGACCGTATCGTCTCAGTAAAAGATAATCCGCTATTGCTGGGGATAGCAGGTTCAATGTTGTAAAAATCTTTGTACCTTGTCCCATCAAAATCACTCTTTTACGAGATTTTTATACCTTTTAAGTAAAGCTTGGATTACTTGATTTGTACTTGATATAGAGATCCCCATCTCTCTCCAAACTGGATGATAAGGCTTTTCTGATGGTGTATCTGCTGCATTGGGGCAAAAATAAGTTAGATGCATTTTTTTCTTCTCCTGTTTTAATTCTCGATTCATTGATTCGATAAAAGAAAAAAGTCCGGCGCGGCTCGCCACATCTACACTATAATAGGGAAAGGCCAGCCTACCATCTGCAAAAACCTCCTGAATGCACAATGGTTGCTCCTTTTTTTGATTTTTTTAACAAAGGTAAAAAAATGTTTGCTGACAAGAATAGCCCCTATTAGGTTAATCGTCATAGTCTGATTGATCTCCTCCTCAGAGTGAGATAATAAAGATTTTCGTACATCAAATCCTGTTGCATTAACAACAATATCTATATTATCCGACCACTTTTTGAACTTCAGACACTGCAACCCTAATAGAAGTTTCGTTCGTTATATCTACTGAGCAAATAGGAATATTGGAAGCAATATCCTCAGAAAAACTAGCCAATTTATCCATATTGCGACCTAAAAAGAAATAAATGAGCACCCGCTTGAAAAAAAGCTTGTGTATAGGCTTGTCCCAAATTACCACTAGCACCAATAATAACGACCTTTTTTTATTTTTTTAAAAATAATTGTCACCCATAACATACTTCCTCATTAGTGAACCTTTTTGCGATAAGTTTAATATAACAAGCCCCACAATAACCAAAAGCAATTCCCAAGAGGCTTGCGAACGTTACTTTTTCATGAAAAACAAAATAGATAGTACTGTTGTTCCAACTAAACCAACACCCGACCAAATGGCATACACTAGATTTAGTTGTATGCCTTTCAAAGACAAGGATAAAAAGAAAAACACAAGCCATAGAAAACTAAAGCAAGAATCCCAAAAAGCATTTTCGAAAAACCTTGCGACAGTTTTAACAGACTTGTGGCAGCTATTTCAGATACAATAGCAAGAGTTAAATAAATGTAAGACATCATTGTCCTCCCAGAATCAATAGAATTGAAAAGCTAGTCGGAAAACAATTGATTTAGCGATGAGCGGAAGTGAAGCAAGTCCAAAGTGTGCAAGCATTAGCTAAAAATCATAGACTTGATCTTTGAATTCTTGTAAACAGGAATCTTTGTTCGTCCACATAACTCATCTAAAGAGATCTGATAAAAATCAGCTAAGCGAATCAAACTATGACTATCTATAATCGTTTTATCATTTTCCCAATTTGAGATAGTTTGACGAGTTGTTCCCAGATATTCTGAAATTTGATTCTGACTATAGCCCTTTTGTTCTCTAAGTAATTTTAATTGTTTTTCCTAACATCTGCATTTCCTCTTTATATTATTCTTTTTCTTCACGAATTGGCTAGACGAAATTCTTTAACATCCTATACAATTCTAGGTAAAATTTCTTTGACATTGCTATTATAACATGATTTTTCAGGATGGACACTTTATACTGACTTCCAAAAACAGCAGATTGCAAGATCCGCTGTTTTTTTATCTATTACTTACTTGCTTTCAAAGCCTTTTCTACTGCTTCTTTTTCTCGTGTAATTAAGTCAACACGAGCTGCAATTTCTTTGATACCCATGCTGATATTACGACTGATAGCCATATCTGACAATTGAGGTTCGAAGAAAGCTTTGTATTCAGCGAGCCTTTCTGCTGTCTTAAAGGCATTAGCTGGATAGATGACAAACTTATCAAAGCTCATATCACCTCCCAAGGCCGCCTTAATCCAGCCCCAATTCTCACGAGCCCAAGCCCAAACAGTAGCTTGAGTAAAATCGTGATTGAGCAAAGGCAGATACCAGCTCATAGCTAAATCTTGTGGCTTAACAATATCTTTATTCTTCAAAGCTTCTAAAAATTTGGTCAAGCGTTTCCTTATCATTAGTGTAGGCTAAAGCCGAAGCCAATTGTCTCTTGAAACTTCCATCAACTGTCGATACGTAGTTCTTCAGATATTGATCCGTCAGCTCCTTGTTCTCATGATGTTTGATTTGGTTAATCAGGATATGCAAGCGGATAGCTGCAGGAAGTTTTTCCAGATCATCTTGATGAGCTTTTAAAGATGCCGTCAGCTTCTTGAGTCGCTTTTTTTCATCATTGGCAGCAATCAAGTTTCCAATAACGATTTGACGGACTAATTCATCCTCATCGCTTTCTCCATCTTTAGCTTCAAAGCCTAGGCGATCAAAGTTGAATCGGCTAAGTTTGATAACTAAGTCATTATAAGCTTTTTCACTCTCGCTACCTTCTTCAACAAAGATTTTCAAACCACTCAGAACAGCTTTAACCCCAGAAACAACCAAGTAAGAGCTTTCTTCTGTCAGTTTTTCAATTACTGGAACTAATTCAGCAAATGAAATGTGGCCAGCTTCTGCTAAGAGACAGCGTTCCTGCACCACTTGGAGCTTGCTGGTGCTGTCTAACTCAGTAATCGTATCTAGAATCTGGTCTAACAAGACACCTTGATAATCTGTGATATAGTGGGCTGTGTTTTCTGTATTGAAGCGCAAAGCTCCTTGGTTCTGAGCTGCCAAAGCAGAATAGTTTGGAATTTCAAGTGTTTCAGTTTCCAGTGTATCAGGCAAACCATTCCAATTACTGTTTAATGGCAGAACCCAAGTCCGCTTCTTGTCTTCATGTTCACCAATAAAGAATTGCTTCTGAGTCAACTTCAAGGTGTCATTTTCTACACGGGCAGTCAAAACAGGATAGCCAGGTTGCTCCAGCCAAGAGTCCATAAAGGCTGCCACATCACGACCAGAAGCATCTCCAAGTGCATTCCAAAGATCACGTCCGATTGTATTTCCATACTGGTGTTTAGCAAAGTAGGCGTTTAAACCTTTGGCAAAGGCCTCATCACCCAACCAGCGGCGAAGCATATGCATGAGACGGCTTCCCTTGGCATATACGATTGCTGGGTCAAATAAGGTATTAATTTCGTCTGGATGATTCACCTCCACATGGACAGACTGAACCCCGTCTGTTGCATCTCGTTTCAAAGCAAGCGGAACTCCTGTTGTTTGGAAATTCTCAAAAATATTCCAAGTCGGCTCAATAGCATTGACGCAGACATATTCCATCATATTAGCAAAGCTTTCATTAAGCCAAAGGTCATCCCACCACTTCATAGTGACAAGGTTTCCGAACCATTGGTGTGCCAACTCATGAGGCAACAACAAGAGCTACATCTTGTCGACTGGATACCGTAGAGTTTTTCATCAACTAAGAGGTAAATCTCGCGATAAGTAACCAGACCCCCAGTTTTCCATAGCACCAGATGAAAAAGTCAGGCAAAGCTACATGAAGAGACTGTGGGATAGGATATTTAACTCCATAATAATCCTCATAAAACTCAATGGAACGAACAGCAATGTCCAAAGCAAACTCTAAATTGCTAGCCGGATGTGCCTTTGTCGCATAGACACCGACTAAAGTTCCATTTTTTTAGTCTTGGCAGTTACTCCTTGCATATCACCTGCAGCGAAAGCTAGTAGATAAGATGACATACGTGGAGTTCTTTCAAACTTCCAAATACCAGTTGCTTTACGATTTTCAATGTCAATTTCTGGCATATTGGATAGAGCTAACTCGCCTTCTGCCTGGTCAAACTTCAAAGCCAAGTCAAAAGTTGCTTTTAGCTTCTGGCTCATCCACGCTTGGAAAAAGCTTCACGAGCAAAGTGACTCTCAAATTGAGTAGAAATGATTTCTTTTTTTACACCATCCACTGTGTAGTAAGATGGGTAAATACCAGTCATATTATCTGTGATCTTACCAGTATAAGTCACCGTTACTTCAACTTGACCTGTGGCATCTAACTCGATGTAAAGAGCTTCGTTCGCATTGTCGACTATAAAAAGGACGTGTTTGACCGGCTACTTCGACGGTTTTTGATTACTAGGTCCTTTTTGGTGCAGGGAAATCTTACTTGACTTAGCTTCCCCAATAATAGTCACCTTGCCTGAAAAGGTCTTATCTGCACGATTGAGATCTAGAAATAGATCGTAGTGTTCAGGAACAAAAAGTGTCAATAAAGTGTGCAACTGCTTGCATGTTTCTCTCCTCATCTAAGATACAGGAAATCCTGTTCATTAAATACTTTTTGAAACCATTTTTACCACATTTTAAAGCAAAGAAAAAGACAAGGATGACCTGTCTTTTGTAATTCACGAGAAACTCAAAACATTAGGTTTTTCTTTTTCTTTTTCGAGTTCTGCGTCACCTTTCCGTAACTCTACATTATATAATATTTCAGCTTCTGGACTGCCTTTTTCATCCTTTACGACCTCTTTTAATTGACCATCTTTTTAATAATAGCTCAATATTTATATCTATACTTTCTGCATCTCTTAGTTTAGCTTCTTTAGGTAATTTCTTTTGCATTCGAAACATCAATTCTCTCGTCATCTGAATCAAATAATTCAATTACCTCGTTACCATCCCAGTCAAAATCAACGATTAAGTCAGTAACAATACCAAAACTATTTTGGAGCATAATTTTTTTATTTGTGTACCTAGAGTTGCTTTATTCCCGTATTTATCATATAAAGTCGGACGTACATAGGCATTCAACATGGAAGACCCGTCATCCCCAGTAACATATATAGGAGAAAAATTCAATCCTCTCAATACCTTTATAGTGTTCTTTGATGTAGGTTCCAATTTGTTCTTCAAGAAGTTGAAATCCGTGTTGATAGAGCTTGGTTGTTTTAGGACCAAAGTTAGGTTTTTGTTAGTTTGTTGTATACAAAGATACCTCCTGATATCAAGACTAAAAATAAGAGCAAGTGTCGTAAAAAAATTTTTTCTTCATAACTTTTTTCCTCTGGGTAGTGATATTAAGAATAACAGTATCGTTTTTTTCTTTTCAAAGCCTATTTATATTTCCAATATTCTCCTCTTTCAATTTCAAGGTTATAATTTATTTTTTTGCTTTAGGACTTCCACCATCACTTTTTGATGACATTTTTCAACTGACCATCTTTTTACCAAAGCATCAATGTTATCGTCTGTTCCTTTAATTGGAGGTGTTAATTTCGCTTCTTCCGGTAAAGTTTTAGCATTACTTACATCTATTTCAACTCCTAAACCCTTTTCCGGAATCTTCTAATTCAATAATTTCATTATCATTATGGTCAAAATTTAAAAAGTAATCCTGAGAGTATTCCATAAGAAGGATAACCAGTTTTCCCTATTTGTCCTCCTAAAACAGCTCTATTTCCTTCTTCATCATAAATTACTGGCAGAACGTCCGCTGTGAATGGAGGATTGTCCTTACCACCTTGGATGAAAATCGGAGAGAATTCTATTTTAGAAATTCCTGAGTAGTTTTTCTTTGATGTAGATCCCAATCTGTTCTTCTAATAAACGAAAACCATGTTTAATGATTTTTTCTTCCTTTCGGTCTAAACCTGTTGTGCTGTAAAATTGAGTCATATAAACAAAGCCAGCTAAAAGAGAAATAAACAAGATACTGATAATAACTAAAAATTTTTTCTTCATTTTCGTCTCCTAAATTCTTTGCTATGAAAAATATTGCCTTTCGTATATTCTACTAGTGTATCATAGTCAAGCTTTAAGATCCAATGAAAAACAGACCTCTTATATAGCTTCATATATAAAAAAAGACGCGACATAAATCGCATCTTTTATAACATTACATTTCAACAATTTTACCTGTTTCGAAGTAGACAACCCATTCGCAAATGTTCTTTGCGTAGTCGCCAATACGTTCCAAATAATTGATTACTTGGAAATAATCACGACCAGTTACGATGGATTCAGGATTCTTGCGAATTTCTTCTGTCGCTAATTCCTGAATATTTTTCGAAATAATGATTAATCTTTTCATCTAAAGCAGCCACTTCATAAGCTTGATCTACACTTCCATTCAGATAAAGATCCAAGGCTGATTCAACAAAGTCTTTCACATCACGACCCATCTTCTTGATTTCTTCCTCGACAGACTGAATGCGAATTTCACCTTTCATACGAATAGTTGCCTTAGCAATTGATACAGCATGGTCGCCCATTCTTTCCAAGTCTGAACTTGCTTTTTAGTACGGTGATAACTGTCCGCAAGTCTTGTGAAACTGGTTGCTGCAATGCAATAATCTCTAAGGATTTCTTTTTCCAATTTCACTTCGTATTCATTGACTTCAGCGTCTTCCTCGATAACTTCCTTAGCCATATCTCGATCATGTGTTACAAAAAGCACGGACCGTCCGATTGATTTGCGAAAGTACTTCATTTCCCATCGCATAAAATTGATTATGCAATTTCTCTAAATCTTCTTCAAATTGTACACGAAGCATACCTGTCTTTATCCTTTTCTTCTTATCCAAATTTACCAGTAATATAATCTTCTGTCTCTTTATGAGCAGGTTCTAGGAACATTTGCTTGGTCGAATTAAACTCTATCAAATCTCCACCTAGGAAAAAAAGCTGTTTTATCTGAAATCCGTGAAGCCTGTTGCATAGATCTTGTAACCAAGAGCATGGTATACTGATCTTTCAAACCGTAGAGGGTTTCTTCAATTTTTCCCTGCTGAAATAGGGTCTAAGGCCGAAGTTGGCTCATCCAGAAGAATAATTTTTAGGGCTTGTAGCAAGTACACGTGCTACACAGACACGTTGCTGCTGCCCACCAGAGAGACCGATAGCCGAATCATGGAGACGGTCCTTCACTTCATCCCAGATAGAAGCGCCTTTTAAAGAAGTCTCAACAGCTTCATCCAAGATATGCTTATCTTTAACCCCATTAATTCTCAATCCATAGACCACATTCTCATAGATAGACATCGGGAAAGGATTGGGTTGCTGAAAGACCATACCGATTTCTTTTTCGCAGCTCTACAGTATCAGTCCTAGGCCCATAAAATGTTGTGTTCATTATAAAGAACCGTTCCTGTAGTCGTCACCTCTGGATTAAGATCACCCATACGATTAATAGCTTTTAAGAGGGTTGATTTCCCAGAACCAGATGGTCCAATCAAAGCTGTAATTTCATTGGGCAAAAAATCTAGAGTGACACTATTCAGAGCCTTCTTTTTATTGTAATAAACCGACAAGTCCTTGACTTGTAAAATAGGTTCTGTCATTTTTTCTATCCTTAATTTTTATACACTGTTATGGTCAACATGGAATTCCCTTATCCGAAATGACCAGACACATAATCATTTGTTGATTGCAATTTAGCATTCTGGAAGATATTGGTCGTCTTGTCGTATTCAATCAGATCTCCCAAATAGAAAAATCCAGTATAGTCACTTGCACGTGCCGCCTGCTGCATATTGTGGGTCACAATGATGATGGTATAGTTATTTTTGAGTTCAAACATAGTTTCTTCCAGCTGCATAGTCGCGATAGGATCCAAGGCTGAAGCAGGCTCATCCATCAGTAAGATATCAGGCTTGACAGAGATAGCTCGAGCAATACATAATCGTTGCTGCTGTCCACCTGAGAGAGTCAGAGCTGACTTATGTAAGTCATCCTTGACCTGATCCCAAAGGGCAGCCTGCTTGAGTGAAGTTTCTACAATTTCGTCTAAGACTTTCTTGTCCTTAACCCCTGCCCGCTCGTGAGCAAAGGTAATGTTCCGATAAATGGACTTAGCAAAAGGATTGGGTCTTTGAAAGACCATGCCAATGTGTTTCCGCATTTCATAAACATTAATTTCAGGACGGTTGACATCAATCCCCTCATAGAGAATTTCTCCTGTTACGCTTGCGATATCGATGGTATCATTCATTCGATTAAGGCTTCGTAGATAGGTTGATTTCCCGGAACCTGATGGACCGATTAAAGCGGTAATCTTATTTTTTTCAAACTGCATATCAATGCCTTTGATGGATTCTTTTTTACCATAGTAAACATGTAAATCCTTAGTTTCTAAGGCCACTTTTTCTTGAGGAAAAGTAATGATATGTTTTTCATTCCAATTATATTCTGTCATTTCTTCTCCTTTATGCAGAGGTTAGTTTCTTATGTAAATAGCTACCGAGCTTGCGAGCACCAAAGTTGAAAATCAATATGAAAATCAAAAGAACGGCTGCTGACCCAGCAGATACGGCTGTTGCATCAGGAATAGTTCCCTCACTATTGACTTTCCAGATATGAACAGCAAGCGTCTCTGCCTGACGGAAGATTGAGATTGGACTAGTGATACTAAAGATGTTCCAGTTGGACCAATCCAAAGCTGGAGCGGATTGACCAGCGGTATAGATCAAGGCTGCAGCTTCACCAAAGATACGTCCTGAAGCCAGGACAATCCCTGTCACAATCCCTGGGAGAGCTTCTGGAATAACTACGTGAATCACTGTCTCCCAACGAGAAATCCCTAAAGCTAGTCCTGCTTCCCTCTGTGTATGGTGAACATGGCGCAAGCTATCTTCAACGTTACGCGTCATCTGTGGTAAATTGAAAACGGTCAAAGCCAGGGCACCAGAAATGATTGAAAAATCCATATTCAAACTGTACAACGAAGATTAAATAACCAAAAAGTCCGACAACGACTGATGGCAAAGAAGACAGAATCTCAATACAGGTTCTGATAAAATTGGTCACAGGACCTTTTTTAGCGTACTCAGAAAGATAGACACCAGCCCCCATAGAAAGAGGAACAGAGATAATCAGAGTAATCACCAAAAGAAAGAAGGAATTGTATAACTGAATCCCAATACCACCACCAGCTTGATAAGAAGATGATTTGCCGGTCAAGAATGACCATGAGATATGTGGCAATCCTCTTACCAAGATATAAAGAATCAAGGAGGCAAGAATGGTCACAATGATGCCTGCTATGGTATAGAGAATGCTCGTTGCTAATTTATCTAATTTCTTAGCGTGCATAGTTTTTCTTACCCCTTTCTTTCGTAATCAATTTAATCACACTGTTGAAGGCCAAGCTCATAAGCAAGAGAACCAAAGCCAATGACCAAAGGACATTATTATCAACTGTACCCATTACGGTATTTCCGATTCCCATAGTCAAGACAGATGTCAGAGTTGCTGCTGGTGTTGTTAAAGAAGTTGGGACTACAGCAGAGTTACCAACAACCATTTGAATGGCAAGTGCTTCACCAAATGCGCGCGCCATCCCAAAGACTACAGCTGTAAAAATACCTGGACGTGCTGCTTTCAAGGTTACTCGCCAAATGGTCTGCCAGCGAGTAGCGCCCATGGCCAAACTAGCTTCACGATAGTGACGAGGTACAGCACGTAAGCTGTCTGTTGTCATAAAGGTAACGGTCGGCAGAATCATAACGAATAAAACGAAGATACCTGACAAGATACCAAAACCAGTTCCACCAAAAATAGAACGAACAAAGGGCACAACTACTTGCAAACCAATAAAACCATATACAACAGATGGAATACCAACTAACAGTTCAATCGCAGGTTGCAGGATACGAGCTCCTTTTTGGAGATACCTCTGTCATGAAGACTGCCGCTCCAATTGCAAAAGGCGTTGCAATCACAGCGGACAGGATGGTCACGATGAAAGATCCCAAAATCATTGGTAAGGCACCAAATTCCTTGCCGGAAGGATTCCATGTTGAGCCAAAGAGGAACTCAAAGACATTTACTCCGTTGACAAAGAAAGTAGAAAAGACCTTTTTGAGCAACGAAGATCAAGATCATGGCAACGATAATGACAATCAAAGATAAACAAGCAAAAGTCAGATACTTACAAACTTCTCCAAACGAGAATTCTTAGAAGATGATAGCAATTTCTTAGCTAGTTCTTCACGTTTCATTTCTTATCTCCTTCTATCTTTGTGACATTTCCGTCAGCATCCTTACTAACTTTCATATCATTGATGGAAATATAGCCCATTCCCTTAACAACGCCTTCTTGGACTTCATCAGACAGCATATAATCCAGGAATTCTTTTGCTAGGCCTTTGGGCTTACCAAGTGTATACATATGCTCGTAGGACCATAGTGGCCAAGCGTTCGTAGCTACATTTTTTGTAGTCGGTTTATTTCCATTCAAACTAATCGTTTTTACTGAATTATCCAAATAAGCAAAAGCTAGATAAGAAATTGCCCCTCGGTGTTTGGGAAACAATAGACTTAACCATCCCATTTGAATCTTGCTCTTGACTTTGGACAGCTGAAGTACCATCCATAATCACACTATCAAAGGTTGCGCGTGAGCCTGAGCTGGCTGCTCTGTTGATAATGGAGATTTCTAAGTCCTTACCACCTACCTGTTTCCAATTAGTGTATTCACCTGAAAAGATTTTTTTCAGTTGCTCTGTTGTAAGGTTATCAACGTTGACTTCTTTGTTGACAATTACTGCTAGTCCAGCGACAGCAACCTTATGATCAACAAGAGCCGAAGCATCAATTCCCTCTTTTTCTTCAGCGAAAAACGTCTGAATTTCCGATTTCAACTGCTCCAGATTGAACTCGGGACAAGCCAGTACCAGAACCACCGCCCTGTACATTTACTGTCTTTCCAAGATTGTTGGAGCTAAATTCATCAGCTGCAGCCTCAACCAAGGGCTGTAATGCAGTTGAACCTACAGCAGTCATGGATTCTCCACGATCAATCCAAGAAGCACAGGCTGATAAAGTAAAACTACTAAAAATGGTTATCAGCCCTAAAAGCTATTTTCTTACTCGTTCTCAAATTATATCTCCTTTTTAGTTTGGACAGAAAAGCCTGCAATTTCGCATTTGCTCCTCATTTCCAACTATATCATATATAGATTTTTGAAAAGATTTTTTACCTAAAGCGAAGACCTTTAGGAAAATAGTTTTTTAATGTTTGATTAGCTAATTTTGCAAAACCTAATCCATTTCCATGAATAATCAATTGATACCAACCATTAGGAAGAGATTCCTTAATTTGAAGAGTTTCTCCTCCTACATAGACTTCAAAGTCTTGTTGACTTAATTCTAGTTTATTCCCTAACTTCACTAGGTTGCAAGGCTAATCCTAAAAGCAAAGCTTGGCTCAAAGCGCTTCTTCTTAAAAGGTACCTAAATGAAGGCCGTTACGAGCTATTTTTACTTTGGATAAATCAGGAAGACCAAGTGGTAATAGATAAAGTTGATCACCAAAAGTTTGTAAATCACCTTTTAGCTCTACTTTCAAAATGCTCTTTTTGGAAAATCTGCCAAAGACTTCTCTGGTCGGCGGTTAAATTCGATCGAGCAGGCTTCAACTTTGGTAATTTGTGTTCTCCAACAAATCGAAACTTAGCGACAAATTGCCCTTCGCCTTTGAAATGATGTGGATACATCCGAGCTGTTTCTGGATAGTCTATTCCGTGAGTCATCCCATTAAGCTTTGGAATATCAACCAATTCCAAAGGGAATTCATCTAGTAGCCAAGCCACGATTTCTTCATTTTTCTTCTGGAGCCCAAGTACAAGTTGAATAGACTAGCTCTCCTCCATTAGCCAACATCTTAACTGCATCTTCTAAGATTTCTCTTTGTAGAGTAGCACATTGAGCCGGATAGTCAAGTGACCAATAGTCCATGGCGTCGGGTTGCTTGCGAAAACATTCCCTCCCAGAACATGGTGCATCTAAAACAATTAAGTCAAAAATGATGAAAAATACTTTTTGCCAAGCGCTCCGCTGATTCATTGGTGACAAGGACATTTTCTCGCACCAAATCGTTCGATATTTTCTACTAAAAATCTTAGAGCGTTTATTGTTGATTTCATTTGAAACCAATAGGCCTGTATTATTTAGATAGGATAGCAAATGAGTGGATTTCCCACCGGTGCTGCAGCTAGATCTAGAACCCTCATGCCCTCATGAGGATGAGCAACTTGAGCAACCATTTGAGCCGCAGGCTCTTGTGAATAAATCAGGCCTGTTACGTGTTCAGGTGATTTTTCCTGATACCTTACCATAATACCCCCACTTGGTTCCGGGGAATAGGATTAGAAAATGTAACTCGCCCTTCTTTCAAAGGATTGGTCCGAAAAGCTGAAATAGGCTCTTGATCAAAAGTAGAGAAAAAAAGAAGCGGCTTCTTTTTCCTAAAAAGTCGCTGGTATTTTTTTCTTCAAAACCTGTAGGAAACCGCATTTAATTCTCTCCTCTGCGATAGATATATTCTTGTAGTTCAGATATTTTTTTCTTTAGGAAGCATCATAATCCCTTGTCTCGTCTTATAATCGGGTTTACCTCCATCAAGAGTCATTACTTGATAGCCCAGCCTTTCCCCTAAAATTGACGCTGCAGCATAGTCCCAAGGATATAGATAGGTGATATAGGTTAGCAAACGCCCCTGTAGAATACGGCTGAAGCTAATAGCTGCACTTCCATAGGCACGCGCTCCAAGACAGTCCTTTGTCAGGTCTGCTACTCCCCAGTCATTTCTTTTCTAGCATTCCAGCATTTGAAGCGATCAAAAACGTTTCAAAGGGCGATTGCGAAAAGGTTTCAGGACTTTGTCATTACATTTTGACATCAAACTGCCCACCACCGTGATACATTTCATCTCTCATAACGTCATAGATAATCCCAAATTGTCCAATACCGTTCTCATAGTATGCAACCATCACTGCAAAGTCATATCCCTGCGCCACGAAATTCGCCGTTCCATCAATCGGATCAATCACCCAGACTGAGCCAACTTCTATATCTTCCTTGAGTTGACCTTCTTCAGCGAAAATAGCATCATTAGGGTAATGCTTCAAGATTTCAGATACCAATAAAGCCTGAACATTTTTATCCATCTGGGTTACTAAGTCAGTTGCACAAGTTTTTCTTCGACTTCCAAGCCTTCTTCCATATGTTCCAATATATAGGCACCAGCTTTGTATACCAAATCTTTAGCAAAAAGCAAATTTATTTTCCAAGAGAAATCATTCCTTTCTCTGTATTTTTAGCTGCTTGAACTGCACGATAAAGAGAATAGCCACTAACTGCTTCAAACTCACGACCGATTCTTTTCTCTTCAGCCTTGCTGGGAACAACTTCCTTAAAGACAGCATAAGAGCCCAGTAACTGCTGAGCAGAGACTTTTTGACTCATAGGCCTTTTCAACATCATTCAAAAGAAAGCACTGAAGCAAGCTCTTCAGTGCTCCACGATAGATCTAGTGGGTAACTATAGTTCTTATTCATATCTTATTCAATTTCAGCTCGTAAAGTAGCTTCTCTAAGTTCCTGTTGACGATAACTGCGAGGTAAAAACGCTCGAATTTCATCTTCGTTAAAACCAATCTGCATCCGTTTGGCATCCAAAATAATTGGACGACGCAACAAAGAAGGGTTTTCCTCAATCAATTTTTATTAATTCTGATATAGATAAACTCTCAACATCCAAGTCTAGCTTTTGGAAAATTTTTGATCGAGTTGAGATAATATCGTCCGTTCCATTTTCTGTCAGTGATAGGATGTGTTGTAACTCCTGAGCTGATAGAGGGCTGGTCATGATATTATGTTCCACGAAAGGAACTTCATGGTTTAACAGCCATAGCACGCGCCTTACGGCAAGACGTACAACTCGGTGATAAAAATAATGTAATCATGCGCTTCTCTTCTTATTTCTTAATAACTTCTTCTATTATACTAAAAATATAAGTGCTTGACTAGACCTTTTTATATCCAGATACTTCTTTTTATGCTTTCCAAGCACGTGCAATGACTTCATCTGATTTTTAACTGATTGAGTAAACTTTCAATTCCATCAAACTTCACCATATCCCGAATTTTATCAAGCCAGTATATTTTTAATCGTATCACCATAAATATCTTTTGAAAAATCAAAAATGTTTTGCTTCAAAACGAAGTTCATCGCCTTCAAAAGTGACATTCTTTTCCAACGCTAGCCATACCTTTGTAACGTTCACCATTATGTTCAACTTCAACGACATAAACACCGTCTCCCGGCAAAAAACACGATCTAGTGGTGCTAAATTAGCTGTTGGATAACCAATGGTTCGACCACGAGCATTTCCATGAACGACGATCCCTCTAGTTGACAATGGGTAGCCTAGTAATTTTTGAAGCCTCAGCAACACGACCTTCTTTAATGGCTTGACGTATCCGAGTAGAGGAAATTTTCTTTTCATCTTGGTTAACTGATGAGACAATAACAATTTGCCCGTCAAAAAAACTGACTAAGCTCCTTAGCTTCTTTTTGTCTGATCCAAAATGATAGTCAAAACCAGCTACAACTGCTCTAGCTTTCAGTTTCTTAACGTACTTTTTCAAAAATCTTTCGCTTTATTTCCTGCAAAACAGCTGGTAAAAGTCAATCAGATAAAGGTAGTCAACTCCTTGTGCTTCAAGCAGTTGCTCTCTTCTTCAGGACTGTTGAGATGAAGTAATAAATCAGGCTGGTAACGCACAAAAAGCTAGCTTGGGAGATTCTGGAAAAGTAAGCACAGCGATCTTCAGTTTTTCTGCTGCAATCTGACGTGCCTCGGCAAAAAGGGCTTGGTGCCCCCTGTGTAAACCATCAAAATAACCTAAAACTAAGACAGTGTCCTGAGTTTGTTGGATATCTTTGTCATTTGAAATATGGATTGTTTTTCATTCTTATATTCTATCATAAATTATCAGAGAAAAGACCTTGCGAGGCTTGAACTGGTCCTTTCTTTTTCTAAAAATAGCTACCAGCTTTTCTCCATAAAAACCAGCTAGCTCAGCTTCATCTGACACCAAGCTGATAAAACGACCATTTCTCACATCTTCAACCTGCTCGTCTGATAGCTCGACTTTCAGTAAATCCCCGATACCCAGTTCTAGTGGCTGGAGAAAAGAATAATCTTCCTCTGCTACTCGCTCTGCTATTTGATCCAAGCTTAAGGCGTCGGCCAGATTCATACCCTGCAGCACTAGTTCGTATTAAATGAGACATATGAGCAGCATAGCCCAGCTTCTCTCCCAAGTCAACAGACAAGGTACGGATATAAGCCCCCTTACTACATTTCACACGAAAGGTAAAACGTGCAAGTTCGCCCTCATAAGAAATCGGACTTGTCCGTTCAAATTGATAAATAGTCACCTGGCGTTCTGGACGCTCCACTTCCTGACCTGCACGCGCATATTCATAGAGCTTGCGACCATTAACCTTAACAGCCGAATACATAGGTGGAATCTGAGTAATAGGCCCAGTCAGACTCGCAATCGCTTCATCGACAAGCTTTTCATCCAAGGGCGACAAAACAGGAGTCTCTGAGACCACTTCCCCACTAGCATCCTCGGTCGTCGTTGAATAACCGAGAGTGATTTCCCCCTCATAGATCTTGCCCTCGTCCTGCATAAACTCGACCATGCGTGTCGCCTTGCCAACTGCAATGGGTAAAACACCCACCACATCCGGATCCAAGGTCCCACCATGACCAATCTTTTTAGTTCCCAAAAATCTTACGCAGTTTAAAAACCGCATCATGCGAGGTCATTCCCCGCTTCTTTTTTTAAGTTGATAATACCGTTCATGTGTTGCTTTCTAATTTCCCTTTCACTTATATTCCCCATTGTTTAAATCAATTTTTTTAATATCATATAAATCCTCAGAGTAAAATGGTTTTCCCGACTCAATTGGTAAAATATATTCAAAATTATCATCCTTTTCAAGTTGTTTATATTTTTCCATTAACAACCGAAAAAGTAGTCAGAGTTTATGTTGTAATATCCATCTGGAAAGCTTGAAAAATCAATATCACCTAGTTCCAATAGGTTGCTTTTTGCTAAGTGTTAAATGCAAGCAAAGTGCTCCCTCCTTCATAAAGTCTTTAACAGAAAGAGTCGCATATCCTCTAAAAAGCTTGTTTTTTTCTTTACTGAATGAATTTTGATTTTTGAAGAGCTTTTTCTTTTTATTAAAGGAGTTATTCTATATGAATTTGATATTTTAAAACCAGGGCTAGCTAATGGCTGTTCTTTATCATCAATAACTACTAAATCATATCCTTTCTTTTGTATTGCACTTTCTACAGCTGATTTAAAATCATTCAGAACTGTCTGAGCTTCTTGGCTCGATACAGAAAAGCCTCAAGAATTCTTTAAAACCATAATTCTCATTAATGAAACTGACCTGTGTTAATTTTTGACGAATGTACTTAGCACCTACTTGAATGGTTATTCCATTATCCGATACATCAAAAATACTAATATCTGAAACGTTACTATCTATTTCTACGCTTTTTAAGAGCGACATCATAATTCATTCCCTAGAAGAATAAAACTCTTTTAATTGTTTAACTTTAGCATTATTTCTATAGTGGGATCTGAATTCTACTTCCTACAAATGGAGAAAAAAATACCCAATCAAAAAAATAGAATAAGTAACATACGACTTATTTTTGGATTGTAGTCTTCCTTTTGATAAATCCAATCTAAATACGGAAATAAAAAAATAATGAAAAAAATGAAACTCCAAAGGTCAAGATCCTTTTATAAAGTCAAAGGAAACGATCATCTTTAAATCTTAGCAAAAACATCAGAAAAAAATTGCTAAAAACATTTCCCGATCAATAGAAAAGCAATGATACGTTTTGATTCATTTTTGTGCTTTTCGCACATAAGATATACCCTACGATGAGATTAGCTAAAAAGCTAATTCCATAACCGAATATAGTTGGAATAAAGTCCAAAAAAATACCAAATAATAAACTATAGTCTTGAGTCTGTATCGCCTACGCCTTCAATATTTAAAAAGACCATATAGGAGATTAAGAAAAAAATACAACTAATGGTAAATAAGCAATATAAATATCTGAGAATTTCAAAGATTTTTTCATATAAACTCCTGTTTTTAAGGTAATCTCACTCTCCCTTCAGTGCTTCAAATTTCGCTTTCATGGTTGGATTTTTTCGGGTCAATCTTTTGACTGAGACATCCTCCAATTTGTTGTTGGCAAGACGAAGTTGGTTTTCTGATGTGGTCAGGAACTTTCTTGACCTCTTCCATACGCTTAATAGCCTTGTCAATTTCATCAATGGCTTTACCAAAAGTTGGTCGAAGCTGAGTTGTAGTTCTTTGCAAAAGCTAGTTTGAAGGCATCCAAATCTTCTTCAAAATGGGTAATATCAATATTCTGCTCCCGAACCAAGGCTAGCTCTTGCTTGTATTTAAGAGAATTAAGCGCCGCATTTCGCAGGAGACCAATCAACTGAATAAAGAACTGAGGACGGACCACATACATCTTTTTCATACTCGTGACTGACGTCAACAATCCCTGTGTTAAAGTAGTCGTTATCTGCTTCTAGCATGGTCACCAAAACGGCATACTCACAGTTTTTCTCCCGACGGTCCTTGTCCAACTCTTTGTAAAAACCTGCATTCTTATGCTTCTTTCTCTGTTCCGTCCGCTTCATTTTTTCATCTCAAACATGATGGAAATGATTTCGATACCATTTTCATCGCATTCACGGAAGATAAAAGTCTCCCTTAGACCCTCGCGCAGAGACCTTGTTATCCTTCTCAAAAGTAGGCATTTGGAAAGGCAAAACTACGAACCTTGTTAAACTCACTCTCTGCATACTGTTCCAAACTTTCACCCGATAGCCTTAGTGGATTGTTGAGTCTTGAAATTCTTATAAAACTCGACTTGTTCACTAACTGCCTTGAGCTGAGCTTCGTAATTCTGTTTGACGGAAGCTAGAGACAACTCGTTTTCCTTTTTCTTGCAAGAGAAGCTGATTTTTGACCTGGTCTCGTTCTTTTTTTCTAAGGCCCGAGAGGGTCTTTTTGCAGTTGATTTTCATGCTCTAAACGTAAGGTAGCCAATTGGTTTTCCAAGGCCTGTACTTCCTTGTCCTTTGGCCAATAAAGCCTCATAGCTTGTCTGCTCTATTTCTTTCCTAGCGAGTTCTTTTTCTGTATCAAAGTTTTGGATTTGACTCTGCAATTGAGCGATTTCTTGGTCTTTTTGAGCTAGTTTAGACTGTTGCTCATTCATGGCTTTTCTGCTCAGCCAAGGCCAGTTCCTGCTTCATCCGATCATGCAGTTCCTTATCAAACTCAGCTGTCCTCACTTGGGACAAGAGTTCAGCATACTGACTCTCATTTACTGTAAAGACTTCCCCACAGTTGGGGCATTTTATTTCGTTCATGGATTATCCTCTTTCATGAAATTTCTTCATTATATTATACCATTCCTTGTTATAAATGAAAAACTCGGGCTAATGATCTAAGGCTTGCTTCAAATTCCTCTTGACTTACTTGACAAAACAGTGTACTATACTACTGTATATACACCAAAAGGAGGTTGTAATGAAAATTAAATCTAAAAATCAATTTTTAACCATGACCGCTTTGCTCACAGCCTTAGCAATTGCCATTCCTATGGTTATGCCCTTGAAAAATTGTCATCCCCCTGCTTCTTATACGTTGGGGAGCCACGTCGCCATCTTTCTGGCTATGTTTATCTCGCCTCTAATGACTGTGATTGTCATTTTTAGGATCTACTTATGGTTTTTGATAGCTGGTTATCCATTTGTAATTGTCCTACGTGCTTTCTCTCATATTGTATTCGGTACCCTTGGGGCTATCTACTTGAAGAAAGCTCCCGGAAACCTTAAATAATCCAATTAAGAAGTGGATTTTCAATATTGTAATGGCCATTATCCACGCATTAGGGGAAGTGGTGGTCTGCGTTATTTTTACAGCTCCACTGCTTATCCAAGTGGTAATCTTTTTCTATTTATTGTTTATCTTGGTTGGCTTTTGGTACTATTATTCACAGTATCGTAGACTTTTTGATTTCTGATTTTTATTTTTTTCAAGCTTTGAAAAATTATATAATCCTTGCAACTTATTCTTATTTGTCTTAAAATGAAGCTATGACAAAGCAAAGAAAAGAAAAATTATTAGAACTTTTAAAACAATCTAGTGTTGCTATCAATGGTCAAGCTTTTGGCTGAGCATTTCCATGTGACCAGGCAGATTATTGTGCAAGATATTGCCTTGCTTAGAGCTGATGGTGCTCCCATTCTTTCAACCAATCGTGGATATCTATATAAAGGAACTGACGACATTCCTACTTTTCATCGGCTATTCAAGATTAAACATGGCGTAGAAGATATGGAAACTGAACTATTAGCCATTGTTGATAATGGTGGTCGAGTCCAGAATATTCTGATTGAGCATCCAGTTTATGGTGAAATACAGACTTACCTGAAGCTGACCTGTCGCCGTGATGTCCAACATTTTCTTCAACAGGTCGAAGGATCTCAATTCCGTCCTTTATCTGAGCTGACAGATGGAGTTCACTATCACCTGATCCAAGCTGACTCTCAACAGGATTTGGATTATGTTGAGACTGCTTTGAGGGATTTGGGGTTTTTGTTGGAGTAAACAAAAAAAGACTGATTAGGATCTAACCTAGTCAGTTTTTTTAGTACATACTTTTACGCCATCCACCTTCTATCCGCTCGTGATAGTAATATTCCGAAAGCTCCTCATCTTCCATCATACGCAGAAGTTCTAGCATATCATAGGCTAAGTCTAGTTTTGGCAGAGCATTCTTGTCTACCCAAGAAATCTCGCCCTCTTCTGTCGAGTGAATCTGACCAGAAAATTCAGTCGCTTTGTAGCAAAAAGACGATATAGCGAATTCCCTCATCCGTATGCCAGTTCTTTACCCCCGACCAATTTTGGATGACGAATGGTTAAACCTGTTTCCTCTAAAATCTCACGCACAACTGCATCATGGAGAGACTCGCCCTTCTCGATATGGCCACCCGGAAAGGCATAGCCAGACCAATGATTACGCTCAGGAGAGCGGTATTGCATAACCACACGTTCGTTCTCGAGATCTTCTATAAGGCAAATAATAGTTAAAATCGTTTCTTGGGCACGTGACATGGATTCACTCACTTTCTATTTGTTAATATTCATCCCTGAAATTTTACTTCGGACTTCATCATAAAAGAATTAACTAAATCGTGGTATTCACGATAACCATGAAGCAAAGATCCTCTAACGATGATAACTTCCCCTATCTACTATCCTACAATCTACTGTAATTGGAATGCGTGAATCTTCTATAAAAGAAAAAAAGCTAAAAGCGAAACACCCCAGATACAAAAACTACAAAAAGCACTAAAGAGCTCTAGAATAAGATGGCGCTTTTTGACCTACCCTTGATTTATAAAATCGACCCCATAAATGGAACAATAAGGTTAAACAAAGACAAAAAAACCAGAAATTCCACAGAGTAGAAATAAATGCTAAACCAAATGTTAATAAAATAAGATGGAAAATGACGAAGGATAACAAGGCAAGATAAACTATTCTATACACATTTAAATATTTCATAATATTTTTCCTCTTCTCAAGATTATGACTAGATCTCAAACAGGCTATGGATCAACTCACTTTCTAAGTTATTAAAACATATCTTCGTTATATTTTACTTCTGACTTCATGATAAAGGGATTGATCAATTCATGGTGTTCATAGGTACTATGGACCACAAAACCCCTGACAATGATGATTTCTTTATCTTGTATATGATAGTCTATATTGATAGGAATGGCTGGATTCTGGATGATTGACAAAACAAAGAACGCTGCAAACCAAAAGATAAAGTGCCAGTAATGCACTGAATAATTGAAAGATAAGGTGGTACCATTGAAAAATCCTTGTTCTTAAAAAGACGATCCAAGGATGGATAAAAAGGGTCAAACAAAGAATGAAAAACCAACTATTCCACAAAAACGGAGTAAAGGATAGGCCAAAAGCTAACAAAATCAAATGAAGAATGACGAAAGTTAGCAAGGCCAGATAGAGTGTTTTTAAATGAAAACAATTTAATTAAATTTTCTTTTGGTCATGTTTTTCCTCTTTTTCATTATATTTTAAAATCAATATCGTTAACGCTGAAATGAAGAAAAAAAGATTAGATAGGTAGCAATCGGAAACCAGACATAGCGAGAATCCAAACTGATTAAAGGTGGCAAAAAAACCTTTCCGTGTTTCAATCTAATCCCTACAAAACAATGAAAAAGAAAAAAATCAGGCCATTTAGATAGAGAAAAATTCTGAAATATCTTCCAGCGAGTTGCTCCCCTCTCTCTCAGACTTCCAAACCAAGAATAGAATGGAAAAGTAACCAGAAGAAACAAATTTAGATACAAAGGGGCTAATATAACTAAACTCACGAAGCGGAGCAGGAATACTCTCATTACCAAATGTTAAATATCCCACGCCAAGACCAACCATTATAAAGAATATATAACCTAAAAGAGCTTCTACTATCCAATGTTTTTTTCCAACCAAAGGATAAATTTGTTCCCTGAACTTTTACTTTTCTTTTGTTTTTATTTTTTTCTTTTTGGTTTTTACTTTTCATTCACCAACTCCACAATCTTCTGGAAAGTCTTGCCGTTTCGGATGGTTAGTTGCTTGTAAAAACTAGATTTGAGCAGTTTCTTATGGTAGTTGGACTTGAGATAGTCCGCTTGGTCAGCATTGCTATAAAAGAAAGCCGTCTGTCCAAAATGCAGCTGCTCCTTGTCATTTGCCCAGTTACCCGCCAGTTCTTGAACAGTTTCCCTATCTGTCTCCGGCAGATAAAAGAGAACATCTCGCCGAAAGGCTGTTTCATCCTGCCACCAAGTAGGCAGATTGGCTGTTTCTTTTTGAAGCATGGCAGAGCTGACAAGGACGAAAGGCAGAGGAAAATCATAAGACTGACTAAAATAAGCCGACAATATCTCCCGAATCCTCTCCTCCTGCTCCTCGCTCTCAAAGAAAAGATTGCCACTATTGATGTAGGAAACTGGGTTTTCAAAACCCAACTCTGCTAAATCCTTCTTCAAATCAGCCATAACGACCTTGTTTTTTCCGCCGACATTAATACCGCGGAGTAAAAGTGCATAACGCATGTGTGCTCCTTAAAATATATCTATTATGTCCAAACTAATTGTTAGAGTTTTTCGAGTAAATCAGCCGTTTTTCTTTCACGGCTTTTCCTAAGTCGATGACTTTTTCCTCACTGTCAAAAACAAAACCCATTTTTTTATAGAAAGCGATGGCACGTTTGTTATCTTCTAAAACCCATAATACAATCTCTTGATAACCATCCAAGGCAGCAAAAGCAGCCTGCATTAACTGCTGTCCTACACCTTTGCCATAATAATCTTTTAAGACATACAAGGCGAAAATTTCACCCGCTCTTGTATCTGAGTCTCGAAAATCACCGTAGCTAACAAAGCCGACCACTTTAGCATCATCCAAAGCGATCAAGGTATTTTCAGGATACTTTTTGACTATAAAATCGACACTTATCCAAAGTCATCTGCTCTTGAAATTCCGCAGGCAAAATCTCATCATAAGCTTCACGCCATGTCTGCCAATGAACTCGGGATTTCCTTCTATCTCCTCAGCTGTTTCCATTGCTTTGATAGTGATGACCATTTGTTTTTTTCTCCTTGAATAAAAACTATCTAGATTATTCCGCCTGAAAACCATTACTATCTAATTTCCCATTTTCTCCCCAAACAACTACATAAACATTTTTTTGGGTAAGGTAGTAAAATCAACATAATCAGTTAGAGTCGCACCATCAGAATTCGACCTTCCAGATTGAGATACAAATTCAATTGAGCCCCATACTTTTTCTGATAATCGGATCATATCCTTTCTCAATTTCTTTATGTTCTCTGCTGATGCTTCATACTTCTCTGTCTTGGGATTATACTTTTAGTTCCTTTTTAATTTGAACCAAATCACGATAAAACCCTTTTTGGTCGTCAGTTACATCGTAATCTAAATCTGTACTCAGCTTCTTAAATTTCACCGGCTTTTAGAACAGACTCTTTGTCAAAATATAAGGTATTCAACATTGGATGGGAATTTGTATCTAAGACAGAAGAAAAGGTAAGATCTGTTAATATGGAAGATGGCTCATCATCACTATTAGCGTAATAGGAATAAGTTCTTTCTTCTAACTCATCTGTTAAAATTTTGTCCGCCTCTTCAGTCAATTGAACTTTTACTTCATATTGATAAGTAACATGACTAACCCAAGTTGGAATCTCTATTTTTAACCTTCAATCCTAAATTATCTTCAAAAGCTGTGTTCACAACATATTCAATATGCTGCTTTTCCTCTTTCGTAACAAGTTTTGTCGGCATAAATGCCCAAATAAATTGAACTATCGGTATCATGCCTATCACAAAAATTGAAATAAAGAAAATAAGTATTAGTTTAATTAGATCCTTTTTCACTTCAATTCCCCCACTTAAACTTCTCTATCTTATTTTTACATAACAACTTATTGACTAAAAAGAAATTAAAAGCTTAGTTCGTAACTTTGGTACAAATTATATTATTTAATCCATCGCCTTTATTTCCAGAATCATATCGCGAATCTGTGCGGCCAGTTCGAAGTCGAGGAGTCCGGCAGCTTCTTGCATTTGGCCTTCCAGTTTCTTGATCATGTCCTTGCGCTCCTGCTTGTTGAGGCTTTCGATTTCGACAGTTTCTTCCTTGTCTGGCAGGGCTGCCTTGGTCACGCTTATCAGGTCACGGATTTCTTTCTTAATAGTCTGCGGTACAATGCCGTGCTCTTCATTATAAGCCATCTGGATTGCCCGGCGGCGGGCAGTTTCATCGATAGCGCGCTGCATGGACTGGGTCATGGTATCGGCATACATGATAACATGCCCTTCGCTGTTGCGGGCTGCCCGACCGATGGTCTGGATCAGGCCACGCTCGTTGCGGAGGAAACCTTCCTTGTCCGCATCAAGGATTGCCACCAGACTAACCTCGGGTACGTCGATTCCCTCGCGTAGCAGGTTAATCCCAACCAAAACGTCAAAAGACACCCAAGCGCAAATCACGGATAATCTCAGTCCGCTCCAATGTCTTGATATCCGAGTGCATATACTTGACCTTGACTCCCATTTCCTTGAAGTAGTCCGTCAAATCTTCCGCCATCTTCTTGGTCAGGGTTGTGATAAAGGTGCGTTCGTTCTTTTCAACACGTGCATTGATTTCACCCAAAAGATCATCAATCTGTCCCATAGTTGGGCGGACTTCCACCTCTGGATCCAGAAGCCCTGTCGGTCGGATAATCTGCTCAATAACAGTATCCGTCTGTTCATTTTCATAGTCGCTCGGCGTAGCCGATACATGAGACAATCTGGTGAACATGGCTTTCAAATTCTTCTCGGCGCAGCGGACGGTTGTCCAAGGCAGACGGCAAGCGGAAACCATAATTAACCAACATCTCCTTACGAGAGCGGTCGCCATTGTACATACCGCGAATCTGTCCCATGGTCATGTGACTCTCGTCAATCATAATCAAGAAGTCATCAGGGAAAAAGTCCAAAAGGGTATAAGGCGGCTCTCCTTCGCTCCGACCATCCATGTGGCGAGAATAGTTCTCAACACCATTCGTATAACCCATTTCGCGCAGCATTTCGATATCGTACTCTGTGCGCTGTTTCAAGCGCTGGGCTTCCAGAAGCTTGCCTTCCTTCTCAAAGATAGCTAGCTGCTCCTCCAGCTCGGCCTGAATCTTAGCAATGGCTACTTCCATGTGGTCTTCATTGGTCACGAAGTGAGTGGCTGGGAAGATGGCCAAATGGTCCACCTCGCCCAAGACTCGACCTGTCAAGGCTTCAACCTCACGAATCCGGTCAATCTCATCTCCAAAAACTCCACCCGAAAAAGCATGCTCATCCCTAGAAGCTGGGAAAAATCTCTACCACATCACCACGAACCCGGAATTTCCCCGCTGAAAATCAATGTCATTGCGCTCAAACTGGATATCTACCAAGTCATTGAGTAGCTTATCACGAGAAATCTCTAGTCCAGGACGCAGGCTAACCACACTATCGGAGTATTCCTTAGGTGAACCCAGACCATAGATACAAGAGACAGAAGCCACGACAATCACATCATTGCGCTCTAGAAGGGCAGATGTCGCTGAGTGACGGAGCTTATCAATCTCGTCATTGACCGAGCTATCCTTTTCGATATAAGTATCGCTGGAAGGCACATAGGCCTCAGGCTGGTAGTAATCATAGTAGGAAACGAAGTATTCCACCGCGTTATTGGGGAAAAACTCCTTAAACTCGCCATAAAGCTGGCCAGCCAGCGTTTTATTGTGGGCGATAACCAGAGTCGGCTTGTTGACCTGAGCGATAACCTGACTCATGGTATAGGTCTTACCAGTACCAGTCGCCCCCATGAGAATCTGGGCTTTCTCGCCGCCCTCAATATTATCCACCAGCTGCTCGATAGCCTGGGGCTGATCTCCTGAAGGCTCATACTTGGAAATCAATTCAAATTTATTATCTGTTATTCTGTTAATCATCTTTTATTCCTCAAATTGTGCTTCTATCATTTTACCATATTTGCCCTATTTTCTCTGGATTTGGATGTGAGCCAATGGTCCACAACTCTATCATCATTCTTTTTATCCTACATTTCATTGACAGACAAGAATAAAGTCCGTTCTAAACTATGCAAATTGAATTTTTGAAACATAGGTAATAAATCTTATTAAAATAACAAAAACTATTAATTGCTTGAAAATGATAACTAAAATAGGGCAATCAGTAAACACAGCATGTTTCCAAATCGATGAGATTAAGTGATTGATGTTATATAATCTAACATAAACTCGTTAAAATTTGCTATCTTCGTCAATATCTGATATAATCGTACAATATTCTAAAAAAAGGAGACTAGTATGAAACAAAAAAATTATAGCACTTTTTACTAACATTCTCTTCGCTACTTACTTTTTGCTAGTAGCGTTGTTCATCAGAAGATAAAGCAACACCTGTAAAATCAAAATACGTTATTTCCAGTGATTCCTCTTTTTGCACCTTTCGTTTTTCAAGACAATAACAATCAATATACAGGTATTGATATGGATTTGATCAAAGCCATTGCTAAAGATCAAGGCTTCAATATCACCATTAAAAATCCTGGTTTTTGATGTGGCGCTTAACGATGTACAAACCGGTCATGCTGATGGTATGATTGCAGGAATGACTGTAACGGATGCACGAAAAAGACCTTCGATTTCTCAGATTCTTATTATTCAGCAAATTCAATCTTAGCTGTGGCTAAATCCAGCACCATTTCTTCTTATGAAGACTTAAAAGGGAAAAACTGTCGGTGTTAAAAATGGGACGTCCTCTCAAACTTTCTTAACTGATAATCAAAAGAAGTATGGTTACAAAATTAAGACTTTTTCTGATGGCGCTTCTCTCTATGATAGTCTGAATTCGGTTCAGTAGCAGCTATCATGGATGATGAACCTGTCATTAGATATGCCATTAAGCAAGGGAAAAAATTTAAAACACCTATCGAAGGAACTCCTAGCGGTAAATTGGCTTTCGCCGTAAAAAAAGGAAGCAATCCTGAATTGATTAAGATGTTCAACAATGGACTAGCTAACTTGAAAAAGAATGGAACTTACGATAAGATTCTCGAAAAATACCTAGCAGATAATTCTTCTGAATCAGAAGTTGATGAATCAACTATTTTGGGACTCTTAAAGAATAATTATCCTCAACTTCTTAAAGGTTTTTGGTGTAACGATCGCTTTAGCACTTCTTTCCTTCGCTATAGCTTTAGTAATCGGTATTATCTTTGGAATGTTTAGTGTCAGCCCTTATAAACCACTACGTTGGATTGCTGAAATCTTTGTCGATGTCATTCGTGGTGTGCCACTTATGATTCTTGCTGCCTTTATCTTCTGGGGTATACCGAACTTGATTGAATCAATTACAAACCAGCAAAGTCCTATTAACGATTTTTGTGGCTGGTACCATTGCTCTCTCTTAATTCAGGCGCATATATTGCTGAAATTGTGCGTGGCGGTATCCAAGCAGTACCTGTAGGACAGATGGAAGCAAGCCGGAGTTTGGGTATTTCCTATTCTAAGACTATGAGAAAAATCATCTTACCACAGGCAACTAAAATCATGCTTCCAAACTTTGTCAACCAATTTGTAATTGCGCTTAAAGATACTACAATCGTATCAGCAATCGGACTTGTAGAGCTCTTCCAAACAGGTAAGAACATCATCGCTCGTAACTATCAAAGTTTCCGTATGTACGCTATTCTCGCTGTTTTATATCTTTTGATTATTACTTTCCTTACTAGATTAGCTAAACGCTTAGAAAAGAGGATCCAATAATGGCAAAATTAAAAATTGATGTAAATGACCTTCACAAATACTATGGAGAAAAATGAAGTCCTTAAAGGTATTACTGCTAAGTTTTATGAAGGGGACGTCGTTTGTATTATCGGTCCTTCTGGATCAGGAAAGTCAACTTTTCTTCGTAGTCTTAACCTACTTGAAGAAGTTACTAGTGGTACCATCACTGTTGATGGTTTTGATCTAACTGACAAAAACACTAATGTAGACTTAGTTCGTGAAAATATCGGAATGGTTTTCCAACACTTCAACCTATTTCCACATATGACTGTTCTTGAAAATATCACCTTCGCTCCTGTTCAGCATAAGCGTATGAGCCAAGCTGAAGCGGATGCCTTGGGAATGGAATTACTAGAAAAGGTTGGATTAGCTGACAAGGCCGATGCTAGCCCTAACAGCCTCTCTGGTGGTCAAAAGCAACGTGTAGCTATCGCTCGTGGCTTAGCTATGAACCCCGATATTATGCTCTTTGATGAGCCTACTTCTGCTCTTGACCCAGAAATGGTCGGTGACGTTCTAAATGTTATGAAAGAATTAGCAGAGCAAGGTATGACAATGATTATCGTAACTCACGAAATGGGCTTTGCACGTCAAGTAGCTAATCGTGTTATCTTTACAGCAGATGGTGAATTCCTTGAAGATGGAAAACCTGACCAAATCTTCGACAACCCTCGGCATCCACGCTTACAAGATTTCCTAGACAAGGTTCTTAATCGATAAAATAACTCCGGCAAAAATTGCCGGAGTTATTTTATTTTTGAAATATTAAAACTATATCCTTTTTTTATTTCTCACGGATCACTTCGACCTTGTAGCCATCAGGATCTTTAACAAAGTAATAGTTTGGTGGATTACCCTGAAGCCCCTTTTGGTTCTGTAACCTCATAACCTTTAGCACTGTGTTCTTGATGGAGAGCCTCAAGATCTGGTGTGCTAAGTGCAATGTGAGCAAATCCATCCCCTACAACATAAGGACCATGATCATAGTTATAGGTTAATTCTAATTCATAGTCATCACCATCAAGTCCTAGATAGACAATAGTGAAGGCATAATCTGGAAAAATCCTTACGACGTAATTCTTTAAATCCAAAAGCATCTTGATAGAATGCGATTGATTTTTTTCAAGACTCTCAACTCGCAAGCAAGTGTGTAACATTTTTGAAGCCATAAATATAATTCCTCCTTTTGTATATTATAACATTTTTCAAGACTAGGTTCCTATTTATCGATTTTTATAAAACGTCATGTTTTTTAAATACTAATATTATAAAAGAAAAAGGTCCCTGAGGACCAATTTGATATTATTTACCAAGTTTTGCTTTTAGCTGCATCTGCAAGAGCTGTGAAAGCTGCTGCATCGTTAACAGCCAAGTCAGCCAACATTTTTACGGTTAACTTCAATCTCAGCCAATTTCAAACCATGCATCAATTGTGAGTATGAAAGTCCGTTCAAACGAGCTGCCGCATTGATACGAGTGATCCATAATTTACGGAAGTCACGTTTTTTCTGACGACGGTCACGGTATGCATAGTAGTAAGAGTTCATTACTTGCTCTTTTGCAGTACGGAACAAGATGTGTTTTGCTCCATAGTAACCTTTAGCTAATTTAAGAATACGTTTACGACGTTTGCGCGATACAACGCCACCTTTAACACGTGCCATGTTTTATTTCCTCCAATATTTCCTAGAATTGTTCAGTCATTAACTTGCTCTTATTTCAAGCGAGTAAGCATTGCTTTGATACGTTTGAAATCTCCTGAATGCACCATAGATGCTTTACGAAGATGACGACGTTGTTTCTTAGTCTTTCCGTGGAAACGGTGTGAAGTGTAAGCACGGAAACGTTTCAAGCCACCAGAACCTGTACGTTTGAAACGTTTAGCTGATGCGCGGTGTGTTTTTTTGTTTTGGCATGATAAATTTCTCCTTTTTTTAACTTTTTGACAAAATTATTTTTTGTCTGGAAGCGGTGCTAACTGCATAAACATTTGACGTCCATCCATCTTAGCTCTTTGCTCAATAATGGCAACATCTTGAGTTGCTTCAGCAAATTCCGCTAAAACTTTAGCCCCAATCTCTTTTATGGGTAATCATCCGCCCTTTGAAGCGAATGGAAACTTTAACTTTATTTCCTTTTTTCAAGGAACTTGCGTGCATTGCGAAGTTTAGTATCAAAGTCTCCCTTATCAATGGTCGGACTAAGACGCACTTCTTTTACAGTTACAACGCTTTGTTTTTTTACGTTGTTCCTTTTGTTTTTCTGATACTCAAATTTGAACTTTCCATAGTCCATAATTTTTCGCAACAGGCGGCTTAGCTTGTGGTTGAATCAAAACCAAGTCCACATTAGCATCGTCAGCAAGTGCTTGCGCTTCACTAAGTGGCTTTAATTCCTAATTGCTCACCTTCAAGACCAATTAAACGAACTTCACGTACACGGATTTCATCATTGATGAATAAGTCTTGCTTTTGCTATAGTTTTTCACCTCTTTTTTTATTTTTTTCTACTCTTCCAAATCTGAGTCAAGATTTTTAGAATTCAATGTTTATGTCAGATGAACCAACTAGCATTTAATCCCTAAATTAGACCAAACTTAGTTAAGTATTCGAGAAAAACAAGAGCGGACTTGCTAACGCAAGCCCGCACTACATGATAGTATTTCATTACTGAAACTTAATCCGTAGAGCCAGACAACGTTAGTCGCAAGGCGAGAAGCTCTCACTTCTGCTTTTCTCAACTCTACTATCATACCAAGTTTCTTATTACTTGTCAAGAATTTTTTTTGCTTTTTCCTCAATAAATGCCACTACATCAGAAATACTTACTCCTGTCGTATCAAATGTGATGGAGTCTTCAGCCGGACGTAAAGGAGAAACACTACGGTGACTATCTTTATAATCTCGATCAGCAATTTCTTTCTTCAAGACTTCAAGATCTGCTGAAATACCTCTTTCTAAATTCTCTTTATAGCGACGTTCAGCTCGTTCATCAACTGAAGCCACTAAGAAAAATCTTGAGCTCGGCATCTGGTAGCACGACCGTGCCAATATCACGACCATCCATAACAATGCCACCTTGACTGGCGATCTGTTGCTGAAGACTTACTAGTTTTTCTCGAACTTCTGGAATAGCTGAAACCCAAGAAACATTATTGGTAACATCATTTTCGCGAATCGGATGAGTCACATCTACATCCCCAACAAAAACTAACTGTTGACCAGACTCAGAACGACCGAAACTCACAGAATAGTCATCCAACAGTCTAATAATATCTTCTGTATCTGCTGCAGTAAGCTGATGTTGCAAAAGCCAGGTAAGTTGCTGCACGATACATAGCCCCTGTATCAAGATAAGTATAACCCAAATCTTTAGCAATTATTTTTGCAACCGTGGACTTCCCACTGGAAGCTGGACCATCAATTGCGATTTGAATCTGTTTCATAGTATCCTCCTAACGAGTTTTTAACAACATCGCTCTGGATTAGCATACCATGATCCAGTTGTCATATGAGAAGGGTTTAAGCGTTCTAATTCAGCAATAGAAATTCCAGCTCTAGCAGCAATGGCTGCTTCTCCTTCTCCAGCTTGAACAGTAATAGTTCCTTCAGATGAAGCTGTTGTGCTTTCAGAACTAGTTTCAGAGCTTGCAGCAGGTGCAGAACTAGCTACTTGACTACTAGCAGGTGCACTAGTATCAAGAAAACCTTCTTTAGCGGCTTTTTTTCCCACCGCCACCAACAGAAAGATAAATCATTCCTGCAACAATCACAATGACCATGATGAAGAAAATAACCGCTAAAATAGTTAGTACTCTATTCGCTAAAAACATCACTCGATTTTTTTGTTCTTTTTCAAATCTTTTTCTCCATTATCGTAAATATCTTCTTCCCATGGTTCTTTTGCCATGACTTCCTCCTTGAATTTTTTCAAAAATCTTATTACAATATGACTATGAAAGTAACACTCATCCCAGAACGATGCATTGCTTGTGGGCTCTGCCAAACCTATTCTGAACTTTTTGATTACCATGACAATGGTATTGTCAAATTTTTCCCACAATGATGAGCTCCTAGAAACTCATATTGAAGAATCAGATGATGTTCTTGAAGCAATCAAAAATTGTCCAACACACGCTCTAAAAAAAGATTAAGAGTGTTTATCCTGATTAGCATAATAGGTTTCAAAGTAATCAATGTGTGTCAAGTTATCAACTAATTCGACTTCACCTTTAAAATGCTTATTTAAAGCTAAATCATTCACAAAATACTTTTTAGGCCACTTTCTCATACAAAAAGTTCGGCCTTTTTCTTTGCCATCAAAATATAGTGTGATCGATGTTTTTCGTTACAGCCACTTTTCGAATGGTTGATATGTCGATTTTTGATGGCGTAAAGGGATTAGCTGTTATGATGCGTAAAAATCCCATTATCATAAATGGTAAAATAACGATGAACTCCTACACCAAGTAAAACCATAAATAAAAACAGGAAAAACAAGACTAAAGTAGGAACATCCGAACTCTCATACATCAAAAGACAGTCCAATAAAGATTGGAATGACAGATAAAGACCAATAAATAACTAAGATTGAAAGATCTGGTTGCCAGTGATATCGAAGTTGTCCAAAAATCTTTATCATATCCTCATCCTCCTCTAACTAGTTTAGCATATTTTTGAGAAAAATGGGAGTATAAATCATCCTATAAAATGATTATTTTATAAGAAATTTTCAAAATAAAAAGTGGTGAAATAACAACCTTTAGGATTGCTTTCAACCACTTTTTATAAACTATTGAGGGACTTTGAAAAAGTCTTTTGATAAATATCCTTTACCAGCAACCATATCGTATTCAATCATTCGCATATCGTTAGCTATTTCTTGAGCCTCAGCATCCAGATCAGATTTATCTACACTTGCTTTATGTAATACTTCGGTTTTGTAATGCATAGTATGGTGAGACTTTAGAATTTGTTTGCTCCATGACTAAAGCTGAGAAATCACTGGAATTAACTAGTGAATAATTCAGTTTTGGTGTTTCATAGTTGCTCCAAACAAAATAATCTGTCAGGTATTGGTTTTCTTCCTGGTTCTTAAAAAAATCGATGTTGGATACAATCCTGGTAAATGGTCGCCGTAAAAGACAACTGTGATTTTTCTTATTGATTTTTTTGACAGTTGATCAAGGAAGTTTTTGGTTGCTACATCAGTTTGAAAAAGCAAGCGACTATAGAAGGTTAGCTTTGAATTTTTCTTCGTCTGTAAAACCCTCTCCTTTTCCTTCCATTGTTTCAGGATTCGCTTCAAGCCAAGGAGAATGATTTTTGCATCGTCATTACAGAAAAGAATTGATTATCTCCTTCTTTAATGTTATCTAAGACTATTTGATAAGTTGAAGCATCGCTAGGACTGACCCCTTCTTTTTGATAACTAATTCCTTTTGTTTCTACGGTAATAAAACGATCATAATTCAAGTGATTATAGATATAGTTTCTTGAATAGTTTGCAGCACCTGCTAAGTGAAGAGCAATTCTATTTTTTTGCTTTCGTATAAGTCACTTATAACTGGAGTTTTATTCATCTTAGGAAAAACTTCTGTGTAAAGTATCGAAACACTTTGAGAGATATTATAAAATGGCAAACCAGTTAAAGTCTGGAATTCCATATTAGCTGTTCCTCCACCATAACCATCAGATCTCATGAGTCCACTAGTTGATTTAGTTTTGATCTCTTCAATATTCGGAATCGGATTTTCAGTCAGTGTGACCCCTTGTATGCGTCTTGGATCAGCAAAACTCTCACTCAATACATAAATAACTGTATGGTCTTTTTAAGTTGTCTGTTCGAGCTTGATTGATCTCCTCTGCCTTTTTAGCATACTTCTCTTCTATTTCTTTTTATCTTAGACGCCTTATAGCCTTCTGGTTTTAGCCATTACCTCTGTCGTCAATTGATTTATCCAGACGTAAGCTAATGAACGATAGCGGGCATTATTTGCATTACCAAGCCGGGTAATATCTTGTAAGTTATTCAGAACTGTAATGACAGGTATATTTCTTTTTGACCTTACCATTTTCCTTCTGAGCAAACACCTGAAAAAAATCCCAATCAAACACAAGAAAACACAAACTAGTCTTTACAAACCTGCGACTGAATTTTTTTGAATCATTTTTCCTTTGAATAGGAAATAGTTAAGAATTAAAAATCCAATAATCAGTATAGTTAGCCATTTCAATGCTTCATTCATGTAAGAAGTATCCACAAAACTAAGCAAAGTACTTGGTGAAGAAAAGCCAAATCATATCACTTGGTAAGACCGGCTCACCTCGCATGCTAAACTTGATTGAATTCGCATTACAAATAAGCTCATTCCTCCAATCAAGATGACTGTTGTCAAAAAAATATCGGTTAATGAGCAGGTATAAGAACAAGAAGATCAAAAAGAGAATAACGATCTGAAGACTAGTCGCTCCGGGCAACTGGTAGTATTCTAAAAAGGTGTTCCCTTACCAAGTCCCATTTGAATCAAATAGTTAAAGACAACTGCAGCTGTCATACTAGTTGCCACCGCTAAAGAATAAGAACTTCTATTTTTTAAGTAAGTGACTTAAACCTCTTACGAAATGGTAGGAAATAAATGTTGCTAGCAGTGAGAATACTGCTACTATCACTGTTACAAGCCAGAAATGGTGTTCTGTAAACAATTCACTGCTATATTTGTGATTTAAAGCCATAAACCATTCAGTTTGGTAAAGTGTTTGAGGAAATTTACTATCTGTCAAAAGGAAAGATAGTAAAATTTGTGACAAAAAGGAATTCAACATTGGATGACAATTGAATCTTGTTGAGACGAAAAAGACACTATCTTTAAGGTCCTAAAGATCAGGGTTAAAATGGCAATAGCAGGTACTAACCACAATAAAACTGGAAAGAAATTCCTTTGAGAAAATATATGCTCAAACCAATTCCAACTTTTGTAGCTTTCATTATTAATATTTAAAGCATCTTCAACTAAATTTGACAAGAAGGAATACAAAAATATATATAAGCTAAGCGAATCAGAGATACAAATTTAAAAACGATAACAAGACAGTAAAATTGGAATGCTACCTAACCCAATGAGGTAAAAATTCTTTTCTTGCTTAATTAAAAGTCTTACTGTAGCAGTTGGATCAGTCTCCCTAACCAACTGGCTTTGAATTAAGAATAAATTGATAAAAAAAGAATAAAATAGGCAGGATAAACAATAAAAACGTTCTATTTTAACTGCTTTTTCATGACTTGCCCTTCCTAACAATCGTTTTTAAGATATATTTGATAGCTCTTGCAGGTCCAATAAAGATGTATTTCATTGCCCCTTGATTCCACCAATCTGGTTAAAATCTACAAAGGTATGAGGCTGTAAATCTTCACGATTATTTAATTGCTTGTTATCGATAAAAGCTGTTAGTCCAAGTTGATTATAAGAAATCTTTAAAAGTCATACTGCTTGTCCCAAGCAATATAAACCAAAAAGTCTTTCTATCGCATGAAGAATGGAATTTTGTGGAAGTGGCTCACTCGGAACATCATCCTCCGTCAAGTTTAAATCAAATAAAGGAGACAATGCGTCATATTTAAAACCAAACGAAGGTTCCATAGCTCATGACAAAGGTATTCATTTGCTTAAAGTCAACTTCTTTTTGACAATTCATGCGCTCCCACAGTTTGTTCATCTCAGGAGAAATCAGTGATTCATTCCAGGCGACTACAATCCTGTTAAAGCGGAAGAAGCTAGGAATGTCAGCTATGACTAGCCCTAAGCGATCATCTTGTCCTAATTGACTAACTATCTGATCTGCTGGATGAACAAGCATGTTAATTAGCTCTTTACGCCAACTTTCTCCAGCCCAATAATCAGCTTCTTTTAGATTTTTGTATGAAAATGCCCAATATAGTCATACTGAGATAGATGTCTCTTTAATTTAAGCATAGGAAGAACATCTCGCCCAACATTTCCTGTTACAAAAACTTCTGCTTTTGCTTGTTTTCCCTCTAAAATGCCAAGTATCTCGTTCTTTTTCTTTTCGCTATCTGTTGTAATGAATAAGTCATAAGAGAAATGGAAAGATTCAAATGCATGAAGGAATTCAGCTAGTAAATCTACATAAAAACATGAAGGTGGACAGCTATTTTTCTTGTCAGGTATAGAAATTGGAAGAGACAAATCTAAAATTTTCCTTCCAAGCAAGTAAGGATAGTCAGGCAAATCAATACGAGACATATGTTTGACAATTAAATCAACAGGATAGTCCGTTGTATTTTCAATGTCGTTTAAAAATATAAGGTGTTAATCCTTCATTTGCTGCTATTGTTTTTACTTTGATAAACGGCACTCTATTTTTAGGATAGAGGTTGGATTATAGTAAGAAAAAAATCGGGATAGAGCATACCTGAAGCATCAGCCCTGGATTGTATTAAAAAAACGGTCTGATAGTGAAAACCTGCCTGCACTAAATTAGTTGTAACCTGGGTTTCATAATGATCTATGACATCTTGAACTTCTGTAAAATCCTGAATGTTTTGCCAGAATAGTTGAAAGGCTTCTGAATTGACTACATTTTGCTTAAAAGATAGATAATAACTTTGGATATGCTCGTTAAAATCTTTTGTCTTTACGGTAATTCGTCATTCCCCAGAAATCAACGTTTCTATCACTTTCAAAATCCTGGTAAAAGAGACTCTAAATCCCACAGAGGTCCAAAGCATGTGTCATTCATTAAAGTGACTGAATCATAGCTTTTTAATTCTTCAAATCCGACCTCTCTCATTCCATCTCGCCAAGCAGCAAAATCAAAACCGATGTTCTTTCTCAAAAGAACTTCATCAACTAGTTCTTTTCTTCAGTTCATCTGCCTGATCTTGGCTTATCTTACTGTTTGAAATGAAAATCACCTTCCTAAAGAGGGGACGCATTTTTTTCAAGCTGATAAAGTACATGTTCACTAATCTGATTGAACTTATTAAAGTGAACATATAAAAGTAATCGTTCCATTTATTTCCTTATTCTTAAGAATTTCAAAAATTTTTGTTGGGATAGTCCAACGTTTTGAATTGATAATAGTCTTGTAAGCTTCTTTTCGTAGCCTCTAATTCAGCTTCAAGCTCTTTAACCTTATTACTACTATCCAACATTTCAGCCGCAAAATACTTTTTCCAATATAATCGGGAGCAGAGGCATCGTCAACAGAAATCATCTTATAGCTCAATTGATAGATTGCTTCTTCTTCAACTTCATAGATCAACTGCGGATCGGGTTCGTTAAAGAAATACAAGCCGTCAGCAATAACACCGTTCGTATAGATAGGTGACGAAACATTCCCGTCAGGCCCTCTCAGTTCTACTTCAGAATAGTAACTTGGACGTTCCGAAAGATCTACACGAATAACAGATGTTCCTTTAGGAATTTCAAATGTTAAGCTGTCTTCTTTTTGAAGTAGTTTGGCAAAAGTGCGCTCTTCTGAGTAAGCATTTTCACCATCCCCAAAATAAACTGTAACTGACTCCATCCCAATATGAGACAAAGGAATCCATGGGTTTGGATAGACGAATTTCGTAAGTATTGTTTCGCTCAAGAAGAATCTTAACCATCTCTTTAAAAATCAGCATTAGGATATTTATCAAGATAGTCAAGTTGCGTTTGTAACAACTTTTGGAAACGACGTTCTAATTTTTCTAAAAATCACAAGGACGTGAATCTGACCCTTGATTAATTGTATACGCAACCGTCGGTTCATCTAGAAAAGCTAAAGAGGTCCGTTGGAAGAGCTCCATTTTGCAGATTAAAGGTGTCATCTGATGTAGTTAAATCCAACTCTTGATTCACTTCTAGCATTAGGTCTCTATCGACCAACCAAGTAGATGCCATGGTAAACCCTCAGGGTGGCCAACATTTTTTTCATAAGTATCCGCAAGGGGATTGTTTTGTTGGCAAAGCCTGCCTTGGAAACAAAGTCTCCCTTTTTCATCATAGATATCAAAATCTGTATTAGACCATTTACAGTCAGGCTTACTCTCCAATAAATCAACCTGCTTTTGAAGCTTTAGAGGATCCAGCCAGAAGTCATCACCATCACATCTAGAAATGAAGTTCCCTCGTGCCTCTTTACAGATAGTAACCCATGTTTTTGGCAATTCCTTGATTTTTCATCATGATAAAAGGCACGAATCAAATCAGGAAAATTTGCTTGATAGTCTTGTATTATTCGACGAGATCCATCACTTGAGCATCATCCACCAAAAATAATTTCAAAGGAAAAAAACTTGTTTTCTGAGCCAAAAACTATCGATTGTTTTTCAACCACGGTTCTTTGTTAAAAACAGTACAAATAATCGAAACAAAAAGGCGTCGTTTCCATATCTCCCTCAGTCTAGTCCGTTATTGACCATGTTCCATTGCGCTGGATTAAGCCACTTGCTGAATCCATAGCAGACTTATCATCCAAATCTATATCATCTCGATTGATGAAAAATCAGTGGAGTTTGAGTAGCATCTGAGAAGGCCAACATTTGCCCCTCAGCATCCCGTACCGTCACTTCTAATTTCATTTTCAAATCATTCACTGTTGGAAGTGAACAAGTGTAATGAACTCTTTGTGACCAGCACCAGTCATTAATTGGTTCATCGAATTGTCGTTATAAATCCAAATATTCCGATCGATATCTGTTAAAGAAAGAGCAATATAAGTTTGAATATCCTCACGAACATCAAAAATCAATCTGGAACTGAATTGGATCTTGTGGACGTAACTTGTTCGAACTTAACAACTGTAGTTGAAAGTTTTCAACCAAAACTTGTTCATCCGATGAAGCTTGTCCATCTCCAGTCGCTTCTCCTCCATGTTGCAAAGGTGCTGTATTATCAAAACTATATTGGTTGGCTACATTTTCTGGACTACCAATTGCTTTTAACCAAAACCATTTTTCAATCAAAACAGCCTTATTGCAATACTTCTTAACTGCTCCCATATCGTGGGTAACAAGAATGGTCGTTTTCCCTGATTTCTTCCTGTTCTTGGAAGTAATCATTACATTTACGCTGAAAAGCCTCATCTCCAACTGCAAGAACCTCATCCAAAATCAAGATATCACCTTGAGCTTTAATGGCAACCGAGAAAGCAAGACGAACCTGCATTCCAGAAGAGTAATTCTTGAGCTTTTGGTTCATAAAATCATGCAACTCAGCAAAGTCCACAATATCATCATACATGGCGTTAATTTCAGCTGTTGAGAAGCCCAGCATTGCACCATTCATATAAACATTTTCACGACCTGTTAGTTCAGGATTAAAACCGACTCCAAGCTCAATGAAAGAAACTAACTTTCCATCGATTGTGACGGAACCTTTTTCAGGTACGTAAATTTCAGAAATAATTTTTAAGAGAGTAGACTTCCCAGAACCATTTCTACCCAAGATTCCGAAAAAGTCTCCTTTTTCCACTTCAAAGGAAATATCATTAAGGACGTGCTGTTCTTTATAACCTTTAATTCCTTTAAAGCGATTGACCATAGCAGTACGAAGACTGTTAGTTGCCTCCGTAGGTAACTTAAAGAACTTGCTGACATGGTCTACTTTTACTGCAATTTGTTTATCTGTCATTAGAGAATCTCCGCAAATTTCTTAGCATGTTTGTTAAAGTAAGCAAAGCCAGCTAGGAAAATAAGAATTGGCAATATATAAGGAACAAGAACCAAAAACTTATTTTCAACCAAAAAGCCAGACAGGTGTATTGGCCTTATCAATTAAGAAATAACGCATGTCTTGGATAATCTGAGCCAGAGGATTCATCATAACTAATTTGGCAGCCATGGATTGCGGTCCGCAATAAATGTAATGGGATAAATAATTGGTGTCGCATATAAGCCGGCTTGTAGCACTACTTCCCAGATTTGAGATAAATCACGGAATCGGACAAAGAAAGTTGATAAAATCAGAGCACAACCAGTTGCCATCAAAAAAACAACTCAAGGAAGAGAGGGATCACCATCAAAGCCGACCAGCTGAAGGTCACTCCATTAAAGAGTGAGAAAATCAAGACCACGACTAAATTGATAGCGAAATTAATGGCTGCGCCTGAAATAGCTGACAAGACAATAATATGCTTTTGAAAAAGTTTAGCTTACGCAAAAGATCACCACGACTAACAACCGATACCATCCCCATAGAAGTTGCTTCTGAGAAAAATCCCCAAATAACGTTGGCTAATAACAAAGCAACCGGAAAAATGAGGAACATCTCCACCTAAACGTAAGAAAACGAATAAAGACAATATACATAATACTAAAGGTCATCAATGGCTTCAAAATAGACCAAAGATAGCCGATTGCTGATCCTTGATAGCGTAATTTAAAGTCCGTTTTAATTAACTCTCGTAATAAGATTCGATTTTTTTCTGACTAAAAACGTCAAACATTATTTTTTTACCTCTATATGCAAACTTTGTCAATATCAAGGTTGTAAAAAAACACAAGTGTGAAAAAGCACGATTCTTACGGTAGCCGTATTTACGAATACGTGCTAATCGTTCCCTCAAACGGCACGTCCATGATAGTCACAAAGTTTTCTATTAATTCTTTATTTTCAGGGCTCAAAGACAGATCTAATAAATTTTTTGCTTGCTCTTGACTAGCCTTGATAAGTTGCCAATACTTATTAAAAAGCACATGGGGCCGAACCCAGTTTTTAACCCGTTTCCTAAGAGTACGTGCCCCAAAACGTTACTGCTATGCTGACGATAAAGCTCGGTTGGCTTATCAATATAAACAAGCTTTCCAAATGCGGAAGCCAGCAAAGCTAAGTACCAATCATGCATGAGAAGCTCATGGGCTTCTTGCCCTGTCCATAACTCAGCCAAGGCGTGATTAATCATGGCTACTCCACCTGTTACAGTGTTTTCTGTCAACTCTTGTACCAGTTCTGTATTTGCATGATCTGACTGAGTACGAATCATACTTTCGTGCTGAACAGTCAGGTTTTCATCCACTACTTTTAAATCCGTATAAAACAGTAACGGCTTATCTTGAGGATATTCCTCTGCTTCTGCCACTTGAAGCGCAATCTTATCAGGGAGCCAGACATCATCTTGGTCACTAAAAGCAGTAAAGGTCTGCTTTCTCATATTTTTAAGAGAGTGTGAAAAACTCTTTATGACTCCAAAATTTTCAATCTGATTTTCATTGATAAAGTGAATACGTGGATCCTGAGCTACCAATCCTTGAATAACTGCAACAGTTCCATCCGATGAGCCATCGTCTCGGATAAAAAGTTGCCAATTTTGATAGGTTTGTTGCTGGATACTTTCAACCTGCTCTTTCAGATATTGCTCACCATTGTAGGGTGGATAACAAGATATTTACTTTCATGATAAGAATAACTCCTCATATTCACCGACAATCTTTTCCCAAGTATAATTATCTTTCATGTTTTTGCTTTAGCAACTAGACCCCAATCGGAAAAAAATCGTTTTGACTGTCCACTTGATTTATCAAACCAGCTAAGCTGTTTTTCCTTTTTCCAATAAAGAGCTGTTTCTTTAGCTACTTGTCGATTAAAGTCTACACCTAAAACTAGGTTGAGATCTGTCTGAGCCAGAGCCTCAAGTAGGCCTGGATTAGTCCCTCCGACTTCATGACCATGAAGATAAGCAAAAGCATGGTTGCGAATATATTTCAATAATTCCTGGTCATAGACTGTCCCAACAAACTTAATTCTCTTGTCTTGATCAAAGGCAGTTTTCTGTCGCAATTCATCAAAAATAGGAATTACCCTCATGATTGCAAATGATAACTAAATCTCGCTTGGTATCAGAAGACATAAATTCACGAATAATAGTCTCATAGTTGTTTTCCGGAACAAAACGACCAACAATCAGATAGTAATCTTCTTCTTTGCTCTGCCATTTTTCCGAAGAAATTCCGAACTTTCTCATCTTGATTAATCAAGCTAGAAAGCTTAAGATCTGTACCATAAGCAATAAAAAGTTGTCTTAGACCACGGATAGGATTTCTGAATGTAGGATTCAATACCTTGATTATCGCATATAACCAAATCTGCATGTTTTGTCATCAACTTCTCAGAGTATTTAAGGTAGCTTTGAACAGGCTTTGGCCACTTGGCCCGTTTCCACTCAAGACCGTCTGGATTGATAAAAAATGTCCCGCCTGCTTTATGAATCATTTTGGCAAAAGGTGCAATAAAGGCACCAATCGTATTTCCTAAAATGTAGAAAATGGGTGATTCAATGTTTTTGTTCTTTAACCATTTTTAAAGCATAGCGAATAGCCATCATGTCATAAGCAATCACTCTAGCTGGACCTAATTTAGGTGCTTTAATACTAAAACAATCAACACCATTATACATGGTATGCTGTCCTGTCTCATGCTCTGACAAACAAGCAACGTGATATTGCAACTGAGAAGATACTTGATGTTCAACTAATTTTTCTACAAAGGTTTCAAAGCCCCTGTATTTTTGCAGGAAGGCCTCGGCTTCCAATAATAAAGACATGTTGCATATTCTTCTCCGATTCAAATTTATTGCAATCTAATCTATTATACCATTTTATCAGCTTTTTTTGTGAGCTTAGACCTGAAAAATGACAGATCAGTAGGATATTCTAATTTTAGAAGAGCATCCTTTGGTAAATTTATGACTTTCTTTCATCATTATAAAAAGACTGAAACACCTGTTTCAGCCTCTTCTTCTTATTTCTTTTCTTGTTTATAGAATTCTTTCAGGGCATCTTGCCAGCTTGGAATAACAAAGCCAGTCGCCTTTGCCTTTAGTCAAGCTTCATAGTTGAATTGAGTGGCCGTTTTTGCTTTAGCAGGGAATTGGCTTGAGTCCACCGGTTTAACTCTACATTCGTATCCTTGAGAATCTCAACTGCAAAGTCATACCAAGTAGTGTCTTCTGTAGCATCATTAGACAGATGGTAATAACCAAATTCCTTTTTGATTTTTCAGCCAAGTAGGTCATAAATTCAGCTAAGGTACGAGTCCAAGTAGGACGGCCATGCTGGTCGTTAACAACTGTCAAAGTTGGGTGAGTCTTAGCTAAGTTTTTGCATAGTAAAGACAAAGTTTTTACCATAATTACCAAAAGACCCAAGCTGTACGAATAATGTAGAAACGACTAGAATACTTCTCTACCAACTCTTCACCCATGCGCTTGGTACGACCATATTCTGTCTTAGGATCTGGTTGATCATCTACTTCCCATTCTTCACCGACAGGCTTTTTGACCATCAAAGACATAGTCCGTAGAAATATAAACTAATGTCGCTCCGTGTGCTTCAGCCACTTTTTGCTACATTTTTCAGTTCCAGTCACATTGATAGCATAGTTAAGCTCTTTTTCCTTCATCCTCTGCTGCATCAACAGCTGTATAAGCCGCACAGTGATAAACTAAGGTTGGTTTTAACTTCTGCAAAGACCTTTTCAACCATTTCAGCATTCGTTATATCCATTTCGGCAACATCAACTGCAACATAGTCCTCATTACGCTCATCTAAAAGATGACGAAGTTCTGTTCCAAGCTGACCATTTGAACCTGTGATTAAAATCATGTGTTATTCTTCTCCTGTCGTAAACATTCAATGAAAATATTATAACAAAAAGCAGAAAAATCTGCTTATTTACTCTTCTCTTTAATGATGTAGACAGGCCTTTTTAGTTTCTGTAAAGACTTTGCCAATATATTTCCCCAAAATTCCGATGGTTAGTAACTGAAAAACCACCAATAAAGAGGATAACTGTCATGAGTGATGGCCAACCTGATGTAGGATCACTGAATACCAGAGTTCTTACAACGATAAAAACAACCAAAATAAATGCAAGCATCCAAGAAAGCAAACCTCCCAAGAAAGCAATATGCAAAGGAGCTTCTGAAAAGTTGACAATCCCTTCTAAAGAATAGTTAAAAAGTTGCCAGAAATTCCAAGAGGTCTTTCCTGCCACGCGCTCAACATTTTTATATTCTAAATACTCTGTTTTAAAACCTACCCAGGGCAAAAATTCCTTTAGAGAAACGATTGTATTCAGAAACCTCCAAAAATAGCATCTACCATAGGTCGACGCATAAGACGGAAATCACGCGCACCATCCACCATTTCTACCTGGCTAATTTTGTTAATCAGCTTATAAAAAAGATTGGCAAAGAAACTCCTAATAGGCGGTTCCCCTTCACGACTCGTTCGACGTGTACCCACGCAGTCCAAATCTTTTTGTTCATCCAACATGGTTTTCATTTCAACTAAAAGCTCTGGTGGGTCCTGTAAATCCACATCCATGACCGTTACAAGCTCCCTCTTGCATGCTGAAGACCAGCATATAAAGCCGCCTCTTTTCCCAAAGTTCCTAGAAAATGAAATAAAATGAGCATTGGGATCTATCATATTTAGTTCGTGCAAAACTTCCAAGGTTCTGTCTTGAGAACCATCATTGACGAAAATATACTCTATGTTATCACGAAGTCTTGGTTTTATTTTTTCCATTTCCGCATAGAAAAGCGGAAGGCTTTCTTCCTCGTTGTAACAAGGAACAATTACTGAAATGGTCATAGTCACTCCTTTAAGTGTTAATTGTATAATAAAATATTTCACCTGTAAAGTTTGATTTAATTTTTTTAAACTAGCTTTTTCTATTCTTTCTTCTTTTAATTTGATAAAAACGAAAATAATAAATCCCCAGAACAGGCCTTCAACCAAGAAAAAGAAATGCTGAAGGAAAGTCTTATGATGACTAATTTTAACATGACCACTAGAAAAACTCTTATCTTCCCATTATGTAACGCCATTTTTCTGAGTCTTGGGTCTATGGAGTTTCTGATTTTTTCTCTTGTTCCTCTTGACTTAACTGACGATACTTCAAAGCAGGCTGAGTACCAGAAGCACCATTAGTATAGTCAGCAATATATCCTTTGTACCAAGGTCTAGGGACAAAGAAACTTACATTTTTGCAGTTAAGATAACATCAAATTCTAAAGAATTGTAAGAAGACTTATATTTTTATTTTTGCCCCTTCTACATCATCAAATTGAGTAATCGAACTGTCACGTATTGAAACTGGATCAACATCTAAATTATAATATTCATCACCAATAGTATTCGAAAACTGTTCTTTATCTCCCTTGTAATAACTAAGCATTCTTTTGATTTATTTCTGATATATAGTTCTTATGATCTGTCCTCAGGTTAATAACTGGAGAATAAGAAATTAAAACTGTCCCAAGATATACCAATGTTGATAGACTAGCAAAAGCTGATAGACCAAATGTGGCTAAAGTCGTTAACTAAAAATCCAAATCAAAAAGAAAAGGAATGAAAAAGAGCAGACGACCAGTATATTGAATAGCTCCCAAAAACCAAATTTTTAACAAACTATTCCAAGGTAAAACTGCTGTTGTAGAAATCGCCATAATGGCTATTAGTATTAATAGTTTCTGGCTGGCTTCACTAAATTTTTAAAACGATATACTAGATAAAAGAATAATATAATCACTAGGATATCGATAACTAAAAACAAAGATGTAAATGGTTCAAATAGCCCGCTAAATTTGAACTGTAAAAATATTTTGGAACATTAAACATTCGAGTGTTTTCAACAGGAAAATCACGAGCCGTCCAGATTGAAATATTGTAGAACTGACCTGTTCCAGATATTGAGCTAAGCAACCAATCGAAAGTAAAATGCCAATAAAGATAGATACTAGAAAGAGATTATACTGTTAATTTACGAGCACATAGCAAAACAAAAATCAGTGAATAGATGGCCAAAATCAAGGTAGATAAAATATGTGTTTGAATAAGTAAGGCAATGGTAATTCCCTAATAAAAGCTGGGCTATATTTATTTAGAACTTGTATATGGTATAAAACAGAATAGGTACTAATGGCAAGACCATTGTCATACCATATCCAAATAAAGGAAAATAGAGAGGGATTAACAAAAGCTCCATACAAGCTTTTTAATGGAATCTTGACTGATAAAAGCAATAAAAACTTGTCAAGGAAGTGGAAAGAACCAACAAGAATGCATCAAAAAGCCAAATCAGCTTGCTGAACTAGCACAAATAAGAGAGCAGGTAAATAAAATTGCCAATTACCATAAAAACATTGGAACCAGCATATCCTGTACCAAAAAGCAAATATATGATTTTGAAAGTTAGGCAATAAATCAAAATGACTGATAGACTGTGATAATCCGACTATTCGAGTCAAATGAAAAACATGGTCAAACTCACGGCTTTTGAGTATTAATCGCAACATGGGAAACGAGAACAAACAATAATGAATAGAAAAATAGAATCAAAGGATATCTATACTTTTTATTAAATCTAAAATCATATTTCCCCAAAACCAAGCAAAAATAACTAATAATCATTCTATATTCAAGGATAAAAATTTAAGTTATACCAAGTATAGCAACATGTTTAAAGACCGTCAAGATGACTGATATTAAAAACAGACAGGACTTAGATTCCCGTCTGTTTTTATTTAAATATAAAAATATTAAACTACCGCATAAATGATTGCTAAAGTATGGATCATGGATAAGCCAACAATAATAACACTGCTTTCTACAATCCAGTGATCAGTTATAAAATCAAATTTTTAATTGATTTTTAGAACAGCTAACAATTACTGGGAGCATTAGAGCTAAGACTCCCAAATAATATCTTCCCTGAACACCTAAGACAGTATAGGATCCTACAGGAGTCCATGTCAGGTAGAGAGTCAAAGAAATCAAACCAATAATTGCCAACGAAACCAGCACTGCTCCAATTATTGAAATCAAAGGAATCTTAAAACGTCCAACATTAGCTAAAAGCAATTAAAGTGTAAAAGACATAAATTGGAATAAGAACCTCATTCATTGATAGATCCAACCAACCAAAGTTAAATAGTTGATCAAGATGACTAACGGACAAAAAGGATTTCTTTAAAAATAACTGGTAGGTAATCTTGTGGATGATGGATCAGGTTCATTAATTGACCACGTAAGTCAGCACCTTCTAATTGAAAATTAGCTAATTTCACTTGTTGGCTGAGTAAAACCAAAATACAGTTACTGCTCCTACACAAAGAACAGCAGAAATAACCTTGCCATAAAAGAATCTACCATTAAACTTAGATTTTTGGAATAAAAAGCAATAATCCAATTAGCAGAACATAAGGGAGCTTCATCGTGGCTAGAAGGCAACAAATGATGACATAAAGAATCAAATCTCTATTTCTTACCTTCTTCTCGCTATCACTAACCCAACTAATAAAGAGTGATACGATAATATAAGCCAATCCGAGTGATACACTGTCCTGATTATATGAGCCAGCTAGTACTAAATTCATTGGAATAAACGCAACCATCATTATAAGTTGCTTAGCTTTACCTGATAATCGAATGGCAATATAAGCCAAAACTGCATAAGCTAATGCGTTAAATATTCTCCCTAAATAATACGAGATACCTACACTCAAATGTAAAAATTTACCAATTCCAAAGCCAATTGCCTGAGGAATATAACCAATAAAACCAATATGAATTAGTAGCTCGGTAATCAGTCGAACGACCAAAACCAACTTTCTTATCTGTCTGACCTTCATTGAAAAGATTTGTTTTAGTTAATGGAGACTTTATTTGATCATAAATATCAAAAAAATCTTCTGAAATGAGAGGTTTACTATTATCTAGATTCAAATCTCCCTCAACGATATGAATCGTTCTAGCTAAAATGAACTGGTTCGTCAGGAGTATTCAAAACCGAGTTATCAAAGAAGTCAAAACTCCCGAAAAGACAAGGGCATAAAATATTGCAATATTTTTTAGGTATATATAAAAATACTGCAATGAGAAGAACAACTGCCAGTCCTATCTTTGGGACATCCAAAAGATGTTTTGTATAAATTACAAACATAAAAAGCGGATAAGACCAAAAAGTAAAAATATATTTTATGTTAGCCTGATAGGCATCTTTCATGAATTTCATATTTATCTCCTAGTGGTTAGTATCCTGACTCTTGACATAAAACTTCATAATCACTTTTTGAAAACCACTTTGGCCAAAAACAGATTATACATATATAAATCTTCTTTTGTGCGAGTGTTATCTGAAATAGTCTTAGTCGTCTCAGATTCTTGATGGATTCGATGGCACATTAACGCGTCCGGAATATAAAGGAAACTTCCTTTGTATTCACTAATTTTATACCAAGCATACCAATCAAGACTAACTCTCATCTCTTCATCAAAACGGAAATTTCTTAATTTTTCAAGATTGTATGAAACTGCAGGGACAACAGATGGGATTACCAAAAAGCTAAAACACGATTTCTCCAAAATCGTGAGGCAGGGAAAAATTGATAAGGTAGCAAGCATTAGACGCTTAATTTTTTTAAATTTGTATTCGCATCAATTTTACTTCCATTTTTTTCTTCAAAAATAATCAGTGAAAGTAATCAATCCATCTTGGTGAGCCTCAAAAGCTTCCAGAGTTTTTTTCAAGAAATTTGGGCTCGTAATAGTCATCCTGATGGGCAATTGTAGCATATTTTGTAGTTACGAATGATAATGCTTGATTCCAATCTCTTCCAATTCCACCACCGGTTTTTGTGATGAACTGGAATATCATACTTCCCACAAATTTCATAAATTGAGGTCAAGGTGTGGAGGTATAACAAATTATCTTTGAAGTAAGAGTTTGATTTTTTAAAGACTGAATACACGCTTCTAGATACTGACTTTCACCATAGGCACAAATCACCCGGGTATGTTGAGAATTTAAGGGCATTAAAGCTTTCCTTTCCATTTTCTTACCTTGATATAAGTTAAGTAACTTCGATTGAATAAATAAGCATTACAAACAGAAAACTATACGAAGCTCCAAGTAGACCTTTTGACATTACAAAAAGGATTTGTAATAGCAATTGAAACGATAAACATAAGTAGGTATACCAGTATGAGTTTTCGTTGCATTCTAAAAAAATAGTGAGGATATCTCCAAGAACAATTCCAACTGAATAAAGGATCCCAGAGAAAACTAGAATTGTCAAAGTCAGAGCGTCGCCAGCAAGATCCACACCAAAAACTATACTTAAAAATAGGAGTTCCAATTAAAAAAGCTAACATCGTTAAAATAGCTCCACCTCCAAGCAAGTAGATACCGATCTGCTTCACTGTTCGATCAAACTTTGCAAAACTCTTTTTCTTTGCCATTGAATAGCTAAGCTTTGTCGTTAATGGTCGAAGAATAAGGATAAATAAACTCATGAAGAACACTGGCATGAACAAAATATTGTAATTCCTTTGAAGCCCTTCTGCTAATTTTTCCAAGTTGAATAGCTTTTATCAATTGCTATCTTAGGTTCATTAAAGATATAAGCTAAAAGGAAACCGCTAATAAATAAAGGAATACAGCCTTTTAAAATCAAAAAGGCGTCTTTGACCTACAACCTGATGGTACTCTTGTTAAAAAGAAACTTTATCAAAAGATAGTGACTTGGGAAAATCATAAATCCAAACAAATACAAAAATTAAAAAGAAACAAGATTAAAAGAGAAACTTCTAAAGATTTGAGAACAACTAGAGAGATAAGAAGAATAAAAATACTTGCTCCGTATCTCATTGTCATGGATTTACCAGCAATATCTAGCCTCTCATGTTGCTGGAAGAGCCCTGAAATAAATCAGATATAGCCTCACACGTCCGAAACAGAACATATAAAACTACTACTGCCAACTTTGAAGTATCTGAAAAATCAAAATGAACTAGAAATAGATATGGAAATAAGGTAATTAGCATAAGAGTAATAGAAAATACTCTTGCAATCGTATAGCTGGTAAAAACTATGTTTAAAAGTCACATCAGTTCCCTGATAGGTTCTAACTTGAAAAAGTCCAAGAACAACTAATATACCAGCAATACCATATGCTAAACTGAATACATCAGCCATTTTTGCAGAAGAAAGTCTAGAAACAATCATCATAAAAAAATAGCTGAGGAACCAGCAAACATTAGATTCCCCCAGTAAATTCCAAAAATATATTTCTTTTGCTGACACTTTATTCTTCATCTTGATCACTTTTTCCTTTAAAGCAATTTTTGCGCCAATTGACGAATCTGAACTGACTGTTTCGAAAGATGTCTAGTTAAAGAAAAAGTTAAATAAAAGCAGTAAGCAGATAGCAACAAAGAATATTAGGTTACTTGCTACTTGCACTCCTATTAGATGTGCAAAAAAAGTTAGGATGTCTGGAAACCAGACAAAAGGTAGCGCAACGATCGACAAAATAATCCACGAAATAACATTTTCATCTCTACTTGCTTTTTAGCAACTAAACGAAGAATATTAAACAAAAATGCCAAAATAAGAATAGAAATTAAAACAATAAGCATATTATTTCTTATATCCTCCACTAATCTTTGCAACCAGTATTGCTATGGATACTTTGATCATATAATACACAGACTTTGGTCAAGGTAATCGAAGATGTACCGTGTTCTCTTTCATTCATTAGAACAGGCATCTCTTCCACTTTAAAGCCAGCTTCTAATAAGGAAACTATAGTTTCTGGTTCAGGATAATCACTTGGATAATGCTCAGCAAATAATTCAATGACTGATTTATTAACAAGTCGTAATCCTGATGTTGGATCTGTGATCTTCTTTCCAGTCAATAATTTAATTAATTTTTCAAAAAGTGATTCCAATTCTTCTAGCAAAAGAAGACTGAAATCCTTGATTCTCAATAAATCGAGATCCTATTACCATGTCAACTTTATCTTTTTATACGTTCAAGCATCATCTTAATATATTGAGGATTATGTTGACCATCTCCATCTACTTGAACAGCATATTGATAATTATTTTTGAACAGCATAGAGGTAGCCTGTTTGAACCGCACCGCCGATTCCTAAATTAATTGGCAAATCAATAACATTAAATTTATTTTTCACGACAAATTTCCAAAGTATTATCTGTAGAACAATCATTGATAATTACGTAATCAAATTCTGGTGTATGTGTTTTTATCATCTTGATTGTTTTTTTGAATATTACCACTTTCATTAAAGGCAGGGATAATAATCAATAATTCCGAAGACTTCACTAACTCACATTCTCCTTAAAAAGTCATATAGACTCATTATACTATAACCAAGCCCTTATTTCTACTGTTTCCATACAAGAAGGAGAGAAATCATAGAATGAAAAAGAAAGATACCTTAGCTAATGGTATGTTCATGTGCTATAGTCAAAAATTAATTCACCATAATATCCGTGAAAAAGATCATCTTTATTATATTAAGAAAGCTCTAAAATATTCAACTATTACAAAAAGCCTAACACATATTTGTGCTAGGCTTATCTAAAAATTTCTAAATTCCAATAATAACTATTCGTCAAATCCATTTGGATGTTTGCTCTGCCAGCGCCAAGCATCTTGGCACATCCTTGAGATATCAAATTGAGCTGCCCAACCAAGTTCTGCTTTTAGCTTTAGCTGGATTAGCATATGAAGTTGCAATATCACCAAGTCTGCGTTCAACAATCTTATAAGGGATTGGTTTACCAACAGCTTTTTTCCATACTATGAATGATTTCTAAAACTGAATATCCTTTACCAGTCCCTAAGTTATATATATTCAAACCTTGCTTGCCTTCAAATTTTTTTCAAAGCAGCAACATGACCTTTTGCTAGATCAACCACGTGAATATAATCTCGAACACCAGTACCGTCTACAGTTGGATAATCATTGCCAAACACCTGTACTTGTTCTAGTCTTCCAACAGCTACTTGAGTTACATATGGAAGTAAATTATTAGGAATTCCATTTGGGTTTTCTCCCAAATCACCACTTTCATGAGCACCAATTGGGTTGAAATAACGAAGTAATACAATATTCCAAGTAGAATCTGATTTGTATATGTCCGTCATAATCTCTTCAGCCATTAATTTCGTACGACCATATGGATTAGTAGCAGAAACAGGGAAGTCTTCCAAAATTGGAACAGTAAGTGGATCTCCATAAACTGTTGCAGATGAACTAAAGATAATATTTTTTTACAATTTACTTCTTCCATCACTCTCAAAAGAGTTAAGGTACCTGCAACATTATTTTCGTAATAGGTTAGAGGATTTGGCTAGATTCTCCTACTGCTTTTTAAACCAGCAAAATGAATCACTCCAGTAGGTTTAAAGTCCTTAAAAACTTTTTAATAAAGCTTCTTTTGTCACAAATGTCCACTTCATAAAAAGTAATGGTCTGTCCAACGATTTTTTCGACAGCCTCTAGACTCTTTTTGCTGCTGTTACTAAAATTATCAACAACAACTATCTCATGGCCAGCTTTAATAAGTTCGACCACTGTGTGAGTACCAATATAACCAGCCCCACCTGTTACTAAAATTTTATGTTTCATGATATAACTGCTCTTTAAGAATCATTAAATTGTTTAAAATTATTTAATGACCTCTTGTGTTTTAGCATAATTAGCTTCTACTGCTTCTTTTTCAGATTTCCACCAGTCTTGGTTTTCTGTGTACCACTTGATTGTCTCTTTGAGACCTGCTTCAAAGTTAGTAAACTCTGGCTTCCATCCTAGCTCATTACGGAGCTTGCTAGCATCAATGGCATAGCGGAGGTCGTGACCAGCGCGATCTGTCACATGGTCATAAGCATCAGCTGGCTGTCCCATTTCCTTAAGGATTAGCTCCAGTACTTCCTTATTATTCTTCTCACCATCAGCACCGATCAAGTAAGTTTCACCGATTTGTCCCTTGGTCAGAATTGTCCAAACGCCTGATGAATGGTCATTGGTATGAATCCAGTCACGAACGTTTTTACCTTCACCGTAGAGTTTTGGCTTGATACCGCTCAAGATATTGGTGATTTGGCGCGGAATGAACTTCTCGATGTGCTGGTAAGGACCATAGTTGTTTGAACAGTTCGAAATAGTCGCTTTGACACCAAAATGAACGCACCCAAGCTTTGACAATCAAGTCTGAAGCTGCCTTGGTTGATGAGTAAGGCGAGCTTGGATTGTACTTAGTTTCAGCTGTAAATTTCTCACCTGGGTCCTTCGCCATGACCTGGCAAATCTTCACGCAAAGGCAAATCCCCATAGACTTCGTCAGTCGATACATGGTGGAAACGAATGTCGTATTTACGTGCTGCTTCCAAGAGTGTGTAAGTTCCGATAAAGTTGGTGTGGATAAATGGGCTCGGGTCATTGAGCGAATTGTCATTGTGGCTTTCTGCCGCATAGTGAACGATAGCATCAGCTTCAGCTGCCAGCTTATCTACCAAGGCTGCATCAGCAATATCTCCAACAACCAACTCAACGCGATCGCCTAAAATTTCTTCAATATTAGCGCGATTACCCGCGTAAGTCAGCTTGTCAAGCACTGTCACATGGACATCTGGAAAGTTATTGTAAACATAGTGGACAAAGTTAGAGCCGATAAATCCAGCTCCACCAGTCACGATAATTTTTGTATTCAGTCATTTTTATTCCTTAATATTTTTTTATGATTACCTTTCATGTAACAAGATAGACATTCTATTATATACTTTATATCACTTAGGCAATCAATTCTTCCACTCGCTTCGCTCGGATAGGAGCTGAGCTAAATCGTATATTTTAGTATCAATTAATGGATCAGAAAAGAATTCTTTTTACAAATCTTCTTTTCTTAGTGGTTTTACATCCTTAAGTAGTGGATGGTTCTTGTCTGCTTCTGAGACTTCTGCTGCTTCTAGGTTTTTCCCACTGGATGCCTAGAGCTGGGTCTGCATAGTTGACAAAGGCATACTTCGGTTTGAGCTCCAAAGCCCAATAGTCGTTTACCAGATAGCTATAAGAAACAGTGTCAGAAAGGACTTGGAAGCCGTTGGCTACGCCACGTGGCACAAAAATCCCCTTGCTAGCATCGATTACTGTCTGATAGGTATTACCAAAGGTCTCTCCCTCACGCAGGTCAACCCAAGAACCTAGAACCTTACCGTCATCTGTAACAGAGATGTACTTGTCCCATGGCTCAGCATGTAGACCACGCAACACATTTTTTTACGAGAAAAAGCTGACATTATTTTTGCAGTTTTCCTTCTGCAAAAAAAACTTTCAGGAAAGCCTAGCGGCAGCATTTTTTTCCTTCTGGAAATTCTCCTTAAACCAGCCTCGGTTGTCCCCGCGAACAGGGATATCAAACTCCAACATTCCTGGAATTCCAGGAACCTCACGAGCTGCTAATTCCTTATCAAAAAATTGTTCACTCATTTTCTTATTCTTCTCCAATCAAGCGCAAGAGATAGTGGCCATATTCATTCTTTTTCAATGACTGTGCCAATTCATGCACTTGCTCTTTAGTGATATAGCCCATACGATAGGCAATTTCTTCCAGATTTGCCACCTGAACGTTCTGCATACGCTGAACTGTTTCGATATATTGAGCGGCTTCTAAGAGACTTTCGTGAGTTCCTGTATCCAACCAGGGCAAAACCACGTCCCATGAGCTCAACAGACAAATCACCACGATCTAAGTATGCCTTATTGACATCTGTGATTTCCAGTTCCCCGCGAGGACTTGGTTTTGATGTTTTTAGCAATTTCAACAACATCGTTATCGTAGAAATAGAGTCCAGTCACTGCATAGTTAGAGCGAGGTTGTTCCGGTTTTTCTTCGATGGAGATAGCGTTCATATTTTCATCAAATTCTACAACACCAAAACGTTCTGGATCCTTAACATGGTAGCCAAAAACAGTTGCCCCTTTTTCTTTAGCAGCTGCTTTCTGAAAGCATCTTACTTAAACCAGGGTCCATGGTAAATATTATCCCCAAGAATCAGCGCCACACGGTCATCTCCGATGAAATCGGCCCCAATGATAAAGGCTTGCGCCAATCCATCTGGACTAGGCTGCTCTGCATAAGAGAGCTTAATACCAAATTCAGAGCCATCACCCTAATAGATCCTCAAATCGAGGAAGATCAGTTGGAGTTGAGATAATCAAGATATCTTTAATTCCAGCCAACATCAGTGTTGATAATGGATAATAGATCATTGGCTTATCGTAAATTGGCATGAGTTGTTTAGATGCCGCACGTGTCAATGGGTATAAGCGAGTCCCAGATCCACCTGCAAGAATAATACCTTTCATATATGTTTCCTCTCTGTTATATATTGCTTTTATTCTACCATTTTTACAAGCGAATGTCACTTTTTAAGATATTAACTGTTTCCAAGCAAAAAGTCTCTGAATCTAACAACTCAGAAACTCTAAAGTCCTTTATCCTAAAGCAACATCTAAAATCATCATAAGAACAAAGCCCACCATGAGACCTAAAGTCGCCACATCAGTATTGCCATTGGTCTGCGAATCTGGTATCAGCTCCTCTACCACCACGAAAATCATAGCACCCGTAGCAAAAGATAGGGCATAGGGTAGAATAGTCGTCATAGCCATGACAGCTACTGCACCTAGTACTACCCCGATTGGCTCTACAATAGCGGACATAGAACCCCCAGTAAAAAGCTTTAAGACGAGACTTACCGTCCGTCCGAATTGGAATGGACAAAGCCGCTCCTTCTAGGACGTTTTGCAGGCCAATTCCCAAAGCTAGGCCATTCGCGACGACAAAGGCCTCTAGACTAGGGTTGGCAGATAAAGCACCAAAGGCTACTCCGACTGCCAAACCTTCTGGAAAATTATGAATGGTAATAGCTAAAAAGAGCAGAGCAGTCTTGGACAGCTTCTTCTGGCTATGTTCAGGAACACTTTCTGCCTCTGAAATATCCTTACTCAGATGCAAGTGAGGCACAACCGCATCAATCAGACGTAGAAAGAAACCACCTGCTAAAAAACCTATTGCAGCTGGGAACCAAGAAAGCTTACCATAAGAGCTTTGCGCATACTCGATAGACGGTGCTAAAAAGTGACCAAAAGGATGCCGCAATCATGACTCCTGCCACAAAGCCCATCATAATATCCAGTAACTTCCTACTAATATATTTAAAGAAAAACACGATAGCCGAGCCTAGAATGGTACATCCCCATGTGAAAAGACCAGCCAAAAACGCCTGCATCAGAACTGGTTGCGATCGTAACCAGTCCATAATTTCTCCTTATCCTCTAAAATCAACCATACAAAATCGTCTTGGTTTCCCCGATACAGTGTTCTTCCTCATTCCAGTAATGAATCCGCTCAAAAGATCCTTTCCGCCAGTAGAGGGGCAAACGTTCACGTATGTCATTCTGCATATCTATCTGGTCAAGTTCCGAAATCTTCCATCATTTGGGCTCCCCTTCATGATCGTTTCCCCTAACTTGCCCTTCAAATGCAGTACAAAGAAAATCATAATACACATACCGTTCTTTTTTACTTGGATTAGTGAATCCTGAAATCCCCTTCAATTCCAAGTTTAGAGCAGTCAGCCCCGTTTCTTCTTTTAATTCGCGCCTTGCAGCTTCGAAAAAAGATTCTGGAAACTCCACCTTCCCGCCTGGTTGTATCCACCCTTTAAAGTTATCATGCTGGCGATTAAGCAGTAAAATTTCATCATCTTTTTTCACACAAACATTGACCCAATTCAAAATAGTTTCTGTCATATCAAACCTTCTTCACATACCGCTCGATAGGATAGTCTTCTGGATTCAACAGCACCGCTTCTCCTAGAGCCATCTGAGCCAATTGGCGTCCGATGAGAGGGCCAGTTGTCAGACCAGAAGAGCCCAATCCGCTGGCAGCGTAAACATGCGACAAGTTTGGAACAGCTCAAAGAAAGGCGCAAAGTCGCTGGTATAAGCCCGTGTTCCCACGCGCTCGCCTAGAATCTCTGCAGTAGCCAACCTCGGCAAGTAAGTTTCCGCTTCTTGCTGCAACTGATTCAATACCGTCTTATCAACTGTCAAATCAAAGCCCTGATCATTTTCATGACTGGCCCCTACACTAACCTTGCCCGCCAGAAAGGGAATGATATCCAGCTCGCCCTCAGGCATAACCACAGGGTAGTCATCCGTCTTTTCAGCCAGCTTAAAATCACGTAGCTGTCCCTTTTGCGGCCTAACATCTGTCTTATAGCCCAGTGGCTGCAAGATTTCTCCCAGCCAAGCCCCTACAGCCAAGATAACACAGTCAAATCTACGGCCATCCACCAGAAGTTGCTCTGCATCTACTGTCAATCTTACCTTTTTTTCTCAACCAACTCTGCCTTGCTAGCTTTCAGAAGCGTCTCCGTCAAGAGTGCTCCCCTCAACACGGGCACCGCCAAAGCATAGAGAAGCCGCTCAAAAGCCTTGCAAGTCTGGAAATTTCTCCGGGCTTCCTGACGGCTGAGAAAACTCAACTCCCCTATTAAGGGCGACTCTTGTCGACGATTAGTAGCCAAATCATAAAGCTCCTGCAGCTTGCTCTCGTCCTTTTTTCAGCAGATAAACACCTGTTTGTTGGTAAAAATCTGTCTGGATACCCGCAGATTTCAAATCCGCAATTAAATCTTGATAAAAATCAGCGCCCAGACGCGCCATCCTGTACCAAGCCTTGTTGCGACGCTTGGAAAACCAAGGACTGATAATGCCTGCGGCTGCCTTGGTTGCCTGCCCCTTGCCGTCATCAAAGACAGTCACTTCCACATCCGGGGATTTGGACAGATAGTAAGCTGCTGTTGATCCGACGATCCCCGCTCCAATCACTGCTACTTTTTTCATGTCGCTCCCTCTCAAATATGCCGGAAAGGATTGGTCGAAGCCTGACTAGCCAGAATCTCAATCTCCCATCCTTCTTCTACCTTCCAAGTATCAAGCTTTTCTTTTAATTTTTCAGTAAAAAGAACCTCGATATGATGTCCAGGATCCAGTGCCAAAAGACCTTCTGTCAGTATTTCCTGAGCTGTATGATAGTAAATATCACCAGTAATGTAGACTTGCGCTCCCTTGGCAATAGCCTCTGGATAAAAGGACTGACCGCTACCACCACAAATAGCTACACGCTCAATCACGCGTTCGAAATCTGTTTCATCATAAGTAACCAGACGCAAACTATCTAGTCCAAAAGTTGCCTTGACCTTAGCCGCAAATTCCCCAAAGGTCTGAGGAGCAATCTTCCCCACGCGACCAATACCGTAATCTGGCCCCGTCTGACTAAGATAACTTGTCTCCTCAATATCCAATAGCTGGCAGAACCAGTCATTAAGACCGTCCTCCACAACATCAATATTAGTATGGCTAACATAGACAGCAATATCATGCTTGATAAGGTCTAAAATCATCTGATTTTGCGCCTTATCTGCCACTAGGTCCTTGAGCGGGCGAAAAATAGGCGCATGCTTAACGATAATCAGTCCAGCACTTGCTTCGATAGCCTCCGCCACCGTCTGCTCGCGAATATCCAACGCTACTAGGACCTTGTCTACTTCTTTATCCAAAGTCCCGATTTGCAGTCCTGAAATGTCACCCTCCATGGACAGTTCTTGCGGACAGTAGGCTTCATAACGGGCAATAATTTCACTTGCTAACATGAAGCACCTCCTTGATACTTTCGATGGACATAGCAGAGCGTTCTAGCTCATCTGGGATATGGGCTAGAGCTCCTTCTAGTTTTTTTCAGTTCTTTCTGCCATCTTAGCTGAAAAAGCAGGTAACTCTTGCTTCATCAGAAAAGGTCCGAAACGCTTTTTCTTGCTCTGTTAAAGTTTGCTGGCCAGCTTCTGCTACGGGATTTCGTAAAAACTTACCAGCCTCTTCTAAGATATCCTCAGCCAGCAAGAGAAAGCCGTTGGATACCAGCCAGGTACGAAGCTCATCCTCTCGGTTATTGGGCTGCAAAATCAAGCGGGAAATAGACCCAAGCTTAGCTCTGCCATTTACCAAAATCTCCGAAATCAAGCGACCACCCATGCCAGCGATAACAATGGTATCAATCTGATCTTCCGCTTCAAAAAGCCGCCAGACCATTGGCAAGACGAACCTCAATCTGCTTCGTCAGTCCTTGCTCAACTACATTTTTTCTGGGCAGACTGAAAAAGGCCCTTCCACCACTTCACCGGCCAGAGCCTTTTTCTATCCGTCCCTGCTGAACCGGTAGATCGGCAGGTAGGCATGATCGCTCCCCACATCCAGCAACTTTGCCCCATCCGGAACAAAAGCAGCTACTCGCTCCAAGCGTTGGGAAATAGTCTTTTTTTGCATTGCATACTCTTTTCTAAACATTCTTTTACTTAGTATATCATTTTTAAGGGTATAAAAAAAGCAATGAAAAAAATCAGCTTGTTAATAAGCTGACTTTGTCTCACTGCTTTATGAAGAGCTTTTTCTATCCCTTACAAATTATTTGATTTCTTGATACTCAGCAGCTAAACCACGCTGAACTGCTGAACGAGCTGCAATTTTTCTCCGCCCTAATCAGATGAGATGTTTGTAGGATGTAGCATCCAAGAACTCAGAAGCGCCTGGATAAAGCTTATCCTGCACCAACTGCCCATACCAAGACCAGATAGCAATATCAGCAATACTGTATTCATCCCCTGCAATATAATCTTTCTTGCCCAATTCTTTATCCAACAAATCCAGCTGTCGCTTGGCTTCCATGGTAAAGCGATTGATAGGATATTCTAGCTTTTCTGGAGCATAGTTAAAGAAATGACCAAATCCGCCTCCCAAGAATGGCGCAGCACCCGTCTGCCAGAAGAGCCAGTTGAGCACCTCAGTCCGAGCAGCCAAATCTGACGGAATCAACTTTCCGAACTTCTCTGCTAGATAGAGAAGGATATTCGCCGATTCAAAGACAGGAATCGGCTTATCAGCTGACTGATCCAATAAGGCCGGAATCTTAGAGTTGGGATTGATTTTTCACAAAAATCTGAGCCAAATTGGTCGCCCTCCATGATGCTGATCTTATAAAGGTCATAGCCAGCCTCTGTCACACCTGCTGCCAGAAGTTCCTCAAGCATAATCGTCACCTTGACCCCATTAGGAGTCCCAAGCGAATAAAGCTGAAAAGGTTCTTTACCAACAGGAAGCGTCTGCTCAAAGCGTGCACCTGCAGAAGGTTGATTAATACCTGAAAATTTTTCCTTGGTCGCTGTCCGCAGCAGACCAGACTTTTAGCAATTGATACGTCATACTTTTTCTCCTTTTTTATAAAACCAAGGGCCTGTCATATCTAACAGGCCGCTGTATATCTAATAAAGTCAGTCCTTCCACAAATCCATTGCTCTAAGGAAATCATCTGAAACCGTAACATTCTGTGGATTAAATGCTTCACGTTCCTCTCTTTTGGCTTCAACTTGTGCTAAAGTCGTAATACCTTCTCGTCTCCAATTTCGTAAAATTGCTTGGATATACTTCCAGTTAGCCTTCCCATTGAAAACTGCTTCTCGAAGAGCAGCTTTTACTAAGTCAGGATTTGTTTTATCTTCCTGAATAGTTTTAGTCAAATCCTCAATCTCAAAAGGAGTCAAAAGGCGACCTAATTCCTGTTGAAAGGTTTCAACTAAATCTTTTAAAACATTTTGAGATACTTTTGTTGTTGGCTGTTGACTAAGATTAGCTCCCAGCAGTTCATCTAACTTTTCCAAGGCTGGAGAGGCATCAAAAAAATCGCTTCAATCTCTCCATTTAATTCAATGGTTTTATACTGTAATAAGCCTTGTTCGGTCAAATGAGACATAATGCGATTGACCTCAGATACCGTTTTTTTCCAATGCTTTCAGCAATCTGACTCGGCTCTATCTCTTCCAATGCTGTTGTATTCTGCAAATAAAAGAATTGCCAAACAAGGAAATCTTCACTAGACGAGAAAATCTCTTGAAAATGAAAAGTACAAGGCACTTGGTAATACTAAATTGCCTTGTTGAAAGGCTGATAAATAAGTCATAGTCCCTCTTATAAATAAGCAAAATAGGAAGCGTCATTTTCTGGATTCTCCCAATCAAATGGCGTTTCTTGATACACTGCATAGTTAATCCAATTATTGAAAAAAATAAAGCCGCGGCTGAACTCCAACGCAAGGCCGGTGTCGCATGGACATCATCGTTTTTGAAATAATTCTCTGGAATATGTGGATTCTTCCCTGCCTTCAAATCGCGGAAATACTCCTTGGATAGAGTATCGCGGTCGTATTCCATGTGACCGAAGCTATACACCTCTCGCAAGTCTCGGCTAGCCAGCACGAGAGACCCGTATCTTCTCCATATGAGAGAATCTCCAGATTGGTTAGATTGACAATATCTTCCTTCAGAACCTCAGTATGGCGGGAATGAGGGGCATAAAACTCATCGTCAAAGCCCCGGAAAAAGCAGATTGTTACTGTCAGCTGACTGGCTATAGACACCTGATAATTTGCGCGTCATCTGCTGTTTGTCAACGCCATAGCGGGCGTAAAGTCCAGCCCTGAGCTCCCCAGCAAATATGCAGAGTCGAAAAAACATGGCTCTTGGACCATTCAATCACCTGCTGGAACTCTTCCCAGTAATCCACCGCTTCAAAAGGCAGATGCTCTACTGGTGCCCCAGTGATAATCAAGCCATCAAAATAGCGATTTTTAATCTCATCAAAAGTCTTATAGAAAGTCTCCATGTGCTCTGCACGTGTGGTTTTAGATTGGTGCGAGCTCATATAGAGGAAGTCAATAGTCAACTGCAACGGAGTATTAGCCAAATGACGAAGTATCTGAGTCTCCGTCACCATTTTCTGAGGCATGAGATTGAGTACCAGAATATTCAGAGGGCGGATATCTTGATGGTCCGCCCCTATCGTCATCCATGACAAAGATATTCTCAGAACTTAAAAATTTCAACAGCTGGTAGTTTTTTTATCGATCTTAATTGGCATGAAAATATCTCCTATTCTCTAATATATTTATTATACTGAAAGGAGATATAGTTTTCAATTATATTTTATCTTTACCTAGGTATAGCCTGAAACTATGTATTAATAATGCATCAATACTTTATAGTCATATTCGCCAATAACTTCACGGCCTTTTAATTCATCCAATTCAATAAGGAAGGCACATCCTGCAACGATACCACCAAGGCGCTCAATCATTTCAATAGTTGCTTTAACAGTTCCACCTGTTGCCAATAAATCATCAACAATCAATACACGCTGGCTCTGGCTTGATAGCATCCGCATGCATGGTCAAAGTATCTACACCATACTCTTTTTTCATAATCAGCTGAGATAACTTCACGAGGAAGTTTTTCCAGGCTTACGAACTGGAGCAAAGCCGATTCCTAACTCAAAAGCAACTGGACAGCCCACGATAAAGCCACGAGCTTCAGGTCCAACTACCATATCAATCTTCTTATCCGTAGCATATTGGACAATCTCACGAACAGCATAACTGTATGCATTCCCATCAGCCATCAAAGGGCTAATATCGCGGAAGGTAACACCTTCTTTTGGATAATTCTCAATTGTTGCAATATAGTCTTTTAAATTCATAATGTTCTTTCTATATAAAAAAATTTTTACCTCTATTATACCATTTTTATTTAAATGTGCTTGAAATATTATTTGTTAACTTTTTATTTTTTTCCATCAAATAATCATAAATCTCCTGCACAGTGCCCAGTGCCATGAGTTCTTGTTCCTTGACCAGGCGCTTGAGATCTTGGTAAATGTGACTGTCTTCAATTTCTTTCTTTTCAGCTTCCTTATTGACCTTCATGACTCCTTCTGTGATGCTGACAAAGCCCAGCTCTTCAAAAAAATCTGAATCATTTTGACCAAGAGAATCGGGTCAATTTTTAGGTAAGCTGCCAGATCCTTGATCTTATAGCGAACGTCAAATTCGGGGAACTGATAGATTGTCTTGTAGAGTTTGGCAAACTGCTCACGGCTACCGTAACTCTGTCAGATAGTATGGCTTGGCAATCTCATTTTTAAAGTAAATCGCTTCGAAATCCTGAGTCTGAAGAATCTTCTTCAAGGTCTGTAAATCATCAGGCAGGTCATAAACCACAACTGCTCTGCTATTTGCCAAATCCGGCAATTCCTCTGTGAAACGCAAAACTGGAACCTTGTCAGGTAGCGTCGCATTTTTCCGCGGATATTGAAAAGCTGAACACCATCTACACGAGCATCTACCAGCATGAGCTGGAGACTGGTCTGTCCATTCCATTTATTGACAGAGAGGCTGACAGCTAGCTCCAGATTCTTGGTTTGTGCAAACTCTGTCACTGGGCCTCCTTGCCCAAAAAGCTACTACTTCAAAAGATGCATCTTCCTGAGAAATTTTTCAGCTTGAGATGACTGTTGCCAGCCCCCATAGTCCGAGCATTGTCCACTTTAAAGTTCTTGAGGTAAAAAGCGGCTTCTTATTGTCCATACCAAAAGGCGCCAGTTTTTCAAAGCTTTTGAGTGTATCCAGGGTCAGTTCTTGCAGGTGTAGCTCCTCATCTAAATACAGGGCTGTTTTGCCAGTCAAATCCAAATCATTGTCTAAGATGTAAGCTGTTAAGATGTCAGCAAGCTCCGCCAACTTATCTGCTTCGAGAGTCATTCCAGCTGCTCCAGCATGGCCGCCAAAAGCTACAAAGAGATCACGATGACTGTCCAAGGCCTCAAAAATATTGACCGCTTCAATACTGCGGGCGCTGCCTTTAGCGATGCCATCCTCAATATTCAGCACTATGACTGGCTGGTGCAGCTCTTCCAGCAAGCGCCCAGCGACAATTCCTAGCACACCGGGGGTTCCAACCTTCCTTGGCTAGCACCTGCACTGGTCTCCCAGTGTCCAGCATGGTTTGCGCCTCTTCATAAATCTGCTGGACAATTTCCTTACGCTCGTCATTTTTCTGGTTGATCATGAGCGCAATATCACGAGCTTCTTCATCGTCAAATCCTGTTAAAAAGCTCAACCGCTGGATTGGGATCATCCAGCCTTCCCAAGGCATTAAGTCAGGGGAGCAAGCTGGAAACCAACCGTTTCTTCGTCTAGCTCATCTGGCTGAATGCCTGCAATTTTGAAAGAGTTCCTGAAGTCCTACTCTCTGAGTATTTTTTTGAGAACAGAAAGGCCATATTTGACCAAGATCCGATTTTTCCCCTGTCAGACTGACCATATCGGCAATGGTACCAATGGCCACTAAGTCCAAAAAGTTCGACTTGGACTTCTTCCAACAAGGCAGTTGCTAGCTTAAAAGCCACCCCACAACCAGCCAAATGCTTGAAAGGATAATCTGCTCCGCTATGTTCCGGATGGACAATCGCATAGGCATTTGGCAACTCCTCAGGCATGGAGTGGTGATCCGTCACGATGACATCCACGCCTAGAGAATGGGCCAGCTCAATAGCTTCAAGGCCCGCCACTCCATTATCTACTGTAATAATGAGCGAAATGCCTTGATTTTCAATAAAATACTTGTAAACGCTGCTATTAGGGACCATAGCCATCCGTAAAACGATTGGGCAGATAGACCTGACACTCAGCCCCCAGCTGCTCCAAGGCCTCCTTGACAATTGATGCCGAGGTCATCCCATCAGCATCATAATCTCCATAGATCAAAATCTGCTCATAATTCTCAATCGCTGTGCGAATCTGCTCCACTGCTCGCTCCATATCATGCAGATCATAAGGGTCGTGAAGCTGGTCTAAACTAGGCTCCAAAAATTCCTGCAGAGCTTCTTCAGTCTGCACACCTCTTTGGTAAAGGAGACTAGCAGCGGCAGGTTCTAATCCAGCTTTCTTAGCCTTTTTAAAAATTCTCGTCTGTAAAATTAGTGGCAAACTGCCAGTCGTATTTTGAGCTAATCATGATGAGTGAAACACTTTCTCCGTTCAATCTTGTCTGAATATTATAACATGAAAAGACTGGTTCAACCAGTCTCAAACTTTTCTATCTACGAGCAAGGTCCTCAGCCTCACTCATCTAGGTAAAGCCCCTTAGCAACACTTTCGTCAATAACTTCTAAAGCCAATTCCCAAAGAGTTTCAGAGGTTTCTTGGATAAAGGATTTCTTAGCGATGACCTGCGTTTTGGTCAGGCCATGAGGATTATCATTGGGCTGAGCAACTTCAAATGATTGAGCAGAGGGACCAGAGCATCCAGCACACGTGCATACTTAGCCTCCATGCTAATGCCAGTTTCAAATTCCTGCCAAAGCCCTAAAAAGGAATCCTGCTGATCTGATGGTAGCTTGTCCAAACTGATTTTCAAGGACTCAAGCTCTCTATGGTAAGAATCTATCTTGCCAACATCGTCAAAGATAAAGGTATCGCCAGCATATATTTCGCCCAAATCATGAATCAGTAACATAGACATGACCTTTTCCAGATTAACTTCTTCAGGAATATACTCTCGAAAAAAACTAGCGCCATGAGCGCCCCCTGCCAACTATGCTCGGCAGAATTTTTCAAAACGATAGGCGTCCAAGGTCCCTATTGTTGCGATGAGTGGCTTTCAGTTTTTCCAGCTCATTGGTAAAAAGCCAGCTGCTGTTGTAGACGTTCAAGCATGATAAGACCTCCAAAAAAATCTTGTTACCTTAACACGTTTAGACTCTATTCATTTTTCTTTGAAAATACTGTCTTAGGGATTTTTAAAATAATTTCTGAAGTCAAATGAGTCAAAAACTATAGTAAGTACAAATACAATTTGACCCTTATGCCATTTAGAAAAAAATTTGTCTCTTTCAAAAGATAAAAGGAAATTTCTATAAAAAAATAGGATGTAAAAAGAAATAGAGAACACTTAATTCTTTAAGATGGTACAGATTCCATTTCTTTCCAATCCTTGTCCTTAAAAACACCATTGACCAGAAAAAGTGAGAAAGGAAGTAAGGCTAGAAAGAAATTTTTATCGATTCCCTGATTGACAAAAACCAACCAACCATCTAGAGCAAGTAAGATTGAAGCCAGCAGAAATTTTTCCCAGTATCTTTCTTAAAGAAATCACTATTCCAATAATCATAAAGCAAATAACCAAAAGAGAATGAAGATTGGTGCGTAAAAAGGCCATTACGGGTTGAGATTCGGGAATAAACATCATATAAATGAGTTGGCCAAGTATTAGCAAAGTAAGTATAGTATGTCTCAATCGAGCCAAGTAAATAAAGGAACAAAGATACAACTACCGCCCATTTAGGTCCTATTTTTTATATAAATAATGGACGATCCAAAGCCCCAGCAAAAAAAGCAGGAATATACCAAAGCTGGTAACAAAGTCCAATATATAAAAATCCCGCTATTAAAGCGAATGGGGCATAATACTTCTCAACTGGAAGAGACCAAAAATAGATAAGTGCGTACGGAAGATAAAAAATACTCCAAAAAATATACTGTTTTTAAAAATCCTACTTACGTAAGTTCTCATACTCTTCTTTTTAGCTAGACTAGATTTAAGCATAAAGGCAGATGATATGAGAAAAAAGGTACAGCCATTCGCCCAAACATACTCTTTTGAGTGAAATGCAAAATTTCATTAGGAAAGAGACGTTGACAATGCACCAAAATAACTAAGATAGATGCTACATATTGAAAAAAAGGCTGAGCATGGCATAATTAACTGATTGCTCTTGCTCTTTAACTTCTTTTTCCACCATCTAGTTTTCTCCAAACAAGGTCAAAAATTCATTCATACACAAAAAAATCTAAGCTATTATTTTTTTCACGAGCCAGTAATGCTGAAAAAGCTGCAATATCGCGATAGGGTGACTGGTTATTAACAGCAAGTTCCATTTCTAGCATATTTTCACGCCATCCCGGATCAGTTTTTACATCATTGGGTTGTAAGCCATAAAAAAATTCGAATTCCTTTGAAAATCTAAAATCTCAAAAAGGATAAGGCTTGATGACATCTGCTATCTCATAATAGACAGCCTGACCCATACTATGCGTCAGGTAATCTTTTTCCAAGCAAGAGTTCCCGAGCTTTTTAATATCATTTTCAAATATTACTGTATGCATAATTCGGCCCACGTGATTATGTTTAACAATCGACAGTTTCCCTCCCTTTTTGAGCAAACGAGAGAAAGCCATCAGGTATGGATCAATATCCTCAACATACTCCAAAACATTATGACAAATTATAAGGTCAAAGGATTCATCTTTAAAAATTTCAAGAACTTCTAGACTTCCCTGCAACTGCTCATAAGAATTCGTTCTTTTTCCGATGGATAATCATTTCCATATTCGGTTCCAGCGCAGTGACCTGATTTTTTTCAGCAAGGTGGTTGGCCACAATCCCAAACCCACTACCAAAATCAAGAACTTTTAGCCCTTCAACATTCTTCAACTGATCAAACAGAATGTCATAATAGATTTTTACCCCAAGGCTCTTCTAAATGATTTTTATAAGCTTGTAAATCCATTTTTTCATTTTCCTTTTCTAAAAAGTTGAAATTTAACTTTTATTTATAATTGAACATCTTAACCGCCAATTTGTCAGCTATTCTTGGAAACAGGGTGTAAAATTTATGAGCAAGATTGAGAATCCCGGAAGATTAATTTCTCGCTTTTTGCCAAAAACGTTGACGATTTTGCCAGCTACAAAGTCAGGCTCAAGAATATACTTATCAACAGCTTTTAACATAGGATCCATCAGGATCGGCTAGATCGAAAAAGGCTGTTTTGATAGGCCCGGATTAACCGTCGTAACATAAACACCAAAGGTAGGAGTTCCAAGCGCAGGGCGTTGGAAAAACCAATGGCAGCAAACTTAGTCGCTGAGTAAAGACTTGACTTGCTGCTTGCGATAAAGGCCAGCCATGCTGACGATATTGATGATATGTCCTTGTCCAGCCTTTTTCATACGACTACCAAAAAGTCTAGACAGGTTCATCAGAGCAAAAGTATTGACCTCAAACATGGCCTCAATATCACTGGAGCTGATTTTGTCAAATTCCTCAAAAAAATCCCATAGCCAGCGTTATTGACTAGAACATCAACATGGCCATACTGACTGTCAATCCGCTCAACAAATCTCTCCAAAGCTGAGCTATCTGTAATATCCAGTTCCACAAGGTCAATATTTTCGCTTTCTCCATATAGTTTTTTTCAAGCTTTTTCCTTGCTACGTCCGACCAAAAATCAATTTATCCTTAGACAAAAAGCTTAACCATTTCCTGTGCTAGCCCTCCACTAGCCCCTGTGATGATGATTGTTCTCATTCTTTCTCCTTTTTTACATTATAACATAAAGAAGACAGGAAAAATCTCCCGCCTCTTTGACAATATTGTAATTTTTTTCTTGTATTAAAAGTCCCTTTAATATACTTAAATTTCAACTTCTTCCAAATCCTTAACCACATGAACCTTTTTCGAAAACTTTACTAGCATCTTGTCGCATAACGCTGATATCTTTTGACAAGAACCGAGCACTGATGTGATTAAGAAGAAGTTGTTTAACTCCAGCTTCTTTGGCTACTTCAGCTGCCTGCATATTGGTAGAATGCCCATGCTTACGGGCCATCTTTTTCATCTCCCTTACCATAGGTTGCTTCATGAACCAGAACATCTGCCGCCACAGCTAAGCGTACACTAGAATCTGTTTTCCTTGTGTCCCCTAAAATAGTAATTGTTTTCCCAGGACGAGGGGCTGAGATAAAGTCTGCTGCGATAATCTTTGTACCATCTTCTAGGACGATGTCTTGACCGTTCTTGACTTTGCCAAAGAGAGGGCCAAAGGGAACCCCCGCTGCTCGTAGCTTATCTGCATCCAGCGTGCCTTCCAAATCTTTCTGCATTATCCGATAGCCAACGCAAAAATCGTATGATCCAGCTTATCTGCATAAACAGTGAACTTGTCCGTTTCCAAAATCTTTCCCAAACTATTTTCATCAAATTCATGAAAATCAATTCGATAAGGTAAACGAGAACCAGAAACTCGAAGACTGGACATAACAAAGTTCTTAATACCTTTAGGGCCATAGATTTCTATATCCGTCTGCTCTTCATTAGCTTGAAAAAGAACGACTGGATAGAAAGCCAGGCAAACCCAAAATATGATCTCCATGCAGATGCGTGATGAAAATCTTGCTAATTTTGCGAGGTTTAATCGTTGTCTCCAAGATCTGGTGCTGGGTTCCTTCACCACAATCAAACATCCAGACTTCATTGATTTCTTCCAAGAGCTTGAGAACGAGGCTGGATACATTTCGGGCCTTGGATGGCTGACCAGCTCCTGTTCCTAAAAATTGTAATTGCATATTTTTCTTTCTAAATGATATAAATCATAGCAGAACGATTCTGCGAGTGATAGTATTTTTCCCAACATAAGTCTTAGCTAGATCACTGACTTCATCTTGATTGTAGCCCAAAAGTCTTTGGCTACCATCCGCCAATTGCTCCCTAATCGGTCAAGGCAGTCAGCGCCTGACTGTCCACAACTTTAGAGTCAGCTTTGAGAGGTGCCATTTTTATTCTCCCAGCTTCTTCGTAGACCAAGTACTGCGGAAAGACTTGTGCGATTTCAAAAAGCAAGTCCGCTGTTACCGGCTCAGGCTTTTCAGGAAAGACCAAGCCGACTTCCTCACTCTCATAGCAAAATCCATAGGACTTGCCAGAAAGATTAAGCCGGACAAAAGGTTTCTTTTCTACAAAGCTAGGCTCCGCATTCCATAAGTCCAAAGCCTGACTGATTTCTAAGAAGTACTCTGTCGCGGCTTCCGGACTTTTCTTTTGATAAAAGCTCAGCAAAGTAAGCATTGATAACGCTGGGCGGTGGCGTAATGAAGATCCGCTTCTGCTCCTCTGTCAGCCCAGTCAACGCTTGTTCTAAGTAGACCCTGTCTAAGATTGTAAAACCGCCGTATTTGATGGCCAAGTCAATATAATCAGTCATAAAATTCTTCCAGTTTCCATTTGTTTTTCTCGGCAATCCAGCCTGAAATGGTTTCGATATCGTCTATGTATTCTCGATTCCCCATAATCGCGACTTTCTCTAAATCATGAATCTTGTAAGCTTTAGCCGGAGCTACCTTGATGGTAAAAGGCAAAAATAACTCTTTCATCCGCTCCAGAAGGACTTGCTGCAAAAGAGCTCTGCTATTGTCTGCCTTAGCCGAAATCAAAGAATAAGGAGTCAGGGTCGGAGTGAAATTCTCAGCCTTATCCGATTTGTTATAGAGAGTCAGCCGAGGAATATCCAGCATGTCCAGCTCTTTCATGATGTCGAGGACAGTCTTTTCGTGCTCCTCATGGTGTGGGTCACAGGCGTCAATAACATGGACCAGCAAATCGACATTTTTTTACTCTCTTCCAGTGTGGATTTAAAGCTTGACACCAGCTCTGTCGGTAAATCCTGAATGAAACCAACTGTGTCCGTCAGAGTAACATTGAGCTGACCACTGAGGTTGATGTTCTTGGTCATGGCGTCTAGCGTCGCAAAAAGCTCGTCTGCCTCATACTGGCTCTTGCTGGTCAAGCAGTTCATGATCGTAGACTTGCCAGCATTGGTGTAGCCGATGAGTCCGATTTTGAAAAATACTGGATTCCAACCGTTTTTCACGAACGGTTGCTCGATTTTTCTCCACTGCCTTGAGTTGGCGCTCAATATCATGAATCTGATTGCGGACACTGCGTCGATTGAGCTCCAGCTGACTTTCGCCTGGACCGCGGGAGCCAATGCCACCCTGCCTGACGGCTGAGCATAATGCCCTGACCAACCAAGCGAGGCAGGAGGTATTTGAGCTGGGCCAGATGCACCTGCAACTTGCCCTCGTGACTCCCTAGCCCTCATGGCAAAAATATCCAAAATCAGCTGCATACGGTCAATGACCTTGACCCCCAAGCTTTCCTCTAGATTGACATTCTGGCGGGGTGTCAGACGGTTATTGACAATAACTGTCGAAATTTCTTCGGCATCAACCATCTGCCGGATTTCTTCTAACTTGCCAGAGCCGACAAAGGTCTTGCTATCATACTTTTTCTCGCTTTTGACTATAAGAGCCAACTACTTCGCCCCCTGCCGTCTTAGCCAGATTTTTGAAGCTCCTCCATGGATAAGTCAAAAATTCTCCGTGTCTGCTAGTTCCACACCAACCAAAAAGACACGCTCTGTTTTTCTCTGTTTCTATCATCTCATATCCTTACTATGACTTGGTCAGCCAGCTACTTGTCCAGAAAATTCTTGATGTCCTCCATAACCTGATTTTTTTATAGTCTGGATTTCCCACCTGATAAAAGGTTACGGACATCCGGTTACGAAACCAAGTCAGCTGGCGCTTGGCGAAACGACGGGTATTCTGCTTGAGCTTGTCCACGGCCTCCTCTAGGCTCATCTCTCCTTCAAAGTAGGGGAAAAGTTCCTTGTAGCCGATCCCTTGCTGGCTTGACTGGTTGGAGCCTGTTCATAAAGCCAACGGGCTTCTTCTAAAAGACCATCTTCTATCATCAGATCTACTCGCTGATTGATTCGCTCATAAAAGTCGCTCACGCTCATCATCTAGGCAAATCAGCAGGGGCTTCATAATCTGGCTGGCTGTTTTCTAATTGACCACCTAACTGAGCAATCTCCAGCGCTCTCATAGCCCCTGCGACGATTTATCTGGGGGATCTCGATACCCAGCTCTGCTATTTTCCCAAACAAATCCTCATCTGACCAACTGTCCAGCTGCTTCCGATAGGTCAGAATCTCCTCATGAGGGACGGAGCCACCCAGATGATAGCCCTCAAGTAAGCTCTGGATATAGAGTCCTGTACCACCGCAAATGATGGGAAGCTGTCCTTGAGCCTCAATCTCACGAATAGCCTGAGTTGCTTCAGTCACAAAAATCATAGGCCGAGTAGCTTTTCTTCAACATCCCTCACATCCAAAAAGATGATGGGGAATGCTCTCCTGCTCTTCAGGACGAATCTTAGCCGTACCAATATCTAAGCCACGATAGACCTGCTGGCTGTCACCACTGATAATCTGACCATTAAAGGCTTTTGCAACCTCAATACTCAGAGCTGTTTTTCCAACTGCCGTAGGCCCTACAATTACAATTATCTTAGTTTTCATTTTTTTCCTTGAAAAAATTTTGATTTTTCGTTACTATTAATTATAACATAAATAATAAAAGTTCAAAAAAGGAGAAATCATATGGCTAAAGGATTTGGAAAAGGCGTACTTACAGGCGTTGCAGCTACTGTTGCTGCTGTAGCAGGTGCAGTTTATACTGTCAAGAAAAAAAGTTATCGAACCTGAAGAGCAAAAAGCAGCTTTCATTGAAGAAAACCGTAAAAAGCAGCTCGCAAACGTGTAGCACACTAAGAGTAACCTTAAAACTCTCTATTTAAAGTAGAGTTTTTACATGATCATAAAAAAGACAAAGAATAATTCTCTTTGTCTTTTTTTATTTAATGGCTACGCTTTTTTTCTGCTTCAAGACCTTGACCTAGGTCTTGATAAATATCAGATTTCAAATTACCGATTGTCCAAAGAGCAGCTAGACTGATTAGATACAAAGAGGCAAGAAAAAAATCATAACTGTTGAAACACCTGAGATATCCAAAATCTTTCCAATAATAACAGATGAAAATCCGCCAATTGCTCGTCCGACATTTAAGATAACATTATTAGCAGTTGATCGAATTTGATGAGGATAAAGACGAGTGATCATGGCTCCGTAACCAGCAAACATTCCATTCACAAAGAAACCAACAACTGCTCCACCTATTACCATAGTGGCCATAGAATTCGCAAACTGGAAGAGATAGACACAGACAGACGATGCAAGAAGGAAGCCAGAGTATACGACCCTAGGTCCCAATTTATCCAAAAATTTGTCCAAAAGTCAACATTCCTAGGCACATTCCCAAAATGGTTGCCACCATCCAAAGAGAAGAATCTTTGACAGAAATTTTTCAAACTAGTTTGAATAATTGTCGGTAACCAGTTCATCATGCCGAAGTAACCAGCGATTTGCACGGTTGTCATAACCATTAAAGCTATGGTTTGTGATGTGAGAGCTGGAGTTTTGAAAAAGCTGACTTATTTTAACAGGTTGTGTTGTTTCTTCTTCTACCTTAGCTCCACCGTCGTCACGAATATTCTGATCATCAATAGCTAAAACCATCCATAGTACCAAGGCAATGGGTGCTAGCCCAAAGAGGAATAGCCCACGCCATCCCAAAGCAGGAGCTAGCCAGCCTGCAAGTAAAGCAGATATAATCGATCCTATTTGACCCGCAATACCGTTTAGGGATGAAATCCGCCCCATCTTTTCTGGTGGAACAATTCCCGCCATTATAGCAATAGCCACGCCATATTCTCCTCCAACACCCATGCCTGCAATAAAGCGCATGATATAAAGGTAATTGACGTCTTTCGTAAAGAAAATCAAACCGGTTGCCAGAGAGAAAATAAGAATGGTCCACTTAAAGACCTTAAATTTGTGATATCGGTCAGCTAACAGACCGAAAATTAAGCCCCCAACAAGCATTCCCAAATTAGTTATAGTAGCTATCCAACCACCCTGGGTACCACTAATCCCAAGTTCTGAGATAATAGAGGACATTGAAAAAGGCCAGAAACATGACATTTAAGTCATCCGTACCAGAAGCGACAATCGCAGCGACTAAAGCCCGTTGATTGTTTTTTGTCTAAAGACAATTTTGACATATGATTCTCCTTAATCGCAGCTCACAGACTGCATTTATTAAATTGAATATACTTTTTAAAAAGAGGTTGGAAATCATGTTCCCAACCTCTAAAAGTTTACAGAAAATTATAGCATAGCAATTGCTAGTCTCATTTTTAGAACTTTCATGTCTCACGGAACATGTTTAAAGTCATATTTAATTTTTAACAGTATAAAACAAGTTCTACTATTTGTTAAATGAGACTTAAGAATTATTTGCCCTTCATAAACTCTTGGAAACGATGAGTATCAAAGTAAATGTTGGATGCTATCAATTTGTCTGATTCGTCAAATTTTAAAAATTCCGCCACATCCAACTCTAGTTGATTTCCTTGTGGCGACTGCAAGCGATAGCGATTTAAAAGCCACTACTTCTCTTCCATCTACCAGCAACTTTCACTTCAAGATGCTGACTTAAAGCATAGAATTGACCTGCACCTTGCAGATAAACATCACGACCTCGCCTGATTTCCTGACTGTCACACATACCATAATCAAAGTTTTCTGCTACTGAAATCTTCCCAGCCACCTCTATTTACTGCGGTAAAATAGCTTTTTGCTAATGTTCTTGTATCCATCTGGAACCTCCAAAAATAATTTAGGCAGTTTTCAAACTAATGAAAGCTTGAGCCCACTTAAGAGTAGATCAAAAAGCAATATGACTACAGTCTGTCATATTGCTGAAGATTTTTTTGAAGAGTATCAATTAATTTATCCTGTAAGATTTTTGGTGATATGACCTTTACTTGCTGACCAAAACTTAAAATCAATTCGAAAAAGGCAGGTGTTAATGCTCTGAAAGCATGGACCTTGATTCTGGTTTGCTCAACAGTGATTTCTTCTTCTGTGAAATGATCATAAATTTTTGGAAGCGCAGACTCTGTGAAAATCAACACTACTTCCTCTTTACTGCCCTCAACTTTATCTTTAGATGGATTTAGAAAAAGATCTATCTTTTCTTGAGGTAAAAGTGGGTAGTCACCAACTTCTATCCCCTCACCTACTATCTGCAAATCACGAATTCTGCTAAGCTTGAAAATACGAAAATCTAATTTTTCAAAGCAGTAGCCGATCACATACCGTGCATTTAGTTTAAAAATCAGTCGATAAGGAAGAATTGTTCGCAGGCTTCGTTCTTGTTTTTTAGAAAAATAAGAAAAGGAAACTTTCTTTCCAGTTTGTATAGCCTGCTCAATCTCAAGTAAATAATTTGTATTGAGAGACCATGAAGTAAGATCGAAGTAAAAAGGATTAACATTATCAGTCACTTCTTGAGAAGTAGTTTATGCTCAATGCTGTCAAAACTTGGACGACCGACAATTTTGCCAACATTTTGGCTCATATTGATGATAAACTGCTTTTCTTCTTCTGTGAAAAAGCTGCTGTCCATCTTGTAGTCATCTGGTATATAAAAGCCTCCCTTATCCCCACGTTCAGAGTAAATAGGATTCCAGCTAAGCTGAGCGTATCCATATCTCGATATACTGTACGAGTAGATATTTCCAAACGTTCAGCAATTTCTTTAGCCGTTATCTGCTTCTTATTCAAAAGGGCTAATAAAATATAAATTAATCGTTCTAATTTCATAATCTTTATTTTTTCTATAAAGTAGAAACCATCAAATACTCATCTTGCAACTCTTTATAATTAGGGCTAGATACTCCTTCAACGCTTGAACTTTATCCGTTTTTCCCAAGGCAGATCAATATCTGTCCTACCCATATGGCTATAAGCAGCTGTCTGACGATAGATTGGTTGTTTTAAATCCAGCATTTGAATGATACCCTGCCGGACGCAAATCAAAAATCTGACGAACAGCTTCCCTGAAGCTTACTTTCTGCAACTACTCCAGTGCCAAAAGTATCGATACGTACAGAAACCGGCTGAGCCACACCAATGGCATAAGCTAGCTGTACCTCTGCTTTCTTGGCTAGTCCAGCAGCCACGATGTTTTTTTAGCAATATAGCGTGCTGCGTATGAAGCTGAGCGGTCAACCTTGGTTGCATCCTTACCGGAGAAGGCACCGCCGCCGTGACGAGCATAACCGCCGTAAGTATCCACAATAATCTTACGGCCAGTCAAGCCAGAGTCACCTTGCGGGCCGCCAATTACAAAACGTCCGGTTGGATTGATGAAAAATTTTGTCTTATCATCCAGATACTGGGCAGGAATAACAGCTTTAATCACCTTTTCAATCACGTCACGATGAATCTCTTCATTGATCACTTCTGGGTCATGCTGGGTCGAAATAACCACCGTATCCACGCGCACAGGCTGGCCATTTTCATCATACTCAACAGTCACTTGTGACTTAGCATCTGGACGCAGATAGCCAATCTCTCCTGATTTTGCGCAACTCTGCCAATCGACGGACTAGCTTATGACTGAGTGAGATAGGCAATGGCATAAGCTCCGGTGTTTCATCCACTGCGAAGCCAAACATAAGCCCTTGGTCGCCAGCACCGATCAAGTCCAATGGATCTTGATCTGCATTCCCACGAACCTCTAAAGCTTCATTGACACCCTGAGCGATATCTGACGACTGCTCCACTAAAGATGGATGCACACCGACGGTCTCTGCCGAAAAGCCATACTCTGTATTGGTGTAGCCAATCTCTGCAATGGTATCACGAACCACACGGTTAATATCTACATAAGCTGTAGTCGAAATCTCACCAAAAACATGAACAGAGCCTGTATAAACAGCTGTTTCAGCAGCCACATGGGCATCTGGATCCTGACTCAAGACAGCATCCAAAATAGCATCGGAAATTTGGTCTGCAATCTTATCGGGATGTCCCTCCGATACAGACTCAGACGTGAAAAGTTTACGTTCTGACATAGAAATGTCCCCTTAAAAAAATATTGTTATAGAGTTACAAAGTACTGATAGGTGTTTCTATTGTCTAAGAGTTACGACGCTAAAAGAAATAAAAACGATACCTTTTTATTTCCGAAGCTAGTAAGACGCATGGCTGTCCTAAGCATAGCGGCAACCGTAGAATGACGAATGACTTTTGAAGCCGTCATTGTTTGCGAGTTACAAAGAACTGATAGAAGTTTCCTACCATCTTATCGGGACTATATAACTTTTTCATTATAACATAATTTACGCTAACACTCCTTTTTAAAAAAGAAAAAGGTATAGACATAAACTATACCTTCTTGAAAATTATGAATGTGCTGGTTTTGACGCACCAATCCTGATTAGAGCTACGATTACAATGGGTACAATCAAAAAGGGCGTAAAAGATGTACCAAGTATCAACTCACAAGAAAGTTTGTACGGAACCATTAATAGATAAAGATATGACTTCGCGCCATATTATCTCTTTTTCTTCTTTAGCCATTAGTGTTCCAACCAAAACGAGAACTGCGAAAACAAAAAGGTGCTATTTGAAAAGATGCCAATCAGGGTCTCCTGCACAAAGAGCCGAAATCAGGTAAATACCTGAACTTGCATACAGTAAACCTTTCCTTCCATTAGTCATCCCAACTCTAGTTAAAAAAAGTTGCAATAAAAACAAATTAAGCTAGGGCCTAGAAAAATCAACAAGACAATTCCCCATGGTAAAGCTTATACTAAAAAGTGACACGAAAAGAATCAGATAAATGATCGATGAGAAAAAGGAAAATGAAAGAAGAGCCGATGTATACTTGATTTCTTTTGAATCTTTTTATCACTTGTTCTGACCCATTTGTTTCATCAATAGATTGATTTTTCTTCAATCTTTTTCTTATTTTTCATTATTTATCTCCGGACTTACCTCATTACGCGTTTGATTTATCTCTTTATTTGACATTTGATTGATCCTTCCTACTGTAATATTTCTTTTTAAAGGATAAGATGCTCTTTCATATTTTTATATCCATTATACTCTATTCTTTAATTATTTTCAGTATAATAATCAAGTATACCCATCTTCTTTCGTACTCCAGCATCTAGACAAATATCTTTGTCTAGACCGATTACTAAATTACAATCCTTTTGGCGGTCCTGATAAATTTTTTCTATCAGACCGATAAAATATACATATTATTCAAACAGTGTAATTGATGGTAAAATGACTCTATTATTATACCTATAAGTTCAGGAAGAAAAATGATTTCCTGACTTAAGGGAGGGGAGGAATTCATTTTTGGATTGGTCTATTATCGAACAGTACTATCCACTATACCAGCAGGCCTTCTTTTTGACCCCTGCATATCGCTATTTGGGGATAATTGGTTCATTTCTTTTTAGGCTTGGTTGTTAGTATCATACGACATTACCGAGTTCCCATCTTGAGTCAGCTAGCTACTGCCTACATTGAGCTATCTCGAAACACGCCACTATTGATTCAGCTCTTCTTTCTGTATTTTGGGCTACCTAGGATTGGTCTTGTCTTGTCTTCAGAAGCTTGTGCGACAATCGGTCTCATTTTCTTAGGCGGATCTTACATGGCTGAATCCTTCCGTAGTGGCTTGGAAGCTGTTAGTCAAACCCAGCATGAAATCGGCCTCTATTGGTTTGATACCAAGACAAGTTTTTTTCGCTACGTTGTGCTTCCACAAGCAACTGCTGTGGCGCTCTTCCTTTAGCGCCAATGTTATTTTTCTTAATCAAGGAAACCTCAGTTTTTTTCTGTAGTGGCTTTAGCGGATCTTATGTACGTGGCCAAGGACTTGATTGGCCTCTACTACGAGACAGATATTGCCTTGGCCATGTTAGTCCTTGCCTATCTGCTCATGTTATTGCCAATTTCACTTCTCTTTGGTTGGATAGAAAGGAGATTACGCCATGCAGGATTCGGGAATCCAGGTACTCTTTCAGGGAAATAATCTCCTTCGTATTTTACAAGGCTTGGGAGTCACGATTGGTATTTCAGTTATTTCCGTTCTATTATCCATGATCCTTGGTACATTTTTGGGAATTATCATGACTTCTCAATCTAAAATCGTTCGTCTACTAACTCGATTTTATCTAGAATTCATCCGAATAATGCCTCAGCTCGTCTTACTGTTTATTGTTTACTTTGGGTTAGCACGCAACTTTAATATCAATATCTCAGGCGAGAGTTCAGCCATCATTGTCTTTACTCTCTGGGGAACAGCTGAAATGGGGGACCTAGTTCGAGGAGCAATCACTTCTCTACCCAAGCACCAGTTTGAAAGTGGCCAAGCGCTTGGTTTAACCAAGTTTCAACTTTACTATTATGTCATCATTCCACAGGTTCTAAGACGTCTACTACCACAAGCCATTAACCTGATTACACGTATGATTAAAAACAACTTCGCTAGTCGTTTTTGATTGGCGTTGTTGAGGTGACTAAAGTCGGCCAGCAAATTATCGATAGCAACCGATTGACTATCCCCACCGCTTCCTTTTTGGATTTATGGAACTATTCTTGTTTTTATACTTCCTTGTCTGCTTCCCTATTTCCAAGTTAGCAGGTCATTTAGAAAAACACTGGAGGAATTAATATGCCTGAAACGATTTTAAAAAAATAAGGGACCTTCAAAAAATCCTTTTGAGACAATCCTATCCTTCAAGGTCTTTTCGCTTGAAGTTAAAAAAAGGTGAGGTTGTCGTGATTTTTGGGTCCTTCTGGATGTGGTAAAAGTACACTTCTTCGTTGTATTAATGGCTTAGAAAATATTCAAGGAGGTGATATCCTCTTAGATGACCAATCCATCACAGGCAATCAAAAGAACTTTCACCTTGTTCGTCAGAAAATTGGCATGGTTTTTTTCAAAGTTATGAACTCTTTCCACACCTAGATGTTCTGCAAAATCTTATTTTAGGACCAACAAAAAGCCCGTGGACGTAAGAAAGAGGAAGTCATTCAGGAAGCCGAACTACTACTGAAACGTGTTGGACTTCTAGATAAAAAGCATAGCTACGCAAGACAGCTCTCTGGAGGTCAAAAACAACGGGTGGCAATTGTTCGTTCCCTTCTCATGCATCCTGAAATCATCCTTTTCGATGAAGTAACCGCCTCTTTAGATCCTGAGATGGTACGAGAGGTGCTAGAATTAATTAATGATCTTGCCCAAGAAGGTCGAACTATGATTTTGGTCACACATGAAATGCAATTTGCTCAAGCTATAGCAGATCGAATCATTTTCTTGGACCAAGGACAGATCGCTGAAGAAGGAGATGCTCACTCTTTCTTTACCAATCCTAAAACAAAAAGAGCGCAAGAATTTTTAAACGTATTTGACTTTAGCCAATTTGGCTCATATCTATAAAGGAGACGATTATGAAACTAATTAAATCAATTTTAACTGTAATGACACTTGCCCTTGCTCTAGTCTTTATCACAGCTTGTGGTGCTAGCAAAAACTCCAATGCATCAAGTTCTAAGGCTCGGACCATTGATGAAATTAAGAAAAGTGGCGAGCTTCGTATCGCAGTCTTTGGAGACAAAAAACCTTTCGGTTATGTTGATAATGATGGCTCTTACCAAGGATACGATATCGAACTTGGAAATCAACTTGCCAAAGATCTTGGAGTCAAGGTTAAATATGTTTCCGTTGACGCAGCCAACCGTGCAGAGTACTTGATATCAAACAAGGTTGATATTACACTGGCAAACTTCACTGTAACAGATGAACGCAAGAAACAGGTTGACTTTGCGCTTCCTTATATGAAGGTTTCACTGGGAGTCGTTTCTCCCTAAAGATGCCCTTATAAAAGATGTTAAAGAACTTAAAGGAAAAACTTTGATCGTGACCAAAGGTACAACAGCTGAAACCTACTTTGAAAAGAATCACCCAGAGGTTAAACTTCAAAAATATGATCAATACAGTGACGCCTACCAAGCTCTGCTTGATGGACGTGGTGATGCCTTCTCAACAGATAACACTGAAGTCCTAGCTTGGGCTCTTGAAAACAAGGGTTACGAAGTTGGTATAACTTCTTTAGGTGACCCTGATACTATTGCTCCAGCCGTTCAAAAAGGAAACAAAGAACTTCTTGACTTTATCAACAAAGATATTGAAAAGCTTGGTAAGGAAAAACTTCTTCCATAAGGCTTATGAAAAAAACTCTTCACCCTACCTACGGCGATGCAGCTAAGGCTGATGATCTTGTTGTAGAAGGTGGTCAAGTCAAATAATCAGTAAGATCGTAAAAAGACTCTATCGAAATGATAGAGCCTTTTTTATCTTAAACAATAACTAGGATAGTCACTTTTTAAATAAAATCTGTTTCCGATATGGCTGACTTCACTTCCTCTAAAGGCAGGTGCACTAATTCCACTTCTTTCTCGCGATACAAGTACTCAGCATACTCGTCAATCCGATACTGATTGATATAGACTACGCGCTTGCATCCAACCTGGAGCAACTGCTTGGTACAGTTGAGACAGGGAAAATGAGTTACATAGGCAGTAAATCCTTTTGGAACACCTCTTTCAGCGCCTTGTAAAATAGCATTAACTTCAGCGTGTAGGGTTCTTACGCAGTGGCCATCGACTACCAAACATTCGTGATCAATACAATGTTCTGTTCCTGATACGGAGCCATTATATCCCGTAGAAATAACCTTGTTGTCTTTGACCAAAACCGCTCCTACTCTTGCGCGCTTACAAGTCGAGCGATTGGCAATCAAAAGAGCCTGTGCAGCAAAATATTCATCCCAAGCTAATCGTTTTGTTTCCATTTTTTCTTTTCTTTACTAGATATTTTCTTGAACCATTAAAGGCAAAACCAAGAGAAGCAATCTTTTTCAGCTGGTACTTTCATGCCTTCTTTGATCCATTTTTGACAGGACAGAAACCAAAGCTGAGCTCCAGAAAGAATTAACGTAGGACGAAGCATCTTTCTTGGACTCTTGACCTTTCTCTAAAAAGTTAAAAACTGCTTGCGTCAAGTGTTTCTCTAAATTATACTCAACAGCTAAACGAATGAGGTGCGCTTCCTTCTGTGCCTCTTTAAACAGAGCAAGCCATACTTGGTAAAGCTCCGTCTTAAAATCAAACTGAGCCATTTTTCCATAATATTATGCACAGTCTGGCCGAAAAGCTCCTCTAGAATCTCTTCTTTTGAGTTGTAGTTTCGGTAAAAAGACGCTCTGGATACGCCAGCACGGTTTACTAACTCAGAAATAGTGATTTTAGCCAATTCTTTTTTTTCTAATAACTGTAATAAGGAAATTTCCAAAAGATTCACGAGTTAAACGATTGGATTCCCTGATTGAAATCGTTAAGTTTTCAAGAGATTTTTGGACATTTTTACGTTCAGGCATAACAGTTTCTTCCTTCTTGTCTCATCGGATATCAATAGCTTTCTGGAAAAAGTCTTTCATGATATAATTGTAAAAAAAGACACAATCTTTGTCAATGTATAATTATAGGAACAAGGGGATTAAAAATGACTTGGAAAATCGTTAGTGACTCTGGATGCGATTTTAGAGAATTAAAAGACCTGGCTTTGGACACAAATTTTGAAAATGTCCCACTAACCATTCAGGTAGGTGAGGAAATATTTATTGACAATGCAGAACTAAATATTGACTTAATGATGGAAAAATGTATGCCACATCAACTGCTTCAAAATCTGCTTGCCCAAGTCCAGATGACTATCTGAAAGCATTTGCAGGAGCTGATAATATCTTTGTTGTCACTATTACTGGAACCTTATCTGGTAGCCATAACAGCGCTCAGGTTGCTAAAAAGCTTTACCTTGAAGAGCATCCGAATGTCAATATTCATGTGATTGATAGTTTATCAGCTGGAGGTGAAGTTGACTTGCTTGTTCAAAAGCTCAATCAGCTAATTAGTAACGGCCTTTCTTTTGACGAAATCGTACAAGAAATTACAAACTACCAATCAAAAACCAAATTACTTTTTGTCCTGGCCAAAGTGGATAATTTGGTTAAGAATGGGCGATTAAATAAGCTGATTGGAGCTGTCGTAGGCTTGCTCAATATTCGCATGGTTGGGGAAGCTGGGCACAAGGAACCCTAGAACTATTGCAGAAGGCTCGAGGCTATAAGAAGTCGTTGTCTGCTGCTTTTGAAGAAATCATCAAGGCCGGTTATGCAGGAGGTGAAATTATTATCTCTCACCGCAATAATGATAAATTCTGTCAGCAATTCTCTGACTTAGTCAAGGAAAAAAATTTCCTAACGCCCAAATTCAAGCTATCCCGACATCCGGCTTATGTAGTTTCTATGCAGAAGAAGGCGGATTATTAATGGGATATGAAATCGGCTAATAATGGAATCAACTTCCTAATATTTAAATCAAAAGAGACCCTAGTATAAGGGTCTCTTTTTGATCTAAAAAGTTAGGCTGTTTGAATCATATAGAAAATGAGGGTTAAAAAGAGAAGAATACTAACAATCAAAAGAATAATTTTTAAAAAAATTTTGTCTCCCAATAACCTGACTTACCAATTGTTGAACGAGTTTCGCTGAAAAACTGTTGGTTTTCTCTAGGCAAAAGAAATAACCAATGTAATTAAAATAAGAGCAAGTAAGATAGTCAGAATAAGTAATAATTTTTGCATTTTTATTTCCTCAAGGCTCCAATCAATGTAAAAATCAGGCCAATCAAGATCATCAAGCCCAAAGCGATGACAAAGATCTTGTTGAGATTTTCACCCAAGCTGGCCTTTTCTTTCTTGGGCTTGCCATGCTTTAGCTCATCTAACCGCCCCTCAATATCCTTATGAAATAAATCTTTTTAGCCATGCTGACCTCCCTAACAAGCTTTGGAGAGTTTCCTGATAAAGACTGACGGGTACATCATTGGCATGCCGGCCTTGAGCTTGCAAGGCCGACCGCATCTGCTCAACACCAGATAAGGCTTCTTCCAGTATCGATGCCAGCTGAGCAGGCTGGCTACTGTCGAAAATATGCTGCTGGGCAATGTAGTGTCTGTCATGCAGGGTCTGCTCAAAGCCCTAGGGATTAAGAGATTATTCTCAAAAAGCCTTGCGCACTGCCTGCAGGACCTGACCTCCGTGATTAATATCCAGATAAATGTCCGATTCCAAGTAGAGCTGCTCAATCTGCTTGAGACTGGCATTTTGATAAAGGACAACATTCTTATAGGACAGCATAGACAAGAGCTTAGGCGACATTTCCGTAAGGGCTGCAACACGAAAGACTAGCTGCGGCAAGGACTGAACCAAGGTGTCTAAGCCCTCAATCTGATCCGAATGGGTCAGGATTAAAGCATCTTTTCGTAGGTAGTTGTCCCGCTTGAAGTCATAATGATAGCCCAGATGCAGGAACTTCTGCTGCTGGTCAGCTGCAGCCAGACTCATGGCCTTTTCATAAGTCGCCAAGTCTGGAATGACAATGGTCTGCGTCCGCAGCTGACTATTGTCCAGAATCAGCTGCATATTGCCCGGAAGCTCGTCATACAGAGGTTCCTGCCAAAAGAGATATCCTGCCCAGCTCGACCTGTCAAGCTGAGGGAAACTAGGAAAGAATAAGCCAGCGAATTAAAAGAGAATGTGATCCAAATCCAAGTCTAGCCGCTCTAAAAAGAAACGGATAAAATCCACTCGGCTTTTTAAAAATTCGCAAAAGGCTCTTGGTCCAGAGTCAGGATGATGTCACCAGTGACATGATTTTTCCACGATACGCTCCCTGACCATCAGTGCTGTAATAGGTCGTGTTGAAAGCCTCCTGGCCTGATTTATAGGCTGTTTTGGCAAAGCAACGGCCTTGCTTATTATAGCGCTCACTCAGTCGCAGCTGGCCTTTTTTTATCCAGCCAATCCACCTGCTTGACCAGCCGGCCCCCTGGCCCTGACTGGCATAGTGAATCCGTGCTCTTCTTCTCCCATGTCACTGACACGCGCCACCTGATGGTCGCCTGTGATTTCCCCAGAAAGGGGCACTGGCACTTGATTGAAAAAGAGCGGATGATCTACCCCTCTTCATCCCCTAAAAATAAGTATAGGGGAGATCATGTCGTCCGGCAGAAAGCCATTGGCCTCAATGACAATGGTCGGACAGGCATAGCCAGCTACAAGGAGGGAATCATGCAGATCCCGGGTTTCCTGATTGTAATAATCAAAGAGCTGAATCATCTCTAACCTCCTTTAAAAGCTGGGTCCAAGCCACTTCAACCCGGCTGGTCAAATAATTCTCGGCCACTTGATAAGAGTGTTGGCTCATCTCCTGCTGGCGCCCTTGGCTAAAGAGAGCTATTATTTTCTCCACAAAAGCAGCAATAATCTGGTCCTCGACATGATTGGAACTAACCGGTAGCAGATAGCCATTTTACCATCATCGATAAAAGTCTGATTGCCATAGCGGACATCAAATCCAATGAGGGGCAGACCCGATCCAACTGCTTCCATGAGCGTTAGACCAAATCCTTCGCTGGTTGAAGCCGTCAGATAAAAGCTCATAGCCTGCATAAATCTGACTTAAAATCTGCATGCCCTTTAAGCCGAATGTAGTCTTGAGCTCCTGCTTCCTCAATCCTACGGCGCAGCTTGTCCTCTTCGCTCCCCTTACCGTAAATATCCAGAGTCAGCTCAGGTAGCTGGGCATGGGCTTGGACAGCTGCTGCCACTAGCCAATCGATATGCTTTTCCGTAGCAAGACGCGAAGCTGTGATCATGGAGTAAGGCTTGAGGCTCTTTGGGATAAGTCAACTGGTTAAGCCTCCCCACAGGTATGGTGGCAATTTTTGGGCTGCTTGTCCGAGTAATGCTGGAACTGCTGCTCTAGAATCCTTTTTCTGAGCCTCTGTGGCCACGATGAAAAAGTCCACCTTGTCAGCATTGGTAAACTGGTAGTCATAGAAATTGTTCCAGAGAATGTAGTCGTCGCTGCTGGCATTTTCACTGAAATGCTCAGCATGGACCACTATTCCCAGTTTAGCCTTCTGACTCTCCTCAAAGACAACCTGACCAATCCCTGTCTCTCGATCCAAGATGACCACATCATCTGCCTGCAGCTGCAAACACTGAAGAAAATAACGGACCAGCTCAGCCTTGGAATAAAATATCCTATCCGGAAAACGGTATAAGACTTCCTGACCATCCTCTATCAGCATGTCATAAGCCACACTGCCGTCTTCATGGTAAAAACGGCGCTGATAGAGGGTTGCGGCGTCATTGTGGGGTGCAAAGTACTCGCTAGCATAGCGGACATAGGAGAAATAATCCTTGCGAATCAATCTGCCCCGCGAGACATACTCCACATGCTCCACAAAGTCCTGGTCTTCCTGCCGCAGATAGCAAGTGATAAACTGATCATCCTGCGGATAGAAATAGCGGACAATCTTGCCCTCTCTCTCCGAGCACTCCGGCTGACCTGAAACTTGAGCCAGCACCTGGTCTAGCGTCACCGTCGTCGGTGCAATCTTGATATCAGTAAAATAGTTATAAAGCCAGATAATTTCCTCATCCAAAAACCGATATTTTCTGTCAAATGTTGAATGTTATCCGCTAAAATCATATCCATAAAGATAAACTTAGCCGGTTGCTGCATTCTTCTTAAAATCTGAGCTCGATAAGCTTGGGCATATTCTACACCACTACTTGCCCAGCCAATGCCTAAGTTGATGTTATATACTGTCATATTTTCCTCATCCTATGGGAAGTACATTACGACCTCTCCTTTGGGGGTTGAGTGCCAATTCACTCATTAAAAGATTCTTAACAATTTGGTGTTTCATCTCGTTCTTTCATATATTCAAAACCATCATAAGCTTCTTGGTAGTATTCTACCAGAGGATTTTTTCATAGAGAAATGTTGACTGCTCAAGGCTGTCCTGAGTTGCTGCAGATAGTCTACTTGTTCAACCCAGTTCTCATCAATCGCCTTAAGAATAGCTAAACGCTGGAATTGACTATAAAAAGCTTGTCCGACTTAATATAGCTTTTCTTTGCCAATAATTCCTGCTCAGCAAATGGCTTGAAGAAGATGAGAGACTTCTTTTGGTGAGTGAATATCAAACTCCTGGGAAATTCTTTCAGCCCGGTTGCTAAAATGGTGCAAGATAAATCGATAAAAATCTGCCCTATTTTTCAAAACTTTGTTCATAGGCAACTTGTTTAATGACATACTCAATAACTCGATTGATTTCCTCTTCCATCTCATTTTGTATCCTCAAGTAAGCGATTGCGCTCCGCATAGGTCAGCTCTCGCTGAATCTTCATACTTTGAGCATACTCCAAAGTCAGACGTCGTGATAATTTAGCATTGCCCTCACTAGCTTTTTTTGTGCTTTAGAGACAAGTTTTTTTAAAACGTCTTTGTTTAAGCAAGATAGGGTTGTTCTTAAGATCTTCTGGAGAATAATCTCGATAAAAGTTTTTTTATCCAATCTGGTCCCCATTTTTTTAGTAAATCATCTTCTAAAGAGATGAAAAACTTACTGATCCCCGGATCACCTTGCCTGCCTGAACGGCCACGAATTTGTAGGTCAATTCTATGGTTTTCCATTCTTTCAGTTCCAATAACAACCAAGCCACCTAGATCAGCTACTCCTGGACCTAATTTAATATCTGTTCCTCGACCAGCCATGGATGTAGCTACAGTCACCGCACCAAGCTGGCCAGATTCAGCAATCATCTGTGCTTCTCGAGCCGCATTATTGGCATTGAGCAAATTATGAGCAATTCCTTCTCTCAGTAAGAGAGAAGAATAGATTTCAGACATCTCAACAGAACCAGTGAATATCAAAAGAGGATTTCCTTTTTGCATGATAATGCTTTACTTCATCCAGTGAAGCAAATACTTTTTTTCAGGCAAGGTTTGGTAAATCTGATCAGGATAATCTCTTCGAATGACAGGGCAATTTGTTGGAATCTTAACGACAGACATAGAATAAGTTTCTGAAATTCACTTTCTACAACTTTTTCCAGTCCCAGTCATACCCGAGAGTTTTCGAAAGAGTTTTAAAAAGATTCTGATAAGTTATAGAGGCCATGGCACGTGTTTCCTGAGTTAGTTTAACATGTTCCTTGGCTTCGATCGCCTGATGCTGGCCTCCTTGAAGACGGGTTAATTCCATAAGGCGACCGGTTGCACGGTCTAAAAAGCACCACTTCTGCTTCATTTTTCACTTTGTCGTACCACATAGTCTTGGTCTTTTTTATAAACCATATGAGCTCTCAACGCTAGATTGAGATGTCGAACCAATTCCTGATTTTCTTTGGAAAAGAGATGGTTTAATCCTAAGAAAGACTCTGCTGCTCGAATTCCTTTCTGGGTCAGCCAAACTTCATTCTTCTCATCATCATAGCAATAATCCTCATCTTCATAGAGAGTTTGGACTAAAGTGTCCATCATGTCATAGAAATTTGACTGGACACGCGGAGCGCTCAGATATAATCAAAGGAGTTTGTGCACTGTCCAGAAGAATAGAGTCAATCTCATCTATAATAACATAGTTGAATTCTCTTAGAAATTGATTTTATTTTTCTGCTAAATTTTTCGATCAAGTAATCGAATCCTAAAGCACTATTGGTTGTATATAGGATATCTGCCTGGTAGATCCTACGTTTTTCCTTGGTCTCCAAGGGCTTTGTTTCATCCGCCCTCACTGCTGTCTCAATCGTCAGTCCCTAAAAAAACGGTAGACAGGACCCATTTCTTTCGCATCTCGCAAAGCCAGATAGGAATTAGGAGTGACCAACATCGCTCCTTGACCAGACAAGGCATTTAGATAAAGAGGCATAGTCGCTGTCAAAGTTTTACCTTCACCTGTCGCCATTTCAGCAATATTTCCCTCGTGGAGGACAATTGCTCCCATGACTTGGACATCGTAAGGGAACAATCCTAAAAATCCTTTTTATCCGCTTCTCGAACAACAGCATAGGCTTCTGGCAAAAGTTGATCCAAATTTTCCCCATCAGCTAATCTCTTCTTGAATTCGACAGTTTTTTTCTGTAGGTCTAAATCTGACAGACTTGACATCTCTTTTTTTCAAAACTCTTAATTTTAGCTAGAATTTTTCTTTAAGCGCCGAATATGAAAAATTTTTAACCATTTGACTCCTCTAAAATTTCTTCAATTCTTAAGTAACGAAACTCAAAAGACTCAACACCCGCACTAAGAAGCTGTACTTTATAGCTGTAAGCTTCTTTAGGGTAAGTAAAAGTCATTTTATTCGAACGCTCTACATGATTGCTAACCTCTCTATTATAACGATCGAAAAAAATAAGTTTTAAAAAAACACTTTCGGAAGGGTAGGAAGTCATATCTCTAGTCAAAGAATAAGATCTTCCCTTTTTAGCAAAGGAAGGGAAGGAATCTGTCTATCTCCTTGATAGTTCCAACTGGAGGACCATTCATGAATCGTTTGACCAGAAGCCATTAATTTGTTTTCAAAATAGACCTGGTCAGGAGAATGAAATATGATGGTTGAACCATACAAGTAGGTGAAATCTTTTCTAGTTTTTGAGATAGACGCACCTCTCAATTCTCCTCAGTAAATTTCCTTATGTTTTTGAATCTTCATTTCTTTCTTCCAAATTCTTTTTCCAGTATGATGCGATGATAATTCATAAACCAATTGATCACCATAGTAGAATCGTCATTATGTCGCCCTGAAAGCCCGTTGCTCATCAACTGGGTTTCAGTAGGATAGAGATATTGTACTAAATCCTCGTAAGCTGTCGGATCGTAGTCTTCTTCCTTCATGTAAGCCAGACCAAAAAAATAGTACGTCTGAAATCCGCATTTTTAAATTTTTTTCCAATAGCGATTATCTAGCTCTATTACATTTTCTCGACCTTTCCCTCCTGTATGACGATGAAGGATATCAAGAGCCATCGGAAAAACTTCTGGTAGCCGAAGACGGCCACGTTGAGCAATTGTTCCAAAGATTAGCAAGTGGCTTACATAATATAATTGCTCTAGGGCTGAAATCTGCCCCCGTAATAAGCGGCGCCATAGGTTCCCATGGATATACCGGATAGGATTAATTCTCGTTCAGAAAAACCTAGTAATTCCATATGTTCTTGGATTATGCGTCTAATACCTTCTTCTAATTCATCGCTACCTAGATAAAAGACACCACCATCTAATCGCTGATCAGAAATCAAAAGAAAAGGCAACCTAAACCTCTCATCATACCAAATCCTTCGAAGCCTTCTGCTCTACGATAGCCAGAAAAATAAACAACCAAAGGTGGCTTAAAATCTCCAGGATAAAAGAAATAATTGATTTCCTGCGATGGCTATCCTTTAAAAATTTTACCTCCCAAAACAAACTTACCAAATTCATAGCGAGGTCAAACGTTGGTGGAAGGCACCAATTTTTAAAGTACCAAAGCCTCTGGCTTCTAAAGTGATTCCTAAAAAGGAAGTGAAATCATTATCTAAAACAATGGCTTCCTGCATATCAGTTTCCGAGCTGATTCTCTAACAAGATCAGCAGCCGAACCTTCCTGAATATTATATATTCTTAAGCGAAGTTCGCAACTAAAAGTCTTTTTCGTATTCAAGCCAAATTTCTACAGGATTTTTCTTGCTTGCTACAATGTTATATTTCCAAGACACAATTGGCCTAAAAGTCTGACCCAAAATTCCTTCCAATTCCAAATTTTCATAGCCATTGTGACAAATCCTGTCCTTAAAACACGGACTAACGACCATATCAAGAGGTGTCATCTTATCTCCATATTGGCCACGAAAAAGTGCCTTAGAAAGTTTTTCTCAGTAAATTTGGTCTATCACTTAGATCTATCTGTTGAGCGCAGTATCGTTTAAGGAAAAAGGCGATTGGCTCTTGTATGGCTTGCTGCTTTTTACTGTAAAAATAGTATAAGGAATAATACTGATTCAATCAAAAAAATAAATCTGGAATCAAGTCTAAATCATCTACAATAATGGCACTGAAATGGTTGATTTTCTCCATTTCCATAACTTTTTTGATAGCCAGCTGAGAGTGAGGAAAGAAATAGTACCATTCCATATTATCCGGGATTACCACTTCCTTGCTCCAATCGATGGAACCAATCTGTAAGATCTTCAGCTTATTTTTCATCTATAGCCTCCTTGAGCCACTTCTCCCACCGCTTAATCACTTGATGTCCAGTATTCAGTTTGATCTTTTCGATTGAATAAATCAAGGCCTGATTCCAATTTTTCAGCCCCTGTAAATAATAATCTACAGCAACCTGCAAGTTGAGAAATAGAATCAAGAATATAACCATTTTGCAAATGGGTCACATAGTCAAACAACTAGATTGATCTGTGGAATACCAGCAGAGATTCCAGCAATTTGTGTATAAAGATTAGGTTGCTGGCTTAAATCAATAATAAGACGAGTATCATCCAACTCTTGAATCAGGCTAAGCTCATCTGTAATGTTCCTAATCCTAAATCAGTATTCCAACTCTTGGTTTTCTGGTAAAGGGTTTTCTGCTTGGTTATTTTTATAAGATTTTTGATAAAATCTTTTAAATCCAAGTAATCAGAAATAAGTTCCTCTACTTTATCTTCCACCTGTTTAATACCTTCTTGCCATGCATTGTATACACCGATAACCAGTTCAGTGTCTGGATGCTGGGCTACATAAAACAGAACCTTAAAAATAGCATAGTCATTCAAAAGTTCACTAAGATCAATTTGATAAAAAATCTTTGACTCGTGACGTTGTTGACTCTTTCCTAGCTGCAAACGTGTATCAAATGGAGACAAGTAATGAATCTTCTCTGCCTGGAGAGGAAAATGATTCTGAAGAGTCTCTTTGAAATCCATTCGATCTATCAATACCAAGTCCGCATACTCCAAATCAGCTTTAAGATTCTCTATATTGCTTGCTTGATTACGTTCGTGGAAAAACTGAGAATACTATGAGAATGTTGAGGTAACAGATCTAGCACTCCTTGATTAGCAAAAGGCTGTGCAGCGACTACAAATCGGCTGTCTTCTTCAACATTATGAGAAATATAATATCCCAACTTCTCAAGAATCAAATCTGGCATGCATTCATACTCCAGCTTATCAAAGTCTCGAGAAAAGACTGGATTGACTACTACATGACTATTTTCAAATTTTAGATATTCTCGTATACGCCAATCTCCATTTGGATTTAAGTAGTCCTGGTATATTTCCTGACCATCTTCATAATAGACGATACTAGAGACAAAGCCTCTGTCATCAAAAATATTTAGCTTTTCCAGCTGATCATCCTTGAAAAATTTAATAAAACTGATAAAGCCTTCAATTCCAAACTCAACATGAGCATAAAGCTGTCCTTGCCTGCGAACGATAATCAAAAAATGGAGTATAAATAAATTCACAATCATCTTCCCATTCAAGATCTTTGAGTTGTAAAACCTGCATATCATTAGATTCTACAGCCTGGATCTCATCAAAAACTGAGTAGTATTCCGTCTCAAAAATATCTTGCCGATGTAAAAAATAACGGGCGTGTGGCATATAGGCTTGTAAGAGAGTTTGACTGGTAGATTCTCACTTTGAAAAATCCGAATCTGATGAATAGTGTCATCAAACTCAAGCCTCTGCATAGAGCGGTACCAAGGGATAATATCTCGGTGCCAAACCCTCTTTCCACTTCCACTCCATGAAGGAATAAAATAATACATAGTTCCTCCTAGAACAATGAACGATAACGATCATTAAGTGTTAAGGTATCTACCTCATCCTTAATAGAAAAGACCATTCCAATAAAAATCATAAACATACCGGGAATCATACCAAGCCTCATATAGCGAATATCCAAGAAAATCAGAAGCATTGGAAGACCAGCCACCAAAACTAGGTAAAGCGCTCCGACAAAGGCAAAATAACCTACTATTTTGTGAATATAACGACAGGTTGCTTCACCCGGGATACAAATTTTCAATATATTCTCCACCTCTTTGCATACGCTCTGCAATTTGATCACTGTTAACATTAATAAAAGCAAATGCCCAAGCCAGAATAAAAATAGTCAGCAGATAAAGAATAAACCAAGGTATTCCACCCATCGCTAAACTTAGAATCCCTTCTTTTAACAGCCTATTATTTGGTTGAAAAACAGAAATAGCATGAGGAAATACTGAGGGAATACTGACCAAGGTCATTGCATACATAATAGGAAGACCCCCAGCAGCATTCACTCGGATATCTAGGTAGGAATACTTTTTAAAACGATTGTGGATGTTAATCTTATTGATAGGTATTCTGTACTTGGCTCTCTCAACTAGAACAGCAAGATATAGAAAACAAAGACTAAAAGAAGCCTATTAGAGCTAAAATAAGAGGAGAAATTTTGAGTTCTTGGATAGAGAGCCATATGTCCTGAGGAATATAGGAAATCATACTGACCATGACAATCATAATAGAACCCCCAAGCCCCATTGATGAATTAAGGTCAGTCAGCCAAATAAGAAAATATGTTCCCGCTATTAAGATCAAGGTATTCAAGAAGACAATCGTTCCTTGTCCAACTCCTACCACTGTCTTCAAAGGCAAATTAAGAACTAAAGCTAAAGATTGGATTAGAGCAATAGCTAGAGTCAACAACATTCGTCTCTTTTCTTGACTCTCCATAGAAAGTTTATTAAGCCCCCAATCGTTTCGAAACGGTGAACATTTGCCAAATGAGGATGGAGGACATCCAAGGGCTAGCCCAATCGAAAAAGAAAGACATACTCCTTAAGTTTCCACCCATCAAAGCAGCTGCATAATTTAGGGTTACTGAATCTCCATTTAGTTTAAGCTATACTCGAGACATCAACAAATGGAAGAGTCAACTTTACTTCCCAAAACATAGATAAATACGAAAAGTAAGGTCCAAAAGAAACTTTTTGAGAATAAGCGGTTTAAAAAATGACTTCACTCTGACTCCTTATGATGATGGCTTGAGAATTTTAGGACAAGACTTCCATCACCGCATCAATTAATACTTTTTTACTGAAATAGCCTTCCTTAAGCAAGAAAGAGAACTCTCTAACCCACTCGACCATAGTCTGATACTCCTCGACAGTCAGATTTTTCAACGATCCGACTGGCCTCTTCCAGACTGTCTACGACAAGGCCCAGACCGCGCTCGCGAATCAGCTCTGCATTGGACAGGTAAGAAGGGACGATAACCGGAATCCCAGCTGCCAGATAGGTGGCAGACTTATGAGAGATATTGAGACCGTAGTATTCCGGCTCGTCTGCTGGATTTTCCTCAACACCCCAGACCAGACCCAGACCGCCCTTGGACAGCTCCAAGAGCAATTCTGGCCAGCTGACCCAGCCGCGATAGCTGACATTGGCCTCTGGATTTGACTCTTCTTCAGGCGAAAAATCTCTAGTGGCGTAGCATAAGACCAATTGATCAGATGTGGAAAAACGCTCCACACTTCCTGCGAAATAGAGCTTAGGCGCAAACTGGAGGCTGATGCAGAGGCAGATCATAGGGATGATCCCACATGCGCTGGATCAAAATCTTGTTCACAGTCAGCCCCTCTGCCAGAAGCTTGTCCCGCATCTGCTCAGAAGGAACGATGACCGCATCTGACTGATTGTACATATCGATATACTCCGGCATCAGATAGTAGTTTGACGGGAACATAAGTGGTGGCACATCATGGATAAAAGTAATCAGCTTGGCCTGCAAAATCTTGAGCTTGCTGATAAAGGCCTGGTCAAACTCCCGACCATTCCAAGTGGGCGACTGATAGATAACCACATCGCCATAGCCAACACTAGCCATGATACCGTCCAGACGACGACTGAGCTCCGACTGGCTGTCGCTGTAAATATCGTAAAAATAAAAACTCAGTTCATTGAAGCCCAGTTGCTTGGCTAGCTTGGTCACATCATTCTGGGCAATCAAGGCCGTACTCTGGCCAGACATACCGTATAGATTGGTAATATTAACTTTCATATTCTTTTTCTAATCTTCATTCCTGAGCCAGATTGGCAACAATCTGACTGTCATAAGCTTGGTCGTCTCTATACTCAATATCCTGATCGAAATTGTGCTCAGCTGTATGCTTGTGCGATAGCTTGATCTTGTGACTAGCTCCCATCTGGAACCACTCATACTCTGAGTCAATATGCCCAATATCCAGCGCCCGATAACCTTCCTGCACCAGATCATAGACCAAGACCTTAGCCGTCGGACCTAGCATAGTCAAAATCAGACGATTATCGGCATGCTCTCGAACAGCCTGCTTGATGGCCTCCAGCTTGCTGTAGGCATTGCGCGAAGGACAGATAATCCGCTTGATGGACCTAGCTCCATCAAAGAGGTCGTGCCCACACCAGACCGGGAAGTCAAGCCCTCTACGATCAAGAGGTCCTTGTCCTGCCATAGCTGCTTGAGCTTTTGCAAAATAGCCCGCAGACGGTGTTTTATCTTCCAAGTCGATATAAGGACGGGAAATAAAAAGTCGACCCATACCAAGGTGCCCGGCAAATTTCTAGATAATCTGCCAAATGGTGCTGCAGATGAGCTTTCCAAAAATTCTGGGCATCAATGGAATAGCGCTCTAGCCCTGTAAATACATCAGACAGACAAATCATCAAACGCTCATTGCTTTCCATAGCCATCATCTCTCTCAAACGCGCTGACAGCTCAGGGTCGTACTCCTGATAAGGTATACCACGACCTGCAATCAAATCCATCTCCCCATCTCCAAAACGAACCACTGAAGCACCTTTCTCCAAGAGATAATCCAGCGACTGGTCGATAGAAAGTACAGAAATCTGCCGCTCTTCAGGCTCGGCTAAGCCCAGCTTCTCAATAGCCTGCACCATGACTTCAGGGTTATCAGCTGGAAAGACTTCCTGCCCCTGCTGGCCATGGACTGTACTATCAAAGGCAAAGACTGACGCCAGAAGACTTAAAGCGAGCAATAATATCTCCCACCTCATCGCCGGCATTGATATCCAGCAGCAGCTGAGACTTGGCTTCCAGCGACTCCAAGAGGCCGGAATGCCCGCAATATCTGAACTGACGCTGACATTGGGATACTGGAGCAGACGCGTGATTGGCTCTGCCACCACTACTGGAGCTGCAATGTAGAAATGACAGGAAGGCAGGGCTTGAATCAAATAGTTGATATGCAACAGATCACAAGAGTAGGTGTAGACTAGGCAGGACAGACTAGAGTCATCTTCCCCTCCACCATCTTTTGAGTCAGGGCTCCAACTGGCTCCTGTATATCCGACCAATCCAGTCCCTGATAGAACCACCAGACCTCACGATAGATAGACTGGGTGTACTCTTTCCAAGGCTTGCGTTCGGTCAGATAGTGAATTACAGGCGGATAGAGCCCTTTTTCTGGCTCATAGTCCGAAAAAGGTCGTGTGCAGCGTAATGCAGTTATAAGGAAAAAGGCAGCTCCAGCCAGCGATTTTTCAAAAGAACATATTGAGAATACTTTGGTCATCCTGAGTAACTTTATCATGTAAGTTATCAGTCATCTCAATCAATTGACCTGCAATATCGTTTTCTCTCCAGTAGTTCACATTAATTAGTAAAACACCTGAATTAAAAATCTGCTCGCCAAAATATACTTCTCCACCCAGATCTCTTACCGCTCCAAGCGGATGGGAGCCTAAATCAACTGCAAAAATTTCCGATAAATCACGTGTTACTACAATATCGCAGTCCAAATAAAGAGCTTGTTCTTCCTCAACAAAATCCGCTACAAAATAGCGCAGGAAAACTGTATAACTAATATCCGTTTTAAAATTTGACATCAGCGAAGCATCCACCCGAGCATTGACGATCGGGCAGTCCAGCTTAGCCAGCTTTTTTGCATGCTGACAAACCACTCTGTTGGAAAATCATTGTTGATGACATAAAACTTTATAAAGCGATTGTGGCAGACGATGGACTTAATGGTGGTTAAAACTTGATTACAATCAGAAAAGCTGGCACAAATAACAACTGCTCGGTATTCATCATAGTTAGCCATACTTTTATTCTCTAACTTATCCACTTAGCAAACTTACTCCCTATACGATTACACCCTAATTAAATCTGAATCTCGAAAATTATTTGTAACTCTTTCACAACTGTAAAATCAAGAAATCATAGAGTTTTTAGCAAAAAAATAGAAAGAGTTTTTTTAAATCTAGATTTTACTATATTTTTATGTCCATAATTACTTGCGATTTTTCTTGATAATTACTTATCCAATTTTTAGTTGAATACATCAAGTACAAATACATCAAGCTATACTAGATATTATATAAAATATTGCTAGAAAAAGCTAGAATATCAAGGATTTTGATAACAAAATCAAAACAGGAAGTTCAAAAACTTCCTGCTTTAATTAATGTTTAATCCTCTGACTCATTTTTCTTCCTTTTTCTTAAACGCCAATCCCAAAGCTCCTAACCCTAAAGCCAAAATGGATGCTTTGTTTTTCAGATTCACCTGTTCGAGGAAGTTGTCCTTTAGAAATCCTATCATGCATTGATTGACTTGCTGAAGAAGATTGACTCTCAGACAGGCTCTGGCTAAGCGATTGTGAAGCAGACAAACTTTCAGAAAGACTTAGTGAATACAATTCGCTTTCATATATATCATTTAGCTGGCTGTGTAGCACAGATGTACTAATACTCAATGATAGTGACTCACTAACAGACATTGATTCGCTAACACTTACTGATGCATTCGTCGAAGCGGACTCACTGGCACTTACCGATGCGCTCGTCGATGCGGACTCGCTTGCCGATACAGATGCGCTCGTAGACGCGGATTCACTCGCAGATACAGACGCACTGGTTGAGGCCGATTCGCTCGCACTTGCCGATGCACTCGTGGAAGCCGATTCGCTCGCACTTACTGAGGCACTGGTTGACGCGGACGTACTTGCTGAAACAGATGCGCTCGTAGACGCGGATTCGCTGGCCGATACAGATGCACTCGTTGAGGCGGACTCGCTTGCCGATACAGATGCGCTCGTAGACGCGGATTCACTCGCAGATACAGACGCACTCGTTGAGGCCGATTCGCTCGCACTTACCGATGCACTCGTGGAAGCCGATTCGTTCGCACTTACTGAGGCACTGGTTGACGCGGACGTACTTGCTGAAACAGATGCGCTCGTAGACGCGGATTCGCTGGCCGATACAGATGCACTCGTGGAGGCTGACTCGCTTGCCGATACAGATGCACTCGTAGATGCGGATTCACTGGCACTGACAGACGCGCTCGTTGAGGCTGATTCACTCGCACTTACCGATGCACTCGTGGAGGCGGATTCGCTTGCTGATACAGATGCACTCGTTGAGGCTGACTCGCTTGCCGATACAGATGCACTCGTCGATGCGGATTCACTGGCACTGACAGACGCGCTCGTTGAGGCTGATTCACTCGCACTTACAGACGCACTCGTGGAAGCTGATTCGCTGGCACTTACTGAGGCACTCGTCGATGCGGACTCGTTTGCAGACACAGAGGCGCTCGTAGACGTGGATTCGCTGACTGATACAGATGCACTCGTTGAGGCGGACATACTTGCTGAAACAGACGCACTCGTAGATGCTGATTCACTCGCAGATACAGACGCACTCGTTGAGGCTGATTCACTAGCACTTACCGATGCGCTCGTTGAGGCCGATTCGCTTGCTGATACAGATGCACTCGTAGATGCTGACTCGCTCGCACTTACGGATGCACTCGTGGATGCGGACTCACTCGCAGATACTGAAGCGCTCGTCGATGCGGACTCGCTTGCAGATACAGATGCACTCGTCGACGCGGACTCACTCGCACTTACAGATGCGCTCGTGGAAGCGGACGTACTTGCTGAAACAGATGCGCTCGTCGATGCGGACTCGCTTGCACTTACTGAAGCGCTGGTTGACGCGGATTCGCTGGCAGAAACAGACGCGCTCGTCGACGCGGACGTACTTGCTGAAACAGATGCGCTAGTCGATGCGGACTCACTAGCACTTACCGATGCGCTCGTTGAGGCCGATTCGCTTGCTGATACAGATGCACTCGTAGATGCTGACTCGCTCGCACTTACGGATGCACTCGTGGATGCGGACTCACTCGCACTTACTGACGCGCTCGTGGACGCGGACGTACTTGCAGATACAGATGCACTCGTTGAAGCGGACTCACTCGCAGATACAGACGCACTCGTTGAAGCTGATTCGCTCGCACTTACTGAAGCGCTTGTGGACGCGGACTCACTGGCACTGACAGACGCACTCGTGGAGGCTGATTCGCTCGCACTTACCGATGCGCTCGTGGAGGCTGATTCGCTCGAACTTACGGATGCACTCGTGGATGCGGACTCACTCGCAGATACAGACGCACTCGTTGAAGCTGATTCGCTCGCTGATACTGAGGCACTCGTGGAGGCCGATTCGCTCGCACTTACCGATGCACTGGTTGAGGCGGACTCACTCGCACTTACCGATGCACTCGTGGAGGCGGACTCACTTGCAGATACAGATGCACTCGTGGAGGCCGATTCGCTCGCACTTACTGAGGCACTCGTGGAGGCCGATTCACTTGCACTTACTGAAGCACTTGTGGACGCGGACGTACTTGCTGAAACAGATGCGCTCGTCGACGCGGACTCGCTCGCAGATACAGACGCACTGGTTGAGGCTGACTCGCTTGCACTTACTGAAGAGCTGGTTGACGCGGACTCGCTCGCAGATACTGAGGCGCTCGTGGAAGCCGATTCACTTGCAGATACAGAGGCGCTCGTGGACGCGGATTCACTCGCACTTACTGAAGCGCTCGTCGAAGCGGACTCACTTGCTAAAACAGACGCACTGATTGAGGCGGAGTCGCTTGCAGATACAGATGCACTGGTTGAGACGGACTCACTAGCACTTACAGATGCACTCGTGGAAGCTGATTCACTCGCACTTACAGATGCACTCGTGGAGGCCGATTCGCTCGCACTTACTGACGCACTGGTTGAGGCGGACTCACTCGTCGATGCTGATTTGCTCGCACTTACTGAGGCACTCGTGGAAGCAGACTCACTCGCAGATACTGAGGCACTCGTCGATGCGGACTCGCTTGCAGATACAGATGCACTGGTTGAGGCTGACTCGCTAGCACTTACTGAGGCACTCGTCGATGCGGACTCGCTTGCAGATACAGATGCACTGGTTGAGGCTGATTCACTTGCAGACACAGAGGCGCTCGTGGACGCGGATTCGCTCGCTGATACAGACGCACTCGTGGAAGCCGATTCGCTTGCAGAGACTGAGGCGCTCGTGGACGCGGACTCGCTCGCACTTACTGAGGCACTCGTTGAAGCGGACGTACTTGCTGAAACAGACGCACTTGTTGAGGCCGATTCGCTTGCAGAGACTGATGCGCTCGTTGAAGCGGACTCGCTTGCAGATACAGATGCACTCGTGGAGGCCGATTCACTCGCACTTACTGAGGCGCTCGTTGAAGCTGATTCACTCGCACTGACAGACGCACTCGTCGATGCGGACTCGCTGGCGCTTACCGATGCGCTCGTTGAAGCTGATTCGCTCGCACTTACTGAGGCACTCGTTGAAGCGGACTCACTCGCACTTACTGATGCACTCGTGGATGCAGATTCGCTTGCAGAGACTGATGCACTGGTTGAAGCAGACTCACTCGCTGATACTGAGGCACTCGTTGACGTGGACGTACTTGCTGAAACAGATGCGCTCGTAGACGCGGATTCGCTTGCAGATACAGATGCACTGGTTGAGGCCGATTCACTCGCACTTACTGAGGCACTCGTTGAAGCGGACTCACTCGCACTTACTGATGCACTCGTGGATGCAGATTCGCTTGCAGAGACTGATGCACTGGTTGAAGCAGACTCGCTGGCTGATACAGATGCACTGGTTGACGCGGACTCACTCGCACTTACCGATGCGCTCGTTGAAGCTGATTCGCTGGCACTGACAGACGCACTCGTGGAAGCCGATTCGCTCGCACTTACTGACGCACTCGTGGAGGCTGATTCGCTCGCACTTACCGATGCGCTCGTTGAGGCTGATTCGCTCGCACTTACCGATGCGCTTGTTGAAGCTGATTCGCTCGCACTTACCGATGCGCTCGTTGAAGCTGATTCGCTCGCACTTACTGAAGCGCTGGTTGAAGCGGACTCACTCGCACTTACCGATGCGCTCGTGGAGGCCGATTCGCTTGCTGATACAGATGCACTCGTAGATGCTGACTCGCTCGCACTTACGGATGCACTCGTTGAAGCTGATTCGCTCGCTGATACTGAGGCACTCGTCGATGCGGACTCACTCGCAGATACAGACGCACTCGTGGAGGCCGATTCACTGCACTTACTGAAGCACTGGTTGAAGCAGACTCACTCGCTGATACTGAGGCACTCGTTGAGGCGGACTCACTTGCTGAAACAGACGCACTTGTTGATGCGGACTCGCTTGCAGACACAGAGGCGCTGAGTTGAGGCTGACTCGCTTGCTGATACTGAGGGCACTCGTAGACGCGGACGTACTTGCTGAAACAGACGCACTGGTTGAGGCTGACTCGCTTGCCGATACAGATGCACTCGTAGACGCGGACTCACTCGCAGATACAGATGCACTCGTGGAAGCGGACTCGCTTGCAGATACAGATGCACTCGTGGAAGCTGATTCGCTGGCACTTACTGACGCACTCGTGGAAGCGGACGTACTTGCTGAAACAGATGCGCTCGTTGAGGCTGATTCGCTCGCACTTACTGAAGCGCTTGTTGAAGCTGATTCGCTTGCTGATACTGAGGCACTCGTGGAAGCGGACTCACTCGCACTTACAGATGCACTCGTGGAGGCAGATTCACTTGCAGACACTGATGCACTCGTCGAGGCGGACGTGCTGGCACTTACTGACGCACTCGTGGAGGCTGAGGTACTTGCGCTTACAGATGCACTCGTAGACGCTGAAGTGCTTGCGGACACTGACGCACTCGTTGAAGCGGACGTGCTGGCACTTACAGATGCACTCGTCGACGCGGACTCACTCGCACTTACCGATGCACTGGTGGACGCGGACTCGCTTGCACTCACGGATGCACTGGTGGACGCGGACTCACTCGCACTCACAGACGCACTCGTCGAGGCTGATTCGCTTGCAGAAACCGAGGCGCTCGTAGACGCGGAGGTGCTTGCTGATACAGATGCACTCGTGGAAGCAGATTCACTCGCACTTACAGACGCACTGGTTGAAGCTGATTCGCTTGCGCCTACAGACGCACTCGTGGAGGCGGACTCACTTGCACTTACTGAGGCACTGGTCGAAGCTGACTCACTTGCAGATACTGAGGCACTCGTCGAGGCGGACGTGCTGGCACTCACGGATGCGCTCGTTGAGGCTGATGTACTTGCGCTTACAGATGCACTCGTCGACGCTGAAGTGCTTGCGGACACTGACGCACTCGTCGAGGCGGATGCACTTGCTGATACTGACGCACTCGTGGAGGCTGAGGTGCTTGCACTCACGGATGCGCTCGTGGACGCGGACTCGCTTGCTGATACTGAGGCGCTCGTGGAAGCGGACGTACTTGCACTTACAGATGCACTCGTCGATGCTGATTCACTTGCAGACACTGATGCACTCGTCGGGGCGGACGTGCTGGCGCTTACTGACGCACTCGTGGAGGCTGATGTACTTGCGCTTACAGATGCACTCGTGGAGGCAGACTCACTGGCAGAAACTGAAGCGCTCGTAGACGCGGACGTGCTTGCTGATACTGAGGCGCTCGTGGAAGCTGATTTGCTTGCACTTGTAGACGCGCTCGTTGAAGCGGACGTACTTGCGCTTACTGACGCGCTAGTCGAAGCGGACGTACTTGCTGATACTGAGGGCGCTAGTTGAGGCGGACTCGCTTGCAGAAACTGATGCGCTCGTCGAAGCTGACTCACTCGCACTCACAGACGAACTCGTAGACGCGGATTCACTTGCAGAGACTGAGCCGCTGGTAGAGATTGATGTACTTGCGGATACAGATGCGCTTGAGCTAATGGAATTTAATTTTGAGGTCACTAAACTTGCTGAAGCGCTCTCACTTTTGGAAAGAGAAACACTGATAGAATTGGAAGTGCTCTGAGATTTAGATATACTTCCAGCTCTTGTATCAATAAATTTACTTCCGTCAATAATGTCTTTTCTACCATCTCTATAAGTGATAGTCGTTGTACCATTGTTTGAGACAGTAATACCAGTGACGTAATTGGAATTTAGAACATCTTGAGCTCTTAAATCAGGGATTGCTCTTCTTGACAGCTTCACGAACTAAATTTTTTTCTACTTCTGTTAATTGATTTGGATTATTGACAAATACGGTATTTTCGGGTGTCTTAATTCTAAATCGAATAATCAGTTTAAACTGACCATTTACCGATGTCTTGGCAACAGCAGCATTTCCCATTTCTGTTTGTGTTGCATTAACATTCCCTGCCGCATCCGTAGCTACAACATAACGAGTGTAATCACCAATTGTTGTGTCTATTGGAACATTACCAAAAAAATTCTAACTTTTAACTGATTCCCTACTTGAGTCACAGAATACTGCAACCATTCAGTACCTCTACCAGGTTGATTATTATATAACCAGCGAACAACCGTTTTAGCCAAATCAAAAGCATTTGAATTATCTGTTACTGTCGCAAAATATTCAAATGACTCTCCACGGTAAACAGTAATTTCACTTGGAACATTAACAACTGGCCTTTCTGTATCCTTCTCAACAATCGTTGTGTTATATCCCCGTTTTATCCCAACTGCCATTAGTCGTAGCAGCAACTTGACTAAACTCAAGTGGTAGATTTGTCTTGGTGATTTTTTTATCACTTGTTACTAAACGGAGTCCAAGTTTGACTTCCCCACCGGTATCGTTTACTTGAGTAGTGATTCTGAGAACATTATTGTTAACAGATTCACCAGTATACAGATTCAAGCGCCGCCTGAATTGTAGACTCCACCATTTGCAGCATTTTTTTACCGTTTATCGTTACCGTGCGAGTTTCCTGATTACCACTGATAGATACTAGTGCGCCAAGATTAGACTTCACTTGTCTTGGTGTTAGGTTAATCGTCCAAGTCAAAAGTCGAGTAGTATCATCAAAACTTGTTGTGACACTTTGAATCATGTCCCCTTTTACATCGTGATACTCAACGTTAGGAGCACTTTTCAGTAACAGCTCGACGCGTTCTTCTCCGCCCTGTTTGACTAGAAGCTTCTGTCGACTGTTGGCTACTTTCGGATCTAGTACTCTCTGATGTAGAGGTGGTAGATTTCTGACTGGCTGAGACTGACTGAGAAGCACTAGCTGACGTACTTGTACTTGCACTCACAGAATCAGACGCACTTGAGGACACTGAAAGAGACTCAGACGCACTTGCAGATGCAGAGACTGACTGAGAAAGACTTGTGCTATAGGATAATGACCCAGATACTGAAAAATGACTCCGATACAGATATGCTAGTTGAAACAGAAGAGCTCGCTGAAGTGCTTTCACTTGCAGACAAAGTATCTGACAAAGGATTCCACTGGATTGGCTTCTGTGGATGACAAAGTAGTTGCTGCTTCTTCGCTTAAAACTGCTTCTCCCCTAGTTGCTAAAACATCCCTCGTATCAATCACTTTTTCAAGGGCCTGTTCTTCTTCAGCATAAACAGAAGAGCTTGTTACAACCGCTCCACCAAGCACTGCTCCTGTCGCTATAATTCCTTTCAGGTAATTCAGTCCACTTTTTTTCTACAGACTGCTCCTCCACTACCTTCACTTCTGTGGAAGAAAGATCAGAACCCTTCATTAATCTTAAAAGGCCGAACTGTGATGTAGCCGCACGAAGCCAGTGTTTCCCAGACTTAATCAGTTTAAAACGCGTAACACGTTCAACTTCGTGGTATTGACCCTTTTGACGTTTAAAAACATGTAATCCCCTCTACTTAATTTAATATCCCAAAAAAATTAGTATTTAAAAAAAGTATCGTATCTATAGTATCATATTTTTCAGTGGAAACAACGGCTTTTTCAAGCATTTTTTTACGAAAAATTGATTATTTTTAAATCCTCAAATACTAAAAAAAGACGAGTTTATAAACCGTCTTTAAATATACATTTTTATTACTGATTCTTTCTATTCAAAGCATTTAAACTATGTTTGATATTTTAAAATTATTTTCTAATTGTTTCACTAATTTTTCTTAAATATTGGATAAAGGATAGGAACAGCTATAACAGTAGCCAAGCTTGAACCAAAAGTTCCAACTATCTTAGCAAGAGCTAAATTTAAGGAAGCACCTAAAAGTGAGGTTGCCGAGCATTCCAATCAAAGTGTATTTGAATAGATTTAATACTATTTTGGTCAAAAGCAGCTGCAAGACCAACAATCACTAACCTTTCCCTACACTTTGGCATTGCTTCATAAACAAAATGAACAACAAGAATAACAACTAATGCTTCCAAGATTGTAATCCAAACTACTGAAGCATAGCCGTTTAATATATCAAAGACTCCCAGACCAACGGTTGCAACCAAAAGCACCTTTTCTTGCTCCGTAAATGAGAGCAGCCACCACAACCAGAGCATTTCCAAAATGAATAAATTGAGGACCAACAGGAATTCTGAAAAACTGAATGCTAAGTGCAATTAGGGCCGAAAAAGACTCAATTCGACTATTTCACGGGTAGTTAGTTTATTATTTGTCATTAGAAACCTCCAATAATCTTTTTAAATTCTATAAATAAATCTCCCAAATGGGGCTGGTAGTAAACTCCATAACGAAGATCAAAGTGGCAATCCAGTGTAGTCACTAGGCTTTTTCTCTATGAAGTTGATAAAAAAACCGGAAGACACTTTTTGCAGGTCAAGCCCCTGTACAAAATGCAGCCGCTACCAAACCAGTCAGCATATCGCCCGTTCCAAAAAAATTGCTGCTGAAATCTCTTACCTTTATACAAACTAAAGACGTCTTCTGCTTTATCGAAATAAGCTACACCTATCTGATCGTGACTCAGTGGAAGTCCGGTTAATATAATTTTCTTTTGCACCCAATTCGCTCAGACGCTGAGCAAGATCTTTTAAAAATTGTTCCGTCAAATCATTATCTTGATAAGGCAAATCAACAAGAAAAACAAGCTTCTGTTAAATTAGGCAAAAATCAAATCTGCTTTTTTTGACAGAGAGTACGCATGCTAGAAATATAATGATCATCAAAGCCTTTGTATAGCTTACCATTGTCAGCCATAATGGGGTCTACAATCAAGGGGATGTTCTCATGCTCCAGAAAATCTATAAGAGATGCGATTTGCTGGCTAGACTTGAGATAGCCTGTCACCAAAGCTGAAAACTCAACACCAATACTCTGCCATTGCTTTTAAAAAGCCTGCATCCCAATGGTGTAGATCATCAATGTAAACATTAGGGAAAACCACCAGTGTGAGATGATAGAAGAACTGTGGGAAGAACAGAGACTTCCAACTGACATACGGCAAAACAACGGCAGGGCTGCCGTCACAGCAACTTTTTCCTAAACCAGAAATATCACTAGCTAAAATAATTCTCTTTGGCTTTGTCATGATCATTCCATTCGTCCCTCTCCGTTTCTACTTTTTTTATTGTAAAACACTTTAAAAATAAGTTACAATATGGAAAAAAATAAAATCTGTATGGGGACAGTTGTATGCTTAAGACAAAATATCAAGAAATTTCAGATCATTTGATTGAACAAATCAAGAGTGGACAGCTTAAAAAAGGAGATAAGCTTCCCTCTATTCGGCTTTTGTCTAAAAGTTACCATTGTAGCAAGGATACCGTTCAAAAGGCTCTTCTAGATCTGAGTTATCAGAAGTATATCTATGCCGTCCCCAAAAGCGGTTATTATGTATTGGAGCAAGCTCCAGAAGAAAACAATGATCTAGAGCTTCCCTTAAGAAACGACCGCCATCAAGTCTATGAAGATTTTCGCATCTGTCTCAATGAAACCTTGATTGGGCGTGAGAATTTCCTTTTTAACTACTATTCTCAACAAGAAGGGCTAGAAGATTTGAGACAATCTGTCAAAAATCTACTGCTAGAATCAGCTATTTACCCAACTCTAGACAAGATAGCTTTGACATCCGGTACCCAGCAAGCACTCTATATCCTATCTCAAATAGACTTCCCTAATCACGGCGACACTATTTTTAGTAGAACAACCAACCTATCACAGAATAAATGATTTGCTCAAGTCTCAAAATTTAAAAATATAAGACCATAGAACGAAGTCCAAAAAGGAATTGACTTACTGGAATTAGAAAATATCTTTCGTTCAGGAAACATCAAGTTTTTCTATACCATTCCTCGCTTTCACTATCCCTTAGGCCACACTTACAGTCGTCAGGAGAAGGAAGAAATTCTCCGCCTATCTAAGCTTTATCAGGTCTTTCTTATTGAGGATGATTACCTAGCTGATTTTGACAATAAGTCAGAACTAAGCTTTCATTATCTAGATGATAGTGACTCTGTTATTTATATCAAATCTTTTTCAACCAGTCTTTTCCCTGCTCTTCGAATTACAGCTTTGTTATTGCCTGATAGCGTCAAGAAGCAATTTATCGCTTTCAAAAAGTATTTTTGGACTATGACAGCAATCTCATCATGCAAAAGGCTCTCTCTCTTTATATTGATAATCAAATGTTTCAAAAATAGACTAGCACTACTGCGTTTACAGGAGGAAGAAAAGAAAAAGGCCCAACATTTACTTGAAAAAAAGCAGGTTTAGGACTACCTTACCTACTGACACCAGGCGGTATTTTTATTGGATCTAAAAACACTAACATCCATTAGCTCTCTCAAGCACAGTGGTCTTCCTCTTGATTTTTTTGAGTCAGCTTATATTGACCCTTGCCCCTATCGCTATGCTAAGATTCGATACCAAGACCTTGAAGCCTCTATAGACGGGCTGAAAAATGTTTAAAAAAAGGCTTAGGAAAAATTCATTCCTAAGCTTTTTTCCAGCATTCCTGCCTGAAGTTGATACATTTTCTTGTAGGTGCCATTTTGAGCTAGGAGCTCTTCGTGACTGCCAGATTCGATGATCTGACCCTTATCTAGCACATAGATACAGTCAGCATCCTGAATGGTAGAGAGACGATGGGCGATGGCAATCGTCGTTCTGCCTTGTCGCATTTTTTTCAGTGAGGCTTGAATCAACTCCTCTGTCTCTGAGTCAATATTGGCAGTAGCCTCATCTAAAATCAAAATCTTAGAGCTTGGTCGCTACTGTTCTAGCAAAGGCTAAGAGCTGGCGCTGGCCACTGGAAAAATGCAGCTCCTCGCTCTGTTACTGGTGCATCATAAGTCAATGGCAGTTGATGAATAAAGTCATGAGCATCAACAAACTTAGCAGCCTCTTCAATGTCCTGTAGGCTAAGTCCTTCTTGGTACATCTGGATATTGCTAGCAACAGTCCCATGGTAAAGGAAGGGATCTTGAAGGACCAGTCCAATATGTCGCCTAAGTTCTGCTTGACTATAGTCTTTTATATCATGTCCATCAATCAAAAATTTGTCCTCTTTCAAACTCATAAAAGCGTAAAAAGAGGTTGATGATGGATGATTTTTCCCGATCCAGTAGATCCAACAAAAGCGATCGTTTCACCTTGCTTGACCTTAAAAGAAATATGTTTCAAAATATCTCTTTTACCGTCATAAGAAAAACTAACATCTCTGAATTCTATATCACCTTTTTTTGGATTTTTCAAGTCTTTATTTTTGGATTGGTTCATAGTCTCTCCTATCAATGACTTCAAAGACACGCTCAGCAGAGATCATAGAGGTCTGAAGAACTGAATAGTTTTGCATGACTTCAATCAAAGGATTAAAGAGCTGGTTGGCATACTGGATAAAGGCATACATAATCCCTGCTGTAATCCCAGCATTTTGCCAAGTCAGACCGAAATAAGTCAGAATAACGCCATAGGCCAGAATTTTTCAAAAAGAGACATAGCTGGACGTAAAAAGCAGACTGTTAACATCCAGATAGCGATTAGTGTAGTTTAGATGCTCCTGATTGATTTCTTCAAATTCATCAATCAAGCGCTTTTTCCTGACCAAAGGCTTGGACGATTCTCATTCCTTCAATAGTCTCCGGAAAGTTTTACGTTTAAATCACTCAACTTACTACGGACTTGCTTGAGCAAGCCAGTTGACAGTTTTTTGATAAAGCAAGATTGAGGCCAGCATGATTGGTAAAAATAAAAAGGATTAAAAAGAGCCAGGCGCCAGTCCAGAGCAAACATAGTTGCGGCAGTTACCACTAAAATGAAAATTGAACTTAAAAAGCTTGAGAAAATACTACTAAACATATCAGCCACTGCTTGAGTATCATTGGTCAGACGAGAAACGATGGCTCCAGCAGGTGTTTGGTCAAAATAGGCCATTCGTAGCTTTTTGAATATTGGCAAAGGCTTCTTGACGTAAGTCACGAACAATACTGTGTGCTACCTTTGCAAATGAATACTGACCTAAAAAGTCAAAAAGCACACGCAGTATAAATAAGCCATAGTAAATAGCCAAGAGATAAAAGCCTGCAACCGCCTGTCCAGAACTAATGAACTGATCGATATAAGTTCTAGCCAAAAGAGGTAAAGGCAGTGGTAACCAAAGTGGTTAGAAAAAAACAAAAAGTAAATGCTGACAGTGTGAGCCATTTATAAGCAAGCATATAGCTAAGAAGTCTTTGAAAAGTTGATTGTTTTTTTCATATTAGACCTCCTCTAAGCTTTCAGCCAATTGTTGATTTTTGATAAGTGGTGGCATACCAGCCGTCTTGTGTCAGGAGTTCCTGATGACTACCACTCTCAATAATCCGTCCCTGATCTAAAACTAGGATCAAGTCTGCATGCACAACTGCTGATAAACGATGGGCAGTAATCAATGTAGTCTTACCTGAGCGCTCCCTCTTGAGATTATCTAAAATCAAGTGCTCGGTCTTTGCATCAACAGCAGATAAAGAATCATCCAAGATCAAGATCTCAGGGATTGAGAATCAAAGCACGACACATGGCCAAAGCGTTGCTTTTGTCCACCCGATAAGGATACACCTCGCTCCCCAACCAAGGTATCAAATCCATCTGGCATTTTGCATGATGTCTTCATAAATTCCGCAAAAGTTTAGTAACGGCGATAACGTCCTCATCAGAAAGACTTGGATTCCCAAAGCGGATATTATCTCGAATCGATGTAGCAAACAAGATTTGATCTTGAGGAACATAACCAATCAAGCTCCGCAAAGCAGAAAGGCTGTAATCTCTTATGTCATGTCCAGCCAGGTAAATACTCCCCTCTTGTATATCTTGTTCTCGAAGCAGAAGACGAAAGCAAGGTCGTCTTCCCAGAGCCTGTGACACCAACAATACCTAAGGTCTGACCACTGGTCAATTGAAAAAAATGAATATCCCTAAGAGTTGGTCGATCATCATATGCAAATTTTTGAATAGAATAATCCAGGCGACCATTTTTAATGTCCTTAATGGGTGAAGCTACTTCTATCACATCACTTTCTTGGGCTAGTAGACTTTCAATTCGCTCATAAGACACAGCTCCCCGCTGGCTGATATTGAAGAGATAGCCCATGGCTTGAAGGGGCCAGACCAACATATCCAGATAAGTAATAAAAGTGACCAACTCTCCCACTGTCAACTGACCTTGACTGATGAAAAAGACCGCCAAAGATCAAGGTTAAAAGATAAGACAGGCCGACAAAAAAATCAGAACCATAGGATCAAAAAGGGCATTGTACTTAGCTGCAAGGATATTTTTTTCTTAAAAAAACATCTTGGTTAATCCTTTTCAAAAAGCAGCTGTCTCTGCATCTTGATAACCAAAGGACTTGCTCACCTTGATACCTGAGAAACTTTCTTGGACCTTATTGTTCAAATCAGAAAAAAAGCTTCTTGTGCTGCCTTAAAACTTTCATGATTTTTTTCGACCAATCAGACTGGTCCCCCAAGCCATAAAAGGCAAGGGTAAAATGGCAATCAGAGTCAGCCTCCAGTCCAAGACAAAAAAACATGGTAAGAACAGTCACTAAAGCTGTGATTGAAGCGTCTACTGCTGACATGACTCCTCCACCAGCAACGCCAACCACTGCATTGATATCATTAGTAGCGTGAGCCATCAAATCACCGGTCCGATAAGTCTGATAAAAGGAAGAAGACATACGAGTAAAATGCTCAAAGAGACGGTAGCGTAAGATTCTACCCAGACGATTGGCTGTCCCCAAAATATACTTACGCCAGACAAAGCGCAGGGCATACATGGCCAAGGCTGACAAAACCAAGATAAAAAAAGCTGGTAGGCTAATTCCAGATTTGTCAAATCTTTACTGGCAATCTGGTCAATCACTTCTCCAATCACACGAGGTGGAAGCAAGTTTAAAAGACTGACCAAAAGACAAGGCTAAAATACCAGTAATATAGGGCCACTTTTCTAATTTGAAAAAAACCAAGATAATTTCTTTAATAATTTCATACTTGTCCTTATTTCTAATTTTCAAATACTATTCATTATACACTCATTTTTGGATTATTGACAGCGAAAAAGGCTGAAAAACTCAGCCTCTTATTTTTTTCTTTGTTAAAAGAAAGCTCTCTTCTAAAAGAGAATAATTCTTGATCCGTTAGAGTATCATCTAGCGGGAGACTCAGCCAATATTTTTTTATTCATATGAAAGGCTAGGTAGATTCCTTTTTCTTGGACTCGTTCTGAGACCTGATTGTTCTTGACATTAAGAACCTCAATTGATCCACTTCGTCCTGAATCAAACTTAGACCAGTCAGTCGTTAGAAAGGCTCCATACCACTTCTTTGTACCTTCATGGCGAAATACAGCTGCACGGGTAGAACTTTTTCTTGAAGACTTAGCCCAAAGGTACTCTAAACTTCCCTGATAACGCTCAGAAACGTGAGCTACCAAGCGCTGGCTTTGTTCATAAAGGAAACCAATTTCATCAAAAACAATGGCGACGAATATCTAAGAGAAGGTCCAAACAAGCTTGACGCACCTGGCCGACAAACTCGCCTGTCATAGATTCCATGTGAACCTGCCTATACTCATCCCCTGTCTCACAATCAAACAGCTGAAAACTGACACTACTATCTTCAACATTGATCACCATCTGAAAATCTCCAGACATGACTTTTTCTTGATATCTGATAGATGCCTTCCTTTTTCTAAAAAAACCATACTTAACTAGCTTATCATAGTTAGCTTTATACTTTTCGAATAGTTCAAACATGTCTATAAAAAGGAAAGGGAGCCACAGCTCCTCTCCTTATCCTCCTAAAAATACTACCTTGGTTCCATGTAGCTGATCCACACCTAACTCAGCAACGATTTCATCGCGATTTTGAGTCGTAATGCCACCTCCAGGCAGGATTTGAATTCGCTTGTCTGCATAGGCCACCAACTCTTTTAACCAAGCAAAGTGTTCTTGAATCGTCTCTGTAGCTGGACCTCCATGAGTCAGAATGCGCTTAACACCATGCTCAGCCAACCAATCCAAGGCCTCAATTGCTTGTCTCTTGGAATAGAATCAAAAGCCATGTGAAAGACTACTTCTAAACCTTGTGACACAGCTAGCAAAGACTCAAGATTTTCTGTATCTAGCTCATTCTCCACTGTCAGCAAGCCATATACGACTCCCTGACTTCCAGCCTCACGCGCCTTTTTGATATCTTCTAACATGATTTCCACTTCGAGATCAGTATAAACAAAATCACCTCCTCTAGGGCGAATCATGGTCATAATGGTAGTCTCATAAAGGCTTGGCCAAGTCTACTGCAGCACGAATGACTCCATAACTTGGCGTGGTTCCTCCGACACTTAAATTGTCACAGAGTTCAACACGACGAGCTCCTGCTTGCATTGCTTTTTCAAGCAAGGTTACATTTTCAACACAAAATTCGTATAGCATCCGCTACTCCTTTGATTTATTATGATATTATTCTAATTCTTTCTTGTTTTATTATATCACAACTAGTGAAAAAAAGACGAATTAGATGTCCATCCCATTCATACTTTCAAAGGACCTTTTACACCAGTCAATCCATTCTGTTTGGTAGGCTTCATCAGATAAGATACGGTCCTTCAAATCAGCTATTGACTTGATATTCTTTTTCCTTACAGCATCTAATGCAATTAGAATAAAAATTTTTAAATTGATGTCGTCTCTGTCAAAAATATACTGGTATTTCTGACCTCCCTCTAAGGTATGCTGTGAAAGTTCTGCTATGACCATCTGTCAGGAACCATTTGCCCTCAATCTTTTTACTGGCAATGGCTTTAATTCTTCTTGGTCAAACCATGTCTCAATTTCTTCTAGCTTTTTCTGAAAGGAAAAATTGGCTAGGCTGAATTTCAGAAAAAAAGGTAAAACTAAATCTAAAAACATAACGATGTCCCAGATCCGTTTCTTCATAAGGATAAAAACCGAATGAAGTAAATAGTTTTTTTAGAAGAGAGATTGAAATCATAAATGTCCTGAACCCCGTAACTGACGATAAGACAGAGATCGAGCCCTCTCAATCAATGCTGCGATAACCTCTCGTCCAATACCAATAGATCGATAAGACTCCACTCCAATAACAATAGGTAAGTCATTCTCTGAAAAAGTCACATCACCAATTGGCAACCAGGAACCATCCTGCTTAACTTCAATGAAATATAGTTCTCCTCGCTGACTAAGGACCTCATACATCTTCTTGATCTTTTCTAGTGAATAGCTTTCTTTTTTTGCCGTCAACGAAATAGACAAGCTCTGGATCCTGATACCAAGAAAAGGCCACTTGATAGTGGCCATCATAAGCTCGCAAACGCAAGTTGCTATTAATTTGAATAAAATCAGGTTGAGCTGAATTTACTATAAGCATATTCTTTACTCCTACTGACCCAGCAAACCTGACACATTCATTGTCAGCTTAACCTTAGCAGTATCATCCTGTATGTTAAGTCCTGTAATTTTAAACTGAGACTCTGGTAGAGAAACCAATATTGTTTCTTGTTCCATGGCTAGATTGCTGGACTGGTCTTTCAATCTATTTTTGTAAAATCGAAGCTACAATAGCTTTTTGGTACTGGTAGATTTCCTAGACGAGAGCTAGCAAGATCAAATCGTAGGGTATGATTTTCGTAGGCCGCGTAGAATCGCAAATCAAGTTTGCTGTCAACCCCAAGGATTTTTTTATAGGGAGTTGCAATCTCAATTTATCTCCTTCAATGCTATACGCACTCTCCAATAATTCTTGACTCTGATTATCAGTCAAAAATGATTTCAGTAACTGATTAAATTGTTTTGCTGTTAATCGTAATCTCTGTACTTAAACCATTTGTTCCTACTGTTGCATTCTGAAGTCCAGATTCAACCATACTAGACAAACTAATTGTGCTCTCTACATTCTTTAACTGATCAGAGGACTGAATTGAGGAAGGTACCAAAATCAGAATCAGGCCAAATAATAAGACAAGAAGACCAACTACAGAACGTTTGATTATTTTTCATTTTTATTCCTTTTTGTAACAAGTCAGAAGATTGATTCTGCCTGCTCTAAAATCATAATAGATCTATTTTACACTAATTTCCCTATTACTTTTTGTGACAAAAAGATGACATTCCTATGCGGTATCATGACAAAGCCTAGTTTTCCCTTGATAAAAAGAAAACTAGAGCCGTTTCTAGTTTTTCTTGGTTATAAATCATCTGCAATCTTATTAATTTTTCCGAAGGCGGTGATTCACGCCACTTTTGCTCAGAGGTTTACTAAGGCTATCAGCCAACTGCTGGATAGAGTAATCAGGATGATTAACTCTCAGATGTGCTACCTCTTGTAAATCAATTGGCAGACTCTCCAAACCACTCGTCTCCATAATCTTGACAATATTATTGATAGTCTTCATACTGGCTGTCACAGTTCGAGCTATATTGGCAGTCTCTGCATTATTAGCCCTATTGAGGTCATTTCTAGTCTCCCGAAGGATTTTTCACAGCTTCAAACTCAGCCATGGCCTCCATTGCTCCAACAACAATCAGAAAATCCATGATATCTTCTGCTCGTTGCAAATAAGTAACAGCACCTCGTTCGATGGTTTTTGGCATCTAGTAAGAAACGCTGCATCAAACTAGCAAGTCCTTGGGCATGGTCCAAATAGACAGAAACGATTTCTAGTTGGTATTTACCAGATTCCGGATCTCTCATACTACCGTTTGATAAGAAAGCCCCCCTAAGATAAGCTCTACTTGCTTCATCATCAGATAGAATAAGAGGATCAATCCCCTCTTGGATTCCAAAAAAGCATCCGCCAGGTGCAAGTCTGACAAGATATCTTCAACTTTTTCATCTAGAAAAACCGTATAGACACGATTTTTTTCGTAAATTAGTTTTCTGGTGATGACGTATGTCAGATTTCACCTGGTAAAAGCTCAAGAGCAACTCATAAATATGACGAGCAATTTTTGCATTCTCAGTAGTAATGGATAGAGTTAGTCCTTGACTTGCAATTCCTAAACTACCAGACATCTTCATGATAGCAGCTAATTCACTCTTACTCTCGGTACCTAGCCCCAATAATTCTTCTTTTTACCTTTACCGTAAAGCTCATTTTCGCACCTGAATGTTCTTCATCAACTCTTCCACAACTAAATTTCCATCGTGGAAGGCTCCACCATTTTTCAAACGTAAAAAAATTAGAAGAAATAACACGGGAACTTGTTCTTGAAGTCCCTTAAAGTCATGCTCAACTTGCACCAAATACTCATCAAATTTATTACAATTCATATAATCTTTTGGAACATTTTCAATATTCACCAGCACTGTATCAATAAATTTTTTTGTCCCAAATGACGATGCAAAACTTCCACATGATTGGCATCCGTGAAGTGTTCAGTTTCCCTCTTTGGGTCATAATATTACAGACATAAGCTACCTGAGCCTTGGTTTCAAGTAGAGCTTGGCCAATCTCTTCAATCACCAAATTTGGCAAAATAGAGGTAAAAGTGATCCTGGACCAAGTACGACCATATCGCTGTCTAGAATAGTCTGGACAACCTTACGGCTGGCTTGGGGCTTTTCATCATCATAAGTATTAGTCACATAGACATGGTCAATCATGCCTTTATAATCGGCAATCCGACTCTCCCCAGCTACTTCGACACCATCCGTAAAAACAGCATGAAGGGTTAATGGACTATCGCTGGATGGATAAATTTTTCCTGTTGTATGGAAAAAAACTTGGTTAGAATTTGCATGGCATTATAGGTTGAGCCCTGCATTTCAGAAATACCAGCGATAATTAAATTTCCCTAAAGGATGGCCTGCCAAAGGTCCATCTTGGTCAGCAAAAGCGATACTGAAAGACTCGCTCATAAAACTTTGGCATATCAGACAAAGCAACAAGTACATTTCGTAAATCACCTGGAGGAGTTAGCTGAGTATTCTTTCTTAACTCACCTGAACTACCACCATCATCAGCAACCGTCACGATAGCAGAAATGTCTACATCCCTTTTTCGTAAACTATCAAGGATAACGGAAATCCCGGTTCCACCACCAATAACAGCTATTTTTGGGCTTTCTCATGAGCGATTTACCGTTTCCTTTCTGCGGTCTTTGTCACGATGGCTACAGTTGACAGGCCAATTTTTAGCTAAATCGTCTGCCAAACGCTGAGCAAAAGGCAACACTTCTATGTTGACCTCCTGTACAACCAACAGCAATTGTCAAGACTGACTTTCCCTCTTTCTTGTAACCAGGCAAAAATCGGTTCAATTAAATTCAGTAGATGTTGATAAAATTCGGATGACTCCTCGTGGTTCATGACATAGTCGAAAACTGGTTTATCAAGTCCTGTTTGATTACGCAGTTCTGGCTGATAGTATGGGTTTGGTAAAAAAACGGACGTCAAAAACCAGATCCGCATCCAAAGGAAGCCCATACTTAAATCCAAAACTCATGACCTCAACACGAAAAAGATTGTTGTTGAGACTGGTCAGAAAACTGTTCTGAAATAGTCTTTCGCAATTCACGAGGAGTTAAATCTGTCGTATCGACAACATTTTGACTGAGATTCTTAAGAGGAGCCAACAATTCTCGCTCCAACTTAATTCCGTCTAAAATCCGACCGTCTGCTGCCAATGGATGGCTACGTCGTGTCTCCTTGTAACGAGCTACCAATTCTTTATCAGCCGCATCTAGAAAGAAATTTTAAAAATCAATTTCTAAATTGTTTTCTACCTGATCTAAAAACGTTCTGAATTTCAGCAAAAATGAACGGCTACGCATATCCACGACAAGAGCTAGTTTGTCAATATCATTAGTTGTTTCTAATAATTGCAGGAACTTGGGTACAAGTGTTGGCGGGATATTATCAATGGTAAAGTAGCCCAAATCTTCGAATGACTGAATGGCTACTGTTTTTCCTGCACCGCTCATTCCTGTAACAATGACTAGTTTCATCTCTTTCTCTGGCATATTCTCTCCCTCCAGCTAGAGCTTTAATCTAGCTCAGCAATGACTTCAATTTCAATTTTAACATCCCGAGGCAGGCGCGCTACTTCTACAGCAGATCGAGCAGGATAAGCGCTTGAAAAGGCTGTTTGATAAACAGCGTTAAAAGCCGCGAAATCATTGATATCACTCAAAAAACAAGTTGCTTTCACGACATGATCAAAAATCAGTTCCAGCTTCTGTTAGAATAGCCTTGATATTTGAAAAGAACTTGCTCAGTCTGTTCCTCAATCGTGCTACCGACAATCTCACCAGTTTCTGGTGACAAAGGGATTTGGCCACTTGCAAACAAAAGATTGCCAGCTACTCGTCCTTGAACATAGGGACCAATAGCTTTAGGTGCTTTATTTGTATTAATTATCTTAGACATTTTCATTCCTCCTTATTTCCTTATTATTATATCATAAAGAGACTCTCCTAGCTGAATCCTTCTATAAAAAGCAGTTAAAAAGTCAGGATATTTTTCTAACTCTTTAAAAAAATCACTTGGGCATAAATTGTGAAATACATGATGTCTACCCTACTTAACCAAATTAAGAAACAAAAACTGAGATAAGGTGATCTCAGTTTATGTTTAATGCTATTTACTTGTTATCTTCTACGCAGATATTGAGTTAATCTAAAGATTAGAAAGGCTGATAAAATCAAACTTACTAACCAAATCGTCTTCAAGTACCAGAATTGGATGAGATAGGTAGACACGATGGCTCCCGTTACAAAACTAGCTAAAAGAGCCACAAAAAACAAGCCTTCTTCTAAGTAAGGTATTTTCTTGGTTCGAACGTAAGTCCCAAAAGCAACCATGGTCTTCTTAAGATTACCTGTCATAAAGGAATTATTATAGGCAATGCCATCTACTTCTCCAAAAGCCGTCGCTACCAAACCCATACAAAAACCAAGAGGAGGTACAATGTAGATATTGGCGAAGTTGGCTGGCAAAAATCCAATTATAGAAGATACTAGAATTAGTGGTACAATGCTCGAAAGTCGCCACCAAGATTTCTCAAAAAGATTTTGAAAAACCGTCATTAAAAAGATCCCTAGCATAAAAGCTAACATCGTAGCCAGTTTTACTTCAATTTCTCTTGTCTCATGATTAATCAATTCAACTGAAAGGAAAACAACATTTCCTGTTTGCCCAGCTACCAAGGTCCCTCCCCTTTCAATGAAGGTATAGGCATCCACAAACCCCGCGCAAAATGTTAGCAAACAGGCGAAAAATTTAGATCGGGAATGAAATTCTCTTTTCACAATATTTCTCATTTTATTTAAAAAGTCTAGCTCCTTACTAGACTTCCTCCTCATTAATTTCTAGCTTCTTTTAAGATTTTTTTCAATCTTAGTTGTGATCAAATCAATGGCAACTTTGTTTGAAGCTCCCTCAGGAATGATAACATCAGCATAACGCTTAGTTGGCTCAATAAACTGATGATACATGGGTTTCACAACACCCAAATATTGTTCAATAACGCTATCCAGACTACGACCACGTTCTTCCATATCTCGCTTGATCCGGCGAATGATTCGAACATCATCATCTGTGTCAACAAAAATTTTGATATCCATCAAGTCTCGCAAACGCTGATCTTCAAGTACCAAGATCCCTTCTACAATAAATACATCTTTGGGTTCCTGGCGATAGGTTTTACTACTACGTGTATGCTCCGTATAATCGTAGGTTGGGATATCTACTGGACGGCCAGCCAAAAGCTCCTTGATTTGTTCAATCATTAGATCTGTATCGAAGGCAAAAGGATGGTCATAGTTGGTCTTAATCCTTTCCTCAAAAGTCAGATGAGACTGGTCTTTATAGTATGAATCATGCTCAATCATAGCAATCTTTTCATTCGGGAAATTAGATAAAATTGCTCTGGAGACGCTCGTTTTACCTCCACCTGATCCACCGGTCACTCCAATAATAATAGGTCTGTTTTGCATTTCTTGCTCCAATATTTTTAATCTTATCTATTTTACACCAAATCATGGTATAATGAAAGGGCTAATCAGTAAAAAATAGAGAGATTTTTAAAGGAGGGAAGCATGTTAAAATTAGGTATTATTGGTACAGGACAGATTTCCCATGAGTTTATCAAGGCTGCTAAACTCAGTGGCCATTATGAGTTACAGGCTGTATATTCGCGGAGCTTAACTTCTGCTCAAGCCTTTTGCCCAAGATTATCAAAAATGTAGAACTTTTTAGTGATTTGACAGATTTTTAAAAAAGTTCGCTCGATGTAGTCTATATTGCAAGTCCAAATTCCTTACACTTTGAGCAGGCTAAACAAGTTATTTTTAGCAGGCAAACACGCGATTATTGAGAAACCAGCTGTGTCGCTGCCGGAAGAATGGAAGGAACTGGTAGCTCTTTCTAAGCAAGAAGAAGTGTGTATTTTTGAAGCTGCCCGCAACTATCATGAAGAAGCCTTCGCTATTATTCAAGGCTTCCTCAAGGACAAGACTATCTGGGAGCTCACTTCACCTATGCCAAATATTCTTCTAAGATGCAGGCACTACTTGCAGGGAAAGAACCTAATGTCTTTTCTGCCAAGTTTTTCTGGTGGAGCTTTGATGGACCTAGGTGTCTATCCCGTATACGCTGCGATTAGGCTCTTTGGTTTCCCCTCAATCTGCTCGATACAGTGCTCAACAATTACCTAATACCGTTGACTTAAATGGAGTGGGAGCTTTGATATACCCCGATTTCCAAGTCGGGATTCAGGCTGGAAAAAATATCAATAGCAATCTACCTGCAGAAATATATACTGATCAAGGAACCCTCACTTTAGACAGTATTGAATTTATCAGCTCTGCTATTTTCCAAGGACTAGATGGACAAGAAACCATTCTTCCCATCCAGCAAGCTTCTCATACCATGCAGGAGGAAGCTAAAGCCTTTGCAACAGTATTACTAAGAAAAGATCGAACAGCTTATGAGGAATGGCTAAAAGCAGCATCTGCCGTTCACCAAACATTGTGGACCATGCGCAAGGATGCTGGCATTAGATTTGAGGTTGATTATGATTAAAATACATTTTCCTAGCTCTTGGCAAGACAAGTTAGAAGACTTAGGATTTTTCAGAGCTTACCAGTATACAGGAAGAGATATTTGAGCCGATTTCATCAGGAAAAATCTGTTTTAGGGATCAGTCCAACGGGAACTGGCAAAACTCTAGCCTATCTCTTTCCCTGTCTACTTAAGCTAACACCAAAAAGCTCAACAGCTCTTGATTTTTAGCTCCTAATACTGAGTTAGCTGGACAAATCTTTGAAGTTTGCAAAAGCTGGGCAGACTCACTTGGTTTGAACGCTCAGCTATTCATTTCGGATCCAGTCAAAAAAACGCCAGATTGAACGTCTAAAAAGGACCTGAAATTATCATTGGCACTCCCGGTCGAATTTTTTTGAATTGGTCAAGCTGAAAAATTAAGATGATGAATATTGATACAATCGTCTTAGATGAATTTGACCAACTGCTCAGCGATTCTCAGTATCATTTTGTTGATAAAATCGTTCGCTATGCACCTCGTGACCACCAGCTGGTATATATGAGCGCCACCACTAAGTTCGACCACGATAAGATTGCTAAAGACACCCTAAAAAAATCAGCATTGATAATCAAGTCTTGGACAATATCCAGCATTTTTTTACATACAAGTTGAAAAACGTGACAAAGTAGAGTTGCTACGCAAACTGTCTAATGTAGAAGAATTTCGTGGGTTGGTTTTCTTCAATTCTCTATCTGATCTGGGTAGTGCTGAGGAAAAACTTCAGTATCGAGAAGCCAATGTTGTTTCACTTGCCAGTGATGTCAATGTTAAGTTCAGAAAGGTGATTCTTGATAAGTTTAAAGACCATCAGATTACTCTCTTGCTGGCCACTGACCCTAGTTGCCCGAGGCATCGATATTGACTCTCTGGAATGCGTCGTCAACTATGAGCTTCCTCGCGACATCGAAACCCTATACCCACCGATCTGGTCGGACAGGGACGTATGGGAAAGGATGGTTCTGTTATCACCCTTATCAGCCATTCAGAAGAGCTGAAGACATTGAAAAAAATACGCTTCTGTTCGCGAAATTGTACTAAAAAAATCAAGAACTTTATGTAACGAGTTAAGCTAAAAAAAGCTTTGGAAATCTAATGTTTCCAAAGCTTTTTGCTTTACTCATTACCAACAATGATTTCAAAAATCTAACCCCAAGAACTATCTTAGTCTCTACCATAATAGATACGATGTGGCTCTAACTGACCCTCTAGCAACTCATCGACTGTCACCAGAGTGTAGCCATTATTTTGCAGATATTGGATGACACTCGGAAGGGCATCAATACTGGTCTGATGTATATCATGCATGAGGATGATAGAGCCTGGTTGGGTCTTGGCAACCTCCTGCATAATGGCTTTAGTATTGCGTGTCTTCCAATCTAGACTATCCACATTCCACATGATGAAGGATTGGTCAATGGCATTTTGAATCGTGGAATTAATAGCTCCATAAGGTGGTCGCGTAATCGTTGGCTTAATCCCTACAACGTTATATATAGCCGTCTGAGTATCAAAAATTTCTTTCTTGACTGTTTCCATAGGCAGTTTAGTTAAAACAGGATGATCCCATGTATGTATTCCAATTTGATGACCTTCATTTTTTACTCTCTTGACAATGTCTGGATTGCTTACTACATTTTGACCTAACATAAAGAAAGTAGCCTTAACACCGTATTTCTTTAGGATATCCAACGCTTGTGGTGTTGTTTTGGCATCCAGTCCATCATCAAAAGTCAAAGCAACCATTTTCTCATGTCTTTTTAGATTCATAGTTCTGATATGCTTCCAAGTCCGCTCCTTTTAGATAAGAAGGGTTGATTTGATTATAAAAGGCTGGATAAAGGGACATCTAAACTAGTCAAGCCTTGAATTTCTTTAGGTAAGCTAATAGAAAAATGACTATTCTCATACCGGAAATTCCACTGGCTTAAGTCGCTTGCTGACATACTATTAAGGACTTCTGTCTGAGCCGTTTCATCTATCTGTCTAAAGGTGAGTTGGCTAGAGATTTCACTTAGGAGGACTTCTTTTTGCAACTTCTGCATCCTGAAAGACCTTATCTAAGGTGAAACGATTGCCATCTGAACCTAGATAGCTCCAAGCTATTTGACGAGTTTCAGCAGGACTAATTTTTCCTGTTTTTTAGCTTGATAGTCCTTTCGATGAACCAAAACTTCTTTTACATCAGTTAGACTGGTATCTTTTTCTTCTGAATAATAGAAGGTCAATTGATCAATCTTCCTATCTTTTTTCTGGCCATTCTTGATGGTTTTACTATCAGCATCCATCATTTCTTTGACGATTGAATTGACTTGACCATCACGCAATGGATAGAAGCTTTCAATATAGTGACTACCCTCTTGTCTACTCTTCTTCTCAGTATTTGAAGCGTAATTTTTCTCTTCCTTGGAAATTAAGGCTTCAATCTTCTCCTGGTACTCCTTATCTTGAAAATATGAGTAAATTCTCTTGACTCCAAAAAAGAGGGCAAGAACCACTGTAAAACTAAGCAAGCTAAAGAAAAGAAGTTTCTTTATATTAATTCTTTTTTTATTATGTTTTCTCATACACCTATCCTATCTCTGTATCTCATTCCTAGTGTGTCTTATTTATTATAACCCATCAAGCTGCAAATTTATATTAAATTTTTTTAAAAAAATAAATATTAGAAGAACAGCAGGTTATTTAACCTGCTGTTTTTTATTAGATCTCCTAGATATCCTTTCCAAAACTTACTTCAAAAAAATTTTTCTTATTTCCTTAACAAGCTCATCAGGAATATAACTATGAATATAGTGCGGAACATCAAAACTCTTTTAGCTGAACATTTTTATGATCTTTAGCAAAGTCTTTCGACATATCTTGCCAGTCCTTTCTAGCAAAAACCTGTCCCTTGACCATTGGATACAAATAGTAAATAAGGAATGGCAGGGAATTTGTCTTACTTTTACAAGTTTTTGCATTACTTTTAACTTCTTCTGCTTCCTTCATTATGGCATTAGACAAGGGACGTCGATAGAATAAAGCTTTATAAATTGACTTTTCCTTTGGATTTAAAGAACCATTAGACAGGGAACGGATCTCTTTATCCGGAGAATAAAGCCAGCGACTTAGACCCAAGTTAGCAGCAAATTGCAAAGTCTTATATAGAAGCCGATTGGGTCTATACTTATCGTATGCTTGAGGAAGGGACATATCTAACCCAATAATCGCTTCAACTTCCTTAGGGTAAGAAGCAGACCAATGCATAGCTTCAAGTCCCGACATAGAATGTGGAAGGAGAACATATGGCCCTTTGACATCAGCCTTCTGTAAAGCTTTCCTTGTTTGACTTAGAATAGTATCCAAATCACGATGTTTAGACCAGTCATCGCTAAAGCCATATCCAAACTTCTCTACCACAACTACTCGATAGTCCTTTATAAGTTTGGAATACAGGGATTTGAAATCAAGAATAGGTGAACTAGTTCCACTACCCGAGAGAAAGACCAGGGTTTTCGGTCCATTTCCAGCCACATAGACATTCATTTGCTTTCCGTCTACCTCTACTCGCTGACCGATACTAGAGGTGAGGAACTTTTTCTCTTTGTTCAGACTATATTGATGGTATAAAAACACAAGAACTAGAATGAATAGAAGTAAGCTTGAAAAAAATATTTTTAGAAACTTTAGCATAGGACTCCGCTTTTTGCCTATCTTACTAACTCGCTTTTCAAATAAGCATCAACCATGCGCTCTGTCGCGACGACTGAATCAATATGCGTCCGCTCATAAGAGTGACTAGATTCAATACCAGCGCCTAAAAGAGCATGCTTAACTTCTGCTCCTGCACTCATAGCTGCAGAGGCGTCTGATCCGTAAAATGGATAGATGTCCAGTTTGTAAGGAATGTCTTGCTCCTTAGCCAAATTTACCAAATGTTGGCGGAAGCCATAGTGATAAGGCCCTGAAGCATCCTTGACACAGATGGAAACAGTATACTCATCTGTCTGCTGGTCGTCACCCATAGCGCCCATATCAACAGCCAGATACTCTACCGCTTGCTCAGGAAGGCTGGAATTAGCCCCGTGACCAACTTCCTCAAAGACACTGAAAGCAAAATGAGTCGTCACTGGTAACTGAATATTTTCCTCTTTGTAGACACGCAAAAGATTGAGCAAAAATAGCTGCGCTGACCTTGTCATCCAGAAAGCGAGACTTGATAAAGCCTGACTCGGTAACTGTGGTACGAGGATCGAAGGAAATAAAATCGCCGACTTCGATTCCTAAATCCCGCGTTTCTTTTTCACTCGTCACCTTTTCATCCAAACGGACTTCCATATTGTCCTGGGTACGCTCAACCGTCCCAGCATCCTTGTAGACATGACAAGAAGTCTGGTGAACCAAAAATAGTCCCACTGATAGTCTTACCGCTACTTGCCACATGAACTAGACAGTTTTTCTCCTTCAATCATATTCCAAGGAAACCGCCAATCCGATCCAGTTTAAGACGACCGTCTGACTTGACTGCACGCACAATAGCCCCCAGTGTATCCACATGGGCAGTCACTACCCGATGCTGGGCATCATTTTCACCCTTAACCACAACATGGACGCCACCTTTATTAGTCCGTACAGGCTCATATCCTAATCCTTCCAAAGTTTTTACCAGATAGTCAGCCACCTCGGCTGTGAAGCCTGTTGGGGAAGGAATCGCCGTTAATTCTTGTAAATATTGAACAGTTTGATTCATTTTAATCTCCTCATATTTTTTATCATTATAGCACAAAAAAATAGCTTTTACAGATGGGTTTATCAGTGTAAAAAGCTAGATTATTATATTATTCAGCTAGCATGACTTCTTTTTAAGGTCAAGCCTTCAATAGTTTTGACATAGTAGGCAAGGAGCAATTCATATAAGATTACAAAAGACTAAGAAGGCGATTAAGCAAAGCTGAACATCAAATGAATAATCGGGCACACCCTGAACATTCTTTACAATGACTTTGAGTAGTATCTTCATCAGGGCATACTGATATACCGTCCCTAAGACAAAACCAAGGTAAGCAACCACTCGATAACGAGCAAAAATAACGAGACTACATTCTTTTTTTGCTATAGCCAAAAAGCCTTCATAAAAGCCAAACTGGCTTTGTTTTTCTTGGACGACAGTTCCTAGACAAAGGAGCAAAATCGAAAGTGACAAAAAGAATGCCTATTCCCATCATCATAACTTGAATGGTACCATCTATAAAGTCTTTCATTCCTAGGGAAAGCTGCATCATGGCTGCAAAAAGAAAATGCTGCAAAGACGACAAAGAAAATCAATAATTTCCTTTTATAAAAATGAACAGCCCCCAACTCTTTCAAAAAAGGTTTATTTGCTTTAGTCGTGCGATGTTTTTGCTTTACTTGTGCCAACTCTAATCTCTTCAGCAAATAAAGGCTTGGCTGCTTCAATTTTATCAAAGCATAGCCAATTCCTAAGAAGGCAAATAGAAAAAACGGCAAGATGACCATAGCGAGGAACAATTGCCAATGAAAATGAATTTCAATGTTAGGCAATAGATCTTTTTGATTGCGCAAATCATAAAAAGTCCTTCATAAAGAAGAATGATGAAGCAAACCCAAGCAAGGCTCCTAGACAAACTGAACAACTAAAAATCCAGAAATGCTTGGCTAATTCAACATTTTGGTAGCCAAGAGCTTTGAGAATCCCTAACTCTTCCTTATGATCATCAATAAACTGCTTGATATAAAAGAATAAGAGAAGAACAGCTAGGAGAGAAAGCACTCCACCACTTACTAAGGAGACAAATTTAGCAATGAGAACTTGTGCATCGTAATAAGCCTTGGCTGGTAGAGATAATTTCTCAACCTCAATAGATTGAAGATCAAGGTAAAAATTGACAAAATAAAGTCGAGACCAAAAACTGCACAAAAAGCTGATAATGGAGACAACAGATAATTTCCGTAAATCTTTGATACTGATTACCATAGTCTAGCACCCAATCTCTTCTACGCTCTTTGGCTCTTCATTGACCGTGATGTCCTGAATTTGCCCGCTATTTACCCTCACCACAGTATTTGCCAGCTGGGCAATATGTTCATTATGAGTAACCATCACTAGGGTAAATCCAAGCTCTTTTTTCATTTGAGCAATGTAGGATAGAATCTGGCGACCTGTCGCCTCATCGAGAGCTCCTGTGGGTTCATCAAGAAAAAGTACTTTGGGCTTCTTGGCCAAGGCTCTAGCAATCGCTACGCGTTGTTGCTCTCCACCCGATAGTTCACTAGGATATTGATGGAGTTTTTTTCTTTTTAAACCCATGGCTTCAATAATTGAAAGATAAACCTGATTCTTTGCAAAATGAGCTCCCATTTTTAACGTTTTTGCTCCACCGTCAACTCTTGTAATAAATAATATTGCTGGAAAATAAAAGCGATGTGATCCTTACGAAACTTTGTCAGCTTGCTTTCGCTCAAAAGACGCAATATTTTTCCCCATTATATAAAACATCCCCTGATCTGGTTTTTCAAGGCCTGAAAGAATGTTTAGTAAGGTTGACTTGCCCGATCCAGAAGCACCCAAAATCACTAAATAATCTTGCTCTTCAATCCGTAAATCGATACCTTTTAAAACCTCATTGGCTCCGTAGGGACTTTTCTTACTCCCTTTAGTTCAATCATGATTTCCTCCTAATAATTCCTTTATAAGAGCTGTGAAAAACTTGTGTCAGCATGGTAGTTAGTTCTGCGGGTGAAAAGCGATAGATTCCTGCGGCAGTCATACTGGCAATTCCATGTGAATAAATAAATAGATGTTGATAAAGTTGCTCTGATAACTGTCTTGAAAGTCCATATTCCTCTTGAATGGACAAAAATCATTTTTCATAACTGTAATCTTTGATTGGTAAAAATTCAGAAAACTGATGAATTGCACGTTCAGGCTCATTCATAAAGATCAGTTGGAAAAGCTGGGGTTCCTCAGCAGCAAAACGGATATAAGCAATCCCTACAGCTCGAAAGGCTTTTTTTCTTCCTGCAAAAGCAACTTCAACTTGTCTGACAAAGGTTTTCCTCAGCAGCAATAACAATGGCCTTGTTAAGCTCTTCCATGCTATCAAATAGACCAAAAATGACCTTAGGCGAAGACTTCAGTCTTGAAGCAACAGCGCGTGCTGTGACAGCCGACTTCCCCTCTTCTCGAACAAGATATAGACAAGCTTCAATGATTTCTTCTTTGGTGAATTTATTTTTTGGAGGCATTGATATTCCTTTCCGATACAATTGTTGCGCAACAATTGTTTCTTTAAAATATTTAACCATATCCTAATTCAAAAAAATCAAGGAAAAAGTAAAAAATACTAGCTAAGTTTCCTTAGCTAGTATTAAAATGCTTACTTATTAAAGATTGATTGTCTGAAGTCATCTGTCTCACGAAGATAAGCATTATATATCTTCTTCTTGAGCAGGTTGACCCAGCTAGCTTCGACACGATTGGTAGCATTGGTAATGTTGCGCACATCCTCTGCTACGGCTGCGTCCATCAACTTCTGCATCTCTTCATAAGAGCGAATGGTTACTTTCTTGGTACTGTTTGGATTTTTAAGCTCGTACTCAATGGTGATTGGTTTAAGCACTGGTCAGCTGATCAATCCGCTCTTGGTACATAGCTTTCTTGAAGGCTACCCAGAGTCATATTCACCCTTGAATACATTCTCCAAGACTTTCTGGTCAGTCACTAAACCAACATCTCTTCCGGACCATCCGTCCCACGTTTTTTTACCTTCATCAAAGGCTTCCTTAGAGTACTTACCAGAAACATAAGGGATAAATCCTTCATGGTAACCCTTGGCTGCCAGTAACTCATAAGCTGTGCGACGGAACATGACATCACCCGGCGCTCCATTTGGATTGCTCAAGGCTGAGTAGATTGGTGAGAAGAGGCTGAGACTGAGATAGCCATTTCGACCGTATTTCCCACTATCCTTGTTCTCCCGACGAGTGATCACATCATTTTTCAATCAGAGAGTTAAAGGACTTCAGCTGCTTGATTTCTTCAGCAGTGAAGCTTCGCGTCTGGTTACCAGCATGAGTCTCCTTACCATACTTATCTGTAATATAGTAATTCTCCATCTTCCTGAACCACTGAAGCTTGGCAGCATCACTCTGCTTCAGCATAGAGCTACCTTCTAGGTAATCTAGGGTGTAGATCATGTCAAACATACCATGTACATAGTGCTGCAGGTCTTCTGCATTTTTGAACACGTTCCTTGAAGTTATATGTGTGTAGACGCGTTTTAGAGTCCTTGTCCACCTTGAAAAAGGGTATTGAGAGTAATGGTCGCCTCATCTGCACTTGGAGTGGACTGCAAGAGTCCGCGAGCATAAAGTTCAGCTCCCAGACCTTCACGACGGCCATTACCCTCAAAGTAGATGCCACCGTCAGAATTATGGGTCATTTCATGCGTATAGACAGAGTTTCCATAGTCTTCTAACAAGCGAGCAGCATCAAAGTGGGTTACACTTCCTGTAGCATAGGCATTGTAGCCCTTGCTTGGGTACCACTTGCCAGCTGGACCGAAGAACTCCTGCATAGCCAGTGATTTTTTTGTCATTAGCTGGAGCCCAATATCTTTTACCATCCTTGTCAACCAATGAGAATCCATCGTAAACCAGAACGGAACGGAAGAGCTTGTCCTTGCTTTCATCGCTTAGAATCTTATACCAGAAGTCATAGTGATCACGCTGGTATTCAGCTGTTTTTCTCACTCGGTCTTCTACATATTCAGCTAACTCTGCGTCTGAGCGCACCCTGCCATTGGCATCAAGTCGGTAGCGATCATAAGCTCCCATAGAGAGGGTAGACATATTAGAGATAGCATAGACACCCTTCTCAGTCATGGTCAAGAGTGGCAGGAGCATGCCCTTGTGTTCCCAGTTATCAGCAGTAATCTTGTCGTAAACGCCGACAGAGTACTTGCTCTTGCCCTCGGCTGCATCCTGAAGCTGTCTCGCTTCTGCTACATCCGACTTAGCCTCAACGATGTAGGCTTTTTGTATTAGTTTTTGAGCCATTCATTATTGGTCTTATATGGCAGGAAGAGCTGACGGTAGCCTTCAAGATAATTGAAGAGCCCTCGTTTACCAGTTGCTTCAGAGAGCGATGTATCATAAGCCACATAGTTGTTCTTGGCTTTAAGATTATTAAAGCCAGACTGACCTAGTGAAATAATGGTATCCAGCGTTGAAGCATTATTGTTTCCAAAGAAGTCAAACTTATAGGCTGACAAATCCTTGACATTGATATTGTCATAGTTGATATTATACCAGCGGTTGAGATAGGTCAGACCCAGCAGGAAGGCTTCCTTATTGGCTGTAATCTTCTGTGCTACATAGTCAGCCACGACATCACCTTCAGTATTGATGGACTTGTCCATAGCCAGAACTTTGCGTAACTCTTCTGATAGCTTGGTCTTGACTTGGTCAAAGGCCGTATCCAGATAGAGATCATCCAGAGAAGTGTCAGCATTCACGCCTAAAACGGTTCGCATAGCCGGTGAGTCAAGGACAACCTTGTTCAACTCTGGCAGCACTTGATTAAGAACTCTACTATAGTCTGATAGGAAGGCTTCTGGAGTATAAAGTAGATCTAAGTCATTTACATTGTACTCTGAAATGGCCTTATGTTTGAAATCTCCCTTATAGGTCAGATCCAGGTATTCAACCGTATTATCCTCATAGTGCAGCATCAAACGATTAATTCCGGTCTTATTGCTATTGATATCAGTGATAATCTGGTCACCCTTCATCGGAACAACATCCAGCAAGTACTCCGTATTGAGCTTGTGATTATCTGGAAGTTTATTTCCATAAGTAACGATAGTTTCCTTATTGTAGAATGGAAGGAGCTTTTTCCATGTTAGCATAAGCTATCAGACGATCTTCTCGGGCATTCTTTTCCTGGGTGTAGTCGACAGAATAAAGGTTAAGATTCGTGTCTTCTAGCGTGGTCGTAATGTCTAGGTCAGCCAGCTTTTCTTCTGCCTGGTTCAGAGTCAGTGTTGAAGTGACAAACTTGTCATTTTTCCAGCGTTTTTATTTCCTTCAACGGCATAAGCATCTGTGATACGGTTATTCTCATATCCCTGATCGCCAGAAATACTGTAAACATTTGTACCCCTGACATTGCTGATGACATTATCGATCAAGCCATTGAAGTAATTTGAGCCAACCACGCCACCAATCTGACCATTCTTAGTAGAGTTTTTGAATCTTTCCAGCTACATAAGAACGGCTGATGCGGGCATTGTTTTCTAAACGGCCAACCAGACCTCCGAAGCGTTGGTTGTTGGCTCTAGCGCCTGCTAGAATAGTCACATCTGCCCTGCTTTTGGCTAATCAAGGAGTTTCCTCCCTTAAGATTGGCAAACCAAACCACCGACATTGTATTCTTTGCCCTGCTTATCATTTGACACGATAGTTCCAGTAAAGGAGCTATTGGTAATTTGGGTATTTGTCGCACTCACAACTGGTCCCGCTACATTAGAAGCGTTGCCTACTACCGATACTCTACCTTGGACAGAGAGGTCTGTGATTTGAGCATTTTCAGCACTACGAGCTAGTGCAGCTGAGTCATAGGTACCTACAATATTGACCTCTTTCAAGTCCAGATTAGAAATAGAGGAACCACTCTTGAGATTTTTCAAATAACGGCTTGGCCAGATTATAAATAGCGTACTGCTTGCCATTATGGTTACCAGTCAGACTGCCTGTGAAGTTCCCTTTGAGGTAGACATAATCCGCAGGAGCTAGGTTAACCTCGCTCGCATCCAAATCTGCTCCCAGAACATAGTTGCCAGCCATATTTTTGCTTCATAGCGTCTACCAAACCAGCAAAGCTAGTGTAGACATTTTGCTGACTAGGAACAGCTGCCTTACTGATATAGAAGTCATAGCCAGACTTATAGCCTGTCTCACCTTCTTGGACCAGTTCAGGCAGAGAAACGGTCACCTTATAGACATCCCTGCCATCCTTCTGACTTTCCGCTATGCTGTGAACCGGCAGGAGCATTTCCTTAGATTCACTTGATTTGACTTTTGACAAAGTAGGGTAGACAGATCCGTAGGCATAGAGCTCATGGACACGACGCGCTTAAACTGGTCGTTTTCTTTGCTGTAAAACTCGGCAGAATCAATATCTCGGAAGGCAATCTTCTTGTATTCTAGCTCAAAGTTACGACTGTCTGTTTCAAACTCAGTGAAGCTGCCATTATCCAGTTCATAAGTCAGCTTGGTTTTCAGAGTATAGCCTGTGTAGTAGTCTAAGTCGCCAATCTTCAGACTTCCTGCGAAATTGGTAATCGGAAGAGTTCGGACAAGCTGATCTCCTGATACAATTCAGCAGTCGCTGAACGGAAGGACTGGGTCTGGTCTTCTAATCTATATTGGACTGTAACCGACTTGTCATCTGCATTTTCTGTCAAACTTAGAATAGAAACTGTCGGCTTAACTTTAGGCACTCCATTTAGAGCTTCTTTGGCTGCTGTCAGGCTAGCAAAATGCTTGATTGACCTGCACTTGAGTGGCAGTTTGATTGTTCAGAACACTTTCTGCCTTGGACAATTCGTCAGTATAAGCTGTCTGCTTATCTGAATCCGCATTCTTATATTTAACAGAAGTTTTTAACAGTTGGATTTAAATCGTACTCGTTTTGAAGAGCCGTTTTGACAACCTCAAGACCGCTTAACTGAGCCTTGGCTTGATTGATTTGTTCCACCAGTTGGTTAACTTCTGCTTGACTGGCTTGGGATTGGCTTAGAATAGCTTGACCTACCATCAAAGCAGTATCATAGCTAGCTTGATGACTCAGACTATCGTTAAAATAACGTGCCTGAGCTTTTAATCTGATCTGCTTCTGCCAAGAGATTATGCAGTGAAATTAAATCGAACTCCTCTAAAGCTTCTGCTTTCGGTGCATCGTTCGGTACCATGTTCGGCTTAGCCGTGCCGACTTTGACGATTTGCGTTACTGGAGCCAGTGTTTCCTCGTTAGACAACTCTTGGCGGTCGATTTCCCGACCGTTAGAACTGTAGATACGAGTTTTTAATCGTCCGTTCACCTTGGACACCCGGGTTGCGATTTGACGAGCATCTCGAACCAATTCATCAGTATATTGCTCCTCGGTGTTGAACGCAACCTTCTCAACGCGAATTTCGTCAGTATAAGTCAACGGATACTCTGGTAAAGCTTCTGATTTCGGTGCATCGTTCGGTACCATGCTTGGCTTAGCCGTGCCGACTTTGACAACTTGCGTTACTGGAGCCAGTGTTTCCTCATTAGACAACTCTTGGCGGTCGATTTCCTGACCGTTGGAACTGTAGACACGAGTCTTGATCGTCCGTTCGCCTTGGACACCCGGAGTTGTGATTTGACGAGCATCACGAACCAATTCATCCGTTTCTTCTTCACGAATGGTGAAATTGATTTTTTTCAACTCTAGTTTCGTCTGTGTAAGTCAGTGGATATTCTGGCAAAGTGTCTGCTTTCGGCGCATCGTTTGGTACCATGCTCGGCTTAGCTGTACCGACCTTGACGATCTGTGTTACGGGAGCTAGGGTTTCCTCGTTAGACAACTCTTGGCGATCAACCTCTTGACCGTTGGAACTGTAGACGCGGGTCTTGATGGTCCGTTCGCCTTGAACTCCCGGAGTTGCGATTTGACGAGCATCGCGAACCAATTCATCGGTATATTGCTCCTCGATGTTGAAGGCTATTTTCTCTACGCGGGTTTCATCTGTATATGTCAGTGGATACTCTGGCAAAGCGTCTGCTTTCGGAGCTTCACTTGGTACCATGGTTGGCTTAGCTGTGCCAACTTTGACGACTTGCGTTACTGGAGCCAATGTTTCCTCGTTAGAAAAGCTCTTGACGGTCGATCACTTGGCCATTAGAACTGTAGACTCGAGTCTTAATCGTACGCTCACCTTGGACTCCTGGAGTCGCAATTTGACGAGCATCTCGAACCAATTCATCCGTTTCTTCTTCACGAATGCTAAAGCTGATTTTCTCAACCCGAGTTTCGTCGGTGTAAGTTAGTGGATACTCTGGAAGAGCGTCTGCTTTCGGCGCATCGTTCGGTACCATGCTTGGCTTAGCTGTACCAACCTTGACAACTTGCGTTACGGGAGCCAAGGTTTCTTCATTCGATAGCTCTTGACGATCAACCACTTGACCATGGGAACTGTAGACTCGAGTCTTGATGGTCCGTTCGCCTTGCACTCCCGGAGTCACGATTTGACGAGCATCTCGAACAAGTTCATCGGTATATTGCTCCTCGATGGTGAAAGCAATCTTCTCAACGCGCGTTTCATCGGTGTAAGTCAACGGATACTCTGGCAGAGCATCTGTTTTCGGTGCTTCATTTGGCACCATGGTTGGCTTAGCCGTACCGACTTTGACGATCTGTGTTTCGGGAGCCAAGGTTTCCTCATTAGACAACTCTTGGCGGTCAACCTCTTGACCGTTGGAACTGTATACGCGGGTCTTAATCGTACGCTCACCTTGGACTCCTGAGTGGTGATTTGACGAGCATCTTGAACAAGCTCATCTGTCTCTTCCTCACGAATAGTGAAGTTGATTTTTCTACACGAGTTTCGTCCGTGTAAGTTAGTGGATACTCTTGCAGAGCGTCTGCTTTTGGTGCATCGTTCGGTACCATGCTTGGCTTAGCTGTGCCGACTTTGACGATTTGAGTTACGGGAGTTAGGGTTTCCTCGTTAGACAACTCTTGGCGATCAACCTCTTGTCCGTTAGAACTGTAGACACGAGTCTTGATAGTTCGTTCACCTTGGACTCCCGGGTGGAAATTTGGCGGGCATCACGAACCAATTCATCCGTTTCTTCTTCACGAGTTGTGAAGTTAACCTTTTCTACACGCGTTTCATCCGTGTAAGTCAGTGGGTACTCTGGCAAAGTGTCTGCTTTCGGCGCATCGTTTGGTACCATATTTGGTTTAGCCGTGCCGACTTTAACAATTTGCGTTACAGGAGCCAAGGTTTCTTCATTCGAAAGTTCTTGACGGTCAACTTCTTGGCCGTTGGAACTGTAGACACGGGTCTTGATCGTCCGCTCTCCCTGTACTCCTGGAGCTGTTATTTTACGACTCCCCTCTGGAATCTCATCTGTATACTGCTCCTCAATAGAAAAATCAATCTTTTTCTATTCTAACCTCGTCATTTGTAGTCAATTCCAACTCAGAGTTCTCATGAATAGGAGCTGTCTCGGGACTAGTTCCATATTCTGTCAGCTCAGGAACTTCATGCACTGGCGCTGTTTCGGGAGTTGTACCATAGTTGGTCAACTCAGGAACTTCTTGGACAGGTGCTGTCTCAGGACTGGTTCCATATTCTGTCAGTTCGGGAACTTCATGCACTGGTGCTGTTTCTGGAGTTGTACCGTAGTTGGTCAGCTCAGGAACTTCATGCACTGGTGCTGTTTCTGGAGTTGTACCGTAGTTGGTCAACTCAGGAACTTCTTGGACAGGTGCTGTCTCAGGACTGGTTCCATATTCTGTCAGTTCGGGAACTTCATGCACTGGTGCTGTTTCTGGAGTTGTACCGTAGTTGGTCAACTCAGGAACTTCATGCACTGGTGCTGTCTCGGGAGTTGTACCATAGTTGGTTAACTCAGGAACTTCATGCACTGGCGCTGTTTCGGGAGTTGTACCATAGTTGGTCAACTCAGGAACTTCTTGGACAGGAGTTTCTTTCGGAACAGATTTGACTGTAGCTGTTCCAACTAAAATAATTTCCGAAATAGGCGTAGCAGTAACCTGGTCTGAAATCACTTCGCTTTTTACAATTTCTTTACCTGCAATATAATTTCGTGTGATGACAGTACGTGTACCAGATATGCCTTTACGAATAATTTGAGCTTGTCCCTCTGCAAGCTCACTTGAATATTGGTACTCAGTTTGATAAGGCAGGACTTGGGTTTGGGTGCTGTCTTGGCTCTTGAGTTGCAATTCAGGTAATTCAGTAACTGGAAAACGTCGAGCAGATTCGTGCTCTTTAATAGCAATGGCTTTTTCTTGCTCTGTCGGTTTCTCTGTTTCAGTAGATACTGGCTTATTGGGAGCACTTGTATTCTCAGAAAAACTCACAGATTTGCCCGCCTGCTTATTGACTTCAACAGCCGACAAGTCCTTTTGTGCCATAGGAAGCTGATGATTTCCTGCTGCGTTCTCCTTGACCTGTTCACCGCTTTTCAGATATCCTACATATTCAAAACCGGTTATCTCTAAAGGCTCAGGCAGCTTATCTCCTACTGACAAATTCAGCCTTTGATTGTAAGCTGCCAATTCAATATTGGTCACTGCAAACACAGAAGGAGCTAAGAGAATAGAGCCTAGACCCGTCACCAGCAAAATAGAAGACAGGTATCGCTTACCATTTCTACCTCGTGCAATTACTAAGACTGCTAAAGTCAGCCCAGCAACTGCAAAAGTTGCTTCCCACAGACTTGAGTATCCCGTCCTCGGCAGATTATTTTCCAACAGCCCCTGAGTTTTTGGACGATATACTAAATAATAAGCGTCAGAGTTTTCTTCTACAAATTTTTGGAAGCTCCTTAACGACTGTATTCTTCTCAGCCTCAGTCAGTTCAGACTCTACTACGTAGTGATATTGAACAGGAATAGTTTGCCTAGCTGATACTTCTGCAGCCTCAATCGTACTTACATTTCCTGCTATCGCTGTACTAAAAAAAGAAGCTTCCGATAGTAGCGGAAACCAATCCTACTGATAACTTTCTTAAAGAATAGCGCCGGAACCTCTCACCAGTGATTCTTTTTCCATAATAATTCCCTTTTTCATAATATAATAATCTCCTAAGATTTTTACTGAATTTTTCAAAAACAATTTCTTTGCTTAAAAATATATCTTTGAATACTGAAAATTCCTTCTTTTTTTCAATCAAATAAATTCAATCAAATAAATTATTCATTTTTATCTTTTGAAATAAAAAGCAAGTTTCCTCTCAGAAAACTTGCTTTTTGTAAATATGCTTTTAGTAACTACGAATACAATCTTAATTCAAAGAGACCATACTCATGCTTGTCTCCTTGCAATTCTGCTGCATAGTGCCGCGTGACGGTTTTTTTGATGAATCAAGGCTCCAATAGCTGAAGCTTGTCGCTTCTGCGCTTCTTTAAAAATCGGATAGGCCAAGGCAGAGCCTAATCCCCAAGAATTGCTCATCTACTCCTAGATACATAATCGTATAACGTTTGGGAAAAACGCTTGGTCCAGAAAAAGCTTGGCTAGGTTAAAAGGAGTCAGCTTTTGATAAACCAGAGATCCGTAGTCCGGCATGGCAATCAGAAAACCAACTAGCTTGCTCTCCTTATAGGCCAGCTTAACCATAGAAAAAAATCAAGAATATACTGGTATTTTTTTGAAAAAAATCTGACTGAACTGCTGACTGGAAATAGACCAATAAATTGGAAAATCTTGATAGAGGCGATTGAGGAGCTCAAAAACCTGCAGCGAAGCTTCTTCCCAATCCTTCTTTTTGGGAGAGCAAATGGTGAAACCCGCTTCTTCAAAAAGACTCAAAGCGATGAGCCAGCTTATCCTGATGAGTTTGATTGCTGACCTTGGGATAAAAATTGGACAGATAGCGCTCCTTGTGCTCAAAACCAGCTGCCTGCCACAGCTCAGGATAATAGGCTGGATTATGAGGCTCCCCTGTAAAAGGGAGCTCCTCTGTTCAGTCAGCTGCATTCGATAGCCCAGCCAAAAAAACTTGCCTGTACGGGACCAATTATCTTGCTAGCTCCGAGACTGCGAGCAAAACCCGCTAAATGCTCAATAAAAGCAGATGCAGTTTGCTGGTCATTGATCGACTCGAAAAATCCCAAGTAAGCAGCCTCATCATCTGGATAAAAGGTCAGAAGTCCGCGAATACAAAGGCCGACTGTCCACATACCCAATAAAGGCATAGGTTTCTAAGTCAGAACTCAGCGGGTGACTGCCCTCAATCAAAGCCATCTCTTCCTCTTCTGACTGCATGAGGTGATCTGGCTGGTAAATCTGCTTGGGCAGGGCTAGAAAATCGTTCAGCTCTGCAGTATTTGGTTTGACTGGTTTAATTTCCAGCATGGTCTTCCTCCTTGATCAGTCGAATCTTGCCAGTAAGTCCATCCATCTCAATCCAGTCGCCATTTTGCAATTGACTGCTAGCTCCTCTAACATTGACAATGGAGGGAATACCCAACTCGCGGGAAATAATAGCAGTGTGGGAGAGCAAAGACCCCTGCTCGGCAATGACACCCTTGGCTTGGGTCAGAAGATAAACCCAGCCCGGATCGGTCATCTTGGTCACGATAATCCGGTCCTGAGCAGACACAATCTCCTGCACATCTTCCACGACCAAAACCTGAGCCTTAACGCAGCCAGGTGAGCAGCCAATCCCTTGTAAGGCTTGATTTCCCGTATTATGACTGCTGGTACGTTTTGTGGTTTCAGATATTTCTCAAAGACCTGTCCAGCAAAAACATAGCGACTAAAGGTTGGCAGCTCCTTATCTGCCTCCATCTTTTCTCGACGCTCGGCTATCAAGTTGCTAACATCTCTGGGCTTTCTGGTCAGATCAAACAATTCTTCCTTTGTCAGGTAAAAAAACATCATCAGGCGTAGCCAGCAGTCCCTTGCTCGGCTAATTGCTGCCCAAGCGTTCGGAAAATCAGTCGCATCATGCCGTAGATTCGTGTGCGGTTTAAGCGGGAGCTCTCCCGATATTTAACACCGGTCATAGCTCGCTTGCGAAGAAAATTCGTCCACCAGCCTGATTTTTTGCTCCTCTTCTTCAAGTTTCTGAGGGGCCAACTTCTCCTCTTGCTGGCACATTTGCAGCAGGAGCTTGAGCAGACGCTCTGGGTGCGTTCGGAAGGTTGGAGTTTCTAACTTCAACTCTTCTGGAGCTCGATCACCAAATTCATGGATAAAATGGGTAATTTCTTGAACCAAAGGGTGCTGGCGACTTAGAAAGACTGCTGGACTTTCACTTGCCATGGCCTGTCTAATCTCTTCGTTTGCTTCTGCTTTCAGCTGAGCTGTTAAAGCCTGCAGAGCCAAGGCTGGCCGCATACTTTCAATCTGCTCAATTCCTGCAATCTCAGCCTGAACAGCCCCGCTGCGACTCGACTTCTTCAGGAGACCAGTATAAACAAAAGCATAGAGGTCATTGACCAGCGTAATGTCCCAGTGAGCCAGAATATCCTCTTTTAGCTTACTGACCAAGGCAATCAAGGTCTCCGCATCTGCTTCGGGAGAAAAGCTCGTTTCGTATTCACGCTGAATCTGGGCAAACTGCTCTTCCAATTGTCGCATTTGCTTGGGAGCCGTCCAAAAACTCTCGGATGATTCGGAGCATGATTTGCAGGCGTTTGAAAGCAGACAGGTGTACCGGCATCTGAGGTACCTCTGTCTCTCGCACTCCCAGCATATCCTGCCAGATAGGAATGATTTTCTTAGAAAAAGGCAGAAGCTGCAAGAGCTGATACCAACTCTGAATCTGGTAATAGACTCTGCTATTAATTGGCTGCAGCATATTTTTGAAAGGTTGCTTCATAGGCAGCTAACTCAGGGGCATTCTTGCCAACCAAACGTTGAGCTAGACTGCGAAAAATGCTGGCATAAGCCTCCTGAATAAAGCTAATGGTCAGAGGACTGGAAACGCCCGGATAGCTCTCGACAATGTTGCTGTTATCCAGAATAATCTGCTGTCCCTCTGGCAAGGTAGTAATGGGTCGTGCCTGCAAGAGATAGAGCTGGCCATTGGCAAAGGTAAACTCCATATCCATATAAGGTCCGAAAAGCTGACTCACCTGACTTGCCAAGGTCTGTAACTCCGCAAGTTGTTCCTGTGATAAGTCTGGTGAGTCCTCTGTCTGCTCTGTATAAAAGAGCTGGTCCTTGGGATGGAGCGTCACCATTGTTGTAGGAATCTTATCCTCGACAACCTTGTTGCCTAAGCCTCTACCGATGACAATGATATGCTCGTTCAGAATGCCCTTAGGATTAGCTGTGAAGTAAATCCCTGACAAGTCTCCCTCCTGCATAACCTGGATAATACAAATCATCTGTGCCTGCTTCAAGGATTGGCCTTGCTCAAACAGATAACTAAGAGCTGACTCCTGATAAAGAGAGAGCAAGGTCGCTTGGATGGCTTCTTTAAGTCCCTCTGGCTTCACATTGAGATGGCTCTCAAACTGACCTGCAAAGGATGAAGTCTCACCATCCTCAATAGTTGCAGATGAGCGGACTGCAAAGCGACAGTCTTTCTGAGAAAACTCATGCCGAATCCAGTTTTCTGTCGCTGTCAGATCTTCTTGACCAAACTGCTCTCTGGCCCAATCCTGCAGTTGCTGACTGAGTTGGGACAAGTTCAACTCTCCAGACCGATAGGCTGCTTCCATCCGCTCCAAGTCAGTAGAGCTGGCAGTTTTTTGAAAAAAGTCAAAAGCAAACACTGCAAAGTCAGGAACCGGCAAACCAGCAGCCTGCATTTTCAGCAAATGATAGGCCTTGCCTCCGACCTGGCCAAGCCCTGTCTGCTTGATTCTTTTCATCAAAGTACCCCCATCAAGAGATAAACAGCAACGGACAGAACCATGGTCGTCTCCGTGATATAAGTATAACGCTCCACCCGCTCCCGGATATTAAAGCGAGTCGGATCCTTGATAAACTGCTCAAACTGGACGGTCATCCAGATGACATTCAATACCAAGACTACCACTCCGACATGGGAAATATTCCAGAGGAGGACAAAATTGGTCAAGATATCCAGCAGAGTCACCACCTCGATAAAGCGAGTGGCTTTTTTATAGCCAAAAAGTTTAGAATAAGTCACATACTCCGTCTCGTCTTTTGGCGCCCGAATCTTACGGCAGACTTCCCAGATCAGACTTGGGAAATACATGGTAAAGGCCAGCAAGACAGTCGGCAGGGACAAGAGAGGCAGATTGTACTTGTAGCAGACAAAAGAGATGGTATAGAGATTCAAAATCATCATGACCGGATTATGGGTCACTAGAGCCAGTGGCAGGGAATTTTGAATCTTGTCACGCTTGAAGAACCAGAAGGACATGAGGGTTCCGTAGATATAGAGAAAGAGGAACCAGCCAACATTGTTCATAAAGAGAACATTGAGAAGAACAGACGCCGCTACGATAAAGCTGAGGGCAACAGCCAAGTCCTTCTTTTTCACCCGTCCAGATGGAAGAGCTCGATGAGGAAAGAGCCGTCTGTCGGTCTCGTAGTCCTTGAAATCATCCGCAATCCGCAGAATCATCAGAAAGACGAAAATGGTAAAAATTCCAATCAACTCCTGATGGTCAAAGTGAAACGTGGTCACTCCGTCATTGAGAAGAAGGACAAAATAAATCTCAAAAAACATGATGGCAGCCACAAAAAAACGCGGCAGCAAAGGAAACATTTCCTTATAATAAACAGCTAATCGTTTAAACATAGCTTTTCTCCAATCTTTTCCCCCATTTGAATTTGGGTTTCTATTCCGAGGTCTGAGTAAGTCAGGATATCCTGATCCAAGCGAATCGTGCCTTCCGGATAGAGGACAAGGATGGTTGAGCCACCCAGACCAAAGCAGCCCTTCTCCTGTCCTCTGACCAAACGGTCCTGACTGTGATTGTATATTCTTCCGACCAAGAGAGCCCCTACTTCCATCTGCAGGACAGGTCCTAGGTCGGTATCTAAAAGACAGTATTCTCTTTTATTTTCCTTGTAAATCAGGCGCCGCTTCTGGGCTACCTGCCGAACCGTATGCAGGCGGCCTTTGATTTTTCGTCTTTGGGTAATTCTGCCGGATTCAGCAGCCAGATAGCGGTGCAGGTCTTCCACTCCCAAGCGATAAACCAGCGCTGTTCCACCACTGAACAGCTGAGCTAAGTCATTATCCAACAGTAACTCAGCTAGTCTGTATGTCTGACCCTTTATCGTCAGCTGCAAGTCCTGACTGATGGTGAAAGCCTCCAGCTTGGCATCTGCTACTGCCAGTACTTGACTAACAGAGCAGACTGGACGCAGAGCGGGCTTGATTTTTCGCTGGAAGAAAGCCGCGAAGCTGGGATAGGGGCCATCTTCATAGTCAGCCAGATCCAGCTGATAATTTTCAACAAAAGCTACTATTTTCTTGCGAGAAAAAGCAGTGTAGTCTTTCAAGGTTAGAAGATAAGACAGGCTAGGTCGGGTCAAGATAGGCAATAGGAAGCGGCCCCAGGTAGTACCATAAAAGCTTGTCTAACAGACCCGCCTTGTATTCTGTTGGTTCCACTACTTGGCCAGTCCTTCTCTGATAGACCTTAACCATGAGGCAGAACCCCCAGACCAATCAGACTTGCAATAGCTAGAATCGCAAAAGACTAGGTAGGCCAGCTTATTTGGCTTGGGAATCCGACAGTTGTAGACAAATAGGAAGGGCAGCAAAAGAGACAATCCCAGCCACACCCAAGCAAAGAAACCAGGCGCCAGCCATTGACGAGACCAGATAGGTCAGAGGGAAAAAGAGGGCGCTGTAAGTTACGGGCAAGCCAATAAAATAGGACCCAGATCCTTCATCATGCTTGGCCAAGCGGTTAAAATGCGCCAAGCGCGTGACGGCGGCTAAGACATAGAGGACAGCCAAGATGATATTGGCTGCACCCAAGGGAAGCTGGGTCATGAGGAGCACAGCCGGAAGAGCCGCGAAGCTAATCATGTCGCAGAGCGAATCAATCTCAATCCCGAAGCGCTTCTGACTTTCGCTCCGCTTCATCCGTCGTGCCACCACACCATCAAAGAGGTCACAGATACCGCTAACGATAAAGGCCATCATGGCCAGACGTAGCTGGGACTGAATGATGGCATAGACTGCCAACAGTGCAAAAAGTAGCCCCCATATAGGTCAGGATAACAGATTTATCATATTCACCAATAAACAATGGTTCATTCTTCTTCATGAATTCTTATTTCTCCTCTTCTTCCATCTAAAGTAATCAGCATTCCAGTTTCTAGCAGTTGCGTTGCATTTTTTTGGCGCAGACCAGAGCTGGAATCCCGCATTCCCGATGCGACAATGGAGGCATGGCAGAGAACTCCACCGTACTCCGTCACAAGACCGCCCAGAATACCGAAAACATAACTCCAACCCGTATCTGTATAGCGAGTGACAAGGATTTCTCCCGGCTCAATCGTCTCAATATCAGCCAAATCCAAGAGCACTCGAACCCGACCGGTTACCTGACCGCTGCTGGCTGGCATTCCCGTCAGCAGGGCCTGACTCTCATGGGCCACTTCTTCCAGACTCATCTCTTTATCAGTCAAATCACCAACTGGCTCAAAATTCCGATAGGCCTGGCAATAATGCTGATTATCTGCTGCTTCTTCTTGGAGCTGGTCAGCAGTCTTTTGCCCCTTTCATAAAAGGCGGTCAGACTTTCTTTCTTAATGTAAAAAAATATCTTGAGAATCTTTTCAGAAAGCCTTGCTTTTTCGTAGGCCTGGCCGAGTTTGAGACTAATCTGACGAATGAGGTGGTAATAGCGCGTTGAAATATCCTTGAACTCCTCCCGCCACCAGAGCAAGTTCCGCAGGTCTTGACTGATTTTTTTCTATCTTTTTCTGCTTGGCTAGAGATAGATGAGCAAGATCAAGTTCAGACTCAGAGACAGGACTGAGCGAAGCTTTGGCCGCTTGGTAATACGCTGAATCAGCAACCAACTGCTGGACAACTGTCATAACCTGATGAGCATCTTCTTCATAACTCGCTACTCGCAAGTCCAGCTCCCGAGCCGAGTGATAGCCAAAAATCCCTTTGAAAATCCTGAATCTTGATGAAATCTGCTCGCTCAGGATATTGTGCAGCTAGCTGATGCAACTCTTCCACCGATAACTTCAGCCAATCGTCTGTCAGTTTCTCCTCTGCCAAAATAAGATCCGCAGCTTCCAGCATTCGAGCCAAAAGGCTTGGTATGCGAAACATTTCCCAACTTAGCTATCAGTTGGAAAAATTCATCCACCGTCAGCCGTTTGAGGAGACTGGTCTTTTTCATGGACAGCTGGACCGTATTGATGTAGGCCTGCCAGAAATAAGTTCCCTCACTGTCTAAATAAGCCTGATTTAGCACCAACTGCCAAAGACTTTCGACCTGCTGCAGCGCGCTTTTGGTCGTCTAGTTCTCGTATTTCTTGATTCAAGCGGGTAAATTGCTGACGCAGCTCTTGCAGCTTGTCTGGCGCCTGGCTTAGAAAGTTTTTTTAGTTACTTTTTGTGTTTTCAAAGCGACCCGCAGGAAATTCAAGAGCAAGGCTGGACTTAATTTGCTGGTAAAACCTTGACCTTGGTAGTCTTTATTGACTCCCAGCTCATCATCAAAGTCTCGTTCAATATAACCCGGAATCTGCTCCATACCTTGCTTGACCACGCCTAAGTTCCAGAAAGGTCGAGCATAATGCAGGCGCATCAGCGGTGGCATCACTCCTTCAGGCTCTAGGGCCAATTGCCAGCAAAAAGCTGGAGAGTGCCTTTTGCCAAGAATGACGATAAAGGCTCCACATCATATTTGGACAGGACTGGGCCGCCACGCCACCGTCCCGAAAATTTGCTGTCGTCCAGCGGCCACTGTCGATTTTAGTTGGTACGGTTGTAATGGGCCGAGCCTGTAGTAGATAGACTTGCTCTTGTACGGCACACCACTCAATATCCATCGGCCGACCAAAATACGCCACAATCTCCAAAACCTGCGCGTGCAGTTTCTGCAAGACTGCCAGAGGCATTTCAGCTTTTTCAAACTGGAGCCAGTCCGGCTTGTACCAAGAAAGAGTCAGCTGCTCAGGATTGACTTGACCGCTAACCAAGCTCTCAGCCGAGCCATTTACATACTCCAACAGCATGGTCTGGTCCTGATTTGTTGCCACGTCTAGGGAAAAGCAGACACCGCTAAAGTCAGGCTCTATCTGCTCCTGAATCAGCACTGCCATGGCAAAATCCTGCTCAGGCAAACCCTGGCGCTGCCAGTAGGCCAAGGCTTCTGGATTAAAGAGAGAAAGCAGACAAGAACGAATGCCCTGCTCAATTTCTGACAGTGTCCGGCAATCGCCAATCGAGTCATATTGGCCGGCAAATGACATGGCCAGTCCGTCTTCTAAGAGGGCACTGCTGCGAACGATATAGGCTTGATTTTCCTGACAAAAGGCTACTAACTCTCGCTTCCAAGCTGGATCCAAGGGATACTGCTGCAAACGCTCCGCAATTCCCTCTTTGCCCAGTTTGATGAGCTCTTGAAGTCCCTGTTTTGAGTATTCTGGCAGAGCTGCTCTTAGCCAAGCCATTACTTGGTCCGCAGGCAAAATCAAACCCTTAGGAACCGAAAGCCCCAGCTGACAGAGGTTGATTAATTGATTGATTTTTACCGCCATAGACGGCCGAAGGCTCTTTTTCCAGCCATAGTTCTTTCATCAAATACTCCCATCTCACATACGATTTTTTTCTAAGCTTAGCCCAGTAGAGCAGACGATTAACCCCTCAGATGCGTGCCTGCCCCTAGGATGAGAATGCCCAGCATCTGCTGCCAAGACAGAGGGATATAGAAAAGTAAGAAAAATAATACAGCCAATCAAGGAATCAATCTGATCTATCCAGATAAAGGTCCATTTCCAGCCATTTTCCGCCGTCTTGCCCTCTCTGATTTCCAAACGGCGCTTGATGAAACTATTAGGCAGCTCAAACAAAACATAGGCCAGCCCCAAAAGAGCCCCAAGCACCAGATTAAAGAGCACCGTATTTTCGTAGAAGGCATAGACCAAGTGCAGCTTCTCTAGGGTAGGAATACTCTTTAAGAGCAAACCCCAAAGGATCTGAGCCAAGGCTCCCCAGACAATCATGCCAAAGAAACCTTTCCAAGTCTTGTTAGCCCCAAAAAGCCTCTTCCCATCCTTTAAAATCAGCCCAGCATCCATGGGTCGGTATGCCGCCTCTAGCAGTGAAGACTTGCAAAAGATCATATTCAGAACTCCAGCCAGAATGACCGGCATCAGGGTGATATATAAGGCAAGAATCGAATGCATACTTATTTCCTATTCTTTTTAATAAGAGTCAACCAGAACTCTTCAAATTATAATGAACCCATTATACCATAAAAATTACAGGCCTTCAGTAGGGCAAACTGTGAAGTGGCCTTCTAATTTCTTCTAGTTTAAGATTTGATTTAAACAAAAAAACCAGTAGATCCTACTGGTTTACTTTAGGGACTATTAAACTCTATCATCATAGCCATTTGGATGACTGGAATGCCATTTTCAAGCGGTTTCGATGATGGTTTCGATATTATCAAATTTCGGCTGCCAGCCCTAGAACTTTTTCTTGCTTTTTTTCAGAGGAAGCAATCAATGTATCTGGATCCCCTGGGCGCCGCTCTGCTATTTCCAAGAGAATAGGATGTCCTGTCACCTTGCGTGCTGCTTCTACAATCTGCAGGTTGGAAAAACCAGTCGAAGAGCCAAGGTTAAAAGCATCTGATTGTTGACCTGCACGTAGGTAATCAACAGCCAAAAATATGGGCGTCAGCCAAGTCGAAAGGATGGACATAATCGCGTACATTGGTCCCGTCCGGAGTATCGTAATCATCGCCAAAAAAACAGCAATCTTATCGCGTTTGCCCTGAGGCACCTGAAGTACAATGGGCAGGAGATGGGTTTCAGGACCGTGATCCTCTCCGATAGACCCGTCTGGCTTAGCACCGGCCACATTGAAATAACGCAGGGCTACAAACTTGATGCCGTAGGCCTGGTCTGCCCAGCGCATAATGGTCTCCATCATAAGTTTGCTCTCACCATAAGGATTGATCGGCTTTTGCGGAGTCGTTTCCAGTATCGGAATTTCCTCAGGAATGCCATAAGTCGCAGCAGTCAAAGAAAAGACAATGTTTTTAACGCCGCATTCCTGCATGACCTCTAAAAGGGAAACCATGCCAGCTATGTTATTGTCAAAATACTTGAGTGGATCTACCATAGATTCAGCTACCTGCGAAAACGCTGCAAAGTGAATAACTGCATCGATGGTTGGATGTTTGGCAAAAACGCCACGCATAAAGTCCTTATCCGCCAAATCCCCCTCATAAAAGACAGCTTGAGGATGGACGGCTGCCCTGTGTCCAGTCACCAAATTATCAACGACTACTACTTCTTCCTTACCTGCTGTTATCAAACGGTCAACCATGTGCGAGCCGATATAGCCAGCACCACCTAATACTAAAATTGCCATAAAACTTCCTTTCCCAGTTAGACTTGTCTCATTATAACACATTTCCTAAGGCTGGATGCCGACGGATTGGACAAAGCTCATGAAAGCTTCTTGCCCTTCTTCTGTTCGCTTGTAAACACCCGCATCTTCCAATACACGGCTGAAAATTTGCCCTACCGAAGCCTGAACCACATCTTTCACCGTCTCAGAGGTAACATCTGGATTCTGGTCTTTGAGTTGATTTGCCCACTCCTGATGATAGGCCGCGACCCTGACAGTCCTCCCCAATAAGAAAAGTTCCACCTGCTTGAGTTCTTCCTTAAGCCGAGGCGGCAGAATAGCCAGTCCCATCACCTCAATCAGGCCGATATTTTCTTTTTTAATATGCTGCACATCTGCATGAGGATGATAAATGCCGTCTGGATGTTCTGGCGACGTTTGATTGTCCCGCAAGACCAAGTCTAGCTCAAAAAATCCATCTTTTCTGCGGGCAATCGGTGTGATAGTATGATGCGCTTCACACTCAGACTCTGCCAATACCTGCACACTTGGGTCAGAATAGGTCCGCCAAGCTTGTAGGATCTTGTCAGACAACTCAATCAACAATTGCTTTTTTTCTCAGACCTTAGACGAATGACGGACATAGGCCACTTGACAATGCCTGCCTCTACCTCTTCAAAACCGCTAAAAAGTAAAGCTGCAATCCAGCTCTGCCATTTCCATAGGAAAGGTATGACGTCCGCCCTGATAGTGGTCGTGGGTCAGGGATGGAGCCACCAACAATAGGCAGGTCGGCGTTGGATCCTGCGAAATAACCCTGGAAAGGTCTCAACGATGTCCAGCAGGCGCTCAAAGGTCAGCCGACTGATAGCCATGGGAAGGTGCTGGCTGTGCAGAAAGATGCAATGCTCATTAAAAATAGGCATAGGGCGAATACTGAAAGCCCCACTCCTGTCCAGCCAAGTCAAAAGCGGATAATCCTATGATTGGTGCGGGCTGGGTGATCCAAGCGACCCCGGTAGCCTCTCGTTTTCCATGCAGAGTTGGCAGGCTGGATAGTTACTATTCTTAGACTTTTTTTAGCTGCCGCAATCTCCTTGGGATCCTTTTTCTGGCTTAGAGAGATTGATGGTGATTTCCAAATCTCCATAAGCGGTCGGTGCTTTGAAAGCAATGTTTTTTTAGCAATAGCTTTGACCTTGATGTAGTCATTCTTTTGACTAAGCTGGTAAAAATCAGCCACAGCTTGCTCGGGATTGGAGGCATAAGTCGTCCAGAAGTCCCTGATTGAGCTGGCTAGGGGCAGGTGTAATCAAGTCCATGAGCTCAGCTCCCAGTATATCCTGCTCAGCCAGAGTATCACCAATTTTTCCCATTCTTGACAGCCACAGCTACCAAGTCATCCTTCAGGTCAATTAGCTGCTCAGCCTCGGTCTCCTGCTCTGCCTCGGTCTCTCCAACCAAAGCCATGACACGATTGCTCAGATAGATGGTGTCCATTTCTTCAAAAGTGCTATTGTCAATCACTGCTGATACAAAAAGCATCCAGTAACTTCTTGGACATAGATTTTCCTTTCTCTTGCTAGTAAAGAGAGTGGGACAGAAATCAGTAATTCGGTAGAATTCGATTTCGTCGTCCCACCTCCGCACAGTTGAGTAGGGCTGTAAAAGCTGATGAAATCAGCGTAATAGAACCCACTCAACCACTGCGTCTTGCTCGACAATCCAAAGACAATTGAAAGACTAGGACTTTTGTCCCAGACTCAACTTTCTTTTTCTGTGAATTAGTCCAGCACTCGGCTTCCGCCAGCTACTTCAGCAATGTAAAAAGCTAGGGGCATAGCCGACAACTTCTTGATACTTGCGACCGACATTTTCTTTGAAAGATTCCACAGCATCCTTAGCAACTAAAAGCAATGGCGCAACCACCGAAGCCAGCTCCAGTCATACGAGCCCCCAGAACACCTTCTTGCTCCCGTGCTGTGTGAACCAAGGTATCCAGCTCTAGACCAGTCACTTCATAGTCATGTTCCCAAAAAGAAACGTGGGACGCATTCATGAGACGGCCAAATTTTTCAAGATCTCCTGCCTGCAAAGCTGCCCGTGCTTGCAAGGTCCGTTGATTTTCCAAAACAGCATGGCGAGCCCGTTTGAGACGATTTTCGTCCTCAATCAGATAGCTATACTCGTCAAAGGACCACTCATTTAATTCACCCAAGGTAGCGATAGACAGCTTGCGGTTAAGTTCTTCAACAGCTTTTTCACACTCTGCCCGACGTTCATTGTATTTAGAGTCAGCCAACTCACGACGCTTGTTGGTATTCATAATCACTACGACATTATCCTTGAGATCAAGTGGCACCAAGTCATATTCGAGAGTATTGGTGTCTAAGTAAATAGCCCGCTGGTCAGCTCCCATTCCGATAGCAAACTGATCCATAATACCAGAATTAACCCCGATAAATTCATTCTCAGTTAATTTACCGATTTTGACTAAGTCCAAACGTTCCAACTGCAAATCAAAGAGTTTCTCAGCAATGACACCTGTCAAAAGCTCTAGAGATGCAGAAGAAGACAAGCCCGATCCGTTGGGAATATTTCCATAAACATAGATATCCATTCCTCGGTCAATCTTATGACCCGCCTCCTGCAGAAAATGCAGAACTCCTTTCGGATAGTTGGTCCAGTTATGCTCAGGCTCAAAGTGCAGGTTTTCCAGCGACACTTCAATAATCCCTTTTTCTTCAAAATTTCCCGAGAAGAATCGCAAGAGCTGATCATCTCTCTTACGAGCCGCTCCATAAGTTCCTAGAGAAATTGCTGCAGGAAAAAAACATGGCCACCGTTGTAGTCCGTATGCTCGCCAATCAGATTGATCCGACCGGGTGAAAAGAAAGTGTGATCCGCTTCTACTCCAAAAACCTTGGCAAAAATCTGCGCGGATTTGCTCTACTGAAATGACATTTGACATAAGCTATACTCCTTTAAAATAAATGTCCGATATTGTAATCGTTTTCTTCTATTGTATCCAAGGTTTTTGCCAAAGTCAATCCTTTTTACTAAAGTTTTACTAAACAATCGGTAAAAAGAGAAAAATATGATATACTAACCAAAAAGGAGGAGCATTTATAGCTACATTAAAAGACATTGCACAACTAACCTCTGTCTCTATCGCAACCAGAGTCTATCTGTTACAGAAGAAATCAGACACAGTATTTTAACTGTCGCTGAAGAAATGGGCTATACTAAGTACCTCAAGACAGGCGAATCCCACAAACCCAAGCAAAAGATTGCCATTATCCAATGGGTCAGCGAGCAGGGGGAACTGGACGACCTCTACTACTACCAGATTCGTCTCGGTATTGAAAAAAGAGCCCAAGAGTTGGACTATGATATCTTGCGCTATTTTAACGACCATCCTTTTACTCTGAGCGAGGAAGTGATTGGGATACTCTGTATTGGAAAGTTCAGCCAATCACAAATTTCTGCCTTTGAAGAATACCAAAAACCCCTGGTCTTTTTAGACAGCGATACTCTTTCATTGGGACATACCTGTATTATCACTGACTTTTACACTGCTGTAAAACAAGTTGTAGATTACTTCCTCAGCCAAGGGCTTGATCGTATCGGGATTCTAACAGGGCTTTAGGAAACAACTGACCAAGAAGAAATCATCCAGGACAAGCGTCTGGAAAATTTTAAGAACTATAGTCAAACAAAAGGAATCTACCATGATAAACTGGTCTTTCTAAGCTAGCTATTGAAGCAATGAAAAGCAAGTACACCACGCTATTGCTAGAAAATATGTTGCTATGTCCGTTTGAAATGCAAGATACAAAAAAATCATGGCAGGATTGCAAGTCCATGTTTACCCCTCTATGACGAACTGAAAGAATTAAGAGGGCTAAATAGTGTCAAAGACCACTTGTCTTATGTTGCCAGCAGACGTGAAGAATATTCTAAGCATAATATCGCACGCTACCTCAAAAAAAGCCATTGAACAATATCTACCAACGGTTAAAAAGGCAAGACTTAAAACCATGAGTGAAGACTTAAAAACGATCAAAAGAGCTGGCGGATGAGTTGAGTGTTACAAAACAAAAATATTCAATATCACTACCAAAGGTTACCAAAAGAATTACAGCTTAAAAAGTTCCAATGGGTCTAATCTAATAAATTCTAAAGCAGAAAAAATAATTTTAGGTAAAGTAGAAAGTAGTAGCAAATCAAATACAAAAGACCAACAAATAAGTAGCAAAGACCAACAAATAGAAAAACTAACTAATTTGTTAGACCAGCAACAACGATTAGCCTTGCAAGATAAAAAGTTGCTAGAAGAATACAAGGCGGAAAATGATAACTTAAAAGCCCTCAAAATGCCCTCACAGGAAACAGAATTCAAACACTTAGACAATCAATATAAAGATGAAGTGAACGCTCTTAAAGAGAAGTTGGAAAATTTGCAAGAAAAAAATCAAAGATCAAAAAAGGATAGAAGAACAAGAAAAACCAATAAAATGGTGGGGACTATGGCGAAAATAGATGATTCAGTTAAAAAGAAAGTTCCAGAATTGCGATTTAAAGGATTCACGGATGAATGGGAACAGCGTAAGTTGGGAGACGAAGTTCGAATAGTGATGGGACAGTCTCCTAATTCAGAAAATTATACTGATGATCCTAATGGGCGCTAAAAATGCGAAGACCTATGAAGACCTATTTTGTATTAGTCAAACAAAAAATCCAAAAGAAATGGTATATGATTATGACCATGAAACAAAGTAAAATCAAACCGAGTGATCTGAGGAAGCACCCGATGATCATGAAACGTTATTAAATACAAAAGTCACCCATGTGAGTTCTTGCCAGAAGCTGAAGTTAATCCTTCAACCTGGAAAACCCGCAGAGGTGACTTTTTCTATACATCTCGATTTTTCTGGCAATAATCATTAACCGATAAATATGTCTGTGAATCACCCAGCGACTCCGCTATGTCCATAATCCGCGGTGGTAGTAATCCCACTCGCTGGACAAGTTCGTGATTGCTGAACAATTCCCGTGGACTGCCGGCGAAGCCAAACTTCCCGTGTTCCATAACATACACCGACTCAAACTCGGCGGCGACCCAATCCATGTCATGGGTGATGGTCACAACTTGGTGGCCCGAATCAGCCAACTGATGGAAAATTGCGGTCAACTTGCGCCGGCTTTCCCAATCAAGCGACATCATCGGCTCATCAAATAAATAAATCGCCGGATCCACTGCCAAAACTGTGGCAACGCTCAACAGCTTGCGTTCCGACAATGACAGGTCATATGGACTTTCAGCTGTTTTATCATCCAAGCCAACTCTTTTTAGAGCCGCTAAAGCCCGCCTCGTAATCGTGTCGTGGTCATCCATGACCTGCGCGACATTCCACTCCACCTCTCGTTGAACGGTCGGGTTGAAAAGCTGATCGTCAGGATTCTGAAAAGTAATCCCAACCTTCAGTAACTTTTCGACTGGTTTAAGATCATTAAAATTTTCTCCATCGATCTTAATCACACCGGTTTGTGGTGTCAGCAAACCCGTCAACAATTTGAAGAGCGTTGATTTGCCGGCACCATTTTGGCCGACAATCGCCACCATCGGATCGGCGAAGTGTTTGTCTTCAACATCCAAGCTAAAGGACCGTTCCGGATAAGTGAACGTCAGGTGGCTCAGTTCAATTGTGGACATAACGAACCTCCTTCAGATCAGCGTAATTCACCGGATACCGGCCATCAGCCAAGTGCCAATCCATTTTTTGAGCAAGTTGCTGGATTGTCGGGGCTGGAATCTGCCAGTCAGCTGCCAAATGATTAAACACCTCACCCGGCCTGCCCTGGGCTACCATTTGACCCTCGTGCAGCACCCACACAACGTCGGCGACTTCGCACAAATCGTCAATTTCACTGGTGACAATGAAGACAGTCGTCTCTTTGACTTGGGCCAGCCATTGGAAAAATTGCCGGCGGCCAAGGGGATCCATCTCACTGGTCGGATCATCCATAATCAAAACAGCCGGATTAGCCACAATCGCCGTGGCAATTGCCAACCGCTGGATCTGACCACCGGAAAGGCTCTCGGGACGCAAATTCAGCTGTTCAATCAGCCCCATTTGCGTGGCAACTTCTTCAACCCGTTTTTGAATCAGTCCTTCAGCCATTCCCTGATTAATCAAGTCAAAGGCGATTTCATCGGCAACCGTGTCTGCCAACCCGCTTAGTTGGCCAGCTGGATTTTGCAGTACAACTCCATTCATGGCATTATAAACGGGCCAATTGTCGGACACTCGCTGGCCAAACATGTGCCAATCGCCCTCAATCTCAGCAGACACAATTTTGGGAATGACCCCTGCCAGCACACGGCACAAAGTCGATTTGCCGGAGTGGCTATTCCCGATAATCCCAACCACCTGGCCGGTATGAACCTCCGCGTTAATCTGACGCAGTTGTGGTTGCTCAGTACCCGGATAACGGGTGGTCAAATTTTCAATTACAATCCGTTTATCTTCATCCATATCTTCCACCCAATCAATAAAATTGCCAATCCAGTCAGACCAATGTGCAGCGTCCGCGACAGGCGATACACGCGCTGGGAGGTTCTGACAGTCCGGTTGAGATTATCAAAAACCTCTCAGTTGGAGAGAAATCGACCGCGTCATCGATTGATCTAAGGTCTTAATCACCAATGGAATTAGAACCGGCAGGACTGACTTTAATTTCTGAATCAACGTTTTTTTGCGGATTGGTTCCGCGAACTTTTTGTGCCTGCTGGATTTTTCCGCATATTGCGCATCATTTCCGGCAAAATATAACACACCGACATCAGAACGTAGACGGTTTTTATAAGACAATCCGGACAGTTCCAAATAGGCCGCGTTTTCTGAAATACTCGTGGTCACCATAAAAAAAGCCACTGGTCAAAAATAATCACCAATACTCGACAACCCAGAGTGGTGGCGTAAATCAGGCCTTCTTTGTAGAACGACACCCCAAGCACAGAAAAACAGCACAGTTTGATTCCGACTGTAAAATAACCCCTTGGATGATCAGCATGGTGCAAATCAGAAACAGGCTGAATCCCAGCGCCTTAAAGGTGGTAGAACTCAATTTGGAAAATAACAATAGCAGTGTTGCGACAAGAATTAATCCGGCCTGAAGCAATAAATTCATACTGGCAAAGCTCAACAACGTCATGTCCAAGATGAACAAGAGCTTAGTAATCGGATCGATCACCTGGTACCACTTGAGCTTGACCCGTGGCGCTCCAGAAATCATTGTTTTATCAGTCATCATTTATCATCGCTAAAGAAGTGCACCATCCGCTTCGGCAGCTGACGATAGATGAAGAATGCCAGGTAGGCCACGCAGACTTTATCCAAAATATCCAAGACAAACTCATCGGTAAATGAGGCCAGCCACACTGGTGCATGATTGGCGACCATTACCGCAAACAATGAGTCACCCCAAGCGATACCGGTCTGACCACCCCAAAAGATGACGTTGAGTGGCGTTGAAATGACAGCTGAAACGATGGCAATAATAATAGCAGAAACAAATACTCGTCGCGCTGACGAGAACCACCCATTGGCGTGCAAAACTCCGACAGCAATCCCAATTCCGATGCTGGTAATCGCATACACGGTTGAAATTGGCGATAAGGTCAGCCCATAGATCACGTTGTTGATGAAACCACTAATGGCACCGGCAACCGGCCCAGCCAACATGCTGGCAAGAAAGGTTCCCAAAAGACCCCAGCCAAACGGGCAACTTTAACACCTCCGCCAAGGCTTTGGCAACATAGTTAATCCCCACGGCAGCGGGAATCAAAGTCATGGTGGCAGCACTTAACTTAAATTTCCACATACTGGTACGATGAATCGGTTCTGTTTTCATAATCTTCTCCTTTTGTTTTTAAAGAGCCGTGTCTGGATAGACTTTCGGACGCAACGCTCTATAATATATCTACTGAACTGTCTATACACAAGATTTCCATCCTTAGTCGACATGAGCTGGAAATCTTTATTTGTTAAGTAGTTCACAACACATTATACACCTATTTTGTGAATAGTCAAGTGTATTTACAGTAAAATTTTAGAAAATCCTGAAAATTTCCTCTTATTTTCCATTTAAAAATGAAAATCATTAATTCTGACACCAAAAAAGCCCAGACAACATTGTCTGAGCATTCTTCTGTATGGTCATTTAAAGAAGTTGAGTTTGACATTTTTCAATCTATTTCTTCAACAAACCTTGTTCTTGTAGAAATTCTTTAGCTACTTGTTCTGCTGACTTGCCTTCAACACCGACTTGATAGTTGAGCTGGCTCATCTGGCTTTCTGTAATCTTACCAGCCAATTTATTGAGAACTGTCTCCAACTCAGGGTGTTTCTTGAGAAGAGCTTCTTTCATTAGTGGAGCTCCTTGATAAGGTGGGAAGAGTTGCTTGTCATCTTCCAAGACCTGTAAATCATAACGCGCCAACTCTGCATCGGTCGAATAGGCATCCGTGATTTGAATATCACCTGACTGAATCGCCTGATAGCGAAGGGCTGGCTCCATGGTCGCTACGTTGAGATTGAGGCCATACATTGATTGCAAGCCCTTATTGCCATCTTCACGGTCATTAAATTCGAGTGTAAAACCTGCCTTCAACTGTCCTTCCACTTTTTTCAAGTCCGAAATGGTCTTCAAGCCATATTCTTGAGCAATCTTTTTCGGAACAGCTACAGCGTAGGTATTTTGATAAGACATAGGTTTGAGATAGGCTAGATGATCCTGTTTAGCAATGCCATCACGCGCCACTTGATAAACCTGCTCTGGCTCATGACCTACTTTAGGTGCTGGTTGAAGCAAACTTTCAGTCACTGTACCTGTAAATTCAGGATAGATGTCAATATCCCTTTTTTCAAAGCTTCATAGAGAAAGCTTGTCTTCCCAAAATTCGGTTTAACAGTCGCAGTCATACTGGTATTTTCTTCAATCAACAATTTATACATATTGGCCAAGATTTCTGGTTCCGGTCCAATTTCCCAGCAATAACCAAGTTTTCTTTCTCTTTTTGAGCTAATAGAGCTGGACTATAAGACAGACCGAGCAATATTGTCACCAAGGCAAAACCAGAGAAAATCGTCCGCAATTTTGCTTTTTCCATCACTTTTAGCAGGAAGTTAAAGGCAATGGCAAGCACTGCAGAAGAAAGGGCCCCAATCAAAATCAGACTGGTATTATTACGATCAATTCCCAAAAGGATAAAGGAACCCAGTCCGCCTGCCCCAATCAAGGCAGCCAAGGTTGCTGTACCGATAATCAAGACCGCTGCCGTCCGAATCCCAGACATGATAACAGGCATGGCCAGTGGAATTTCAAACTTCTTGAGACGTTCCCATCTGGTCATCCCAAAGGCAATCCCAGCCTCCTGCAGACTTGGATCAATTCCCTTCAACCCAGTAATGGTATTTTGTAAAATCGGAAAAATCGCATAAATCACAAGAGCTGTCAAAGCTGGTAAGGTCCCAATTCCCATCAAGGGGATAAAGAGCCCCAACAAGGCAAGAGACGGAATGGTCTGGAAAATCCCTGCAATCTGTAAGACCCAATCCGCCAACTTCTCATGATAGCGAAGATAAACAGCCAAGGGAATAGCAATAAAAATAGCTAGTAATAAGGTCAAAAGTGACAACTTCAAATGTTGAGATAGAGCTGTTACCCAATCACCAAAACGATCCTGAAAAGTTGATATCAAATTAGCCATGAACACTACCTCCAAACAAGTCTGCTACAAAGTCTGTTGCAGGCGCTTTTAAAATGGTCTCGGGATTCGCCACCTGACGAATCTCTCCATCCTGCAAAACAGCAATACGGTCCGCCAATTTCAAAGCTTCATCCGTATCATGGGTCACAAAAATCGTTGTCATCCCAAACTCTTTATGCAATTCTTTCGTCAGAACCTGCAACTGTTTTCTCGAAATAGCATCCAAAGCCGAAAAGGGCTCATCCATAAGCAAAATCTTAGGCTGACCAATCATGGCACGGACAATACCCACCCGCTGCTGTTCACCGCCAGACAGCTCACTCGGCATACGCTGAGCATAGTCTTCAGCAGGCAAGCCTACTAGCTCCAGCAATTCATCAGTCTTCTGCTCAATATCTGCCTTGCTCCATCCTTTCATTTCAGGAATGAGAGCAATATTTTCAGCCACAGTTAGGTTGGGAAAGAGGGCAATCGCCTGTAAGACATATCCTGTAGAAAGGCGCAACTCACGCTCATCATAATCCTTAATCCGCTTATCATCCATATAGATATTGCCATCTGTTGGCTCTAAAAGACGGTTAATCATCTTGATCATGGTCGTCTTACCGGACCCAGAAGGTCCAACTAAAAACCATGAACTCCCCATTCTCAATCCGTAAATTGACATCTCTCAAAACATCTTTTTTTCTGTGTAGCGTAGTGCTACATTTTTTTATATTCAATCATTGTTTGTCCTCAATTTAAAACTTTCCTCGATTCGTCAAGTCCTCTACCTTAGGCATGACTTCTTTATTATCCCAATGCTCCACAATCAAGCCATTATCATCCATAACGAACGGTTCCATTGTAACACTTGTGATTTCAACTATCAAGAATTTTGTTCTATTTTTGATACAACTTAAAAAAATAGGTAAAGAAAAAGCAGGTTGAACCTGCTTTTAAAAATCTAAAAATTTATTGTTTCCGATTGATGTATCTGTTGAACAAAAATGGTCATAACTTTCAGCTTCTTGAGGAATAAGAATGGACCACTTTTTCAAGAATGCCCCGTAACCTGCTAATTTACCTATGTCATTATCAACAAACTTCTCACGCTTGGGAAAAATAAGACCGGCTGTTTTAACTTCTAAAATGTATGTATAGGAAATCAGTTGATATAAATCCTCACGATTAATTCCTTTTTTTCAGTAAATTCTAGCTTTTTATATTTAGCATCTAGTACGATTTTTAAATCTTTATGATAAAAAGTCTGGATAAATATTTCGAACATGACTGCTAAACACAGAAATGCCACCCGTCTTATCTTTATTTCGTGGATGGATGAAACCTTTTTGGCAATAAGCTGTAAACATACTCTTCCCAAAGCCAGGCAACATCAAAGAGAATACCGTGTATTTTTTTGCTCTCGAAGTCCTAAACCGTGCTTTTTCTTTACTCAGAATCAACAGACAGAGTTCCTGTAATTTTCTATATTCTCGAAAATAGGCATGACGGACAGGTTTAGTTTGATTTAGTCTGATAATCTTAACACGATCAGATAGTTTATAAGACGGAGTCACACGAATAATTTCTGTTACATTTTTCACGATTAGCATCAAACACTCCACTTCCAATTGTTTTCTGATTCTCAATATACTCAATGGTGTGTCGAACCAGTTGCATCAATGGATTATCATAAGCAAACTCTCTAGTAGTGTAGGAAATATTTCCCATAAAAGGAACATTTTTCTTAAGATGATTTCCTACATCAATCGCTCCCTTTACATGGCTATCATTATGGAAAAAACCTCTGGTATTCCTTATAAAGCCCTTTTTCTCAAAGCCGCTTGCAGATATTTTGGAAAAGAGGTAAACCAATAGTTGATAAAGTTTATCTTCGCTTGATAAACCAACATCCAAGTTAGTGAGATTGATATTGAGGACCTTCTGCAAGAGATAATGTAAAAAAATAGTCGTTATTAGCATTTGAAAAACGAGAGGAAATCGTTAATCTTTCCTGACCGTAACCCAGAAAACCAATCACATTTCCTGTCTTAATATTCTGATTTACAGTTTCAAAAATTTTTCTGGTCCTTGTCCAAGTCAGAAGTATTTTTTCAAGTCATTTGGAAAAATGAAAAATACTATCCTCTTGAGAAAGGCTTTCTAAAGTTCTATCTAAAAAGTACCTGACTAATTTTTGGATAGATTTCAACAAAATCCTCTTTTTTTATAAGTTGCTGATTATCTGTTATCCGTATCGTCATTTCCATCGCTTTCATTGTCACCAGTTGTTGACTGATTGGTTTGCTCATTGCTTGTCTTATCAAATGCCTTTTTTCAAAGTTTCCAACGTTTCACCCTCTTCATAAGAACCTCGCAAGTAGTCCTCTAGGAGTGGCTTAATATAATCAGACCAGAGTAATTCATAGTCAAAAATTTACTTCCTGCAACTTAAGGAAATAACTTGGTCCAACATGGTAATGACTACTGAGCTCTTCTACTTTTTTTCTATGGAAGCATTCAAGTTTCTTAGACGAATTTTCGCTTCTTCAGCTCCATCTCCAAGAGGTTCATCAAGCATTCCCTAGTTGACTTTCAGCCGTAATTTCTACAAAACGGAAACGACGGCGCATGGCAAAATCAAAAGTATCCACTGAACGGTCAATATCATTCATCGTTCCGATGATGTAGACATTTTCAGGGATATAAAATTTCTCATCAGTTTCATGTAAATTAGAATACTGGGTAGAAACACTCCCCATTTCACCACGATAACTGGGTCAATAGAGAAAAAAAGTTCACTAAAAATCTTAGAAATCTCCCCACGATTGATTTCATCGATGATGAATACGAATTTCTTGTCTGTGTCAATTTCTGTTGGAGAAATATAGTCTTTTAGACCAAATTTTTTTCTTAACGTTTCAAGAACTTTTTCCCTGACCACGATAATAAGTCTGTTTTTAAATAATTTTTCATCTTTATAGAGTTCATAGACATAGGACTTAGTCAAAACTGTCCCTTGACTTTTTGCTCTCATAATTGACATTAAAATTATTCCGGCTATTAACAGTAAGATAAGAAAAATCTGTCAAACGCTCTTTTTCATCTCTATTATTTACATATTCAAGATAATCATTCCAGGCTTCATCAAAATTATCTTGTCCTCCTGTTTTTTTGAGCTTCGTTAGCTTTTGTGACAAAAATTTCTTAAAAATACCATCTTGTAACTCAAAAACTTATCTGGCTATTATCATTAGAAACAGGTCGTAACCCCTCAACAAAAATCCGTATAGTCATAAGAGGGATGGAATTGTACAAAAATCGATTTGTTCCTCATTTCCTCCAGTCAACTCCCTTGCAATTTGTCTAGCAAGATAGGTTTTTTTCCCTGTACCCAGGAGCACCACGGAGGATGAGATTTTTTTGGATTTTTTTCTAGTTTTTTTCTATAATTATCTATATTTTTTTATTCATAACTTTTTTTCTCTGTATCGTTTCCATATGTATCATTTAAAAATAGATTTATATAAATTGATACGTTCCGTATTTCTATCCCAGTTGATAGTTTGTCTAGCTCCTTTTTTTACCCTGATATTCCCATGCACCGTCAACTTTCAACCAATTAACACCAATACAATGTTTAAACTCTTTTTTTGATTCGTCAAAGTAATATGTTTTCACACACTGACCAATTCCTAAAATCTTTTTAAATCCCTGAAGTAGCTACTATATAGTCATTTATTTTTTTATGTCATGGGCAAATTGCCAAATGAATTTATTCCTGTGAATTCCCTTGCTTCAAGTCTTGCAAGTTCTTATAACTTAAAAATATTTTTTTAAATTAGCATTAAAATCTATACAAGCTATCTTTTCTTTTTTAAATAAAGACCATTTGCTACCTCCACCACCAGCAACTATCATCCAATAATTTACTTTATCTGCCATAAAAAAACCTCTAACTTTTTTTAACCTAACCTTTAAAATCTTATATTCATTTTTCTAATCCTTTGCGTTGTTGCGAAAACAATATAGATTACGCTCTACATTATGATATAAGAATTATAATTTTTAAAAAGGATAATGTAGCTTTTTCTTTATCATAGCATGATTATAGGAAAAATAAAAGAAATTATAAAATAAAAAGCCCAGTGTAAAGAGGAAATCCCCCTCTCGCACTGAGCTTCTTTTTATCTTAGTAGTATTCACCCTGACGGTAATCCCATGAGTTGAAAGTATCGGACAGGTGCATCATGATTTTGTCAATGTCCAAGCCTTTGCGGATGACCACTGGTGCTGGTGAGATGGAACGTTGGCCACCTTGTTCTGGAATTAGTTTTCCATCCTTGTCAACCATTGAGACCATAACACCTTGCTCATAGCGAGTTTCAATGGTCTTGTCTGGCTGGATAGAGGCTACATAGTCATCTGCTTCAATGACTAGGTCAACTGCATTTTCGATGCGCTCGCCAATTCCTTCGACCTTGCCGCGGTTTCCTTTTACCGGATGGGTTGGCTGAGGAAGCATAGACCATCTTGCCTTCTTCCCAAAGCTTTAGCTGCCAGCTGCTCGCCTGCCTTACCAAACTTAATAACAAAACAGCTAGTTCCACGAACGTCTGTCATCAGCTCTTCCCGACCGTCGCCATAGGCTTTGAGCTTTTTCGAAAGCTTCTGGCTTCCATGGAAGGATACAGCCCAAGAGGATATCTTCATCCCAATGCTTTTGATAAAAGGCTTCAATTTCAGGATTGAGCTGAGCCAAAGCACGGAGCTCATCCATACTGCCACAGAGGACAACACCTGGCTTATTACGATTACGAGCCTTAGCTTCGAACTTACGCTCCAAACCTGCCTTATCGCTGGTCATAATGATGTACCCCACCTTGGTCGGGCAAACGATACAGCCGCCATCGCCTTTCAGGATGTCATAACCTTCTTGTGAAAGCTGTCCGTTCCATTGAATGTGTTTTGTCATAAGTTTCTTCCTTTTTCTATTAAATTAAGATTTATTTTTACCATATATTCTTATCAGAGGCAAGATATATTTAGAATTTTTCTGAATATAGCAAAAATAAAGTTACTGCCAATAAGATGGACGATTTTTTTCATATTCTGCAATCAAATCCTCATACTGCAGGGTAATACCGATGTCATCTAGACCGTTGAGGAGCTTATGCTTCCATTCTCCATCAATGTCAAAGGAGAATTCTCCCACCGGTGAAAAAATCTTCTGCAGTTCCAAATCCACAGTCACTTCATCCGTTGGCTTTCAGATTCGCCAAGGCTTGCCGAACTTCCAGTGGCTGGACGATAGGCAACATGCCGTTATTAAGTTCATTGTTGTAGTGAATATCTCCGAAAAGATCCGGCAATGACTACCTTAAAAGCCGTAGTCAGCCAGGCCCAGGCAGCGTGCTCCCTGAGAGGAACCCGCTCCGAAATTGTCCCCTGTAATCAGAATAGTCGCCTTGCGATACTCCGGTCTATTAAAGACGAAATCAGGATCTTCGGTGTACTGATTGTCTAGATAACGCCAAGCATACATGAGATACTTTCCAAAAGCCTTTTTTTATCAATCAACTTGAGAAACTGCTTAGGTAAAATTTGATCCGTATCGATATTATCGTTCATGAGTGGGACTGTTGTCCCTGTATAGATTGTAAATTTTTCCATAAACCTTCCTTACTGAACCTCTGTTAGCTGACGAATATCTACGAAGCGTCCGGCAATAGCTGCCGCTGCTGCCATGGCAGGACTGCAAAGATGAGTCTTAGCACCAAATCCCTGACGATCCTCAAAGTTCCGATTGCTGGTTGAGGCACAGTGGACTCCATCTGGCACCTTATCTGGATTCATTCCCAGGCACATAGAGCAACCCGGATCGCGCCACTCAAATCCTGCATCCATGAAAATTTTATCCAGTCCCATTTTTTCAGCAGCCCGCTTGACTGGGCGAGAGCCTGGTACGACGATAGCAGTCAGATTAGGAGCAATGTGCTTACCAGCGACAAACTTAGCTGCCAGCTGCAAATCGCTGAGTCTAGCATTGGTACAGGATCCGATAAAGATATAACCTAGGTCAATATCTTCAGCTTTCTACCCTGGGGAGAGGTCCATATAATTATAGGCTCGCTCGTCGTTCATGTCACGTATTTCTGGGAAAGCAGCACCAAACTCTACTCCCATAGAAGGATTGGTTCCCCAAGTTACCATAGGTGCCAGCTTGGAGACATCAATCTCAATGACCTTATCATAGACAGCATCAGGATCACTGACCAGAGTCTTCCAATCAGCTACCGCCGCCTCAAAGTCCTTGGGAGCGCCCGGCCGCCCTTTAACGTAATCATAGGTCTTCTGGTCGGGGTTCATAATGCCCATCTTGGAGCCAAACTCAATAGACATATTGCAGATGGTCATACGCTCTTCCATGGTCAGATGGTCAATCGCATCACCAGCATACTCGACCACATAACCAACACCTGCAGCCACACCATATCGGGCAATCAGAGCGAGAATAAAGTCCTTGGAATAGATACCTTTTCGGTGGCACCCTCAGTAAATTTGACTAACATTTTCTTGGGCTTGACCTGCCAAATAGTCTGCGTGGCAAAAACGTGCTCCACCTCCGAAGTCCCAATTCCGAAAGCAATAGCTCCAAAAGCTCCGTGAGTGGCCGTGTGACTGTCGCCGCAGACAATGAATTTGCCCGGCTGAGTCTTGCCCGTTTCGGGTCCAACCATATGGACAATCCCCTGAAGTTCCGATCCGTGAGCTGCATGCTCAATGCCAAAATCCTTGACATTCTCAGAAAGTTTATCAATCTGAGCCTTTGGAAATCACATCCCGAATATCATAGATATTGACCGTAGGAACATTATGATCAAAGGTACCAAATGTCAAATCCGGCCGTCTAACTTTGCGCCCTGCATCTCGAAGTCCTTGAAAAGCCTGAGGGCTGGTTACTTCATGAATATAATGCTGATCCACATACATAAGCTGGGGCTGGTCTTCTTGACCAGTTATTACGTGCCTTTCCCACAGCTTATCAAAAATCGATTTTTCCAGCCATACTAGCTTCTCCATATGTAATATAAAACTACAATTTCTATTATTATTCCACAAATCCAAGTTAACCAGAAATACCATTTTCTAGTCTTATGATGAAAGAGTTGACCGCCTAATAAAGCGCCCAAACCCGCAGCTACCAAAGCTGACATCAGCAAAGTCTTCTCTGGAATACGGTAGAGATTTTTCTTAGCCTTTCGTTTATCCCAACCATAAAGCAGGAAAACGACAAGGTTCCATAGCAGGCAAATACCTGTTAGTATCCATTTCATAAGTTATTGATAATGGCCTCCGTCATTTTGAGCTGTCCCTGCCTGGCCACCCAGATCTCGGGTTAAGATACCCTGAGCCAAGGTCTTCTCCACTGCTGCCTCAATCGCTTCTGCAGCTTCTAGCTCTGAAAAACTATCCCTCAACATCATGGCTACAGAAAGGATCATACTGATAGGGTTGGCAATGCCTTGCCCTGCAATATCTGGAGCTGAGCCATGAATAGGCTCATAAAGACTTGGCCCAGAAGCCGAATGACTGGCTGAAGGCATAACTCCCAGCGTCCCTGACAAGACACTGGACTCGTCTGAGAGAATATCCCCAAAGAGATTTTCCGTTACCACAACATCAAACTTAGCAGGATTGGTAATCATAAGCATCGCAGCGCTGTCCACCAGTTGGTGCTCCAAGGTCACATCTGGATAATCCTTGGCCACTTCATCTGCTACTCTGCGCCAGAGTTTGGATGTCGCTAGCACATTTTGCTTGTCAATACTGGTCACGCGCTTTCTGCGACCACGCGCAATGTCAAAGGCCTTACGTACAATCCGCTCCACCTCTTCATAGCTGTAGTCGTTGATATCCCGCGCTGATTCGTCCTTCAAAAATATGCTCTCCAAAGTAAATCCCACCAGTCAACTCGCGCACAACCACGAAGTCCACGCCAGCAATTCGCTCTGCCTTTAAAGGCGACAAATGCTTAAGAGCATCGAAAATCTTAACTGGACGGATATTAGCATAGAGCTCAAGCTCCTTGCGCAGAGCAAGCAAACCTTGCTCCGGACGAACTGAGGCATTATCATACTGGGGACTGCCGATAGCTGCTAGGAGAATAGCATCCGCCTCCTTGGCTGCTACCAGAGTTGACTGAGGGAGAGGATGACCTGCTGCATCAATACCAGCACCCCCAAAATCCTTCTCTGTGACTTGATAAGTAAATCCAAACTTGTCCGCAACAGCTGCTAGAACTTGAGGCCCGCTTCCATGATTTCTGGGCCAATACCGTCGCCTGCCAGAGCTACGATTTTTTGTCATAGGTACTCCTTCCTATTCACTAGCGGGTAAATCATGATAAGAAACGCGACGGCCGATTTCACCTGCATTTTCCTTCTGAATAAAAAGTATTGGCATGGATATAAGCAATAGCACTAGCCTTAAGAACATCAAAGTCAATACCTGAAGAGTTAAAGATCGTATCAGTATCCGTATTTTTCAACAGCTACCAAAACACGAGCCTGAGAGTCGATACCATCCGTTACTGCCTCGATGTTATAAGACAAAAAGCTGAACAGACTGGTTAAAGAATTGGTCAATCGCATTAAAGATAGCTTCAACACTTCCCTTGCCTTCTGCCACACAAGTGACTGTCTCACCATCGCCATTAACCAACTGCACATCAGCTGTGATAGTTTGGTCATCATTGGTCGTCAACTGCAGATCATCAAATCTGAATCCTTCTGGATTTTCAACCGTCGTTCCAGCAATCAGAGCCCGTATATCAGCATCAGTGACTTCATTTTTTTCTTATCAGCCAGAACCTTGAACTTAGCAAAGAGATTATTAATTTCAGATTCTGCAAAGTCCAGAGCCAATTCTTTGAGTTTTTTTCGACAAAAGGCATGACGACCAGAGAGTTTACCAAGTGGGAGTGAGTTGCTCTTGACACCGACTAGCTCAGGAGTAATGATTTCATAGGTTAGTGGGTTCTTAAGAACGCCATCCTGATGGATACCAGATTCATGAGAGAAGGCGTTGCCACCAACGACAGCCTTGTTCTTAGGCACTGGAATACCTGAAAAACGAGACACCAGTTCAGAAGTATTAATGGTTTTCATTAGGACGATATCCGTCTCAACTTGATAATAGTCTTGACGAATCTCTAAGGCAACCGCTACTTCTTCCAACGCAGCGTTACCTGCACGCTCACCAATACCGTTGATCGTTCCTTCCACCCGCCTAGCACCGTATTTAATCGCAGACAAGCTGTTGGCTACTGCCATTCCCAAATCATCATGGCAGTGAGGACTATAAATGATTTCACGGTCCGTTTGGACATTGTCAATCAGATACTTGAAGATATTGCCAAACTCTTCAGGGTGTAGTAAAACCAACCGTATCTGGAATATTGATGTAGCTAGCACCCGCATCAACCGCTGTCTGAACAACTTGAAGCAGAAAATCTAGCTCGGTTCTGTGTCGCATCCTCAGGTGAAAAACTCCACAATCTCAAACTTAGAGCGAGCATAAGAAACATGCTCCTTAATGGCTTCTAAAATCTCTTCCTTGGACTTTTTTAGCTTGAACTCTCTGTGAATGGGACTGGTCGCAATGAAAAACATGTACCTGAGGGTGCTTGGCATCCTTGAGTGCCTCATAGCAGGCATCAATGTCAGACTTAACCGAACGCGCTAGGCCAGTGACCGAAGCTTTGGTGATTACTTTAGCGATTTCCCGTACTGCTTCAAAATGAATCTGGACTAGCAGCTGGGAAGCCAGCTTCGATGGCCGAAATTCCCCATTTTTCAAGTTGTTTAGCATAGCAACCTTTTCCTTAACGGAAAAAGTTCACTCCGTGTGTCTGCTCACCATCCCGAAGGCTGGTATCAAGAAACTCAATTTTTTCGTGTCATAGACAACTCCTTTTCTAATACACAAGGACTCTTATAATCAAGGCATCAAAATGTAAACTAGCAGTAGAAAATATCTCTAAAAGACTAGCACTTTGGGCCAAGCATAGAAACCTTAATCTATATTGAGGTGAGTAGGTATAAAAAAACATCTCACTTGAGGAACAAGCGAGATGTTGATTTACTCCCGCTTGGTAAGCCAAACAGGACTAATGCTTTTGCACTAGCCCGAGTAACGCAACAACAAAGCAAAGTTTGAAGATTGGGTTGACTTCATGTTTAACTAACTCCTTTTGAGATGATTTCTTATTGTTTAGAATTCTAACACAGTATTTTTTTGCCTTGTCAAGAAAAAGTCTATATTTTCTGAAAATTTTTAATATACTGTACTCTACTTTTTTATCCAACAAGCTCTTCTGCAATTTGAAAAAGAAAGTTTCGATCCGACCTCGAGTATTAAGAAAATTGATCTTGACTAGACAACTGCTTTAAAAATAGTCTTTAAGTGTCCAATTCCCTCTCTACCAAAGCATCTACATCATCTTCTCCTTTTCCAGGATAGGTTGGATATAGGAAATTTCCCACTAAAATAATGGGATTTCCTGACGAGTCTTTTTCTAGACGATAAAAAGAGATAGCTGAAGCCTTGTTGGCTTGCTCAGAACGCTCATAACCTGTCAGCCACTCCTTATCTCCGATAGTGACCTTTTCCTTCTTTAGAAAAATGATGACCGTCATCAATCATAGTTTGCTTTAGAGCTTTTTCAGAAAGTTTCTGATTATCTTGAATACGCAAAGTATAAATTTGCACTAAAAAATAACGACCATCTTCTTTAGCAGTATAAGCCACATCTTCATTAGGTTTTAGACTTTGTTCAAGATCTAGTTCCCATTCTTTTGGAATCATATACTTCAGGCTATCCACTGTCTTATCTTGACTATCTTTAACCCAAAGATAATAGGTTTCTCCATCAGAAATGGAGACCGGTTTAGCCTTTGAATAAGCATCAAATTGTTGGTCAAGACTTAGCGGTCCCTTCTTACAGGCTGTTAGAAAAAACAAACCACATAAAATAGTAATTAATGCAAGAAAGGTTATTCCATGTCTTTTCATCTTTTATCCTCCCTCATTCAAATCTTTATTTCATTATACCACATACTAAAAATCTGACCACTAATAGCTATGACAAATATGCTGGGATGTTTTACTAAATTCTGCTTTGTGATTTACTAATTTTTTTGATGTATAATGAAAGGATAGTAAAGAAAAAGGATTGAATCGTATGGTTACCATCAAAGATATTGCCCATGCTGCTGGTGTTTCATCTGCAACTGTTTCGTGAGTTTTAAACCAAGATCAAGCCATGTCTGTCAGTGATGAAACACGTATCAAAATTTTTACCATCGCTGAACAGCTTGGCTATAAAAAAATCAAAGAAAACTAATAAACGATCTAAACCTTCTCACAGAATTGCCATAATCGAATGGTATACAGAACAAGAAGAGCTAGATGATCTCTACTACTACTCTATTCGATTGGGAGCTGAAAAAAGAGCTCAAGAATTAGGCTATGAGATCATTAGAATTTTTAACAATGATTCTATGGCTCAACTAGAAAATATTGACGGAATCATTGCTATCGGTAAGTTTAGTCCCTGATAAGATAAAAAGAACTGAAACTTACAGTGACAACTTAGTTTTTGTCGATAGCGATATCTTTAAATTATGGCCATTCCTGCGTCACGACCGACTTTGAAAACTCCGTTATCAATGTTATAGATTATTTCATCAACAATGGCCTAAAGAAGATTGGCATGATTGCTGGTCAAGAAACCTCTTCTGATAAAAGCACTCTCCTCTCTGACCCTCGACTAAACACTTTTCAATCCTATCTCCAGCAACTCAAGCTATATGATCCCAATCTAATCAAGATTGGAAGCTTTTCTTCAGAAGCGGGATATAAGATCATGAAAAAGTTCATTATAGAGCTTGGTGACAATCTTCCTCAGGCCTTCTTTGCAGCGAATGATGCCTTAGCCTCAGGTGCCTTGCGTGCTTTGCAAGAAGCTAAAATCCCTGTCCCAGAAAGAGTCAGCTTGATTTCTTTTAACGATACTTCTCTGGCCAAATACATGTATCCAAAACTCAGTACTGTGACAGTTTTTTACAGAAGAAATGGGAAAACAGGCCATTCAAATTCTTGAGCAAAATTTCCAAAAAGATCGTTCTTCAGTTCCTTATATGGTAAAAATTAGCTACAAAATTGACTATTAGAGAAAGCAGCCTTTAAATTAGAAAGACATACTATGAAAACCTATGAAAAACTATATGATATTCTTAGCCAGACCGATGATTACGTCAATGGTGAAAAAATAGCCCAAGAACTGGGGATTACACGGACTTCAATTTGGAAGGCCATTCAAAAGCTTGAGAAAGAAGGCATCCAGATCGAATCCGTCAAAAAAACCGAGGTTATCGATTACTTGATGGAGATTTACTGCTTCCTTCTTGGATTGAAGAACACTCTCCTGTTCAGGTTTCCTTCAATCCTGACTGTCAGTCCACTCAGATGGATGCCAAGGCTGGCATGGAATCTGGACGTCCCTGCAGATACTCTCTATCTTGCCACTGCTCAATCTACTGGACGTGGCCGTTTTGGCCGGGCCTTCTTCTGCCCCGATCAAGGTGGCTTCTACATGTCTCTCCACCTCAAGCCCAACCTCCCCTTTGACCAGATTCCTTCTTACACTATCTTAACTGCGGGAGCCATCTATAAAGCTATAAAAAAACCTAACTCTTATGGATATTGACATCAAGTGGGTCAATGATATTTATTATAAAAAAATAAAAAGATAGCTGGTATCCTAACAGAAGCTACTACTTCTATTGAGAATGGGCAAGTAACTGATGTTATTATCGGCGTTGGTTTTAACTTCTCTATTAAAGATTTTTCCTGAAGACCTCAAGGACAAGGCCGGATCTTTATTTGATAAGAAACCGCCAATTAGTCGTAATGAGCTCATTGCTGAGATCTGGAAATGCTTTTTACGAAAGTGATCCAGAAGAACTCATCTACCTTTACAAGCAGCGCTCTTTAGTGCTGGGAAGGGAAGTCAGCTTCAGTCAAAATAATACTAACTACAAGGGTTTGGCTAAGGACGTTTCTGACAGTGGTCAACTCCCTCGTTCAGCTCGATAATGGTCAAGAAATCTGGCTCAATAGTGGCGAAGTTTCTCTAAGCAGTTGGTAATAGGCCACATAAAATCACAAGATAAAAGGACTGAGAAAGCTCAGTCCTTTTCTTATATTTATTCTAAATGTTTATCAATTTCATCAACAATCCGGCCCATGACATAGGAAATCTGAAGATTCCGCAAAATCAGAAAGGCCCAGAAAATCGCCATGAAATAGTGTTCCGACATTATGGATTCATTAAAAAAAGTATGTTTCAACAGCCGTAAAGAGAGCCACTGTGATAAATTGTCTTCTATTCATAAATGTATTATATCACGAAAAATTCAAAAAATCTTTTATTAGTCTTCTTGCACGGTAATTTTTTCAGCTAAAAAGTCAAATCCTTCTGGAATCAGTTTTTCCTCTTTCTTCTCTTCGACTTCAACTTTACCATTTCTGCTACGAGCCGAGAAATCCGCTCGGATCTTGGTCCATTCTTCTAAGGAAATAGCCAAAATTTCTGGTGAAAACCCCTGCAGCGTTGCTAAGAATATTGCCAAACATGGTATTGAGATTGTCTCGCTTCATGGTCTGCTCAGCGTTAAAATTAGATTCAAAAGCTAAGATAGCATGGCTTTCATTGGCTGCCACAGGTTGCGAGCCAGCTAATAAAGCCTTGTCCGCCCCAGATAAACTCTCAATGACCTCTCCCCAAGCATTCTGTAGCTTAGTCAGATTGCTACGAGCTAGGCGGATTGTCAACAGCCTCCTCCAGGATAGCATTGACTTTATTGCGATCTACACGGTAGCCCTTAGATTTCTGAGGCCGAATATCCGAAGTTTTGACAGCTGCCACTGGTTTCCCATTGCCATTAGATAGCTGCTGCTTGAGATTATCAATCTCTTGTCTCAATCCCTTTAAGTTCATCAGCTAGATTATCTGGAATGGCTACCGCTGCAGGAAGACTGCTACTCTCTGCCAATCGAATGGTCATCATTTCTGTATAAATCTTAGGTTGCAGGCTGTTCTTGATATCAGGCAAACTCTTAGTTGCCATATCAATCATAGCAAAAGAGAGTCTCCTGCGATGTCTTGAGATTTTTCCAGAAAGAGCTCACTGGCATGATGATTTTTCCCCGCCAGTTTTGACAATGATCAAGTCACGCAGATATTGCAGGAGGTCCGTTACGAACGGGCCATATTTTTTTCCGCTGTCAAAAAAATCAGATTGAGATTATCCAAGGCTGTAACTGCATCGTGCGAAATCAAGGCTGCTACATAAGCATCCAAGGCTCCCAAGCTGATAGAGCCAGTGATTTCTTCAGCTATGTCTGTGGTCAAACGATTTTTCCTGAGTTAAGCTAAGAGCCTGATCGAGGATAGACAAGGCATCTCGCATACCACCCTCAGCTCGACGAGCAATAATCTGCACACCTTCTTGCTCAAAGTCAATGCCTTCCTGCTCCAAAAATCCACTCAATATGGCTAATAATGTCCTGCGTCTTGATAGACTTAAACTCAAAACGCTGGACGCGGGAAAGAATGGTCGCTGGAATCTTATGCAGCTCTGTCGTCGCTAAGATAAAGACTACGTTTTCTGTCGGTTCTTCTAAGGTCTTGAGCAAGGCGTTAAAAGCCCCTGTCGAGAGCATATGCACCTCATCAATGATATAGACCCTTGTGCTTGGCCAGACTAGGTGCATAGGTGGACTTGTCCCGAATATCACGAATCTCATCTACGCCATTATTAGAAGCTGCGTCGATTTCTATGACATCTTCAAGGCTTCCCTCAGTAATGGCCTTACAAATATAGCAGTCATTGCAGGGCTCGCCGTCCTTTTGATTCGGACAATTCATAGCCTTGGCAAAAAAATCTTAGCAACACTAGTTTTTCCCTGTTCCACGTGGTCCAGAAAAAGAGATAAGCATGGCTGATTTTTCCCTTGCTCCACAGCCTGTCGCAGAGTGGTTGCCACTACCTGCTGACCCACCAGCTGACCAAAGGTCTGACTGCGGTATTTCCGATATAAAGCTTGATACATTAGGCTTTTTTTCTCCAAACATTTCAAAATTCCAAATCGTTTTTTCAAGCAAAATCTGGACGAACTTTTCCAGATATTCCCGGGTCTACCTTATCATAATCATCTGTTAAGGCTGAGTCCAAATCCAGCACTCCAAGCAGTCGACCGTCTTTTACCATGGGCACCACAATCTCGCTTTTCGCTCTGCTATCACAAGAGATATAGTTGGCATGCTGGGTCACATCATCTACGATAATCGTCTGCTCTTTCTCCGCAGACTCCCCACAGACACCCTTGCCTAGCGTAATATGGACACAGGAAACACCGCCCTGAAAGGGCCCCAGAATCAGCTCACTCCCATCAAAAAGATAGAAACCAGTAAAAACCGAATGAGGCAGGGCTTGATTGAGAAGAGCGCTAACATTGGAAAGATTGGCCAAAGCATTAGTCTCACCATCTAACAAGGCTTCCAGCTGGGCTAGTAAAATTTGATAATTTGAAATTTTTATCTTTTGTGTTCATAGAGTCTATTATATCAAAAAAACAGTCTGATGGCCGTTTTTTTGAAATAAAAATAAGAAGTACAACTAAAATAAACTTTAAACTTTTTCGTCATGTGAAAATCCCAATAGATCAAGCCAAAAACATCTCTCACCTTTAAGATTCTATTTACACCTTTTTGTAAATCATCAATCGCCCGAATAAAAAAATCTCAGGTTTTTTTCAGCATGAATATCATGCCCACTCTTGATATTATCTATTAGATGATTGTTCAACAAAAGTTTGTCTACTCGATTAGCATCTTTGTCATCCATAGCACTCAAGAGAATCCCATTTTTATCATAGTAATTCTTCTGATTCAAAGGCCGAGCCACATGAAGCAATATAGATGGACATTGAACTTTTTTCAGGATTTCTTCCTGTTCAAATCCCTTGAACCAAGAAAAATCATAAAATGTTGAGCCAAAAACGAAGATCGTAATCTCCTGTTCCATCCTGTAAATTAGCTGTTAAGTCATAGATGAGATTCACTTGTAATTCTGGCGGATAGTACCAAATTCTAGGAATCTTTCCTGGATGATTTTTTTCATATAGTTCAGAGCTGGTTTTTGACAATTTTATTAAAAATTTTTCCTCACCAAAAAGTTTTTTTAAATAAGTATGTTCTAAAAAAATAGGCAGTATAATTTTTTACCGCTTTTTAAGAAATCATACATATCTTTAAATCCTAACCAAGAAAAAGTAGAATGTGCTCGACTAGGCTCTGTTGAAAAAGAACGGTGCATCTTCTATCAATAGTCCTCTAACAGTATCAGGAGCTAGTGCAGCTACCATTGTTGCCAGAATCCCACCTGATGAATGTCCTGAAATGAACACAGGAGCTTTTATAATATTATGAATAAACCAAATGAAATCCTGACTATTTTCCAGTGCTGAATATTTAGCAGGATTTTTACTAGACCCACCATGTCCATAACAATCTACTGCATATACATGATATCGCTTAGACAATTCTCCAAAAACCTTGGCGTAGTCCTCCCAAGATACTTGCTGGCCATGGATCAGGAGTAAAGGGGGACCATTTTTTGGACCTTCGCCATAATTAATAAGAGATCCATCTGGTAAAGTCACTTGCTTTTCTATCATCCCAGCTTGTCGTATATATTCAAGATTAGCCTTATCATAGTGATGATTGCGATAAGCAAACCACCCTGCACTTACCAATATAACAGCTATCAATATCAAAAATAACTAACATCATTGTCCTTTTCATTCATCGCCTGCTACTTTTCTGAAAAAAATACTTAGGAGTTTCTAGAAAAATTCGGATCTAATAACGCCAATCCTTGATTTTCATCTCCTAGCAAAAAGAAGCTGATCTCCCGCTTTTATTTGAAAAATATTTCGCGCCCTGAGGGGTAAGTGGATTTCACCACGCTCCCCACCGTTACTGTTCCAAAAAAATATTTCCCTTTGATACTAGGAGTTGTCAATAAATTGCTCTCTAAAATGTACTAGTTCATCCAAACTCACATCAAAAAAATCAGCGCACTTACTAATATAAGAGCTATCAATATCAAAATAACTAACATCATTGTCCTTTTTCATTCATCGCCTGCTACTTTTCTGAAAAAAATACTTAGGAGTTTCTAGAAAAATTCGGATCTAATAATGCCAATCCTTGATTTTTCATCTCCTAGCAAAAGAAGCTGATCTCCCGCTTTTATTTGAAAAATATTTCGCGCCTGAGGGGGTAAGTGGATTTCACCACGCTCCCCCACCGTTACTGTTCCAAAAAAATATTTCCCTTTGATACTAGGAGTTGTCAATAAATTGCTCTCTAAATGTACTAGTTCATCCAAACTCACATCAAAAATCAGCTAATTGAGAGGAATAAATCACATCTGGAACGCTTTCTCCTGCTTCCCATTTTGCTATAGTCTGCCTTGATACACCTATTTCCTCGGCCAGTTTTTTTCCTGAGAAATATTCTCTTTTTCTTAAAATAGCAATATTTTTTTAGAAATCATTTTTTTAATCTCCTTTTTATGATTACACTGTTAGTATAGCAAAAAAAGCTGGTTGCTTCAACCAAGCTTTTCTTACTTTTTTATAGACCTTTTGTTAAAATTCGTGGCAAAAAAATATTTTATTACTCCTCCAAAAACCTTCACTTCTTCTCCTTCCACAAGCACAGCTTGGTGATTATTGAGGGGAAGGAGATTCAGCTAGTCGCTGTATGTATCCAAAGTAGCCTGGGCACTTTCTACAAAGGGTTCTTCGCCAACATGAGGAAGAACATAAAAATCCACCCTCGTTTAGTGCCTCTGTATCATTCAGTTCCATAGCAACCGTCTTATCGTCCATGATCTTGTTATAGTCAATGTCCTTAGCTGTGATGATAGCACCAGCGGATTCGCCCACATAAACCATGCCATCCGCAATCTGCTCTTTTATCAAAGACAGAAGTTGCTTTTTCTTAAGTTCTTGCAAAAAGGTAAAAAGGTATTGCCACCAGAGATATAGAGGAGCTTACTTTGGAAAATCTTAGCTTGAGCTGTTTCTCTATCACAAGCTGAAATATCTAAAATTTCTACCTGAAATCCCAAATCTGCAAAGGTGTGCAGGGCTTCGTCAATATAACCCCTATACTCTTCTACATTTCCAGCCGTCGGTATAAAAAGTATTTGTTTGCTCAATTGTTTTTTTCAGACGCATATTGTCTGAAAAAAATTCCTTGACTCCCGCAAAAATAAGAGCATAGAAATAATTGTTTCATAGGATACCTTCCTTAGTTTTTTTCACGATTTGATAAAGAATCCATTGACCATTTCTTTGACTATTGAGGAGATGTAGGTCCAAGGTTGACAAGAAGCTTTCCAGTTTTTCGCGCTTCTTAAAGTCTGGTAGGTAGTAAGCTAATTTGCTCCATTCACATGCCAGTAGAATGGTTCCATCTGGCTTTAGTATCCGTTTAAGTTCTAGGAACGCTTGTGTCAAATCCGACCAATGAAAAATGCGTCTGAAAGGCTGTAATCAAATCAAACTCCTCAACAGAAAGATCCATATTCTCAACATTTTTCACCTCGAAAGATAGACCAGGGCTCAGACAATTCTTCAGCTGATTTGATGGCTGTAGTTGAAATATCAATCCCCAAAAACTTGACTATCAGGAAAGTGCTTTTTTTCAAATATTTTGAGGATACTCCATTTCCAACTCCAACATCCAAAAATTGAATCAAATTGTTTCTTATAACCCAGCTGACTGACCGACCAAACAACCATGGGCATATAAACACGATTCCAAATTTTCATCATCCATAGTCCAATAAAAGCCTGAGGGTTTTCTTTGATTGGTAAATTAAGTAAGGAAAAAGCCAGAATAATCATAAGGCCAATCATTGCTAGATAAATCATCTGTCTTCCCTCTCATATCGTCCATTATAAAGCCTTTTTAGATTCCTTGGTGTATTTCTTGATAAAAATCCGTCTTGGAATCTGTATAGGCATCCCTGATTGTGCTCATACTGTTTCCACAAAGAAAGTTTGAGCTGTTCATAGTCCTTAGCTACAGCGGGTGCTCCTGTATATAATCTCTAAAGTAAAGCTCATCATGATCACCTTCATAGCGCAGATGCAGATGGAAAACCCGCTTCGCAAAACCACTCGGTGTGTAGCCTTTTATTAAATGACATCCGTCCTTGACTTTCTGACATGAGAAGATAACCATTTTGTAGCAATAAGTCCCGTATAATAGCCATATCTGTTTCTATTGGAATTTCCAGCATGATGTCCACTATAGGCTTGGCCCAGATGGTCTCTACTGATGTTGAGCCAATATGACTAAGACGAACGATCTGATGTTCTGGTAAAAAACTCAAGAGCCGAAGTCGCTCCTCCCTCATACCAGTCTTTCCACTCATCCTGATGCTCTCTTAAAAATCGGAAAAAGTTGCCACAGCTCTTCTAAAGTCATATCCTCTAATGATTTTTGTCATCATCCACTCCTTTAGATTCGAATATTCCTTAAGCATATTATATCATTATCTGAAGCAAAAGAAGCGCACTAACAGTTAACTATAAATAGAAGAGGCTGGGACAAAAGTCCTAGCCTCTCAATTGTCTTTGGATCGTTGATCAAGACGCAGTGGGTTGAGTGGGTTTCACTACGCTGATTTCATCAGCTTTTACAGCCCCTACTCAACTCAGTGCGGAGGTGGGACAACGAAATCGAATTCTAACGAATTACCGATTTCTGTCCCACTCTCTTATTTTATTCTTCTTTTTGAGCCTTTTCTCTTTCCAATCGTAATTTCCGATTTGGATTAAGGCGTGTGAAGAGCTCTTCTAGCTTTTCTGCATTCCAGACGTCTGCTGCAGAGACAAAGTTTCCATTTTCATCACGGAAAGATATTGGTTTATCACCCATTTCAAGCCTCCTTAGTCAACGAATTCAAACTCAAACTTGCCGATCCGGACCAGATCCCCATCCTTGGCTCCACGAGCACGAAGGGCTTCATCAACACCCATACCACGTAGCTGACGGGCAAATTTCATAACGGCTTCGTCACGGTCAAAGTTGGTCATATTAAAGAGTTTCTCCAGCTTGTCACCTGACAACACCCAAGTCGCATCATCATCACGAGAAATTTCAAAGGCTGGTGCTTCCTCGTCAAAGCCATAGTAAGCTTCTTCTTCCATTTCAGACTCATCATAGAGCAAGAACTCTGGTGTCTTATCCAGTAATTCTGCGGTCGCATCCAAGAGGGTTGAAAGTCCTTGCTTAGTCAGACTGGAAATCGGGAAGATTTGCGGTAAATCTGCAAACTCATCATAATTAGCCGCTAATTTCTCTTTAAATATCTTAAGATTTTCAGCACTATCTGGCATATCCATCTTATTGGCAACAATAATCTGCGGACGCTCCATAAGACGAAGATTGTAGGATTCCAACTCTTTATTGATAGCTAGATAGTCCTCATAAGGGTCACGTCCTTCACTTGCTGACATATCGATGACATGCAGGATAACCCGTGTCCGCTCAATATGACGGAGAAACTGGGTTCCAAGACCAACACCTTGACTAGCCCCCCTCAATCAAAACCTCGTAGATCTGCTACTGCAAAGGACTCTCCAGAATGAGTGCGAACCATGCCTAGATTTGGCACGATTGTCGTAAAATGATAGGCACCAATCTTAGGCTTAGCTGCTGTGATTACACTAAGCAGAGTTGATTTTTCCGACAGATGGAAAACCAACTAATCCAACATCTGTTAGGACCTTGAGCTCAAGCAAAAGCTCTCGCTCTTGACCCGGTTCTCCGTTCTCAGAAATCTCTGGAGCAGGATTTTTTTAGGCGTTGCAAAGCGAATATTTCCACGACCGCCCTCGGCCACCACGGGCTACGATAAATTCTTGACCATTTTCTACCAAGTCCGTCAGCACCTTACCAGTCTCAGCATCACGAACCGTCGTCCCCTGAGGTACACGAACAATTAAGTCCTCAGCGCCACGGCCATGCATGCCCTTGGTCATGCCCTTTTCACCAGACTGAGCTTTGAAATGGCGATTGTATCGAAAGTCCATCAGGGTACGAAGACCCTCGTCTACGACAAAAACCACATTGCCTCCACGACCTCCATCGCCACCCCAAGGACCACCATTGGGAACGTATTTTTCACGGCGAAAGGCAACCATACCATCACCACCATTACCAGCCTTAACCTGAATCTTGGCCGTATCTAAAAAAACATACTCATTCTTTCTTTACCTTCTCTTAAATTTCACTTTCATATTCCTAAAAACGCTGAAAGAGCGTTTCGGATTTAAAATTATCTCAAAAATAGCGCTGACTGCACTAGCAATAATGGCTCCGACTGTTACCACAATCATGATTACCACAACGACCATTGTTAATTTTTTTCAAATCCTGTTTTTGCGTTTTTCCTTCATCTCCAAAAAGCCACAATAATTACCTCTTATATTTTTTTATAGACTTATTCTAACATGATTGATAGTATTTTTTCAAATGCTAGTCGCTTCAAATAGAAAGAAGAAAGGCTTGAAAATGATAAACCTTATCTTCTTTTCAAATTATTTTTGATCACTTAAAAACATACTTCTTATTTTTTTAAGCCATCAATTATTGTTTATTTTTTTCTTTCTTAAGAGTACAAATACACCACCAAGAATAACCAAAATTGAGACTCCAGCTACTGACAACCAGATAGCCGCTTGCTCACCAGTCTTTGGCAAGGTTGGTTTATTTTCAGATTTCTTAGTTTCTGTTGTTTTTGGATCTTGTTTATTTGAACCCTTTGGATCTTCTACCTTTGGATCTGGCGTTTTACGACCAGGATCATTCGGATCGCCTCCACCTGGATTGCTTGGTTTATCCTTTCCAGGCTCTCCTGGGTTTGATGGAATAGTTGGCGGATCATAGGTATTAATTAAGTCATAACCTTCAACTTTTGAACTATAGTTTACAATTGCATCTTCACCAATTGTATAGGTAATTTTTTGACCATTTTCATCATTTACTGGAAGACCACTAAATGTGTAGTTCCAGCCATCAGCTTCACTGACAACTTTAGATGCTACTACTTGATTGTTAGCATATAGATTAACTGTAATGCTCTGTGGACGAGTCATGTTTGTATCATTAACCCATGTTTTATGACCTGATACAGAGGTTACTGGTTTGTATGTATTGGTAAAAGTCGCGTCTCCATCATAAGAAACTGAACCGAATTTCTCACCCAATACATCAACAACTTTAACTGTTACTTTAACCTCTTTAGAGTCATAAGTATAGCCATCTTCCTGCCCCTGGAATTTCTTTAATTACATAGTTGAATGTACCAGCTTGGCTATAGTTGATTGCTGCGAAATTAATAGAACCATCAGCTTCATTAGTAGCTGTCTGTAAAAGTTGCCCCTTATCATCATAAAGACCAAAAACTAAATTGTCCCTTAGTCAATTCTTTACCGACCAGAGTTTTTTTGAGCCTTGATTACAACATCTTTTGAGCGTTCGGCACTTCCATCTCCCGAACCAGCTTCCAATCTAAGTGAGCGATTGATTGTTCGTTCTCCTGGGAAGTTTGTAGCTGACCAAGATAATTTATTATTTACTGTATCACCCTACTTTTAGTTCCTGGCGCTACACGAGTTGAGTATTCAATATACATTGGCCAATTGTAATTATCACCAAAGTTGATTGTGAAGCCATTTACGTCGCCATTTGCATTTTTAGAAAGAACTGCTTTCTTTGTAAAATTGTCAAGAACAGGTAGAGTTAAAAGATGGGCTTCATTACGAATTCCCCTTGAACTGGTGCATAGCGCACAGCTCGTAAACTTCCTGGTACAAGAGTTAAGCCATCACCAAAATTATCAGAAATAACCATTCCACGAAGCATGTCTTGTCGAGCGTTTAAGATAATACGCCATTTAACAATACTTGGGTCTGATTTATCTTGGTAACCATATTTCATCTCGTACTCACCAGCTTGACCATCATCCTTTTTATATTGGAAAGAAAAGTCAGTTTGACCAAAACGGAATGAAACAGGGCCAGACTCTTTGACTGTGTCATTATTTAATCGAACATTGAAATTTAGAGACATTCTCTTATTTTCAGGCAAACGAGAGAAGTAATCACTGAAAGTTACTGTCACCGTCTGATTGTTCGGATCTACTTGAGCGGTACCAACAACTTCGCCCTTATCATTCTTAACATCAATGACATTAAAATTCAAAACTGTAATAAGAGTTAACTCTTGAGGCAGCTTCAGAGTAAGGGTATCACCGCTATTGATAGCTTGTGAATCCGGAAAAGTAATGTCACTTGTCACAGCTAAGGTCTCATTTGTCGTAACTGTTGTATCGCTAGTTAAAGGACTACCATTTTTTTAGTAATAGTAACATTGTTTGTGTAGTCAGTAACTTCAGCAGCTTGAGCTGATTTTTGTTACACCAAGAACAAAAAAACAATAGCCGACAACAAAATAAAGAATTTAAGAACAAGATTATTTTTCTTTCATTCATTATTCCCTCCTTCATATTTTTATTATACCTAAAAATACAGAAAAGTAGGAAATGTTTTTATAGAAAAATAACAAAAATCAGTTATAGTACAAGATATATATGTAAATGGATTCATTTCATACAAAAAAAGTAGCAAAATCAATGCTACTCTTTGTTTTTCATAGTTATTTATTCAATACCAATTTCTGCACGAACGACATCCGCAATCGTATCAACATAGAAATCAACTTCCTCATGACTTGGAGCTTCCGCCATTACGCGAAGTAATGGTTCAGTTCCACTTGGACGAACTAAAATCCGTCCATTTCCAGCCATTTTTGCTTCCATTTCTTCAATGATTGATTTGATAGCAGGAACTTCCATCGCCTTGTCCTTCATGCTATTTTTCTACTCGAATATTGACTAATTTCTGAGGATAAATAGTTACTTCGGATGCAAGTTCTGATAATTTTTTTACCAGTCTCTTTCATGATTTTGGTTAATTGTACAGCAGTTAACTGACCGTCACCTGTTGTATTATAATCCATAATAATCACATGTCCAGACTGTTCACCGCCAAGATTATAGCCAGATTGGCGCATCTCTTCTACTACATAACGGTCTCCAACAGCTGTTACAGCCTTTTGAATTCCTTCTCGATCTAATGCCTTATGGAAACCAAGATTAGACATAACTGTAGTCACAATAGTATTTTTGAGCCAACTGACCTTTTTTCAGATAGATACTTACCGATGATGTACATAATCTTATCACCATCTACCAGCTCACCATTCTCATCCACAGCAATCAGACGATCACTATCTCCATCAAAAGCTAAACCAATAGCTGCGCCAGATTCTCTTACAGTCTCTTGTAAAGCTTCAGGATGAGTCGAACCAACATTCAAGTTAATATTGAGGCCATCTGGGTTTTCTCCAATAACAGTCAATTGAGCGCCCAAATCAGCAAAAAAATCTGACGAGCACTTGTTGAGGCGGCGCCATTAGCCGTGTCCAGAGCAACATGCATACCTTCTAGCTCTAAACCAGTTGAAACTAGGTATTGTTGATACTTGCGTAGTCCTTCTGGATAATCAACAAGGGTTCCTAGTCCCTCAGCACTTGGACGTGGTAAAGTATCTTCAGTTGCATCAAGCAATGCTTCAATTTCTAGTTCTCTATCATCATCCAATTTATAGCCGTCACCACCAAAAAAACTTGATACCATTATCCAGTGCTGGATTGTGGCTGGCAGAAATCATAACTCCGGCGCTTGCTTTTTTTCTGACTTAACCAAGTAAGCCACACCGGTGTTGCAATAACTCCAAGTTTATAAACATGAATACCAACTGATAAAAGACCTGCAATCAAGGCGCTTTCTAACATTTCTCCTGAAATCCGTGTATCACGTCCAACGAAGACCTTTGGGCACTTCACTTTCGTGCTGGCTCAGAACATAACCGCCAAAACGACCTAATTTAAAAGGCCAATTCAGGCGTCAATTCCACATTTGCTTCTCCACGAACACCATCGGTTCCAAAAATATTTTTCCCATTATTCTATTTTTTTCCTTTCAGGTTATAAACTGTTTTATTAATGATTAGAAGAGCTCGTAGAAGTTGAGCTTGTACTTGTCGAAGATGAACCTGACGTCTTAGTCGTAATCTTCACCGTCGTTTCATAAGGACTAATGACACTTGGTATTGCAGTCCCATTACTGTCTACAGCTCTCAAAGTTGCAACGCCTGTATAATTACCACTAATGACGTCACTCTCTGGTAAGACCGCTTCTACATGGTCAATTCTTTCCATGTAGTCCTCATCAGTAAAGACGGTAACCTTCGAATCACCGAAGTTGACACTTGAAATTGAAACTCCTTGAGCAACCTGACTTTCTGTGATAGTGGTCTGTACAGGAAATGTCTTACTCACGCGCTTACCTACTTTTACAGTGATCTTATCAGGATTTACTGTTGCTGTCAGGCCACTAGGTAGATTATTAATGCTTAGTTTCACCTCTGAGATACCTGTCTTAACATTGGTCAGATCAGCTACTATTTTTGAATTTCCGAGTACTTTCCTGCATTTCACTGGCCAAGGTCAAGCGATTCGATCCCGTCAAACTAACTGTTGCTTCAGAAGAGAAACCACTTATAAAAATATTCATCGCTGTCGTATTTCACGTCAATTGGAACATTTGTAATTGTATTAGTGTATGTTTCAGACTTATTTAAGCGAATATTGGCATTGTTTTGGAAATTGTTTGAGGTTGCATAAACAAATAAGACCAGAGCAAAAAAGATAGAGGAGAGGATATACCAGATATTTTTATAGTTTTTCATTTTCTATGCCCTCCCAATATACGCTGATGCCAACCTTTTTTAACAGGTTGATCAGGAGCCAAAACCTTACGAAGCTCCTCTTCAAATTCCTGCAGAGATAAATCATGCTTGAAGACACCATTGTGAGTGATAGAAATACCTCCAGTTTCCTCTGATACAACAAATGTAAAAGCATCAGAAACTTCAGATAAGCCGATTGCAGCCCGGTGCCGAGTACCAAATTCCTTGGATATCCTTGAATTTTCTGTGAGAGGAAGATAAGCACATGATACAGCAATCTTATTATCTCTGATAATGACTGCACCATCGTGCAAAGGGGTATTGGGGATAAAAATATTAATCAGTAATTCACCTGATACATCCGCATCCAAGGGAATTCCAGTCGAGATATATTCTTGCAAGGTTCTGCTACCTTGAATCGCAAACCAAGGCCCCAATTTTACGAGGACTCATATACTCAACAGCTTTGACAAAAGCTTGAATAAGCTTTTCTTCCGAGCTTAAAGGAGTTGCTGAAAAAGATCAGTTGCTCTACCTAAGCGTTCGAGTCCTGTTCGAATTTCTGGAGTAAAAATTACTACTGCTGCAATGACCCCATAAGTAATAACTTGATTAATCAGCCAAAGAGATTGTTGCTAGGCCTAAAAAAATTTGCAATAATTTGTCCTAAAACGAAGAGAAAAACTCCACGCAGGAGAATCATAATTTTTGTTCCTGCAACAGCCTTAGTAAAGAAATATAAGATCCAAGCTACCAAGGCAATATCAATGATATTAATCAAAATACTCCAGGGGCTACCAAACAAACTGGACCAGTACTGGAGATTTGACAATTGTTGAAAAATTCATAATCAATCCACCCTATCAAAGAAAAACGTTCTTTTCTATTATATCACTTTTTCAGTGTTTTTTTCTGTAATCAAATTTACTTTTTTTATGATAAAATAATTCTTATGAAGATAAATACACTTTTAGGCCTCTTGGCAGGTAAATCCTCCCACTTTATCCTCAGCAAAATGGGACGTGGATCTACTCTTCCTGGAAAAATTGCCTTAACCTTTGACAAAAACATTTTTACAAAACTTAGCTAATAACTATGAAGTCGTAGTGATTACAGGAACCAATGGAAAGACACTGACCACAGCTTTAACAGTGGGCATTCTAAAGGAAGCATTCGGAGAAGTTGTTACTAATACCAGTGGCGCCAATATGATTACGGGAATTACTACAACCTTCCTGACCGCTAAAAAGGCAAATCTGGCAAGAATATCGCTGTCCTAGAAATAGATGAAGCCAGCCTATCTCGGATTTGTGACTATATCAAGCCCAGCCTCTTTGTCTTTACCAATATTTTCCGTGACCAGATGGACCGCTATGGTGAGATCTACACGACCTACCAGATGATTTTGGATGCTGCAGCAAAAGTTCCTGAAGCGACAGTGCTAATGAATGGGGACAGCCCTCTTTTTAACTCTGTCAGCCTAAAGAATCCTGTCCGCTACTATGGATTTGATACTGAAAAAAGCCAAGCCCAGCTAGCTCACTATAATACTGAAGGCATCCTCTGTCCCAAGTGCGAGCATATCCTCAAGTATGAGCTCAACACCTATGCCAATCTTGGTGCATATATCTGTGAGGACTGTGGCTTCAAGCGTCCTAAACTAGACTACAGCTTGACTGCTCTCAATGCTCTTGAGCATAACCGCTCTGCCTTTACCATTGATGGTCAAGACTATCAGATCAATATCGGAGGGCTCTACAATATTTACAATGCTTTGGCTGCAGTGTCAGTGGCTCAGTTCTTTGAGTCGATTCAAATACTATTAAAGCTGGATTTGATAAGAGTCAGAGCTGTCTTTGGTCGTCAGGAAACCTTCAAAATCGGAGATAAAGAGTGTACCTTGGTTTTGATTAAAAATCCAGTTGGTGCTACCCAAGCCTTAGAAATGATCGAACTTGCACCTTTTGACTTCAGCTTATCCGTCTTGCTCAATGCCAACTATGCAGACGGTATTGATACTAGCTGGATCTGGGATGCTGATTTTTGAGAAAATTTTAGAGATGAATATTCCTCATGTCATCGCAGGTGGTGTCCGTCACTCCGAAATAGCTCGTCGACTGCGAGTAACGGGTTATCCAGCAGATCAGATTAGCGAAGTCAAAGACTTAGAAGAAGTTTTCAAGGCCATTGAACAGCAAGAAACCAAGCATGCCTACATCTTAGCAACTTATACTGCCATGCTGGAATTCCGAGAGTTACTGGCAGAGCGTCAGGTTGTTAGAAAGGAGATGAACTAATGGTTTATACATCCCTTATTTCTCCTGATAACCAGGATTACCCTTACGATATTAAAATTGCCCACCCTCTATGGAGATCTCATGAATACTTATGGAGATAATGGCAATGTGCTCATGCTTAAATATGTGGCAGAAAAGCTAGGTGCTAGAGTTCAAGTGGATATTGTCTCTCTAGAAGATGGTTTTGACAAGGACAGCTACGACATCGTCTTCTTTGGTGGTGGTCAAGATTATGAACAAACAATCGTAGCTCGTGACTTACCAGCTAAAAAGAAGCTTTAGAAAACTTTATCAATGAAAATGGCGTAGTATTAGCTATTTGTGGTGGTTTTCAACTCTTGGGAAAATACTATATCGAAGCATCAGGTCGACGGATCGAGGGCTTAGGTATCATGGGACATTATACCCTCAATCAGACTAATAATCGTTACATTGGCGACATCAAGATTCATAATGATGAATTCAACGAGACCTACTATGGTTTTGAAAATCATCAAGGCCGCACCTTCCTCTCTGATGATGAAAAACCACTGGGCAAGGTTGTCTATGGAAATGGTAACAACCAAGAGGATGGTTGCGAAGGCGTTCATTATAAAAATGTCTTTGGTTCTTACTTCCATGGTCCCATCTTGTCCCGCAATGCGAACTTGGCCTACCGTCTGGTGACCACTGCTTTGAAAAACAAGTATGGATCAGATATTAAACTGGCTGCTTATGAAGATATCCTTGCCCAAGAAATCCCAGAAGAATACGGAGATATCAAAAGCAAGGCTGAGTTTGAATAGACAAACAGGAGAATCACTATGAAAGAAAAATTGCATTATATTCTGCTTTTAATTACCGTTTTATTGGTTGCCGGTATTTCCTTGACCAATATGCAGAGCGTCAATGTTAGCTTTATCCTATTTAGCTTCAAACTTCCCTTGATTATATTGATTTTGATTTCAGTGCTCCTAGGTTCTGTCACGACCTTTCTCATCAGCATGGTAAAAAATTTCTCACTGAAAAAAGAGCTTAAAAAGACCAAAGAAGTACTTGAAAACTCACATTCAAAAAACTAGGTTGGAATTTATTCCAGCCTAGTTTTTTTGTATTTTCTTTTGATAAAGGTAGGAAATCAAAGCCAATCCCATCACTCCGAAACCAATCAGTAGAAAGGAAAGAGTGTGGACGCTTGGTAGCAGAGTCATTAGGAAAGTCGCAGGAGGCATGAAAAGAATTGCCAGCGTGTAGATCGTTGAGAAAACGCGACCTAGATACTGCTTGTCCACCTTAGTCTGAACTCGGCTGAAGAAATGAATGTTGAAAACAGTCATAAAGAGCTCACAGATAAGATTACCAGAATAAGAAAAAAATAGGGATGAACCGGTAGCAAGGTAGAGACGCCCATGACTGCGACTCCAACACCTGTCAATAGCAGGGCTACAAGTAAGTTGCCCATACTGGCCTTAACCTTGCTGGCTAGAATGGCTCCAATGATTGAGCCTACAGCACCCAAACTCAAAATGCTTGCATAAGAACCTGTCTTACCGTAGAGCTGATTGGTAAAAGGCAATAGATAATTAAAGGCCGCAAAGAAAAAAATTGACTGCCGAAGCTACCAAGAGCAGAAAGAAGATTTCTTTTTGCTGACGGATATAGACTAAACCTTCCTTGATATCTCTCAGGATATTTCCAAGATTGATGGGAGACTTCTGCTTGCTTGGCTCATGATTGGGCAGAAAGTAAACCAAGGCAAAAGCCAGAAAGAAGCTAAGGGCATCCAGCTGAAGGGTCATGCGCAGATTCGCATACTGCATCACGATAAAAAGACAGAACTGGGGCTGAGACGCTGATAACCTGCAAGGCCAATTCCAGATGAGAATTGTAAGCCACGATGTCTTCCCTTGTCCACAATTTCGGTAATATAAGACTTATTAGCTGGCCGAGAAAAAGCAAAGGCTATAGCCTGAACCACATTAGCAAAAATCAGTGCTCCAATCATGAGCTGGTCGTTAGAAATAAAAGAAATCAACATACAAAGACCAGCACAAACCAAGTCTGCTACCATCAGCACCTTACGTCTGGAAAAGCGGTCCGTAATAGCTCCCCCCAAAGGATTGAATAAGATGGAAGTAACTAGCTCTGATATCTGGTAAATGCCCAAGACCGTCTGCCCCAGAGCTCCCAAAGAAGCAAGCCAGATACTATTTCCATAGTCATAAAGCATATTCCCAATTTTATTAATAGCAGCCCGTGTAATAAGCTGTGCTGCCTGTCGATTCATAAAAATACCTCCTTCCATTTCTGAAACTATTGTATCAGGAATAGAGGGAGGTTCTTTATTTTTCCCATATTTGGGAAATTATGCTTTTACAAACTTATCGAAATGCTCTTGATAATAGGCGACTTGCTCAGGTAAATTCAGCACTTCAAAGATGTGCATGGCTTCCTGCATTTGCTTGATGCCCTGCTTCTTCTCTCCCTTCTGATAAGCAGCAAAACCCCTTGAGATAGAGGAACACATTGCGTTCATAGAGTTTGATGCCCTTGCCAATGATTTTCTCTACGTAAGCCTCAAAATAACTAGCTTTATCAAAAGAACGACTTTCCAAACAGTGCTGGTAACAATTGAGAGCTAGAATCAAGACTAGTCTCTTATGGCGACCGATTTCTTTGTAGTAGTCCTCCCGCTCCATAACTTCCTTGCCCAGACGGTAGACATAGTCCACATCATAAAAACTATAGAGGTTTCCAAAGAGGATCAGCTCGTACATGGTCCAATCTTCCACTTGAAAGAGATAATCGGCCACCTTATCTAAATCCTCTTGCCTCATACGAAACTGGTTGTCTCGCTGACAAATCAAGCCCTGCATCAAAAATCCAATTCAGCTCATAGTAAAGAGGCGTGCTACTAGCTTGGGCCTTTTTCCAACTGCTCCGCTTGCAAGTCTTGAAATCCCTTTGATGTCATTTGAGTAGTAAAGAGGGATAATCTTACCCATCATGGCCACGTGTTCATGCTGCTGGAAATTCCGAGCTTTGTCCATAAAAATTTTCAAGGGTCACATGAATATTATCCAAGAGATCTAAAAATTTCGAGAGGGTCATGTCCGACTCACCCAGCTCAAAACGAGACAGCTGAGAGGTCGAGCAAACCTGACCAGTCGCTTCCTTCAATGAATAATGTCCATTTAAACGAAAATCACGAAAAACCTTTGCCTAAATTTTTCCATTTGTTTACCACTTAAATTCTTTCAGTTGCTTTTTCCAAATCCTGTAAATAGGCTTCATCCAAGCCATTCCGGTCTTTTTGCTGGGGCTTCCAGACTGGCCAGATAAAGCAAGAACTGGTCCGCCAGTATCTCATATTGATGGAAAGGCAGGCGCTTCATCTGGGCCTGAACGAAATCAGCAGCCTCTGCAAAATGCTCGCTTTCCAGCAGCTCTTGCAAATAATCAGCTCCATCAAGCTGCCGGCCTTGCTCATCTTCAAACTGCCCCAGATCTAAATGCTGGATTGTTAGGCGCAGCGCCGAACCAAGCATATTGGCTGCTCCCTTGATCTGCCGCATAAACCAATCGTTTTCTGTCGTCATCAGTAGCTCCTTCCAAAGCGGGCGGATTGACTGCCCCTAAAAATACTAGACCTTCTCTGCTAGTTCTTCCCATTCGAGCAGGGCTTCTTCTTGGGCGGCGGTCAGCTGGTCGATTTGCTGCTGGCTCTCCATGAGTTCACTGGCGTCGTTGGTAGCCTGCATGGCTTCCTGAAGCTGACTGATCTGACTGTCCAAGTCCTCGATTTGCGCTTCCAATTGCTCTAGGCGGCGGGCCAGCCGGCGCTGTTCTTTCTGGTTTTTCCTTTTTGGATTTGATAGTCATTGACAGGGACAGACTTGTCAGAATCAACCTGCTCCGACTCCTCACGCAAGGCTTCCTGCTCTGCCTTTTTTTCTCCAGATAGTAGTCATAATCACCCAGATAAAGGGTGGAGCCTGTCTCAAAGAGCTCAACTATCTGTGTGGCCACGCGATTGATAAAGTAACGGTCATGGCTGACAAAAAGCAGGGTACCATCAAAGTCTATCAGGGCATTTTTCTAGCACCTCCTTGCTATCAATGTCCAGGTGGTTAGTCGGCTCGTCTAGGATGAGGAAGTTGTTGTTTTCCATAGACAGCTTGGCTAGAAGCAGCCGCGCCCGCTCTCCACCTGATAGCATGCCGACAGACTTCTTGACATCGTCTCCCGAGAAGAGGAAAGCGCCTAAGCGATTGCGAATCTCGACCTCTGGCGTCAGCTTGAAGTCATTCCATAGCTCATCGAGAACTGTATTGCTGGCAGTCAGTTTACTCTGGGTCTGGTCATAGTAGCCCACTTCCACATTAGCTCCCAGCTGCTCCTTGCCTCTGATGAAGGGCACTTGTCCGATTAGTGATTTAATCAAGGTCGTCTTTCCAATCCCATTCGGACCGACAATAGCTACCGCATTGAACTTGCGAATATCAAGGTTAATCGGCTCCGACAGGACTTCCTCGCCGTAGCCAATAGCCGCATCTTCCAGGGTCAGCACAACATTACCCGAAACCTTATCGGCTCTGAAAGTCATATTAGCCGAGCGACTGCCGGTCTCCGGCCTGTCCAAACGCTCCATCTTTTCCAGCTGCTTTCGACGGGACTGAGCCCGCTTGGTTGTGGAAGCCCGAACTAGATTGCGATTGACAAAGTCCTCCAGCGCAGCGATTTCTTTCTGCTGCTTTTCATAGTTCTTGGCTTCAGTAGCCAGCTTCTGCTCCTTTTGGACCACAAAGCTAGAGTAATTGCCCACATAGCGATCCAAGGAATGCTTGGTCAAATCCAGCGTGATAGTCGCAACCTTGTCTAGGAAATAGCGGTCGTGGCTGACGATGATCAGGGCACCGCTGTAGTTAATCAAGTAAGTCTCCAGCCAGGCAATGGTCTCGATATCCAAGTGGTTGGTCGGCTCGTCCAAGACCAGCAGTTCTGGCTTTTCCAAAAGCATCTTAGCCAGAGCCAGACGGGTATTCTGCCCGCCTGACAGCTCAGAAATCTTCATCTGCCACATGGACTGGTCAAACTTGAAGCCATTCAAAATCGCTCGAATATCGGCCTCATAGGTAAAACCGCCTTTCTGGCGAAAAATCCTCTGACAGCTGATCATACTGGGTCATGAGAGCAGTCAGATCTTCCCCTGACAATTCTCCCATTTGCAGCTCCATCTGCCGCAAGCGCTTCTCTTGCTGACGCAGACTATCAAAGACCAGCAGCATCTCGTCGTAGATAGTATTCTCCGACTCAAAGCGGCTGTCCTGAGCCAGATAGGACAGGGACAGGTCTCGTTTTTTTATTAATCTGACCAGAAGTAGGCTCTTCCTCGCCCACCAAAAATCTTGAGCAGGGTTGACTTCCCAGCTCCATTTTTACCGACGAGGGCAATCCGGTCACCCTCATCCACCTGCAGGTTAATATTGTCAAAAAGAAGCTCCCCTGCAAAAAGAGCGCTCAATCTTGCTTGCTTGTAAAATAATCATAAGACCATTATAGCAGATTTGCTTCTCTCCTGCTATCTACCAGATTTTAAAAAAGTTTCAGCAGGTTCATTATCCTAGAGATTTTGCTAAACTTATAGCTTCGATATGGAAAATCTAGTAAAAAAACATCTCAAAACTTAGATCTTTCAACTAAGCTTCAAGATGCACTATAAATTTTTCGAAAGTAATAAGCAAGAAACTCTTCCAATATTGCCTTTACAATCACTTAATCTTTTCCCGGCTGACCACCAATCACGACTTTTTAGCTTTATTATTGTTATCAAAAGAATAAAATAATACAACTTTTTTTCTATGAGTCTCAAAAAAATGATTCTCTTGTCCTATATAATATCCCTTTCAGGGCGCCGGGTTTCGTTTCGTAATCAAATTCACCATAACGCGCTCCACTATCTCCCATTCTCTTTTACCGATAATCCACTGATCATCGTATTTCCAGTAAACGCGACTAGAAAAATAGAGAAAAACTGAAAGAGCAATCATTGCCAAGAATAAAAAGACATAGTGTAAGCTTAGCTTTCTTTTCGCATCGATCTTCCTTTTTAGCATTTTTTGGAATAATAAAAACAGCAGTATCTCGCCTTCCAAAGATTAGTCAAGGCTAGCTATATTTTTTTATTAAACCTTATTTATCCCATTTCTTCATCTAACTAGCGAAACAAACTGCTTTACTAATGATTTCCGTTACAAGATTTTTAATGAGTATTTCTCATATTGCAGTGCAACAAATTCAAAAAAAGCTACCCATCAAAAACGGTTGCTATTTATGATTATTTTTATTCAAAAAGACAAGCCTGTTAACGAAAAAAACAGGTTGCCTATAAATGGTTTTTAATAGATCGCACAAGCTTTTTTAAAGCTTTATCGAACTTGAGTCAGCACTCCGTCTTGCATCTCATAAATCTTATCAACCTCATCCAGCAGGCGAGTATCATGGGTAATCATGACCACGCTCTTATTGAATTTCTGAGTAACCTCTTTAAGCAAATGAACCACGCGCTTGGCCCTTTCCGTATCCAAACTAGCTGTCGGCTCATCAGCCAAGATAATATCCGGGCTATTGTAAAGCGCTCTAGCGATAGCAGCTCTCTGCCTTTCCCCGCCGGACAATTCTTTCGGATATTGCTTGAGAGTTCCTTTAAGATCCAGCAACTCAATCAGACTGTCTAGATCCGTTCTTTCCTTCTTAGATAAGCGGTCAATCAGCTGGAACTGGTCTTCAATTTTCAAAAAAAGGAATGAGATTGGAGGCCTGCAAAATGAAGCCGAAATCATTGAAACGCAGAGCCGCACGTTCCTTTTCCTTGAGCTGGGAAGTATCTTTTCCCATGCAGCAGAATCCGTCCTTTTGAGGGAGTTTGTAAATGCCCCAGCAAGGTCAGAAAGGTTGTTTTACCCGAGCCTGATGGCCCAATAATAGCTACAAACTGCCCCGCTTCCAATCGGAAATCAGTTGGTTTCAGGGCTTGAACCAGCGTATGCCCCTGGCCATATTCTTTTGGTAACCCCTTTTTAATTCTAAAATTGGCATTTACTCACCTCCGATTGCTGTGATAGGGTCAATTTTTAGAACCCGACGAATGGACAAGAGTCCTCCAGCCAGTGACATGAGAACAATCAAGGCAATCAGTCCTCCATAAGCTCGCCAATCACTGTAAAATGGCACAGAAGCCGGCAATACTAACTGGGTTCCTAAAAAGCAACAAAACAGCTAGACTTATTCCCAGACAAGACAGGATGAAAATCTGCCAGAAAATAGAAGCAATAATCTTTCTACTGGCAATTCCTTGGGCACGCATAATACCATAAAGATGCGTCTTTTGTATGGTAATGATGTACATGAAAAATTCCCAATACCAAAAATGTAATCAGAACCATGGCCCCAATCATGAAGGAAAAGGTCAGTACCTGAGCCTGATAACCTGGAATATTTTTCTATCAACTCCCTCATAGAGAGTTGACTCAGGCCAGCTTCTTCAATCTTCTGATCATCTTTTTACTACAAGTGCGCTGATATTCTTAACCTGACTAGAGCCGTACTTTAATTCCCTGAAATCATCTAGAGTCATAAAAATTACAGGTTGCGTAAAGAAGCTATTATCCTCTGTAAAACCAACAACTTGATAGAGGCGTTCACTACCATTGAGCTGAAGCTGGTCGCCTATTTTTACACCTTTTTGCTGTAGGCGCTTGTCAGCAATGATTTCATAAGCATTATCAGCTGATCGACCTTCACTCAGTTTTGGAGCTAAGAAACTATTCCATGACAGACCAAAGACTTGGGCATTAATTTTTTCTTTCCCATCTTCATGATTGGCTACTACTGCCATCTGTCCCAAAGCTGCTATTGAGTCACCTTGAAGCAGGCGGCTGTACTCTTCTTCCTTGAGAGTCGACGAAACCAGATTCTTATTGGCATACTCAGATAAAAACAACTGACTGCGCTCCCCACTGATCTATTGCCAAGCGATTAAGCCGAGCCAAACCGACGGAAAGACTGGATAAAAAGAAAACCATATAGGTGATGAGAAAAAAACCACAGCAACAACCATACGGTAACGTCCGCGACTGTAGACAATCTCTTTAAAAGCTAAAAACAAAGCCATCCTCCTTTGAAAGATTCCAAACTATTATATCATAAAGAAACAAGATACAGAAATATCCCATCAGTCTCCCCGCATGTGCTCTCTAACAAAGCCTGCTAGACCGACAGTGGTCACCTTAGTATGAAAATCACTCATTTGCTGAGACTTATAATGAGGATGAGCCAACCAGTAAGTCAAGGTTCCCATAAAGGAAGCAGCCTGATGATTCAGCAGTAAATCCGCTTCTACCTCCTCTAAAAGTGGATCACCCAAGGAAATACTCTGCGAGAAAATCTCTCTCAAAACTTCCTGCAAGCGCCACGAACTAGTTGAACTGCCATTTGGTCCCAAAAGAATGGCCAAATCTTCCAAGTAAGGCTCAAAAAAATGAAAAAGATTTTGTTTATCATGGATATAGTCTTCCACTTTAAATTCCTTTTCTAACTTGAACAAGCAGGAAGAATCTAGAGCCTCTTGATAATAGGCCTGTAAATCATCTAGCAAGCGGTTTTCAATCTTCTCTAGCAGATCATACTTGTCCAGATAATGCCGATAAAAAAAGTACTGCGATTCACCTCTGCCAAATCAATCAATTGGCGAATGCTGATTTTCTCAAAAGTCTGCTCTTTCATCAGCTGCAGCAAGCTAGTCTCTATCCGCTTTTCTGTCTCTCTTCTTTTTTTCTCATACATGCCATTCACCTCAAAATGCAACAGTCACTCTAAAATTGATGCTTGTATACCATCCAGCTCCCACTATATAATAAATATAAGCAGAAGACAAGAACAAGAGGATTAAAAGATGAAGATTATGATCAATCAAAAAGAAGTCAGTCAAGAAAGAATCGAGCAATGGCGGAAGCATAGAATCCTTAAAAGCAGCTAAGATGCTTAATCTACAGCTGCCTAATACTGACAACACGGAGATTTTTAGACCAAGCTCTACTGGAAGCAAAAAAATAAAGCTGACATACGAAGAGCTAATCCAAAAAAATCGGAACCAAACTCAAATGGAGTCAATATTTGATGAAATAGGGCGACCAAATGGTCCAAGAAACCACGAAAAAGAGCTGTTGTAACGATTTTTGCAAGTGGACTGACTGCTGCTTCTTTCAGTATAATGCTAGAAAAGTTGATGTTAGAAAAGACAAATGTTCATAAACGAGTCAATCTTGGTGCCTGTCCAGACCATTATGCTTTGCAGGCGTACGGTGACAAACTGGAAGTCATTGAGACTGCAGGAAACAGCCCTCTGCCAACACAGTTTTTTTCTTAAGCTTGGTGGTGAAGCTGAGATAGAGGAGCCTCGTGATGCGTCTTATCCCTTCCAAACTGTCGGTGCTGCCAGTCTAGCGAATGGTTGCAATATCGGTGGAATTCGCCATCAGTTTCGCGACACAGAAAAAGGCCTAGAAGCCCGATTCTGCGTCGAATTCCCCAGCCTCTGTCCTGACAGCCTTATCAAAGAACACCAGCTCCACCTGGCTTCCGAATGGTCAAGATGGATAACTTGGTGCAAAGAGCATAAAGAATGAAATTCCTTTCCTGAAAAATCCTACCAAGCCATGCAAAAACAGCCTACTGCCATCTTAAAGAGACCGCAACAAGGCTGTTTTTTTCTTCTACATTTAAGCAAAGACAATCATGGACTTAATAGTCTTGCTCTTACCCATGAGTAAATGAATCAATAGCAAGATCTTCAAGTTTAACAGTTATCCACCTCAGTACAAATTTTTCAACAACTCCAATAGGTTGTAACTACTATTTTTATGCCACTTTGCAATTATCCTGAGATCCGTTTTTTTCTACTGCAGGTTGTTGCCTAACTTACTGTTTTGTAAAGTTTAGAGTATCTGGATCGTCATCAAGTTCGCTGACAATTAACTGATTGCCATTTTGTTGATAAGTTTTAACATCGTCACCAACAATCAAACGCTGATTAGTTGCATCAACCTGGACTTGCTTGATTTCCTTACTTCCATCTACCTCTGTCTCCGTCCATGTCCCAGAGGCCCCATTAATTTGAAGAAGGTGTTGATCCCCATCATGGTCAGTTGCCTTATAACTACCATCTAGATTCGAAGTTTGGGTAGACTTAGAAGAGTTAGCTTGACTAGAAGAAGATTCTGTATTAGAACTAGATGCTGATTGGGAACTTTGACTTTTTGACATCTTTAGATTGAGAGTTAGCATTAGTCCCTTGGTTGTTATTTCCTGAGCAAGCTGTCAAGAGAACAGCTGCTGTAAGGGATACAATTGCTAAAATAGTTTTTCTTCGGAATAGACATATCGATTCCTCCTTTTCTACATTTGTAGTTTATACTTATATTCTACACTTGTCTGTTTTATTTGTCAAGAGAAAGAATTTTGTTTTTCTATTAAGAATTCTATATTACTGATGCAATCAATCAGATCTAGATCTTTTCTTTTAAACATAAGAAAAAAATCCCCAGTCTAATTTGACTGAGGATATAGATTATTGTTCTTATCATATGTAATCACTAAGCCACTAGCAGAACAGGTATACGATGTCTCCTTGATAGCAAGGCATCATTCCTCATTCTGAAATAAGAGAGTCGATTTTTGCAAATATGGGTTGGGGTACTTGAGGAGCAGGTCTTTAACTGCTGTAACCAAATCTTTCTGCTCAGCCTGACCGGATTGGTAACGAAGCAAGAGTAGCATAAAATTATCTTTTTTTCAGCTGGGCTGGCTTTTCTTCTTAAAATAGCCCCAGATATGCTGAAAGGCATTGCAGACCTGACCTCGATTTTTCTGGTAGGGCAACAGCTTGGTCAATCAAGGCTTGAACATGAGCTACTTCTACCGATTCACTTTTTTTAAATATTGACGAATTTCCAGATAGATTTTACTGGAATGACTGAGGACTAAGTATTTGTTCCTAGCCCAAAGAGTCTGACATTGAGACATTTGGTTTAAATTTTTCATGCTTACTTTTCCTACCGATTTTTCATTTTGAATTCTTTCAGCCTCATTCGAATCATTAGTCGCATCCTAATTCTCCAATTTTTCAAAATATAATCCCAACCACAAAACTTAATATGATTGGAAAAAGAAGGATGATTTGCTAGTCTTTCTTTTATTCTGGAAAAAAATCCATTCAATATGAGGCGCCTGACGACTAATTTCCTTATAAATATCATTAAAATCAGCACCAGACAAGTTATTTAAGTCAATCGAGTCTAGAGTACTACCATTCTTATCATAAAAATAAAGCATACGATTTGTTTTCTGCATATCATCAGAACTATAAGTTTTTGATTTTTATATTCAATCTTCTTGACATTGTCCAGATCAAGTTCATTCATATCTTGGAAAATCGAAGATTTAATATCCAGTTTTTCCTTCTGAAATCGTCATTGCAGGAGGTTGTTTAGACTTTATAAAAAAATAGAAATCAACAATAAAGAAACCCCAACTGCTGAACCAATCAAGACAGTTGTAGCAAAAATCGTCATCTCTTTTCTTTTCCTCTTCTTTTCCCTTTTTTTATCCTATCCTGTTCTTTCTTTAATTGATTATTATAAGTATCTACAACGCTTTGGAGCACTGGCTTCTTTTTTTCTCTGGAGTCTCATCTTTGGGACCATCTTCTGAACCAAACATTAGTTCTGCATCTCGGATAGTTATCGGTCTTTCTTCTAGTTTGTATTCATCCATCTTGGCGTCAAAACTCACTTCAGGATCTTTAGAGTTACTTGCACTAAAGGTAGAAGACGAGTTTGACCATACAGCAAAGATTGCAAAAATAGTAATCAAGATAATACCAACAATTTCACCTGCATAACTTCTCTTATACTGCATCAGAAACCTCTTAACAAATTTTTTTAATATGACTAGAATATCATAAATCAAGCCTTTTTATAAAGCTTCTTTTAGCAATTAAAAACAGCCTGTAAAGACTGCTTTTTTTCGACTCTTCTAACGCACCTCTGCGCCGAGTTTTTTTCGATCAGAGATTTTTCGATTTTTTCCATGTATTTAGCCACTTCTTCGTCAGTCAGGCTAGCTTCTGGATTTTGGAAAGTCAGGCTGTAAGCCATAGATTTGAGGCCAACACCCAGCTTGTCACCAGAGAAGATATCAAAGAGTTTAATATCGGTCAAGCGCTTGATACCAGCTGCTTGGATGGCATCAAGGACCTCTTGAGTGAGTGATTTCAGCCTTGAGCAAGAGTGCCACATCACGGCTGACAGCTGGGAATTTAGTGATTTCTGTAAATGGCTGTGCTGGCTGGAGCTGCTCTTCGATGGCAGACAGGTTGAGCTCAGCAACATAGGTTTCAGGAATATCGTAAGCCTTGGCTGTCGCAGGATGGACTTGGCCGACAAAGCCGACAGGCTGGCCATTGATAGAGATTAAAGCAGTCCGACCAGGATGCAGGCTCTTAATCTGGTTGCTAGCCACGTATTCAGCTGTCAAGCCCAACTTAGCAAAAGAGTGCTTCCACTACACCCTTAGCATAGAAGAAATCAACCGCTACTGGCTGGGTCTGGAAGTCTTTTTCATTAACCAGACCTGTAAAAGCAAAGGCAAAGCTATTGATTTCATTTGGCAACTCTTCCTTAGGATTACCAGTCTGCTCAAAAACTTTTCCAATCTCATAGAGGGCTAGATTCTTGTTCTTACGAGCCACATTGTAGGCTAGGGGAGTCCAAAAATCCCAGAAACCATGTTCTGACGAAGAACAGAGCGCTCCACTGTCATTGGCCACATAAGCTCAGTCAAGTTGCTAGGATTGAGAGTGAATTCAACCGCCTTTTCTGGCGTCGTCAAAGCGTAGGTGATGATTTCTGTCAGTCCAGCTCCTTCTGCTAAGGTCCGTACTTGACGGCGCAGTTTCTGCGTTGCAGTCAATTCACCGGCAGTTCCGTCATCTTTTGGCAGACTAGCTGGCAATTTGTCATAGCCGTAAATGCGGGCAATTTCTTCATAGAGATCTGCTTCGATTGAAATATCCCAGCGACGGCGAGGGACACTGACAGTGAACTGTTCAGCACTTCCTGATAAGCCAAAGCCAAGTCTGCGGAAGACATCCTCAATATCTGTATAAAAGCAAGTCTGTTCCTAGCACACGGTTGACATCCGCAAGACTAGACACCACTTCTACATCTCTAGTATCTAAGCTACCAGCTGATACGATACCAGCCTGAACAGTCGCTCCTGCCAAGTTCGCAATCATACTTGCTGCTGCGTCCAAAGCTTCATTGACAGTTGCCACATTGATGCCTTTTTCAAAGCGGGAAGATGATTCTGAGCGCAGGTTAAGGCGACCGCTGGTCTTGCGGATTGATTTCCCATCAAAGACAGCTGCTTCCAGAACAACACGAGTGGACTTACCAGAAATTTCAGTCGCTGCTCCTCCCATGACACCAGCCAAAAGCCACTGGCTTATCTGCCACAATAATGACTAAGTCGCTAACTTCCAGCTCGCGCTCTTCGCCGTCCAGTGTCACTAGTTTTTCACCAGCACGCGCTTCCCGCACGACAATCTGGTCACCCTCAAATGTATCCAGATCAAAGGCGTGCATGGGCTGACCAAAGTAGAGCAGGATGTAGTTGGTCACGTCTACTACATTGTTAATCGGACGGATTCCTTCGTTCATGAGGAGATTTTGTAGCCACTGAGGACTTGGGGCAATGCTAACATTTTCCAAGATACGAGCCGCGTAATAAGGGGCTTTCCCTGTCTCAAGGGCTACTGAAAGACTGTCGGCTGCCTGCTTTTCATTTTCCACCAGCGAAAAATCTTTGAAATGTACTGACTTATCATAAATCGCAGCCACTTCATGAGCCACCCCACGCATAGACAGAGCATCAGCCCGGTTTGGCGTAATAGAAAGCTCGATAATCTCATCGTCCAAGTCCAGATAAGAGAAGACTTCCTCACCCGGCACTGCTTCTTCAGGCAGGATTTGAATGCCATCCGCAAATTCCTTTGGCACAACAGAATCAGAAATACCCAGCTCACCCAGAGAGCAGATCATGCCCAGTGACTCCAAGCCACGGATTTTTTTCCTTTTTTTAATCTTATAATTGTCAGCAATGCGAGCACCTGGCAAAGCCACCATGACCTTGATGCCTGCGCGAACATTCGGAGCACCACAGACAATTTGACGGTTATCCTCTTCTCCGACATTGACTTGACAGACATGCAGGTGAGTATCAGGAACATCCTCACACGATACCACCTCACCAACAACAATTTTTGATAGGCCAGCAGCTGGTGATGTCACACCTTCCACTTCAATTCCTGTCGTTGACATTTTTCTCAGCCAGCTCAGCGCTCGCCACATCAATGTCTACTAACTCTTTTAACCACTTATAACTTACTAGCATATTCAAGATACCAAGGGCGTCAAAAACGACTGAAAAATAGGAGATTTGCTAAGCATTCGACGAATGATCGCAAATCTATCTTTTTCGAGTTTTTAGCCCGGGTTCAATTCCTTTCTCTATTCTATCGCTGAGGAACTTGACCAACCAAATTTTAGTTATTTGTCTGAAATCCTGATTTCAGACAAATCATCTAAATTTCGAGCTTTTTAGGTCGTATCATTTCCTCTCTTTAAATTTTTCTTTTTATTTCAATTTCTTGCGGAGCATCCAGTCTGTGTCTACCGTCTCACCAGTGATATAGTCGTGCTGACTGAATTTTTTTCAAAGCCATATTTGAAGTAAAAAAATATTGGGCTCTAAAAATTCTTCTCCCAGACGCCCAGCCAAACCCAGTCAAAGCCTCGTTTCTCGGCTTCTTCTAAGGCAAATTCAAACATCTCCTTGCCCCAAGCCTTGACCATGATAGGCTTTCAAGACATAGATTCGCTGAACCTCAAAGGCTTGTGGCAGTTCGTGCTCCGTTTGAGCCTGTCCCCAGTTAAACTTGAGAAAACCAGCAATTTTATCGTCTTTGACAACAAAAATAGGTCTCTGACTCAGGATCTTCCAGCTCCTTTTCGATAGTTGCAAGCGACAGCTCATTGTCAAAAATAATGAGCCATATCAGCTTCCTTGATAAAAGGACCAAAAGTTTCTTGATAAGTCGCGACCTCTAGCTCTCGCAAGAGGCTCGCTTCTTCTTTTTTGACTCTGACTAGCATACTGCACTCCTTCCTCAGAAAAGCTGCATTGATGATTACAGGTTTCTACTTAAACTGCTGAGAAAAACGAATATCTCCTTGGTAGAAGCCACGAATATCGTTGATACCGTAGCGAAGCATAGCTACCCGCTCTTGACCAAGGCCAAAAGCAAATCCAGAATACTTATCTGCATCAATACCGCTCATTTCCAACACACGCGGATGCACCATACCAGCTCCCATAATCTCAATCCAGCCGGTCTTCTTGCAGACATTACAGCCGGCACCACCACACTTAAAGCAGGAAACATCCACTTCAACAGACGGCTCTGTGAATGGGAAGTATGACGGACGCAGACGGATACTTCGGTCTTCACCGAACATCTTCCGGACAATTAGCTGCAGTGTTCCTTGCAAGTTTGCCATGGAAATATTTTCTCCAACCACCAAGCCTTCAATCTGATGGAATTGGTGGGAGTGAGTCGCATCATCGGTATCCCGACGAAAAACGCGCCCCGGTGAAATCATCTTGAGTGGCCCTTTAGAAAAGTCATGGGCATCCATAGCTCGCGCCTGCACCGGACTGGTGTGGGTTCTGAGCAGGATTTCCTCTGTAATGTAGAAAGTATCCTGCATATCCCGTGCTGGGTGGTCCTTAGGCAGATTCATCCGCTCAAAGTTGTAATAGTCCTTTTCCACTTCAAAACCGTCCACGACCTGATAGCCCATCCCGATGAAAATATCTTCGATTTCTTCACTAGTCTGGCTAAGAATATGACGGTTCCCTACCGGAATTTGACGGCCTGGCAGGGTCACATCCAAGGATTCCTCAGCCAGTTTCAGAGCGACTAATTGCTCTTCCATCTCTTGAGCGGTCTTTTCAAAGGCTGCTGTCAGAATATCACGCGCTTCATTGACGTGCTTTCCGATAATCGGCCGCATTTCAGCTGAGATATCCTTCATCCCTTTCAGGACTTCAGTCAGCGAACCCTTCTTACCCAAGACAGCTACACGCAAGTCCTGTAGTTCCTTTTGATTCTTCGCTTTGAGCTGCTTGAGAGAAGCTAGAGTCTCTTCACGCAAGCTTTTTAGTTGTTCTTCAATCGTTTTCGTCATTTTCCCTCCAAAATAAAAAGCGCGCCAATCTCCATAAGCGGAGCGTTGACACGCGGTACCATCCGTTTTTTATCTGGCAAGCCAGACCTTACTTATCAATCCTAGAGCAAGTGAATTCGCCTAGCTTTCATCTAGAGAGCTTTCAGTCGATGGCTCCCTCCCTGTTAAACTTCCCCTAGGTTACTGGTCTTGCGGATTGCTATTTAATTACTTAATATTCTAGCAAATTTCCCCTATTTTGGCAACAAAATAAAAAGCTCCTGGCATCCATTTAAAACGGAATAGCCAGGAGTGCGTCTTGTTTACTGATTATTAACGAAGCAACTTGAGTAGCTAAAAAGCTACTGACAAACAATTTACTTGATGATTGATTCAATCTTTTTATAGCCCTAAAGAATGATTTTTCTTTTATATCGATCTAATAAGAAAATATATTTTTATCGTACAAAAGCAATGACGATTGTATAATTCGAAGTCCGAAAACCATTGAAAAGCTTCTCTCTTCATTGTTGCTCTCTGAGGTTTTTTTCTCATTTTAAACTCTTATTTTCCATAGCAACAATCTGCAATCGTCACAAGAGATAATTCGGTTCAGATATTTTTTAACAATACCTCCAACTAAGACGAACAACAAATCAGTAAACAAGGACATAAGCTAAAATATAGATAACTTAAAACAGATTTGAATTTCTGAAACCCATTGGAATCAGTCCTTTCTATTTGCTAAGCTATGCATTCCTTTATCAAAGGAATGAAACGTTTAAAGAAGGAAAGAAGAATATCAAAATTCTTAATTTCCCACCTATCTTTTATTCACTATTAGTGTACTCTTTTTATCTTTAAAAAGCAAGCGTTTACATTGTTTTTTTATAATATTTTTGCAAAAATAAAAAGCTAATTGGAGAACCTTTTAGCCCTCAAATCAGCATTTTTTTCTATTCAAACAAACTATAATAATCTGAAATGGTCATTTGAGCTTTTTTTCTTCTTGCTTAAGATCCTGAATAATCTGACCATCCTTCATAACAATCAAGCGATTGCCGTACTTAAGTGCATCTTCCATATGATGAGTAATCATAAGAGCAGTCAACCGGTCTTTTTGGACAAAATCGTCTGTTAACTCCATTAAAGCCACACTAGTCTTAGGGTCCAAAGCTGCTGTATGCTCATCCAGTAGCAAAAGTTCAGGACGTTTGAGTGTCGCCATTAAAAGACTTAGGGGCCTGTCTTTGACCACCTGATAGGAACTCAATTGCTGTATCCAAATGCTTTTTCTAGGCCATTGCCAATTTTATCAATAGTCGCCTGGAATTCTTCTTTATAATGATTCAATCGGCGAGGAAAAAGACCTCTTCTCTCTCCTCGAAACTTAGCAATCAGGAGATTTTCAGCAACAGTCATACGAGGCGCTGTCCCCATTTTTGGATCTTGAAAAACTCGAGAAAGGTATTTTTGCTCTTTTTTTCTGGAGAATAATGTGTCACATCTTCACCCAAGATATGGATACTACCACTGGTTAAAGGTAAGGTCCCAGCAATTACGTTAAAAAGGGTTGATTTTTCCGGCTCCATTTCCACCTAGAATAGTAATAAAGTCATGCTCATGGATTTGGAGAGACACATCATTCAAAATGACTTTTTCTTCATCTAAACCATTATTTACAACTTTTGTGGCATTTTTTAATTCTACAATGACTGTCATTTGCTTAATGTGACTCCTTTAAAGAATTTATTTTTAAGCGTGGGAATCATGAGGCAGATTGCCAAAATCACCGCACTGTAGAGGCGTAGGTAGCTGGTATTAAAGCCTAAAAGCGATAACCGCCCAAATCAGAAATTGATAAGCAATCGCACCTACCACAATCGTCATCAGTCTTTCAGCCAAAGTAAGACTCTTAAAGAGAACCTCTCCAATGATTAAGCTGGCCAAACCGATAACAATGACTCCAATCCCTCTTGAAGCATCCGCATAACCTTCTTGCTGGGCAATCAAAGCTCCAGCTAGGGCAATCACTCCATTGGACAGCACCAAGCCCATCAGCTCCATCCGACCAGTATTAATCCCAAAACTTCTGGCCATATCAGGATTGTCCCCAGTAGCAATGTAGGCCTGGCCTAGCTTGGTATCAAGAAAGAAAAGCAAAGCTAGAATTACCAGAACTACAAAAATTAGGCCTAGAAAGATTTGATTCATTTCCTCTGAAAAAGGAAGAAAGTCTTGAATCTTTTTTTGCCCCTAGTAGCCCCAGATTGGCTCTTCCCATGATCATAAGGATTAAGGAATGGCATGAGGTCATAACCAAAATTCCAGACAGCAGAGTCGGAATTTTTCCTTTGGTATAAAGCAAGCCCGTTGCAAAACCAGCCAAACATCCAGCTAAAATAGCAATCAAAGTTGCAATTAGTGGATTAACGCCCTTAGTAATCAAAGTGACAGCAACAGCCCCTCCCAGAGGAAAGCTGCCTTCTGTTGTCATATCTGGAAAATTCAAAAATCCTAAAGGTCATAAAGATTCCCAGACCCAAAATGGACCAGAAAAGACCTTGTGAAATAATCGAAATAATCATATTCTATCCTAACTTTGTATTAAAACTTGCCACTCAACTAAGGCTTGAGTTTTTAAGTCTCCTTCCTTACTCAATCACTTGTCCAGCTTCTTTGAGGGCATCTTCTGGTACAGTAATTCCAAGTTCTTTGGCATTCTTCTTATTGATGACTGACTTACCTTTATTAAAAATTTCAACTGGTGTTTCTTCTGGTTTTGCACCTTTCAAGATTTTAGCAGCCATTTTTTTCCTGTTGCAACTCCAAGGTCATGTTGATCAACAACAACTGATGCTAGTCCACCTTCTTCTACCATAGCAGTCGCACTTGGGTATATAGGTTTTTTTAGCGTCTTTATTGCTAGATACTACAGTCGCAAACGCTGATGCAATTGTATTATCAATCGGAATCCAGATAGCGTCAACCTTTCCAGTCATGACATTCATGGTTGAAGCAATTTCATTGGTTGAAGGAACAGAGTATTCTTCTACCTTATAGCCTGCCTCTTCAGCTAATTTTTTTGAACTCTTCTACCTGAGATTTAGAGTTATCTTCACTGCTAGAGTATAGTGCACCGATAGTTTTTACATTTGGCGTCAATTTTTAATCAGCTCCAACTGTTGCTTAGCTGGATTGCGGTCAGAGACACCAGTGATATTGCCACCCGGTTTTTTTCAAGATTTTTTTACTAGATTAGCTCCGACTGGATCTGTGATAGCTCCCATGACGACGGGCTTGTTCTTAGTAGCTGAAGCCAGTCCTTGAGCAGACGGAGTCGCAATCCCAATCAGCACATCATTGTCATTAGACACCAATTGCTTGCTCATAGTAGCAACCTTACTCTGATCACCCTCAGCATTCATAAAATCAATTTTAATATCATCGGCCTTGTAACCTTCTTCAGCTAATCCATCTTTAATGCCTTTATAGATTAAATCAAGTGAAGGATGACTGACATACTGTAATACTCCGACTTTGACTGTTTTCTTATCTGTAGTAGACTTCGCCCCACCACCTTTATTCAAGCTGGAATAGATCAAAGATCCTCCAACCAAGACTACTAATACTGCTAAAACAGCGAGTAAACGTTTATTCTTCATATTTTTTTCTCCATTTCTATTTTTAAGCTTTCTCATTTCAATCCCTAGGGACGCCATCGTTTAAACATGGGGAACTCTCCTTCTCTTTTTTTCCAACAAAAAAACCTCACACAGATATTCTGTGTGAGGGCGTAAATCGCGGTGCCACCTCAATTATGGAAAAAAATAAATAGCATTCTCCCATATCTCTGCCTTTGTCTACCAACAAGTTGCACTGTAAGGTGTGCCAACCGAATTCTTATTGTTTCGAATTCATTTATTCTTTTTAGCTTATCAGTAAATTACCAAAAGACACTCTAATCATTAGCCCAATTTCGTAAAGATTTGCTACTTGTTTTCACCACCCACAAGCTCGCTAAAAAAACAAATTCATTTACTACTTTTTCTAATTTCCTATATTGTAAGTTTTTTTCCTAATAATATGTCAAGACCTTTTTGACAATTTTTGTAAAATGTTCGGATTTTTTTATTGTCTAGTCCATTTTCGATTAAAAACTCAAATAATTTGATATCTCATTGGGAGCTTTTTACCTTATTTTTTTGTTATAATTTTCTATAGTAACTTTCAAGGAGATAAGCATGTCTTTTGACGGATTTTTACATCACATGACTGAGGAACTTCGCCACGAATTAGTGGGCGGCCGCATCCAGAAGATTAATCAGCCCTTTGAACAGGAGCTGGTTTTACAAATTCGTAGTAATCGCAAAAAGCCATAAGCTACTCCTATCAGCCCACTCTGTCTTTGGGCGCGTCCAGCTGACTGAGACTACTTTTTGAAAAATCCAGCTATTCCCAATACCTTTTATCATGGTGATGCGCAAATACCTGCAGGGCGCTGTCATTGAAGCAATCCAGCAAGTGGAGAATGACCGGATTTTGGAAATCAGCGTCTCCAATAAGAACGAAATCGGCGATAGCGTGGCTGTGACTCTAGTCATCGAAATCATGGGTAAACATAGCAATATCATTCTCTTGGATAAGGCTAGCGGTAAGATTATTGAAGCCATCAAACATGTCGGTTTTTCACAAAATAGCTATCGAACGATTTTACCTGGCTCAACTTATGTCGCACCGCCTCAGACAGGCAGTCTCAATCCTTTCACTGTGGGCGATGAAAAGCTCTTTCAAATCCTACAGACTGAGGAAATAGAGCCCAAACGCCTTCAGCAAATTTTTCAGGGATTGGGTCGGGATACGGCTACTGAGCTCAGTGGTCGTCTGACAGCTGACAAGCTCAAAACTTTCCGATCCTTCTTTGCCAGTCCGACTCATCCTAGCCTGACCGAAAAAAATCCTTCTCTGCTCTGCTATTTTCCGACAGCAAGACCCAAATGTCCACGTTATCCGAACTTTTAGACACTTTCTACAAGGACAAGGCTGAGCGCGATCGAGTTAACCAGCAGGCCAGCGAACTCATCCGCCGAGTAGAAAAATGAGTTGGAAAAAGAACCGGAAAAAGTTGGGCAAGCAAGAGGAAGAGCTCCTAGCAACGGAGAATGCAGAAGAATTCCGCCAAAAAGGGGAACTTTTGACCACCTTTCTACATCAGGTACCTAACGACCAAAATCAGGTGGAGCTGGACAATTACTACACAGGTGAAAAGATCCTCATCACACTTGACAAGGCCCTGACCCCCAATCAAAATGCTCAGCGTTATTTCAAACGCTACCAGAAGCTAAAGGAAGCCGTCAAACATCTGACCAGCTTGATTGAAGAGACACGGAACACAATTCTCTACCTAGAAAGCGTGGAAACAGCCCTTGCTCAGGCCAGTCTTAGTGAGATTGCGGAAATTCGGGAGGAACTAATCCAGACTGGCTTTATCCGCCGACGCCAGAGAGAGAAAATTCAGAAAAGACAGAAACCTGAGAAATATCTGGCAACAGATGGCCAAACTATTATCCTGGTTGGCCGCAACAATCTACAAAATGATGAGCTGACGTTTAAGATGGCCAAGAAGGACGAGCTTTGGTTTCACGCCAAGGATATTCCAGGTAGTCATGTGGTCATCACAGGCAATCTTCAGCCCAGCGATGAGGTCAAGACTGACGCTGCCGAGCTAGCGGCCTACTTTTTCCAAGGCCAGACTCTCCAATCTTGTCCAAGTAGACATGATTGAGATTAAAAAGCTAAATAAGCCCCACTGGTGGAAAGCCAGGATTTGTCACTTATACAGGACAGAAAACCCTTCGCGTTACACCTGACGCAGAGAAAATCAAGAGTATGAAAACTCAATAATCAAAAAGCGATTCGGAATATCCGAATCGCTTTTTAAACTTCACTCAATCTGTCGAATGCGGAGACATTGATCTCTCTTAATCTTCTTCAGATTTCTTCTTCCGATTTGCTAAACCTAAGAATGTTAAGCTGGCAATGGCTGCTAAGAGACCTGAAGCAGTCTGATCACTTGTCTGACTTCCTGTTCTTGGAAGAACCCCTTTTTCGTCTTTTTGGATCGACATAAATAGGTTCTACTCTCTCTTCAGCTTTTAGGTGTTTGAACTGCTACTGCAGGATCAGCTGGAATTACTGGAACCTTTGGTTGTTCTGGAGTACTTGGTCTGTTTGGAACGACCGGAATTTCTGTCACCTCGGTGTGTAGCTTGCAGAAATTGTTTGACCATTTTCGATCCTTACGGATTACAACGACTCCTTTAGCTGTACCAACAAAGTTTGGCTCTGGAACAAAAGTTACAACACCGTCTGGTGAGATGGTATAAGTGCTTCTCCTGGAACAACTTTTTCAGTTGAGCCATCCTCAAAGGTTGGTGCTACTGTTAAGTCTACATCACCTTCAAAGATTGGTTTACCAGTCTGTGTTTGACCCTTGAGTCCATCTGAGGTTACATCTTCTACTCGTGTTTGGCCGATGACCGTTGGTGTATACTGCGCTGTAACAACGTTGCCATAAATATCCAAACGTTTTACAACCACTCCTTTGGCTGTACCAACAAAGTCTGGTTCTGGAGTAAAGGTAATCTTACCATCTTTATCAATTGTATAGCTTCCTTCTCCTGGAACAACCAGTGTCGTGCTGCCGTCCTCAAAGGTTGGTGGAACTGTACTATCGATATGTCCTTCAAACGCTGGGGTTGCCACTTGCGTTTGGCCTTTAGCTCCTGTAGAGGTTGTATCCCTGTCCAGTAGACGGATCTACAACTGTTGGACGATAGCTTGCAGTAACTGAGGTACCGTTCTTATCCTTACGAACAATTGTTACGCCGGTTCCTTTTCCTACAAAATCAGCTTCTGGAGTAAAGGTTACTGTGCCATCCGGTGAGATGGTATAGGTTCCTTCACCTGGAATCACTTTTTCAGTTGAGCCATCTTCAAAGGTTGGTGCTACAGTTTCATCAATTGGAACCCGTGGATCGCCACCTTGGAAGGTTGGAGTACCTGTTTGTACAAGTCCCTTAATATTTTCAGAGGAAGCATCCTTACCAATTGGTGTTACTTTCGTAAATTCTGGACTGTAAGTCGCAGTCACTGGAGTGCTATTCTTATCCACACGTTTCACGGTGATTGGATCTGGTTTCCCTACAAACTGCTTGTCTGGAGTGAAGGTTACTGTTCCATCTGGTGCAATCGTGTAGGTTCCTTGACCCGGAATGGTCTTCTCTTTGCTTCCATCTTCGAAGGTTGGTTCAACTGTTTCATCAATTGGAACCAGTGGATCGCCACCCTTGGAAGGTTGGAGTACCAGTTTGAGGGAGTCCTTGAGGACCTGTGCTAGTTGCACCAGTTCCTGTAGGAGTGACCTTAGTGAATTCTGGACTGTAAGTTGCAGTGACTGAAGTGCCATTCTTATCCACACGTTTCACGGTGATTGGATCTGGTTTACCAACGAACTGCTTGTCTGGTGTGAAGGTTACTGTTCCATCTGGCGCAATCGTGTAAGTTCCTTGACCTGGAATCACTTTTTCCTTGCTTCCATCTTCGAAGGTTGGCTCAACTGTTTCATCAATTGGAACCAGTGGATCACCACCTTGGAAGGTTGGAGTTCCTGTTTGTGGAAGGCCTTGAGGGCCTGTGCTAGTTGCGTTAGTGCTGGTTGGAACCACTTCTTTCACCACTGCTTGGTACTTGACAGTAACAGGAGTGCCGTTGGCATCCACACGAGTCAATTCAAGTTCTGGTGTTTCACCCTTGAACTGTTTATCAGGAGTGAAGGTCACCTTACCATCTGCGTTCACCTCGAACTTACCAACATTTGGAACTTCCTTCACAGCTGTCCCATTGTCAAATAGTGGAGTCGAATCCGCTGGGAATGGAACAGAGTCATGGCCTGGAGTGAAGGTCACTTTACCTTCTTGGACCTGACCTTGCAGACCTTCTGTCTTATCACCCGTACCAGTTGGTGTTACCTTAGTAAATTCTGGACTGTAAGTCGCAGTGACTGGAGTGCCATTCTTATCCACACGTTTGACTGTGACTGGATCTGGGTTTCCGACAAACTGTTTGTCTGGAGTGAAAGTTACAGTTCCGTCTGGTGCAATCGTGTAAGTTCCTTGACCTGGAATAGATTTCTCTTTGCTTCCATCTTCGAAGGTTGGCTCAACTGTTTCATCGATTGGAACCAGTGGGTCGCCACCTTGGAAGGTTGGAGTACCTGTTTGTGGAACACCCTGCGGACCTGTGCTGGTTGCGTTAGTGCTCGTTGGAGTTACCTTAGTAAACTCTGGGCTGTAAGTCGCAGTAACTGGGGTGCCATTCTTATCCACACGTTTGACTGTGACTGGATCTGCGTTTCCGACAAACTGTTTGTCTGGAGTGAAAGTTACAGTTCCGTCTGGTGCAATCGTGTAAGTTCCTTGACCTGGAATAGATTTCTCTTTGCTTCCATCTTCGAAGGTTGGCTCAACTGTTTCATCGATTGGAACCAGTGGATCACCACCTTGGAAGGTTGGAGTACCAGTTTGTGGAAGTCCTTGAGGACCTGTGCTGGTTGCGCCGGTTCCTGTAGGAGTTACCTTAGTAAACTCTGGGCTGTATGTCGCAGTAACTGGGGTGCCATTCTTATCTACGCGTTTGACTGTGACTGGATCTGGGTTTCCAACAAACTGTTTATCTGGAGTGAAAGTTACAGTTCCGTCTGGTGCAATCGTGTAAGTTCCTTGACCTGGAATAGATTTCTCTTTGCTTCCATCTTCGAAGGTTGGCTCAACTGTTTCATCAATTGGAACCAATGGGTCGCCACCTTGGAAGGTTGGAGTACCAGTTTGTGGAAGTCCTTGAGGACCTGTGCTGGTTGCACCGGTTCCTGTAGGAGTGACCTTAGTAAACTCTGGGCTGTAAGTCGCAGTAACTTCTGTACCGTTCTTATCCACGCGTTTAACCGTTACTGGGTCTGGTTTGCCTACAAACTGCTTGTCTGGAGTGAAGGTTACTGTTCCGTCTGGCGCAATCGTGTAAGTTCCTTGACCTGGAATAGACTTCTCTTTGCTTCCATCTTCGAAGGTTGGCTCGACTGTTTCATCGATCGGAACCAGTGGATCGCCACCTTGGAAGGTTGGAGTACCAGTTTGCGGAAGTCCTTGAGGACCTGTGCTGGTTGCGTTAGTGCTGGTTGGGATTACCTTAGTCACTGTTGGTGTATAAGTTGCGGTAACTTCTGTACCATTCTTATCCACTCGTTTCACTGTGACTGGATCTGGTGTACCAACATATTGTTTGTCTGGCGTAAAGGTAATAGAGCCATCTGGATTGATGCTGTATTCACCTACACCCGGAACAGTCTTCGTTGACTGACCATCTTCGAAGGTCATTGGTTTCGTATCATCAATCGGAACCAATGGATTACCTTCTGTGAAGGTTGGGGTACCTTTTGCGGTTGACCTTGGATACCATTTGAAGTGGCATCCGTTGAAGTTGGTGTTACTTCTTTCACTACTGCTTGGTACTTGACAGTAACAGGAGTGCCGTTGGCATCCACACGAGTCAATTCAAGCTCTGGTGTTTCACCCTTGAACTGTTTATCAGGAGTGAAGGTCACCTTACCATCTGCGTCCACTTCGAACTTACCAACATTTGGCACTTCTTTTCACAGCTGTACCATTGTCAAATAGTGGAGTCGAATCAGCCGGGAATGGAACAGAGTCATGGCCTGGCGTGAAAGTCACTTTACCTTCTTGTACTTGACCTTGAAGCCCTTCTGTCTTATCACCTGTACCAGTTGGTGTTACTTTCGTAAACTCTGGACTATAAGTTGCAGTAACTGGGGTGCCATTCTTATCTACGCGTTTGACTGTGACTGGATCTGGTTTGCCTACAAACTGTTTGTCTGGGGTGAAGGTCACTGTTCCGTCTGGCGCAATCGTGTAAGTTCCTTGACCTGGAATAGACTTCTCTTTGCTTCCATCTTCGAAGGTTGGCTCGACTGTTTCATCGATTGGAACAAGTGGATCACCACCTTGGAAGGTTGGGGTGCCAGTTTGAGGGACACCTTGAGGACCTGTGCTGGTTGCGTTAGTGCTGGTTGGAGTGACCTTGGTCACTGTTGGTGTATAAGTTGCAGTAACTTCTGTACCGTTCTTATCCACTCGTTTCACAGTGACTGGATCTGGAGTACCAACATACTGTTTGTCTGGCGTAAAGGTAATAGAGCCATCTGGATTGATGCTGTATTCACCTACACCGGAACGGTCTTCGTAGACTGGCCATCTTCGAAAGTCATTGGTTTTGTATCATCAATTGGAACCAATGGATTTCCTTCTGTGAAGGTTGGGGTACCCTTTTGCGGTTGACCTTGGATACCTGAGCTAGTTGCGTTAGTGCTGGTTGGAACTACTTCTTTCACTACCGCTTGGTACTTGACTGTAACAGGAGTGCCGTTTGCATCCACACGAGTCAATTCAAGCTCTGGTGTTTCACCCTTGAACTGTTTGTCTGGTGTGAAGGTCACCTTGCCATCTGCGTCCACTTCGAACTTACCAACATTTTGGCACTTCTTTCACAGCTGTCCCATTGTCAAATAGTGGAGTCGAATCCGCTGGGAATGGAACAGAGTCATGGCCTGGAGTGAAGGTCACTTTACCTTCTTGGACCTGACCTTGAAGTCCTTCTGTCTTATCACCCGTACCAGTTGGTGTTACCTTAGTGAATTCTGGACTGTAAGTTGCAGTGACTGGAGTGCCATTCTTATCCACACGTTTCACGGTGATTGGATCTGGTTTGCCTACAAACTGCTTATCTGGAGTGAAAGTTACAGTTCCGTCTGGCGCAATCGTGTAAGTTCCTTGACCTGGAATAGACTTCTCTTTGCTTCCATCTTCGAAGGTTGGCTCAACTGTTTCATCAATTGGAACCAGTGGATCGCCACCTTGGAAGGTTGGTGTACCGGTTTGTGGAACACCCTGAGGACCTGTGCTGGTTGCGTTAGTGCTGGTTGGGGTTACCTTAGTCACTGTTGGTGTATAAGTCGCAGTGACTTCTGTACCATTTTTATCCACACGTTTCACTGTGACTGGATCTGGTGTACCAACATATTGTTTGTCTGGCGTAAAGGTAATAGAACCATCTGGATTGATGCTGTATTCACCTACACCTGGAACTGTTTTCGTTGACTGACCGTCTTCGAAAGTCATTGGTTTCGTATCATCAATCGGAACCAATGGATTACCTTCTGTGAAGGTTGGGGTTCCTTTTTGCGGTTGACCTTGGACACCATCTGAAGTGGCATCCGTTGAAGTTGGTGTTACTTTGGTTACTGTTGGTGTATAAGTTGCAGTAACTTCTGTACCGTTCTTATCCACGCGTTTCACTGTGACTGGATCTGGTGTACCAACGTACTGTTTGTCTGGCGTAAAGGTAATAGAACCATCTGGATTGATGCTGTATTCACCTACACCCGGAACAGTCTTCGTTGACTGACCATCTTCGAAGGTCAGTGGTTTCGTATCATCAATTGGAACCAATGGATTACCTTCTGTGAAGGTTGGGGTACCTTTTTGCGGTTGACCTTGGATACCATTTGAAGTGGCATCCGTTGAAGTTGGTGTTACCTTAGTCACTGTTGGCGTATAAGTCGCAGTGACTTCTGTACCATTTTTTATCCACTCGTTCTCACGGTGACTGGATCTGGAGTGCCAACGTACTGTTTGTCAGGCGTAAAGGTAATAGATCCATCAGAGTTAATAGCGTACACACCTACACCCGAAACAGTCTTCGTTGACTGACCATCTTCGAAAGTCATTGGTTTCGTATCATCTAGTGGAACTGCTGGATCACCTGCTGTAAAGGTTGGCTTACCGCTTTGTGGCTGTCCTTGCAGACCAGTTGAGGTATCATTTGTACTTGTTGGAGTGACTTTAGTCACTGTAGGTTGATAAACAGCTTCAGCAGTAGAACCATTCTTATCTGTCACACGAAGAGTTGCAGGAGTTGGTGTACCATAGAAATCAGGTGCTGGTTGGAAGCTAATATCACCATTAGGTTGAACAGTATAGGTTCCTTGAAGTTTACCGCTAGCATCATGTACTGGTAAGCTGTTACCTTGTTGAACTTGTCCATTAACCACAAATTGTGGACCTTCTGGTGCAAATGGCACAGTCTCATTTTTGACCATTGATAGTAGCTTGACCAGGAGTAAAGGTGAGGTGGCTATCTTGTTTTTTTGACCTTGAAGTCCAGTAGTTTCTGCTCCTTGACCTGTTGGAGTTGCAGCCTTAACATCAGCTTGGTAAGTAGCTGTTACTTCTGTTCCGTTCTTATCTACACGCTTAACGGTTTCTGCAGTTGGGCGTCCAGAGTATCCAGGGAAGTGGTTGGAAGGTAACCCGACCTGAATTATCAACTGTATAAGTCCCTACATCTGGAACAACCTTAGTTGATTGACCGTTGTCAAAGGTTGGTGCAATTGATTCATCAATTGGAACACGGTTATCACCCGGTGTGAAGACCAAATTACCAGATTGCTCTGCCCCTTGAATACCTTCAGAACTTGCATTTTTGAGATGTTGGAACAACTGGCGTCACCTTCGGTTGGTAAGTCGCTCGGTGAGGTTGCCCAGAAGCATCATTTACTTGTAAATTAACTGGATCTACCGTCCCAACAAATGACTTGTTTGGAGTGAAAGTTACGCGACCTGTTGCTGGATCTAAGTTAAAGGTCCCGACTTCCTTACCACCAGAAGTTGCTGGAATACTTGTTCCTGATACAGGGTTACCCTCAGCATCTAAGAAAGTAGCTGGATTGCTAGCCGATGGCTGAACAGGTGTGGTGGCTGGATCCCCATCATTAAAGACGATATCTTTTTGTGGTAAACCTTGTGCGTCGGTTGAAACGTTCTCAGTATGCTTCAAGACATTTGGAACATAACGAGCGTCCATAGTATTGAGCGTATCACTTACAGGTGCTTCTGCATTGTTCTTAGCGGTCCAGTTAGTGTCTGATCCGTTGGTATCAAAACGACGGATGTTAATACCTGATGTAGTCCCTACGTATCCTGCATTTGGAACAAAAACAACATCGACATTATCACCATTTGGCGTCACTTTGTAACGGCCTTCTGCAGTTGTATACCAACCTTCTGCATCTGCCGTTAATTCACGTCCATTATTATCTAAAACAACAGGTGCTTTATTAGTGTCAATGGCTGCTTTAGCATTCTCATCGTTTTTGTCCACACCACGAGGAGTAAAGTGAAGGGTCGCTTTTTGTTGTTGACCTTGCAAACCAAAAGTTTCCTTCTTCTCACCCTTTGGTGGGTATGTAAGGTTGACTTGTAAGTCTTCAACTTCACCACTGAAGGCTGTACCGGTAGGCTTCTCGATATCACCTTGATTCAAGGCAATACGAACACGCATCCCAATCTTATTAACCTGATCATTTGTCATCGGCGGATGATTTCTAAAGTTAACAGTGAAGTCGCCTTCACCCGTTACTTCAGTGAAATCACTGGCTTCATTATCATCAAACTTTCCGTTTTGGTTGAAGTCCATCCAAGCACGAACATATGCCTTGGCATTGCCATTGGCATTTGCGTGGAAACGAACGGAGTAATTTCCGTCACGAAGACGATCTGCTCGGAAAAGATTGTGAGTTTGATTAACTAAATCATCAGGCAAGAGTTGCTTGATACCTTCATCAGCGTGATCAGTGCTATCATCGTGAGTCCAATCGTTGCCTGAAGTTGTATCAATATCCGCAGGCTTCCGACCAAGATATGGTTGTGGATTTTGTGCTCCCGTAGCAGCATTGTAACCAGAAATAGCATGAACAGCATTGCCATAGCTTTCAGGCGCATCCCCAGTATCTACAACCATGAAACCAATCATAGCAGCTTGCTGACCAGAAGATGCAATATAAATACCTACCTCTGATGCTTCACGAGTCATCACAATTGGCACAGTATGGCCTTTAGAAGTGTTTGGACCAAATACTTGTGAACCTAAGCCCCCTGTTTTTTGATCAGGATTGGTATAAGCAAACCAATCTACACCACTATTATCATTCCGGATATATTGGCCATCTGTATTAGGTTGCATTGGCGCATAGGTTTCTGTAATCTCTTTACCGTTTGGCGAAACACGCTTCCATTCGGCTAAATGTTCCCATCCTTTACCATTAGTGGTAAAGATAGCATATTCACCTGGGTTCGCTTCTTCACCATCGGCCATGACTACTGTCGCCTTAACCGGCTTACCAAGATAGGTCGCTTCAACCTTGAAAGTCACCCCATAGTTAGTACCATCTGTAGGCACCTGTAACTGAGTTTTACGGCCCTTAGTATCAATTCCTTGTTCTTTAATAGCTGTCCATCTATTCTGGGGCGCCCCAATAATCTTAGGTCGATAGTCATCACCTTTGTTTTGCTGATCCAAATATCTGCCAGAATAAGACAACCAGGTATTCTTAGCATCTGGATCATAGCTATCTTTGTGCTCAGTTCCCTTCACACGCTCACGGTAGATTTCCGTTGAGTGAAACGGCTTCAAGGAGGTAACAGTCAGCTTAATCCGATAACCTGGAGAAATTTCCTTCTCATAAACACTGCCTACTTTAAGAGAACCGTCAGTATCAAGTCCTTTAAATGCCTGAGAATCACCAAAATCTAACCAGTTAATTTGTTTCATTAAATCTGCTGGACGTTTCTTCTCAGAATCCGCTAAAGTTGGTTTCTCAATAGTATTATTTGGGTCACCATCCCGTAAGCCGGTAGGTGTGGCATCACGTCGTGCTCGGCGAGAACGTGTAGGTTGTGTAGCTTCCTAGTCGCTACTGGTTGTTCTGTAGTTCTTGAAGTGCTTACAGCGTCTGAACTAGCCTCAGTTGAAGCTGGATTAGTATTCTCTGCAGGCTTAACTTCTGTAGGAAGGACCGGCTTCTCAAGTGAAGGTTGAGGTGTTTCAGAAGCTACTGGTTGCTCATCCTTCAGTTTCTCAGTAGACTCTGAAGCTGAGTTTGTAGGTGCAGTATGCTCACCTGTCTGAGGTACCTCAGTAGCTGTGGCTGCTACAGTAGTTTCTGCATTTTGTGAAGCTTCAGAAACTACTGGTGCTGTAGCAGTTGATGATGGTTCAGCAAGGTCGGTTCGAGCGACCTCATTTTGGACATTAGAAGCACTTGTTTCATCAGCGCTAACCTGACTTGCCGCCCCCAAAAGAATCAAGGTTGACAAGAGCACAGAACAAACACCAATGTTTAGTTTTCGAATAGAAAACTTACGCAGGTGTGGATTAAACAAATCTTTTTCCCATAATGATCTCCTAACTATTAATTATATTCCAAGCTATTATACAGCATTTTTTTCTGTTTGGCTATATAAATACACTAAAAAAATTAGATTTTCGATACTTTGAAAGGGCTCAGCAAACATTATATATTACAGACCATTATAAAAAGAAATTGTCTAGCCTATACTTGACAGTATGAACATTAGAAATGAATTGATACAATTTACTTACTTGATCTATAAAAATCGCATTGATTAAATCCCTATTATTCTCCTTTATCTTACAAAATAAAAAGCCCTGACCAAACGAACCTAAATTTAGGCTGCTGGCCAAGGAATTTATCTTATTATTCTACTTGATCAATATCTTCTTTCATTTCATCCATATTGAATTTGGCAAATAGATAGTCACGATCCTGAACAGGGAAACGTTGATCTAACTGGTCAATTGCTCCAAGTTCAACAATACCCTCTTTGATTACAAAGTCCATGACATGTCCACCGAAGCTTAAATCGTCTGATACAAAATGAAGATGATAACCTGCTAAGCTGACTCCATGAAAAATCTCTGGTGTCCAGATACCAACGATTGTCCCAGTTACATTTTCCTTGCTGTATTCAGGTTGGTTAACAGCAACTTCTGCAAACTTTCGGTCTGACGTTGACTTAGGAATCATGCGAACTCGCATATGAGAAAAGTCGCCATGAATCTTGATGGAACGAAAAAGATTTTCCCCATCATAATAGGACTCAATTCTTTCCTCAAGTTCCTTATCATTCATTTCAAAACGCTGGCGGAAAATCACCTCTGCCTTGTGAGGGACTACCGCTGCATAAGGAACCGTCTCTGACGGATCCACCTCAACTACTTCTGGCACCTCTCCAGATCCTTTGGCTTGATAGGCCTTGCCATCTAGAACTATCAACTCCCCGTCAATAGAATCCAAAGTACCTATACCTAAATCACCATATTGAAGCAACTCACCAATCGTCATTGTCCCACCATAAAGACCTGACATCAAGGCACCCAAAGTATTATATTGAAATAATTTAACTGGTTCAAACATTTTTTTAATCCTCTACTCTTCTTTTCATCTTCTCTTATAAAAGCAAAAATTAGTATAACATAAAATTTTTATAATTGCAAAAACATATCTACATGATATGCTTTTTACAATTTATTATAAATATTTTAATAGTCTAGACTATTATAAAAATTCTTGCATTACACTGTCATCCGGCACCAGGCTCAAATAGTGCTGAGCTTCTTGTTTGGCTCTTTCAAGCTCGCCACATTCTCTCAACAGGTAAAATGTATTCTTCTAAAAATTCTGGATTATCTCGTAAGTCCCTATGCAATTCTCCATAGAGCTCTCGGGCTTTTTCTATGTCCTCTAAGGCCTGATAACTTCGAGCTATGTTCCATCGAGTCAACACATTGTCCCAATCCTGATCCTCCAAATCAAGAATATCTTCATATCTCTCCTGCTCTAGATAAAGGTTAGTCAAGCGCAGAGCTAGCTCTTCTAGATCATCAGCATTATCCCAGGCATCTAATAGATAGCTCTCTGCTTTTTCAGTATCATGAAGTTCGTAGGAAACTTGGGACGCTAATAGGGCTAGCTGACTATCAAACGGATTTTTATTCAAACCTTGCTGGGCCATTAGTAGAGCAGCCTCAGCTTGATGGTCTGCATGAAGTGACATAGCATAGATATATTCATAGCCTTCAAAATCTGGCGAAAGAGTATCCAATTGTTTGAAATAGAGATTCGCCTTCTGATAGTCTTCTTGATCGTAAAGGATCACAGCTAATTCAAATACTGTAGATTCGTCATATTCTAATTCGATAGCCTTTTTGAAGAAATTCAATGGCAGCTTCAAACTTTCCTAAGCTAGCATAGCTCACCCCTATTCTCTGGTAGGTTGAGATCCCTGTCTGCTCATAAATTGTCCGATTATCAAGACTGGCATATTCTTTGATCGCCTGTGTGAAATTTCCTAATTCAAAAATCTATTTCAGCCATTCCAAAAGTAATGATAGGATCGTCACTTAATTGACTGGCTTCAACTAGTTTCTCACGCGCTACATCAGGCAGACCTTCCATCTGGTATAAATCTGCCTTAATCAAAAGAGCATTGACATACCACGGATCGTTCGATCTGATTTCCTCCAAATAGGCAAAAAGCTTCCTCTAAGTCTCCATCTTCACTGGCAATAGCTGCCAAATTTAGATTAACCTGCGAATAAAGGGGAGCCAGTTTATTATAGATACGCTTGGCTTGTAAAAAGAAGCCGATACTTTTCTAAATATTCCGCTAAGTCCAATAAGATAGAATCACTATCCTCTAACAAGGCTTTTTCAAACCACTGTTCTGCTTGCACTAAATCCTGAGCCCTCAATGGCAGACAGCATTTTCTCACTATTGTTCACTTACTTCTTCCTCTACTTCATCATCATACAAACCACTCACTACTTTGTACCACTTAAAGATAGCTGTAATCACCACTTTTGCAGAAGCGTAGACTGGAATTCCCAATAAGACACCCCCAAATCCCAAACATTGATCCAGACGTTAAGAGTACAAAGAGGATAGTAATCGGATGAATACTTAATTGACTACCTAAAATAAGAGGAGAGACAAAACGTCCTTCTATTGTTTGCTCCACAATAAAAAAACAATGATAACTTTCAAGAGCATAACAGGTCCCGCAATCAGTCCCAAAACAAGCGCTGGTAACATAGCCAAAAAGCTTCCTAAATACGGAACCAAGTTGAGCACTCCAGCCACGACTGCCAAGGTCACTCCATAGCGCAGGCCAATGATCTTAAAGAGAATCATAAACATAAAGGCAACAATGATTGCAACAGTTATCTGTCCGCGAACGTAATTCGCTAACTGACTATTCACGTCGGACAAAAACTTGACCAACCGGCTCACGTAATTTCTTAGGTAAAAATTGTGTCACATAACCTTTTAAATTTTTTTCCCATCACGAAGGAGGTAGAATAGAATGAAAGGCATAATAATGACAGCAACAATAACTTGAGAAGCAGCACTGACAAAATTACTAGCCCAGTTAACCGCCCGAGCAGAAAAAGTTACTTGCCCAAGTCGTTAATTGAGAAGAAATATTCTCCGTAACTTGCTCGATCTGCGGGCGAAAACTCTTCAGACAGGCGACTATCCAATAAATCATCAATTATTTTTAGATTGCTTGAGATAAGAAGGCATGTTTCTAAAGAAACTTACAATCTGAGCCTGAAGATTTGGAATGACAACCGCCAACCCCCAAATCAAAAGCACGGTAATCAATACAAAAACAATCGTAATTGCTACAAGACGATTGATCTTCCGCTTTTTCCATCATTTCTACCAGAGGATTAAGCAGATAATAGAGCAAACCTGCCAGAATCACTGGTAACATAATAACTGAAATAAACTCAATAATAGGGGTGAAAATAAAACTAATTTTACTCAAGACCAAGAGATTGAGTCCAATCAATAAACAAACTAAGAAAACCGTAATGGCTTTTATTATCCAAAAACCATCTAAAAACCAACTCATGCTAAATTCTTTTTCTTTAGGTTCCATCCTTCTCTCCTTTTCTTTTATCTTCTTATTGTAGCATTTTTTTACAGAAAAAAACACCCGACGAAACTAAAGAAAAAAAGAGAAACTGATAAAGCCTCTCTTCCTTTTCATATATTTTTATCTTTTGACTATTCTATATTTCCTAACTTACTTTTTGAAGCCAGGCTAGTAGCGAAATTCTCAAGATTTTTCGATATCATCTTCTTCTGCTGATAAATCAACCTTAACATTTTCAGCACCTTTTGTTGCACCAGTTGAAGCTAACATAGCATCGAAGTCATCTACTGCTTTACAGAATTCATCATAGAAAGTATCACCTGAACCAACGACACCATAAATCTTATCAGACAAATCCAAATCAGCCAAGTCTTCATAGAAATCCATGATTTCGTCAGGCAATTCTCCATCACCGTATGTATAGGTTGCCATAATAGCAATGTCTGCTTCTAGAAAATCTGAAGCATCAACTGTCGTACACTCATCAACATCAACATCTATACCTAAATCTCTTAACTTATCAGCAACGATATCAGCGATTTCTTCTGTATTACCTGTCATACTTGCAAATACAATTTTTGCTAAAGCCATAGTTTCCTCCAAAATATCTTCTATTGATAATTATAGCACATATTTTTTCATTTTAAAAATAGAAATCTTGTGTTACAATTAAACAATAACTCTACGCAAGAAGGAACGATTTTTTTCTATGACAATTCAACATCAAATCTTACAAAAAGATCAAGGAATATAAAACGATTATCATTCATCGCCATGTAAATCCGGATCCTGATGCTTTTAGGTAGCCAAGTCGGTTTACAAAAAGCTCCTTCAGCTAAATTTCCCTGAAAAAACAGTTAAGGTAACTGGATACGATGAACCAAGTCTAACTTGGCTAGCCCAGATGGATGATGTCTCAGATCAAGATTATGAAAACTCCTTGGTTATCGTATGCGACACTGCTAATACAGCTCGAATTGATGATAAACGTTATCCAAATGGATCATTTTTGATTAAAATAGACCATCATCCTAATGACGACGTTTATGGTGATTTAGCATGGGTTGATACCAATTCAAGTAGCACCTGCGAACTAATTTCTTTATTCGCTTTAGACAATCACCCTAAAAATGGATGCTTATATCGCTAAACTCCTCTATGCTGGAATTACTGGTGACACGGGACGCTTTCTTTATCCCGCCACTACCGCTCGAACCTTACAAGTCGCTAGTCAATTAAGAGAATATCCCTTTGATTTTTGCTACGCTGGCTCGGAAAATGGACTCTTTCAGCTACAAAGTTGCCAAGCTTCAAGGCTATGTTTACGATCATCTTGAACTTGATGAAAATGGAGCTGCACGTGTCATCATCACTCAGGATTTACTAAAAGCGCACCAACTTACAGATGCCGAAACTGCAGATATTGTCGCAACTCCTGGTCGAATTGAAGACGTCAAGTTATGGGGAATCTTTGTTGAACAAGAAAGCGGTCATTACCGTGTACGATTGCGCAGCAAATTCATTCCAATCAATGAAGTCGCAAAAATCATCATGGCGGAGGACATCCCTTAGCTAGTGGCGCTAACTCCTATTCACTAGAAGAAAAATGAAGAAATCTTCCAAGAATTAAAAGAATTAGCCAAAAAGCAAAGAAAAATGAGCGAAAAGGCTTGTCAAAGCAAAATGAAATTTGATAAACTATCAAAGTAACTAATCTATGGCTCGCAAAGAGACCATGGCAGAAAGGAAATTTTTTTAAAATGAGAAAAGATATTCACCCAGAATACCGTCCTGTTGTCTTCATGGATACTTCAACTGGTTACCAATTCCTTTAGCGGTTCAACTAAGCGTTCAAACGAAACAGTTGAATTCGAGGGGGAAACTTACCCATTGATCCGTGTTGAAATTTCATCAGACTCACACCCATTCTATACTGGACGTCAAAAGTTCACTCAAGCAGATGGACGTGTGGATCGTTTCAACAAAAAAATACGGTCTCAAATAAGAACATCTATTCAATACATTCGATTATTGAATTCAAGCCATTTCCGATTAACCGGAAGTGGCTTTTTGTTTTGCTTTTTAGTAATATAAAACTCCCCCATCTAAAAAGATGGAAGAAGTTCTCGGTTAAAGGAATAGACCATTATATTCATTTATTTTTATTTATAATTAAACACCCAATAATATGTACCATCACCTGCTTGTACACAGGCAACTGCACCTTCTTTGGCATCAGGATTTAGAATCAATTCTCTATTTCCTGAGTTTAGCCATTTGTTAGCAACTACTTCAGCATTTTTCTTCCTGACGGAAGGTGATACCAGCGCTACTATCATAATTGACAGAAAGTTTCTGAGCTGTTGGCAAAAGATTGATTGTTATAAAGTTCATCGGACCATGTTAGTTCTTGTAAGCCAAGTCTTCTACGTTCCGCATTTAATTTTTGCAAGAGCAGCTTTAGCCTTATCAATATTAGGGAAGTTTGAGTTTTCAGTTTTTTTCCATACGATAAATAAACTTCACATGGCCAAATTCTGTTTTTTCATATCCTTTGACGCTACTTGTCAAATAAGCTGTCAAAACGTAATCTCTAGCCCAAGCATGATCCACTGCTTGATTAAAGACATCTTCTTCTTCAAGTTCATATGTAACCTTACAGTCATAGCCTGCATTATCTATCATTTTTGGTGCCAGATGTTGCTGAACATAAGAGATGAATTCTTCCTTGTTCTTGAATGGAAGAGGATCTCCTGCTTTACCAGTACCAACTAGATTCTCTGAGTATAGTTTAACTGTAGAAGCATTATCATCATAATTATATTCATCGTCCTTTGGATTAGAATGATTATTTGGGTCAAGAGCAGGATCGTCTGGATCCGTTCCATTGAATAGTTTCCAGCGGTCGCCCATCCACTTGTAATATCCATCAATACCATCAGGGTTTTCGTCTCCTAGATGGACTCGGTAATAATAGGTGCCATTATCATCTACAAAGCGAGGATCACTCTTCATCCGAGGATCATCAGGTCTGTAAAGAGGTTTTGGCAATTTACTATAATCTATATTTGGATTTGGTGCCCAGTCAGGCTTCTCTGGCTTAGGCGTTTCAGGATCTGGCTTAGGATCTGGAGTCGGATTTGGTTCTGGAGTTGGATCTTCTGCTTTCTTAACATAAACCCACTTACCATTTTCATAGTAATAGTATGAACCATCATCCAACACATAATAGTGATAGCCATTTTTCATAACGATAATGCGGATCATTTTTTTCAGTTTATTAAAGCCATCCTGGTAATAGAGTTCCCACTTACCATTCTTGTAGACATAATAATCCCCGTTCTGGTTTTTTTATAGTAGTAATTTCCATTCCAATAAAAGACATTATAGTTATACCATGGATTGTAATAACCAGGGTATCGACCGTAATTATAGTTATTTCTGACGCGCGGATTATAATAGTTAAACCCGGACGATAACGAGAATAAAAACGTCATTATGTTCCTCTGCCTGAGCAGTATTTGTAGCAAGAAAAGCTAATACTAAGGCAGAACTAAACATCATCACTCTTGATAGATACTTTCTTTTTGATTTCATTACTTATACTCCTTTGTAATAAAAACAATGATAGTCTACTCCTCCTCTATATAATATATTATCCCCATCTGATCTCTTAGTCAAACAAAAAAACATAAATATTATCCTATTTTTTTGTGTTTTTTTGCATATATACTACTAAAGTTTTAGAACAAAAATCCCTTAAGAATTTGATCTTAAGGGATTTTCAAGTTAATTAAGTGAAATCATTAGGAAAAGATTGATTATTTGTAGTTGTAAGTCCAGTAGTATACACCGTTTCCATCTACGACTGTCGCTACAGCTCCTTCAGTTACGTTTGGATCAAGAAGCAATTCTCTCAAACCGCTGTTTGCCCATTTCTTAACGACAGTAGCTGCATCTTCGTCACGACGTCCGACAAAGCCTGTGCTATCGTACTGACGTGAAATCTCGTTTACTTTCGGAAGTGCTTGGTTTTGATAAATATCTTCTGACCAAGTCAACTCTTTTCAAACCTTGAGCCTTACGAGTCTCATTGATTTTAGCAAAAGCCTCTTTCGCTTTTGAAACATAGTCGTAGTTTGTATCGTTTGTCGCTTCAACACGGTAAACAAACTTCACATAACCAAATTCTACGTCACTGTATTTCTTATCCTCAACACCACTCTTGAGGTTTGCAACCAAGACATAGTCCTTAGCATATGGGTTTTCTTTGGTCTTATCAAAGATATCTGCATCTTCGATTTCCCACTCAACTTTAGCATCCCATCCAGCGTTATCAAGGAATTTAGGATTCATTTTTTCGATAACGTATTTCTTGAACTCTTCAACGTTCTTGAATGGCAATGGTTGACCAGCTTTGGCAGTAGTTACCAAGTTTGTTGAGTAGAGTTTCACGCTAGAGTTTTGATCACTGTACATGTACTCATCGTCAGCAGTATTTTTGTGAAGTTTTGGATCAATACCTGGATCGTTTGGATCTGTCATACCTTGAAGTTTCCATTTTTGTCCAATCCACTTCCAATATGCTGAATAACCTGTACGGTCTGAGTTAGATGGTACATAGTAGTAATGTGTGCTACCATCGAAGTAGTAGTTTTTATCATTCTTAAGGGCTTTATCACCTGGTTTTCCTGGTGGGTAAACCAATTTAGGAGTTTGCCCATTTGGTGCCCATGCCAAGTGCTCAAGTCCTTCTGCTGGTTTTTTTCAACATAATCAGGGATTTGGTTTTCACTAGGTTCATCAGTTGTCACCAAACCTGAATTTCCAGGTGTTGCTGGTTGATCTGGTTGCGCTGGTTTTGGATCTTCTGCTGGTTGTGCTGGTTTTTGGATTAAATGGATCAAACTCACTATCAGCACCGTTAATTGGCGGATTTTCTGGTAAATCAACACTTGGAGTTGTTGGTTGTTCTGGTTTTGGTTCAGCAGGTGTAGTAGGCTCTTCAGGCTTATCGCTAGGCGCTGGAGTTGAGCCTCAGGTTGTGCTGGAGTTGGAGTTGGAACTTCTGGTTTTGGATCCTCTGCAGGTTGTGCTGGTTTTGGATCTTCAGCTGGTTGTTCTGTACTTGGAGTTTCCGGCTGAGCTTGAGGTGATGGAGTTGTTGAATTGTTGGTTGAAGTCTTAACCAATACCCATTTACCATCTTGGTAATAGTAATAGTCACCATTTTCTAAAAACATAGTAATGGTAGCCATTTTTCATAACGGTAATGAGGATCGTTTTTCCAAATTGTTAGATGATGAGTTGTTGTTGCTATTGTTTGTCAATGGTTTCCATTCACCGTCACGGTAAATACGGTAGCTACCATCGTTCATACGGTAGTAGTGATTACCATTCCAGTAGATATAGTTTTCATCGTTTACTAGGTTGTTGTAGTTGTTCCAACCATTGTAACCATAGTTATTGTAGTTGTAACCATAGTTATTGTAATTGTAATTTGATAGAAATAATCCCAAATATTAGAACCTAAATAATAGTTATTGTAACCATAGCCATATCCGTAGCCATAGTTATTGTAACCATAGCCATAGTTGTTGTAACGAGAGTTACGACGACTGCTATGACGACTAGTACGGCTGTTAGTTACTGTATTACGGCGACTTGTGAAGCCAGTATTCCAGTAATTAACACCCGTTGGTATAAGTTACTATAGCGAGAACTATAACCATAGTAGTCAGCGGCCTGAACAGTATTTCCAGAAAAAGCTGGAATCACTGCTGCTGCAGCTAATACTGAACAAGATAAAAATCTTAAATGTTTCGACATTATAATAAAACCTCCAAAAATCATTCATTTATCTTTTAGAATGATCTTATATTTTAGACGTGCCATGACAAAAATAATTCTTCAGTAAATATGATATCTAGGACTTGAATCTTTAGATCAGCATCAATCATGTTTTTAATCAGTCAGTTTCATGTAAACTTCTGAGACAAATAATTTGACAAAAAGAAAAACTATCCAATATCAATATTGCTAAAAATCTTTTTATGCATATTTCACATCGACCTAAACTATAACACAAAAATTTAGGCAAAGCAAGAAATTTGTTCGTGTTTTCAAAATTATTTTTTTCAATATTGTTCTTAATGTAATTCTATTTTTTATCTATGTTCGTTTTTGTTTTATTTTTACATGCAATTTTCTGATTTTTTTAAGAGTTAACTCTATTTTTTTATTTGTAAACAAGACAGTAAGCACTTTTTATGGTTTGATCTGTGAAGCTATTTCATACAAAAAGGTATTATATCTATAAAAACAGTGTTTATTTTTTTGTTTTTATACATGAAACAAAAATATGCTTTTAATATATCACTAATTTTTTTAAAGATTCATTATTTTTAGATATTTATCTAAAATAGAAGAATATTACATTCTTATAAATACTTATTTTAAAGCCATCTAGATAGACTCTGTTTATATTTGTTTACAAATGCAAATAATAAATATGCTTGAATAAATTAGACATTTCTGTTTGTTTGAAGAATAAAAGAAAATATGGTATCTTAACTGCAGTAACACTCTCTCTGTGAAATTTTTTTATTTCACTCCAGCTGAAACCTTTGAAGGAGGAAAAATGAAACGTCGCACGCTATTCCTTTATACAACTTATATTGTTAGTTGGTCTATTAGCAACTTTAGTGACACAAGATGGTATTTCTGTTCATGCCCAACAGATTCGACCGCAAATCACTAATCACACAGATGGACAGTGGATTAAAGATAAGAAGGGTTGGTGGTACAAATATCCAGATGGTAGTTTTCCCAGAAATCAATGGCAGCAAATTAATGGAAGGTATTATTTCTTCAATGTCAACGGCTATATCCTGACTGGCTGGCAAGAATTAGATGGTTTTTGGATATTACAAAAGAAAGATCTTGGTATTATTTCGACCCAGAAAAATGGAGATATGAAGATGGGATGGCAGAATATCAAAGGTAAGTGGTACTATCTTGATCCTGCTGAAGGTTACATGCTAAATGGAGTCCAGCAGGTTGGTGAAAACGGTGAATGTTATTATTTCCATGATAAAAATGGGGATATGCAGACTGGATGGCAACAATTAACAGGTGCTGGTAACCATGAAGGTCCAGCCTGGTATTATTTTTTAATCCAACAGACGGAAGTATGCTCACAGGCTGGCAAAATATTCAAGAAAATGGTATTATTTTTCAACCGATTGATGGCTATATGCTAACAGGACTTCACTAAATAGGAGATGCTGGAAAATCTTATTATCTTAATCCAGTAAACGGGGAAATGTTAACTGGTTGGCAACAGATCGCTGACGAATGGTATTACTTCGCAACTGAAGATGGATCCATGCTCTCAAATGCTTGGCAGGGTTCGTATTACCTTAAAGAAGATGGGAAAATGGCTCACAGTGAAACTATTCTAATCAATGGCAAACAATATACCTTTAATGAACAAGGTCTTGTAACTACCAATCCATAACTAGAAGATCCACTTCTTTATTTAATCCACCTTAGAACTCGATTAAAAAGAAGTCTGATGTAAAAACATCAGACTTCTTTTTGTTCTTAATAAATCAATTGCTGAATGACTAGGACGTGACTTTCTTCCACACCATATAAACTGTGCAGTTCATTGGGTTCCATTGTAAGAAAAGTTCTCGGAAGCATTTGAACAGTTTCTCCTAAAAGCAGTAAAATTCACCTTGCCTTCCAAGCAAACTACTGTCACTAATGCATCAGCCTTATGTTCAGGAATTTCCTTCCCCTTTGCCAAATGAAGATGACGGATCAAACGACCTCTTTCTTCAACGGGAGTTTCAACAACATCAATAGATGGATCAATTTTGTAAAACTTCATAAATCTGTCCTCCTTGTTTTATTTTATAATGACCTATAGAAAAGACGAAGCCACATTCGATCAATCTTGATAATCTCCTCCGGTAATACCAAAGTATTCTTCTAATGATTTACCTGAATCAGCAATATCTTTAGCTTCTTGTCCAATATAACGCAGATGCCAGCTTTCTGGCATGTAGCCTGTTGAAGTTTCCTTTCCTTTTTAAAAACCGCACAATAAAGCCATAATTGGCAGCATTATCCAAAAGCCACTGGCTGGCACCCGTTCTTCTAACAAATTGCCTTCTGTATCAATCAGGTCAAAGGCTAAACCAGACTGGTGTTCACTGTATCCAGGTCTGGCTGAATAACGATCGGCAGCCTCCTTTCCATCTCGATCAACATAATTTTGATAGAGTTCTAGTTGAGTATCATAACTGCGGAAGCCACTGTATTGGTCGCTGACAGCATATCCAGCGGCCTGCATATCCGCAATCAACTTGAGTAAAGCTGCCTTGGCAGTAGGATTTTTCTCCGTGATTGTAATGAGAAGAGAGAGGTACTTTTTATTTACAATCAGGATTTCCTCATACTTTCCTTTGTAGACTATAATAACTTCCATTATAAGAAAGACTAGCATCCTTTTGTTTTTCGGTTATTTTCTTATCTTTTGCTTGATTATCTATCTGTTGAGTGTTCGAAGTCGATCCCGAGGTTTTGGAATTATCTTCTTATCAAGTGAACAAGCAAACTCAATGTAAAGACAGAGAAGCCAAGCTAAATAAGTTTATTGTTTTTCATTTTCATGGAAAAACCTCCATTCACAAAAGCATGAAAAACAAGAGAAATTCTTAATCATATTCTACAAAAAAGACCACCAAAATTTCAATAAATTTTAGTAGTCTTCTGAAAATTTCTATTGCGTCAATTCATCTGGATAAGCTTCGACTCCGCCTCCACATTGGTCACTTGATAACCTTGGCCTTCCAAAAATTCACACGCCCGTGCAGACCGACCTCCTTTTGACAAACAACATGGTAGGAAATTTCTTTTGTCTAAGCTAAGATAGTTTTTGCTAAGCCACTAAGAGGCAAATTGCGAGCGCCAGCTACATGCCCATTCGCAAACTCATCTACTTCACGAACATCAATCAATTCAATCTTTTTCAGTCTGTAAAAGACCTTGTAATTCTTTTGCACTAATCTTTTTCATCATGCTTCTCCTATTTATTTTCATTGATAATCACAACCTTACCAAAACCTGTCTTCCCTTCAATATAAGCATGAGCTTCGGGCACTTCTTCTAAGGAAAAAACTCGCCTCGGGGAAACATCTACTTGGTATCGGTCAATATAGTCAAACAACTCATCCATCAATTCTTGGTTGACTTGAGCTGAATGAAAGGTCGTCATAAAACTATTATTCTTTATTTCTTCAATTGGGTTAAAGCCTTCTAGCTCCCACTGTCCTCCTAAGAGACCAGTTACACAGATAATTCCGCCCGGAGCAATATGATCAAATGAATCCTTAATAGTCGATGGACCTACCAACTCTAGAATTTTATCGAACTGCTCTTCGGTCTCTAACCGACCATCCTGATCAATAACAATGTCATCATAAGTCCCCGGTGCTTAAGCAAAATTGTTTAGAACCACTTCGAACCGAACCAACGATATGAACGTCAGGAAACTGAGCCTTGACGAGGCGAGCAAACGCTAGACCAACACCACTGGTTGCCGCCCGAACTAAAATCTTATTTTCGGGATTAATATGCAAATTTTTTAAAGAGCCAAGAGCCGTATAATATGTCTCGGGAACTGCGGCTAGCTCAGCCCAAGACAGACTGGTTTCGATAGGATAAACTTGGTCATTTGGCAGGAGAACGTACTCAGCATATGAGCCATCGTAAGCTCGACCCATTTCTCCCATGATGGAAACTACTTTCTGACCAATCTCTAAATCTGTCCGGGCTCGTCTCAACCACCTGTCCAACACATTCAATGCCTAAAAATTCTAGGGAAGCTAACACTAGGTGACAAGCCTTGCCGTGTAAAGATTTCTGAATGATTTATTCCAAATCCTCTAACCTTAACCAAAGTCCATCCCTTCTCGTAATTCAGGAATAGGTCTTTCTTCCAAAAGAAGTTTCTCTGGTCCTCCCGGCTCATAAAATAACAATAGCTTTCATTTTTCATAGGATCACCTCCTTTTTTTGGATAGTGTAACTAATCAAACTTAGACTTAACTTAACCGACAATGCTTCTGATGGAAATCAAAAAGCTGTAAGAGGCAATAGAAGGTATTTTATATTTGAATGCATCCCCACTGAAGCAAAAAAATATTTTTAAATTCAAGATAATACTATAGGCTCACTCATACTTCTTCTTTTTCCACTTTTTCCAAATTGAGCAAAAATTTTTTTCAAGACAAGTTTCAAAAATCTTTTGCTTCTTCTAGTGAAAAATCTTGATATATGATTTCGTCATTTCTTTAGAAATTGATCATAATCATCTTTCAGACTCTTAGAATGATCTGTCAAACAAATGACTTTCCTGCGCCTATCCTTTTCATGGGGACAGCGTTCAACCAAATTCATCTCCATCATCCGCTCCAACATCTTGGTTAGAGTGTTTAGTGTAAGTCCTGTCTTGTTTGCTAGTTGCGTTTGGCTCTAGTCGATCTTGCTGCCACAAGGCATGAAGGATTCGTCTCTGTTCACCCGTTAAAATCCTGAATCTCTTGGTCTCAGTAATATCCGATTCATGAGTCGGTTGGATAATCTGTGGATCTTCCCGATATAAAAGTCACAGTTAAGCTTTTTAGTCATTTCGCTTCCTTTTATAATATTAATATATATAAGTATTTTCTAATTATATTAAATAGAATAATAGCTGTCAAAGATTTAGTTTCCACTGTAAAACACTTACAATCCTGTTAAGAAGCATTTCATTATGACAAAAAAACTAGTTTGATCAGAAAACTGGTTTATTACTACTTATTTTTTTCTTTTTAGCTTTTTGGGGCGGGAAGCTCATCAAACATAGCTTTAAATAAGGTGGTTAGGTAGTCTTTGCTGTCCACATTGTCTACTAATAGCATTTCTTTAGCACCTGTGTAAGGAGACACCAGCACAGCTTCAGGTATATATTTCTGAGCCGCTTTGACTGGTTTGACCAAGAGCCGATCATCATAGATACCACCAATTATTTTCTCCTTGTAATAAAGGATGTACTCCCATCATGGCCCGATAGCTGACCCCATCTAAATCAGATAACTGCTCCAAGATAAAAGTCAAATATTCCTTGCTCGACGCCATATTCTAAGCTCCTTTCTTGTTTCAACGAGTCCGAAATCCCAGCAAAATGCTTGGCTAAAGCTCCAGGACTTCATAAGAATATCCCAAATCTTGCAGGAACTTAAATAAATCTGTTGTCGAGATAAAGATAGTCTTTTCATTGGTATTGGGATGGAAAGTCATGATATCCTCTGATACAATGTCCTTATCAAAATAAACTTGAATGTCCTTCTCCTCATTGTTAAGCAGGCCAAAAGGCGATACCGTTCCTGGTGGTAGCTGCATTTTTTCATAGAGGGAATCCGCTGAAGCCATACGAATTCGGTTGGCTGAAACTAGCTCTTTAAATAGGTCCATATCCAGACTTTTCTTGTCATCCATAATCAGAAGATAATACTGGGTTTTCTTCTTGTTGGTCAAAAACATGGACTTAGTCCGAACGCCTTCCATGCCTTCAATATAGCTATCTGCCTGCTCTGTCGTAAATGCAGGTGGGTGCTCCACCACATCAAAGGTAATCCCTAACTCTTGCAACTTATTAGCCACTTTCAGATAAGCATCCATAGTTTTTTTCTCCTTTATTGATGAATAATCTTTGTACCAATGCTTTGCAATTCTGGCACCACTTCAGCCTCAAACCAAGGATTTTTAGCCATCCAGATTTGGTTGCGGGGAGAAGGGTGAACTAGTGGAAAATACTCTGGCAAATAGTTCTTAAAATGATGAACCCGTTCAGTTACCTTGCCACTCACTTTTCTCATGAAGATAGTAAGCCTCGGGCATATTGTCCAATCAAGAGGGTCAACTCAATATCCGGACACTCCTTGAGGAGTTTAGGATGCCATTTTTTTCAGCAAAGCCTTTGCGAGGTGGTAGGTCACCTGATTTTTCCATGCCCCGGGAAATAAAAAGTCCATGGGAATCACTGCAAACAAACCAGAATTGTAAAAAGTATCTTCGTCAACTCCCTAACCACTCCCGCAGACGATCACCACTTTTTATCCTTCCAGTAAATACCAGCAGCTTCTGTCTTCATCCCGTGAGCTTGTCCGATGATATTGATACGGGCAGTCTTTTGGCGCTGCAAAGAGCGGTCTCGATTCCTTTATCCGTATATTCTTTATTTTGAGGATCTGCCATAATGGCTTGTTTAATGGTTTCAATCTTTGACATAAGAACTCCTTCTATGGAAAAACTCAGCCAGTGAAAAACTAGCCGAGTAGTGGATTATTTGATTAGTTCGTAGATAGCTTCCGCATAAATAGCTGCAGCACGGAAAAAGGTCTTCTACATCTGTAAATTCTGTTAGCTTGGTGCATGGTATTGATATAGTCTGGGAACATAGCACCAAAGGCAACTCCATCGTTTCAAGAGACGACCAAAGGTACCACCACCGATGACTTGCTCATGTCCTTTAAGACCTGTTTGTTTTTTTCGTAAACACTCAAAAGAATTGCTACCAATTCATCATCTGCTGGAACATAATGTGGAGTGTGTCCGTGCTCAGACAAAACTCACTGACACAACACCAGTGACTTTTTTTCAAGACCAGCTTGAATCGCTTTTCGGATCAGTTCCTTTGCGGGTAACGGATGTTCAGAGCAATAGTATTGTCTGCCTTAGCACTGTCAAAATGGAAGACACCAGCATTCATGCTGAGAGAGCCCATTTTAGCATCTGTATAAGCAATTCCCTAACTTCTCACCAGTAAAGTCCTCAGCAGTACTCGAGCTGCCACTTCCAGATAAGACTTGGCAGCACCACCAAAGTCAAATTGGTTCAACAAGAGGGCCAAGTAGGTCCCACCATTGATTCCATCTTCGGGAGTTGATCCATGAGCAGACTCTACCAATAATCGTAATGGTATAAGTTTTTTTCATCAACAGTTGAGATTTCATACTGAAGCTTGTGTTCCTTGGCAAAGGCATCTAAGAGACCAGCAAGATCTGGTAATTGTCCAGATACAACTGCTGTTGCAGACTCTGGCACCATATTTTCACGGAGACCACCTGTAAAGCTATGAAGTTTAGCATTCCCAGTGTTGTCATTTCCAAAATGGAGGTACTCGGTGATATTCCCTTTTTCTCCGTTAATAATTGGAAATTCCGCATCTGGTGAAAAACCAAAGTCTGGTTCAGGCAGACCAACATGCTTGAAATAATAGTCCATGTCTTGCCAACCGGATTCCTCATCAGTCCTCACCACAAAACGCACGCGCTTAGATACTGGTAATCCCAATCTTTTGATAATTTTCAAACCATAGTAACAAGCCATAGTTGGCCCTTTATCATCTGATGAACCACGCGCATATAGCTTACCATCAATGATTTCAGGTTTGTAAGGATCTGTATTCCAGCCACTTCCAGCAGGGACCACATCCATGTGGGCAAAGATTCCCAGTTCTTCTTCTCACCCTCACCAAAAAGTAAAGTGACCAGCATAATTGTCCACATTTTTTGGTTTCATAGCCATCGCGCTCAGCGATTTCTAAAAACTTATGCAGAGCTTGAACAGGTCCAGTCCAAAAAGGATGTTCCTTGTCCGCCTTGGAGTCATCACGTTCTGAGTTAATTTCCAAAAAGGCTGAACAGATCGGCCAAGAGAGCTTCTCGCGTTTTTTCAACTTCTGCTTTAAAATCAATTGTCATTATATTACCCCAATCTCTAATTCGATTTAAATCAATGCAGCTGTATCAACGTTTTTCAATGATCTCGTCAACTGGCAAACGATAGCTAGGCTCTAACTTTTCATCAGTATAACCAACCGTAATCAAGAGTTCCGGACGGAAACGCTCATCAATCTCCAAAACTTCATTAATCTTAGATTTATCAAAACCTAAAATAATGTTAGATCCGATACCTTGGTCAGTCAAAGCCAGAACAAGATTCATGGCTACCAGACCAGCATTAAGGGCCAAGTAATCACTCTTTTGTTGGTCGCTATAGCGCGCAAACTCAGCTGGTAGATTCTGCATGTAGAATTGAAGCTGCTCATCAGAGAAATTTTTAACTCCAGCCACACGTGCAATCTTACGAGACCGCTTGGTCAAATCTGTATCCGTAAAGAGTGCTATGGTCACTGGTGCTTCTTTAACCTGATCTTGGTTAGAGCCAAAAGCAATTTCTGCTAAGTCTTGATTGCGTTCTCGTACTACTACAAATTTCCATGGTTGGCTATTGTGGGCACTAGGTGCCAAAGTCGCAATTTCAATCGCTGTACGGACATCCCTTTTGGATCCACAGGCTTATCATTGAAATGCTTGGTTGCGTGACGCTTTTTATTGAGTTCTAGAAATTTCATAGGTCTCTTCCTTTTCTTAATATACTAGCTTCATTTTTATCATATTTTGTAAGAGTTTGCAGAGGTTTTTTTCATTCTCTATAAGAAAGAACTATCAGCCCTTACTACTTAATAAGATTATTCTGTAGTAGAGGTTTCGTTTTCTCCATTCTGGCTACTTGAATCTCTTTAAGCCCTTTTATTAAACCGCTATAACTAGAGCTTCTTTCTTGCTCAAAAACCTTGTTTAAATTTTTGATCTATCTTAGGTATCTCCACTTTTGGTTCAGGTTTTCGAAGGGTCAATTCAATGGCCCCTAGAAAAAGAACAAGAAAAAGCACCAAGAACGTCAAACCTGTCTCCTTTTTAGGAAGACCACTTCCCTTGGTCGGAAGACCTTTCCAACGAGGATACTGCTTCAAAAATCCATTGATCTTCAAGCCAGTGATATAGAGTGTCAAAAAGCCATACATGGTAATAAAGAGAAGCGAAAAACTATGGACAGATACTCGACTAAACTGAATCCTCATTCTAAAGGCTTTATAACCTGCTCCAGCCATATAAACCTCTATGACAAACGCCATAATTATCAGGATAAAGAAAATCAGAAACTGCAGTTTCCACAATTTTCTCAATCCCAAATAAACTTCCTTGTCTGCTTTTTTTCTTTCATGAGCACCTCATTCTTTTTCTTGCTTGGGCTTTAATTTGATGGATTAGTTGAGATTTACTCATATTAGAACTTGATGGCTTTTTTGTTCTTTTTAGATGACTAGCAAAAATATGTCTCAGCTACCTTTTATCACTTTTCTAAGATTTTCCTCAGTTAACTCCATAAGGGTAACCAAATAAATCCCAATGATCTTTCAAATCTGCTTTATTTGGCCTAGTCACGTGAAGATAAAAGTGCCTGCCGATCAAAGTAATAGAAAAGATTGCCGAATAAAAGTTGGATTTTGCAAAAAAATCAACCTCATAAAGACTACCATCCTCCATCATCTTGGTCGTTTCAAAAAGAAACGTCCTTTGTGAAGCTTTGTGCTGATAATCCTCTGTACTTGTAAAAACCTTTGCCCCCTACAGTATCAGGCCCTAAGAGGAGCAGTCAAAATGAGCTCGAGACAGACATTGAGTCAGTTACATTATCTCCATCTTCCAACTCAGCTTCTATAAATTCCTTAAATTGACTCAAGAAAGAAGCCATATTTGAGGAGGTTAAATCAATCGGCTGATGCATCTGAAAACTTTGACTTTCTATGCCGGCCTTGATAGGAAAAATATCTTTCACGATAAAGTGTTGTTCTGTTAGCTCAAGGGTAAAAGAAGCCTGGTAGTGAGGCAAGAGATTCGTAATAAGAGCTTTGTAATCTCCATCCTTTTGGTCAGATTTTTCCCAGCAGTTGGTTCTTGTTTTCCCTCGAAGACATTAGCAATCATTCTTTCAATGCCTTTAGACTTCAGTTGGACATTTCTAGGACTTAGAGGTTCAGAAAAAATCAATTCTGGTTGATCTAGATAGAGCTTAATTCTTTCCAGTCCTTCCTTTAGACTTTCGCGATCATACTTATACTGAATCGCGTATTTTTCCTCTCCCCACTCTAGTATCAGATCACCGCCATCAACTAAAAACATCTAATCTATCCTGATAGTCCTCAAGCTTTTATCTCAAATAAAAAGATCGGACAATAGGGTCCCAGAATATTCTCTTTAATGTCTAGTATTTTGAATTTGTCTATAAATACTTGAAGTTCTTTCTCGAATATCTTGTTCCAAATGATCTCTATGTTTGTCAAAAATTTAAGGTCATCTTTCTTTAACTTTTCATTTTTTATTTTCTGAAAGGAAATCTTTGACATCCTCCATATAACCATGTTTCTTAATCAAGAAGGTTAACAGCTCCTTATTATGTCCCTGGATAGTTATCTTCACGTCGTAGTTCTTCATACATTTCAATAAAAAGGAAGTCCCTTTTCTTTGGCCAATTCTAACTCCGCTTCATAGTCATAAGCTACTTTTCGGAATTGAATGTTCACCAGTTCCCCGCCTTCAACTTCTAACAAGGCATACTGGGCACGGTGATTTTTCAAAGCTGGCCAATCAAAATAGGGCATTCCAATCGTACCGGATTAATAATTTGTTGTCCTTGACTTCCATAACGAAGCAACTGCTTAGAATATGACCGTAAACGGCTATATCCGTTTCCCCATCCAGCAAATGATCAAAATTTGAAGTATCATTTGTCACCTGTAAAGCTCCACCGTAGTTTTTATCAGGTAAGTTATGACTAAGTGAAAAACGCAAACCATCCACCTCAATCCTGTCAAGAAGTGGCAAACTTCTCAACCAGTCAATATAGCGAGTATCAAGTCGTTCCATCAAATACTGAGTTAGGCGCAAAAGTTGTATTTCTTGAGGATCTTCCAAGCCATAGACACCATCTAAAGCTTCTAAAACACAGTCATCCCAATTTCCCCTGACTGCTACAGTGATTGGCAGACCTTCCAAAAGATCCATCAAATCATTTCCACCCGGTCCAGGAAGAAAAAGATCACCCAGAAGCGCAGTATTCGGTCGCTCCTAGCTCTTTAGCATCATTTAGGACTGCTTCTAAGGCAGTCGTATTTCCGTGTATATCTGATAAAATGGCAATTCTTTTTGTTTTCATCTTTCACCCTTAAATGAATGGCTGCTTAGTTTGAATCTAGTATATCAAAAACTGACTGAAAACGTGAAAACCATCCTCTGGGTGGTTTATCTTCCAGAACTTATGGATCATTTTAGAAACGGTATAGTTTATGATTTTTACCCTCACCAGCAATCACAGTTCATCTACTTCTTATGTGTCACACGCTATCTCTTTTATAACTATTAATTTTATATATAAAAAGCAGGTGACAATCACCTACTTTGTTGAGATATTATTGTCCAGAAATAAGCGGAGCAAGAGATTTATAAGCACCTTCAATAGCCTGCTTCATAGCATCACGTCCTGTTTTCAACTGTTGAAGAAACAGATTACGACTTTGTTCTGGAACTACTGTATCATCCGGACCAGCGGCTGAAAGTGTATTGTTAAATGTTTCTCTTGAAGTTTCCATAGACTCAATTGCTGGTTGGACTTGTTGATTATATGCTTCTTTTCCAGCTTCTGGAACTTTATTACCGATTTCAGTAATGTATTTCTTATAGTTGTCAATCAACTTACCAAAAGAGCTTATATCGCCGATTGTTTTAGCATTGTCAATTTCTTCATCTGTCAAAAAGAACAATTTCTGGAGTTTTTAGATCTGAACTAGCTGTTTTTGATGAAGTTTCAGAGCTGCTTGATGAACTCTTTGAAGTAGAAGTTTTTTCTACAGAACTTGAAGCTTTCTCAGAAGATTCTGAAGTTGATTTTCCAGAACATGCTGCTAAAGTTATAACCGACAAAAGCGCTACACTAGCTGTAACAATCATTAGTGTCTCCTATTAATAAAGAATAGGAATGTTATATTATAAAATTATTTCAATGTCAAATTATTTCAGTGATCAAATATTCTAAACATTCTAATGCTTACTTCACATTGCTTTGAATTTTTTCTCACTATGTGACTAACAATGATTTGAAAAATTAAGTAAATAAGTCCGGCTATAAAATCAGACTTCACTCTGTTGTAATACCTAGCTTTTCACTACTTGAACAATATCTTGAAAAACCTCTGAAAGAGCATCATATTGATTGTTTACATATAGAAAGTAGCCTTCTATGCCTCTATGGATAATAGCGTTAACCGTCGGTGAAATTCTTTATCCGTCGCATTAATGACAAACTGTGTCATTTCAAAGGCTACCTCGGGAGCATATTGAAGTTTCTCAATACCAATTGAATCATCAAGGCTTGACATTTTCTGGTGAAATAGAATCCTTTTTGTGCCTTCCCCGTTTAACATCCCGAAAATATAGGCTGCTGCTAACTGTCTGTCAAGATCCTCATCCAAATCAATCGTGACTAAACTTGAAAAATTTATCGACCATTTCAATGGTCTCGTTTGTAACAGTATCGTTCATAATAATTCCTTTCTAAACCGAAATCTACTTCTGTCAACACAAAGTCTTACATTTATCACAATAAGATTAAAGCTTAACAATGACTTATGAGTTATTTATTCCTCATCAGAAAACATAAGTTCATCTATCTTTTCTCTGTCCTCAGCAATTCCTTTGTATGACTCCAATTGTATTGCTAAGGAATTCCATATTTACTTCGTGATTGTTTTTATATAAATATATTTGAGCACCCTAATGTTTAAGGCTACCCTAAGAGGTCCTTCATTTTTATTAATTCTTCTAAATCAAGATAATCATATCTCTAATAAAACTTCTCCCTTTTGAATCTTATTTTTTTATTTCACCAATTGGTAAACCAATAAAGTTTCTTATCAATTTACAGGCTTCAAAAAAATATTATCTGACATTTTTAACTTTTGAATAGATTACTGACATACTCACTTCCTTTTAAAAATCTTCCATTATATTAATTCGTTCACCTGGTAAACTCATCTTCCAATTTCCTCCATGCCATCCGTAAAATGTTCATTGAAAGTAACTGGGAAAATAACCTCAGGTCTATTTGCTAGTGTGGATATTGAGAAGCAATTATAGGTAAATCAACAGGGATGCTTTCCTACAAGAAAGTAGCTTAAAAAGACAATAGTTAATAAATATAGTATAACAAAAATCTCCGAAGACGTAAAAACCATCCAAAAATATCTCAGATGGTTCAATACTCTTGAAACTTATTATTTGTTTAAAATGATAAATCAGTTTCAATATATGGCATTTTATTCCTCATCAGAAAACATAAGTTCATCTAGTTCTTCTGTGTCTT